>Ga0315902_10000003_pt1 | contig 473703 bp, 468 predicted proteins | sample LakEriMetagenome_9_FD_203523 | JGI IMG/M metagenome (GOLD analysis project Ga0315902, IMG submission 203523) | Freshwater fungal communities from buoy surface, Lake Erie, Ohio, United States - Buoy 12 MA117 | ecosystem: Environmental > Aquatic > Freshwater > Lake > Lake biofilm | place: USA... | reverse complement strand
GTGTTGCGCTTCAAGGCCGACCCACAAGCCAGTGCCAAATTTGATGCCGATGTGAACCACCAAGGCCGGTTCAAAGTGCCGGTCTTGACCACCCACGGCATTGGCGACTCGACCGTGTTTGTGGAGGGCAGCGACACCTTGCGCCAACGCATGGAAGCGTCTGGCAACGGCGCGCGTCTGGTGCAAACCTATGTGAACTCTGCCGAGCACAGCTACCTGGGCGATGCGATCTACCCGCCGCTGTTTGAGGCCCTGTTGGCCTGGGTCAACCAGGGCACCAAGCCCACACCTGCAGGCATTGCCGCGCGCTGTGCAGCCTTGCGGCCTGCGCAAGCGGCCGAGTGCCGCTTTGACACCGCTTACACGCCTCGCCCCTTGGCCAGCCGCATCGCGCCGCGCTGAAGAGGCCAAGCCATCCTGCTGCAGGGGCTTTCAAGTCCGTGCAGCAGGCGCATCACGAAATCATTGCAGGGGTATCCCTGCCTTTTGAATCACGTCGGTCCAGCGCTTGATGTCAGCATCGAGCAACTGGGTCAGTTGAGCAGGGCTGCTGGATTGGGCTTGCACATTGAAGCCGGCCAGGCGCTGCACCATGTCGGGGGCGGCCAGCACCTTCACCAGTTCGGCGTTCAGGCGGTTCACCACCGCCGCAGGGGTTTTGCCCGGAGCGGCGAGGGCGTTCCAGGACGACACATTGAAGTCGCTCAAGCCAGGCAACTCGCGCACCACGGGGGTGTCGGGCAGGTCTTTGGGTCGTTTGGCACCCATCACGCCCAACAAGCGCACGGCCTTGGCGTTGATCTGGGGCTTGAGAGGGCCCAAAATTTCCACCGCCACATCCACCTGACCGCCGCGCAAGGCGTTGATCACGGCAGGTGTGCCGTTGTAGGGAATGATCTGCGCGATCAGGTTGGCCTGGGTGCGGAACAACTCGCCCGCCAGGTGTTGGGTGCTGCCGATGTTGATGGTGCCCATATTGAGTTTGCCGGGGTTGGCGCGGCCAAAGCTGACCAAGTCGGCCAAGGTCTTGTGGGGCGAAGACTCGGGCACCACGATGGCGATGTCAAACAGGCCCAACAAGGACACGGGCGCAAAGTCGGTGCGGGGGTTGAAGGGCAAGGCCTTGAACAAGCCTGCACTGACGGCCGTGCCATTGGACATGAGCAACAATGTGTGGCCGTCGGGCTCGGCCCGGGTCACCTGTTCGGCCGCCACGATGCCGCCTGCGCCGGGCCGGTTGTCAATGACCACCGGTTGGCCCAAATTGACCGAAAGCTGTTGGGCCACGGCCCGAACCGTTAAATCGGCCACGCCCCCCGCGCCAAAGGGCACCACGATGCGCAGCGGTTTGGAGGGAAAGCTGCTTTGGGCCCAGGCGGTGTTCAATGCCCCTGCGGACAAAAGGGCAGCTTGTACAAGGCGGCGGCGATTTAACATCTTGTCTCTTTCTTTAGATTGAAAAGACCCATGATAAACCGCCCCTCTGCAGCCCCACGCACAACGTTGTTATGGGCGCTGGGCCTGTGCATGGGCTTGTCGGCTTGCTCGCTTGTACCGCCCCAACCCGAGCCCCTCAGCAGCCAAGCTGCACCCCTGCGGCAACTGCCGCTGCAGTTCAACGCCCATGACAAGTCGCAATGGGAAAAGATGATCCTCCCCGGAAAACTGCGCACCGCCTACAAACTGGAAAGGCAAACCCAAGGCTATGCCTTGAAGGCGAAGGCCGAATCATCGGCCAGCATGCTGCGCCAGCGCTTGCACATTGCCCCGGATCAGTTGGGGCGCTTGTCATTTGACTGGCGGGTGGCGCAGTTGATCCCGGGCGCCGACATGATGCAGCGCGAGTCTGAAGACTCACCCGTGCGTTTGATCCTGGTGTTTGAGGGTGACCGGCAACAATTCAGCCCCAAAAACGCCATGCTCAGCGAGCTCACCCAAAGCCTCACAGGCGATCCCCTGCCCTATGCCACCTTGATGTATGTGTGGTGCAACCAGTGCCCACCCGAGTCGGTGATCGTCAACCCCCGCACCGACCGCATCCGCAAATTGGCTGTGGAGTCTGGCCCCGGCCGGTTGGGCCAGTGGCTGTCTTACCAGCGCAATGTCCGGGCAGATTTTGAAAAAGCCTTTGGTGAAGCACCCGGCGCCTTGCTGGGGCTGGCCATCATGACCGACACCGACAACACCCGCAGCGCCACGCGGGCCTGGTACGGCCAAATTCGGCTGGATTGAGGGCATCAGTCCCACGCGCGACATTGCGATTGGGGGAATTCCCTGTCACGTGTTGGCGCCTAAATGGTGCATATTCCAAAGTGTATACAACCCATCAAGATCGAGGTGACTTCATGCATACCGTGTCCCGTTTGTCCGTTCTTCCCACTGGTTTGACTGCTGGCTTGCTTTTGGCGGGCCTGATGACGGTGGGTCTGGCCCAGGCCAAGCCATTCAAGTGGTCCAGTGCCAGTGACATTCCCACCCTCGACATCCACTCGCAAAACAACGCCTTGGGGAACGGGGTGCATGCCGCGATTTTTGATTCGTTGGTGTACTACAACAGCAAAACCTTCAAGGTCGAGCCACGTTTGGCCACGTCCTGGCGCGAGATGTCACCTACTCAGTACCGTTTCAGCTTGCGCAAAGGGGTCAAGTTCAGTGACGGCTCGGCATTGACGGCAGACGATGTGGTGTTTTCTCTGGAACGTGCACGCGCCAAGACCTCCAACTTCAACATCTACACACAGGGCATCGGCCGTGTCGTCAAGGTGGACGAGAGCACCATCGACATCATGCTCAGCGGCCCCAACCCGGTGCTGCTCAACCAGTTGACCGAACTGCGCGTCATGAGCCGCGCCTGGGCCGAAAAGAACAAATCCACCGAGCCCAAGGACATCCGCTCCAAAGAAGAGAACTTTGCCCACCGCAATGCCATGGGCAGCGGCCCCTACATGGTCAAGGAATGGCAACCCGACCAAAAGCTGATCTTGGTGAAAAACCCGCAGTGGTGGGGCTGGACCAATTCCACGACGAACGTGACCGAGATCATCTACACGCCCATCAAGAACGAAGCCACCCGCGCTGCCGCCTTGTTGTCGGGCGAGATCGACTTTGTGCTCGACCCCAGCCCACAAGACCTGGGCCGCATGCGCAACAACGCCAACCTGAAAGTGGTCGATGGCATTGAAAACCGCACCATCTTTTTGGGCATGGACCAGCACCGAGACGAATTGCCCGGCTCCAACGTGAAGGGCAAGAACCCGCTCAAGGATGTGAAAGTGCGCAAGGCCTTGTACCAGGCCATCGACATCGACACCATCCACCGCGTGACCATGCGTGGCCTGTCCCAAAACACCGGGGCCCTGGTGGCGTCTCAGGTCAATGGCTGGACCAAAGCCGTGGACACCCGTTTCCCGTATTCGCTGGACGCGGCCAAAAAACTCCTGACCGAAGCGGGCTACCCCAATGGCTTTGAGGTGGACTTTGCCTGCCCCAACAACCGTTACATCAACGACGAAGAAATCTGCCAGGCCATCACCGCCATGTGGGCCAAAGTAGGCGTGCGTGCCAAGCTGCGCACTTTGCCATTGGTCACTTATTTCCCCATGATCCAGCGTTACGAAGCCAGCATTTACATGCTGGGCTGGGGCGTGCCGACCTTTGATGCGCTGTACAGCCTGCAGTCGCTCACACGCAGCGTGGGTTCGGGCGGGGATGGCAACTTCAATGCGGGGCGTTACAGCAACACGCGCATGGACTACATTGTGGACCGCGTGAAAACCGAAACCGACTTGCCCGTGCGCAACCGCCTGTTGACCGAAGGCCTGCAACTGTCGAATGACACCGTGTCGCACATTCCGCTGCACAATCAGGTCATTCCTTGGGCGATGAAGAAAAACATCGAAGTCATCCACCGCCCTGACAACCGTCTGGACTGGACGCTGATCAAGGTCAATTGATGCTGGCTTTCATTCTGCAGCGGCTGATCCAGGCCGTGATCGTCATGGTCACGGTCGCTTTCATCGCTTTTTTGCTGTTTCAGTATGTCGGTGACCCGGTGGTGTTCTTGCTGGGGCAAGACGCCACCAAAGAGCAAATCGACGAGCTGCGTGGCGCTCTGGGTCTGGACCAGTCTTTCTTTGTGCAGTTTGGCCACTTTCTGGCCAATGCGGTGCAAGGCGAGTTTGGTCTGAGTCTGCGCCAAGGTGCCAAGGTCTCCGGTTTGATCGCCGAGCGACTGCCTGCCACGCTCGAGCTGGCTTTGGTGGCCGCTACGTTGGCTTTGCTGATTGGCATTCCCATGGGGGTGTACGCCGCTTTGCGCCGGGGCACCTGGATCAGTCAGCTCTTCATGACCGTGTCTTTGTTGGGCGTGTCTTTGCCCACCTTCCTGATCGGCATTTTGCTGATCCTGGTCTTTGCCGTCATGTTGGGCTGGTTTCCCAGTTTTGGCCGCGGTGAGGTGGTGCAAATCGGCTGGTGGTCCACTGGCCTGTCGAGCGCCAAGGGTTGGAACCACATCGTGTTGCCAGCCGTGACGCTGGCGATTTTTCAGCTCACGCTGATCATGCGCTTGGTGCGCGCCGAGATGCTGGAGGTGCTGCGCACCGACTACATCAAGTTCGCCCGCGCCCGGGGTTTGTCCAACCGCGCCATCCACTTTGGCCATGCGCTCAAAAACACCTTGGTGCCGGTCATGACCATCACCGGCTTGCAACTGGGCGGCTTGATTGCGTTTGCCATCATCACCGAGACGGTGTTCCAGTGGCCCGGCATGGGTCTGTTGTTCATTCAGGCGGTGACTTTTGCCGACATCCCGGTCATGGCAGCTTATTTGTGCCTGATTGCCTTGATCTTTGTGGTCATCAACCTGATTGTGGATTTGCTTTACTTTGTGGTTGACCCGCGTCTGCGCGTGGGCAAATCCGGAGGCCATTGAGCATGGGCGCTTCTTTGCAATCGGTGTTGGGGCGCGGGACGGCGTTTGCGCGCATTGCCCAGTTCCATCCCGAGCTCACGGCTTTCAGGCGCGACCTGCATGCCCACCCCGAGTTGGGTTTTGAAGAGGTCTATACCGCCCGTCGTGTGGCCGAGATGCTGCAGGTTTGTGGTGTGGACAGCGTGCACACCGGCATCGGCAAAACAGGCGTGGTGGCTTTGGTGCATGGGCAGGGCCGTTCAGCCAGCAACCCTGGTCGCATGGTCGGCCTGCGCGCCGACATGGACGCGCTGCCTTTGACCGAGCTCAACGATTGCGCCTGGAAGTCGTCCAAGCCTGGCCTGATGCACGGGTGCGGCCACGACGGCCACACCGCCATGCTGATGGGCGCAGCGCGTTACTTGGCCGAAACCCGGCGCTTTGACGGCACGGCTGTGCTGATTTTCCAGCCGGGCGAGGAAGGCTATGCCGGGGCGCGGGCCATGATGCAAGACGGTTTGTTTGAGCGTTTCCCGTGCGAGCAGGTCTATGCCCAACACAACTCACCCGAAACGCCTTTGGGCGTGATCGGCATCACCCCTGGCCCCATGCAGGCAGCGGTGGACCGCATTGAGGTTTTGATTCGCGGCAAAGGCGGCCATGGCGCTCGCCCGCACCAAGCCATCGACCCGGTGCTGGTGGCAGGCCACATCATCACTGCAGCGCAAAGCGTGGTCTCGCGCAATTTGTCGGCGTTTGATCAAGCGGTGGTCAGCATTTGCTCGATGCAAGGCGGCCACCCCGGCGCCATGAGCGTGATCCCCGGCGAAGTCACCTTGGTCGGCACCGTGCGCACCTACAGCCCCAGCGTCCAAGACCAGATCGAAGAGCGCTTGCGCGCTTTGTGCACGGGCATTGCGCAAGGTTTTGGCGCATCGGCCGAATTGACCTACGAGCGCGTCTACCCCGCCACCGTCAACACTGTGCCCGAGGCTGAGTTTGCTTGCAACGTGGCGGCCAGCTTGGTGGGGGAAGACAAGGTGTGGCGCAACATGCTGCCCAGCATGGGCGGCGAGGATTTCTCGTTCATGCTGCAGGCCGTGCCTGGCGCCTACATCCGCATTGGTCAAGGCCTGCCGCATGGTCCTGGACCTCACCCGCTGCACAACAGCCGATACGATTTCAACGACGACATCTTGCCGCTGGGTGCGGCCTTGCACGCCAACTTGGTGGAGCAGGCCTTGCCCATGGCACCAGCCGTTTGAATTTTTTCCACCGCATTTTTTCACGACCAATCATGTTCATGCGCACTTCCAAATTTTCCCGCTCCTTGATGGCCGCAGCCTTGTTGTCGACCTTGTCGCTGGGTGTGGTCAACGCCGCCACCGTGCGCATTGCCAACCAGGGTGACGCCTTGTCGATGGACCCGCATTCGCTCAACGAGTCCTTGCAACTGAGCGTGACCAGCAATGTGTACGAGGCGCTGGTGGGCGTGAGCAAGGACCTGAAGTTCGAAGCTGGTCTTGCCACCTCGTGGCGGCAGACATCGCCCACGGTGTGGCGTTTTGAATTGCGCAAGAACGTGCGCTTCCATGACGACACGCCGTTCACGGCCGACGATGTGGTGTTCTCGCTCAACCGCGCGGCTGGCGAAGGTTCGGACATGCGCAGCAACACCAACGACATCAAGGAAGTGCGCAAGATCGACAGCCACACCATCGAGATCGAGACCAAAGCCCCGTTTCCCATTCTTCCCAATGTCTTGTCCACCGTGTTCATCATGAGCAAGAAATGGTGCGAGGACAACCAGGCCACTCGCCCGGTCGACCGCCGCAAGGGCATTGAAAACGCGGCTTCCTTCCGCGCCAATGGCACAGGCCCCTATCGCCTGCGTGAGCGCCAGCCCAATATCCGCACCACCTTTGTGCGCAACGGCAACTACTGGGGCAAGATCGAAGGCAACGTGGATGAAGTCATCTTCTCTGTGATCTCGAACGACCCCACGCGTGTGGCGGCTTTGCTGTCCGGCGAGATCGACATCATGGAGCCGGTGCCGGTGCAAGATGTGCCCCGCATCAATGCCGGTGCCAACACCCGCGCCCTGGTGGCTCCCGAGTTGCGCACCATCTTTTTGGGCATGGACCAAAAGCGTGACGAACTGCTGTATTCCAGCGTCAAGGGCAAAAACCCCTTCAAGGACAAGCGCGTGCGCCAGGCCTTTTACCAGGCCATCGACATCGAGGGCATCAAGCGCATCGTGATGCGTGGGGCCTCCAACCCGACCGCCCTGATGGTTGGCCCCGGCATCAACGGCTTTAACCCCGATTTGAACAAGCGCCTGCCCTTTGACCCGGAAGCCTCCAAAAAGCTGCTGGCAGAAGCGGGTTACCCCACGGGTTTCACCATCGACATGAACTGCCCCAACGACCGTTATGTGAACGACGGACAGATCTGCGAAGCCGTGGCCGCCAACCTGGCGCGGGTGAACATCAAGGTCAACCTGAAGGCCGAGACCAAGGGCACCTACTTCCCCAAAATCTTGCGCCGCGACACCAGCTTTTATTTGCTGGGCTGGACCCCCAGCACCTATGACGCGCACAACGCCCTGAATGCCCTGATGCGTTGCCCCGACGACAAAGGTGCTGGCCAGTTCAACTTGGGCTCTTACTGCAACCCCAAGGTCGATGAGTTGATGATCAAGGTGCAAAGCGAGACCGACCAGGCCAAACGCAACGCCATGATCCGTGAGTCCTTTGAGTTGCACAGCGCCGACATTGGCCACCTGCCTTTGCACCAGCAAGCGCTGGCCTGGGGTACCAGCAAAAGGGTCACACTGGTCCAGCGTGGTGACAACTACATGCCCTTCAAGTCCATCACCGTGAAGTGACCATGAGCAATGCCTTGACCCGATGGCTCCACAGCGATGTGGGCTACAGCTTCCGCCAGTCGCCCACGGCAATGGTGGCGGCCTTCATCGCCTTTGTTTGCCTGTTTTCGGCGGTGTTCGCCGGATGGGTGGCCCCCACCAACCCCTTTGATCTGGCCACGCTGGAGTTGAGCGACGCGCGCCGGCCTCCGGTCTGGATGGAAGGCGGTACCAGCCAGTTCTTGCTGGGTACCGATGACCAGGGGCGTGACATCCTGTCGGCCATCATCTATGGCTCGCGCATCTCTTTGGTGGTGGGCTTGGCCTCGGTGGTGTTGTCGGTCTTGGTGGGCGTGGGCTTGGGCCTGTTGGCGGGCTTCAAAGGCGGCTGGATCGACGCCTTGCTCATGCGCTTGTGCGATGTGATGCTGTCCTTTCCCGCCATTTTGGTGGCGCTTTTGATCGCGGGCGTGGGTCGAGCCTTGTTCCCCAATGCGCACGAATCGCTGGCTTTTGGCGTGTTGATTGTGTCGATCACCCTCACGGGCTGGGTGCAATATGCCCGCACCGTGCGTGGCACGACGCTGGTCGAGCGCAACAAAGAGTACGTTCAAGCCGCGCGTGTGACAGGGGTGGCACCCTTGCGCATCATGTTCAAACATGTGCTGCCCAATGTGATGGGGCCGGTGTTGGTGCTGGCCACCATCCAGGTGGCTTCTGCCATCTTGACGGAGGCCACCTTGTCGTTTTTGGGTGTGGGCGCACCACCCACTTCGCCTTCACTGGGCACGCTCATTCGCGTGGGCAACGACTATTTGTTCTCGGGCGAGTGGTGGATCACGATTTTCCCGGGGGTGATGCTGGTGCTGATCGCTCTGTCGGTCAATTTGTTGGGTGACTGGTTGCGCGACGCGCTGAATCCGAGATTGCGATGAGTCTTTTACAAGTCAAAAACCTGGTGGTGGAGTTTCCCAGCCGCCATGGCACTTTGCGTGCGCTGGACGATATATCGTTTGACATCGCGCCCGGCGAAATTCTGGGTGTGGTGGGCGAGTCGGGTGCGGGCAAGTCGCTCACCGGGGCCTCCATCATTGGTCTGCTGGAGCCACCGGGCCGCGTGGCCAGTGGCGAAATTTTGCTGGAAGGCCAGCGCATCGACCACCTGGATGCCGACCAGATGCGCCACATCCGGGGTCGAAAGATCGGTGCGATTTTTCAGGATCCGCTGACTTCGCTCAACCCGCTCTACAGCATCGGTCGTCAGCTGACCGAAACCATCTTGGCCCATCTGCCCGTGACGCCGCAAGAGGCACGCCAGCGCGCCATCCAGTTGCTCAAGGACACCGGTATTTCGGCAGCCGAAGAGCGCATCGACCACTACCCGCACCAGTTTTCTGGCGGCATGCGCCAACGCGTGGTGATTGCGCTGGCCCTGGCGGCCGAGCCGCAGCTGATTGTGGCCGACGAGCCCACCACGGCCCTCGATGTGTCGATCCAGGCGCAGATCATCAGCTTGCTCAAAAAGGTCTGCAAAGACCGCGGCGCTGCCGTCATGCTGATCACGCACGACATGGGCGTGATCGCCGAAACCTGCGACCGCGTGGCTGTGCTTTACGCCGGGCGCGTGGCCGAGATTGGCCCGGTGCACCAGGTCATCAACCACCCGGCTCACCCTTACACCGCTGGCCTGATGGCCTCGATCCCCGACATGGACATTGACCGCGAACGCCTCAACCAAATTGACGGCGCCATGCCACGCCTGAACGCCATCCCCCAAGGCTGCGCCTTCAACCCGCGGTGCCCTAAAGCCTTTGACCGTTGCCGCCAGGATCGCCCCGACTTGGTCCAAGCCGGATCCACCCAAGCCGCCTGCTGGCTGCACGACGGGAGCGCTGTATGAGCGACAACAAGACACAGCCCTTGGTCGTGGCCCACGACCTGGCCAAGACCTTTGACGTGTCAGCTCCCTGGCTCAACCGCGTGATTGAACGCAAACCACGCCAGATGCTCAACGCCGTGGACGGTGTGAGCTTTGAGATCGAGCGCGGCAAAACCTTGGCTTTGGTGGGCGAGTCCGGCTGCGGCAAAAGCACGGTGGCCCGCTTGTTGGTGGGGCTGTATGAGCCCACACGCGGCGGCCTGACTTTTGACGGGCAAGACGCCCATGCGGCCTTCAAGTCGGCCGATGCCCGTCAAATGCGCCAGCGCATCCAGATGATTTTTCAGGACCCGTATGCCAGCCTGAACCCGCGCTGGACGGTGGACGACATCGTTGGCGAACCGCTGAAAGAGCACGGCCTGATCAAAGATGCCGATGAGCTGAAAGAACGCGTGGCCGGGCTGCTCCAGTCGGTGGGTTTGTCGCCGCTCGACATGGTCAAGTACCCCCACCAGTTTTCAGGTGGGCAACGCCAGCGCATCTCGATCGCCCGAGCCCTGGCCACAGCGCCCGAGTTTTTGGTGTGTGACGAGCCCACCTCGGCGCTCGATGTGAGCGTACAGGCGCAGGTGCTCAACATCATGAAGGACCTGCAACGCGAGCGGGGCCTGACATATTTGTTCATCAGCCACAACCTGGCAGTGGTGCGCCATGTGAGTGACCAGGTGGGTGTGATGTATTTGGGCAGGCTGGTGGAGCTGGCCAACAAGCACACCTTGTTTGGCAACCCGCAGCACCCTTACACCCGGATGCTGTTGGACGCGATTCCCAAAATGCACGACACCGGACGCGCCCGAACCCCCGTGCAAGGCGAGGTGCCCAACCCGCTGAACCCGCCCACTGGCTGCACATTTCACCCCCGCTGCCCACAAGCCACGGACATCTGCAAAGCCGAGCGGCCTGTTCTGCGCGACTTCAAAGGCATCAAGATCGCTTGTCACGCGGTGACGTGACGGTTGATTGAATGAGCGACACGGAGGGAACAGCCATCGAGTGCATGAGCAGGTTCCAGGGCCAGTCAACACAAGCCATTGGCTTTGGTTTTGTTTTACACCATCTCAACTCGCTTGCGCCAACATCAGATTAGAAAGTGTGGCGAGCGCGAACTACGAAGCCTGTGCCAGAAGTGCCGGTTGCAGGTTGGCACAGATTGTTATCTTCAAAGATGCTGAGGTCGAGGTTCAGATAATCCCGGCGAAGGGAGATCAAGTCATATGCCTTCAAACCAAAGTCATTCAATCCACCCGACCATTCACCTGTTGGCGGCGAGCCGGTGAATTCATAAGTTGCCCATGAGGTCTCACCATGCAGATCGCCACCGAGCCAGCCAACCAATCTGAAGTCCTCGCGCTGATTGAGCAGCTGGACGCTTACCAGATGCCGCTCTATCCGGCAGAGAGTCACCACGGCATCGACATGGCGGCCCTGTCGCAGCCGAATGTCATCTTTGCGGTCGCTCGCGATGCATCGGGCCAAGCGGTGGCTTGTGGGGCCATCGTGATCGAGCCCACTTATGGCGAGCTCAAGAGGATGTTCACGCTGCCCAGCCACCGGGGCAAAGGCATCGCCCGCGCGCTGGTGCAATGGCTGGAAGCGCAGGCGCAGGCCCGTGGCTGCCATCTTTTCATGCTCGAAACCGGATACCTTCAACCCGAAGCCATCGCTTTGTATGAGCGGCTTGGCTACAGCCGTCGAGGCCCGTTCGGCCCCTATACGGAAGATCCCAACAGTGTGTTCATGCACAAGTCAGCCGCTGACCTGCTTCGCTGACTGGTCGACCCATGGCTGCGCCATTGGGTGCGTATACAGCTTTCAAGCCCCAATGTCTTAAGATCACTCCCCTATGAACTGGCTCGATCAAATCAAATGGGACGACAAAGGCTTGGTGCCGGTCATCGCCCAAGAAAAAGACACTGGCGACGTGATGATGTTCGCCTGGATGAACCGCGAGGCGCTGCAAAAGACGGCCGAGCTCAAGCGGGCGGTGTATTTCAGCCGTTCGCGCAACAAGCTGTGGTTCAAGGGCGAGGAGTCGGGCCATGTGCAGACGGTGCACGACATCCGCATCGATTGCGACAACGATGTGGTGCTGCTCAAAGTGACGCAGTTGGGGCACGAGCCGGGCATTGCCTGCCACACGGGCCGCCACAGTTGCTTTTTCCAGAGCTTGCAGCCGGACGGCTGGCAGGCTGTGGACCCGGTCCTGAAGGACCCTGAAACCATTTACAAGTGAACGAGATGAGTTCTACCGACACCCTGGCCCCGTCCTCTGAAGACACGCTCGCGCGTCTGGCCGCCATCATCGAAAGCCGCAAAGCGGCCAACGGCGGTGACCCCGAAAAAAGCTATGTGGCCCGCCTGCTGCACAAGGGGCCTGACGCCTTTTTGAAGAAAATCGGCGAAGAAGCCACCGAAACCGTCATGGCCGCCAAAGACGTGGACCACGGCGGCGATGCGTCCAAGCTGGTTTATGAAGTGGCCGATTTGTGGTTCCACAGCATGATCGCGCTGGCTCACTATGGTTTGACGCCTGCCGACGTGGTCAACGAGCTGGCCCGCCGCGAAGGCCTGAGCGGCCTGGAAGAAAAAGCCCTGCGCAAAGTGCAAGAGCGTGAGCGTCTGGGCGAATAAGCCATGAACCAACCGCCCGAAAACGACCAACTGCAGGACGACAGTACCCACACCATCAGCTGGGTCAGCTACATCCTGCACCTGATCGTGGCGGTGAGTGCCGTGATTCCGGGCGCCCAGATGGGCCCGGCTTTGCTGGTGGTGGCGCTGATCATCGATTTGGTCAAAAAGGGCGATACCGCTGGCTGGGAGGCCACGCATTTCAGTTACCGCATCCGCACCGTGATCTGGGCCGCTTTGCTGTACCTGATCACAGCGCCTTTGTGGTTGTTGATGTTTTTCCCCGGCTGGCTGGCCTGGGTGGCCATTTCCATCTGGTTTTTGTACCGCATCGTGCTGGGCATGGTGCGCCTGAACGGGCAGCGCCCGGTGACCGACTGAACCCCTTTTTCTCTATCCAAGCAAGCCATGACTGAAGCCAACTGTATTTTTTGCAAAATCATTGCGGGCCAGATCCCTTCGCGCAAGGTGTACGAAGACGAGCACGTGTTCTCTTTCCACGACATCAACCCTTGGGCGCCTGTCCATTTTTTGATCATCCCCAAGCTGCACATCCCCTCGATGGCGCAACTGGCCCCTGAACATGCGGGCCTGATGGGCCACATGATGACGCTGGCCCCCAAGCTGGCCTTGCAAGAGGGGTGTAACCCCTACCCCGATGGCGGTTTTCGCATCGTGGTGAACAACGGGGCCCAGGGTGGCCAAGAGGTGCACCACCTGCACATGCACGTCATGGGCGGGCCGCGTCCTTGGCTCAGGGGTTGAAATCCGGGGTTTTTCCTTCATATCCTTCATTCATCAGGGCCGATCGGAGACGGGTGATCGATCCCCTTAGAATCCCAGTATTCACAGGAGATTTTCATGGGTACTTTTTCCATTTGGCACTGGCTGATCGTGCTGCTGATCGTGGTCATGGTGTTCGGCACCAAAAAGCTCAAGAACATGGGTTCTGACCTGGGTGGCGCGGTCAAGGGCTTCAAGGACGGCATGAAAGAAGGCGGTACCAAGCCAGAAGACGGCGCGGCACCTGGCGCGGCGCCAGCAGGTCAGGTCACCTCTTCGGTGCAGACCGATAAGACGACCATCGACGTTGAAGCCAAGACCAAGTCCTGAACCGCTGATCGACTGAACGCTTCGCTGTGCTGGATTTAAGTTTTTCGAAAATGGCCCTCATCGGGGTGGTGGCGTTGATCGTCATCGGCCCCGAAAAGCTGCCCAAAGTGGCGCGAACCCTGGGGGCCTTGCTGGGCAAGGCGCAGCGTTACGTCTCGGACGTCAAGGCCGAGGTCAACCGCTCCATGGACCTCGAAGAACTCAAAAAGATGAAAGAGTCCATGGAAAGCGCTGCCCGCGATGTCGAGCAGACGGTGCAGACCACGGCTTCCGACTTTGAGAAAGATTGGGCCGACACCACGGCGGGCTTGACCAGCGACCTGCCCAACATCGAGCCACCCCCACCTTATTACAAACGTCCCGAAAAAAACTGGCGTCTCAAACGGGGTGCGGTGCCACAGTGGTACAAAGCCCGTTCGGGCGTGCGCACCAAGGCCCTCTCGGGTGCGGCACGCGTGGCCCGTTACCGGCCCAAGCCCCTCAATTCTGTGTGACGACTGCACACCGCGCGTGTGCCTCGTCCAACCGACCTACCCATGTCCGATACCCCTCCTCAGCCAGAAGACGAACTCAAAGGTTCAGAGCAACCTTTTGTGGCGCACTTGATCGAGTTGCGAGATCGTCTGCTGTGGGCGGTGGCCGCGATCGCGGTGGCCGCAGCGGCTTTGGCCATTTTTCCCGGGCCAGGCAGCCTGTACGACATCATGGCGGCGCCTTTGGTGGTGCACTTGCCCAAGGGGGCGACCTTGATCGCCACCTCGGTCATTTCGCCTTTCATGGTGCCGCTCAAGATTTTGTTGATGACGGCCTTTTTGATCGCATTGCCCGTGGTGCTTTACCAGGTTTGGGCCTTTGTGGCGCCCGGCTTGTACAGCCATGAGAAAAAGCTGGTCATGCCCTTGGTGGTGTCGAGCACGCTGCTGTTTTTCGTGGGCGTGGCGTTTTGTTACTTTTTCGTGTTTGGCCAGGTGTTCAGCTTCATCCAGAGTTTTGCCCCCAAGAGCATCACGGCGGCGCCAGACATTGAGGCTTATTTGAGTTTTGTGCTGTCCATGTTCCTGGCTTTTGGTCTGGCTTTTGAGGTGCCAGTGGCGGTGGTCTTGTTGGCCCGCATGGGCATTGTCAGCATTGAAAAACTCAAGGATTTCAGGGGTTACTTTGTGGTGTTGGCCTTTGTCATTGCGGCCATCGTGACCCCACCCGATGTGGTGTCGCAGCTGGCCCTGGCCATTCCGATGTGCTTGCTGTACGAGGTGGGTATCTGGGCGGCGCAGCTGTTCCTCAAGCACACGCAAGCGCCCGAGGCGCCGGCAGACCCTGCTTGAGCAGGACAAAACAAAAGGGCCGCAAGGCCCTTTTTGCTGGCCCGAACTTCAGCGCCGCTGGCTTTTGGGGGCAGGCCGTTCAGCGGGTATTAGCCGCAAATTCATCTCGGTTTGCTGCCGCCAAACACGCACTTCTGCCGGGGCACCGGGCTTCAGACTGGCCACTTGGTGCAGCAGCTCAGACACATTGCCCACCGACTGGTTGCCCACTTGCAAAATGACATCGCCTGGGCGCATGCCGGCTTTGGCGGCAGGGCCGTTTTGCAAGACCCCCGAGATCACCACGCCAGAGCGCAGGGCGTTGGGGCCGGTCATGGGCAGTTTGAAGCTTTCGGCCAATTCGGCAGACAGGTCTTGGGGCTCGACCCCGATCCAGCCGCGAATCACCTTGCCGTTGGTCAGCAGGTCTTGCATGACTTGTTTGGCGGTGGAGATCGGGATGGCAAAGCCAATGCCCATGCTGCCACCCGAGCGCGAGTAAATGGCGGTGTTGATGCCCATCAGGTGGCCATTCACATCGACCAAAGCCCCGCCTGAATTGCCGGGGTTGATGGCGGCATCGGTTTGGATGAAGTTTTCGAAGGTGTTGATACCCAGCTGGTTGCGCCCGAGCGCACTGACAATGCCCGAGGTCACGGTTTGGCCCACCCCAAAGGGGTTGCCAATGGCCAGCACCACATCCCCCACCTGCATGTCAGTCGTCTGGCCCAGCACGATGACGGGCAGGTTTTTCAAGGGAATTTGCAGCAAGGCCAGGTCGGTGTCGGGGTCGGTGCCGATGACTTTGGCCATGGCTTTGCGGCCGTCGCTCAGGACGACTTCGATGTCGTCTGCATCTTCAATGACGTGGTTGTTGGTGAGGATGTGCCCCTCGGGGCTGACGATCACGCCGCTGCCCAAACCCGCAGGGTTTTGTTCATCGGGTTCCCCGTAAAAAAACCGAAACCAGGGGTCCTGGCCGTGCGGGTTGTTGTTTTTGCCTTTGCTGGTGTTGATGCTGACCACGGCGGGCGAAGCTTTTTGGGCCGGAGCGCTCAAACTGCCGGCAGGCCGACTGCCGCTGGGGGCGTGTGGTGCCTGGAGCAAGGTCATGCCCTGCATGGCAGCAGGGTAGCCGCGCAACCATTCGGGTTGCAGTGTCGCCACCACGAACCAGATGGCCAACAAAACCGTCACCCACTGAGAAAACAAAAGCCAATAGCGTTTCATGGTCACCGATTGTCCTTGATTCGGGTCATTTGCAGGGGTGGTGCCTGCAATCACCGAATCCTCGCTTGGTGTTTGCCACCTGAGCCACAATCGCAGGTCACGACACCCTACTTCAGCCCATGACCGACGCCAAAACCCTGGGTCAGGCCCTTGATGCCCTGCTCCAACCCGAGAAGTTCCGTGACTACGGCCCCAATGGCTTGCAAGTCGAAGGTGACCGCGACGTGAAGTTGCTGGTCAGCGGTGTGACCGCCAGCCGCGCCTTGATCGAGGCGGCCATTGCCGCCGATGCCGATGCCATCCTGGTGCACCACGGCCTGTTTTGGCGCGGGCAAGACGGCAGGGTCACGGGCTGGATGCGTGAGCGGCTGCGCTTGTTGTTGGCGCATGGCATTCACCTTTTTGCGTACCACCTGCCGCTCGATGCGCACCCAGAGCTGGGCAACAACGCCCAACTGGCCCGCGTGCTGGGCTTGCAAGTGCAGGGCCGTTTTGGTGAGCAAGACCTGGGCTTTTGGGGTGTTGGTGACCAAGTTTGGGGGCAGCCTCAGGACTTGGCTGACCATGTGGCGCGGACTTTGGGCCGCCAGGTGACTTGCGTGGGTGACCCACTTCGCCCGGTGCGGCGGGTGGCTTGGTGTTCTGGCGGTGCGCAGGGTTACTTTGAGGCGGCCATGGCAGCGGGGGTGGATGCCTTCATCACGGGTGAGATTTCCGAGCCACAAGCCCACCTGGCGCGCGAAACTGGCGTGGCCTTTGTGGCCTGCGGGCACCATGCCAGCGAACGCTATGGTGCCCCGGCAGTGGCTGAGCACATGGCGCAAAGCATGGGCTTTGCACACCGTTTCATCGACATCGACAACCCCGCCTGAAGGCATGGCCGCCCAAGCGACGATCCCTGGCACCAGAAAAAGCACCCATCGACCATGCAACTGCCCATTGCCATCACCCCCGGGGACCCTTGTGGCATTGGCCCCGAAATCATCGCCAAGGCCTGGCGCGATGCGCCCGAGCTGACCCGTGGCTGTTTTGTGGCGGGCGATGTGGGCGTGATGCGCCGCGCCATGGCCCTGGTGCAGCCGCTGCCTGCTTTTCCGGTGTGCAGCATCGAGTCACCCGCCGAGGCGCTGGAGCTGCCGCCCCGGTGCTTGCCTGTGTTGCAAGTGGTGCCGGTGGCCCCTGTGTTGCCTTGGGGGCAAGTGGATGCACGCGCCGGGCGCCTGGCCGGTGAGGCGGTGTTGTGGGCCACGCGAGCGGCTTTGCGTGGCGAGGTGTCGGCGCTGGTGACGGCCCCCTTGCACAAGGAAGCTTTGCACGCCGCAGGGGCGCCCTACGCTCAATACCCCGGCCACACCGAACTGCTGCAGGCCGAGGCAGCCCGCCATGCTGGGTTGCCGGTTGACCAAATGCCGGTGCGCATGATGCTGGCCAACGACGAGTTGCGCACCGTGTTGGTCAGCATTCACCTGTCGCTACGCGAGGCCTTGGCGGCTATCACGCCCGTGGGCGTGCTGCAAACCTTGCGCATCACCGACACGGCCTTGACACGGGTGCTGGGGCGCAGGCCCCGCATCGCGGTGGCGGGCGTCAACCCGCATGCCGGAGAGGGCGGCTTGTTTGGCCGTGAAGAAATCGAAGTGCTGCAGCCTTGCCTGGCCCAGGCCCGCCTGGAGGGCCTGGATGTGCATGGCCCTTTCGCGCCCGACACCGTGTTCATGCGGGCACGCCAACGCGCCGATGGGCAACGCGAATTTGACGTGGTGATCGCCATGTACCACGACCAGGGTTTGATCCCGGTCAAGTACCTGGGGGTGGAGCAGGGCGTGAACGTGACTTTGGGGCTGCCTTTGGTCCGCACCAGCCCGGATCACGGCACCGCGATGGATCTGGCGGGCCAAGGCCTGGCCGATGCCAGCAGCATGGTTCAGGCCATTCGAATGGCGCGCCAGTTGGTCAACGGGCCTCGGTGAGGCTCCCAAATTCAGGCTTGGCGTTTCAGGTTGTCGCGAATCTCACGCAGCAGCAGCACTTCTTCGGCGGGCTCGGGTGCCTTGGGTGGCGCGGTTTCGGCGGGTTGACGCGATTTGAGTCGGTTGATTTGCCGAACCATCACAAAGATGACGAAAGCCAGAATGCAGAAGTTCAAGGCCACGGTGATGAAGTTGCCATAGGCAAAAACCGCCCCGAGTTTCTTGGCTTCAGCCAGTGACAAGTTGGCGGCTTGTCCCGACAGGGGCCAGTAATAGTTGGCAAAGTCCAAGCCGCCAAAAACCAAACTGACCAAGGGCATGATGACGTCGGCCACCAAGGAATCCACAATCTTGGCAAACGCCGCCCCGACAATGACACCCACCGCCAGGTCCACCACATTGCCTTTGAGCGCAAATGTTTTGAATTCCTGCATAAATGACATAAAAAAACCTCATGATGTTGTTGCGGCTGCCATTGTGACCCATTCATGCTGGGGCCTATTGGGTTGTAAGTCGGTTGTCTGTTTCACTCCGCTACAATCTCGGGTTGACCCTGATAACGACTCGCTAGAGGATTCCCATGAGTGACACCCCAGTCGACAACAGCAAGCGGACCTGGCTGATTGCCTCCACTTGCGCAGGTGCCGTAGGCGCTGGCTTTGTGGCCACCCCCTTCGTCAGCAGCTTCCAACCGTCCGAACGCGCCAAGGCCGCCGGTGCCGCCGTTGAAGTGGATATTTCCGCTTTGAACCCCGGAGAAAAGCTCACGGTCGAATGGCGTGGCAAACCCGTGTGGATCATGAAGCGCTCGCCCGAGCAGCTCGAATCCCTGAAGAAAACCGAGTCTCAGTTGGCCGATCCAACGTCCGAGCGCACGGCTTATCCAACCCCTGAATACGCCAAAAACCAGCACCGCTCGATCAAGCCTGAGGTGATGGTGGCTGTGGGCATTTGCACCCATTTGGGTTGCTCGCCTGCTGACAAATTTGCCCCAGGTCCTCAGCCATCGTTGCCCGATGACTGGAATGGCGGTTTCCTGTGTGCCTGCCATGGCTCCACGTTCGACCTTGCCGGCCGCGTGTTCAAGAACAAGCCTGCACCTGACAACCTTGAAGTGCCGCCTCACATGTACCTGTCTGACACCAAGTTGCTCATTGGTGAAGACAAGAAGGCTTGATGGAGAACAACATGGCTCAATTCAAAGAAATCTCTCCGAATGCCCCCGCTGGCGAAAAGTTGCTCAACTGGGTGGACAACCGTTTTCCGGCCTCCAAGCTTTACAAAGAGCACCTGTCTGAGTACTACGCGTCCAAAAACCTGAATTTTTGGTACGTGTTTGGCGCGTTGTCGCTGCTGGTTCTGGTGATCCAGATCGTCACCGGCATCTTCCTGGTCATGCACTACAAGCCCGATGCCGCATTGGCGTTTGCATCGGTCGAGTACATCATGCGCGATGTGCCCTGGGGCTGGTTGATCCGTTACATGCACTCCACCGGCGCGTCGGCCTTCTTTGTGGTGGTTTACCTGCACATGTTCCGAGGCCTGATGTATGGCTCTTACCGCAAGCCACGTGAGCTGGTCTGGATTTTCGGTTGCGCCATTTTCCTGGTGCTGATGGCCGAAGCCTTCATGGGTTACTTGCTGCCTTGGGGCCAGATGTCCTACTGGGGCGCTCAGGTGATCGTGAACCTGTTCTCCGCTGTGCCCGTGATCGGCCCTGATTTGGCTTTGCTGATCCGTGGTGACTTTGTGGTGGGCGACGCCACCTTGAACCGATTCTTCAGCTTCCACGTCATTGCTGTGCCTTTGGTGCTGCTGGGCTTGGTGGTGGCGCACATCATTGCGCTGCACGAAGTGGGCTCCAACAACCCCGATGGCGTTGAAATCAAGGCTGCAGATGCCCCCAAAGATGCCAAAGGCAATCCTTTGGACGGCATCCCTTTCCACCCTTACTACACCGTTCACGACATCTTCTCGGTGAGCGTGTTCCTGATGGCGTTCAGTGCGGTGGTTTTCTTCGCGCCTGAATTCGGTGGTTACTTCCTCGAATACAACAACTTCATTCCCGCTGATCCGCTGACGACGCCGCTGCACATTGCGCCCGTCTGGTACTTCACGCCTTTCTACTCCATGCTGCGTGCCATCACCACAGAAATGATGTACGTGTTGGTGTTGTGCGTGGTGGTGGGTGCCTTCTTGGCCGTGGCCAAGGGCAAGCTGCCTGCTTTGTTCAAAGGCGGCCTGATCGGTGCCTCCATCGTGATTTGCGCGCTGCTGTTGTCCATCGACGCCAAGTTCTGGGGTGTGGTGGTCATGGGTGCCGCGGTCATCATCTTGTTCTTCTTGCCATGGCTGGATTACAGCCCCGTCAAGTCGATCCGCTACCGTCCTGACTGGCACAAATATGTGTATGCCGTGTTTGTCATCAACTTCCTGATCCTGGGCTATCTGGGTGTCAAGCCGCCTTCACCCATTGGTGAGCGCGTGTCGCAAATCGGCACCTTGTTCTATTTCGGCTTCTTCCTGTTGATGCCTTGGTGGAGCAAGCTGGGCACGTTCAAGCAAGTGCCTGACCGCGTCACCTTCACGCCTCACTGAGATCCCGGAGATTCAAGAACATGAAAAACCTCAAGAAACTCGCACTCGGTTTTGTGATGGCCCTGGGCATGGTGGCTGGTGCTCACGCAGCCGGCGGCGGCATTGCCTGGGACAAAGCGCCCAAGAAAACCAATGATCTGGCCGCCTTGCAAAACGGCGCCAAACTGTTTGTCAACTACTGCCTGAACTGCCACTCGGCAGCTTTCATGCGTTACAACCGCCTGAAAGACATTGGTTTGACCGATCAGCAGATCAAGGACAACCTGATGTTCACCACCGAAAAAGTGGGTGACAACATGAAGGCCGCCATTGATCCGGCTCAGGCCAAAGAGTGGTTCGGCAAAAATCCGCCTGACCTGACATTGATGGCGCGTTCACGTTCCGGCCCAGGCGGCACAGGTGCGGATTACCTCTACACCTACATGCGCACCTACTACCGCGACGACACCAAGCCCACAGGTTGGAACAACCTGGCTTACCCCAATGTGGGCATGCCCAACCCGTTGTGGGAGTTGCAAGGTGAGCGCGAGCCCGTCTTTGAAGAAAAAGAAGACAAAGGCCAAAAAGTCCAGATCTTCAAGGGCTGGAAACAGACCAAGCCTGGCACCATGACCCCGCTCGAATACGATCAAGCCATTGGTGATTTGGTGGGCTACATGCAGTGGATGGCAGAACCCGCCCAAAACACACGGGTTCGCATCGGTGTGTGGGTCTTGATTTTCTTGTCCCTCTTCACTTTCATCGCTTGGCGTTTGAATGCGGCGTATTGGAAAGACGTCAAGTAAATGAGCTTTCACCTGGCTTTCAAGCCAGGTTCTTTGGAGTGGCGGGCCTTGGAGGCCTCCCACTCTTTTTGATTTTTTGAGGAGCCTCCACCATGATGGTGCTTTATTCTGGAACCACGTGCCCTTTTTCCCACCGTTGCCGCTTTGTGCTGTTCGAAAAAGGCATGGATTTTGAAATCCGTGATGTGGACTTGTACAACAAGCCCGAAGACATCAACGTGATGAATCCATACGGACAAGTGCCGATCCTGGTGGAACGTGACCTGATCCTGTACGAGTCGAACATCATCAACGAGTACATCGATGAGCGTTTTCCGCACCCTCAGCTGATGCCCGGTGACCCCGTGGACCGTGCGCGTGTTCGCTTGTTCTTGCTCAACTTCGAGAAAGAACTGTTCACGCATGTGCTGACGCTGGAAAACCGTGCCCTCAAAGGCAACGACAAGGCCCTGGAAAAAGCCCGTTCGCACATCCGCGACCGCTTGACCCAGTTGGCACCGGTCTTCCTGAAGAACAAGTTCATGTTGGGCGACAACTTCTCGATGCTCGATGTCGCGATTGCCCCTTTGTTGTGGCGTCTGGACTACTACGGCATCGAGCTCAGCAAAAACGCCGCGCCTTTGCTCAAGTATGCTGAGCGCATCTTCTCGCGCCCCGCCTACATCGAAGCATTGACGCCCTCTGAAAAGGTCATGCGCAAGTAAATTGGGGGGGGAAGTCCACCATGATCAGCAGCACCGAACTGCCTTCCACACGTCCTTACCTGATTCGGGCCTTGTACGACTGGTGCTCCGACAACGGTTTCACGCCTTATGTGGCCGTCAAGGTGGACGCGTCGGTGCAAGTGCCGCGCGAGTACGTGCAAGGTGGTGAGATCGTGCTCAATGTCAGCATGGACGCGACCAGTTCGCTCAAATTGGGCAATGAATTCATCGAGTTCAAGGCGCGTTTTGGGGGCAAGCCTCGCGACATCATGGTGCCGATTCACCGGGTCATGGCCATTTATGCCCGTGAAAATGGTCAAGGCATGGCTTTTCCGGTGAGCGATGACGATGCCGCAGCGGCGCCGACTTTGGCTGCAGTGCCTGTGCAGGATGCGCCGGTCGAAGATGGTGATGATCCCACCCCGCCGACACCCAATACTTCGCGTCCGGCATTGAAACGTATCAAGTGAAAAAATTAACCAGGTCCAGGCCATATCGGGGCTTGGATCACGTTAGAATCTAGCCCGTGCCGCTTTAGCTCAGTTGGTAGAGCACCCGCCTTGTAAGCGGTAGGTCGTCAGTTCGAATCCGACAAGCGGCACCATCATTCAAGCCCTGCGCCTTCACTGGTCAGGGCTTTTTTCTTGGGCCTGTGGCAAGGCGATGCTCAGCGGTTTTGCACTTTCAGGCGGATGGCGTTCACACCCAGGCCCTGGCTGTTCAGCTGGGCTTGCAAGGCGGGCAGCATTTGCCTGACTTTGGCCGCGACCGCGTTGGAGCTCACCAGCAAACACCAGCATCCCTCTTCCAGTGGACCCGCCTGCACACTGCTGCGCAGCGCTGGGGGCAACAGGCTTCGAATGGCTTGCATGCGATCAGCGGATTCCCGCACACGGCTCATCAACAAGGACAGAGTCGGTGACTCCTGTGCGGCTTGTTGGAGTGGGATGGATTGGTGGCGTCTGTGCATGGTGCGGTGATCGGGCTGAACGATTATCCTGCACGGCCGAAATGGCATGGCAAAAAATGATGACTGGGGTGTCGGATCATGCGCAAGCTTGGGAATGGCGGGCAACAAAGTCTGGGTGATGAACGGCTAAAATCATCGGCTTGAGTTGGGCACCTTGCAGGCGCCTGGCCAGGGTGATCGCGGCGCAGGCCAACAAAGCCCGGTTTCATGAACATTTTTAATTGACAGGATAGACGGTCTGTTTTTCGGCCAATGGCTGAAGGTGGATCCAACTGACATGGCCATCCCTTTCCTCACCAAGATTTTCGGCAGTCGCAACGACCGCCTGCTCAAGCAGTACCGCAAAACCGTTGAGCGCATCAATGCTTTGGAGGCGGGGCTGGAAGCGCTCAGCGATGATGAGCTCAAAGCCAAAACCCAGCAGTTCAAGGACCGTGCAGCTGCCGGTGAAAGCCTGGACGTCTTGTTGCCAGAAGCTTTTGCCGTGGTGAGAGAAGGTTCCAAGCGCGTCATGAAGATGCGCCACTTTGACGTGCAGTTGGCCGGTGGTATCGCCTTGCACAACGGCAAGATCGCCGAAATGCGCACGGGTGAGGGCAAGACATTGACCTCGACCTTGCCGGCCTACCTCAATGCCATCGCAGGCAAAGGGGTTCACGTGGTCACGGTCAACGATTACCTGGCCAGCCGTGATGCGAAGTGGATGGGCAAGTTGTTCAACTTTTTGGGCCTGTCGGTCGGTATCAACCTGGCCCAGATGTCGCGCGAGGAAAAGCAAGCGGCTTACAACTCTGACATCACCTACGGCACCAACAACGAGTACGGCTTTGATTACCTGCGCGACAACATGGTTTATGAAGCGCATGACCGGGTTCAGCGGCCGCTCAATTACGCCATCATTGACGAGGTGGACTCCATCCTGATCGACGAGGCCCGCACGCCTTTGATCATCAGCGGCCAGGCAGAAGACCACACGGCCACCTACCTGTCCATGAAGCAGTTGGTGCCAATGCTGACCCGTCAAGAAGGCGAAGCAGATCCCCGCACGGGTGAGGGCATCATCACACCCGGCGATTTCACCGTCGATGAAAAAGCGCATCAGATTTTCCTGACCGAACAAGGCCACGAAAAAGCCGAAGCGGTGCTGGCGCAATTGGGTTTGATCCCGGAAGGTGCGAGCCTGTACGACCCAGCCAACATCACGCTGATGCACCACCTGAATGCCGCTTTGCGGGCACAGCACCTTTACCACCGCGATCAGCACTATGTGGTGCAAGAGGGCGAAATCATCATCGTCGACGAGTTCACCGGGCGCTTGATGACCGGTCGTCGTTGGAGTGATGGCCTGCACCAGGCGGTCGAAGCCAAAGAGGGCGTGCAAATCCAGGCCGAAAACCAGACGCTGGCCTCCATCACCTTTCAGAATTATTTCCGCCTGTACAAAAAGATCGGCGGCATGACGGGCACGGCAGACACCGAGGCCTATGAGTTCCAAGAGATTTACGGTTTGGAGACCGTGGTCATTCCGCCGCACCGCAAGAGCCAACGCGAAGACCAGCTGGACCGCGTCTACAAGTCTTCACAAGAGCGCTACAACGCGGCCATTGCCGACATCCGCGAATGCCATGAGCGCGGCCAGCCTGTGCTGGTGGGCACCACCTCGATTGAGAACTCCGAGTTGATCGCCCAGATGCTGACGCAAGCCAAATTGCCGCACCAGGTGCTCAATGCCAAACAGCATGCCCGCGAGGCGGACATCGTGGCACAGGCCGGACGCCCCGGCATGATCACCATCGCCACCAACATGGCCGGTCGCGGTACAGACATTGTGTTGGGCGGCAACATCGAAAAAGACGTTCAGGCTCTGGAGGCCGACGAGAGCCTGCCCGAAGCTGTGCGTCAAACACGCATCCAGGAACTGCGTGACCAATGGAAGTTGGTGCATGAACAGGTCAAGGCTTTGGGTGGATTGCGCATCATCGCCACCGAGCGTCACGAGTCGCGCCGCATCGATAACCAATTGCGCGGCCGCTCGGGCCGTCAGGGTGATCTGGGCTCTTCACGCTTTTACCTCAGCCTGGACGATCCGCTCATGCGCATTTTTGCGGGCGATCGGGTGCGCTCCATCATGGATCGCCTGAAGATGCCCGAGGGCGAAGCCATCGAGGCGGGCATTGTCACCCGCAGCATCGAAGGCGCACAGCGCAAAGTTGAAGCGCGCAACTTTGACATCCGCAAACAATTGCTCGAATACGACGATGTCTCCAACGACCAGCGCAAGGTGATTTACCAGCAGCGCAACGACATCCTCGATGCCAAAGAAATGAACAGCCAGATCGCAGCTTTGCGCGAAGGTTGCTTCACCGACTTGGTTCGCCAGCATGTGCCGGTGGAATCGGTCGAAGAGCAATGGGATCTGCCAGCCCTGGAAAAAGCCTTGTCCGAAGAGTGGGGCATTGTGCTGGACTTGCAAGGTCAGGTTCAGGCGTCCAGCGCCATCACGGACGAGGACATTGTCGAGAAAGTCGTGGCGCAAGCCCATGCGAAGTTCCAGGACAAGCTCGATCAGGCAGGGGCCGACAACTTCGTTTCTTTTGAGCGCATGATTTTGTTGCAAAGCATCGACACCCATTGGCGCGAGCACTTGAGTGCGCTCGATTACCTGCGCCAGGGCATTCACCTGCGCGGTTATGCCCAAAAGCAACCCAAGCAGGAATACAAGCGCGAAGCGTTTGAACTCTTTGGTCAATTGCTCGATGCGGTCAAAAATGAAGTGACCCGCACCCTGATGACCGTGCGCATCGACTCGGGTGACCAGATGCAGCAGGCGGCCCAGGCCATCGAAGAGCGCGCCGAGCAGATCAGCAACGTGACCTACACCGCCCCGGATGAAACCGGCCAGCCTCAAGTCCAGGCCGCTGGCGCTGCCGCGGGTGGCCTGGCCGATTTGGCCAACACCTGGGGCCAGGTGGGGCGCAACGAGCCTTGCCCTTGTGGCAGTGGCAAAAAATTCAAACACTGCCATGGCAAATTGGTCTGAGAAGGCTGAGCAAAATAAACGGGCTTCGGCCCGTTTTCTTTGAGAGACCCTCATCCGCTCGTGTAGTGCCCCCCAGCTTTTGAGAAGGACTGACATGCCTGTGAACTTGCCCCCCCTAGACCCTGCACAACTCCACCCCATTGCAGGCGTGCGCATTGGCATTGCCGAAGCGGGCGTGCGCAAAGCCCACCGCAAAGACCTCACCGTGTTTTTGCTGGACGAAGGCGCCAGTGTGGCAGGGGTTTTCACCCGCAACCGTTTTTGCGCGGCGCCTGTGCAGGTTTGCCGCGAGCACTTGTCTGCGGGCAGCGCAGTGCGCGCCTTGGTCATCAACACCGGCAATGCGAACGCAGGCACGGGTGCCCCAGGCCTGGCCCATGCCCGGCAAACCTGTGAAGCCCTGGCCAGCTTGCTCCAATGCACGCCAGCGCAAGTGCTGCCTTTCTCCACGGGTGTGATCATGGAGCCGTTGCCGGTGGACCGCATTGTGGCGGGCCTGCCTGCTGCCCTGGCCGATGCGCAAGCGGCGCACTGGGCCAAGGCCGCAGAGGGCATCATGACCACCGACACCGTGCCCAAAGCGGCCAGTGCGCAGGTCCAGGTGGGTGGGCAAACGGTCAGCATCACCGGCATCAGCAAAGGCGCGGGCATGATCCGCCCCAATATGGCCACCATGCTGGGCTTTGTGGCCACCGATGCCTGCATTGCCCCGGCCTTGTTGCCTGAGCTGGCCAAGCGCCTGGCCGATGGCTCATTCAACCGCATCACCATCGACGGCGACACCTCGACCAACGACTCGTTCATGCTGATCGCCTCACACAAGGCGGCGCATGCCCCCATCACCTCGCTGGACAGCGCCGACGGCCAGGCCTTGGTGCAGGGCCTGATGCAAGTGGCCCGCCAGTTGGCGCATGCCATCGTGCGCGATGGCGAAGGCGCGACCAAGTTCATCACGGTGCAGGTTGAAGGCGGCCGCACAGGCGAAGAGTGTCGCCAAGTGGCTTATGCGATCGCGCATTCGCCTTTGGTCAAAACGGCTTTCTTCGCAAGCGACCCCAACCTGGGCCGCATCCTGGCTGCCGTGGGTTATGCGGGCATCGATGATTTGGACCAGGGCCTGATTGAGCTGCATCTGGACGATGTGCATGTGGTCTCGCTAGGCGGCCGCCGCGCTGAGTACCGCGAAGAAGACGGCCAGCGCGTCATGAAAGGCAGCGAGATCACGGTGCGCGTGGGTTTGGGCCGTGGCACCGCCAGCGATACGGTGTGGACTTGCGACCTGAGCCACGACTACGTCACCATCAACGCGGATTACCGTTCATGAACTCTCCTGCTTCATCTGCCTTGGACCAATTGCTGGCCAAAGTCAGCCAGTTGGTGGACCGCATCGAATCGGTCTTGCCCCAACCCCTGTCGGCGCCTGACTGGACGCAGGCCATTGCCTGGCGCTACCGCAAGCGCTCATCGGGCCACGGCGTGCTGGAGCCGGTGCGCCATGTGGCGGCCATGACGCTGGCCGACCTGAAGGAAATCGACGACCAAAAGGAAAAGTTGCAGCGCAACACCGAGCAGTTTGTGCATGGTCACCCGGCCAACAATGTGCTGCTCACGGGTGCCCGCGGCACCGGCAAGTCCTCGCTCATCAAGGCGTGCCTGAACACTTACGCGCCGCAAGGCCTGCGCTTGATTGAAGTGGACAAGGAGGATCTGACCGATCTGCCCGACATCATTGAAGTGGTGGCGGGCCGCCCCGAAAAGTTTGTGGTCTATTGCGACGACCTGAGCTTTGAAGACGGCGAGCCAGGCTACAAGGCGCTCAAGTCGATCCTGGACGGCACCGTGGCGGCTTCGACCCCCAATGTGTTGGTGTACGCCACCAGCAACCGCCGCCACCTCTTGCCCGAGTACATGAGCGAAAACCTCACCTACAAACACACCGAGGACGGCGAAGTGCACCCCGGTGAGGGCGTGGAAGAGAAAATTTCGCTGTCCGAGCGCTTTGGTTTGTGGATCAGTTTTTACCCCTTCTCGCAAGACGAGTACCTGACCATCGCGGGCCAGTGGCTCAGCGCTTTGGGTGCCACGCCCGCGCAAATTGAGGCTGCCCGTCCTGATGCCTTGCTCTGGGCTTTGGAGCGCGGTTCGCGCAGTGGCCGTGTGGCTTACCAGTTTGCGCGGGACATGATGGGCCGCCAATCCGATCGCCCCGTGGACCGCGCATGACCCAAGGCCTGCTGGTCGCTGATGGGGAGCGCACACGCGAGGACTCCAGCGCAGGTCAGGCTGAGCGCGCCGTGGTCGATGTGGCGGTGGGCGTCTTGATGCAAGGCGAAGCGTTTTTGTTGACCTCGCGCCCCGAGGGCAAAGTCTATGCGGGTTACTGGGAATTCCCGGGTGGCAAGCTGGAGGCCGGTGAGTCGGTCGAGCAAGCGCTGCGCCGTGAATTGCAAGAAGAGTTGGGCATCACCATCGGGCCAGCGCAGGTGTGGAAAACCCAGATGGTCGATTACCCGCACGCCCTGGTGCGGCTGCACTTTTGCAAAGTGTGGGACTGGCAGGGGGAGTTGCAGATGCGCGAAGCGCAATCACACGCTTGGCAGACCCTGCCTGTGGCTGTGGTGCCTGTGTTGCCGGGCACCCTCCCCGTGTTGGCTTGGTTGGCGCAGGAGCGCGGCTTCAGTGGGCCGACGCACGCCTGAGCTTCTCCTCACTGCAGGCGTGGATCGCCAAAGGTCTCGTCGGGCGGGGTGTCGTCGGGCAACTTGAATTCTTCGCTGGCCCAGGCCCCCAGGTCCACACCTTTGCAGCGTGCACTGCAAAACGGGCGGTAGGGGTTGGCGGGGCTGTAAACGCTCTGACCTGCGCAGGCAGGGCAACGCACTTTGCGGGGGGCGAAGTTTTGTGGCGACGGGTTCGATGCACTCATGCGCACAAAGTCATCTCGAAGGGCACATCATCGGTGGAGCCCACCAATTTGCCATCCTGTTGCTGGCGCATCATGCGGATCACCACCAGCAAACGGTTGCAGCTGATTTCGGGTGTGAAGCCCAAAGCAGGGTCGATTTTGAGCCGCAACAACTGAAAGGTGCGCCCTTGGGGCAGGTTTTGCTGCAGTTGGCCTGCTGTGGCCATGACCTTTTGGCTGCTGCCCGACTCGCGCAGCATTTGCAGCAGCAACTTCACGGCCTGGGCCAAGGGGCCAAAAGGCTCGACCCATTGCGCCAGATCTTGCGCCCGGCTGGCAGCGCTGTGGTGTAGCCAGGCATGGTAGGCGGGCAGGTCAAATTCGCAGGTGCCGCCCGGAATCACGGCGCGGCTGCGCAAGGCCATCAGAAAATCGTTGTCGTTCAGGCTTTGGCCGATCTTGCCTGAGAGCTGGTTGAGCGCCTCGAAGTGGTCATCGAGTTGGGCCATCACGCCGTTGAGGGCTTGCTCGGAGATGGCGGGGTTGCCTCGGTAACTGTTGTAGAGCTGCCGTTGGCGTTCCAGGTCTTTCAAGACGTCGGATTTGAGTTCGGAGCGAGAAGCCACTTCGATGATCTCGAACACCGTGGTCAAGGCAAAGTGGTGGTCCAACGGGTCTGTACGGGCCATCAATTGGCCCAGACGGTTGAACAGTTGTTGCAGCCGCAGGTAAGTGCGGATGCGTTCGTTAAAAGGGTATTCGTACAGTATCACGCGGCGTCTTCCAATCCCGCCATCATAGCCCGAAGTCAGCTGCCACTTTGGCCACTTGGGCCTCCAATTCGGCCAGACTCAGGCCTTGGTTGTAGAGGACCAGATCGGCGCAGGCCAGGCGCTGCGCGCGCGAGGCTTGCAGCTCCACAATGCGGTCGATTTCCTCAGCAGCCAGTCCGCTGCGCGCCATCACCCTTTGCCTTTGTGTATCGGCGTCGCAGTCCACCACGATCACCCGGTCCACCTGCTTGCGCCAGCGCTCGCCCGACTCCACCAGCAGGGGGACATCGAACACCAGCACCTGCCGACCGCTTTGCACAGCGGCTTGTGCCTGTTCGGCCGTGATCTGGCTCACCAAAGGGTGGATGATGGCTTCGAGCTGCTTTTTGGCCTCTGCGTTCTGGAACACCCGCTCGCGCATGGCTTGTCGGTCCATGGCACCCAAGGCGTCGATCATTTGCGGTCCGAATGTCTGGGCAATCGGGTCAATCGCCCGCCCGCCGGGGGCGGTCAGGCTGCGCGATATCGCGTCGGCATCGATCACGGCAGCGCCGCGAGCGGCCAGCATGGCGGCCACGGTGCTTTTGCCGCTGCCAATTCCTCCCGTCAGACCGAGGCGCCAAGTGCGTAGGGGCATGATTGTTCAGATCCCAAACCAAGGCAGGGGGCCAAAAGTCATGACCCACAAGCCCGCGATGACAAGGTAAGGCCCAAAGGCCAATTCGCCATTGTCTGACAATTGGCCGCGCAGCTTCAGGGCGAGGCCGCCCAGCACGCCAGTCAAAGAAGCAATCAGCACCAGCGACAGCAAAGCGGGCCAGCCCAGCCAAGCGCCAAGAGCGGCCAAGAGTTTGAAGTCGCCCTGTCCCATGCCGTCTTTGCCCGTCAGACCTTTGAACAACCAATAGACGGACCACAGAAACAAATAACCCGCGACAGCGCCCCACAATGCATCGCTCAAACCCAGTCCCGACAAGCCCAACTGCGCAGCCAGCAGGCCAGCCCAAACCAGGGGTTGGGTGATGGCATCGGGCAACAGGTGTGTGTCGGCATCGATGGCGGCCAGGGTCACCAAGGCTGCAGCAAAGCCTGCCCAAGCCAATGCCTCGAAGCCCCAGCCATAGCGTGCCACCACGGCCATGAAAAGAATTGCCGTGATCAATTCAACAGCCGGGTATCGCCACGGGATCGGAGTTTGGCAGTGCGCACATTGGCCGCGCTGGAGCATGAAGCTGAGCAGCGGGATGTTCTCTCGCCACCCCAAAGGATGTTGGCAGTCGGGACAATGAGATCGGGGCACAGCCAGGTTGAAGGACAACTTCTGGAGGGTCGCTTCGCTGTTTGCAGCGTCCCACTGCGCTTGCATCATCAAAGGCAGGCGGTAGATCACCACATTCAGAAAACTGCCGATCATCAGACCCAGCAAGCCTGCCCATCCGAGGGCCAAAACGCTGTCATTCATGTCAGAAAACTTGTCCCAAACTGAAAATAGGAAGGTACATGGCCACCAGGATGGCCCCAATGAAGCCGCCCAGCACCACAATGATCAACGGCTCCAGCAAACTGGTCAGGCCTCTGACTTGGTCATCGAGTTCGGTGGCCATCAGCCCCCCTGCTTTGTCCAGCAAGCTGTCCAAGGCTCCGGTTTCCTCGCCTGTTGTGCACAATTGAACCATCATCGCCGGAAATTGTCCGGTGTGGTTCATGGCCTCGCTCAAACTGCTGCCCTGGACCACGCGCCGTTGCAGTTGCCATGTGGTTTGCTCGAACACTGGATGATCGCATGCCTGCGCCGTGGGTCCCAGCGCCTCTGAGACGGGAACGCCCGCGGACAACAGGGCAGAGAGGGTTTGTGACCAGCGTGTCATCACCGCAGTGGTCAAAAGCGGGCCCAGCACTGGCCATCGCAAGCACCACCGTGCCGCCCAAAGTCGCGTTTTCTCGGCGCCGGGCCCCTCGTGTTTGAAGGCCCAAATGATCAGCAAGATCAAGGGCAAAGCCATTGGCCACAGCTGGATCAACGCGTCGCTGACACCCATCACCATTTGGGTGGACAGGGGCAGCTCGGCGCCCATGGACAAAAAGACCTCCTCAAAGACTGGCACCACCCACACCAAAATCAGCGACAAAATGCCCAAAGCCACCAACACCACAGCAGTGGGATACATCAGCGCGGAGCGGATTTTGGTCCGCAAAGCCTCGTTCTTTTCGAGCGTCTGCGACAAGCGTTCCATCATGGCGTCCAGAATGCCCGCCGATTCACCCGCTTGCACCATGTGCACGTACAGACCACTGAAATGCCGAGGGTGTCTGGCCAAGGCCTCGTGCAGCGGGACACCGGATTCCACGTCGTTGAGAACCGTTTCCGCGACTGTGACCAAGGTTTTGTTGCGCATGCTTCGGCACAACATGCCCAGGGCCTGGACCACTGGCACACCGGCTTTCAGCATGGCTGCCCATTGCCGGGTCATGGTGGCCAGGTCTTTGCTCGGGATGCGGGCAGGCGTCGACCACCATTGGCGTTGAACCTGCACCTTTTGAAAGCCCTGCAGTCGAACTTGGGCTCGGGCCAGGTCGGCATGTGGGGCCTGGATGGTGCCGCTGTGGCGCCGTCCACCAGCGTCATAGCCCAACCAATGGAAGGTCGGCAGGGGCCGTTGCGTCGATCGGGCTTTCATGTTCCATCCCGCGTTGCGGCCAGGACCTCGCTCAGAGAGGTCACTCCCTGCAGCACTTTGCGCATACCCGCGATGCGCAAGCTGCTGATGCCTTCCTGGCGGGCTTGGCGATCCATCTCCTGAATGCCAGCCTCTTGCAGCACCAATTGCTGCATCTCGGGGCTCATTGGCATGACCTGAAAGATGCCCGTCCGACCGCTGAAGCCTTTGTGGCATTTGGGGCACCCCACGGGCTCGAAAACAGGCACAGGATCTGCGGGGCACAAGGCTTGTGGCCAGCCTGATTGACGCAAAATTTCTGGCTTCAGCGTGGTGCTTTTCTTGCAAAAGGGGCAAAGGCAGCGCACCAGACGCTGTGCCGTGATCAGGCTCACGCTGGCTGCAATGTTGTAGGGGGCTGTGCCCATGTTGCGCAAGCGCACCAAGGTGGACGGGGCGTCGTTGGTGTGTAAGGTGGACAGCACCAGATGGCCCGTTTGCGCGGCCTGGATCGCGATGTTCGCAGTCTCGAGGTCCCGGACTTCTCCCACCATCAGGATGTCAGGATCTTGTCTTAAAAAAGCGCGCAAGGCCACGGCAAAGCTCAAGCCTGGCTTGTCCTGGACATTGACCTGGTTGATGCCCGTGAGTTGGATTTCGCAGGGGTCTTCCACCGTGGCGATGTTGACTTCGGCCGTGTTGAGCAGGTTCAGGCAGGCATAAAGCGATTGTGTTTTGCCCGATCCGGTGGGGCCGGTCACCAACACCAGCCCGTGGGGTGCCCGGATCGCTTTGAGCAACCGGTCGAGGTCTTCGGGTTCGTAGCCCAGACGGGCCAAGTCCAGCTGGACTTGCGCGGAGTCCAGAATGCGGATCACGAGCTTTTCGCCAAACAAGGTGGGCAATGTGCTCACGCGAAGGTCCAGTTCACGGCCCTCGGCCAAAAGCAGCTTCATCCGCCCATCTTGTGGCAGGCGCTTTTCGGCAATGTCCAGGCGCGACATCACTTTGATGCGGGAGGCCAGTCGGTCTTTCAAGGCCATGTGGGGGAAAGCGACTTCGCGCAACTCGCCATCAATGCGCATGCGAACCCGGTATTGGTGTTCGTAGGGTTCAAAGTGCAGGTCCGAAGCTTTCAGTGCCACGGCTTTTTCGAACAGCTGCTGCACATAAGTGACCACCGGCGCATCATCTGTCGCCAAAGTCGGTTTTGGGCGTGCTGGTGTTGTGTCCATAGGAAAAATTGAATTGTCTTTATTTGAATACCAAACAATTCAAATGATGGCGAACTGGGCTTGGTTTGTAAATGGCAAGAGCTTGGCCCAGGTCTGTTGCCACAATTTTTGAGCGTTATGACGTGACGAGGGTCAAGAACGTTTCATTCACACCATTGCGGCAAACGGCATCAAAATCGATTTTTTTACCCACCGTTGGAGACAAGGATGAAAGTAGGCATTGCTGGGATTGGAAAAATGGGTGCTGCCGTGGGCTCGAGGTTGCTCTCTTTGGGCCATGACCTGACGGTCTGGAACCGCACGGCAGCGCGGGCGCAGCCTTTGGTGGCCGCTGGCGCCAAGTGGGCTGAATCGCCCAAGGCTTTGGCCGAGTCGGTGGATGTCGTGATCACCTTGTTGACCAACGAGGCGGCTTTGGACGAGGTGTATGGTTCTGATTCAGGCCTGTTGTCTGGCCGTGTGATGAGCAAAACCTTCATTGACATGAGCACCGTGCGACCCGCCAAACCCCAAGAAATGGCACAACGGGTTCAAGCACTGGGGGCTCGCTTTTTGGAGTGTCCTGTCGGCGGCAGTGTGGGGCCAGCCAAAGAAGGCAAGCTGCTTGGATTTGTGGGAGGTGCCGAGCAGGACTTGCAAGCCGTGCGCGCTTTGCTGGACGTCATTTGCCGCCGCGTGGAGCATGTCGGACCACACGGCTCAGGCGCAACCATGAAGTTGGCGGTCAACCTGCCTTTGATGGTGTATTGGCAAACATTGGGTGAGGCGCTGTCCCTGGTGGAGCCCCTGGGCTTGGAGCCTCAGCGGGTGATCGACATCTTGTCGGATTCCTCGGGTGGCCCCAACATGCTCAAGGTCCGTGGCGCGATGATCGCCAAAACCTTGACGGAAAAAAAGAGCGATCAAATCACCGTGAACGTGGCGACCATGCGCAAAGACATGCAAGCGATGCTGGATCAGGCCCAAACGGTACAACGCAGCATGCCTTTGACGACACTGGCTTTGCAGCAATTTGAATCCGCTGCGCAAAGCGGATTGGATGGCAAGGATTGCTCCGAGTTGTTGGTGTGGTGGTTGACGCAAGGCAACCGCACCTGAGCTTTGGGCGGCGCGGTTGCCAGGCTGCGCCAACTTACTCCAAACGCATTTCGCGGATGATGGCGCGGAATTGGTCCATTTGCCGCCGCAGCATGGCATCTTGCTCAGCGGGTGTCGAGCCCACGGCCTCTGCGCCCAAATCGTTCAGTCGTTTGACCACATCGGGGTGTCGAACGGCTGCAATGACTTCTTTGTTCAGGCGGTCGATGATCTCCTTGGGTGTTTTGGCCGGTGCAAAGACGCCGTTCCATCCTTCCAGCTCGAGGTTGGGGAAGCCCAACTCCCTCACCGTGGGAACATCCGGCAAGCCTGGAATGCGTCTGGATGCGGTGGTGGCCAGAGCTTTGAGTGTTCCTGCTTTGATCTCGGCCAAGGAAGAGGACAACTGATCACCCCCCACTTGAAGACGGCCTGCCAGCAGTTCCTGTTTCAGTGGGGCTGCCCCCTTGAACGGGATGTGGGTGATGTTGACCTTGCCTTCCTTTTTGAAGGCCTCGCCCAAGACATGCATGGTGGAGCCAGGGCCGGTTGAGCCGTAGTTGTATTGCAGCGCAGGGTTGCTGCGCAACAGTGCGGCCAGCTCCCTCAGGTCTTTGGCTGGAACGCTGGGGCTGGAAGTCCACACAAATGGGACATAGACCGCAATCGACACCCCGGCAAAGTCGGTGTCCACGTTGAAGGGGGAGCGATTGGCCAGAGTCTGCGCCACCGATGCCAGCGGAAAAGACAGGTTGTGCATCATGATGGTGTAGCCATCAGGCGCGGCTTTGGCCATCAAGTCAGCCCCAATGGCACCGCCAGCGCCACCCCGGTTGTCAACGGTGACGGGTTGCCCCATGGATTCGCTCATGCGCTGGGCCACGATGCGGGCCACGATGTCTGTGGTGCCACCGGCCGGGAACGGCACGATCATTTTGATGGGTTTGTTGGGATACGTCTGCGCCATCAGAGAAGTGTGGGTGCCCAATGCAAGCAGCCCGAACAAACCCAGAGTGCACAGTTGATGCCATTTTTGGCGAAGTGATCGCATGTTGTCTCCTGTTGATTGGATCCCTCGGGCATGGCCAAGGGACAGGAGTCAATATCACACAGCTGGGGCAACTCGGGGGATCACCAACGCGACAAGTTCAGCAAACCCGGCGGGCGATTTTGTGGATGGCAGAGGTGGGGTCAATTTCAAGCCAATCGTGGAGCATGCCTTGGCGGCCAACTTGCTTGCCGGTGAGCATCGGACCGCTGAAGTAGGTCATGTGCATCACCCGAGCCATTTTGGCTTTGCAATTGATTTGAAGTTGGGTTTGGATCGATGAATATGCGACACCGTCGGCGGTGCTTTGTGGCTTTTTGTAATCCATGGCACTCCACAAAATCTTGCGTCCACCTTCGTCCTTGATGGAGTGGGCATCGATGAAAAACATGCCCTGGTCGTTCAAGGTGATGGCGTCCCATTTGGGTGTGGCGGCGAAAGCGCTCAGAGTGCCAAGACTGAAACATGTGAAAAAAACCAGCATTGCAACTGGAATGGTCCGCATGGTGATCTTGATCCGCATGCCGTTCAGGTGCGCCGGTTGAGCAATTGGGAGGCCAGATGGACCATGGCTGTGCGGTGTGGGCTGTCAGGCAGCAGCATGGCCGCATCGATGGCACGCTGGGCCTCGGCGGCGGCGGCATTTCGCGTCGCTTCCAAGGCGCCTGTTTCGCGCACGATGCCCAGGATGTCATTGAGGCGCTCCACGCTGCCGGTCTCGATCGCTTCGCGAACGGTGCGGCTTTGTTCGACCGTGCCGCGCTGCATGGCCAAAATCAAGGGCAGGGTGGCTTTGCCTTCGCGCAGGTCGTCACCCAGGTTTTTGCCCATCTCGGCGGCATTGCCATCGTAATCCAGCACATCGTCGATCACCTGAAAGGCCGTGCCCAGAGCTTGGCCGTAATCGGCGCAGGCGGTTTCAATGGTCGCCGGACTGCCTGCCAAAATGGCGCCCAATCGGGCGCTGGCCTCAAACAATTTGGCGGTTTTGGAGCGGATCACCCGCAAATAGCCATCTTCGTCGAGCGAGGCATCGTGCATGTTCATCAGTTGCAGCACCTCGCCTTCGGCGATCACATTGGTGGCGTCGGCCAGGGTTTGCATGACGCGCATGCTGTCGGCGTCCACCATCATCTGAAACGCGCGCGAATACAAAAAGTCACCCACCAGCACGCTGGCGGGATTGCCAAAACTTTCGTTGGCCGTGGGTCTGCCGCGGCGCAGGGTGGATTCGTCCACCACATCGTCGTGCAGCAAAGTGGCGGTGTGGATGAATTCGACCACGGCCGCCAAATTGTGGCGCTGATGGCCTGTGTAGCCCAATGCTCCGCAAGTCAACAGCAACAAAACCGGTCGAATTCGCTTTCCACCAGCCGAAATGATGTAGCGCGCCACTTCGCTGACCAAATGTACGCCAGAGTTGAGTCGCTGGGCAATGACATGGTCGACCTCGGCCATGTCAGGGGCAACGAGTTCAAGAACGGTGGCTGTGCTGTTTTCTGAGGCAGACAAATGGAAGATCCGGCTGGAGAGCTCGGGAGAGCCGAGGCGGGTGGAACACAAACGCACCCTGTGCGCCCGCTGATTATAGAGACCGTCCTCCTTGCCTCTGCGAAGCAAGGGCGGGAGGAGAGTTCCAGATTTGCCAGGCAGGGGAGGCCATGCTAAAATCGCCGGTTCCTTGGGGATCAGCCCTTGGAAACTTCCATTCAAAGAGGTCATTTATGTACGCGGTCATAAAAACCGGTGGCAAACAGTATCGTGTTGTCGCTGGCGAAAAAATTAAAGTAGAACAGATTGCTGCGGACGTTGGCCAGGAAATCGTGATTGATCAAGTTCTCGCAGTCGGCAACGGCGCAGACCTGAAGATCGGCACGCCCCTGGTGTCCGGCGCCACAGTCAAAGCCACCGTGGTGGCTCATGGCAAGCACGACAAAGTGCACATCTTCAAGATGCGCCGTCGCAAGCACTATCAGAAACGTCAGGGTCACCGCCAGCAGTTCACCGAGCTGCAAATCGGTGCAATCGCTGCCTGAGGAGAATAGGTCATGGCACAGAAAAAAGGCGGCGGCTCTACGCGCAACGGTCGTGATTCCAAGCCAAAAATGCTCGGCGTCAAGGCTTTCGGTGGTGAATTGATCAGCGCTGGCTCGATCATTGTTCGCCAACGTGGCACCAAGTTCCATGCTGGCAATAACGTTGGCATTGGCAAAGACCACACATTGTTTGCTCTGGTGGATGGCCATGTGTCGTTCTCGACCAAAGGCGAGCTCAGCAAGCACATGGTCAATGTGACACCGGCTGTATAAGCCTGTTGTCCCCATGGCGATGAGGAGCCCCGCAAGCCGGGGCTTTTCGCATTTTGGCCCGCTGTTATTTGACGGCGCGCCCCAAGCTACACTGGAAATCTCATGAAGTTCGTTGACGAAGCCTATATTGACATCGCCGCAGGTGACGGCGGGAACGGCTGCGTCTCGTTCCGTCATGAAAAATACAAGGAATTCGGTGGTCCCAATGGGGGCGATGGCGGACGTGGGGGGCATGTGTTTGCCTATGCCGACATCAACCTGAACACCTTGGTGGATTACCGTTATTCGCGTCGGCACGAAGCCAAGCGCGGTCAGCACGGCATGGGCTCTGACATGTTTGGCGCAGCGGGAGACGATGTCACCCTGAAAATGCCGGTGGGCACCATCATCAGCGATGCCGAAACTGGCGAGGTGCTGTATGAGTTGCTGGTGCCCGGTGAAACCATCATGATCGCCAAGGGCGGCGATGGCGGTTTTGGCAACATGCGCTTCAAAAGCGCGATCAACCGCGCCCCACGGCAGAAAACACCTGGTTGGCTGGGTGAAAAGAAAGAGCTCAAGCTTGAATTGAAGGTGCTGGCCGATGTGGGTCTGCTGGGCATGCCCAATGCGGGCAAGTCCACCTTCATTGCTGCGGTGTCCAACGCGCGTCCCAAGATCGCCGATTACCCCTTCACCACCTTGCACCCCAACCTGGGCGTGGTGCGTGTGGGCCCAGAGCAGAGTTTTGTGGTGGCCGATGTGCCGGGTCTGATCGAGGGCGCATCTGAAGGCGCAGGCTTGGGCCACTTGTTCTTGCGCCATTTGCAGCGCACCCGTTTACTTTTGCATGTGGTCGATTTTGCGCCGTTTGACGAGAACATTGATCCGGTGCAGCAAGCCAAGGCCATCGTGGCCGAGCTCAAAAAATACGATGCCAAGCTTCATGACAAGCCGCGTTGGTTGGTGCTCAACAAGCTGGACATGGTGCCCGCCGAAGAGCGCGAGGCCCGCGTCAAGGACTTCATCAAGCGCATGCGCTACAAAGGCCCGGTCTTCCAGATTTCGGCCCTGACCCGCGAAGGCTGCGAGCCCTTGATCAAGGAGATCTACAAGCACATCCGTGCCCAGCAGATCATCGAGCAAGGGGTGGTGGACATCGATCCCCGCTTCAAGGAGCAGGACAAGCCGCAAGAGCCCGATGCCGATGATCCACGCTTCAAGCCCTTGCCCTCTGACGCCGATTGATTTCGTGGCCAGAACCGAACTTCGCACCTTGACCTTCACGTCCAGTCAACCACAGCATGACCTCTGCAGCCGTATCTAACCTGTTGCGCGATGCACGTCGCATTGTTGTCAAAGTCGGCTCCAGCCTGGTGACGAATGAAGGACGCGGCCTGGACGAGGACGCCATTGGCGAGTGGTGCCGTCAGATGGCCTTGCTCAGTGGTCAAGGCAAAGAGGTGGTCATGGTCTCCAGTGGTGCGATTGCCGAAGGCATGAAGCGCCTGGGCTGGAGCACCCGCCCGAGCGAAGTGCCTGCCTTGCAAGCTGCTGCGGCTGTGGGTCAAATGGGTCTGGCGCAGATGTACGAAACCAAGCTGCGCCAAAACGGCATGGGCAGTGCCCAGGTCTTGCTCACGCATGCCGATTTGGCCGACAGAGAGCGTTACCTCAACGCCCGCTCGACTTTGCTCACTTTGCTGCAGCACCGCGTACTGCCCGTGATCAATGAAAACGACACGGTCGTCAACGACGAGATCAAGTTTGGCGACAACGACACCTTGGGCGCCTTGGTGGCCAACCTGATTGAAGCCGATGTATTGGTCATCCTGACCGACCAAAAAGGCCTGTACACCGCAGACCCCCGCAAAGACCCCGCTGCCACCTTCGTGCACGAGGCACGTGCGGGCGATCCGGCACTGGAAGCCATGGCGGGGGGGGCCGGTTCGAGCATCGGCAAGGGCGGCATGATCACGAAAATCCTGGCAGCCAAACGCGCCGCTGGCTCTGGTGCATCTACCGTGATCGCCTGGGGACGCGAGCCCGATGCCTTGCTGCGTCTGAGCCAGGGCGACAACATGGGCACTTTGCTGGTCGCCCAAACCGCCAAGCAACAAGCCCGCAAACAATGGATGGCCGACCACCTGCAACTGCGCGGGTCGGTCACGGTGGATGCAGGCGCGGCCCACAAGGTGCTGACCGAAGGCAAGAGCTTGTTGCCGATCGGCATGACGGCCGTATCGGGTGATTTTTCACGCGGTGACGTGATCGCCATCCGGGATGAACAGGGCATCGAAATTGCGCGTGGCTTGGCCAATTACGCCAGTGCCGAAGCCCGTTTGTTGTGTCGCAAGCCCTCGCACGAATACCAAGCGCTGCTCGGCTATACCGCTGAGCCCGAAATGGTGCATCGGGACAACCTCATACGCAGTGTTTGACCTGCAGCAGGCAGGCTGGCCGCAGAGGGTCCGAGAAAAAAAGCCCACTCGAAGTGGGCTTTTTGCTGTTGTTTGGGCGCCGATCAACCTTGCGGGTTGGGGTCAAAACTGGCCCCCGGAGGCAACTCCATATGGGGTGGGGCCTGCATGTCCATGGGGCCTGCATCCTGCTCGGAGACATCACGCGGTCCACGGTTGCCCGCCCGAAGATAGCGGTTTTGGCGCTCTTGCCGGGGCAGGTAGCGGGCCAGTTCGGTCAGCGCCATTTCGTAAACACCGCGCTTGAACTCCACCACCACATCCAGCGGGACCCAATAATCGTTCCAACGCCAGGCGTCGAACTCGGGGTGGTCTGTGGCGCGCAAATTCAGGTGGTGATCGTGCGTCACCATTTGAAGCAAGAACCAGATTTGTTTCTGGCCCTTGTAAAAGCCGCGAGCATCCCTGCGGATGAAGCGTTCTGGCACCTCATAGCGCAACCAGTCGCGGGTTCGGGCCACGATGCGCACATGCTCCGGTTGGAGCCCCACCTCTTCGTGCAGTTCTCGGTACATGGCCTGCTCGGGACTTTCTCCCCGGTCAATGCCACCCTGCGGAAACTGCCAGCTGTGGGTGCGTATGCGCTTGCCCCAGAAAACCTGGTTTCTCTGGTTGAGCAGAATGATGCCGACGTTCGGCCTAAAGCCTTCACGGTCAAGCATAATCAACCTCAAATTTTTAAATTGTGTCCATTATGCACGCCGCACCGGCGCTTGCTCTTGGATGTTTCCCTGATGCCCCTGCTGAGTTAGCCCGCCGCGATGAAAGCCTCCCAGTTCCTCATTTCCACCCTCAAAGAAGCCCCAGCCGACGCTGAAGTGGTCAGCCACAAGCTGATGACCCGCGCCGGCATGATCAAAAAGCTGGGCGCTGGCATCTACAACTACATGCCCATGGGCTTGCGCGTGATCCGCAAGGTCGAAGCCATCGTGCGCGAAGAGATGAACCGCGCAGGCGCCATTGAGATGACCATGCCCGTGGTGCAGCCGGCCGAGCTGTGGCAGGAAACGGGCCGCTTTGAGAAGATGGGCCCCGAATTGCTGCGCATCCAGGACCGCCATGGCCGTGATTTTGTGATTCAGCCGACCAGCGAAGAGGTGGTGACCGACGTGGTGCGCCAGGAAGTGCGCAGCTACAAACAGCTGCCCAAAAACTTCTACCAAATCCAGACCAAGTTCCGCGACGAGCGCCGTCCCCGCTTTGGCCTGATGCGTGGCCGCGAATTCATCATGAAAGACGCTTACAGCTTTGACCGAGACGTGGCCAGCGCCAAGGCCAGCTACCAGGTGATGGCCGGGGCCTACCGCAAGATTTTTGACCGCTTTGGCCTGACTTACCGCGCCGTGGCGGCTGACAGCGGGGCCATCGGGGGTGATTTGAGCGAAGAGTTCCAGGTGATCGCGGCCACCGGCGAAGACGCCATCGTGTACTGTCCCGGCAGCAGCTACGCCGCCAACATCGAAAAAGCCGAAGCGCTGGCCCCCAGCCAGCCACGCGGTGCGGCCACGAAAGCCCTGACCAAGACCTCCACCCCAGGCAAGAGCACCTGCGAAGACGTCGCTGCTTTGCTGGATGTGCCCCTGTCCACCACCGTCAAGTCGCTGGTGCTGGCCATCGACACCCTGAACGAGCAGGGCGAGATCGTCAAATCCCAAGTCTGGCTGCTGCTCTTGCGAGGTGACCACGACATGAATGAAGTCAAGGTCGGCAAGCTGCCTGGCATGGAAGGGGGCTTTCGCTTTGCCACGCTGAGCGAGATCGAAGAACACTTTGGCTGCAAGCCGGGTTACCTGGGCCCCTTGAACCTGAAAAAGCCCGTGCACCTGGTGGCCGACCGCGACGTGGCCGTGATGGCCGACTGGATCTGCGGTGCCAACGAAGAGGACATTCACATCACCGGCGTCAACTGGGGCCGTGACTTGCCCGAGCCTGCGCTGGTGGCCGACATCCGCAACGTGGTCGCCGGTGACAAGTCGCCCGACGGTCAAGGTGAGCTGGCGATCGAGCGCGGCATCGAAGTGGGCCATGTGTTCTACCTCGGCACCAAATACTCCAAGGCCATGAACGCCACCTTCCTGGACGAGAATGGCAAGCCTCAGTTCTTGGAGATGGGCTGCTATGGCATTGGCGTCACCCGACTGCCTGCTGCCGCCATCGAGCAAAACCACGACGAGCGCGGCATCATCTGGCCCGATGCGATTGCGCCCTTCACCGTGGTGGTTTGCCCCATTGGCATGGACCGCAGCGAAGCCGTCAAGGCCGAGGCTGAGCGGATTTATGCCGCTTTGTTGGCTGACGGGGTCGATGTGATTCTGGACGACCGTGGCGAGCGCCCCGGTGCCATGTTTGCCGACTGGGAGCTGATCGGTGTGCCGCACCGCATCACTGTTGGCGACAAGGGACTCAAGGATGGTTTGGTCGAGTACCAACACCGCCGCGATGCCGAGTCCAGCAAAGTGGCTGTGGCCGATATCCTGGGCCACCTCAAGGGGCGTTTGGCCCCCTGAGCTGCACACCCAGTCCCATGACGCGCCCGGTCTTGCCCAGCCGCCGGGCTTGTTTGCTCAGTCTGTGGGGGACCTTGTTGCCCGTCGGGCTGGTGCATGCCGGTCGTCAAATCGAAGAGCCCCTGTCGCATGCTGTGCGTTCTGCCCTGAGCGCGGCGGTCGCGGCGGCGGCGCCGCCTGAGCCCCTGTTGCCCACCGATTCGGACCAGCAGGGCTATGCGCAGTGGCAAGCAGCGAGCAGCCAACGCCTGACGCGCTACAAAAAACACCCCATCGAACGTCAGGAGTTTTTGCAAACCCTTTGGTACGAAGCCCGCCGATCAGGCCTGCCCCTGTCGCTGGTGCTGGGCGTGGTGCAGGTCGAAAGCGCGTTTCGCAAATACGCCATCTCCAGCGCCGGGGCACGCGGCTACATGCAGGTCATGCCGTTTTGGGCGCGCCTGATCGGCGATGGGGACGAGAGCCGCCTGTTCCACATGCAGACCAACCTGCGCTTTGGCTGCGTCATCCTGCGCCATTACCTGGACCGCGAACGGGGCGACGTGTTCATGGCGCTGGGACGTTACAACGGTTCACGCGGACAGAGCGTTTATCCGCAGGCTGTGCTGGCCGCGCAGCGCGCTTGGTTGCAACCGGTGGATTGAGCTGGGACCGAGAACAAAAAAGCCACCCGAGGGGGTGGCTGTCCGGTGGGGCAGGGCCGCTGCCCTTGGTCGATCAGGCTTTGCCGTTGATGACCTGTTGTAACTCGCCCGATTCGTACATTTCCATCATGATGTCCGAGCCGCCAATGAACTCACCCTTGACGTAGAGCTGGGGAATGGTGGGCCAGTTGCTGTATTCCTTGATGCCTTGGCGGATTTCGGCGTCGTCCAGCACGTTCACGGTTTTCACCGTCTTGGGGTCCACGCCCACGGCTTTGAGGATCTGGATGGCGCGGCCCGAAAAGCCGCACATCGGGAAGCTGGCGCTGCCCTTCATGAACAGGGTGATGTCGTTGCCTTTGACGAGTTCGTCGATGCGTTGCTGGGTGTCGCTCATGTTGTTGCTCCAAATGGGGTCGGTGTCGGATGAAGTGAATTATGTCTCTGATTGAAAGTCTGCCATTTTCACAGGGATGTTGCTGTCAAACCGGCATCACTGCGCCAGTACAACGCTCGTGACCGCCCAGATCGCGGCGCGACTGCACCTGCACAAACCCGGCTTCGCGCAGGAGCGCCTGCACTGGGGCGGCCTGGTCCCAGCCGTGTTCCAGCAGCAGCCAGCCGCCAGCGGCGAGGCGGCTGGGCGCCTGGGCGATGATTTGGCGGATGTCATCGAGGCCATCGGCACCACTTGTGAGGGCTTGCAGGGGTTCGTAGGTCAGGGCGGCCAGGTGCGGGTCGCCCTCGGCTACATAGGGTGGGTTGGCGACGATCAGCTCAAAGGGCCCCGGTACCTTGTCCATCCAGTGGCTGAGCACGCACTTCACCGGCAAATTCAGGCGCAGGGCGTTGGCAGAGGCCACGGCCAGTGCATCGCTGCTGGCGTCGACCGCTGTGACGCATGCAGCAGGGCGTTGGTGCTGAAGGGCCAGGGCCACAGCGCCGCTGCCGGTGCCCAGGTCCAGCACGCGGGCTGCCTGGCCCGCAGGCAGCAACGCCAATGCCCATTCAACCAGGATTTCCGTGTCGGGACGCGGGTCCAGCACGCGGGCATCCACGTTGAGCGTCAGGCCAAAAAAGTCCTTGTGCCCGGTGATGTAGGCCACCGGCTCGCCCCGTAGGCGGCGCTGCAGGGCTCGGTCCCAGATGCGTTGTTGGGCCTCGGTCAACAGCTCGGTGTCGTGGGCCAGCAGCCAAGCGCGGTCGTGCAGCGGGCGTGCTAGGGCAAACAACAAGAGAATTTGTGCATCCACCCTGGCCAGCCCTTGACTCAGTGCTTGTTGCAGGCACTGCGCCACGCTGAGGCTGGTGTGCGAGGCTGTCACGCGGCCGCCCCGATTTCCAGTGCTGCCAGTTGCTCTGTGGCTTCATAAGCCTGCAGCGCATCGACCACGTCTTTCAAATCGCCTTCCATGATGGTGAGCAGCTTGTACAGCGTGAGGTTGATGCGGTGGTCGGTCAGGCGCCCTTGCGGGAAGTTGTAGGTGCGGATGCGGTCGGATCGGTCGCCACTGCCGATCAGGCTTTTGCGCTCTGCGGCGTCTTTGGCGGCGCGCTCGGCGCGGTCTTTTTCTTGAATACGTGCCGTCAGCACCTTCAGCGCTTGCGCCTTGTTGCTGTGCTGGCTGCGCCCGTCCTGGCATTCGGCCACGATGCCGGTGGGCAAGTGGGTGATGCGCACGGCCGAGTCGGTTTTGTTGATGTGCTGCCCACCTGCCCCGCTGGCGCGGAAAGTGTCGATGCGCAAGTCTGACGGGTTGATCTTGATGGCCTCGTTTTCGTCGGGCTCGGCCAACACCGCCACCGTGCAGGCGCTGGTGTGGATGCGGCCTTGCGTTTCGGTGGCGGGCACGCGTTGCACCCGGTGCCCCCCTGATTCAAATTTCAGCGCGCCATACACCTGATCGCCTTCGATGCGCACCACCACTTCCTTGTAGCCACCGAGTTCGCTCACCGATTCGGACACGATCTCGCAGCGCCAGCCCTGACTTTCGGCAAAGCGTGTGTACATGCGCAGCAAGTCGCTTGCAAACAGGGCCGATTCGTCACCGCCAGTGCCTGCCCGGATTTCCACGAAAGCGGGGCGGGCGTCGTGGGGGTCTTTGGGCAGCAGCATGCGCTGGAGTTCTGATTCCAGGGTTTGCAGCTCTGTGCTGGCGCTGTTGACTTCTTCTGCGGCCATCTCGCGCAAGTCGGGGTCGTCCAGCATGGCTTGTGCTGTGGCCAAGTCCGACGTGCGCTGCTGAAAACGGGCAAAGCGCGTGGCCACGGCGCTGACTTCGGCGTGTTCCCGCGAGAGCTTCAAAAACTGGGCCATGTCGCCCATGATGTCTTCACGCGAAAGCAAAAAGTCCAGCTCGGTCAGGCGCAATGCATACCGTTCGAGTTGCTGGATCAAAAAGGGTTTCATGGGACCAAAAATGGGGAGCGACGTTTCGGTTTGGACATCCGACGTGGGTCGGCGAACAAAGGGCGATGGGTGGGGCGGTGTGGCAGCCGCCGAACCGCGAGGCCAATCGCTAACGCTCTTTGCGCAAGAAAACGCGCTGCACCGTTTGCAGCGTCTGCTCACGGAGTTCGGGGGCGCTGGTGCGCAGTTCTGCCAGGGCACCGTGCAGCATTTTTTGGGTCAGACCTTTGGACAGGGCTTCCATGACCGCCATCGGGTCGTCACCTCGCGCCAATGACTTGCGGGCACGAGCCAACTCGGCATCACGCCATGCGTCGGCCTGGTTTTGCAGCTGCTGGATCAAGGGCACCGTGCCGCGTTGGCCCATCCAGTGCATGAAACTTTGTACCCCGGCGTCGATGATCACCTCGGCCTCGGCCACAGCCGCCTGTCGGTGAGCTTGGCCCGATTGCACCACGCTGGCCAGGTCATCGACGGTGTACAGGTAAACATCGTCCAGCGACTTCACTTCGGGTTCGATGTCGCGCGGCACGGCCAAGTCGACCATGAACATGGGCCGGTATTTGCGTTTTTTCAGGGCCCGCTCGACCGCACCCAAACCAATCAAGGGCAAGGTGCTGGCGGTGCAGCTGATCACGGCGTCGAACTCGTGCAGCCGCTCGGGCAGGTCGGCCAAAGGCATGACCTTGGCCCCGAATCGGTGGGCCAGCAGTTCGGCCCGGTCCAGGCTGCGGTTGGCGATCACCATCCCTTTGGGCTGTTTGGCCGCAAAGTGGGTGGCCACCAACTCGTTCATTTCGCCAGCACCGACAAACAGGATGCGGATGTCCTTGAGGTCTTCAAACAACTGGCTGGCCAAGCGCACCGAGGCAGCGGCCATGCTGATGGAGTGGGCCCCGATTTCGGTGGAGCTGCGCACCTCTTTGGCCACTGCGAAACTGCGTTGGAACAATTGGTTCAGGGTGCTGCCCAAAGCGCCGGCTTGTTCGGCAGCCCGAACAGCGTCCTTGAGTTGCCCCAAAATTTGAGCCTCGCCCAAGACCATCGAATCCAGTCCGCTGGCCACCCTGAAGGCATGGCGAGCGGCTTCATTGCCTTCCAACACATAGGTGTGGGCGTGCAGTTCAGAGGCGTTGACGCCCCCGGTTTGGGCCAGCCAGGTCAAGGTGTCGTGCGTGGCTGCCTGGTCGGCAGCACAGTAAATTTCTGTGCGGTTGCAGGTCGACAAGATGGCGGCTTCGGGCTCTTGCGCGATCCGGTGGGCCAAATCTCGGCGCAAACCGTGCAGGGTGGGCACCAGTTTGTCCACGGCGAACGCAAACCGGCCGCGCAGATCCAGCGGCGCTGTGGTGTGGTTCAAACCGAGGGTCCATACAGCCATGAGGGGCATTATAGGTGCGGTGTGTCAACTTTGCTTGACACTGACGGTTTGAAGCCTGCTGACGTTGCTTTCCATGCACAATCCCCATTTTTGTCCTGAGACCGAGGACCATTGATCCACCCACAGACAAAACCATGAGCTACTGGCAACTCCTTGTGCACTTGTTCAATTTTGTGTTGCCAGCTTTGGTCATGTCAGTTTGCATGCCATTGGCGGGGCGCTGGGTCATGGGCCTTGGGGGGCCCAGCATGGGTCGTCGCATGGCAGTGCACGCGGTCTGCGGGGTGTTGGTGCTGGCAGCAGGTGTGTGGCTGCAAGGCCATGACGGGAAAATGAGCACCTACTTCGCTTTGGTGCTGGTGGCGGCCACTGCCGAATGGGTGATGCACCGAGGCTGGACCCGAAATGGCGTCCGGTGAGGTGTCCCGGTATGCTAACGACTTCAATGGAGATCATCATGATGGGAATCAAACGCCGTACTTTGGGTGTTTTGTGTGGCGTAGGCTTGGGTCTGACCTTGGGCAGTGCCTGGGCTTTCCCGACCAAACCGATTCGGGTGGTGATGGGTTTTCCTGCAGGTGGGCCATTGGATCAGCACGCCCGTTTGCTGACAGACCGGCTTCAAGTTCAATTGGGGCAGCCCGTCCTGATCGATTACAAAGCCGGTGCAGGTGGCATCGTGGGCGCGCAAGAGGTGATGCGCGCGGCACCTGATGGGCACACCCTGATGCTGGCCAACACCGGGGTGATGGTCATCAACCCGGCGCTCTACACCAAGCTGCCTTACAGCACGCTGCGCGATTTTGTTCCGGTGGCCCGCACGGCCATGCAACCGCTGGCCTTGATGGTCAACCCCAAAGTGCCCGTGAACAATTTGAAGGAGTTTGTGGCTTATGCCAAGGCCCGTCCAGGTCAAGTCAATTACGGCTCTGCGGGCAACGGCGGCAGCAGCCATTTGGTGCCCGAGATGTTCAAGTCGGCCACGGGCCTGTTCATGGTTCATATCCCTTATCGGGGCAGTGCCCCCGCCTTCACCGACCTGATGGCGGGCCAGGTGCAGTTCATGGCCGAAAGCATTCCGCAGGCAGCCCAGTACCACAAGCAAGGGAAAGTGCGCGCACTGGCCGTGACCAGCCGAGAACGCAACCCTGCCTTACCCGACATCCCCACCGTGATCGAGACGGGCATTGCGAATTTCGAGGTGGTGGGCTTTTATGGTTTTTTGGCCCCAGCGGGCACGCCTAAAGACGTGGTCAACAAGCTGAGCGACGCTTTCAAAGCGGTGATGAACCAGTCTGACATCCGCTCGCGCATGGTGACACAGGGGGCTGATCCGGCTTACCTGGGGGCCGATGACTTTGCCAAATTTCTGACGGCCGAAATGCCGCGCTGGGCCGATGTGGTTCAGAAATCGGGGGCCAAGCTGGACTGACGCAGGCTGGTTCAGCTCGGGCTGAACAAGTCGACCCGGTCGGTGATGATGCCATCGGTACCCAAGGCCAAGAGATGCTGCGCTGCCCCATCGTCGTTGACGGTGTAGCTCAGGCACTTCATGCCTGCGCTGTGCACTTGGGACACGGTGGCTGCGTCCCACAAGGCGTAGTTGGCGACTACGGCCACGCATCCTAATTCTTGAGCTTTTTCAAACCAGCCGGACCACAGCGTGTCAACCAGCAGACCGCGTGGCAGCTCGGGTGCCGCTGTTTGTGCGGCTGCCAAAGCATCAGGTTTGAATGAAGTCAACAGTGGCGGCACTGCCGCGCCTTGCCAGAGTTGGGCGGCCTGACGCGCCACGGCCTCGCCCGTGGCGGCCTCGGTGCCTGGCGTGGGCTTGATCTCGATGTTCAGAAAGTACCCGTTGGCCATGCAAAACCGCGCCAGCGCTTCGAGCGTGGGCAGGGCCTCGCCAGCGTAGGTGCGTGAATGCCAGCTGCCCGCGTCCAGCTGCGACAGGGCATGCCAGGGCAGATCGCCGCCGATGCCTTGGCCGCTCGTGGTGCGCTCCAGTGTGGCGTCATGCATCAAAAACACCACACCGTCGGCGCTGAGCTTGGCATCGCACTCGAACATGCGGTAGCCGTGTTCTGCGCCCAGACGGAAGGCGGCCAGGGTGTTTTCAGGGGCCAACTTGCCTGCGCCCCGGTGGGCGATCCAGCGGGGGTAGGGCCACTGGAAATTTGCGGGAAGGCTGGTTTGCATCATTAGGCGCAAAGTATGCTTCAAATGTATGCCCCGGTTGACAGGTGCCCCCACCCCCGGCGCGTGATTGTTGCACTGCGGTAACATTCAACCTCAGCCGTTATGACACTTGTTTCGGGTCTGGCTGACAGCGTCTTCCAAGACGACCATGACTGCGCCAAACCATGAATGCACCCACCACCCTTCAACAATTGATGCAAGCCGATGCCGATGCGCCGCGCTTGCGTGAGATTCCTTACAACTACACCAGCTTTTCTGACCGGGAAATCGTGCTGCGTTTGCTGGGGGATTCGGCTTGGGATCTTCTGAATCAACTGCGCCAGGAGCGTGGAACGGGCCGTTCGGCCAGGATGTTGTACGAAGTCTTGGGCGACATTTGGGTGGTCGAGCGCAATCCTTACCTCCAGGATGATTTGTTGGACAACCCGGGCCGCCGCAAGATGTTGGTGGATGCCCTGCATCACCGCCTGGGTGAAGTGCAAAAACGCCGCACCCCAGGTGTGGACGCCGCTCGGGATGCCTTGGTTGGCCAATTGCTGGCTTTGGCCACTCAGGCTGTCAGCCAATTCAGCGAACGTTTCACCCGCATGGCCAAGCTGCGCAGCCAGGTGCAAAAGACCCTGGGGCGCCTGACGGCCAAGGACAACATCAAGTTCGACGGCCTCTCGCGGGTCAGCCATGTGACCGATGCCACCGACTGGCGCGTGGAATACCCCTTTGTGGTGCTCACGCCCGACACCGAAGAGGAAATGGCGGGCCTGGTCAAGGGATGTATCGATATTGGCCTGACCATCGTGCCCCGGGGCGGCGGCACGGGCTACACCGGCGGCGCGATCCCACTGACCTGGAAGAGCGCGGTCATCAACACCGAAAAACTCGAAGCCATGACCGAGGTCGAGATGGTCGATCTGCCAGGCATCGCTCACAAAATCCCGACCATTTGGACCGAAGCCGGTGTGGTCACCCAGCGTGTGGCCGATGCGGCCGAGCGCGGCGGTTTCGTCTTTGCCGTGGACCCCACTTCGGCCGAAGCCAGTTGCATTGGCGGCAACATCGCCATGAACGCGGGCGGCAAAAAGGCGGTTTTGTGGGGTACGGCCCTGGACAACCTGGCCAGCTGGCGCATGGTCACCCCCGACGCCGAATGGCTGGATGTGGTGCGCATGGACCACAACATGGGCAAGATCCACGATGCCGATGTCGCCACCTTCGAGCTGCGCTACTTCAAGGCCGACGGCAAAACCCCGATCCGCACCGAAACCCTGACAATACCGGGCAAGACTTTCCGCAAGGAAGGCCTGGGCAAGGACGTGACCGACAAATTCCTGAGCGGCCTGCCCGGCGTGCAAAAAGAAGGCTGCGACGGTTTGATCACCAGCGCCCGCTGGGTGGTGCACCGCATGCCCACCCACACCCGCACGGTGTGCATGGAGTTTTTTGGCCACGCCCGCGAGGCGGTGCCCAGCATCGTCGAGATCAAGGACTTCATGTTCGCCGAGCAAAAGCGCACCGGCACCGTGATGGCGGGTCTGGAGCATCTGGACGACCGCTATTTGCGCGCCGTGGGTTACTCCACCAAGTCCAAGCGGGGTGGATTCCCCAAGATGGTGCTGATCGGTGACATCGCCGGTGACAATGCCGACGATGTCGCCAAGGCCACGTCCGAGATCGTGCGCATTGCCAATTCGCGCAGCGGGGAGGGCTTCATCGCCATCAGTCCCGAGGCGCGCAAGAAATTCTGGCTGGACCGTAAAAAGACCGCCGCCATTTCGCGCCACACCAACGCCTTCAAGGTGAACGAAGACGTGGTGATCCCCTTGCCGCGCATGGCCGAGTACACCGATGGCATCGAGCGCATCAACATCGAGTTGAGCTTGCGCAACAAGCTCAAGCTGTGCCGTGAAATCGAAGCCTTTCTGGAAAGGGGCAATCTGCCCTTGGGCAAGCTAGACGATGCCAACGAGATCGCGTCGGCCGAGCTGCTCGAAGACCGAGTGGCGCAAGCCCTGACCGTGGTGCGTGAGGTGCAAGCGCAGTGGCAAGGCTGGTTGAACCAAGTCGATGAACTGTTCCCCCAGTTGCAAGACCATTCATTGCGTGCCAGCTGGAAAATGCAAATCCGTCCGGCTTTCCAGAACATCTTTTCGGGCTCGGCCTTTTTGCCGATTCTGAACGAGGTCACAGCCATTCACCAGCGCGTGCTCAAAGGCCGCGTGTGGGTGGCGCTGCACATGCACGCGGGTGACGGCAATGTGCACACCAACATCCCCGTGAACAGCGACAACTACGAGATGTTGCAAACCGCACACGAAGCGGTGGCCCGCATCATGGTTCTGGCGCGCAGCCTGGATGGCGTCATTTCAGGCGAGCACGGCATCGGCATCACCAAGCTGGAGTTCTTGACCGACGCTGAGCTGGCCAATTTCACCGCCTACAAAGCCAAGGTGGACCCGCAAGGCCGCTTCAACAAGGGCAAGTTGCTGCGCGGCTCGGCCCTGAGTGGCCTGGGCGAAGACGTGCATGCGGCCGACCTGACGCATGCCTACACCCCCAGCTTTGGCCTGATGGGCCACGAGTCACTGATCATGCAGCAGTCGGACATTGGTGCGATTGCGGACAGCGTGAAAGACTGCCTGCGTTGTGGCAAGTGCAAGCCGGTGTGCGCCACGCATGTGCCGCGTGCCAATTTGCTGTACAGCCCGCGCAACAAAATCCTCGCCACCTCTTTGCTGGTCGAGGCCTTTTTGTACGAAGAGCAAACCCGCCGGGGCATCTCGATCAAACACTGGCAAGAGTTTGAAGACGTGGCCGACCATTGCACGGTGTGCCACAAGTGCCTGACGCCTTGCCCGGTGAACATCGACTTTGGCGATGTGTCCATGAACATGCGCAACCTGCTGCGCAAGATGGGGCAAAAGAGTTTCCGGCCTGGCAATGCTGCGGCCATGTTCATGCTCAACGCGACCAACCCCGAGACCATCAAGCTGGCCCGCATGGCCATGGTGGGCGTGGGCATGAAGGCGCAGCGCTTTGTGGCCGGTTTGCTCAAAGGTGTGGCGCGCAAGCAAACCAGCGCACCGCCCGCCTCGGTGGGCACTGCACCGATCAAAGAGCAGGTGATCCACTTCATCAACAAGAAGATGCCGGGCAACTTGCCCAAGAAAACCGCGCGGGCCTTGCTGGACATCGAAGACAACGATTACGTGCCCATCATCCGCAACCCGAAAGCCACCACATCTGAATCAGAAGCGGTGTTTTATTTCCCTGGTTGCGGCTCTGAGCGCCTGTTCAGCCAGGTGGGCCTCGCCACCCAGGCCATGCTCTGGCATGTGGGCGTGCAGACCGTGTTGCCGCCGGGTTACCTGTGTTGCGGTTACCCGCAAAAGGGCTCGGGCCAGTTCGACAAGGCCGAAAAAATCATCACCGACAACCGCGTGCTGTTCCACCGCGTGGCCAACACGCTCAACTACCTGGACATCAAGACGGTGGTGGTCAGTTGCGGCACATGCTACGACCAGTTGCAGGGCTACCAGTTTGACAAGATCTTTCCCGGCTGCCGCATCATCGACATCCACGAGTTCTTGCTGGAAAAGGGCATGCGGCTGGAGGCCGGCGGCGCTTACCTGTACCACGACCCTTGCCACAGCCCCATGAAGCAGCAAGAGCCCATGAAGACCGTCAAGGCCTTGATGGGTGACAAGGTGCTCGAGAGCAAGCGTTGCTGTGGCGAGTCGGGCACTCTGGGCGTGACACGCCCCGACATTTCAACCCAGGTGCGCTTTCGCAAGGAAGAAGAGCTGCTCAAGGGCGAAGCGGCTCTGCGCAGCAGTGGCGCGCTGGCCCCAGAGGCCCATGTGAAAGTCCTGACCAGTTGCCCCAGCTGCCTGCAAGGCCTGTCGCGCTACGGTGATGACATGAAAAACGGCCTGCTCGAAGCCGATTACATCGTGGTCGAAATGGCCAAGCACATTCTGGGTGAAGGGTGGATGCCCGAGTACGTCAGCGCCGCCAATGCCGGCGGCATTGAGCGCGTGTTGGTCTGACTTGCACTGAAAGAAACACATGGCCGGATTGAAAAAAGACATGCCCACGCCCGAGTCATTGACGGTGCACGGGCAGAGCAAAGTGCTGGAAATCGGTTTTTCGGACGGGGCGCAGTTCCGCATTCCGTTTGAGCTGATGCGGGTGTATTCGCCATCGGCCGAAGTGCAAGGCCATGGCCCTGGCCAGGAAGTGCTGCAAACCGGCAAGCGCGAGGTCGGCATCGTCGAGATCGAGCCGGTGGGCAACTACGCGGTCAAGCCCACTTTTTCGGACGGCCACGAGTCGGGCCTGTTCACCTGGGAATACCTGTACTTTTTGGGCGACCAGCAAGCCGCGCTGTGGAAACAATACGAAGACCGACTGCAAGCGGCGGGCATGAGCCGCGATGCGCCCATGGTCGAGGCCTCGGCGGGCGGCAGTTGCGGTCACAAGCATTGAGGAGCGGCGCATGAGCACCACCCATTTCGGCTTCAAAACCGTCGACGAAAAAGAAAAAGCCCAACACGTGCGCGGGGTGTTCGACTCGGTCGCGTCCAAGTACGACGTCATGAATGACCTGATGTCCATGGGGCTGCACCGTGCATGGAAGGCCTACACCGTTCAGGTGGCCAACCTCAAAGAAGGTGACCAGGTGTTGGACATCGCAGGCGGCACCGGCGATTTGTCGATGGCCTTTGCCAAAAAAGTGGGGGCCACAGGCCGTGTGGTGCACACCGACATCAACGAAGCCATGCTTTCTACCGGGCGTGACCGCCTCTTGGACCACGGCCTGGCGCTGCCCACCCTGGTGTGCGATGCCGAGAAGCTGCCTTTCCCCGATGGCCACTTCCATGTGGTCAGTGTGGCATTCGGACTGCGCAACATGACACACAAGGATGTGGCCCTCAAGGAAATGTGCCGTGTGCTCAAGCCGGGTGGCAAATTGTTGGTGCTGGAGTTTTCCAAGGTGGCCAAGCCGTTGGAAAAAGCCTACGACTGGTACAGCTTCAAAATTTTGCCCAATTTGGGCAAGCTGGTGGCGGGCGATGCCGACAGCTACCGCTACCTGGCCGAGTCCATCCGGATGCACCCTGGGCAAGAAGAGCTGAAAACCCTTATGAAAAATGCCGGATTTGGACACGTTGATTTTCACAACTTGTCCGCGGGGGTGGTAGCCTTGCATATGGGCATTAAATGTTGACGCCCAAAACTGAATGATCTGAGTTGGAGACACCATGAACAACAAACTCGTAACCCTGATGCTCGCTGGCGTGATGGCCTTGGGTAGCCTGAATGCAGAAGCTGCTCGCCGCATGGGCGGTGGCAAGTCTGTTGGGCAGCAATCCAACCAGGTGACCAAGCGTGACGCTGCGCCGCAAACGCCCGCTGCGCCCGCTCAGAACGCCGCGCCCACCAACGCGGCCAAGCCTGCCGCAGCGCCTGCCGCAGCAGCACCTAAAAAGCCTTGGGGTGCCATGTTGGGCGGACTGGCTGCCGGTCTGGGTTTGGCTTGGTTGGCCAGTTCATTGGGTCTGGGTGAGGCATTTGGCAACATCTTGATGGCCTTGTTGATTGGCGTGGCTGTGGTTGCCGTGATCGGCATGGTATTGCGGGCACGTCGCGGCGGCGCCGCTCAATCGGGCGGCTTGGCCTACCAGGGCGCAGGTGGGTCTGCTCAGAATCCTGCCACTTACAAAGAGTACAGCCCTCAAAACGTCGGAAACGACTCATCGGCCCGTCCTTGGGAAGGTCAGAACACCCGCTTTGATGGTTCAGCGGCCTCTCAGTCCACGGGTTCCATGATCGGCTCGGGCATTGGCTCTGGCCTGAACACCCCAAGCAGCGCCGCCTTGGACGGTTCGCAAACCTGGGGCATCCCGGCTGGTTTTGATGTCGATAATTTTGTCAGCGCAGCCAAGCGCAACTTCGTGACCTTGCAGGACGCTTGGGACCGCTCTGACATCTCGGCCTTGCGTGCCATGATGACCGACGCCATGGTGGTGGAAATCCGCAACCAGTTGGCCGAGCGCGAAGCCCAGTTCCCAGGACAACCCAATAAGACCGAAGTGGTCATGCTCGATGCCCAACTCTTGGGCATTGAAGAACAAGCCGATGTGTACATGGCCAGCGTGGAGTTCAACGGCATGATCCGCGAAGACGCGTCTTCCGGCCCCAGCCCATTCCGCGAGGTCTGGAACATGACCAAGTCCAAGCAAGGCGGTGGCTGGCTGGTCGCTGGCGTACAAGCCCTTCAATAAAGCTCGGCTCCGAAGGGGCCTGTGCTTTCGGGAATAATCGGGGACTATGGCAACACAGTCCCCTTTTTCTTGGGCCGCTCAGGCGCTCCCCGACATGCTCCAACGTTTCACACAAGAGTTTCAGCCCCCCACTTGGGTGGTGGATGAATCGCTCAATCGTTTGGTGCTGTTTCTCAACCATGTCTTGATGAGCGAACCCGAGGCCATGGCGCGGCTGGCCAGGCAAAAAGGCCAGCGCATCGAGCTGGTTTGGGACCGCTTGCAACTTCAGCTCACCCCCACACCTGCGGGTCTGCTTGAGCGCGGTCGCTTCGAGGGTTTTGACCTGCGACTGACCGTGACCGAAGAGTCGCCCATCGCGATCGCTTCCGCCTTGGCCCGGGGCGACAAACCCAAAGTTCGCATCGAGGGGGATGTGCAATTGGCCGCCGAAATCAACTGGCTGATTGACCATGTCCGCTGGGATGCTGAAGAGGACTTGGCCCGGCTGTTGGGTGATGCACCAGCCCACACCTTGGTCCAAGCCGCACGCCAGGCCATGGCCGCTTTGCGCAGTTTTGTTGCCCAAAGGCCCGGCAACGGGCTGCGCAAAGGCAGCGCAGCATGATGCGCTGGGGCCGCTTCGGACGCGGTGCTTTCATTGTTTTCATCGTCTTGCGCTATGGCCTGGACGAGTTGGTGTTGTCGAGCTTTCAAAAACCCTGGATTCGCCTGCTGGCCCGCGTGCTTTCGGTTGGACGTGACTTGCGCTCGCCACGCGCTGTGCGTTTGCGCGAGGCGCTGGAGCGGCTGGGTCCGATTTTTGTGAAATTTGGTCAGGTGCTGTCCACTCGCCGCGATTTGCTGGCCCCAGACATCGCCGAAGAACTGGCCAAACTGCAAGACCGGGTGCCGCCTTTCAGCTCGACCGTGGCGGTGGCCTCGATCGAGCGGGCGTTTGGCCGCCCTGTGGACGATATCTTTGAGACCTTCGAGCGCGAACCGGTCGCCAGTGCCTCCATTGCGCAGGTGCACTTTGCCACTTTGCGCAACAAGGCCGGAGATGTGCGCGAGGTGGCGGTCAAGGTCTTGCGGCCAGGCATGTTGCCTGTCATCGACAAAGACCTGAGCCTGATGCGCATGATGGCCGGTTGGGTGGAGAGCCTCAGTGCCGATGGCAAACGACTCAAGCCCCGCGAGGTGGTGGCCGAATTTGACAAATACCTGCATGACGAGCTGGACTTGGTGCGTGAAGCGGCCAATGCCGCGCAGCTGCGGCGCAATATGCAGGGTCTCGATTTGGTGCTGATCCCCGAGATGATCTGGGACTTTTGCCACCCCGAGGTCATTGTCATGGAGCGCATGCATGGCGTGCCCATCAGCCAGGTGGACCGCTTGCGTGAGGCGGGGGTGGACATCGCCAAGCTTGCGCGCGATGGCGTGACGCTGTTTTTTACCCAGGTGTTCCGAGACGGCTTTTTTCATGCCGACATGCACCCTGGCAACATCCAGGTCAGCCTGGCGCCCGAGACCTTTGGCCGCTACATTTCGCTCGACTTCGGCATTGTGGGGACGTTGACCGAGTACGACAAAGAGTACTTGGCGCAAAACTTCACGGCGTTTTTCCGGCGTGACTACAAGCGCGTGGCCGAACTGCACATCGAGTCGGGTTGGGTGCCGGAAGACACCCGGGTCGATGAACTGGAGTCCGCCATCCGTGCCGTCTGCGAGCCTTACTTTGACCGACCCTTGAAGGAAATTTCATTGGGCATGGTGCTGATGCGCTTGTTCCAGACTTCGCGGCGCTTCCATGTCGAGATCCAGCCGCAGCTGGTGCTTTTGCAAAAAACCTTGCTCAACATCGAAGGCCTGGGCCGCGACCTGGACCCGGACTTGGACCTGTGGAGCACCGCCAAGCCCTTTCTTGAAAAGTGGATGCTCGACCAAATCGGCCCCAAAAAGCTCTGGGAGCAGCTCAAAGACCAGGCTCCGCATTACGCCAAACTGTTTCCGCAATTGCCCCGCTTGTTGCACGAGTACCTCAAGACACCGCGTCAAGGCGATGCGCGACAGATCGAGCAATTGCTCGCCGAGCAAAGGCGGACCAACAAATTGCTGCAAACCCTGATTTACGCGGGGCTGGGTTTTGTGGTTTCCTTAATCGTTTTGCAGGTGGGCATCCATCTGCGCGTCTTTTATTGAACCTCAATCAAGGAGAAGCAGGTGCTGCTGACTTTCGTCATGGCCTATCTGGCCGTCACCATTTGCATTGGTTTGTTGGCGTCGCGTCGCGTGCACGGGGCCAAGGATTATCTGGTGGCAGGGCGCAGTTTGCCCCTGTACATGAACGTGGCCACCGTGTTCGCCACCTGGTTCGGCGCAGAAACCGTGCTCTCCGTGTCGGCCACCTTTGCCAAGGATGGTTTGAATGGCATTCCTGGTGACCCTTTTGGCGCCACGGTGTGCCTGGTGTTGGCGGCGCTGTTGTTTGCCAAGCTGTTTTACCGTCTGAACCTGCTGACCATCGGTGACTTTTACAAAGTGCGCTATGGCAAGTCGGTTGAGGTGCTCACCAGCGTGGCGATTGTCCTGTCTTATTTGGGTTGGACCTCGGCGCAACTGACGGCGCTGGGTTTGGTCATTCATGTGCTGTCGTCCGGGGCCATTGACCTGAATTACGCCATCATGATGGGCGCAGGTGTGGTGTTGTTGTACACCGTCTTTGGTGGCATGTGGTCGGTGGCCTTCACCGATTTGCTGCAGACGGTGGTGATCGTGGTGGGCTTGATGGCAGTCGCCTTGTTGGTGGGCGACAACGCCGGCGGCTTTGACAAAGTCATTGCCCAAGCGGCCGCCGATGGCAAGTTCGACATGTTCCCCGCAGACATGGACGCCGCTGCCTGGTGGGCCATGGCGGGCGCGTTCTTTGCGTTCGCTTTCGGCTCCATTCCCCAGCAAGACGTGTTTCAGCGCATGACCAGCGCCAAAGACGAGAAAACCGCTGTGCGCGGGACCCTCATCGGTGGTCTGATGTATTTCGTGATGGCCTTCATTCCCTTGTACATCGCCTACGCAGCGCTGATCGCTCACCCCGAGCTCAAGGCCTTGTTTGACTCAGAAGATGCCCGCGCCATCCAGCGCATCCTGCCAGATTTGGTGCTGGGCCAGATGCCCATGTGGGCACAGATTCTGTTTTTTGGTGCTTTGCTCTCGGCCATTTTGTCAACCGCCAGTGGTGCTTTGCTGGCCCCCACTGCCACTTTCACCGAGAACGTGCTCAAGCCCTTTGTGCCCCACATGAGTGACCGCCAGTTCTTGCTGCTCTTGCGTGTCATTTTGGTCACCTTCACGGCTTGTGCCTTGCTGTTCGCCATGAACAGCACCAGCACCATGTACGAAATGGTGCAAAACGCCTACAACGTGACCCTCACCGGGGCCTTTGTGCCCTTGGTGGCCGGGGCCTTCTGGCGCCGTGCCAACACCCAAGGCGCCTTGTTCTCCGTGGTCTTGGGGGTCGGCACTTGGTTGGTGTTCAATTTCCTGGCCCCAGAAACCCTGGTGCCCGCCAACTTGCTGGGCTTGGCCGCTTCCATCTTTGGCATGCTGCTGGGCTCCTTGACCCCCACCTTGATTCCGAACCGGGGCCAGTCCATCTCCAGCGCCTTGGGTCACGCCGACAAAGCCCCCTCTGGCCATTGATGTGACACTGCCGCTGCCCCTGAGAGTGGGGGCAGCCAGAGGTGTCAAGACCTTGAAGGGCGTTGCCAAGCCTATAATTGAAGGTTTTCTTGCATCACCCTCAAAGGCTTTTCACATGCCCATCTACGCTTACAAATGCGACGCCTGCGGCCATGCCAAGGATGTTCTGCAAAAAATCAGCGATGCGCCCCTGACCGACTGCCCGGTTTGTGGTGCGCCCAAATTCAACAAGCAACTCACAGCGCCCGGTTTCCAGCTCAAAGGCACCGGCTGGTACGCCACCGATTTCAAAGGCTCTGGGGGGGCGGCAACTGCCGCCCCAGCAGCAGCGGCCACCGACGCCGTGGCCAGCCCTGCGCCTTCAGCGGGCAGTGAGACGACGCCTTCAGCATCAACCAGCGCCAGCGCCTGTGCGGCGTCTTGTGCTTGCCACTGATGCGCACTGAAACCTTAGCCCACGATTGACCCTCATGTCACAACGCAGCTTCAAACAGTACTTCATCACCGGCTTGCTGGTGTGGCTGCCCATGGGCATCACGGTGTGGGTCATCATGTGGCTGGTGGGCGTGCTCGACGCCATCTTTCGGGCGGTGCTCCATGCGGCCGACACCCTGATTCCAGGAATTCATGCCAATGCCGAATACCTGCGGGGTGTGCCTGGTTTGGGTGTGGCCATTGTGGCCGTGTTCATTTTCGCCACGGGTGTGTTTGTGGCCAACATGTTTGGCCAATGGTGGTTGCGCAAATGGCACGGCATGATGAACCGCATCCCTGTGGTGCGCAGCATTTACACCAGCGTCAAGCAGGTGGCCGACACCTTGTTTTCAGGCAGCGGCCATGCGTTTTCCAAGGCCTTGTTGGTGCAGTACCCCAGGCAAGGTTCATGGACCGTGGCTTTCCTGACGGGGCAACCTGGGGGTGAAGTGGCCACCCACATGAGTCAGCCCATGGTCAGCGTGTATGTGCCCACGACCCCCAACCCCACTTCGGGTTTCTTTTTGATGATGCCCAGGGCCGATGTGGTCGAGCTCGACATGAGCGTGGACGACGCCCTCAAGTACATCATCTCCATGGGCGTGATGGTGCCCCCGATTCGCACCGCCAAACCCGGGGCTGATGCCCTGAAGGCCCCGAAAGCCCCCTGAAGCTCTCTTTTTTCGAACTGTTACTGCGTTTTCAGAAAGTACAACATGTCCATGCGCTCCCACTATTGCGGTCTGGTGACCGAAGCCCTGACTGGCCAAACCGTGAGTCTGTGCGGCTGGGTCAACCGTCGCCGTGACCACGGTGGCGTGATCTTCATCGACCTGCGCGACCGCGAAGGCTATGTGCAGGTGGTGTGCGACCCCGACCGCCCCGACATGTTCAAAGTGGCCGAAGACGTGCGCAACGAGTACTGTGTGCAAATCAAAGGCGTGGTGCGTGCGCGTCCTGAGGGCACCACCAACGACAACCTCAAAAGCGGCAAGATCGAAGTGCTCTGCCACGAGTTGATCGTCTTGAACGCTTCTGTGACACCCCCGTTCCAGATTGACGAAGACAACCTGTCCGAGACCACACGCCTGACGCACCGAGTGCTGGACCTGCGCCGCCCCTACATGCAAAACAACCTCATGCTGCGCTACAAGGTGGCGATGGAGGTGCGCAAGTACTTGGACGAAAACGGCTTTGTGGACATCGAAACCCCCATGCTGACCAAGAGCACGCCCGAAGGCGCGCGCGATTATTTGGTGCCCAGCCGCGTCCACGATGGCCAGTTCTTTGCCTTGCCGCAGTCGCCCCAGCTGTTCAAGCAGCTCTTGATGGTGGCGGGCTATGACCGTTATTACCAGATCACCAAATGCTTCCGTGACGAAGACTTGCGTGCAGACCGCCAGCCCGAATTCACCCAGATCGATATCGAAACCTCCTTCCTGACCGAAGAAGAGATCCGCGACATGTTCCAGGGCATGATCAAACGCGTGTTCCAAAACACCATCGGTGTGGACCTCGGCGAATTCCCCGTCATGACCTACCAGGATGCGATGCACCTGTACGGCTCTGACAAGCCCGACCTGCGCGTGAAGCTGCAGTTTGCCGAAGTCACCGACGTCATGGGCGATGTGGACTTCAAGGTGTTCTCGGGCGCGGCCAACATGAAGGGTGGCCGCGTGGTGGCCCTGCGTGTGCCGGGCGGCTCGGTCGAGGGCGGTGGCATCAGCCGTGGCGAGATCGACGCGTACACCGAGTTCGTCAAGATCTACGGGGCCAAGGGCCTGGCTTACATCCGTGTCAACGACCTGTCCAAAGGCCGTGATGGCTTGCAGTCGCCCATCGTCAAGAACATCCACGACGCTGCATTGAATGCGGTGTTGGAGCGCTCCGGCGCGCAAAACGGCGACCTGATTTTCTTCGGGGCCGACAAGGAAAAAATCGTCAACGACGCCATCGGTGCCTTGCGCATCAAGATCGGCCACAGCGAGTTCGGCAAGAAGAACGGCTTGTTCGAAGACCGTTGGGCCCCCATGTGGGTGGTGGACTTTCCGATGTTCGAATACGACGACGAAAGCCAGCGCTACACCGCCGTGCACCACCCCTTCACCGCGCCCAAAGACGGCCACGAAGACTGGATGGTCACCGCCCCCGAGAAGTGCATCTCCAAGGGCTACGACATGGTCTTGAACGGCTGGGAAATGGGCGGCGGCTCGGTGCGTATCCACCGCGCAGACGTGCAGCAAAAAGTGTTTGACGCTTTGAAGATCACACCCGAAGAAGCCCAGCTCAAGTTCGGCTTCTTGCTCGACGCCCTGCAATATGGAGCACCGCCACACGGTGGCTTGGCCTTCGGCCTGGACCGCATCGTGACCTTGATGACCGGTGCAGAATCGATCCGCGACGTGATCGCCTTTCCCAAGACCCAGCGTGCGCAGTGCTTGCTCACGCAAGCGCCCAGCCCGGTGGACGAAAAGCAGCTGCGCGAATTGCACATCAAGTTGCGCAACGTGGACGCGGCCAAAGCCGCATAAGCTGCGCTCCAACCTGCCAAGCGACAACGCCACCTTCGGGTGGCGTCGTTGTTGGTGGGTCAAATGTGAGGGCCTTCGTCAGCCCAAGGCAGAAGACGGCTCAATCGGCTGTTTTGACAATTTGTGACTGGCCCACAAAAAAGGCTTCAAAACCGAAGTCTTGAAGCCTTTGATGTCTGCATTCAGCCGCGAGGCTGAAGCCAAAATTTGTCAACGGCATTCAAGCCGTTGAAGGGGCGCAGGGCTCAGTAGCCGCCGCGACCACCACCGCCGTAGCCGCCACCGCCCGAGCGATCGCCGCCACCGCCGTAGCCGCCGGAGCGGTCACCGCCACCGTAGCCGCCGCCACCGGAGCGGCCGCCACCGCCGTAACCGCCACCACCACCGAAGCCACCTGTGCGTGGAGGACGTGCCTCCATCGGACGGGCTTCGTTCACGGTGATGCTGCGGCCACCCAGAGATTGGCCATTCATGCCGTTGATGGCGGCTTGTGCCTCGGCATCGCTGCCCATTTCCACAAAACCAAAGCCTTTGGAGCGGCCAGTGTCACGCTCCATCATGACTTTGGCGCTGGTGATGGCGCCAAATTCGCCAAAAGCCTGTTGCAGGTCTTCGTCGCGAACGCTGTACGGCAAGTTGCCGACGTAAAGTTTATTGCCCATGGGGACTCCTCAGAAATACAAAAAAACAAAGCGATGGGGTCCCGAAAGCACAACAAACTGAGAACTGCCGCCGTAGCGCGCGAAACTGACCGATCACCTGACTAGTGCCGTTTTTCATGACGTGCACGCACGCATTATGGGGCATAGCGCTGAAAGGCCCTAATTCTGGCGGGGCGCGACTGTTTTGCCCTGACTTCTCAAAGGTGAAGGTCTGCAGCAGTCAGTTGGTGAGATGGAGCACACTGGTCACAGTCAATTCGTGTGGGACTTCATAGTCCGCCACAATCCAGGCGCGGCTGGGGTGCTGGCTGGCTTCAGACAAAAAGTCTTTGACCACCCGTATCGACAGTTGGTCAAGGGAGACAAAGGGCTGGTCCAGCAAGGTCACCGTGGCACCCGACGCCAAGGCGGCGACCAGCATGACTTTTTGGCGGCTGCCAGTGGACAGCATGTACAGCGGTTTGTGGCGGTGCTGCGCCATGTCGAGCGCTGCTTCCAGCTCTTGCTGCAGCTCAACTTGCCAATGCGGGTAAGAGGCTTGCAGTTGTTGCCAACACCCTTGCACGGTCGTGGGGTCGTGTTCTTTGCCTTTGAGGTTGACCCAAAACACGCCACCTGGGGGCGCTTGCACGCGACCGCTCTGGGCTGGCAGATCGCCCGCCAGCAAGCGCAACAAACTGGTTTTGCCACAGCCCTCGTCGCCACAGATCCAGTGCAGCCCAGCAGACCATGCGGCATTCAGCTGATGGATGACCACATGGTCAGGCGGTCCACCACTCAACTGGTGGGCGACCAGCAGTGGGGCGCAGGCAGCTGAACCGGTGGGCGTGGGGGAGGGCAACATGCCGTCATCCTATCAAGACCTGGGCTGCCTAGAATGGCATGGTGACTGAAATGAAATACAAGATCCCGGAATCCGTGTTGGTGGTCATCCATACCCCCAAGTGCGAGGTGCTGCTCATTCGCCGAGCCGATGCGGGCACTTGGCAGTCGGTCACGGGCAGCAAAGACCACAGTGCCGAGAACTGGTCTGAAACCGCGATGCGCGAAGTTCGGGAAGAAACCGGCATCGACGCCTCGCATCCGCAATGCCACTTGCAAGATTGGCAGTTGGAGAATGTGTACGACATCTACCCGGCTTGGCGCTGGCGTTACCATCCCGATGTGAGTCGCAACACCGAACGGCTCTTTGGCTTGATGGTGCCTGCAAAAATGCCCATCACCTTGAGTCCGACAGAGCACACCGAATGGCAGTGGCTCGATTGGCATGAAGCGGCAGACCAGTGTTTCTCGCCATCGAATGCTGAGGCCATCCTGATGCTGCCCAGGTTCTTGCGCTCGTGTCTGCCATGAAGCCCGAACGACACGAACACCCGGTGTTGCGGGTGGCCACTTACAACATCCACAAGGGGGTGCAGGGGCTGGGGCCTGCGCGACGCCTGGAGATCCATAACCTGGGTCACGCGGTCGAACAGCTCGATGCCGACATTGTGTGTTTGCAGGAGGTGCGTCAGATCAACCACCGCGAGGCGAGGTTTTTTGCACACTGGCCCGCACAGCCGCAGGCTGAATTTTTGGCGCCCGAGGGCTACGAGGCCATTTACCGCACCAACGCCATCACGCGGCACGGTGAGCATGGCAATGCCTTGTTGTCGCGTTGGCCCGTGCTGACACACCAACACCGCGATATTTCGGACCACCGCTTTGAGCAGCGCGGTTTTTTGCATACCCAGGTCGAGGTTGTGGACCGACGGGTGCATGTGCTGGTGGTGCATTTGGGTTTGGTGCCTGCCAGCCGTGTGCGTCAGGTGGCCCTTTTGCTGGAGCACATTGCACAAGACGTGCCAGCGCATGAGCCGGTGCTGGTGGCGGGTGACTTCAATGACTGGGGTACGGGGCTGGGGCGGCGCATGGCGCAGGCGGGTTTTCGTGAGTGGCGGGAAAAGCCCACGCCCACTTACCCTTCGCGCTTGCCCCTGAACCAGTTGGACCATGTGTATGCCCGCGGCTTGACGCCCTTGCATGCCATGGTGCCTTCGGGGCGCATTTGGCAGCGCATGTCGGACCACCTGCCTTTGGTGGCTGAATTCGCCTGGAACGATTGAGCATGCGTCATCACCCCGCATTGCGAGATGGGCATCAGATTGAGCTGATTGAAGGCGGCCTGGCCTATTTTGAAAGCCTCGTGCAGGCGATGGACCAAGCGCAATCCCATGTGTTGCTGGAAACCTATATCTTTGATGTCCATGGGGCAGCCGTCATGGTGGCCGAGGCCCTGGAGCGTGCGGCATTGCGCGGTGTCCGGGTATGGTTGCTGGTGGATGGTGTGGGCACGCCGAATTTCCCCGAAGGCTGGCGTTTGCGTTTTGCAAAAGCAGGGGTCGAGTGCCATGTTTATGCCCCTTTGGGCACTTTGGGTTTGCTGATCCCGAGCCGCTGGCGACGTTTGCACCGAAAACTCTGCGTTGTGGACGGTGGCATGGCTTTTTGTGGGGGCATCAACATACTCGATGACTGGTACGACCCCCGCCACGGCACTCTGGCTCGGCCTCGCTTGGACTTTGCCGTCCGTGCACAAGGCGAACTGGTGGGGCACATCCAGGACAGCATGTCCCAGTTGTGGTGGCGTTTGCAGGGCGCGCAGCATGCACGCGAGCGTCAAATTCCCATGGCCTGGCGCTCTTTCAAGACGGCGGGCTTGTCCTTGCCCAGAAAGCAGGCGCTGCCTTTGCCCGATGGTTCGCCATCGCCCAGCCGAGCGGCATTGTTGTTGCGCGATAACGTGTTGCATCGTAGCCAAATTGAGCGCTCTTACCTCAAAGCCATTGGCCTGGCCCGGCATGACGTCTTGATCGCCAATGCCTATTTTTTGCCGGGTCGCAGGCTGCGCCAGGCCTTGGTGCATGCCGCCCGGCGGGGTGTGCGTGTGCGCTTGCTGTTGCAGGGGCGCTATGAGTACTTCATGCAATACCACGCTGCTCGCCCGGTTTATGGTGCATTGTTGGCGGCGGGCGTGGAGATTTACGAATACGACGCCAGCTTTTTGCATGCCAAAGTGGCGGTGGTGGATGCCCATCACGATCGACCCTGGGCCACCGTGGGCTCATCCAACCTCGACCCCTTGAGTCTGCTGTTGGCACGCGAAGCCAATGTGGTGGTGGCTGAAAGCTTGTTTGCGCAACGCCTTCATCAGCGCTTGAGCGAGGTCATCGAGACCCAGAGTTACCCTGTCAATGCGTCTTTCATGCAGCGGCATTGGCGCCAGCGTTTGCGCGACCTTGTGGCCTTTGGCTTGATGCGTTTGGCGCTGTTCATCACGGGCCACCGTTATTGAGCAGCCACTGGGGCCAAACCCCTGATCGTTGTGAGACGATCAATCGCTGTTACGATCTTTCCCATGTTAATGAAATCATCAGACGCCATGACCGCTTCTGCCGCCACACCCGAAGACGAAGGCGTACCCGTTTCCGTCAAGATTCGCGAGCGCATCCAGGCTGCCCGCAAGCGTTTTCACGCCAATGACAACATCGCTGAATTCATCGAACCCGGCGAGCTGGAGAGGCTGCTTGACGAAGTCACCGACAAGATGGCTGGCGTGCTCGACAGCTTGGTCATCGACACCGTGAACGACCACAACACGGGCGACACGGCGCGACGTGTGGCCAAGATGTACCTGAAAGAAGTGTTCAAGGGCCGTTATGTCGAGGGCCCCGAGATCACCGAATTCCCCAATGCCGAGCACCTGAACGAGTTGATGATCGTCGGCCCCATCACCGTGCGCAGCGCCTGCAGCCACCACTTTTGCCCGGTGATTGGCAAGATCTGGATCGGCGTGCTGCCCAATGAGCACACCAACGTCATTGGCCTGTCCAAATACGCCCGTCTGGCCGAATGGATCATGGGGCGCCCGCAAATCCAGGAAGAAGCCGTGGTGCAACTGGCCGACCTGATCCAGCGCAAAACCCAGCCCGATGGCCTGGCCATCGTCATGGAAGCGAGCCACTACTGCATGGGCTGGCGCGGCGTCAAAGACATGGACAGCAAGATGATCAATTCGGTCATGCGTGGGGCCTTCCTCAAGGACCCGAACTTGCGCCGTGAATTCCTCTCATTGATTCCTGGAAAGAACTGACCATGTTGGTACGCCTGCTTTACGCCAGCCGTGTGGTGGATGACAGCCCTGAGACCATCGAGGCCATTTTGACGCGCTCACGTCAATTCAACCCCAGCACCGGCATCACCGGCATCCTTTGTTATGGCGGTGGCATCTTTTTGCAAGCCATTGAAGGTGGACGCAATGCCGTGAGTGAGCTTTACGGCCACATCCAGAAAGATGCGCGCCACAAAGACGTGGTCTTGCTGCACTACGAAGAAATTTCGGAGCGCCGCTTTGGTGGCTGGACCATGGGCCAGGTCGACGCCTCGCGCGTCAATACCAATATCCTGCTCAAGTATTCCGAGCGTGCCGAGTTGGACCCTTACAACGTGTCGGGCAAAGTCTCGCTGGCCTTGCTGGAAGAGCTGATGGCCACCGCGTCCATCATCGGTCGGGCTTAATCCCGCTTCACGCCAAGCCCCGCAAGGGGCTTTTTCACGTCCATGCCACTGAGTGCGCTTGCTCTGGTCGTTCTGGCAGGTTTTATCCATGCCTGCTGGAACATCGCCGCGAAAAAAGCGGGGGGTGATGTTCGTTTTGTGGCCTTCACCTCGGTGGTGTTGATGGTGTTTTGGGCGCCTGTGGGCCTGTGGGTGGGCTGGAAGCAGGTGCCCGCCTGGGGCCTGTTGGAGTGGGCCTTGGTGCTGGCCAGTGCCTTGCTGCACATCGTGTACTTCATTGTGCTGCTGCGTGGCTACCGCAAGGCAGACTTGACGGTGGTGTACCCGCTGGCGCGAGGCTCGGGGCCGCTGCTGTCGTCCATGGTGGCGATTTTCTTGCTGGGTGAGCAGATCTCAGCGTTGGGTCTGGCTGGCATTCTGGGCGTGGTGGGCGGTGTGTTCCTCATCGCGGGAGGCCCCGGCTTGTGGAAGGCCGCGCACGACCCGCAGCAACAAGCGCGTGTGCGCACCGGCATTTTTTACGGAGGCATCACGGGTGTGTTCATTGCCAGTTACACCGTGGTCGATGGCTATGCCGTCAAGGTGGCCTTGATGTCACCCATATTGGTCGATTATTTTGGCAACCTCTTGCGCCTCGTTTTCCTGACGCCCACTTTGTTGCGTGATCGCCAGACTGTGTGGGCGTTGTGGTTGCAGCAAAGGCGCTATGCCTTGATCGTTGGCATCTTCAGCCCAGTGTCTTATGTGCTGGTGTTGTACGCCTTGCAAGTGGCCCCCCTGTCGCATGTGGCTCCGGCTCGAGAGGTCTCCATGCTCTTTGCCGCTTTGCTCGGCGGCCACCTGCTGGGCGAGAAAGACCGGGGCCCGCGCATCGCAGGGGCTGTGCTGATCGCCGCGGGCGTCATGGCATTGGGCTTGGGCTGAGTGGCCATGACAAACACCGGAACCCCCGCCAACTTGATCGGCTGCGACTTCTCCAGCAGCCCCAGCAAACGCAAGCCCATCGTGCTGGCGCTGGGCCAGGCCCGCCAAGGCAGGGTGCAGCTGCAGGCGCTGCATACTTTTGACACCCTGGCCGCGTTTCGCGACTGGCTGGCGCAGCCTGCCGACTGGGTGGGCGGTTTTGACTTGCCCTTTGGCCTGCCCCGTGAGCTGGTCGAAACCTTGGGCTGGCCCACCGACTGGGCCGCCTGCATGGACCATTACTGCGCCTTGGAGCGTGCCCAAATTCGCGAGCAGTTTGCAGCCTTTTGCAACGCCCGCCCCGTAGGCGGCAAGTTTGCCCACCGCGCCGCCGACCAACCCGCAGGCTCCAGCCCGTCCATGAAATGGGTCAACCCGCCGGTGGCCTACATGCTGCACGCGGGCGTGCCCCTGTTGCGCCAAGCGGGTGTGCACCTGCCCGGCTTGCATGCGGGCGATGCCCGTCGCGTGGCGCTGGAGGCTTACCCCGGTCTGTTGGCGCGCGAGGTGCTGGGCAATCAAAGTTACAAGAGCGACGACAAAGCCAAACAAACGCCGCAGCGTTTGCTGGCCCGGCGTGAACTGCTGAGCGCTTTGGAACGCGGCCAAACCCGCCTGGGCCTGCGCCTGGTCGCCAGCAACGCGCTGCTGGGGCGTCTGGCCGATGACGCGAGCGGCGACAGCCTCGACGCCACCTTGTGCCTGATGCAAGCGGCCTGGGCGCAGCAGCAGCACGAAGCGGGGCACCCGCAATACGGCTTGCCGCCGTGTGATCCGCTGGAAGGCTGGATCGTGACGGCCTAGGCTTCGATTTCAGCCATACCTAATGTCATTGAGGTTATGTAGCAGACCAACTGCATCGATTAATTGCCTGTATAAAAAGAGCTCATTAAAACTAATATTTATCTTTTTGAATTTATAGTGCGTATTCATTGCCCGCTTTATTACATGATTGAGTCAGCGGGTGGACTGCAAGTAAGGGGCACCGAGTTTCATGACAAATTTATACCTGTATGGATTCGCAAAGGATGAGCCCGTAGGCCAAGACGCAAGCGGCTTGCGGCCATTTCATCCAAGCGATGTATGGACTTTGCCCGGATGTATCCACCGGGTTTTGCGGTCTACATCACGTTAGAACTCCTGAGGATGCATATGGATTTGTCGCTAATCCAAGGAACCATCACGGGCCTGAAAGTTGCCTCGGACATCGCCAAGGGCTTCCTTGAAATCAAGTCCATGGCCGAGGTTCAGGGAAAGGTAATCGAACTGCAAAGTTCAATCTTGTCGGCGCAGAGCAGCGCGCTCGCTGCAAACGCAGATCAGGCTGCAATGGCAGACGAAATCCGGAAGCTGCGCGATCAACTCGCACAGTTGCAGGCGTGGTCGCAGGAGAGGCAGAGGTACCAGCTTACGGCTCTAGAGCCAGGCATCTTTGCATTTACGCTTAAGGCGGATCTCTCCGAAGGCGAACCGGCGCACTGGGTTTGTGCCAGATGCTTCATCAAGGGAGAGAAGTTTTTGCTCCAAAACCAAGGCGACTTCTATGGCTCAACCGAGTACTTGTGCAATGGCTGCAACTCAAAGATCAAGATTTCGTCTAGTGTGTTGCCAGAGTTCAAACCTGTCGCTCGAGCCGACTCCCGTCGGCAGGCCGCAGCTCGCGGCTCAGCTTCAACGTTAGTCCCCACGGACTGTGACTCATGAAACTTTCAATCGTCTTGAGTACTTTTGCCGTTGCAGCCATTTCTGTTTCACCTCCGCGCGACCTTCTCACCAAATTTCTTCATGTCACTGAGCCAGAGAGAAGGTGGTTGACAACAACTGGTGAAGGTCAGAGATGAGGCCAATTTCCGTCATGCTGACTGACGCCGTCCGTGAAGCTGCCCGCCGCAGCGTGCTGTGCTGGCTGGCCACGGTGGACGCCAAGGGGCAGCCTAATGTTTCGCCCAAAGAAGTCTGGGCCATTGCCGACGAGCAGCATGTGGTGGTGGCGCACATTGCCTCGCCCATCAGCGCGCGCAACATCGCGCAGCAGCCGCAGGTGTGTTTGAGTTTTGTGGATGTGTTTGTGCAAAAGGGGTTCAAGCTTTTAGGCAGGGCCCGTGAGGTGCGTGCAGCCGACCCCGAATTTGCGACCTGGGCCAAGCCATTGCTGGCCATGGTGGGGCAGCGCTTCACCATCCACAGCGTGTTGGTGATTCATGTGAAATCCGTCTCTGCCATCGTGGCGCCCAGTTACCGCTTTTACCCAGATGACACCACAGAGGCTTCGCAAGTCGTCTCGGGCATGCGAGCCTACAAGGTCCAACCCGCAAAACAGGAGAACCCATGAATTCGATCACCATTCGTCAAGCGGTGTTGGCCGACCTCGATGCCGTGGTTGGCCTGTTCGATGCTTATCGTCAGTTCTATGGTCAAGCCAGTGATGTATTCGCCGCACGGAACTTTCTGAAGGCGCGCTTTGAGCACGGGCAATCGGTGGTGCTGTTGGCCGAGTCACAAGGTCAAGCTGTGGGCTTCACGCAGCTGTACCCGAGTTTTTCTTCCGTGTCGATGGCGCGGGTTTATGTGCTCAACGACTTGTATGTGGCGCCATCTGCACGGCGAATGGGTGTGGGCGAGCGATTGTTGACAGCAGCTTCTGGCCATGCACTTCAAATGGGCGCAGTGCGCTTGTCCTTGAACACGGATGTGCATAACTTGCCAGCCCAAGCCTTGTACGAGTCCATGGGCTGGGCGCGTGATCAAAAGTACCATGCTTACCACTTGGCATTGAACCCATGAAAGTCACCAGGACGGGCCCATCTTCTTTCACCCCAGCGGCCAGTCAACCGAATGCAAGTAGCCATGTGTTTGGGTGACAGCCATACTGTGTAATGGGCCTTAGGATGTGAGCTTGTGTTCAACTCAGTCAACCCCATTCATTGACCCAGGAGATGCCCATGACGACACAAGGTTTTGTGGTGACCCACGCCAAAGATGCGCAGTTCGAGCGCGGTCTGCGTTCGTTTTTTGAGTACCGTGATTTGGGGATGAAGCAGGCCACCCAAGGGCGAGTGACGGCCAGCGTGATCCGCGCAGCAGGCGGGCATGAGTTTTCCAGTCAGCCGCATTTGCACCACACCGAGTTTCAGCTGGTCTATGTGCTCAAGGGCTGGATCGAGTTTGAATACGAGGGGCAGGGTCCGGTTCGGCTGGAAGCGGGCTCCTGTGTGCACCAACCGCCGGGCATTCGCCACCGTGAGTTAGGGCACAGTGAGGACCTGGAGTTGCTCGAAGTGGTGCTGCCCGCCGACTTCAAGACCGAGACGGTCGAGAGCGTCAACCCCTGAATCAGAAACCCTCATGTTCCGCAGTTTCTTTCTCTCCCGCCGATGGGCCTTGTGGGCCTGGGGTGGTTTGTTGGTCTTGGTGGCGCTGGTGTTCATCACGGTGCAGCAGACCGTCAAGCTCAACGCCTGGTACGGCGAGTTTTATGACCTGTTGCAAAAGCCCGAACAGGCCGGAGGTTTAGAGAAGTTCTGGGGCTTCATGCTGCAGTTTGCGTGGATTGCGTTCCCTTTCATGTTGCTGCGCAGCCTGGAGACTTACCTGGCTTCGCATTTCGCCTTTCGATGGCGTCAGGCCATGACCGAGGATTACCTGCCGCGCTGGCAGGGCACCGAGGCCACGGTGGAGGGTGCATCGCAGCGCATTCAGGAGGACTGCATGCGCTTTGCCCGCCAGACCGAAAACCTGGGTCTGGGCTTGGTGCGTGCGCTGCTCACTCTGGTGTCCTTCATTCCGATTTTGTGGGCTTTGTCTGCGGGCATGGCGATTGCCTGGCTGCAGTTTGAGGGCTCGCTGTTTTGGGTGGCGCTGGTCACGGCGCTGGGCGGCACGGTCATTTCGTGGTTTGTGGGCATCCGTTTGCCGGGGCTGGAATACAACAACCAAAGGACCGAGGCGGCGCTGCGCAAGGACCTGGTGTATGCCGAGGATGAGCGCAGCCGCATGCATTTGCCCACGGTGCTGGAGTTGTTCATGGGGGTTCGGTTGAACAATTTCCGGCTGTTCAACCACTACGCTTACTTTCACCTCTGGAGCAATTTGTACAGCCAGATGATGGTGATCTTTCCTTTCCTCTTGATGGGGCCGTCGCTGTTCACGGGCTTGATCACCTTGGGTGTGATCCAGCAGGTGAGCAACGCGTTTGGCAAGGTCAACGAGGCGTTTTCTTACCTGATCGAGCGCTGGACCGACATCACCGAGCTGCGCTCGATCTACAAGCGCTTGTCAGAGTTTGAAAAAGCCCTGGCCTGATCGGCGAGGGTGTTGATCGGGTGGCTCAGAGGGCTGCTGCCGCGATGTGGTCGGGCTGTGGAGTGAGCTCGGCCAGTGCTTGCAGGGCTTCGGTGTCGGTGCGGTAGAGCTTGAGGTAGGGGCTGTCTTGCAGCTCGCCCGCGCGGCGCAAAGCGGTTTCTACCGGCAGCTTGATGCCACTGATGTGCAAGGTGATGCCCCGGCTGGCCAACTGGCGCCGCAGTTGGGCAAAAGTCTCCACACCCGTCACGTCGATCCGGTTGATGGGCTGGGCAAACAGGCAGACATGCCGCACATCGGGGTGACTGGCCAGGTGGTCGGTGATGGCGCGGTCAAAGCCGCTGGCGGCGGCAAAGTCCAGTTCGGCGTCCATGCGCAGCGCATACAACTGGGGAGCCAAGGGTGGCAGTTTCCACAAGTGACGGTCGCGCAGGCTGCCATCGGGGTGCAGGCCCACTTCGATGATGCGCGGGTGCAAGCGGGTGTGCAAAAAGTGGCTCAGGCCCACCAGCACGCCGGTCATCACGCCCCAATAAATGCGCGGCGCGGTGAGCAGGGTCATGGCAAAGGTGATGCCCGCCGTCATGGTCTCGATGCGGTCAATGCGCCAGAGGCTTAAAAATTGCCGGGGCTGAAACAGGTTGAGCACCGCCACGATGACAGCGGCTGACATGACCGAGCGCGGCACATATTGCAGCGCGGGCATGAGGATGAGCAATGCCAGCAACACAAAACCCACCGAAGCCACCACGGCCCAGCCCGATCGCGCACCGGCATACAGCATGAGGGCCGAGCGCGAGAACGAGGTGCTGGTGGCAAAGCTGCCAGAAAACGCCGAGGCCAGTTTGGCCATCCCTTGGCTGAAAAGTTCGGTGTTGTCGTCCCAGCGCTTGCCATCGCGGCGGCATTCAATGCGGGCACTGGACGCCGTTTCCAGAAAGCTCACCAGCGCAATCACCATGGCGGGCACCCATAGTTGCTGGAGAGTGTCCAGCCCCGGCCACGCAGGCCAATAAAAATCGGGCAAGCCCGAGGGCAACAAACCCACCACCGCGCCGTGGTCTTGGTAATCGGTGGCATAGGCCAATGCCGACGCCAGGCCCATCACGATCATGATGCCGGGCCATCGCGGCTTGTAGTGACGCAGCAGCAGCAAGATGACCAGACTGCCCAGCCCAAACCACGCAGGCCAGCCGCTGAGCCACACGGGCCAGCTTTGCACATCCCAGCTCCAGGCTTTGACGCCCAGCAGTCCCGGCACTTGCGAGGCCATGATGAGCAAAGACGCGGCCTGCGTGAAGCCCATCATCACCGGGGCGCTGACCAGGTTGATCAGCCAGCCGTAGCTGCCAAGCCCCAGCAGCAGCTGAATGGCCCCCGAAAGCAGCGACAGCCACACTGCCAACGCCACCCATTCGGCGGAACCGGGCTCCGCCATGCCGGTGAGCGACGCGCCAATCAGCACACAAGTGAGCGCAGCCGGACCCACCGACAGACGGTTGGCACTGCCAAACATCACGGCCAACAGCGCAGGGATCAAGCAGGTGTAAAGCCCGGTGACCAAGGGCATGCCCGCCAGCCCCGCATAGGCCACGGCCTGGGGGATCATGACCAGTGCCACCGTCAGGCCCGCCAGCACCTCGGTGCGTGCCAGTGGAGCCGTCAGTCGCGGCCATTGCCGAAAGGTCAGAAATCGTTGCATGAAAGCCATGCCCGATCTTATCCGCCAGGGCCTTCAGCGTTGCGGCATGTCTTTGACCGAGTAGCCCAGGCTGACCGTGGCGTCTTCGGGGATGGCGGGCACGGTGGCATTCCAGGCTTCCCATGCAGCGCGCATGGCTTGCAGGCGCTCGGGCTCCCGCTGGGCCAGGTTGGCGCGCTCGCGTTCGTCGGCGGGAATGTTGAACAGGTAGTCGTGGCTGTCCACCCGCAGGTATTTGTAGTCGCCATGGCGCAGGGCGCGCTGGCCCCGGTGGTTCATGCGCCAGTACAGTGGGCGCTCAAACTGGTGCTGGGCATCGCGCAGCACGGGGGCCATGGACACGCCGTCAAACGGGTGCGCGGCATCGGCTTGGGCCCCGGCCAGCTCGACCATGGTGGCCGACCAGTCCATGGTCATGCAGTGCTGGGTGGATGTGCCACCCGGCGCAATCACAGCGGGCCAGTGCGCGATCCAAGGCACGCGGATGCCGCCTTCGGTCAGGTCCATCTTGCCGCCCACCAGGGGCCAGTTGTCGCTGAACCGCTCGCCGCCGTTGTCGCTGGTGAAAACGATGAGGGTGTTGTCAAGTTGCCCGGTTTTTTGGAGCGCATCGACCAACCACCCAATGCCTTCGTCCATGTGGTGGATCATGCGGTGGTAGGTGTGGATGTTGCCGCCGTGCAGGTGGAACAGGTTGTCTTTGACCTCTTGCGCCAGCGCATGGTCTTCGCGGGTTTCCCAGGGCCAGTGCGGCGCGGTGTAATGCAGGCTCAAAAAGAAGGGCGTGCCTTGCGCCGTGCCCGGCGCCATGCGCTGGACAAAATCGACGGCCTTGTGCGAGATCAGGTCGGTCAGGTAGCCGTCTTCGTGTTTTTCTTCTTCGTTGGCGTAGAGGTCGTGGGTGCCATTGCTGCTGGCGTGGGTGAAGTAGTCCACTCCGCCCGACATGGGGCCAAAGAATTCTTCGTAGCCTGATTGGATGGGGCTGAAGTGCGGCGGGTAGCCCAGATGCCATTTGCCGATCAGCGCCGTGCGGTAGCCGCTGGCCTTGAGCAGCGAGGGCAGCGTGGGGTGTTCGGGCGGCAGGCCCAGCACTTTGCTGCCCTTGCTCTTGCTGTTGATGGGCTCTTCGGCCGCGCCGCGCAGCCGGTACTGGTAGCGCGCCGTCATGAGCGCAAAGCGGGTGGGCGAGCACACGGGCGAGTTGGCATAACCCTGCGTGAACTTGAGTCCGCCCGCAGCCAGTTGGTCGAGCACAGGCGAGACCTTGCCGAATTGCGCGTCGCGGCCGCCGTAGCAACCGAGATCGGCAAAGCCGAGGTCGTCGGCCACGATGAAGATGATGTTGGGGCGTGGGCTTGTCATGGGCAGGGGTCAATCGACCTTCATGCCGGTCGCGCGGATCACGCGGCCGTAATGGTCAGAGAGTTTGTTCAGGCGTTGGACGGCGGCGCTGCCGGTCAAGCCTTCGTAAGCCATGTCCAGATCGTTCAGCCGGGTTTGCAACTCGGGTCGGGCCAGGGCTTCGGTGATGTTTTTGCTCATGGCCTGCATCAGCGCCTCAGGGGTGCTGCCCGGGGCCATGACCACGTACAGCACTTCGCTTTCCAGATCCTTGAAGCCTGCTTCGGCCACCGTGGGCACGTCAGGGGCCAGGCGGGAGCGTTTGCGGCTGGTCACGGCCAGGGGTGTGATCCTGCCAGCCTTGACCTGGGGCAGCATGCCGGGGGTGGCCAGTGTGCCGCCATCGACTTCACCCGAGACCACCGCCATGACGGCAGGTGAATTGCCCCGGTAGGGCACATGCACCAGTCGCGTGGCGGCAGAAATGTTGCTCATGTTGACCCACAGGTGGCCGGGTGAGCCATTGCCACCTGAGCTGAAGTTGAGGCTGCGATCGCGGGCCGCTTGCAAAAAGTCCTTGGCTGTCTTGAGGCCTGTGCTGGGGTGAACGCCGAGCAAGAGGCCCGAGCTGGAGATGACCACCAGGGGCTTGAGATCAGCCTCTTTGAAAGGCATGGTCTTGTAAATGTGCGGGTTGATGGTGTGGGTGGTGTCGATGCCCCACAGCAGGGTGTGGCCATCGCCTGAAGATTTGGCCACCACATCGGCACCGACGTTGCCAGCAGCGCCGGCTCTGTTCTCGACCACAAACGGGTGGTTGAACTGTTTTTGGAGCACCTCGCCCACGGCGCGTGCCAGGATGTCGGAAGGGCCCCCTGGCGGGAAACTGTTGATGAATTTGACGGGCTTGCTGGGCCAAGGGGGCGTTTGGGCCATGGTGCCCGCGCCCATCAGCAAGGCCAGACTGCCCAGCAGGCAGTTGCGACGAAAATGGTTGAGCATGCTTGTCTCCAAGTTGTGGTGTCAGTCCAATTGAACGCCCGTGGCCTTGATGGGCTTTTCCCAGCGGGCCAAGTCCGCGCGCTGGGCGGCCGCCAAATCGTTGGCGTTGGAGCCAATCACCTCGTAGCCGAGTTTGACCATCTTGTCTTTGGTGACGGGATCGCGCGCGATTTTCATCATGGCTTTTTCCAATCGGGCCAGAGTTTCACCCCTGAGGCCCGCTGGGCCATACATCGCAAACCAGGCGGTGGCGTCCATGTTGACGCCCGACTCCCTGAGGGTGGGCACTTCGGGCACTTGCGGGTCGCGCTGGTTGCCCGTGACGGCAATGATGCGTACTTTGCCCGTGCGGTGGAGTTCGGCGGTTTCAGACACCACGTCAAATTTGTAACCGATGTGGCCGCCCAGCAGCGCGGTGTTGGCAGGGGCGCCGCCCTGGAAGGGGATGTGGTTGAGGGTGATGCCCGCTGACTGCTCCATCAGCACGCCCATGAAGTGGGGCAAGGTGCCAGCACCGGGGGTGCCGTAGCTGGCGGAGTTGGGGTCGGTCTTGGCTTTGGCCACCATCTCGGCCACGGTTTTCACGTTGCTGGCGGGGCCAGAGACCACACCAAACTGGAACCGGGCGATTTGGGAAATCGGTGTGAAGTCTTTCACCGCGTCGTAGTCGAGCTTTTTGTAAACGTGTGGGAACAGCACCATGGGGCCGCTGGGCAAGATGATCACAGTCTGGCCATCGGGCTTGGCAGCTTTGACCAGGTTCAGGGCGATGCGCCCGCCTGCACCGGGTTTGTTGTCCACGATGATGGGGCCAAAGTCGTCTTTCAGCGCCTCGGCGACCATGCGCGCCAACACATCGGCTGACCCGCCCGGAGGAAAACCGACCAAAATTTTCAGGGGCGGTTTGTCTTGTGCAAAGGCCGACGGTGTGAACACCGACAAAGCCAGGACAGACAAGGCCAAGGCCCGACGGGAAAGGCGGCTGGACACAGGTTTCATCGAAGTCTCCAATAGGCAGGGGCGAAACCCCCTTGTTCAATGGGTGAAGCAAGACAAAATGTAGTCTTGCCATGGACAGTTGTTCTAATCAACCAAGACCCCGGAAAACCCTGATGCCGCTGACGCCTTCTCAACGACTGGCCTCGATCGATGATCTGCTGCTTTACCGCATGGGGCGTTTGTCCAGCACGGCGGGTGCCATGGTGGTGCGCTTGTGCGAAGGCGGTTATGGCATCACGCGGCGTGAATGGGCTGTGGTGGCGCAGCTCTATGAAAACGGCAGTTTGCCACCATCGGTCTTGGCCGAACGCATGCACCGGGATCGGGCCCGCACCTCCAGGCTGTTGACAGCGCTGATTGGCAAGCAATTGGTTTCGCGGACGGTTCCTGCGCACGATCGGCGCAGTGCCTTGGTGACTTTGACGCCTGCCGGTCAGCGGTTGTACGAGGCGCTCATGCCTCAGATCCAGGCGATCAACGGTCAGATTTTGAGTGCCTTGCAACCCGCAGAGGCTGCCAACTTTGACCACGCGTTGGCGGCTTTGCAGGACAAGGCCCAATCCTTGTTGGCCGAGTTGAGTCCGGAGCTGCCCAAAGCCAATCGGCGCCAGGGTCGGCATGCACAGGCGCTGTGATGAACAGGCTGTGCACATGCTGGCTGATCTGTGGGCTGTGGGGCAGTAGCCTGGCCCAGGCTGGCGAAACCTGGTCGGGTTGGGTGAGCTGGGTGATGGATGGCGACACGGTGATGCTGGTGCGCCCCGGGCACTCTGAGCCGGTCAAGTTACGGCTTGATGGCGTGGATGCACCGGAGAGTTGTCAGCCTGGCGGTATGGCGTCACGCGATGAATTGATAAGGCTGGTCCTCAGAAAACAGGTTCAGGTGACCGATTCGGGGCCGGACAGCTACGGCCGACAGATCGGACGCTTGTCGGTGGAGGGTGTGGATGTGGGGGCTGAGTTGGTGCGCTCCGGCATGGCCTGGGCTTACCGATTTCGCACGGGTCGGGGACCTTATGCCGCTTTGCAACGCGAAGCACAAAAAGAGAAAAAAGGCTTGTTTTCAGCCCCTGAGACGGCGATGTCTCCATCCGTGTTCAGGCGGTTTCACGGCGCTTGTCAGGCCTGACCGGGCCTGTGGGTGGTTGCGGGGGTGGTCAGTTTCGGACTTCGGCGCAAACCGGACAGGCCAAGTTGCGCTGCATGCGGATGTCGGTCCATGACAGCGCTCTCCCATCGAGCATCAGCAAACGCCCGGCCATGTGGCTGCCCATGCCGCTCAGGATCTTGAGGGCCTCAGCCGCTTGAACGGTGCCAATGATGCCCACCAAAGGCGCAAACACGCCCATGGTGGCGCAGCGGGTTTCTTCGGGCGATGTGTCTGGCGGAAAAATGCAGGCATAACAGGGCGCATCGCTCTGCGTACTGTCAAACACCGAAACTTGCCCGTCCATCCGGATGGCAGCCCCAGAGACCAAGGGCTTGCGGTGCAGCACGCAGGCCAGGTTCACAGCCTGACGCGTTTCAAAGTTGTCGCAGCAGTCGATGATGACATCGGCTTGTGGCACCAGGGCGTTCAACAGGGCCTGGTCGGCTTTTTGCGTGATCGGGTTCACCGTCACATCGGGGTTGATTTGCGCAATGGCCGTGCGCACGGATTCGGCCTTGAACTGGCCCACTCGGTCCAGCGTGTGGGCAATTTGGCGCTGCAAGTTGGTGGCGTCGACCGTGTCGTGGTCCACTACCGTGATGCGGCCTACGCCTGCACTGCCCAGATAAAGCGCAACGGGAGACCCCAAGCCACCCGCACCAATGACCAAGGCGTGGGAGGCCAGGAGTTTTTCCTGGCCATCGATGCCCAACTCGTTCAGCAAAATGTGCCGCGAGTAGCGCAGCAGTTGGGTGTCATCCATTCAGGAAATCCATCTGCGCAGTTCAGGTCAGTCTTTTTTATCGACTTTGCGCTCGGCCAAGGTGGTGCTGGCTTTGACTGGCAAGCCTTTGAGTTGCAGGATGGCTTGCGCCAATTGGAAGTCTTTGTCAGAGCCAAATTCGGGCAAGCGGCGTTCGGCCACGGGTTTGCGCGACTCTTCTTCAAGCTTTTTGATGGCCTCTTCTCGGGCTTGCTCGCGAGCAGGGTCTTTCTTTTCTTCCGCATCCCGGCCGTTGGACAGATGCTTTTGCAGGTCGGCTTCGCGGGTGCGCAAGGCAGCAAAGACATTGCCATTTTCGGTTTCATCCAGCATCACATCAGGCACGATGCCCTTGGCCTGGATGGCACGCCCACTCGGGGTGTAGTAGCGCGCAGTCGTGATTTTCAGGGCGGTATCAGGACCGAGTTGGCGCACGGTTTGCACCGAGCCTTTGCCAAAGGTCTGGCTGCCCATCAGGGTGGCCCGCTTGTAGTCTTGCAAGGCACCGGCCACGATTTCGCTGGCCGAGGCCGATCCTTCGTTGACCAACACCACCAAGGGCACTTTCTTCAGTGCGCCATTGGTCGCTTGCGTCATCCGGGTGATCGGATCGTTGCTGCTGTTGCGCCGCCAAAATTGGGGTGATGCCTTGTAGGTGAACTTGCTTTCCTGCAATTGACCGTTGGTGGTGACCACGGTGACGTTTTCGGGCAAGAAGGCGGCCGAAAGCGCCACGGCGGCATCGAGCAGGCCACCCGGGTCGTTGCGCAAGTCGAGCACCATGCCTTTGATCGATGGGTCTTGTTTGTACATTTCTTCGACCTTGCGGGCGAAGTCTTCGACGGTGCGCTCCTGGAACTGGGACACCCGAATCCAGCCGTAACCGGGCTCGATCAATCGGGATTTGACCGATTGGGTTCGAATTTCTTCTCGGATGATGGTGACCGGGAAGGTGCGGTTTTCGGATTTTCTGAAGACCGTCAGGACCACCTTGGTTTTGGGTTCGCCGCGCATGCGTTTGACAGCCTCGCTGAGCGGCAGGCCCTTCAAGGGGGTGTCATCCACTTTGGTGATCAGGTCGTTGGTTTTGAGGCCTGCGCGGTCTGCCGGAGAGCCCTCGATGGGGGAGACGATTTTGACAACGCCGTCTTCCTGGCTGATTTCGATGCCCACCCCCACGAATTTGCCGGATGTGCCTTCAGAAAACTCTTTGAAGCTCTTTTTGTCGAAATACTGAGAGTGTGGATCGAGGCTGGCCACCATGCCCGAAATGGCTTCTGTGATGAGCTTTCTCTCGTCCACTGGCTCGACGTAATCGGTTTTAACCATGCCGAAAACCGCTGCCAGCTGCTGCAGCTCCTCCAGGGGGAGGGGTGCCATATTGCCCCGAGCCACGGTTTGCAGGGAGACCGTGGTCATGGCGCCGGCCAGGGCGCCAATGCTGAGCCAACCAATGATCTTGAGTTTGTTTCCCATTTTGCGTGTGCGTCTCGGTGAATATCGATTCAATATACACCCGCAAGCGCCGTGGCGAGGGGCTTGGCGTGAAATTTCCTGTAAAGCCCCGGTGGGATCAGGCCTTGCCTTGTCCTGCCACTGCGGCGGCGGCCTGCGCAGCAGCTTGGGCATCACCCAGATAGTGGTGACGGATCGGTTGGAGGTTCTGGTCCAGCTCGTACACCAAGGGGATGCCGTTGGGAATGTTCAGGTTGACGATGTCCTGGTCCGAAATGTTGTCCAGGTATTTGATCAGGGCCCGGATCGAGTTCCCGTGGGCGGCAATCAGCACCCGCTTGCCGGACCGGATGCTGGGGGCAATGCTGTCGTTCCAGGCAGGCAGCACCCGTGCCACGGTGTCTTTGAGGCATTCCGTCAAAGGCACCACCGAAGGGGTGGGGTAGCGGCGATCACCGCGCTCGCAGCGTGGGTCAGTGGCTTCCAGAGCCGGGGGAGGGGTGTCGTAGCTTCTGCGCCAGATCAGCACCTGCTCATCGCCAAATTGCTTGGCCATGTCGGCTTTGTTCAGGCCTTGCAGCGCGCCGTAGTGGCGTTCGTTGAGGCGGTAATCCTTGACCACGGGCAGCCAGGTGCGGTCCATTTCGTCCAGGGTGTACCAGAGGGTGTGGATGGCGCGTTTGAGTACCGAGGTGTAGCACAGGTCAAAGTCCCAACCTTCCGCCTTGAGCAGCTTGCCCGCCGACATGGCTTGGCTCACGCCAGTGGGCGTCAGGTCCACATCGGTCCAGCCGGTGAAGCGGTTTTCCAGGTTCCAGGTGGATTCACCGTGGCGGATGAGAACGATTTTGTACATGGGGAAAGGGGGCACTGTAGGGGGATTGAAACAAGGGTTTGATCCGTCATTTTAGAATCCGTGCTGGCAGGCCTTTGATCGGGCCTTTGTTTTTTTGCCTCAAAAGGTCTGATTCGTGAACTTTCTCCTTGAAAACTGGATGTTGCTGACCATGGCTTTGGCCTCGGGTTTTGGATTGCTTTTGCCTGTGTTGAAGAAGGGCGGTGGCCTGGATCCTCAGGCCATGGTGCAGCTGATGAACCGTGAAAAGGCGGTGGTGATCGATGTGTGTGAGCCCGATGAATTCGCCCGTGGACACGTCATCGGCGCTAAAAATTTGCCTTTGGCCCAAATCGATGAGAAGTTGCCGCAATGGGTGAAAAACAAGTCCACGCCAGTCATCATGGTGTGTCAAGTGGGGGCTCGTTCTTCGCGGGCGGCGGCGGCTGCGCGCAAACTGGGCTATGAAAACGCCCACTCCTTGTCTGGAGGCCTTCGTGCCTGGGTGGCTGCCGGCATGCCCACAGAAAAAGCCTGATTCTTTCCATCACCAAAGGTTCCGACATGCAAGCCGTCAAGATGTACACCACAGCCGTTTGCCCTTATTGCACCCGCGCCAAACAAATTCTCAAGGCCAAAGGGGTTGAGCGCATCGAAGAAATCCGCATTGACACCGATCCTGTGCAGCGCGATCACATGATGCAAATCACGGGCCGCCGCACGGTGCCCCAGATTTTCATTGGATCCACCCATGTGGGCGGCTGTGATGATTTGATGGCGCTGGATGCACAAGGCGGTTTGCTGAACCTGCTGCAGGCCGTCTGAAAACAGCCCGGTTTGCCCGCCTGAGCGCCTTGCCTTGTACGCCTATTGGGTTCAAATTGCCCTCATAATCCTTGTTTCATTTGCTTTGGCATTTGGCCGAAGCGCCCTTAGTAAAGACTCACCATGACCGATACCGCAGCAGCGCCAAGCACCGAAGCCCCAACACCCGTTTTCCAGATCCAGCGTGTTTACCTCAAAGAGGCCTCTTTGGAGCAGCCCAATTCACCCGCCATCCTGCTGGATCAGCAGCAGCCCAGTGTGGATATTCAATTGGGTGTTGAAGCCACGCCAGTGGCTGACGGCGTTTTTGAAGTGTGTGTCACGGCCACTGTGCACACCAAAATTGAAGACAAAACAGTTTTCTTGGTGGAGTGCAAGCAAGGCGGCATTTTCGAAATCCGCCATCTGCCCGATGACCAGATGGGGCCCGTGATGGGCATTGCCTGCCCGCAAATCGTTTACCCCTATTTGCGTGGCAACGTGGCGGATTTGATCACCCGTGCAGGCTTCCCACCCGTGCACCTGACCGAAATCAATTTCCAGGCCATGTTCGAGCAGCAGCAATTGCAACAAGCACAGCAAGCCTCCTCCTTGCCTCAGTAAGTCCAGCGCCATGGACAGGAACCCCTGATGCAGATCACCTTGATCGGCGCCGGAGCTTGGGGAACGGCCATGGCGATGGCCGCCTGCCGTCATCCGGCGGGGCACCAGGTGGCGTTGCATGTGCGGGACCCTTCACAAGCCGCCCTCATGCAAGCGACGGGCATGAACGCCCGGTATTTGCCCGGTATCGAGCTGCCCCCAGCCCTGCGCATTTCATCCGGGCCCTTGTCCGAATGGAAGACCTCCCAAGGGCAGGACGCTTTGTTTGTGGTGGCTACGCCCATGGCGGGCCTGCGCTCTGTATTGAGCGCTTTGGCAGGGGTGGGTGCGCCGGTGGTCTGGCTGTGCAAGGGCTTTGAGTCGGGCACGGGTTGGATGCCGCATGAAGTTCAGAATCAGGTGGCGCCCGGCCTCCAGGCGGGTGCCCTCAGTGGCCCCAGTTTCGCCTTGGAGGTTGCCCGCGAGCAACCCACTGCATTGGTAGCCGCCAGCCCTCATGCCTCGGTGCGCGATGCCATGGTGCGGGCATTCCATGGTCCTTCGTTGCGCGTGTACGCCAACCATGACATGGTCGGCGTCGAGGTGGGGGGAGCGGTCAAAAACGTCTTGGCCATTGCCACTGGTTTGTGTGATGGCTTGAATCTTGGCCTCAATGCCCGGGCTGCCTTGATCACGCGAGGCCTGGCCGAGATGACCCGTCTGGGCGCTGCTTTGGGCGCACAAAGCGATACCTTCATGGGTCTGTCGGGGCTGGGTGATCTGGTTCTGACCGCCACAGGCGACCTGAGTCGTAACCGCAAAGTCGGCTTGCTGTTGGCCCAGGGGCAGAACCTGGCGCAAGCGCTTGCTTCTTTGGGACATGTGGCCGAAGGTGTCTACAGTGCCCGTACCGTCATGCAAAGGGCCAATCAGTTGGGTGTGGACATGCCGATCACGGCCGCTGTGGTGGCCTTGCTCGATGGGGAGTGCACCGCTTTGCAAGCGGTGCAGGCCTTGATGGGTCGCGGGCCCAAAGGTGAATTCGCCTGAACTTCAGCCCCCTATGACTGTTCGTCAACCTCCCCTGTCCAAGGGCTCCGTTTTCCAGAAGCCCACCTTGGCCCAGCAGCTGTGGCGTTGGTTCGAGGGCTTCGATGGGCCATTGGCTCTGGCGGTGGCTCTGTTGGTTGGAATGGGTCTGCTGGTCATGTATTCCGCAGGGTTTGACCATGGCACACGGTTTGTGGACCATGGCCGCAACATGCTGATCGCTGGTGTGATCATGGTGGTGGTAGCCCAAGTTCCACCCTCCAAAATGATGGCGTGGGCATTGCCGATTTATGCCGTGGGTGTGTTGTTGCTGGTGGCCGTGGCCCTTTTTGGCATCACCAAAAAGGGCGCCACCCGCTGGGTCAATGTGGGCGTGGTGATTCAGCCCAGTGAGATCTTGAAGATTGCCCTGCCCTTGATGCTGGCGGCCTGGTTTCAAAAGCGCGAGGGGCAGTTGCGCGCATCAGATTTTGCCGTGTCGATCTTGATTTTGCTCATCCCTGTTGGCTTGATTATGAAACAGCCCGATCTGGGCACCTCTTTGCTGGTGCTGGCTTCTGGTCTGGCCGTGATCTTTTTTGCAGGCTTGAAATGGCGCTGGATTTTGCCTCCTTTGGTGTTGGGTTTGGTGGGCATCGTGGTTTTGGTGATCATGGAGCCGAGCTTGTGCCAGCCGGGTGTGGATTGGCATGTTTTGCACGAATACCAAAGGCAAAGGGTTTGCACTTTGCTCGATCCCGGCCGTGACCCGCTTGGCAAGGGTTTCCACATCATTCAAGGCATGATTGCCATTGGTTCTGGTGGCCTGTGGGGCAAGGGCTTCATGCAGGGCACACAAACGCACCTTGAGTTCATTCCCGAGCGCACCACAGATTTCATTTTTGCGGCTTTGGGAGAAGAGTTCGGACTGTTGGGGGGCTTGGTGTTGTTGGCCGGTTTCTTCTTTCTGATTTACCGGGCTTTGGTCATTGCCATGCAGGCCCCCACCTTGTTCAGCCGTTTGTTGGCAGGCAGCATGGCCACCATCTTTTTCACCTATGCCTTTGTCAACATGGGCATGGTCAGCGGTATTTTGCCGGTGGTCGGCGTGCCTTTGCCCTTCATCAGTTATGGGGGGACGGCCATGGTCACCTTGGGCTTGGCTTTGGGTATTTTGATGTCGATTGCCAAGTCCAAACAGCTGGTGCAAACATGAAGGCTTCATTGCCAGTGGTGATCGTGGGGGCTGGCAACATGGGTGGCGCCATGGCCGCCCGCTTGTTGGCATTGGGCTGGTCGGTCGGTGTCTGCGACATCGATGCCCTGGCGCAGTCGAAGGCGGTTGACCGGGGAGCGGTGCCATGCGTATCACCTCGCCATGCAGCCAGCATGTTGTCCAGCGATGGCGTGTTGTTGATTGCGGTGGTGGATGCTGCCCAAACCAAAACCGTGCTGTGGGGCAGCGAGGGTGCAGGGCCGGAACTCCAGGCTGGACAAACCGTGATGTTGTGCCCGACCTTGGGGCCAAAAACCGTTGAAGCGCAAGCCGAACGTCTGCTGCAGCGTGGCGTTGACTGCATGGATGCGCCCATGTCAGGCGGACCTTTGCGCGCGAGCTTGGGGCAAATGAGTTTGATGGTGGCCTGTTCTGAACCGGTGTGGCAACGCACTCAGACCTTGCTGCGCGCACTGAGCCAACAGGTCTTCCGTGTTGGCGTCCGTGTGGGCGATGGTTCCCGCGCCAAGTTGGTGAACAATTTGCTGGCCGCGGTGAATCTGGTGGCGGCAGCCGAGGCCTTGGCTTTTGCAGAGCGTTTGGGCTTGGACCCCGGGGCGACCTTGTCGGTGATAGAGGCCTCCAGTGGCCAAAGCTGGATCGGTTCTGACCGCATGCGTCGTGCATTGGCCGAAGATTTCGAGCCCCGTGCGCATGTCAGTTTGCTGGCCAAGGACACCGGGCTGGCAGTGGCTGCGGCAGAAGATGTGGGGTATGACGCTCCTTTGGGACTTTTGGCGCGAGAAATGTTTGCGCAGGCGATGTCCCGGGGGTGGGATCAGCTCGATGACGCGGTCCTGCTCCAGCTGATGCGTCAGCGTTGAATGGAACCACTGCTCACCATTCCTTCAGACCTGGTGTGTCCGATGTGTCGGGTGCTCACAGGTTCAGGCAAGGGTCTTGATCAGTCCCTACAATCCACCCATGATTTCACGCGAACCCACCATTGAACGCTTGGTCACAGCCAAGTCTCTGCTGCTTGATCCGTTCGGATTGAACGAGTCCCACCTGAGTCAGGCGCTTTCTGCCATTCAGGCCCATGCGGTCGATGACGCCGATCTGTATTTCCAGTACACCCGTTCTGAGGGCTGGAGCCTGGAAGAAGGCATTGTCAAGACCGGCAGCTTCAGCATTGACCAGGGTGTGGGCGTGCGGGCGGTGTCGGGGGAAAAAACTGCCTTTGCCTATTCGGACGATATTTCAGAAGCGTCTTTGATGGATGCGGCCATGACGGTGCGCTCGATTGGGGCTGCTGCGCAAAACAAGCGCATCAAGGTGCCTGCGCGCAAGATTTCGGCCAGCCGTTCGCTCTACCCTTCACTGGATCCGATGTCCACGCTGGACAGTACCGCCAAGGTGAACTTGTTGGGCCGCGTGGAGAAAATCGCACGTGCCAAAGACCCACGCATCGTTCAGGTCATGGCCGGCTTGGCCACCGAATACGACGTGGTGATGGTCGCGCGTGCCGACGGCACGCTGGCCGCCGATGTGCGCCCCTTGATTCGCCTGTCGGTCACGGTGATCGCCGAGCAAAATGGTCGTCGCGAAGTCGGCAGCAGTGGCGGCGGTGGTCGCTTTGGTCTGGCCTACTTTGACGACGGCATGGTCGAGAGCTATGTGCAAGAAGCGGTGTCGGCCGCCCTCATCAACCTCGAAGCCCGACCTGCGCCTGCTGGCGAGATGACGGTGGTATTGGGCAATGGCTGGCCCGGCGTGCTGCTGCACGAAGCCGTGGGCCATGGTCTGGAGGGCGACTTCAACCGCAAGGGCTCCAGTGCTTTCAGTGGGCGCATTGGCCAGCGCGTGGCGGCCAAAGGTGTCACGGTGCTCGACGACGGGACGATTGCCGACCGCCGGGGCTCGCTGAACGTGGACGACGAAGGCCACGCCAGCCAAAAGAACGTGCTGATCGAAGACGGCATCTTGCGTGGCTACATCCAGGATTCGATGAATGCCCGTTTGATGGGCGTCAAGCCCACGGGCAATGGCCGCCGTGAAAGCTATGCCCATGTGCCCATGCCACGCATGACCAACACCTACATGCTGGGTGGCGACAAGAGCGCCGAAGAAATCGTGGCCAGCATCAAGAAGGGCTTGTACGCCACCAACTTTGCGGGTGGTCAGGTGGACATCACCAGCGGCAAGTTCGTGTTCTCGGCCAGCCAAGCCTATTGGGTGGAAAACGGCAAGATCCAGTACCCCGTCAAGGGGGCCACCCTGATCGGCAGCGGCCCTGAGTCGCTCAAGAAGATCAGCATGATCGGCAACGACATGAAACTCGACTCGGGCGTGGGCACCTGTGGCAAAGAAGGCCAGAGCGTGCCGGTGGGCGTGGGTCAGCCGACCTTGCGCATTGACGGCCTGACCGTTGGAGGCACGGCCTGAGGCCTGTCCGGGTTTGCCCTTGGGTGAGCCCGGCAAGAAGCGTCAGAAAGCTGTGATACATTGAACCCCATGTCTTCGCGCATCGCTTTTTACTTTTTTTACTTTTGGTTCTCAGTCCCCGGCGGACGAGAGGCGAGCGCATAAGCACCCGAACATCTCGACACACACCGCCGGAGCCCCAAAGCCCGGCGGTTTTTTTTCACCTGTTTTTTTATCCGAGGAGTCCACGATGAACGCCAAAACTGCAACCCCTGAGAGCTGGTATCCGAATGCCGCCGACCGAACAGGCCAGACCGACGACGAACGCATCAAGGACATCACCGTGCTACCGCCTCCAGAACATTTGATCCGCTTTTTCCCGATTGCAGGGACGGCCACGGAGACCCTGATCGCCAACACCCGCAAAGCCATCCAGAAGATCGTGCACGGTCAAGACGACCGCTTGCTGGTCATCATTGGCCCCTGCTCCATCCACGACCCGGCCGCAGCACTCGACTACGCCCGCCGCTTGAAGCCCCTGCGCGAGAAGTACGCCGACACGCTGGAGATCGTGATGCGCGTGTACTTCGAAAAGCCCCGCACCACCGTGGGCTGGAAGGGCCTGATCAATGACCCCTATCTTGACGAAAGCTACCGCATCGACGAGGGCCTGCGCATCGCACGCCAGCTGCTGATCGAGATCAACCGCCAGGGCTTGCCTGCCGGCAGCGAGTTCCTTGATGTGATCTCGCCCCAGTACATTGGCGACCTGATCAGCTGGGGCGCCATCGGCGCACGCACCACCGAAAGCCAGGTGCACCGCGAGCTGGCCTCGGGCCTGTCGGCCCCCATTGGCTTCAAGAACGGGACGGATGGCAACATCAAGATCGCGACCGACGCGATCCAAGCTGCTGCCCGTGGGCATCACTTTTTGTCGGTGCACAAAAACGGTCAGGTGGCCATCGTGCAGACCCAGGGCAACCAGGACTGCCACGTGATTTTGCGCGGCGGCAAAGCGCCCAACTATGACGCCGAAAGCGTGGCGGCGGCTTGCAAAGAACTCGAAGCCGCCAAGCTGCCCGCCAGCTTGATGGTCGACTGCAGCCACGCCAACAGCAGCAAAAAGCATGAGCGTCAGATCGACGTGGCCAAGGACATCGCCGCTCAAATCAGCGGTGGCTCACGCCAAGTGTTCGGCGTGATGGTCGAGAGCCACCTCAAAGACGGCGCCCAGAAGTTCACACCCGGACAACACGATGTGGCGAAGCTGACCTACGGTCAGAGCATCACCGACGCCTGCATCGGCTGGGACGACAGCGAAGGCGTGTTGCAGGTGCTGTCGGACGCGGTGAAGTCGCGCCGCGCGAGATGATGTCTGTTTTTTTCTAGGTCGGGGCTTCAGCTCCGACGATACGGGCTTCGCCGAAGGCCCAAGTCGAGGCTAAAACCGCCGACCTACAACGACAAGATAGAAATCAGTTGGACAAGGCTTCCAGCAGCTTGGCGTGAATGCCGCCAAACCCGCCGTTGCTCATGCACAGCAGGTGGTCACCAGGCTGCACTTGGGCCAGTACTTGAGAGATGACTTCCTCAATGTTGGCGCCCACTTGCGCTTTGGGGCCCATGGGCGTGAGCGCGGCCGTGGCGTCCCAGCCCAAGCCGCCTGAATGGCAAAACGCCAAGTCGGCTTCTTCCAGGCTCCAGGGCAGTTGGGCTTTCATGGTGCCCAGCTTCATGGTGTTGCTGCGCGGCTCAAAGATCGCCAGGATGCGCGCCTGGCCCACCTGTCGGCGCAGGCCATTGATGGTGGTGCGGATGGCGGTGGGGTGGTGGGCGAAATCGTCGTAGACGGTGATGCCCCCCCCTTCACGTTGAACCGTGCCGCGCACTTCCATGCGGCGTTTGACGTTTTCAAAAGAAGCCAGCGCCTGCGCTGCCACAGCCGGTGCCACGCCCACATGTTCCGCGGCGGTGATGGTCGCCAGCGCGTTGAGCTGGTTGTGCACCCCGCCGATGGCCCATTGCACGTCGGCCACGGGTTTTCCTGACTGCACGACCTTGAAATGCGAGGGCTCACCATCCGCCACAAAGTCGCTCACGGCCGAGCCAAATGAGCGCACTTCGCTCCAGCAGCCTTGCGCCAGCACGCGGGTCAGGCTTTCCTCCAGGCCATTGACCACCACGCGGCCCGAGCCGGGCACGGTGCGCACCAGGTGGTGAAACTGCCGCTCGATGGCGGCCAGGTCGTCAAAGATGTCGGCGTGGTCGAATTCCAGGTTGTTGAGGACAGCTGTGCGCGGGCGGTAGTGCACAAACTTGCTGCGCTTGTCGAAAAAGGCGGTGTCGTATTCGTCGGCTTCGATGACAAAGAACTTTCCACCCCCCAGTCGCGCCGAGACGCCAAAGTTGAGCGGCACGCCACCGACCAGAAATCCCGGTTGCAAGCCGGCCTGTTCCAACACCCAAGCCAGCATGGAGGTGGTGGTGGTTTTGCCGTGGGTGCCTGCAATGGCCAACACATGCTTGCCTTGCAACACATGCTCGGACAGCCACTGAGGGCCGCTGGTGTAGGGTGCACCGGCTTCCAGAATGGCTTCCATCAGTGGAAATTTGGGGTTGCCGTCAGGCCCTCGTGTGCGGCTGACCACATTGCCAATCACGTACATGTCGGGTTTCAAGGCCATCTGGCTGGCGTCAAAGCCTTCGATCAGGTCGATGCCCAAAGCCCGCAGTTGGTCGCTCATGGGCGGGTAAACGCCAGCGTCACAGCCGGTGACCCGATGCCCGGCTTCGCGCGCCAGCGCAGCCAGCCCCCCCATGAAGGTGCCACAAATGCCCAGAATATGAATATGCATGGCCTGATTTTAGGCGTCAGCAAGTCGCCACTCTTTCAGGGCGCTGCAGGCAGGCACAATCTGCCCCCATGAACGATATTGCGCTCGAAATTGCCGCCACCGCTGCCCGCTTGGTGGTGGAAGAAGGTTTGGCTTTTGGCCCAGCCAAACAACGGGCCTTGAAAGAGTTGGGCCTGCCCGGTCGCACGGCCTTGCCGCCCAATGAAGTGGTTGAGGCCGAGGTGCATGATTACATCGCCCTGTTTTGTGCTGACACCCAACCTGGGGAGTTGCTGGCGCTGCGAGAACTGGCAAAGATCTGGATGCAACGGTTGGTCGAGTTTCGTCCGCACTTGGGTGGCGCAGTTTGGCAGGGTTGGGCCACCCGTTTGTGCGACATCGATCTGGCTTTGTTTTGTGACGACCCCAAGTCGGCCGAGTTGGCCCTGATCAACCAGAATCAACGCTACGAGGTCCAAACTGTTCGAGGCCTGCACGGCGATGATGTGGATGTGCTCAGTTTGCACAGCTTTTGCAAGCCGTTGAACGAAGATGTGGGCGTGCACCTGCGCATTTACGATCTGGACGATTTGCGCGGCGCCTTGTTGCCCGATGCACAAGGCCGCTCCCCTCGGGGGGATTTGGCCGCCCTTGAACGGTTGCTGAGCGCATGAAAGACAATCGGATGATGACTATTCCAAGCCAAGGCGCTGAACGCCGCAATCTGTTACTGGGGGCTGGTGCGGCTGCGGCCGTGGCTGGCGTGGGCCTGGCCCTGTGGCGTTTTGATCCAGAAGAAGTTCCCAATGACGTCAGCCACCCTTTCTGGGGGCAACAGTTTGAAACGACGGCGGGCGGGAATCTGAGCATGATGCAGTTCAAAGGCAAGCCGTTGTTGCTCAATTTTTGGGCCACCTGGTGCCCCCCCTGCGTTGAAGAACTGCCCATGATTGACGCCTTTTGGCGCGAAAATAACCCTAACGGCCATCAAGTGCTTGCTTTGGCCATAGATCAGCCCAGCGCCGTGCGGCGCTTCCTTGAGAGACAACCCTTGTCTTTTCCTGTGGGTTTGGCGGGTTTGGAGGGTACAAGCTTGGCCAAATCTTTGGGCAATGCTGTCGGTGGATTGCCGTTTACCGTATTTTTCAAAGCAGATGGGAGCATTTGGCGACAAAAGATGGGGCAACTCACTGCTGATGATTTGACCCAGTGGCGTCAATCCGCCGTCTGAATTGATTTTTTCAGGTTGGCCGGTACTTGGGCGGTGCCGGTTTTGAAATCCCGGTCTTGCCTTCATGCTCGATGGGAACAAGAAAAGCCAAAATCGAGGATGTTGGCGAAAATTAGTGTAAATTCGACCTCTTACATGTGCTCAAAGCGATGGAGGATCTATGGATTTGCGCAAACTCAAAACACTGATTGACCTGGTGTCCGACTCGAACGTTTCGGAGTTGGAGATCACCGAAGCCGAAGGCAAGGTGCGCATTGTCAAAAGCATGGGCGTGACTTCGCCCGTGGTCATGCAGCCAGCGGTCCCCGTGGTGGCACCCGCACCGGTGGCGGCACCTCCTGCGCCAGTGGTTGAAGCGGCTCCAGTCACAGAGGCCGCAGCGGGTCATGCCGTCAAATCGCCCATGGTGGGAACTTTTTACCGTTCTTCCAGCCCAGGTTCTGCCCCGTTCATCCAAATTGGCTCGGTGGTCAAAGAAGGGGACACCTTGTGCATCATTGAGGCCATGAAGATCCTCAACGAGATCGAGTCCGACAAGTCCGGCACGGTCACGCAAATTTTGTGTGAGAACGGCCAAGCGGTTGAATACGGTCAGCCCTTGTTCATCGTCGAATAAACCCACGAGGATTTCATGTTCAAGAAAATCCTGGTCGCCAACCGTGGCGAGATCGCCTTGCGTATCCAGCGTGCTTGTCGCGAGTTGGGTGTCAAGGCGGTGATGGTCTATTCCGAAGCCGACAAAGAGGCCAAATACGTCAAGCTGGCTGAGGAGGCGGTATGTATTGGGCCCGCTGCTTCGCCACTGAGCTATCTCAACATGCCAGCCATCATTTCGGCAGCCGAAGTCACGGATGCAGAGGCGATCCACCCTGGCTATGGCTTCTTGAGTGAAAACGCCGATTTTGCGGAGCGCGTTGAAAAAAGCGGTTTCCAGTTCATTGGGCCGACCCCAGAATCCATCCGCATCATGGGGGACAAGGTTTCTGCGAAACAAGCCATGATTCGCGCTGGCGTGCCTTGCGTGCCGGGCTCCGATGGTGAATTGCCAGATGATCCCGTGCAGGTGCGTCGCATCGCCAAATCGGTGGGTTACCCCGTCATCATCAAAGCCGCAGGGGGTGGCGGTGGACGTGGCATGCGGGTCGTGCACACCGAGGCGGCACTGATCAATGCGGTGCAGATGACCAAAGCAGAAGCTGGCGCAGCCTTTGGCAATCCTGCGGTGTACATGGAAAAATTCCTGCAAAACCCGCGTCACGTTGAGATCCAGATCATTGCCGACAAGCACCGCAATGCGGTTTACCTGGGCGAGCGTGATTGCTCGATGCAGCGTCGCCACCAAAAGGTGATTGAAGAAGCACCGGCCCCCGGCATTGCCCGAAAATTGATTGACAAGATCGGTGACCGCTGCGTTGCCGCGTGCAAAAAAATCAACTACCGTGGTGCCGGGACGTTTGAGTTTCTTTACGAAAACGGCGAGTTTTATTTCATTGAAATGAACACCCGTGTCCAGGTCGAGCATCCGGTGACCGAGTGGGTGACAGGCGTGGACATCGTGAAGACCCAGATCATGGTGGCTGCGGGTGAAAAACTGCCCTTCACGCAACGTCAAATTGAGATTCGTGGCCATGCCATCGAATGCCGAATCAATGCGGAAGACCCCTTCAAATTCACCCCCTCTCCTGGACGCGTGACGTCTTGGCACATGCCCGGAGGTCCTGGCGTTCGCGTCGATTCGCATGTGTACAACAACTATTTCGTGCCGCCCAATTACGACTCGATGATCGGCAAGCTGATTGTCCACGGCGATACCCGAGAGCAAGCTTTGGCACGCATGCAGACGGCGCTGAATGAAACGGTGATCGAAGGCATCAGCACCAACGTTCCGCTGCATCGCGAGTTGATGGTGGATGCCAAGTTCATGCAAGGCGGCACCAACATCCATTACCTCGAACATTGGCTGAGCCAACACAAACGCTGAGAGCCTATGTTTGAACTGAGCTTGCTCTGCCCCGAAGACCGGGTGGATATCGTCAGCGAAGCCTTGGAGGCCCTCGATGCTTTGAGTGTCTCTGTGGAAGACGCCGATGCCCAAACACCCGCCGAGCAGGCCTTGTTTGGCGAGCCTGGCATGCCACCACCGAAAGAAGGTTGGCAATGCTCACGTGTGGTGGCTTTGTTTGCCCAAGAGTCTGTGGCCCAAGAGGCCGCGGTTTTGCTTGGCGCGCAGGATTTTTTTGAGCAGTGCGAAATTCAAGGAATTCAAGCACTGGAAGACCACGACTGGGTCCGTTTGACCCAGTCTCAGTTTGCGCCAGTCGAGGTTTCCTCCGATTTCTGGATTGTGCCGACATGGCATGAGCCGCCGGCGCAAGCCCGGCAAATCATTCGTCTGGATCCCGGGCTGGCCTTTGGTACGGGGACCCATCCGACCACGCGCATGTGTTTGCGCTGGATTGCTCGTCACGGTGTTCATGGTCAGCGCGTCTTGGACTATGGTTGTGGTTCGGGCATCTTGGCCATTGGCGCTGCCAAGTATGGGGCGCTGGACATTGATGCTGTCGACATAGATGAGGCCGCTGTGAAGGCCACCCAATTGAATGCCTTGGCCAACGATGTGGTTGTGCAAGCGGGTCTTCCCGATCAGGCACAAGGGCATTACCAGACGGTTTTTGCGAACATTTTGGCGACGCCTCTGCGGGTATTGGCGCCATTGTTGTGCGCCCATGTGGCGCCGAGGGGTTCTCTGGTGTTGGCGGGCATCCTCGAGCGGCAAGCCGATGAATTGGTGGCTGCTTACGCGCCTTGGATCCGCCTTGAAGTGAGTGATGGCCAAGAGGGCTGGATCTTGATGACGGGCGTCAAGTCCACCCCATGAGGTGGACATGGCGCTGACTACAATCTGGCCATGAACAGGATCATCCGTTGTCCCTCATGTGCTGCTGTCTTCGCGGTTGAGACCCATCAACTTCAGGCTGCTCACGGATGGCTGCGCTGTGGGAAATGCCTGGAGGCATTCAACGGGACAGGCCTGGATGTTCCTTCTCCGGCCTTGCCGGTTTTGCACGTCGCAGCGGATGTGGCTTGGCCAACCGGCGGACCAGTCTCTGAAAAATCGACACCACGTGTTGATTTGGACGACTTGCTGGTGCGAGAGGACCTCTCCAGCCAGCCTCCAGGCGCGGAGAAAGGGGTCAGTGCGGAACTGATGGCTTTTTCGGAAGCACTGGCGACTTTCAAGCCGGATGCGCCCCAACTTGATTCGTCGGCTTCCCCCCCTGTGGATGAGTCCAAGACACGGACGCGTTTCTTTCTTTATGTCGCGATGTTGTTCGCGGGTCTTTTGCTGATGGGCCAATTGCTGTTTATCCAGCGACACGCCATGGCGGCCTTGTGGCCCCAAAGCTTGGCTGTTTTGCAAAATTTGTGTGTGCCGTTCGGTTGTGAGTTGAAGCCCCTGTTGGATCCGAAAGCGGTTGTCATTGAGGGTGCCAGTTTTGAACAAAGTGGCGATGCATTCATATTGCGCTGGTCGCTTCGCAATACCGGGTCCATGGCCGTGAGTACGACCTCATTGGAGCTTTCTTTACTGGATCAGTTCAACAACCCCATCCTACGCCGTGTGTTTTTGTCCTCCGACATGCAGGCCCCTGCAGTCTTGGCGCCAGGACAAGTTTGGTCCGGTTCTTTGGCTCTGGAGGTAGAGCCAACGCTGATCTTCAGCCAGTATCGCCTCTTGAGCTTTTCCCCCTGAAAGTCCCGCAACCCGGGCATAAAAAAACCCGCCACTGTTGCCAGTGACGGGCTTTTGCGGTGCTAACACCAGACAGATGAATCAGGGCTTGGCGGCCGAAGGAAACGGCCATGCAGCTTGAGGATTCAGAGTCGTTTGTGCAGCAGGGGCAGCGGGTGCTTTGGATGCCTTCTTTGCTGCTGGTTTTTTCGCGGCTTTTTTCACGACCGCTTTTTTAGCGGCAGGCTTTTTGGCGGCAGTTTTCTTGGCTGCTGCTTTCTTAGCGGGTGCTGCTTTCTTAGCGGGTGCTGCTTTTTTGGCTGCTGGCTTTTTGGCCGCTGCTACTTTTTTAGCTGCTGGCTTTTTAGCTGCTGGCTTTTTAGCTGCTGGCTTTTTAGCTGCTGGCTTTTTGGCTGCTGGCTTTTTAGCTGCTGGCTTTTTGGCTGCGACTGCTTTTTTGGCAGGAGCGGCTTTCTTTGCTGGAGCGGCTTTTTTAGCGGCAGGTTTCTTGGCTGCAGCTACTTTCTTAGCGGCAGGTTTTTTGGCCGCAACGGCCTTCTTTGCTGGAGCAGCTTTTTTTGCTGCTGCTTTTTTTGCAGTTGCCATGATTTTCTCCTTGATCAAGTTGAGAACTCAACGGAAAGGGAACGCTTGGTGCTTGTTGGAACGCACAAAACGATCCATGGCGCTGAGTCAGTACCCAACGCCATGAACACAGAAAAGCCACATGCCCCATGACCCGAAGGCAATGTGGCGTGTGGCTTGAAGAGAGGTGACATTGTCGAGGTGTTCAGAAGATCAATCCCAGGACAGAGCCCCGCCAGTTTGATACTCAATGACCCGTGTTTCAAAGAAGTTTCGTTCTTTTTTCAGGTCAATCATCTCACTCATCCAGGGGAAAGGGTTCTCTTCATTGGGGAAGAGGGCCTCCAATCCGATCTGAGTGGCTCGACGGTTCGCAATGTAGCGCAAATAGCCCTTGAACATGGACGCATTCATGCCCAGCACGCCGCGTGGCATGGTGTCTTCGGCATAACGGTACTCCAGTTCAACGGCGTGCAAGAACAATTCCTTGATTTCTGCCCTGAACTCAGGGGTCCACAGCTGGGGGTTTTCGTGCTTGATGGTGTTGATCAGATCAATCCCGAAATTGCAATGCATGGACTCATCACGCAAGATGTACTGGTATTGCTCGGCAGCACCCGTCATTTTGTTTTGGCGACCCAAGGCCAAGATTTGCGTGAAGCCGACGTAAAAGAACAGACCTTCCATCAAGCAGGCAAAAACAATCAGCGACTTGAGCAGAGTTTGGTCTGTTTGCTGTGTTCCCGTCTTGAAGTTGGGGTCCATGATCACGTTGATGAACGGGATCAGGAACTCATCCTTGTCGCGAATCGATTTGATTTCGTTGTAAGCGTTGAAGATTTCACTTTCGTCCAAGCCCAATGATTCCACAATGTACTGGTAGGCATGGGTGTGAATGGCTTCTTCAAAAGCCTGGCGCAGCAAGAACTGACGGCACTCCGGTGCGGTGATGTGGCGGTAGGTGCCCAAGGTGATGTTGTTGGCCGCCAGTGAGTCGGCCGTGACAAAGAAACCGAGATTGCGTTTGACCATGCGACGCTCGTCTTCGGTCAGCCCGTTGGGGTCTTTCCACAAGGCAATGTCACGGTTCATGTTCACTTCTTGCGGCATCCAATGGTTGGCGCAAGTGGCGAGGTATTTTTCCCAAGCCCATTTGTATTTGAAAGGCACCAGCTGGTTGACGTCGGTTTGACCGTTGATGATGCGCTTGTCTGCGGCATTCATGCGGTGAGGCGCAGGAGCAGCAGCACTGCCAGATGCTGAAGACGCTGATGCCATGGCGGCAGAAGCTTGTGCGCCAGTGAATGGAGGCATTGCAGGTTGCAAGGCGGGTTTGACTTGATCGTCCCAGGACAGCATAAAAATTCCAATTCTTAAATTATGAAAGCATGCCAACAAATTGCAAAGCAGTGAATCACTTTATGACGGGCATCTCGCCTGAAGTGTTGTTCAATTGCATCGCACAAGCCACGAAACCGTGATGTGCGATGCATGGTGCTTCATTGACATGCTTCGCAACCAGGGTCATCAATGGCGCAAAACTTGATATCCGTGGCCGGCACCGCATTCATTTGCGCTTGTGCTGCTGCGGCTGCAGCTTCCAGGGCGCTGACACTTGAAGCACTGGGCGCACCGGATGCAGACACAGCATTGTGTGAGCCAGCATTCACAGTCGATTTTTCAACTTGCGTAGCGCTGGAGGTGCGCAGGTAGTAGGTGGTCTTGAGGCCACGCAGCCAAGCGAGCTTGTAGGTGTCGTCCAGCTTCTTGCCCGATGCACCTGCCATGTAGATGTTGAGCGACTGGGCTTGGTCAATCCATTTCTGGCGTCGCGCTGCAGCCTCCACCAGCCATGTGGTCTCGACTTCAAAGGCGGTGGCATAAAGCGCCTTGATGTCTTGCGGCACGCGGTCGATGGGACGCAGTGAACCATCAAAGTGCTTCAGATCCATGACCATCACGTCATCCCAAAGCCCCAGGCGTTTCAGGTCACGCACCAGATAGCCATTGATCACGGTGAACTCGCCCGACAAGTTGGACTTGACCGACAGGTTGCCAAAGCAGGGCTCAATGGATGCATCCACGCCAATGATGTTGGAAATGGTAGCGGTGGGGGCAATGGCGACGCAGTTGGAGTTGCGCATGCCGTCTGCTTTGATTTTTTGGCGCAGGGCATCCCAGTCGAGGGTGGTTGAACGGTCCACTTCGACATAGCCTCCCCGCTCGCGCTCCAGCAGCTTCAAGGTGTCCAGAGGCAGGATGCCCTGATCCCACAGCGAGCCTTTGTAAGTGGCGTATTGGCCGCGCTCTTTGGCCAGTTCAGTGGATGCCCAATAAGCGTAGTAGCAAATGGCTTCCATGGATTGGTCAGCAAACTCCACAGCAGCTTGTGAAGCGTAAGGCGTGCGCATTTCGTACAGCGAATCCTGGAAGCCCATCAGGCCCAGACCAACAGGGCGGTGGCGCATGTTGGAGTCGCGCGCCTTCTTGACGGCGTAGTAGTTGATGTCGATCACGTTGTCCAGCATGCGCATGGCGATCGTGATGGTTTTCTTCAATTTGTCGTGGTCAATGACTTTGCCGGTGGGGCTGTCTTTGAGGTGGCGGGCCAGGTTGACCGAGCCCAGGTTGCAGACGGCGGTTTCGCTGTCGCTGGTGTTGAGCGTGATCTCGGTGCACAGGTTGGAGGAGTGCACCACACCGATGTGTTGTTGGGGCGAACGCACGTTGCAAGGATCCTTGAACGTGATCCAGGGGTGGCCGGTTTCAAACAACATGGAGAGCATCTTGCGCCACAGGTCGGTGGCTGGCACGGTCTTGCTGGGCTTGATTTCGCCCCGTGCTGCTTTTTGTTCATAAGCCACATAGGCTTTTTCGAAGGCCAGACCAAAGAGGTCGTGCAGGTCTGGCACATCGGAAGGGGAGAACAAGGTCCAGTTGCCCTTTTCCATCACGCGTCGCATGAACAGGTCTGGAATCCAGTTGGCCGTGTTCATGTCGTGGGTGCGGCGGCGGTCATCGCCGGTGTTCTTGCGCAGTTCCAGAAATTCTTCGATGTCCAGGTGCCAGGTCTCCAAGTAGGTGCAGACCGCGCCTTTGCGCTTGCCGCCTTGGTTGACTGCAACAGCCGTGTCGTTGACCACTTTGAGGAAGGGCACGACGCCTTGTGATTCGCCGTTGGTTCCTTTGATGTGTGAGCCCATGGCCCGCACGCGGGTCCAGTCATTGCCCAAACCGCCGGCAAATTTGGACAACAAGGCATTTTCCTTGATGGACTCGTAAATGCCATCCAGGTCATCGGGCACGGTGGTCAGGTAGCAGCTGGAGAGTTGCGAGCGCAAAGTGCCGCTGTTGAACAGTGTGGGCGTGGAGGACATGAAGTCAAACGAGGACAGGATCTCGTAAAACTCGATGGCCCGGGCTTCGCGGTCGATTTCATTGAGGGACAGACCCATGGCCACGCGCATGAAGAAGGCCTGGGGCATCTCGATGCGGGTTTTGCGGACGTGCAAAAAGTAGCGGTCGTACAGGGTTTGCAGGCCGAGGTAATCAAATTGCAAATCGCGCTCAGGCTTGAGGGCGGCGGCCAATTTTTTCAGATCAAACTGAAGAAGTTTTTCATCGAGCAGATCGTTGTCGACGCCTTTTTTGATGAACTGGGGGAAGTAATTGATGTAAGCCTCGCCCATTTGCTCTTGTGACACCTCTTTGCCCAAGATTTCCTTGGCGATGGTGTGCATCAACAAGCGCGCAGTGACATAGGTGTAGTCCGGATCTTTTTCGATCAAGGTGCGCGAAGCCAGGATGGAGGCTTTGTACACCTCTTCCATTGGCACACCGTCGTAAAGGTTGCGCATGGTCTCGCTGACGATGGGTTCTGGGCTCACGTCTTGACCGAGACCCGCACAAGCTTTTTCCATCAAGGACTTGAGGTGATTCAGGTCCAGCGCAACACGTTGGCCTTGGTCCATCACGTGCAAGGCTGGCTCTGAGGCGACACTGGCGGATTGCTGGGTTTGCTGCGCGCGCTCTTGGGTACGGCGCTCGCGGTACAGCACATAAGCGCGTGCGACTTCGTGGTTGCTGCTGCGCATCAAGCCCAGTTCGACCTGGTCCTGCACGTCTTCAATGTGGAACGTGCCGCCGCCGGGGCGTGAACGCATCAGCGCCCGCACCACGTTTTGTGTCAGCTCCTCCACGACTTCCCGAACGCTGGCCGATGCAGCGCCTTGTGTGCCATGGACAGCCAAAAATGCTTTCATCAAGGCCACGGCAATTTTGTTGGGCTCAAAAGGCACCACAGCGCCGTTGCGGCGAATGATTTGGTATTGGTTGAGGCTTTGAGCGGAGGCTTGTCCAGCACGGTCAGAAGGGAGGGGAGGAATCATGCCGGCGGTGGCTGATGGGGCGTTGAGGTCTGTGAGCATGGTTTTCTTCTAATTTGTGGTGTGTTGTGGTGGGGTAATGGGCGCCTGCAACTTGGATTTTTCAAATGTGCAAATTTGTAACGGACACTATATCTGGTGTCTGTGACCCTTGCAAGCCACTACAGGTAGTGTACCGGTGCTTTTTTGCCTTGACGCTCCATGTCCCGCCATGAGGCCACAGAATCCCCATTTTCAAAAGCTGAAAAGGGCCTTTGCAAGCGTATTGAAAACAGCCTTTTTAAAGCCGAATTCAAGAGCCACGCGATGTCTGAGAGGTTTTGCCCTGCAAGACCACAGAGGGACTGTGGTCGGGATTCTTGGCTTGGTGATTTAAATTGATGAAATCAACAGAAAAATATAAAAATAAATAGAAAATATTTTTCCTGATTGTCGTTTTGCATTCCTAGGGAAAGTACGAGTCAGGCCAATTCAGCAGTTGTTTCAAGTGATCCCAAGCAAAACCCGGCCCCGGGTCTTGCTTGCGACCCGGGGCAATGTGTTCGTGCCCAGCCACATGGGCAATCGGGTAACGTTGGTGCAGGTCATGGCACAGACGGGCCAATTGCACATATTGGGCATGTTCGAACACATCCCCCTCCAGCCCTTCCAGCTCGATGCCGACAGAATCGTCGTTGCATTGAGAGCGACCTCGGTACATCGACTGCCCCGCGTGCCAAGCCCTGTCGTCGGCACTGACAAACTGTAAAAGTGCGCCATCGCGTCGGATGAAAAAGTGCGCCGACACCTCCATCCCCTTGATTTGCTGGAAATAGGGGTGAGCCTCCCAATCCAGTTGGTTGGTGAAGAACGCCTGAACCTCGGGCCCGCCATATTCGCCAGGCGGCAGGCTGATCGAGTGCAGCACCAGCAAATCGATGCAGGCGCCTTGCGGTCGCGGCCCAAAATTGGGGGAGTCCCATCTTTGGGCGGGCAAGTACCACCCTGCCTGCCAGAGGTCAGCGCAATCAGCGGCTGGGTGTGACATGGGTCATCGGATGGAGCACGGCTGGACGATGGGTGGGGCAAAACGCATCAGGCCAATCATGACAAGGCAGTGGTCAAGCCGGGTTGCGGTCTTGAGCGGCAGCGCGGTGTTCCGTACTGCAGTAGATGCCCTTTTCCCCCAGAACGGCTTCATCCTGGGGCAAGTGCAATCCACAATGGACGCAACTGACCATGTTGGATGGCCCCGTGGCGGCTGGTCCAGGATTTGGGGTGACATCTTTGGGCTTGCGACTGCGCTTGTAAACCCAAATGGCCACCAAAATGACCAGCAGCCAGATCAGGTATTTCATCCAGTTCGCCCAATCAAGATTTCCAAGACAAACCGCGAACCTGCGTAAGACAGCAGGAGCAGGGCCGCACCGATGTAGAGCACCCGCACAGCCCTGCGGCCGCGCCAGCCCCATTGGCTGCGGCCGACCAACAAGGTGGCAAAGGTGATCCAAGACAAGACGGCAAACACCCGCTTGTGGTCCCAGCGCCATTCGGTGTGGGTCTGACCGTAAAGGGCTTCACCAAAAAAGGCTCCCGCCACCAAGGTGGCCGTCAACAGCAAAAAGCCGGCGGTCACAAAACGAAAAGTCAGGCGCTCCAGGGTCAAAAGAGGTAAACCACTCGATCCTTCATGGGCTTGGCGGATGTCTTGCTCCGTCCGGTTCATCATCCAGGCGTGAACCACGGCAGCAGCAAACATGCCGTAAGCCGACAGGCCCAGGGCAAAGTGCAGGGGCAACCAAGCCGAAGCCTGGGTAGTGAGCAAGGTCCCCGGAAAGACCCAAGCCAACAACACCGTGAAGGCCCCAAGGCTGCCCACAGCCCAGCGGGCTTTGAATTTGGGGAAAAACTGGGTCTCGATCATGTAAGCCGTGACCACCAGCCAGGCGGTGACCGACAAGGCCGGAGCAAAGCCAAAACGAACAGGGCCCATCAGCAAAACCAACAGGCTCATCGCGTGCAAAACCCAAGCCAGCCAAAGCAAACGGCGCGCGCGCACATCGCCCATGCGCTGTGGCAACAAAGCAGGCAAGGCATACATCAAGGCTGCCAGAGCCGAGACAGGCAGGGTCCACAAAGGCGCACTCGCTAAAATCATGGCACCGAGTTTAGCCTTTCAGGCGCAGCCAATGGGGCTTCGCCAAGCCGCTCGAACGGTTTTTTTCTGGACACTCCCCCCATGGCCTCCGCCCTGACCGACAAACTCACGCGCCTCGTCAAGACCATCAGCGGCCAGGCGCGCATCACCGAATCCAACGTGGCGGACATGCTGCGTGAAGTCCGTATGGCCCTGCTGGAGGCCGATGTCGCGCTTCCGGTTGTGCGTGATTTCATAGCCCGGGTCAAAGAAAATGCCTTGGGTCAGGAAGTCATGGGCTCTTTGAAGCCTGGACAAGCGCTGGTGGGCGTGGTGCACCGCGAACTGGTGGCCACCATGGGCGATGGCGTGTCGGACATCAACCTGGCCGCGCAACCGCCCGCCGTGATTTTGATGGCAGGCCTGCAAGGTGCCGGTAAAACCACCACCACCGCCAAACTGGCCAAGCACCTGATTGAAAAGCGCAAGAAAAAAGTGCTCACGGTCTCGGGCGACGTGTACCGCCCTGCGGCGATTGAACAGCTCAAAACCGTGACCGCGCAGGCCGGGGCCGAGTGGTTCCCCAGTTCGCCCGACCAAAAACCGATCGACATCGCCCGAGCCGCGATCGACTATGCCCGCAAGCACTTCTTTGACGTGCTGCTGGTCGACACCGCCGGTCGTTTGGCGATTGACGAAGCCCTGATGACCGAGATCAAGGGCTTGCACGCCGAACTCAAACCGGTGGAAACCTTGTTCGTGGTGGACGCCATGCAGGGCCAGGACGCGGCCAACACGGCCAAGGCTTTCAGCGATGCCCTGCCTTTGACCGGTATCGTGTTGACCAAGCTCGACGGTGATTCACGCGGTGGTGCGGCCCTGTCGGTGCGCCAAATCACCGGTGTGCCGATCAAGTTTGCGGGTACGAGCGAAAAAATCGATGGCCTGGAAGTGTTCGACGCCGAGCGCCACGCGGGCCGCGTGCTGGGCATGGGCGACATCGTGGCCCTGGTCGAGCAGGTCACCGCGGGCGTGGACATGGAGGCCGCGCAAAAACTGGCCACCAAGGTCAAGAGCGGCGGCAGTTTCGATCTGAACGATTTTTTGGCACAGATCCAGCAAATGAAGCAAATGGGGGGGCTGTCCAGCCTGATGGACAAGCTGCCCAGCCAGTTGACCGCCAAAGCCGGGTCCATGGACATGGACAAAGTCGAAAAAGACATTGGCCGCAAGCAAGGCATCATCCACAGCATGACGCCGCAAGAGCGCAAAAAACCCGAACTCATCAAAGCCACCCGCAAGCGCCGCATTGCCGCAGGTGCTGGCGTTCAGGTGCAGGACGTCAACCGCATGCTCAAGGAGTTTGAGCAGATGCAGGACATGATGAAAAAAATGTCTGGCGGCGGCATGATGAAAATGATGAAGCGCATGGGGGCCATGAAAGGCATGATGGGCGGCGGCGGTTTCCCTGGCATGCCACGCTGATCTTCATTGACGGTCTATCGATGAACCGACTTTTCATCTACGGCACGCTGATGCCTGGTCTGCGCCTTGAGGCCGAAATGCAAGGCGCCCGTTTTGTGGGCGCAGCCCAAGTGCCAGGCCGCTTGGTCGACCTTGGGCGCTACCCCGGGTACCAGAGCGGCGAGGGTCTTGTCACCGGCGAAGTCTACGAAGTCGATGACGCGCACCTGGCCCGCCTCGATGGGGTCGAGGCCATGGTGCGCGGAGATCGCGCCGCCTCGCAATACTGGCGCGAAGAAGTGACCGTGCTCAGCGGCGCATTGCAAGGCCAGCGGGTGCAGACCTATGTGTACAACCGCCCGGTCGATGGCTGCACGCTTATCCCGCACGGCGACTACCGCCGCTACATCCGCGAAGTCGGACGCGAATCCTGAGCCGGGCTCAGTCCTTGATCACCAACTCCCCGCGCAGCGAGTGCGACAGGCCTTGGGTGATGCGCACATCGGCCATCTGACCGATCAGGCGGTCCATGTGGGGGCCGCCGGGGAAGTTGACCACCCGGTTGCACTCGGTGCGGCCGGCCAGCTCGGTGGCGTCCTTGCGTGAAGGGCGCTCCACCAGGATGCGCTGCACCGTGCCCACACGGCTCTCGCCGATGCGTTGCACGTTGGCTTCGATGGTCGCTTGCAGGTGGTGCAGACGGCGCAATTTTTCGGCGTGCGGCGTGTCGTCGTGCAGGTTGGCCGCAGGCGTGCCGGGGCGGGGGCTGAAGATGAAGCTGAAACTCGTGTCAAAACCCACATCGGTGATCAGCTTCATCATCTTGTTGAAGTCGTCCTCGGTCTCGCCGGGGAAGCCCACGATGAAATCGCTGCTGAGCGACATGTCCGGGCGGATCGCCCGCAGTTTGCGGATTGTGCTCTTGTATTCCATGGCGGTGTAGCCGCGCTTCATGGCCATCAGGATGCGGTCCGAACCGTGCTGCACTGGCAAGTGCAGGTGGCTCACCAGTTGGGGGATCTTCTCGTAGGCATCGATCAGGCGCTGGGTGAACTCGTTGGGGTGGCTGGTCACGTAGCGGATGCGCTCGATGCCCGGCATGTCCGCCACGTATTCCAGAAGCAGTGCAAAGTCGGCAATGTCAGCCGTGCCACCCATCTTGCCCCGGTAAGCGTTCACGTTCTGACCCAGCAGGGTGATTTCTTTCACGCCCTGCGCGGCCAGACCGGCGACTTCGACCAGCACATCGTCAAAGGGCCGCGACACCTCTTCGCCCCGGGTGTAGGGCACCACGCAGTAGCTGCAGTATTTGCTGCACCCTTCCATGATCGACACAAAGGCGGTGGCGCCTTCCACCTTGGCAGGCGGCAGGTGGTCGAACTTTTCAATCTCGGGGAAGCTGATGTCCACCTGCGGGCGCTGTTTGCGCTCGCGCTCGGCCAGCAAATCGGGCAGGCGGTGCAGGGTCTGCGGGCCAAACACCACGTCCACATAAGGCGCACGTTTGATGATCTCGGCACCTTCCTGGCTGGCCACGCAACCGCCCACGCCGATCAGCACGCCCTTGGCTTTGAGGTGCTGCACCCGGCCCAGATCGCTGAAGACTTTTTCTTGCGCCTTCTCGCGCACTGAGCAGGTGTTGAACAAAATCAGATCGGCCTCGTCCACGTCCTGCGTGGGCTCATAGCCCTGGGCCGCGCCCAGCACATCGGCCATCTTGTCCGAGTCGTACTCGTTCATCTGGCAGCCAAAGGTTTTGATGAAGACCTTCTTGCTCATGCGGCCTCCAAAGAGGTGACGAGTTCAAGGCAAAGCAAGGCACGCCCGCGAAGGGCCAGATTGCAGCGGTTCATGGTGTAGATCCAGAGGCTGTGAAAAAGAAAAGCGCCGAGGCGCTCAGAAGCATCCGGATTATCGCAGGCAGGCGTTTGCTCAGTTGTCCGTGCTGTCAGACGCCTTGGGCTTGAAAAACATCGGATACGCCCTTTGCACCGTCGGGCTGTCATAGGCCCAGCTGTGGCATTGACCCAAGTAATAGGGCGCTTGGGTCACTTCGGGGTGGGGCTGGCCCGCCAGTTCGCGTCGGCGCCATTGGCCCGAGGGCAAGGTCTGGTAAGCGGCGGTCGCCATGTTGAACAGCATTTCGCGCAGATGGGTGCAGCCCTCGGTGCCGCCCACGTGCTGGGCGATGACCTTGCGCCACCCTGGGCCCATGGTGCAGCCAATCAGCTTGTGCATGCCATGCGGTGCGCCGGCGCATTCGGGGTGGGGAATGTCGTCCATCGAGGTGGCGATGTCCTGGATGACCATCTGGTCGTTGAGCGTCACGCGGATCTTCAGGCCGTGGATGGGCTCGTTGGCCGGGAAGGGACGCTCGTTGGGCACCTTGAAGCCAAAGGTTTTCACGTCGGTCAGTTCGGCTTCGATGTCCCACAGGCCGTCTTCGCGGTCATAGCCTTGGTACACCACGGTTCGCGTATGTGACAGTTTTCGGGGGGAGGGAGGGGGAAGTGCCAATGGAATTCTCACGGGTCTGGTGTTCAATGCACCGATCATATCGATGCAGGAGCCTTGTACATGTCCCACGCCATCCATCCCGCCGTTCGTCGCCAGACCATTGCCGATGCCTTGCGCCGCACCGCGATCCGCCTGCCTGCCAAAACCGGCATCGTGTGCGGGGCCACGACCTGGACTTATGCCCAATTCGATGCACTGGTCACGCGTCTGGCCGCAGGACTGGCCCGCATCGGCGTGGCCGAGGGCGACAAGGTGGCTGTGCTGGCCCGCAATTCGCACGGCTTTGCCGCGCTGCGCTTTGCGCTGGCCCGCCGGGGCGCGGTCATGGTGCCGATCAACTTCATGCTCAAGGCCGAAGAAGTCGCTTACATCTTGCGCCACGCCGGTGCCCAAACCCTGGCCACCGACAGCGGCCTGGCCGAGCTGGCGCAGGCCGCCAGCCAACTCGACACGCAGGTGCAGCAGTTCATTTGGTTGCCGTCTGAAGACCCCAGTGCGCCCGTGGTGGGCATGCACAGCTTTGACACGCTGGCCGCTTGCACCGATGCGCTGCCCGATGTGCATCTGGGCAGCTGCGACGTGGCGCAGATTGTCTACACCAGTGGCACCGAGTCATCGCCCAAAGGCGCGCAGCTCACGCACGACGCGGTCATGTGGCAGTACGTCAGCTGCGTGATCGACGCCGAAATCGCCGAGTCCGACGTGGCCCTGCACGCGCTGCCGCTGTACCACTGCGCCCAGCTCGATGTGTTTTTTGGCCCCGCCATTTACATGGGCAGCACCAACGTCATCACGTCCAAGCCCACGCCCGACAACCTGCTGCCGATGCTCGAAAAGTTTGGCATCACCAGCTTCTTTGCGCCGCCCACGGTGTGGATTGCGCTGCTGCGCTCGCCCCTCATGGACGCCGACAAACTTTCAAAATTGGCCAAGGGCTACTACGGCGCATCCATCATGCCGGTGGAGGTGCTCAAAGAACTGGCTTCGCGCCTGCCCCAGGTGCGCTTGTGGAACCTTTATGGCCAGACCGAGATCGCGCCGCTGGCCACCATGCTTGGCCCGGAGGACCAGCTGCGCAAACTGGGTTCATGCGGCAAAGCGGTGCGCAATGTCGAGACCCGTGTGGTCAACGACGCCATGCAGGACGTGGCCGTGGGCGAGGTGGGCGAGATCGTGCACCGCTCACCGCACCTGATGCTGGGCTACTTTCATGACGACGAGCGCACCCAGGCCTCTTTTGAGGGCGACTGGTTCCACAGCGGCGATTTGGGGGTGATCGACGAGGAGGGCTACATCACCGTGGTGGACCGCAAGAAGGACATGATCAAGTCCGGCGGCGAAAACGTGGCCAGCCGCGAGGTGGAAGAAATGATCTACCGCCTGCCGCAGGTGAGTGAAGTCGCGGTGATCGGCTTGCCCGACCCCAAATGGGTCGAAGCCGTGACCGCCGTGATCGTGGTCAAGGCCGGGCAGACCTTGGATGAAGCGGCGGTCATCGCACACTGCGCTCAGCACATGGCCGGTTTCAAGACCCCTAAACGCGTGCTCTTCACCGACGCCCTGCCCAAGAACCCGAGCGGCAAACTGCTCAAGCGGGATTTGCGCGTGCGGTATGCGTGAGGCCCGCGCAGGGCAGCCCTGAAAAATCCAGCGGCTGAGGCGTCTTTCGTTTGCATCGAGCAGCGTGGGTGTTGCGCAGGTGCGTGTGGACCTAGGGAAACTCCCGATCAAATGTCCCATGTCTAAGACCTGAATGTTCTATTGACAGAACAATAGGACTGTTTGACCATCGCAGTCATGGATGCCCATTTGCCTTTGCCCAAATACCACCAGATCTATCTGGTGCTGCGTGAGCAATTGCGCGAAGGCCGTTTTGACCAGGGTTTGCCCGGCGAGCTGGCCTTGATGGGACAGTTTGGCGTGGCCCGCGTCACGGTGCGGCGGGCTTTGTCGCAGTTGGCCGAAGAGGGCCTGATTCAGCGTGAGCCCGGGCGGGGTACACGCCCCATCTCGGCGCGCGCGCAAGAGGTACAGATGCAAGCGGCCACCATGGCCACGGGTCAGCAAGCGCGACTGACGGGCTTGTTGGAAAACCTGGTGACCATGGGCATGCGCACCAAGGTCAAGGTGCTCAGCGTCGAGCGCCTGCGCGCCCCCGTGGATGTGGCGGCCGCCTTGAAATTGCCCGCCACGGCGCTGGTGCAAAAAGCCGAGCGCGTGCGCAGCACACCCGAAGGACCGCTGTCGCACATCACCACCTGGGTGCCCGATGCGATTTCGGCCGGTTTTGGCAAGCGCGAATTGGCACAAAAACCCATTTTGGTTTTGCTCGAAGAATCGGGCGTCAAGGTGGGCCGGGCCGAACAAACCATCTCGGCCCGTTTGGCCGATGTGGGCATGGCCCAACATTTGGATGTGTCCGTCGGATCGGCCTTGTTGGCGGTGCGGCGTTTGATTTATGACGAGGACGACCGTCCCGTCCAATGGCTGCATGGCTTGTACCGACCGGACCGATACGAATACCAGATGCAGTTATCCCGCGTTGGCAGCATCGATGCCAAGGTGTGGGTAAGCCAAGAGTTGTCCGCCAACTTTCATTGACCTTCAAAAAGGATGTTCTCATGACCTCACGTCGCACTTTCATGGGCCAGTCCGCTGCTGCGGCCTCGGCGCTTGCTTTTCCGTTGGTTGGAGGCGCACAGCCCAAAGCCATCAAAGTGGGTGTGCTGCACCCGGTCACAGGTGCATTGGCTTATTCGGGTCAACAGTGCCGTCTGGGCGCGATGATGGCGATTGAAGACATCAACAAAGCCGGCGGCATCAAGTCGCTGGGGGGCGCCAAGATCGAAGCCATGCTGGGCGATGCGCAGTCCAGCCCGCAGGCGGGCACGGCCGAAATCGAGAAGATGAACGAAGCCGGTGTGAGCGCCGTGGTCGGCGCCTTTGCCTCGGCCATTTGCCTGGCCACTACGCAAGCTGCGGCCAAATACAACCTGCCGCATGTGGTGGACGTGGGTGTGGCCGATCAGATCGTCGAGCGTGGCCTGAAAAACACCTTCCGATTTGGTCCCGGCTACAGAAAATGCGCCGAAGTGGCCGTCTCCAGCCTGCATGTTCTGAACACGGCCGCTGGCAAGCCCGCCCGCACCGTGATGATCGTGCACGAAGAGTCACTGTTTGGCACGGGCACGGCCAACTTGCTGGCCAAAGAGTTGCCCGGCTATGGTTATGAAGTCAAAGAAATCATCAAACACGCCAACCCCACGCGTGACTTCAACAACATCGCGCTGCGCATCAAGCAAGTCAACCCCGACATCTTGATCCCCGCCAACTACTACAACGAATACGCCTTGTTGGTGCGCACCTTGCAGCAGCAAAAAATCACACCCAAAGCCATTTATTCGGTGCTGGGCGGCGCCGCTTCGAGCTACAAGTTCGTCAAGGAGTTTCCGGATGCGGCCAATGGCATCATCGATTGCAACCATTGGTTCAATCCACGTGACAAACGCTCAGCCGAGTTGCGCAAGCGCGTGGAGGCACAAGGTCAGTTCTTCAGCTACGAAGTGTTCATGACCTACACCGCCATGAGTTTGTTGGCCGATGCGATCGAGCGCGCCAAGTCCACGGACCGCGCTGCCATCATCGACGCGCTGGCTTCGAGCAAGTTCTCCAACCACATCATGCCTTATGGCCCTACGCAGTTTGTGAATGGCCAGAACATGGGCGCACAGCCCTTGATGACCCAGGTCCACAAAGGCGACATCAAGGTGATCGTGCCGCGCGACTACCGTGAGATTGAGCCCATTTTCCCGCTCAAGGCCTGAACTGCGCAGACCTGAAAGACCTCGATGCTGGACTTCAACATCCTGTTTCCTTCGGTGCTCAACGGCATCACCACCGGTGCCGTGTATGCGCTGATCGCGCTGGGACTCACGCTGATTTATGGCGTATTGCACATCATCAATTTCGCGCACGGCGCGTCCTTGATGGTGGCACTGTATGGCGTGTACATGTTGAAGCAAAAGTTCGGGGTCGATCCCTACATGGCCCTGCCCATCATGGTGCCCGCCATGTTCGTGCTGGGCTATGCCTTGCAGCGCGGTGTCATCAATCGCGCCAGCCACGGCAAGGACGAAAACATCTTGCTGGTGACGCTGGGCGTGTCCATCGTGCTGGAGAACCTGGCGCTGTTGTTTTTCAAATCTGACACGCGCACCATTGAGACGGCCTACACCTTGACCACCGTCGAAATCGGCCCGGCCTTCATCGCCTTGCCCAAGCTGGTGTCCTTTGCCGGGGCATTGGTGGTGTCGGCGGTGTTGTTGTTGATCGTGCAAAAAACCGACTTGGGCCGTGCCATCCGCGCCGTCTCCAAAGAGAAGCAAGGCGCACGCTTGATGGGCATCGATGTGGACCATGTGTACGCCATGTGTTTTGGCCTGGGCCTGGCCAGTTTGGGGGCGGCGGCCTGCTTTTTGATGCCGGCTTATTACGTGAACCCGCAGGTGGGCAACGGCTTTGTGCTGGTGGCCTTCACCATCGTGGTGCTGGGGGGCATGGGCAGTTTTGCCGGGGCTTTGCTCGGTGGTTTGCTCATTGGTGTGGTCGAGTCGCTGGGCGGCTTGCTCTTGGGTGAGTCGCTGGGTCAGGTGGGTATTTTTGTGATCTTCATTGCCGTGCTGTTGCTCAGGCCGCAAGGATTTTTTGGAGCGAAGGCATGAAAGACTTTCGCAACATCGCACTGTTTGTGCTGCTGGTGGGGGCGGTGCCCTTGTTCACAGAGTCGGGCGTGATGCTCAACTTCGTCATGACGTCTTTGTACGCGTGTCTGCTGTCGCAGGCGTGGAACGTGCTGGGCGGTTTTGGCGGGCAGTTTTCTTTTGGCCATGCGCTGTTTTTTGGCACGGGCGCGTATGTGCAGGCCATCGCCCAGATGCAGTGGGGCCTGAGTCCCTGGGTGGCTTTGCCCTTGGCCATGGTCTTTGCGGCGGGAGTGGGCGCTTTTGTGGGCGCGGCTTCGTTCCGTTATGGCCTCAAGGGCTCTTACTTTGCGCTGGTCACACTGGCCTTTGCCGAAGTGTTCCGCATTTTGGCCACCTCGGTGCCTTTCACCGGGGCCGGTGTCGGCCTGATGCTGCCACTCAAGGAGTCGGCCGCCAACATGCAGTTTGGCAGCCGCGCCGGGTTCATCTGGCTCATGCTGGGCCTGGTCACGCTGGCGCTGTGTGTCACCGCATGGCTGCGCCACTCGCGCTTTGGGGCTTATTTGCAGGCCGTGCGTGACAACGAAGACGCCGCCCGCGCCATTGGCGTGAACCCCTTCAGCGTCAAGCTGATCGCCACCGTCTTGTCGGGCGGTCTGATGGGGGCGGCCGGGGCGTTTTATGTGCAGGTGTTCCAGTACATCGACCCGGCCATCGCTTTTGGTGCACACACCTCGGTGGAGGCCCTGGTGGGCGCGATCGTGGGTGGCATGGGCACACTGTGGGGCCCGCTCTTGGGGGCTGTGGGCCTGCACATCCTGGCCGACCTCACACGCAACCTGTTTGGTCAGCTGCCCGGCATCAACATGGTCATTTATGGCGTGGTGTTGATCGTGATCGTGATGTTCCTGCCGCGTGGCATTGCGGGGCTGGGCACCATCACACCGCTGCAGTGGTGGCGCGGCAGCAAGGCCGACGGAGACAAACCATGAGCACGCTGTTGCAGATCGAGGGCGTTGGCAAATCTTTTGGTGGTCTGAAGGCCGTTCAAAACGTCAGCCTGTCGGTGACCGAAGGCCGTCTGAGCGCCCTGATTGGCCCCAACGGCGCGGGCAAAACCACTTTGTTTGCGCTCATGTCGGGCTTTCTGACGCCCGACACGGGCCGTGTGGTGTTCGCGGGCCAAGACATCACCGGCCAGCCACCGCACCTGAATGCCCGCATGGGCCTGACGCGCACCTTCCAGATCGTGCAACCCTTTGCGGCGCAAACCGTCAGAGAAAACATCGCGGTGGGGGCACACCTGCATTTGCCGCATCGCGCCCAGGCGCTTGAATTTGCAGAGTCGGTTGCAAGCCAAGTGGGTCTGAGCCCCCAGCTCGACAAGCTGGCCAGTGATTTGACCGTGGCTGGGCGCAAGCGCCTGGAGTTGGCCCGCGCGCTGGCCACGCGACCACGCTTGCTGTTGCTCGACGAGGTGTTGGCGGGCCTGAACCCGCAAGAAATTGCCGAGATGATCCCGGTGGTGCAAGGCATTGCCCAAAGCGGCGTGACGGTGCTGATGATTGAACACGTCATGCAAGCGGTGATGAGTCTGGCGCAAGAGGTGTGGGTGCTGGCCCAAGGTCAACTCATTGCCCAAGGCACACCCGTCGAGATCACGAACAACCCCGCCGTGGTCGAGGCCTACTTGGGGCACGGCACGGCCAAGCGTTTACAAAAGAATGTGGCGTCACCCAAAGAGGTGCAGGCATGAGCAGCGCGTTGTTGGAGGTCAAGGGCCTGAAGTCGGGCTATGGCGCGGTCGAGGTTTTGCGGGGCGTTGACTTGCATGTCATGCCCGGTGAGACCGTGGCATTGTTGGGCAGCAATGGAGCCGGCAAAACCACACTCAATCAGACCTTGAGTGGATTGGTCGATACGCGTGCGGGGCAAGTGCAGTTCGATGGGCACGACATCACCGGCCTGCATTCGCGGCAGGTGGTGATGCATGGCTTGATTCAAGTGCCCGAAGGCCGAAAAGTGTTCCCCAACCTGAGCGTGCATGAAAACCTGGAGCTGGGCGCTTTTACCCGGGGCCGTGATCGCAAACAAGAAAACCTGCACAAGGTGTATGCCATCTTTCCACGGTTGAAAGAACGTGTGTCGCAATTGGCAGGCACCTTGAGTGGTGGCGAGCAACAAATGTTGGCCATTGGCCGCGGTCTGATGGCCGAGCCGCGTTTGCTGATTCTGGATGAGCCTTCCCTGGGTCTGTCGCCCCTGCTGGTGGAAGAAATGTTTGGCCTGATTGCGCAGTTGCGCAGCAGCGGTTTGGCGGTCTTGCTGGTCGAGCAAAACGTGGGCCAATCTTTGGACATTGCCGATCGGGCCTATGTGATGGAAAACGGTCACATTCGGTTCACGGGTACGCCAGACGAACTGTTGGCCTCCGACACCTTGCGCCAAGCCTATTTGGGCATGTGAGTGACCCGATGGACATGCACTGTGCATCGAACCGGTGGGTTGATTGATTTTTTTTGACACAGAGGTTTTGCCATGACGCCTTCAGCCCACACCCAAATCGTTTCTGCGACCGTGCGCCGCGCCCTGCTGATGAGCGCGGCACTGGCCTGTTCAGGATGGTCTGCTTGGGCCCAGGCCCCCTCGCAGCCGCCCATCAAAATTCTGGTGGGGGCGCCTGCAGGCGGCACCACCGATACCATGGCTCGCACGCTGGCTCAGGTCTTGGGCACCCAAATGGGTCGCACGGTTGTGGTTGAAAATCGCCCTGGTGCAGGGGGTAATTTGGCAGCTGATGCGGTGGCCAAGGCGGCGCCCGATGGCAACACGCTGCTCATGAGCTTCACCAGCCACGCCATCAATGCTTCGCTCTACCCCAGCTTGCCTTTCGATCCCGTCAAGGATTTCACGCCGCTGACCATGGTGTCCACATCACCCTCGATTCTGGTGGCCCATCCCAAGGTGCCTGCCAACAACACGGCGGAGTTGATCAAGCTGGCCAAGTCCAAACCCGGGCAGCTGAACTTTGCCATTGGCGCTTTGGGTTCGTCCTTGCACATGGCAGGCGATGCTTTCAAGATGCAAGCAGGGCTGTTCATCGTCAACATTCCTTACCGTGGCACGGCCCCAGCCGTGCAAGACGTGCTGGCTGGTCAGGTGGATCTGATGTTCGCGGCGGTGGGCAATGTGCAGACGCACATCAAGGCGGGCAAGCTCAAGGCTTTGGGTGTGACCAGCGCGACGCGTTTGCCGGCTTTTCCGGATGTGCCCGCCATTGGCGAGAGCCTGCCCGGGTATGAATCGAGTGCCTGGTTTGGTCTTTTCGGACCGGGTCGGATGAACCCTGAGCTGGCCAAGCGCCTGTCTGATGCGGCCCGCGCGGCCGTGTTGTCACCCGAGGTGAAGCGCCGCATTGAAAACGAAGGGGCCACCCCTGTGGGCAACAGCCCCCAAGAGTTTGCGCGGTTCGTGGAGACTGAAATCGTACGTTGGCGCAAGGTGGTGCAATACGCAGGGGCCAAACCAGAATGAGCAAGGACCTGGCCCAAACCCTGGCGCAAAAACTCATTGCCCGTGCTGCGGGACGCCCCCATGTGGCCGTGGGTGAGGTGGTCACCTGCCACGTGGACCTGGCCATGTTCCATGACTCGTCAGGTCCAAGGCGGCTCAAACCCATGCTAGACGAGTTGGGGGCCGAAATCTGGGACACCGACAAAGTGGTGCTGGTGCTGGACCACTATGTGCCCGCCCACGATGCGGATGCAAAGCAGATCGTGCAGATCGCGCGCGACACCGCCAAACAATGGAAGCTGCCTCATGTGATCGACAGCGAAGGCATCTGCCATGTGGTGCTGCCTGAGCGGGGCCATTTGAAGCCCGGTATGTTTTGCGTGGGGGGTGACTCGCATTCGCCCACCGGCGGTGCCTTTGGTTGTTACATGTTCGGCATTGGTGCGACCGAAATGCTGGGCGTGTGCGTGACGGGACAGATCTGGGTCCAGGTGCCGCGCACTTTGCGCATGCATTGGTCGGGCCGATTGCAAGCCGGTGTGGCGGCCAAGGACATGATGCTGCACATGGTGGGTCGTTTTGGCATGAATGGCGGCCAATACCAGGCGGTCGAATTTGCTGGGTCTGCAGTGCAGGCCCTGTCCATGGCCGAGCGGATGACTTTGTCCAACATGAGCGCCGAGATGGGCGCACAGGCAGGCCTGATCGCTGCTGACGAGACCACTTTGCAGCATCTTCGCGGCATCGGTGTTGCACCTGAGCTGTTGCTGGGTGCCGAGCAGTGGTGCACCGATGAAGAGGCTGAATTTGAACAGCAAGACTTTGACGCTTCGCGCTTGAGTCCCCAGGTGGCCGCACCGCACAGCCCGGCCAACACGCGGAATGTGGGTGAGTTTGCCGACATCCAGCCGAACATTGCCTACATCGGTGCCTGCACCGGCGCCAAGCTCGAAGACTTGCGTGCGGCCGCTGCCGTGCTCAAGGGCCAGCGGGTGGCCGAAGGGGTGCAACTCATGGTGGCACCTGCGAGCGCCCGCGAGCAAGCGCAGGCCACCCAAGAAGGCGTGATGCAAACCTTGCTGGACGCCGGAGCCACCTTGCTGCCCAACAGCTGTGGCGCATGCGCCGGTTACGGGGCCACTTTCCCGGAGGGGTCCACGGTGATCTCCACCACTGCCCGCAATTTCAAGGGGCGCATGGGCCCGGCCAGTGTCAACGTGTTTTTGGCTTCGCCTTATACCGTGGCCGCCTCGGCCTTGCGCGGGCGCATCAGCGATGCACGCGAGGTGCTGGCATGACGCTGCGCTCATTCCATGGCGCCCGAGCCTGGCGCGTCGGAGCCGATGTGGACACCGATGCCCTGGCACCTGGGGCCTACATGAAGCATGGCCTGGAGGTGATCGGCTGGCATTGCCTGGAGGCGGTCCGCGCCGACTTTGCCAAGGGCGTTCGTGCGGGTGATGTGCTGGTGGCGGGTGCCAACTTTGGCATTGGCTCCTCTCGTGAGCAGGCCGCTGGTGTGCTGCGGCACCTGGGCCTGGCGGCGGTGATTGCGCCGTCTTACAGTGGCCTGTATTTTCGCAACGCCTTCAACCTGGGCTTGTTGCTGTTGACCTGTCCTGAAGCCGACCAGATCGAAGAGGGCGAGCAGGTGGGTGTGCTGTTTGAAGGTGACACACCACGGGTGATGCGCAGCCATGGCCAGTGCCTGGCCTGCGCGCCAATTCCGGAATTTTTGATGGACATGGTCCATGCTGGCGGCTTGCTGCCCTTGCTCAAACAAAGAAAGCCTTCATGAACACCATGGACCCTGTGACTCTGGCGGTGCTGCGTGGCCGACTGGAGCAAATCGCCGACGAGATGGACGCCACGCTGTACCGCAGCGCCTTCAACCCCATCATTGCCGAGGCGCATGACGCCTGCCACGGCCTGTACGACGCCAGCACCGGCGACACCCTGGTCCAGGGCAAGTCGGGCCTGCCGGTGTTTGTGGGGGCCATGGCCTTTGCCGTGCGGGCGGCCATGCGCGTGGCCGCGGAGCGCGGCGGCATGCAGCCGGGTGATGTGTGGTTGTTCAACGACCCCTACGAAGGCGGCACGCACGCCAACGACTTCAAGCTGGTCAAGCCCTGCTTTCGCAACGGGCAGTTGTATTGCTTTTTGGCCTCGGCCGCGCACTGGCACGATGTGGGCGGTGCGGTGCCCGGCAACTACAACCCGGCTGCGACCGAGTGCTGGCAAGAAGCGGTGCAGATCCCACCGGTGCGCATCTTGCGCGGTGGTGTGCTGGACGACGATGTGCTGGCTATTTTGCGCGCCAACACCCGCCTGCCCGACAGCCTGTGGGGCGACCTGAACGGTCAGCTGGCCGCGCTCGAATTGGGTGCCCGACGCCTGGACGGCCTGCTCGACGAATACGGCGACGCCAAAGTGGCGCAGGCGCTGCTGGAGTTGCGCACACGCGCCGTGCGCCTGATGCGCTCGCACATCGGCAGCTTGCCCGATGGCCGTTACAGCTTTGAAGACGTGCTGGACAACGACGGCGTGAAAGACGCGCTGCTGACCATTGCGCTCGACATGACCGTGGCCGGGGACCGTTTGACGCTCGATTTTTCGCGCACCTCGGCGCAGTGTGCAGGCCCGGTGAACATCTCGCGTGCCACGGCGGTGGCCGCGTGTTATGTGGCTTTGAAGCATGTGTTCCCGGATGTGCCGGCCAATGCGGGCGTGCTGGACGCGGTGGACTTTGTGATCCCCGATGGCCTGGTCATCAGCGCATCGCGGCCCCGTCCGGTGGGGGGCTACACCGAAACGATTTTGCGCATGATCGACGTGATCTTCAGCGCCACGGCCTTGGCCGATCCGCAGCGGGCGGTGGCCCATGCCTACGGCACCATCAACGCCTTGTCGATCGCCGGGCACCGCACCGACGACAAACGAAAAGGCCAGCGCTGGGTGATGTTCAGCTTTTTCGGTGGCGGCCATGGTGGTCATTCGGATGGCGATGGCCTGTCGCACGGCAACGCCCCCATCTCCACCGCCACCATCCCGCCCATGGAAATTCTGGAAGCGGCTTACCCGGTGCGCTTCACCCAATGGGCCTTGCGACCCGGCTCGGGCGGCGATGGCCAGCACCGGGGGGGTTTGGGCGCGATTTACGAAATGGAACTGCTCGAAGACAGCGCCGAAGCTTTCATTTTTGGCGAGCGCGGCAAGTCGGCCCCCAAAGGCATCCACGGCGGCCAAGCGGCTTTGCCCAATGTGTTCGAGTACTGCCAGAACGGCGAGTGGAAGACCCCGCCGATGGCCTCCAAGATGCTGGGCATCCATCTGAAGAAGGGCGACCGTGTGCGCCTGCAAACGCCTGGCGGTGGCGGCTGGGGCAACCCGGCAGACCGGTCTGAACAAGACCGTGCCAAGGACAGCGCACTCGGTTACACCAAGGAACAAGCATGAGCGAGCAGTCTGTGTATCAACCCCATTGGGTAGTGGGCGTGGACGTGGGCGGGACCTTCACCGACTTGTTTGTGCTGGACGAAAAAACCGGCCAAGCCCGCATCGTCAAAGTGCCCTCGACCCGTGGGGAAGAAGCCCGGGGCTTCATGAATGGCATCGCCAAGGTCACTGGGGCCACCGGTGCCGAAGGCGCCAAAGACATCGCCACCATCGTGCACGGCACCACGGTGGGCACCAATGCCTTGCTGGAGCGCAAGATCGCCCGCACCGGCATCATCACCACACGCGGCTTTCGCGATGTGCTGGAAATGCGCCGCCGCGACCGCCCACAAACCTGGGGCCTGCGTGGCAGCTACACACCGGTGGTGCCCCGCGCCTGGCGTTTGGAAGTGGACGAGCGCGTGCTGGCCGATGGCCAGTTGCATACCCCCGTGAATCTGGATCAGGTGCGCGCGCAAGCCCGTGCCCTGCTGGCCGAAGGCTGCGAAGCCGTGTGCGTGTTCTTTGTGCACGCCTATGCCAACCCCGGCAACGAACAAGCCGCCGTCGCCGCAGTGCGCGAGATCTGGCCCAACAGCTGTGTGACGGCGGCCAGCGAAGTGTTGCCCGAGATCCGCGAGTTCGAGCGCTGCTCGACGGCCACGCTCAACGCGGCTTTGCAGCCGGTGGTGGGCAGCTATTTGCAGCGGCTCGATGGCGACCTGCGCGCTCAAGGCTTTGGCGGCGAACTCCTGATCGTGCAAAGCAACGGCGGCGTGATGTCACGCCAGACCGCTTGCGATGTGCCGGTGCGCACCGCGCTGTCGGGCCCGGCGGCGGGGGTGATGGCCTGCGCCGAAATCGCCCGCGCTTCGGGCTTTGACAATGTCATCACCGGTGACATCGGCGGCACCTCGTTTGATGTGTCGCTGGTGGCCGGTGGCGAAGCGGCATTGGCCGCACAAACCTCCATCGAATTTGGCCTGGTGGTGCGCTCGCCCATGATCCAGATCGAGACCATCGGTGCCGGGGGTGGCTCCATCGCTTCGGTCGATGCGGGCGGCATGCTCCAGGTGGGCCCCGAGTCGGCCGGCAGCATTCCCGGCCCGGCCTGTTATGGGCGCGGCAACACCCGCCCCACCGTGACCGATGCCAACGTGCTCTTGGGTCGCATTGCCGCGGACCGGCCTTTGGGTGGCGGCTTGTTGCAGGCGCTCAACTCGGGCCTGTCCGAGCGAGCCATCGCCCAGCATGTGGCCGAGCCTTTGGGCTTGACAGCCTTGGCCGCAGCCGAAGCGATTTTGACGGTGGCGAATGCCCGCATGGCCGGCGCCATCCGTGTGGTGTCGATCGAGCGCGGGCACGATCCGCGCCAGTTTGCCTACATGCCCTTTGGCGGTGGTGGCGGCCTGCATGTGTGCGCCATGATGCGCGAGGTGGGCGTGACCACCGGCATCGTGCCGCGTTACCCGGGCGTGACTTCGGCCTTGGGCTGTGTGATGGCCGACATGCGCCACGATGCGGTGCAAACCCTGAACGTGACTCTGGCCGATGTGGCCTGGCCCGAGTTGCTGCAACGTGTGGACATGCTGGCCGACGCTTGCCAAGTGCGTCTCGATTCTGCCGGTGTGAACTTTGTGCGGGTGGACGAAGTCATCAGCTTTGACATGCTGTACATGGGCCAGACCCACACGCTGCAAGTGACTGTCAAGCGCGAAGCTTTGCACGCTGCTGGAGTGCTGGCGGCGTTCGAGGCCGCTTACCAACACGCTTTTGGACGGGTTTTGCAAGGCCCGGTGATCCGCGTGATGAACCTGCGCTATGCCCGCATTGGGCGGCGCCCCAAGTTCGACTTGGCGGTGCTGGCCCCACAAGGCGAGGGCAGCACCACCCCGGTGGGCGAGCAGCAGGTGTACCACCAGGGCCAATGGTGGACAGCCCAGCGCTACGAGCGTCTGAGCCTGCCCGTGGGCACCGTGGTGCAAGGCCCGGCGATTTTGGAACAGCCTGACACCACGGTGTGGTTGGAGCCGGGCTTTGAGGGACGGGTCGACACATTGGGCAACCTCTTGGTGGAGCGCACAGCATGAACTTGAAGAACGCCAAACTGGGCATGGTCATCGTCGATCTGCAAAACGATTTTCTGGCGCCTGACGGGGCTTATGCTCGGGGCAACACCCTGAGTGCAGAAGCGGTGAAGCTGCCCGAGCGCATGGCCCCGGTGGCACGTGCCATCAAGGCGCACGGTGGTTTGGTCACGTCCAGCCTGTTCACCCTGTGGCCCGATGCGCAGGGCGAGCCCATGATTTCGGCGCACCTGAAAGAGCGCCGCCCGTTTTTGCGCAAAGGCGACTTCGCGCCGGGCAGCCGTGGGCAAGCCAATGTGGACCTGCTCGTCCCTTTGGTCGATGTGTCGGTGTTCAAGGTGGCGTATTCGGCCTTCTTCAACACGCAACTCGACTGGGTGCTGAAAAAATCGGGCATCGACACGCTGGTGGTCTGCGGCATCGTGACCAACGGCGGCGTGGCCAGCACGGTGCGCGATGCGCATGTGCGTGACTACCACGTCATTGTCTTGTCCGATGGTTGCGCCGCGTTCAGCGAAGCCGCGCACCAGGCGGCCCTCTCCGACATGGCTTCGGTGGGCGAGGTGATGGACAGCGCCACTTTTTTGAAGCAACTGGGCTGAAGCCATGACCGCCTCGCTGGCACACACACGGGCACAGATTCTTCCGGCTTCTGCATTGCAGGCCGAAGACCACACCCCGGTGGTGATTGTGGGCGCAGGCGCTTGCGGTCTCACGGCAGCGCTGGCCTTGCACCGCCTGGGTGTGGACTGTGTGGTGCTGGAGCGCGATGCGTTTGCAGCGGGTTCCACCGCTTTGTCTTCGGGCTTTGTGCCTGCGCCTTGTACGCAAGCGCAACAGGCCCAAGGCATCACCGACAGCGTGGAAACCTTTGCCGCCGACATTCAGGCCAAGGCACACGGTCAGGCCGCGCCGCATCTGGTGCAGGCGTATGCCAAAAACATCGGTCCGGCCATGGACGCGCTGGCCCTGCACCACGGCCTGCCCTGGCAAGTGTTGGACAACTTTTTGTACCCCGGCCACAGTGCCCACCGCATGCACGCCGTGCCCGAAAAAACCGGCGCCGGACTGATGAGCCGCCTGCAAGCCGCAGCCGATGCGGCTGGCGTGGTGGTCCTCACCCAAGCCCAAGCGACCGAACTGTGGGCCGATGAAGCGCAGCGCATCCATGGCGTGGGCTTTGTCCGGCCGGATGGGCAGACCGAGCGCATCCGCTGCGATGCGGTGCTGCTGGCTTGCAATGGCTTTGGCGGGGACACGGCCATGGTGAAAGAGATGCTGCCCGACATGGCCGAGGCCACCTATGCCGGCCATGTGGGCAATGACGGCAGCGCCATCACTTGGGGTCAACAACTGGGTGCACGCCTGGCCGATTTGGGTGCTTACCAGGGCCACGGCTCCTGGGCCATTCCGCAAGGCGCTTTGATCTCGTGGGCGCTGATGATGGAAGGCGGTGTGCAGATCAACGCCCAAGGCCAGCGCTTTCATGACGAGACCCAAGGCTACTCGGAGGCGGCGGTGCATGTGCTGGCGCAGCCGGGCGGGGTGGCGTGGAATGTGTTCGACGATGCGCTGCTGGCGTTTGCACAAGGGTTTCCCGATTTTGTGGCAGCGCAAAACGCAGGTGCGGTGCAGCATGCGGGTGATGCGAATGCACTGGCTCTGCTGATCGCTTGCCCTCCCGAAGCCTTGCAAGCCACTTTGAATGCCGTGCAGCCCGGCACCGACCCGGCTACTGGCCGCACGTTCAAGCGCGCGCTGCAAGCCCCATTCCATGCCATCAAGGTCACCGGTGCCTTGTTCCACACCCAAGGCGGTCTGGACATCGACGCCCACACCCGTGTGTTGCGCCAGGATGGCACGCCTTTGCCCAACCTGTTGGCCGCAGGCGGTGCAGCGCGGGGCGTCTCTGGCCAAGCCGTCTGGGGTTATCTGTCGGGCAACGGTTTGCTCAGCGCCATCGCGGGCGGCCACATCGCGGCGCACACCGCGCAACAACTTTGGAAGGACAGGCCATGAGCCAGCACACCTTGGCCCAGCGCCTGCAACAAGCTCAGCCCTTGCTGGCCCCCGGCGTGTACGACGCGCTCACCGCGCTGGTGGCGCAGCAGGCGGGTTTTGAGGCGCTTTATTTGTCAGGGGCATCGATCGCCTACACCCGCCTGGGCCGCTCGGACATCGGCTTGACGACCGCCACCGAAGTGGCGCAGACCCTGGCCCACATCACCGACCGGGTGAACATCCCGGTCATCGTCGATGCCGACACGGGCTTTGGCAATGCGCTCAACACCCAGCGCACCGTGCGTGACTTTGAGCGCGCCGGGGCCGCGATGGTCCAGATCGAAGACCAGACTTTCCCCAAACGCTGCGGCCATCTGGACGGCAAAGGTGTGGTGCCTGTGGCTGAGATGCAAGGCAAGTTGCGGGCCGCACTCGATGCACGGCACAACACCAACACCCTGATCCTGGCGCGCACCGATGCGGTGGCCGTGGAAGGGCTGGACGCGGCACTGGAGCGGGCCGAGCGCTATCTGGAATGCGGTGTGGATGCCTTGTTCATTGAAGCCCTGCGCTCGGATGAGCAGATGAACCGTGCCTGTGCGCAGTTCGCCCAGCGTGTGCCCTTGCTGGCCAATATGGTGGAAGGCGGCAAGACGCCGGTGCAAAGCGCTGCCGAGTTGGGTGGACGCGGTTTCAAAATCGTGATCTTCCCCGGTGGCACAGCGCGGGCGGTGCTGCACACGCTGCAAGGCTATTACGCCAGCTTGCACACCCACCAGACCACGCGCCCCTGGCAAGAAAAAATGCTGGACTTCGATGGCCTGAACGCGGTCATTGAAACCCAACAGCTGTTGGATTTGGGGCAAAGCTTTGAGCAGGGCCCGCCCAGCTTGAAGTGACCGGCGCGCAGCCAGGCATCAACGGGTTTGGGGGCACCAACCCATTTCAAGCCAATGCGCATAGCCCGGTTTGAAGGGCCAGGCGGTGTACTGCACGGGTGTGCCCAGTGGCAGGACCTGCTCCGTCAGGTGGTCGAGCCAAGGGCTCACTGCCCCCATGCTGCGCAGCCAATCTTGGCCTGGGCTGGATTCCATCGCCCACCCTGCAAGGGCTGCCCTGGACTGTGGCCAAGCTTGGTCGGACCGACGGGGGCCTGACATGCGGTCGTGCAAACTGCCCCAGGCCACGCCCTTCATCTGGTGTTGGATCTGACCCAATCGGCGCGCGGTCTCTTGCAGAGGCCAGCCCGTGAAGCGCAATTGCCCGAGCACATTGTCAAACCAGAAAAAAGCGCCAGGCATGCGGCGCACCAGTTCGGGCAACAGGGCCAATCCATCGCCCGTGTGCAGGTGCAATGCTTTTCCTTGGCGTTTCAGGTGCCGACCGTGGCGCGCATAAAAAAGCGGCTTGGCCCAAGGGTCGATGTCCCAGGCGTGGACCTCTTCAAATTGCGCCAACCAAGCTGTGGGCAACATCCAGCCCGCACTCGCGCCGATCAACACCAGTTGTTGGCGGGGCATGGTTTGCGCCATCAGCCAATCGGCGATCTGCGAAGAGGCTGGGGCCCAGCGTTCCTGAGACCGCCAAGCCCGCACATGCCAATGCCATCCGCCCGTTAAATTCATGCGGACATTTTATGAAGGGTTCAAACGCTCATTTTGCGGAAACATGAACTTTTTGGCCTCGGCATCCATCTCGGTCTTGAAGGTGTATTTCGCCTTGAAGGCTTCGGCGCGTTGGGCCGCTGGACGGGCGTTGACCAAATCGAGCAGGCGCTTGATGTGGGGGTACTGGGTCCAGGTGGCATCGCCCGTGCCCAACACAAAGGGCAGCAGGCGTGCCCAGCCCCACAGGGCCATGTCCACAATGCTGTAGTGCTCGCCCAGCATGTAGGTGTGTTGGCTCAGGTGTTTTTCCAGCACCGTCCAATGGCGGTGGGCCTCAAAGTCGTAGCGGTTCAGCGCGTAGGCTTTGGGCTCGGGCGCCACATGGCGAAAGTGCACCGACTGACCCGAAAACGGTCCAATGCCGCTGGCGATGAACATCAACCAAGACAGGGCTGCGCCGCGTTCTTTGGCCTGGGTCACATGGGGGATGAACTTTTGTTCGCGATCGGCCAAGTACAACAGGATGGCGTTGCTGTCGAACACGGTGGTCTCGCCATCGGTGATGGCGGGCACTTTGGCATTGGGGTTGACCGCGAGGAAGTCGGGCGCAAATTGCTCGCCTTTGCGTGTGTCGACCGGAATGGCCTCAAAAGCCAGCCCCAGCTCTTCCAGCAACAAGGCGATCTTCATCGGGTTGGGTGCCGCGTTAAAGAAAAATTTCAACATATTGGGTCCGTTCAACCATGAAAAATGTCATGCAGCGCAGTGTCGCTCAATCCACGGGGATCTTCACAGGGACGCCAGTCATTTGGGCGACTGTGGCAGGTGGGGCTTGTTGGTAACGTCAGGCTTTTGTCTGAGCCCAATCCCCATGACCGAGAGACTTTCGCAAATCCGTTACGAGGACTTGGCGGCCGATGTTCGGCCCTTGGCCGATGACATCCTCAAGGTCTCCAGTGCCGCACTGGGTGGGCCCTACAACGCCTTGCTGCGCAGCCCCGACATGGCCCGGCGCGCATTTGATTTTCTGGACTACCTTCGTTTTCGCACCTCGGTGAACAAGCGCCTGAACGAATTCGCCATCTTGATCCAGGCGCGCATCTCGAATGCGCAATACGAATGGTGGGCGCATGAGCGCATCGCACGCAAGGCGGGTTTGTCCGATGCGGTCATGCGCGATTTGCAGCAATGCCGGCGCCCCAGCACCATGCAAGCCGACGAACGCTTGGTGTACGACTACTGCGTTCAGTTGTCGCTCAACCACCGCGTGCCCGATGCTTTGTGGCAAGAGGCTGTGGCGGCCATGGGTGAGCAAGCCGTGGTCGATCTCACCGTGTTGTCTGGCACGTATGTCATGGTGTCCATGCTGCTCAATGCCACGCAGGTGGGCATTCCGGACGGGGGCGAGGCCCCTTTGCAGGTGATGGCGCCTCAAGACATTCGCCAGCGTTTGTTGGCCTGATTCGTTTTTTCACCATCGTCCAGGAGACCGCCATGAGATTCCGTTTTGTTCGCAGCGCTGTGGCCCTCATGTTGGCCGCCACGGCCTTGCATGTGTTGGCGCAAGATTTTCCCAACCGTGCCATCACCATGGTCATGCCCTATGCCGCTGGCGGACCAGGCGACACCATCACCCGGGTTTTTGCCGGGGCCATGCAAAAGCACTTGGGCCAGCAAATCGTGGTGGACAACACCGCTGGAGCTTCAGGCTCGATTGGCACGGCCAAAGTGGCGCGCGCCAGGCCCGATGGCTACACCTTGCTGATGATCCACGTGAGCCACGCCACCAATGTGGCCATGTACAAAGGCTTGCCCTACCACCCGGTGGACGATTTTGAGCCCATTGGCCGCGCCACCAGTGGCCCCATGGTCATCGTCACCCGCAATGATTTTTCGGCACGCAACTTGAATGAATTTGTGGCCTACGTGAAAGCCAACGGCCCCAAAGTCAGTTTGGCCCACGCCGGTGTGGGTTCGGCCTCGCACTTGTGCGGCCTCATGATGATGAATGCCTTGAACGTCAAGCTCAATGAAATTCCCTACAAGGGCACGGGTCCGGCCTTGAATGACCTGATGGGCGGTCAGGTGGACATTCTGTGCGATCAGACCTCTGGCACAGTGCCCTCGGTCAAGGGTGGCAAGATCAAGGCCTATGCTTCTGCAGGCAAAGCGCGCCTGCCCCAGCTGCCTGAAGTGCCCGCCATCACCGAGGCCGGGGTGGAGGGTTTTGACATCAACATCTCATTTGGTTTGTACGCCCCCAAGGGCACACCCAAGCCGGTGCTCGACCAGTTGACCTCGGCGCTGCAAAAGTCGGTGACCGATCCTGAAGTGCGCCAGCGCCTGGAGGGCATGGGCATTTCGGCCGTGTCGGTCGACCAGGCCCGCCCTGAAGCTTTGCGCAACCACCTCAAAAACGAGATCGATACCCTGGGCGGTCTGTTGATCAAGGCCGGCGTCAAACCCAATTGACAGACCCATTGCGCTCGGGCCTGCGGGCCTGCGTCTCGCCAGTGGGGGAGATCCTTTGATGCAAAGCTGGTGGCCCCTGCTGCTGACCCTGGTCATCCAGGCCATGGTGGCCATGGCCTTGCTCACATTGCCGGTGATGGCGCCGGTGGTGGCGCAGACCCTGCAGGTGTCGCCTGCGCTCGTCGGTTTGTATGTGTCGGTGACCTACGCTGGCGCCATGGTGGCCACCTTGATGGGCGGCGCCACCGTGGCCCGCATGGGGGCGATTCGGGTCAGCCAATGGGGCTTGGTGTTGTGCGCTGTGGGCTTGGTGTTGTGCGCCGTGCCTTGGTTGCCGGCCATGGTTCTGGGCGCCGTGTTCATTGGCCTGGGCTACGGCCCGATCACCCCGGCCAGTTCGCACCTCTTGGCCCGCACCACACCTCCCGCGCAAATGTCCTTGGTTTTCTCCATCAAGCAAACCGGTGTGCCTTTGGGCAGCATGCTGGCGGGTGCGATCGTGCCGCCTTTGGCCTTGCTCATCGATTGGCAGTGGAGCATGGGGGTGGTGGCTGCACTGTGTTTACTGTGCGCGGGTGTCTCGCAGGGCATGCGGGCTGAACTGGACAGCGACCGGCAAGCCGAGGCCCGCATCCGATGGGGCAGTTTGATCAAGCCCATCCGCATGGTGCTGGCGCACCGGGCTTTGTTCACCATGGCGGCCTGCTCGTTCATGTTCTCGATGGTGCAGCTGTCGCTCACCACCTATTTGGTGACTTTCTTGCACGACGATTTGTCTTACGGTTTGGTGGCTGCGGGTTTGGCCTTGTCGGTCACCCAGCTCGGCGGCATTGGTGGACGCGTGGTGTGGGGCTATGTGGCCGACCGTTGGCTGGGGGCTCGGCGCATGCTGCTGCTGTTGGCCAGCATGATGGCCTTGGGCGCTTTGGCTTCGGTTTTTTTGACCACCGAGACACCCCATGGCGTGGTGATCGCCATTTTGGTGGGCTTTGGCGCTTCGGCCATTGGTTGGAACGGCGTTTATCTGGCCGAGGTGGCGCGCCGAGCACCACCCGGCATGGCCAGCATGGCCACAGGCGGCACGCTGGCATTCACGTTTTTGGGCGTGGTTTTGGGGCCGCCCCTGTTCGGGGCTTTGTCGGGTTTGTTTGGCACTTACCGTGCCGGCTTTGTGGGCCTTGTGCTCATGGCCAGCATCAGCGGCACGGTGCTGTACTTCAGCCAGCGGTCCCGTTGAATTGGGCGCTTCAGCCCGCCAATAAAATCTGATCGATCCAGGCCTGAATCGCGGGGCCGTCCATGCCGTGCGCCAGCCCCAGCAACATGACGATGCGCACCTTGTGCGGCGGCAGGGGGCCTGCCGTCAGGATGCCGTGCTCGGCATCGGCGTACACGCTGGCCCGTGTCACACTGCCCGTGATGAAGCGGGCGCAACGCGCCACCAGCACGCCTTGCGCGGACAAAGACTGGACGAAAGCGCGGTAGGCCGTTGGCGTGTTGGCATTGCCCAAACCGGCATGCACAATGCCCCGCGCTCCGGCGGCCACAAAGGAGCGCATCGCGGTCTCGTCCACCCCGGCATAGGCCACGGCGATGTCCACCCGGGGCCAGGCAGAGGGCGTTTGCCATGCCACCGTCGGTGCCCGCCCGGCGGCGCGGAACCACTGCACCGATTGATCGGCCACCTCGCCCACGGCCCCGGCCAGCGGGCTGTCAAAGGCCTCGACACTGCTCACGTGGCGTTTGCCCACCCACAGGCCCGAATGGATGCGCCCATTCATCACCACCAAAGTGCCGCGCCCCCGCGCGCCGGGGCAGGCGGCCACGCTGCACGCGTCCAGCAAATTGGCCGGGCCATCGGCCGAATAGGCTGTGGCCGGGCGCATGGCGCCCACCACCACAATGGGTTTGTCGCTGTCCACGCTCAGGTGCAAAAAGGTGGCGGTTTCTTCCAGCGTGTCGGTGCCGTGTGTGACCACGATGCCCACCACATCGGGGTTGTTCACGGCTTGCATCACGGCGGCATGCAGATCGAGCCAATGCTCGGGCCGCACGTCGTAGCTGGCCAGCTGCATGGGTTGGGTGACTCCGATGTTGTAGCGCTGGCGCAATTCCGGCACGGTGTCGACCACGGCGGCCAGGCTCAGGCTGGCGGGTTTGTAATCGGTGCTGACCGAGGCCGCGCTGGCCGCGCCTGCGATGGTGCCACCGGTGCCGATCAGGGCCAATGTGGGTTGGGTCATGGTTCAAGTCTCCGAAAAAATCATCTCAACACGGCCCAGCGGACCGTAATCGGCGCTGGCGCTGTCACCGGGCTGCAGTTCCAGTGGCACCATGCAGGTGCCGGTGGTCACCACCTGGCCCTTTTTCAGGGTGATGCCCAAGCTTGACAGCTGGTTGGCCAGCCAGGTCAGGGCGATGCGCGGGTCGCCCAGCACATTGCCGCCCACGCCCTCACGGGTGTACTTCAGCTGGCTGCCGTGTTGGACCCGTGCGTGCACCGGGTAGCTGCTCAAGTCCAGCTCGCGCCAGACATCGGGCGCGGCCGGGCCCAAGACAAAGTGGCGGGCACAGGCGTTGTCAGCCAGCAGTTGTGCTTCACCGGCGGCGGTAAAGGGTTCCAGCCGCGAGTCAGGCACTTCCAGGGCCGGGTGCAAGCTGGCCACGGCGGCCATGACGTGTTGCTGGGTATAGGGCGCAGCTTGCGGCGGCAGGTCTTGCGCCATGGCAAACGCAAATTCCGGCTCGGCCACGCGCATGCGGTTGCCGGCTGAGGGCACGGTGGCGCCGCTTTCCAACACCTGGCCCGACAACAAGCGACCGGCCATAGGGCCGCTCACGTTGATGTGCGCTTGGCCATTGGCGCTGGTGGCGGCGATTTTCCAGCCGACCACTTGGCGGCCGGACACCACGGGCAGTTGGGCTTGGGTGGCGTAGCCTTGGGCGGGCGTTTGCGGTCGACAATGCGCGGGCAGCTTGGCCACGACCTGGCCCGATAGCCAGTGGTCCCAAATCAGCTGCGCAGCTTGGTGGGCCGCTGCGGCGTCCCATGGTGTGAGTGCATTCATCTGTCCATTGTTACCCCAACTGCTCTGGGTACCGAAAATTCTTGTGTATAATTTTTGGCTTGGTGGTTAACGCCAACAAGTTTCGGTGATATAGCTCAGTTGGTTAGAGCGCAGCATTCATAATGCTGATGTCGGTGGTTCAAATCCACCTATCACCACCAAATACATCGGCCCGCGGTTTCACCACCGCGGGCTTTTTGGTTTTTGGGCGGTTGTTTCAGCTGGCCTCAAGGCCTTGGTGCTGCCAGACCTCTGGCCCTGCGGTATGGTTCCGACATGAACAAGCAATCCTGGATGCACGGTTTGAAGTTGGGCGGCCGCCAATTGTGGCGGGACCTGCGTGCGGGAGAGTTGCGCCTGCTGATGCTGTCGGTGGCCTTGGCGGTGGCGGCCTTGACGGCCGTCGGTTTTCTGGCTGACCGGATGCAGTCGGGTCTTTGGCGCGATGCCCGGCAGCTGCTGGGTGGCGATGCGGTGGTGGTGAGTGACCAGCGCACGCCTGAAGGGTTTGTGCGGCAGGCCCAAGAGGCCGGTTTGGCCATCAATACCAACGTCTCTTTCCCGACCATGGCGCGTGCCATGAAGCCCTTGGCGTCAGGGGCAGCGCCGGCCACCCGTTTGGTGGCACTCAAGGCGGTGCAGCCAGGTTACCCCTTGCGTGGGCGTTTGGAAATTTCGTCGCCCAACGAGGCCGCCGTACCCTCATCCACGACCTTGGCAGGCCAGAGCCAGCCAGCGGCTGTGGTGCCCCCCGAGGGCGAGGTCTGGGTCGATGCGGCTTTGCTGGAAGCGCTGGATCTTCAGGTCGGCCAGATGCTGGCTCTGGGTGAGCGCAGCTTGCGCATTGGTGCCACCATCACCCGTGAACCCGACCGTGGGGCCGGATTCATGGCATTCGCGCCCCGCGTCATGATGAACATGTCCGACTTGAGCGCGACTGGGCTAGTGCAGCCTGCCAGTCGAGTCAGCTGGCGCATGGCGGTCGCCGGTGATGCCGCCGCCGTGGCGCGATTTCTCTCTTGGGCCCAGACTGAGGCCGACAAGCCCGATGTGCGCGGTGTCAAAGTCGAGTCGCTCGAAAGCGGGCGCCCCGAGATGCGGCAGACCCTGGACAGGGCTTCGCAGTTCTTGAACCTGGTGTCTTTGTTGGCCGCTTTGCTCTGCGCGGTGGCCGTGGCCATGGCGGCCCGCAGTTTTGCCGAGCGGCAACTCGATGCCTGTGCCTTGCTGAGGGTTTTGGGTCAAAGCCAACGCACACTCACCTTGAGTTACGGCCTGGAATTTCTGGGCGCTGGCCTGGTGGCCAGTGTGCTGGGGGTTCTGGTGGGCTATGGTGTTCACCTGGGTTTTATCCAGTTGTTGGCCGGTTTGGTGGATGCCCATTTACCCAACGCCACGCTCAAGCCTGCACTCATGGGCTTGGCCATGGGGTTGACCCTGCTGGTGGCCTTTGGCTTGCCGCCGGTTTTGCAATTGGCGCAGGTGCCGCCTTTGCGCGTGATTCGCCGTGATTTGGGCAGCTTGCAGGTGCGTTCCGGGCTGGTCTTGGTGATGGGTTTGTTGGGTTTTGCGCTCACCTTGCTGATGGTCAGCCGCAACCTGACCTTGGGCTTGATCACCGTGGGCGGCTTTGCCTTGGCCTTGCTGGTTTTTGCGACATTGGCCGCTGCAGCCTTGTGGGTCTTGCGCCGGGCCTTGCCTGAGGAGACGGCCCCACGCTGGTTGCGCTTGGCAACCCGGCAGGTGGCAGCGCGTCCGGTGTTCGCGGTGGTGCAGGTCAGTGCACTGTCGGTGGGATTGCTGGCGCTGGCCTTGCTGATTTTGTTGCGCACGGACCTGATTGCCAGCTGGCGACAGGCCACACCCGCGAATGCGCCTGACCGATTTGTCATCAATGTGCAACCCGAGCAGGCCGACCCATTTCTCGCGCACCTGAAAAAAGCCGGTGTGCAATCGCCCGATTGGTTCCCCATGATTCGGGGGCGTCTGGTGGCCATCAATGGCCGCATTTTGGGTCCGGATGATTTGCAAGCCGATCGCGGCAAACGGTTTCTGGACCGAGAAATCAACCTGTCGCACAGCGCGGTTCTGCCCGCACACAACCCCCTGGTGGCTGGGCGTTGGCAAGCCGAAGAAGCCGATGGGGTCAGCGTGGAAGAGGGCATTGCCCAGGCCTTGGGCTTGAAGCTGGGTGACCGCCTGGGCTTTGAGATTGCCGGACAGACCCATGAGGCGCGTGTGACCTCTTTGCGCAAGGTGGACTGGGCTTCCATGCGGGCCAACTTTTTCATGTTGTTTCCCGTCTCAAAGATGCCGGAGCTGCCCATGACCTACATGGCGGCCTTCAAGTCACCTCAAGGGGTGCCGGGTTTCGAAAATGCGATGGTCAATGAGTTCCCCAACATCACCAGTGTGGACATGCGCAGCACACTGGCGCAGGTGCAACGCGTCATGGACCAGGTCATTCGGGCGGTTGAATTCTTGTTTGTCTTCACCCTCGCGGCTGGGTTGCTGGTCTTGTTGGCCGCGGTGAGTGCCAGCCGCCAGGCGCGCGAGCGCGAATACGCGATCATGCGCGCGCTGGGGGCCAGCAGCCGTTTGCTGGCACAGGTGCAGCGCACCGAGCTTCTGGGCATCGGCTGGTTGGCAGGCTTCATGTCGAGTGCCATGGCCTTGGCGGTGGGTTGGGCCTTGGCGCGTTACGCTTTTGAGTTTGCCTGGCAGCCGCCTTTGTGGGCCCCTTTGGTCGGGGCTTTCGCGGGCGCTTGGATGGCTTGGGTGGCAGGCAGCTTGAGCCTGGCCGGTGTTTTGCGCCAGCCGGTGGTGCAGACTTTGCGCCAGGCGGGGCAGTGAGCCCGCTCACACCCTGCCCTTTGCAACATTGCACAATCTCTGGCCATGAACATTGAAGACCCGTCCTCCTTCGAGACGCCTTTTGCCTGGATCGGTGGTGAAGCGACAGTGCGTGCTTTGTCCGACCGTTTTTATGACCTGATGGACATGGAGCCCGGCTTCAAAGCCTTGAGGGACGCGCATGGAAGCACGCTGCAGGATGCGCGTGACAAATTGTTCTGGTTTTTGTGCGGTTGGCTTGGAGGGCCTGAGCACTACACCGAACGCTTTGGCCACCCACGCTTGCGGATGCGTCACATGCCTTTTTCCATCGGTGTGTTGGAGCGTGACCAATGGTTGGCCTGCATGGACCAAGCGATGACCGAGCTGCAGATTGACCCTGAGTTGCGCAAGCGGCTCAACGCCAGTTTTTTCAAAACCGCAGACTGGATGCGCAACCGGGGCGATTGACGCTCGATCGCCCACCCCGGAGTTCACTGTGAAAATCAACGCGCTGCAAGATTTGAAAAAGGTTCGCCAAAAATTGGCCGAAGCCCAGGCCCAGGCTGAGGCCGTGGCGGCTGCCCAGGCTTTGGCTGAGCGGCAGCGCGAGCTGGAAAGCAATTTGTTCGTCCGTGCGGTGGGCCAGGTTCAACGCCTGCCGGACCCCGATCAGATCAGCTTGGTGCGGCCTGCGCCTGCGCCGATTGCTCACCAGCGCCAAAAAGACAATGAGGCGGTGCTGCGCGATTGTCTGAGCGATGAATTTGATGCCAGCACCTTGCTCGATACCGACGATGCTTTGAGTTTTCGCCGACCCGGCATTGGCCGCGATGTGATTCACAAGCTGCGCAAGGGGGATTGGTCGATTCAGCGCGAGATTGACCTGCATGGGCTGCGCAGCGACGAAGCCCGCGTGGTGTTGGCCGAGTTCATTCGCTTGGCGCATCGCCAGGGTTTGCGCTGTTTGCGTGTGGTGCATGGCAAAGGCCTGGGTTCACCGGGCAAAACCCCGGTGCTCAAGTCCAAGGTGCACAGCTGGCTGGTCCAAAAAAACCAGGTCTTGGCCTTTGTGCAGGCCAAACCCGCAGAAGGCGGTGCCGGTGCTTTGGTGGTGTTGCTCAAGTCAGGCGCTTGAGCAGCGCGCCTGAGCCCTCAAACGGCAGGCCAGCCCGCGTTTTGGCGATCCAAAGGCACACTCAGTTGCCACAAGCTCGCTTGTTCGGGCACCTTGAGGGGCAGGCGCAGCAGACGTTTGTCGCGAGAGACCAGCGCGATCAATTGGCGTTCGCGTCCCAGCAGGGCAGGCAAGTCATCCAATTTGTGCAATCGCCAGCTGCCGCCCTGGCCCTTGGCGCCCACCTCCAGGCCGAGCCATTCATCCCCTGCAGCCAGTCCGGCGGCTTCGGCTGCGCTGTCACGCAGCACGGCCTTGACCTGGACCATGCCGCCCGCTTCGCTCACACGCACACCCAGGCGTTGGGCCATCGTGACCGTGTCGGCCTCCACCCGGACATGTTGCGCTGTCAGAAGTTCGCGCAGGGGCAGGTCCTGCGTGCTGTGGACCCAGGCCTGAATTTCGCTTTGCCAGCTGCGCCCCGTGAGGGCTTGCAGTTCGTCCAGCAGGTCTTGCTCGCGCATGGGACCGGCCTTGCATCGCTTCCACAGGCCACGCATGACCGCGTCCAGCGATTGGTTTTCTTGGCGCAAGGCCAAATCCAGGCACAGCGCCACCAGCGAGCCTTTGGTGTAGTAACTCACGGTGGCGTTGCCGGTGTTTTCGTCTTGGCGGTAGTACTTGACCCAGGCGTCAAAGCTGGCCTGGGCCACGGATTGCAGATGGCGTCCCGGCGTTTGCTGCACCTGGGCGATGGTCTTGCCCAGCAGCTTGATGTAGGTGCTGTCGTCAATCAGCCCGGCGCGGCGCAACAGGATGTCGTCGTAGTAGCTGGTGAAGCCCTCAAAGAACCACAGCAACTGCGTGTAGTTTTCCTGTGCGTAGTCGTAACGTGCAAACGCGTCGGGGCGCAGTTGCTTGACGTTCCAGGTGTGAAAGTACTCGTGGCTGATCAGACCCAGCAAGGTGGTGTAACCCTCTTGGGTGCGTGGGCTGGTCTGGCGCGGCAGGTCGGACCGGTTGCAAATCAGGGCGGTGCTGTTGGCATGCTCCAGCCCGCCATATCCCTCGTGCACGGCATTGAGCATGAACAGGTAGTTTTTGTGCGGCGCTTTCGCGCCGGCGGGTTTGCCCTTGCCGTGCCAAAAGCGGATGGCCGTTTCGCAGATCTTTTGCGTGTCGGCCAACAGGCGCTCACCGTCGAGCGAGGGCAGTGCACCGGCCACCACAAAGCGGTGCGGTATGCCGCAAGCCATGAAACGGCCTGACCAGAAAGCCCCCAATTCCACAGGGCAGTCCACCAGCTCGTCGTAGCTCTCGGCCCCATACAAACCAAAACCGCGCTTGTCCGTTTTGATCGGGCTCAGGCCGGTGGCCGCTTGCCAGTTGGGCTGGCCTTTGACCGCAGGCAGATGCAGCTGGTGTTTCAGGTGTTCTTGTCCGTGCACACGCAGGCACAGGCTGGTGCCGTTGAAGAAGCCCCGCTGGCTGTCGAGCCAGGCCGTGCGGACCGAGTTGTCAAAAGCATAGACCTGGTAGCGCAACACCAGCGGCTGGCCTGCATGGCATGCGATGCGCCAAGTGCATTTGTCCTGCTGCGCCAGCACCACTTTTTTGCGGCCTTGTTGGGCAGACAGGTTTTGCAGGTTCTTTGAGAATTCGCGCACCAGGTAACTGCCCGGGATCCACACCGGCAGCGACACCGTTTGCTCCGCTGCCGGTGCGGGGATGGTCAGCGTGACCTGAAACAAATGCGCATGCAGCTTGGCGGCTTCAACGGTGTAGTGGATGGCGGTCATGTTGGAGTGGTTGAGGCAAATAGACCTTGCAGGGCATCAGAGCCCAAGGCATGGGCTGTGGGTGGGCTTCAAGTCGCGCCCGCAGCCAAAAAGCAACTGAGCGAGGCCACGAGGGTCAGCTGCAAACGCATGGGCAGCCAAGGGGCAAGGCCTGCGGCAGGCCAGGTGCGGCGGTCGATCAGGTAGCAAGCGATCAGCACAAAACCGAGCAGCGGCAAACCCGCAAAGGCAGGCATCATCACGGCCACCCATGCCAGCAGCGAGGGCGCAACGCCCCAAGTGAAATGGACGCGTGGCGCGTTCGGCATGATCAGGGCATTGCGAAAGCCAACCCCCCAATGGATGCCGCCTAAAAACGACACGATCACAGCACCATAACCTTGCATGGACAGGGCCACATAAGGGTGCAGATCGGGGCCGACCAACCACAAACACGCGGCCAGAAACACAAAGGGGATGAGTCCGGCATAGCCCATTCTTCGGGCCAAACGCCAGGTGGGGTCTTCCAGGTTCGAGGGGTTCATTTGATGTCTGCCAGGATTTTTTCGACTTGGGCCATGGGCACAGCACCGGGCACCCGCGTGCCATCTGCAAACAAGAGCAAAGGTGTTCCCGAAATGCGGTTCTTCTGACCGAAGGCCACGATGGCATCAATGGCCGAGGCATCGCATGAGGCGTTCGGCGGGGTGGTGCCACCGATCATCCAGTCGTTCCAGACCTTGGCCTTGTCTTTGGCGCACCAGACGTTTTTGGATTTGGTGCGTGAGTCTTCGCCCAGGATGGGGTAGAGAAAATGGTAGATGGTCACGTTGTCCAATTTTTGCAGGTCTTTTTCGAACCGTTTGCAAAAGCCGCAGTTGGGGTCGGCAAACACGACCAACTTGCGTTTGCCGTTGCCGCGCACTTGTGTGAAAGCGTTTTTCAAAGGCAATTGGTCAAACGGGATGGCCGAGAGCTTGTCCACGCGTTCTTCGGTCAGGTTGCGCCTTTGTCGCACGTCGATCAAGCTGCCTTGGATCAAAAAATGGCCTTCGGCATCGCTGTACATGACCTCGTTGCCCATGCGAATTTCAAACAAGCCATTCATCGGGGTTTTGCTGACTTCGTCGATCTTGGGCAAGTTGGGCAGGCGCTCGCTCAGGTTTTTGCGGATGTTGGCTTCCTGGGCCGAGGCTGAGCCCAGCATCAGAGCGGTCGTGGCCACCATCAGGGCCAGCTTGGAGGCGAGAAACTTCATTGAACTGCTTTCTGATTCGAGGCCATTCAGGCTTATCCGCCTCGCGTGGGTGTGGTGTGTGTCTGGCCCATGGCGTGTTGCGTCATCCAGTGCTTGAGGGGACCGCTGCGGTCAAAACCCCGCATGCCCCAGTTGCGCATGTTTTGCCACACGGGGCCCGGCTGTGCAAACAAACGCTGCAGCCCGTCGGTGACCCAGCCCATGGCTTGCACGTCGGCTTGGCGCGCGCGCTCGTAACGACGCAGCAGCTTCACATCGTGCAATGGACGCCAGAACTCTTTGTTCCGAATGACTTGCACCAGCTCGGTGACATCGGCCAGCCCCAGATTCAGGCCCTGGCCTGCCAGGGGGTGCAAAGCGTGTGCGGCATCACCCGCCAAGGCAAAGGACTGCTTGGCCACACCCGGCATGGCGCCGATCCAGCGCTGGGCACGGGCCAGTTGCAGCGGCCACACGCCGCGCTCGGCCGACAGGGTCATGGTGCCCAAGGCATGAGCGCAGGCTTGCGCGAGTTCGCTGGCAAACGCTTCGGGCGGCAAGGCCATCAAGGCTTGCGCCCTGTGTGGATGCACCGACCACACCAATGCCACTTCGCGTCCGCCTTCTCCGCCCATGGGCAGCAGGGCCAAAATTTCGGCTTGCGGCTGGGGCAGGCCAGGCGTGTGGTGCCAGCCAAACCATTGCCGGGCGATGCCCTGATGCGCTTGCGCGCACACCAGGCGTGTGGCCACGGCGTGTTGCTCGTAATGCGTGACGTCAAAGCCCACACCCAGCTCGCTTCGGGTCTGGCTGGCGCGCCCTTCGCACACCACCGTCAGGGGCGCGGCCACTGGTGTGTTGACCACTTCAATCTTGGGTTGAAATTGCACTGCCGCGGCCAGTCTGTCCTCGAGAACCGGGACATCCACCATCCAATTGAGTTCGGTCACGCCTTGCTCGTGGGCCCCAAAGTTCAACTGACCGCCTTGGTCGCCCCAAACCTGCATCTGGTGGACCGGTGTGACAGCCGGGCCGTCGGGCCAGCAGCGCAAATCTTGCAGCAATGTTTTGGCCGCGCCGTTGAGCGAGTAGGCCCGCACATCCGGGAAGTGGGGCTTGTCAGGGGCGGCGACCAAGGCCACGTTCAACTGTTCACGGGCCAGCAACAGGGCCAAAGTGCGGCCCACAATGCCAGCGCCACGAATGCAGATGTCAGGGTGTTGAGCCATGCGCGCATTGTAGGTGGCGCCACAAATCGCCCCGGGTGCAGGGACTTTGAGCCGCGCAGCACTTGTGCGGGGTCGTGATGACCTGTGAGGCGGGCTTGGCGGCACCTGAACCGGTAAAATGGCGCGCTGTTTCCCGAATCACCGAAAGCCCTCCATGAGCCTCCAATGCGGCATCGTGGGCTTGCCCAACGTGGGCAAGTCCACCCTTTTCAACGCCCTGACCAAAGCTGGCATTGCCGCTGAAAACTACCCCTTCTGCACGATCGAGCCCAACACCGGCGTGGTCGAAGTGCCCGACACCCGCTTGGCGCAGCTCGCCGAGATCGTGCAGCCCGAGCGCGTGGTGCCAGCGATCGTGGAATTTGTGGACATCGCAGGCCTGGTGGCCGGTGCGAGCACAGGCGAAGGCCTGGGCAACAAGTTTTTGGCCCACATCCGCGAAACCGACGCCATCGTCAATGTGGTGCGCTGCTTTGAAGACCCCAATGTGATCCATGTGGCCAACAAGGTCGACCCGATTGCCGACATCGAAGTCATCCAGACCGAGCTGTGCTTGGCCGACTTGGCCGCGGTGGAAAAAGCCATTCACCGCGTGAGCAAAATCGCCCGCTCGGGCGACAAGGAAGCCGTCAAGCAAATGGCGATTCTGGAAAAGTGCCAAGCCGCGCTCAACGACACCAAGCCGGTGCGCACCATCGACTTCAGCAAAGAAGAGCAAGCCCAGCTCAAACAGTTTTTCCTCATCACCGCCAAGCCCGCCATGTTCGTGGCCAACGTGTCCGAAGACGGTTTTGAAAACAACCCTTTCTTGGACCGCTTGACGGCCTTTGCCCAAGCGCAAAACGCACCGGTGGTGGCCATTTGCGCCAAGATCGAAGCCGAGTTGTCCGAAATGGACGACGCCGACCGCCTGGAGTTCCTGAAGGAACTCGGCCAGGACGAGCCGGGCCTCAACCGTTTGATCCGTGCGGCCTACAAGCTCTTGGGCTTGCAAACCTACTTCACAGCGGGCGTCAAGGAAGTGCGCGCCTGGACCGTCAAAGTGGGGGCCACCGGTCCGCAAGCCGCGGGTGTGATCCACACCGACTTCGAAAAAGGCTACATCCGTGCCCAGACCATCGCCTTTGACGACTACATCGCCCTCAAAGGCGAGCAGGGCGCCAAAGACGCGGGCAAGATGCGCGCCGAGGGCAAGGAGTACATCGTCAAGGACGGCGACGTGATGAACTTTTTGTTCAGCCCCTGAACGGTTGCGCAAGCAGAGCACAACCGCCCTCTGGGGCGGTTTTTTTTGGCCGCTTGCGAATTAGTTGATTGTTTTTATCGGGCTTTGTCAAATGGCGATTCATGGGTAGGATTGATTCCGTAATAAATCAACGTTTCTTTAGTGAAACAATTGACATGGACAAAGCGCCCGTGACTGGCACTGCAGCGATCGAATTCATCGGGGTTGACAAGCGGTTCCCAGCTCGGGGCAAGTCCGCTGAGGTGCTGGCGGCGCGTGACATCCATTTTTCGATCGCCAAAGGCGAGGTGGTGTCCATCATCGGACCTTCGGGTTGTGGCAAAAGCACCTTGCTCAACATGGGGGCTGGATTGTCCAAGCCTTCTGCAGGAACGGTCAAAGTCAACGGCGAGGTGGTCTCAGGTCCGAACAAGCACGTGGCTTTCATGCTGCAAAAAGACCTGTTGATGCCATGGCGCACCATTGCACAAAACGTCGAATTTGGCCTGGAATTGAGTGGGGTGCCGCATGCGGAGCGTCAAGTGGTGTCGACGCGTTTGCTGAACCAATGCCACCTGAAGGGATTTGGCCAACATTACCCCAACCAGCTTTCTGGTGGCATGCGTCAGCGCGCCGCCTTGGCCCGCACGCTGGCCGTGGACCCCTTGGTGCTGCTGATGGACGAGCCGTTCTCCGCACTCGATGCACAGACCAAAATGATCTTGCAGCAGGATTTGGCCCAAACCGTGCAAAGCGAGGGCAAAACGGTCGTGTTCATCACCCACGATCTGGCCGAAGCGGTGACCTTGTCGGACCGGATTTTGGTCATGAGTGAGCGCCCGGGTACCTTGATCGAAGAAATCCGGGTTGACATCCCAGACCGAGCCAATCCCATGCAGCGCCGCAAGCATCCCTTGCTGGCCGATTACGTGAGCCGATTGATGGCCTTGCTCAAACTCGATGCGCAGGCCGATGTGCATTGATCCATGTTTTCCATTCCCACCCACTAACCCAGGAGACAAGCATGAAAAAAATGATTCCCTTGATGAGTAAACGTCTGACTTGCATGAGCTTGGTGGCATCGGCCATCTTCACGGTGTTGCCGGGCACCGCGATGGCGCAAGCCCCGCTGCAGGAAGTCACCTATTTGTTGCCGGCGCCGGGAACCTTGCCCGCTTTCGGCCCCTGGATGCTGGCGCAAGCCAAGGGTTACTACAAAGCCGAAGGGCTGGACGTGAAATTCGTCGCTGCCCGTGGGGGTGTGGACGTGGCCAAGCAAGTGGGGGCGGGCAATGCCGTGATCGGTGGGGCCATTGGTGACACCCCCATCATTGCCCGTGCGCAGGGCATCCCGATCAAGGCGGTGGCCGTTTTGGGTGCAGGCTCACTTACCCAGCTGGTCAGCCACAAGGACGAGCGGATTGAAAGCCCCAGGGAGCTCAAAGGCAAAACAGTCACCGTGATTTCCTACACCGACACCACTTACTACGCCTTGCTGGGCATGCTGAGCAAAGTGGGCCTGACCAAAAACGATGTGACCATCCAGGCCGCTGGTCCAGCGGGGGTTTGGCAGCAGTTTGCAGCCAAAAAAGCGGTCGCCATGGCCGGTGTCCCTGATTGGACGGCTTCTGCCATGGAAGCGGGGGCACAAGTGGACATCTTGCCAGCCGACATCTATTTCAAAAGCATGGCGCAAGCCATCTTGGCATCGGATGAGACCATTGAGAAAAATCCTCAGTTGATCCAGAAATTGGTGCGCGCCACCCTCAAAGGCATGCGGGACATCATGGCCAACCCCAAAGAGGCTGCAGCAACCTATGTGCAGCACGTTCCAGCGCACAAGGGCAAAGAGGCCCAAATCCAATCTGTTTTTGAGATGTACAACCGGTATGTCTATTCAGCCCAGAGGGTGCCGGGCCTGATGGACGAAGTGCGATTGAACGAATTGCAGAATTTTTACGTGAGCAACGGCGTCGTGCCCAAGGCCACACCCGCCAAGGAGCTCTACACCAACCAGTTTGTCACGGGCAAGTGATGCACGGCGACATGACGAACTGCCACTGAGGCCATTGGATGTCCCGCGAAAAACTCACGACCTCGGCCTGGAGTCTGGCTGTTCTGGTGGTATTCCTGCTGGTTTGGGAATATGTGCCAGGCTGGCTGGGCGTGCCCAAATTTGTGTTGCCACCGTTCAGTCAGGTGGTCACGGAAGGGGTGCGCATTTGGGAAACCGAACGACTGATGTGGCATGCCGGCATCACGGCCGCCGAGGTGGTGATCGGCTTTGTTTTGGGCTCGTTTCTGGGGGCCGTCATGGGTTATGCCCTGGGGGTCTCACCCCGGGTTGAAGCCATTTTGTCGCCTTATCTCCTGGCCCTGCAAATTGCACCCAAAGTGGCTTTTGCCCCATTGTTCGTGATGTGGTTGGGGTACACGATTTACCCCAAGATCTTGGTGGCGGTGTTGATCGTTTTTTTCCCCGTGCTCATCAACGTGTTGTCGGCCATGCGCGCCATGGACGGCGACCTCATCAACCTGGCGCGCTCATTTTCGGCCACGCGTTTTCAAGTGTTTCGCATGGTCGAGTTCCCTACCACCCTGCCGCCCTTGTTTTCCGGCTTGCGCATTGCCAGCACGCTGGCGGTGATCGGTGTGGTGGTCGGTGAATTGGTCGGTGGCAACATGGGGCTGGGCTTTTTGCTGGTGTTCTTTGAGGGGCAAGGCAACACCGCGGGTGTATTCGTGGTGATCGGGGCCCTCACGGTGATTGGCATCCTGGCGTATTACGCGGTGGTTTTGGTCGAAAGTCGCGTCTTGCACTATCTGGACAGCGCCCAAAGGTCCGGTGCCTGAATGGCCGAACCCAGGAAAAGATGAACATGCAGGAAATCAATTTACAGGGCAGCAAAGTGCTGGTCACGGGTTCGGCGCGGGGTCTGGGCGAGAGCTTTGTTCGCGCTTTGGTGGCTGCAGGTGCCCAAGTGGTGGTCAGCGATGTTTTGCACGAGCGCGGGCAGGCCCTGGCTGCCGAGTTGGGGGTGCAGGCCACTTATGTACCGCTGGACTTGCTCGATCCGGCCGGCATCCGTGCCGGGGTCGATGCGGCTGTGCAAGCCATGGGCGGTTTGACAGGGCTGATCAACAACGCGGCCATCACCCACTCGGGCGGCAAGACCATGGACGAGCTGTCGCTGGACATGTGGGACAGCGTGATGGATGTGAATGTGCGTGGCACCTGGCTCGTCACACAAGCGGCCAGGCCGCATCTGGCGGCCAGTGGTCGGGGGCGGGTGGTCAACCTCGCTTCTGACACGGCCTTGTGGGGTGCGCCCCGGCTCATGGCGTATGCGGCCAGCAAAGGGGCGGTCATTGCCATGACCCGATCCATGGCCCGAGAGCTTGGGGCCGAGGCCATCACCGTGAACGCCATTGCACCAGGCCTGACCCTGGTGGAAGCCACCGCCTACGTGCCGCAAGCCCGGCACGACCATTACCTGAACGGACGCGCCATTCAGCGCCCTCAAATACCAGAGGATGTGAATGCAGCGGCTTTGTTCCTGTTGACCCAGGGCAGCGGCTTCATCACGGGTCAGTTGCTACCGGTCAACGGCGGCTTTGTCATGAATTGAGTACAAGGAAAAACCATGGACGCACACGCGAAAAAAGTTCTGGAGGCTGCCAATCAGCCGCACTTCAATGAAAACGGTTTGCTCAATCCACAGATTCCGCCGGAGATGCAAATCCAGGCGGGCATGCTGCAGCCAAGTGGCCAATCCTTTGCCGATTGGATGCAAAGCCGTGTTGCGCTCAAATCCACCCGCCGCTACGACTGGGATGCGCTCAAGTTCCAGGCTGACTTTGACCCCAAATACCGGCGTGCCCAAATGCGTTATGTCGGCACTGGTGCGACGGGCGTGGCCAAAGACGGCAACACGGTGCCCTCGGCCCACTTCACCTTTTCCACCATGTTGATCCCGGCCGGTGGCATCGGGCCTTCGCACATCCATTACGACGTCGAAGAAATTTTCTTTGTCCTGCGCGGGTCCATGAAAGTCATTTGCGAAAAAGACGGTGAGCGATGGGAAGCCACCTTGGGCGAGCGTGACCTGATTTCCGTGCCGCCCGGGGTGTACCGTGAAGAACAAAACATCGGCGACGAAGACGCCCTGATGTGCGTGATGCTGGGTACCCCCAAGCCGATCACTCCGGTGTACCCGCCCGATTCGCCCTTGTCCAAAATCAAGCGCTGACATGCCGATTTCTCCCCAGGATGCTTTGTCGGGAGGGGTGCGATCCCTGGTGGATACGCCGCTCGGGCCGATCCAGTTCCGCAGTGCCGGCACGGCTGTACACGTCACCCATGTGTTGCTTCACGGCATTGGTTCGGCATCGGCCAGTTGGGCCTATCAGCTGGGTGCGGCCGTTGGCCAATCAGGTCTGCGGGTGTTGGCCTGGGACGCGCCCGGTTATGGGCGCAGCGCACCCGTGGACAGGGCGGTGCCTGCCGCACAAGACTATGCCGAGCGCCTGTGGTCTTGGCTGGATGCTTTGTATGTGTCGCGGCCTGTGGTCATGGTGGGGCATTCCCTGGGGGCTTTGATGGCCGCCAGTGCCGCTCGCTTGCGTCCCGACCGGATCAGCCGCTTGGTTTTGTTGGCCCCAGCCAGAGGCTATGGCGATGCCCCGCAGGCCGAACGTGAACGTGTGGTGCAAGGCCGTTTGTCCAATTTGCAGCAGCTGGGCCCCGAGGGCATGGCCCGGGCACGGGCAGCGGCCATGTTGTCGCCTGGTGCGGACCCCGCTTTGCAAGAAGCCGTGCGCGAGACCATGGCCCAAATCGACCCTGCGGGCTACACCCAGGCGGTGCACATGCTGGGGCAAGGCCGTCTGGCACATGAGCTCAAAACCTGGTCTGGTCCCTTGCAGATCGCCAGTGGGGAGGCCGATACCGTCACCACGCCTGCGGCGTGTGAGGCCCTGGCCAGTGATGTGGCGCAAGTGCGCATCAGCCTGGGGCCGGTGGGGCACGCTTGCCCCCTCGAAGCCGCTGCTGCCGTGAATCCTCTGTTGGGCCTGCCACGGCTGGTTTGAGCTTTCTAGAGATGACAGAAAAAATGAGCAACGACGACCGTTACACCGTGCCAGGTTTGGCGCGCGGCCTGCAATTGTTGATGCAATTCAACCGTGACGAGCGAGAACTCAGCGGGGCCGAACTGTCGCGCCGCATGGGCTTGCCGAGAGCTTCGGTGTTTCGCATGCTGTTCACGCTGGAGCAAAGTGGTTTTCTGGAGCGCTGTCCCGATGGCGTGAGCTACAAGCTGGGCCTGGCCGTGTTGCGCTTGGGTTTTGAACTGCTCGCCTCCATGGAGCTGACCGAGGTGGGGCGTCCGGTGCTCGAGGATTTGCGTGACCGCAGCGGGTTTTCGGCCCATCTGGTGGTGCGCGATGCCCGCGAGGTGGTGTTCATCGCCAAGGTCGCCGGCAGCAACGCCATGTTCCACTCCATTCAGGTGGGTGCCCGTTTGCCCGCGCATGCCACGGTTTTAGGCCGGATTTTGCTGGGCGACACCGACATGAAGGAGTTGGCCGCGCTCTACCCGGACCCTGCATTGCCCGCCTACACCCCGAAAACGCCGACCCATTTGCAAGACCTCAAGGCCCTGATCGATCAGGATCGCGCGCGCGGGTATGGCGTGAGCATGGGCGGCTACGAAACCGGCATCTCCACCATTGCCGCGCCGGTTTTCAATGAGCAAGGCCGTGTGGCCGCAGCCATCAGCATCTCGGTGCCTTCACAGCGCATTGAGGACACGGCGCTGATGCCTTTGGTGGACATGGTCAAGGTGGCAGCCGCCCAAATGACCGAGCGGCTGAGCCATCTGCCGCAACGCGCAGCTTGGCCCGCCAAAAACAAGGACAAGAAAGCAGCATGAACACATCCCCCGCCACCATCACCGTGGGCGAGCTGGTCGCCCGATTTCTGGAGGCCTGTGGGGTCAAGACCGCTTATGGCGTCATCTCGATCCACAACATGCCGATTTTGGACGCCTTCCATACGCGTGGACAGATCCGCTTTGTCTCAGCGCGCGGCGAAGCAGGGGCCTGCAACATGGCCGATGCCGCAGCCCGCGTGAGTGGCGTGTTGGGTGTGTGCGTGACCAGCACCGGCACCGGCTGTGGCAACGCCGCAGGGGCCATGGTCGAGGCCATCACGGCGGGCACGCCTTTGCTGCACCTGACCGGTCAGATCGAATCGGAATTTCTGGACCGCGATTTGGGCTTCATCCACGAGCATCCGGCCCAGTTGGCCATGCTCAAGTCGGTGGGCAAGGACGCTTTTCGCATCCGCAACCCCGAGACCGCGCTGGCCACTTTGCGCGAAGCCGTGCGGCTGGCATTCACGCCACCCTGTGGCCCGGTGAGCATTGAGATCCCGATCGATGTGCAGGCCATGCGCTTGCCTTGGCCGTCTGACCTGTCGCCCTTGCCCGTGGCCCCGCTGGCCCCATCTCCCGAGGCGGTGCACGCACTGGCCGATCTTTTGGCGGCCAAAAAACGCCCCTTGCTGTGGCTGGGCGGTGGTGCACGGGGCGCAAGCGCTGCCGTGGAGCGCCTGGTGGCCATGGGCTGGGGCGTGGTCACCTCGGTGCAGGGGCGTGGCGTGCTCGCCGAAGACCACCCCGCCAGCCTGGGTTCATACAATCTGCAAAAACCCAGCGAAGCTTTTTACCGCTCGGTGGACGCCTTGTTGGTGGTGGGTTCGCGTTTGCGCAGCAACGAGACGCTGACCTACAAACTGCAATTGCCTGCGCACCGCTTCCGCATCGATGCCAACGCGCTGGCCCAAAACCGCGCCTATGAGAGCGAATACTTTGTCCAAGGCGATGCGGCCCTGACCCTGAACGCCCTGGCCGACGCACTGCAGGGGCGGATGCAGACCGATCCGGCTTTCCTGACCGATTTGAAAAGCACCCGGCGCGAAGCCGAGGCCCTGGTGGACAGCACCCTGGGGCCGTATGTCCAGCTCAAGAATAGCTTGCAGGCCACGGCTGGCAAGGCCTTGTGGTGGGTGCGTGACATCACCCTGTCCAACACCATGTGGGGCAACCGCGCGCCGGTTCTGGACCACCCCCGGGCGGGTGTGCATGCCCTGGGCGGCGGCATTGGTCAGGGACTGGCCATGGGTATTGGGGTCGCGCTGGCCAACCAGGAACATGCTCTGGGCCGCAAGACGGTTGTGCTGGCTGGCGATGGCGGATTCATGCTCAATGTGGGCGAGCTCGCTTGCGCAGCGCAAGAGCGCGCCGACATGCTGGTGCTGCTGATGAACGACAGCCGCTATGGCGTGATCCGCAACATCCAGGACGCGGTGTACGGCAGCCGCCACTGTTATGTGGACCTGCACAACCCCGATTTCGCCTCATTTTGTGCGAGCCTTCAGGTCGCGCACCACAAGCTCAGCGACCCGGCTCAGACAGAAAAAGTTTTGCGTCAGGCCCTGCAAACGCCGGGCCCGGTGGTCGTGGAAGTGGACATGGACGCTTGGGGCGCCTTTCCGGTCAAGTTTGCCGGGCCACCCAAAAAGACAGACTGAACCATGCGCACGCAAACACTCACCTTGATTGGTTTTGGGGCCATAGGACACGCGGTGTACCAGCGCATGCAAGGGCATGCGGGCGTGCACATCACGCACATTGTGGTGTCCGAGGCCAAAGTGACGGCCTTGCAAACCGAGTTGGGGCGCCATGTGACCGTGACCCACCAGGTGCCTCACGATGCGGCTTTGGTGCTGGAATGCGCCGGACACAGCGCCTTGACGAGTCATGTGTTGCCCGCCTTGAGGCGTGGCACCGAATGCGCCGTGTTGTCCATGGGCGCTTTGTCTGCGCCGGGCTTGCCAGAGCAATTGCAAGCCGCTGCCGAGGCGGGAGGCACGCAGCTGCATCTGTTGGCCGGAGCCATGGGTGGCATCGATGCATTGGCTGCCGCGCGCTTGGCAGGGCTCGACAGCGTGACCTATATCGGTCGCAAGCCGCCTGCGGGATGGCGCGGCTCGCCGGCCGAGCAGCGCGTCAATCTGGATGCCTTGACCGAGCCCACAGTGATCCTTCAGGCCACGGCCCGAGAAGCGGCCCGCCTTTACCCCAAGAATGCCAATGTGGCGGCGACGCTGTCGCTGGCCGGTTTGGGCTTGGACCACACCCAGGTGCGATTGATGGCGGATCCGACGGTGACCGAAAACATCCACGAAATCGAAGCCCGTGGCGCCTTTGGTGAGATGCAGGTGCGCATGCGTGGCAAACCTTTGGCAGACAACCCCAAAACATCGGCACTCACAGTGCTGTCGGCGCTGCGTTTTTTGCACAACCGAACAGCCAGCGTGACGGTCTGACCTGGAAACGAGATGACAGAAAAAATCCAGACTTTCTTGGCCGGTCGTTGGCGCGATGCCTCCGGTCCGTCCTACAGCACCGAATACCCGCATGACGGAACCACCGTGGCCCATCTGCATGCCGCCACGGTGGCCGATGTGGACGAGGCGGTTCAAGCGGCAGAGCGCGCCTGTCATCAGCCCGATTGGGCCAAGCGATTGCCGCACGAACGCGCGGGTGTTTTGCACCGCATGGCGCAGGGTATCCGTGAGCAAGCCGAAAACCTCGCACAGTTGCAACGCCTAGACAACGGCAAACCCATCAAGGAGTGCCGGGCCCTGGTGGCCAGCGCAGCGGGCACCTTCCAGTTTTTTGCGGCCGCAGCCGAAACCTGGGAGGACGCCGTGACCCCGGCGCGTGGCGACTTTTTGACCCTGAGCGTGCACGAGCCACTGGGCGTGGTCGGTGCCATCACGCCCTGGAATTCACCGATCGCCAGCGAAGCCCAAAAAATGGCGCCGGCGCTGGCTGCGGGTTGCGCCATCGTCATCAAACCGGCCGAGATCACACCGCGCATGGCCATCGAGTTGGCCCGCATTGCGCAGCAGGCCGGTGTGCCCGACGGCATCGTCAGTGTGCTGCCTGGCAAGGGTTCGGTGGTGGGTGACGCCTTGGTGCGCCACCCCTTGGTCAAACGCATTGCCTTCACGGGGGGGACGAGCGTCGGCATGGGCATTCAGCGGCTGGCCGCTGAAAAGTTGATGCCCACCTCGCTGGAGCTGGGCGGCAAATCCCCCACCATCGTGTGTGCCGACGCTGATTTGGACCATGCGGTGGCCGGTGTGATTTATGGCATTTTCAGTTCATCCGGTGAGTCCTGCATTGCAGGTTCGCGTGCCTTTGTGCATGCCTCGGTTTACGAAGCATTCAAGTCGCGCTTGCTCGCTGCCGTGCGCGGTTTGCGCGTGGCCGACCCTGCACTCGAGACCACACACATGGGTCCCCTGGTCAACCGTGCGCACCGCGATTCGGTGGAGCGCTATGTGCAGCTGGGGCGCGAGGAAGGTGGCCGCGTTTTGTGTGGTGGCACGCGGCCTCAGGGCGGCTATTTCGATCAAGGCAGTTATTTCCTGCCTACGGTGATCGAAGGCTTGCCCAACACGGCGCGCATGTGCCGCGAAGAGATTTTTGGCCCTGTGCTGGCGCTGCTGCCCTGGACCGATGAGGCCGACCTGATCGCGCAGTGCAACGACAACGATTACGGGCTGGCCTCGGGCATCTGGACCCGCGACTACAAATCGGCCTGGCGCATTGGGCGTGCTTTGCAGACCGGCACCGTGTGGGTCAACACCTACAAGGTGTTTTCGGTCAGCACACCATTTGGCGGCGTCAAGCTCAGCGGCACCGGTCGTGAAAAAGGACGGCAGGGCATTTTGGAATACACCGCGCAAAAGAGTTTTTATTGGGGCATGAACGATGCCCCCATGCCATGGAGTTTGTCATGAAGAAATGGTGGCTCAAATTGTCCGGTTTGGCCGTTTGTGTCCTGGCGATGTCTGCCCATGCGCAGGAGCGGCTGACCATTGTTGCCCCGTTTCCGCCGGGGGGGCCCGTGGATGTCCTGTCACGCATTCTTGCCGAGGGCTGGCAAAAGAAAACCGGCATCACTTCTGTGGTCGAGAATTTGCCGGGTGCAGCGGGTAATTTGGGCATAGACAAGGTCAAGCGGGCCAAGCCCGATGGCAAAACCTTGCTGGTTGTCCCTGCCGGTAACCTGACCATCAACCCGACACTGATGACCAATTTCCCGTTCAACATTGAACGGGATTTCGTGCCCATCACCATGTTGGCCAAAGCGCCGAATGTTTTGGTGGTCAGCGCCCAGACCAAGCTGGGCAGTGTTCGTGACTTGGTTGCCCAAGCCAAGGCAAGACCCGGGGCCTTGGCATATGCGTCGCCCGGTATTGGCAGTGGATTGCATTTGGCCGGGGAATTGTTCAAACAACAGACCGGCACCGACTTGTTGCATGTGCCCTACAAAGGGACCGGGCCCGCACTCAACGACGTGCTGGGGGGTACTGTGCCGATCATGTTCAGCAATCTCCCTGCAACGCTGCCGCACATCAAAAGCGGCAGGTTGATTGCCCTGGGTTTGACGGACACCGCTCGCAGCATGGTGGCGCCCGACATCCCCACCCTGGCTGAGCAAGGCGTGAGCGGTGTCGTGGTCACATCCTGGTATGGCTTGCTGGCGCCTGCAGGTGTTGCGCCAGAAATGGCCGAACAGTTGGCCAAAGAGGCTGCCGAAATTCTGGCTCAGCCAGACACACGTGAGAAATTGCAGGCGCAGGGGCTAAGCCACGCCACCCAAAAGCCGGCCGAATTTTCGGTGCACATCAAGGCAGAAACCCAAACCTGGGCGCGCATCATCAAAGCGCGTGGCATTGTTGCCGAATAAGGACCCTGAAAAATGGACTTGGGCATCACCGGTAAAAAAGCCTTGGTTTGCGGCGCCAGCGCGGGTTTGGGCTATGCCTGTGCTCAAGCCCTGGTGAGGGAAGGCGTCGATGTGCTCATCGTGGCCCGCACCGAAGCCCCCCTGCGTGATGCTGCGGCGCGTTTGCAAGCGCAAGGCGGCGGTGCGGTGGCGTGTGTGGCTGCCGATGTGACCAAGGCGTCGGGCAGAGCGCGCATCTTTGAGACCCAGCGCGACTTTGACATTGTGGTCACCAATGCGGGAGGGCCACCGCCGGGGGATTTTCGGCACTGGGACCGCGACACCTGGGTGCATGCCTTGGAAGCCAATATGCTGGCCCCGATCGAGTTGATCAAGGCGACGGTGGACGGGATGATGGCGCGGGGCTTTGGGCGCATCGTCAACATCACCTCGAGCGCCGTCAAGTCGCCGGTGGACGGTTTGGGTTTGTCCACCGGGGCTCGCAGCGGCCTCACGGGTTTTGTGGCGGGCCTGGCACGAAGCACCGTGGCCCGGGGCGTGACGCTCAACAACTTGCTGCCCGGGACTTTTGACACTGCGCGTTTGGCCAGCAACTTTGCGGCCCAAGCGACACGCCAGGGCATCACCCCAGAGCAGGCCATTGCGGCGCGTCTGGCCAAGCACCCGGCGCACCGGTTCGGTCGGCCTGAGGAGTTGGGCAATACCTGTGCCTATTTGTGCAGCGTGCACGCGGGGTACATCAACGGCCAAAACATTTTGATGGACGGCGGTTCGTTCCCGGGTGTTTTCTGATCGCCCTGGTCGAGATTTTTCCATTTGCTTGAAGGACCCTGGACATGACACGCTCTTTGAACATCGCCATCGTGGGGGCCGGCATCGGTGGTTTGACCGCCGCCATCGCCTTGCGCGCACAGGGTCACACCGTCACCGTTTATGAGCAGGCTGCGCAGTTCATGCGTGTGGGGGCCGACATCAACCTGACGCCCAATGCGGTGCGTGCGCTGGATGGGCTCGGTGAGGCCGTAGCCCTTGGCATCCGCGCCAGCGGGGCGCGACCGACTTTTCGCATCAGCCGTGATTGGGACACGGGGCTGGAGACATCGCGTCTGCCCATGGGTGACACCGCCGAGCAGCGCTACGGTGCGCCGCAATTGACCATCCACAGAGCCGATGTGTTGGCGGTCATGGCCAACACGGTGCCTGCTGAGTGTGTGGTGTTTTCCAAACGCCTTCGCACCCTGAGTCAAAGCGATGCGGGTGTGCATTTGCTTTTTGAGGACGGTCAGCAGGCCCTGCATGATGTGGTCATCGGTGCCGATGGCATCCATTCGAAAGTGCGAACCGCCTTGTTCGGTGAGGAAAAACCGCGCTTCACGGGCGTGGTCTCGTTTCGCGCAGTGGTGCCCACCGACAAGGTGCGCCGGGTGCCCGAAATCGAAGCTTTCACCAAGTGGTGGGGCCCCAATCCACAAAGCCAGATCGTGACCTTTCCGCTCAACCAGGGCCGGGATACCTTCATCTTCGCGACCACCGGTCAAGACTCGTGGCATGAGGAGTCGTGGACCAGTCCGGGCGATGTGAACGAACTGCGCAGTTTCTACCGCGACTACCACCCCGATGCCCGGGCCTTGCTGGACGCTTGCGACAGTGTGCTCAAAAGCGCCTTGTACGAGCGGGAGCCGCTGCCACAGTGGTCCGTGGGGCGAGTGACTTTGTTGGGCGATGCTTGTCACCCGATGCTGCCCTTCATGGCGCAAGGCGCTGGCATGGCCATCGAAGATGGGGTGGTCGTGGCACGTTGCCTGGCCCAGGTGCAAGAGCAGGGTGATGTGGGCGCTGCATTGCAGCGCTATGCGGCCGCCCGACAAAACCGAACCGCTGAGATCCAGATCGGGTCACGGGGAAACCAGTGGATGAAGACCCAGGGCAATGCAGATGGCGTTTATGGCTACAACGCCTGGGGCGTTGAATTGGACACGGCAGCGTCATTTTGATTTTTAACAAGGAGACAGACATGCGCAAAAGACTTTTTCTCAAACAATCAGCGTTCGCACTGGGGCTGTGGGCTGCGGTCAGCATGCAAGCCGTTCTTGCCCAGGGTTTTCCGGCCAAAAACGTCACGGTGGTGGTGCCTTTCCCGCCAGGCGGGGGGCCTGATTTGATGGCGCGTGTATTTGCAGAAAAGCTGGCCGCCAAGTGGGGCAAGCCGGTGGTGGTGGAAAACCGTCCGGGTGCGGGTGCCTTGTTGGGGGCACAGGCGGTGGCCAAATCAGCGGCCGATGGCCACACTTTGCTGCTGACCACCAACACCATGGTGATCTCACCCCACGTGTTGCCGCCCGGTGCCGGCGGAGGTGTCGATGTGCATACCGATCTGGTGCCAGTGGTCGCACCTGCCACCACGCCCATGGCGATGTTAGCCAACGCCGGTGTGGGGGTGAAGGACTTGAAAGAAGCCATCGCTATGGCCAGCAGACAACCGGGCATGCCCTATGGCAGCGCGGGCAATGGCTCCCCCATGCACTTCGCAGGAGAAATGCTCAAGCGTGCTGCGGGTGTGGATTTGCTGCATGTGCCCTACAGGGGTGTGGCACCTTCGGTGACGGCAGCCATTGGTGGCGAGGTCAAATTCTTGTTTGTGGGTTTGGGGGGCGCTTTGCCGCACATCAAATCGGGCAGGCTGGTGCCGTTGGCGGTGACCGAAAGAAATCGCTCGCCTCTGTTGCCGGAGGTGCCCACCGCCAGTGAGCAGGGTGTGCGTGGTGTGGAAGTCAATGCCTGGTACGGTGTCTTTGCACCCGCGGGCACACCCAGCGCGGTACGTGCGCAGATCAACGCCGATATCAATGAAGCGCTGAAGCTTTCGGATGTCAGGGAAAAGCTCGCCACCGCAGGGCTGGATGTGCTGGGCGGCTCAGAGCAGGCGCTGGCCGACTTCATGCGCGCCGACCGTCAGCGCTACAGCCAGTTGGCCAGAGAGCTGAACATCAAAGCCGATTGATGCGCCAGACAGAGCGGCCCAATTTTCTGCTGTTCATCACCGACCAGCACCGGGCCGATCACCTCGGCTGTGCAGGGCATCCAGTGCTTCGCACGCCGCACATTGACGCGCTGGCCGCACGTGGCTGTCGCTTCACCGACTTCCACGTTGCCACGCCGATTTGCCAACCCAATCGGGCCTCGCTCATGACGGGCCGTTTGCCCAGTGCACACGGCTTGCAACTCAATGGCCGGGAGCTTTCGCATGGCGAGCGGACTTTTGTGCAGATGCTGCGAGACGCGGGTTACCGAACGGCTTTGGCAGGCAAAAGCCACTTGCAAAACATCACGGCCGTGCCACCCTTTTGGCCGCGGTCTGGTGAGCGCTTGGCCAGTGAGTCCAGGGCCCTCTTCCCCGGGGACTATGGTCAGGAAGTGGCCCGTCGCTGGGATGAAGACGAGGCCTTCGAGCTGCGTTTGCCCTATTACGGCTTTGAACAGGTGGTGCTGACGATTGGTCATGCCGATGAACAAAGTGGTCATTGGCGACGCTGGTTGCGTCAGCAAGTGCCCGATGCCGATCGCCTGATCGGGCCGGACAATGCGCACCCTACACCCGACTGGGCCTTGACCCGTTTGCGCCAAGCCTGGCGCACCCGGGTGCCCGAGGCGCTGTACCCGACGAACTACATCGCGCAACAAAGTGGTCGCATGCTGCGGGAGTTGGCTGCACAAGATCAGCCCTTTTTCTTGCAGTGCTCCTTTCCTGACCCGCACCACCCGTTCACGCCACCGGGACGTTATTGGGACATGTACAGGCCGAGCGATATGGCACTGCCACACAGCTTTGATGCGCCGTTGACCGATGCCCCACCTCCGGTGCAGTGGTTGCATGCCCAGCGCAGTGTGCGTCCTCCCCATTTCAAGCCGGGTCACGGCAGTTTTGCTGTGACACGCCAGGAGGCGCAGGAGGCCTTGGCCCTGAACTTTGGCAGCATCAGCTGCATTGACGACGCGGTGGGTCAGGTCATGACCGAGCTGCAAGGTTTGGGCTTGGCCGAGAACACGGTGGTGATGTTCACCAGCGACCACGGCGATCTGCTGGGTGAGCGGGGTCTGATGTTCAAAGGAGGGTTGCACTGCGGTGGGTTGACCCGTGTGCCTTTCATCTGGGCCGACCCTTTGCTGAACGTGGCCAAGCCGGTGCGCCAGACCTCAGCCCTGGCCCAAACCACCGATATCGCCGCAACGGTCTTGGCGCGTGCAGGTGTGCCGCCCGCCCATGGGATGCAAGGCCAATCCTTGCTGCCGGTGATGGCGGGGCAAACCGATGCCTTGCGCAACAGCGTCTTGATTGAAGAAGAAGGGCAACGCCTGGATTTCAATATGAGTCAACGCATTCGGATGCGCAGCTTGCGCTCCAAACACCATCGCTTGACCATTTACGATGGACAGGATTGGGGTGAGCTGTGTGATTTGCGCGCAGACCCGCATGAATTGCGCAACCTCTGGAGCGACCCCGACAGTCAGGCCTTGCGCTCGCAGCTTTTGGCCGAGCTGGCTTACGCCATGCTCAACCAGACCAACACCAGCCCTTACCCGCTGGCCTCGGCCTGAGTGGTGTTCAGAGGTCGAGCACCAAGCGCTCGCTTTTGCAACCGGAGACGCAGACCATCATGAGGGTGTTGGCCGCGTGCTCGGCTGAACTGAGCACCATGTCCCGGTGATCGGGCGTGCCTTCGAGAACCCGCGTTTCACACGCACCGCAAATGCCTTCCTCACAGCTGAAAGGCACGCTGACATGGAGCTCGCGCAGTTTCTTGTGCAAGGTGGTGTCCGGTGTGACTTCAAAGCTTTTGCCGCTTTGGCGCAACTCCACTGTGAAATGGGGGCGTGCGTCGTCTGCGACTTGGATGTCCACGGCTGCAAAGCGTTCGATGTGCGCATTCGTGTGACCCAGTGCTTCGCAACTTTGCTCAAAGGCACTGAGCATCAGGGCGGGTCCGCAGGCGTAGTGGTGGGTGTTGCTGTCGGGTGAACGTGCCGCCAGCAGTGCGCGCAAGTCCGCCGGCCCACCGGCTTCGTCATCGAAATGCCAGTGCACCGGGCATGCCAGCGCACGCAGCGCTTCAACGAAGGCTGCCGATGAGCGCGAACGTGCCAAATAAATCACCTCAAAAGACCGTCCCAGTGCGTTCAGCCGCCTGGCCATGCTCAAGATGGGGGTGATGCCGATGCCCCCTGCGATCAGAACCGAATGGTGGGCGTCTTCGTGCAGTGGAAAGTGGTTGCGCGGCGCGCTGATGTCCAGTGCCATGCCCACGCGCAAGTGTTCGTGCACGGCCCGTGACCCGCCTCTGCTGGCCTTGTCTCGCAGGATGCCGAGCACGTAGCGGTGGCGCTCCTGGCTGTCGTTGGCCAGCGAATAACTGCGCACCAGGCCGCCGGGCAGGTGCAGGTCAATGTGAGCGCCGGCCTCGAACACAGGCAGGGATTGGCCTGCCATGGGGTGCAATTCGACGCTGATGATGTCTTGGGCTTCGTAGCGAAGGGTGTGCACCCAGGCTTTCAAGGTGCTCATGTCAGCTCTTGGCTTTGTTCAGTTGTTCGGTGGCCAGTTTGCGCAGGTGGCGACGCAAGCGAACGATGCCCATGTCGTGGGCATACAGGTGTTCGCGCTTGTTGGCGTCGGGTTCCATGTTTTCCACGGCGACACGGTCTTGTTCCAGCACGTTCCAATGGCGCTGCTCCAGACGGTTTTTGTACAAAAACCGCCAGGTATCGCGCTGCCAGCCTTCCACTTTGCGGCAGCGCCAGTGGAAGACACCCGCCACACGGTTGGTGATCGGCGTGTAGCTGCCAATGATGGTGAAGTTGCCACCGGGGCCACCGGTTTTGGGGTAGGGGATTTCAAGCCGCATCCAATGGATGCCGGTGTCACACCATTCGGTCCAGTCGAAATTCACATCGCGCTGGTTTTTCTTTTCAAAGATGAAGCCTTGATCGAGTTCACGGATCTGGAACTCTGCCGTCATGTCCCCTTCGGCCATGGTGTGCGATTGTTTGTGCAAATAGGCCCCGTGCATCGGGTCCATCACGTTGTCGATCACATACCGGTAATCACCCCCCCATTCGGTGTAGCAAAGGAACGAGGACCACTCGGGCGAGGTCAGTTGTTCCGGGAGTCGAAGCGGGGGAGCCTCGTCCAATGCCGGATGGCTGGCGTTGAACAAAAAGATGGCGCCGTTGGATTCAGCGGTGTGAAAGCGGCGAGTGGGTCTGGAGCCTTCGAGCTTGCAGCCCGGGCTACCGGGCACACGCATCACGGTGCCATCGCTGCGCACTTCGACACCATGGTAGGTGCAGGCAATGCGGTCACCCAGAATGACCCCCAGTGACAGGGGAGCGCCGCGGTGTGGGCAGTGGTCTTCCAGCGCATGGACGCGGCCGGTGGCATCGCGCCACAGGGCAATTTTGTAGCCCAGACGGCGCAGCGAAACGGGGTTGTCCTTCACAAATTCGGAGGGACACACCGGATACCAGAGGTCTTTCAAACCGACTTCCAGGGTCGCATCGATGGGGTCGAGTTGAACGTTGACAGCGTGGGCGTTCATGGTTTTCCTTGCGGTTGAATCAGCTGGCGGCCAGGCGGGCCATCTCCTGCTGGTAGCTCTCGGGTGTCCAGGCCTGACCATTGGGGCCAGAAGGTCCTGCCGTGTTCAGGTATTGCACCAGACCTGGCAAGTCGTGGATGCCTGCAGCAAAAGCCCTTTCAATCGAGTCGCCCAGCAGGCTTTCGTAGCTGGTGGGCGCAACCGAGCGCGCTTGGTGGGTTGCGTTGTACAGGGCGGCAGGATGGTGTGTCATGCACAGGTCTCCGGGTTCAGGGCAAGGCCCTTCAGGATTTGGGTTTGTCGGTCATGAAACGGCCGCTGGGCGGGTCGGCATTTTTTTGTCGTCGGGTTTGTCCGTCGATACCGCCTTTGATGGCCCACTCGGCAAAAACAGTGGGCCCTGGGGTGAATTCACGCGCTTGCCAGGATTCTGTCAACTCGTCCTCGTCTGCGTAATACTCGACCAAGGCGCCGGCTGGACTGACGAAGTACCAAAAGATGGCCGATGAAATGGGGTGCTTGCCAGGGCCCAATTCGGTGTCCCAACCACAGCGTGACATGTGCAGACCCCCGCCAAATACTTCATGGTGATCCCGCACGGTGAAGGCCACATGGTTCAAACCATTGCGGGCCTCTGGCAACTGAAGCAAGAACAAATCATGGTGCCCACCCCGTGGCGCACAGCGCAGAAAATGCCCACGCCCAGGATAACGGTCTGACATGACAAAGCCCAAGACGTCCTGGTAAAACGCGGTGACAGTGTCCAGTGCTTTCACGAAAAGCACCACGTGTCCGACTTCGATGGGGTGAGCACGTTCATAGGCCGGGCTGGCTTGATCGACTCTGGAGCGAACCGACCAGGTGTTGACTTGGGCGCAATCGAGGTCCAGCGTTTTTTTCCGGCTCACTTGCACCCGAACGGCCAGACCACTGGGGTCTGTACAACCCACCCGCTGGTCTTGCTGTACAAAACCAGGCCACATTTTCATGGCCGCGCGGTAGCGCTCCACGTCAGTTGCTGAGGCAACGCCCCACACCACCTCACGCAGTGTGGGGTCCGGCTCTATCCCTGGCGGTAGATCTGCAGTATCGGAGTGCGCCACGATGACACGGCAGCCATTGAGGGTCTCGAAGACCAGCCGCACAGGGGATTCTTCGACCAGCGCAAGCCCCCAGTCGAGAAAAAATTGGCGGCAGCGTGGGATGTCTTGGGCCCCAAAGGTGATTTCATCGATACCGAGAACGCTCATGATGTTTCTTTGGTAAAACAACGTTTCCAGATTGAAACGTTCAATCGATTATTTGCCTTGAGCGACCTCAGGTCAATACAAATCCGAGTGTGAGAATGGGTCTTTGCCTGCGCCCTTGTTGACCGCCTCAAGGCCCTGCCAAAAGGGTCGTGTTGTCGATGTTGCTCAAAAGGCGTTCACGCCCCTTGAGGACGTGGCGTTCGGCAGTGGTCTTGGCCTTGGCCCTGGAGCCTTTGGCAATGGCTTCGTAGAGGGTGCGGTGTTCGGCGTTGGATTGCCGCATATTGCCCGGCGCATTGAAGTATTCGCGCCTGAAAAGGTGCATTTCCTTGACGTAATCGTCATAGGCCGCTTGGGCTCTTTGGTTGTTGGCCAGCTGCAGGACCAAGGCGTGGAACTTCAAGTTCAACTCGTAGTACTGGTTGGCGTTCTCGGTTTCACAAGCCCTGTCCATCGCATCGAGCAGGTCTTCAAATTGGGCTTTGTGGCTTTCGGCCAGGTGGTCGGCAGCCCGTTCGGCGGCAAACCCAAAGACCAAGGCGCGCAGGTCATACAGCTCCAGCATTTCGCGCACCGACATTTGCCGCACAAACACCCCCCGGTTCAAAACGGCCTTGACCAAACCCAAGCCCGTGAGCATGCGTATGGCTTCTCGCACCGGACCGCGGCTGGTGCCCATGCGCAGGGCCAAGGCCGCCTCGTTCAGGCGCTCGCCGGGTTTGAGTTCGCCGCTGTAGATCAGTTGCTTGAGCTGATCTGCCACAAAGACGGGCAAACCTTGCTCGGGCTTATCGGGGGTGACATTCATGGGCTGGTGGTGTTGCTGTCATGGCCTGCTGGGGACTTCGCTGGCGTTCACGCCGCTCCAACAAGTCAGGTTCATGGTAACCGATGACTGGCAAAAACAGTGCGTGGGCGTCGCCAATGTGTCAACAATTTTTCTAAAGTGTTGACACTTTGGGTGTGGGCGTTCACACTTTCATGCTCTTTCGCCGTGCTTGCACGGGTCCGACGGGCGGCTTTTTGGAGACGAGAAAAAGGGCGCCTGTTCATTTGAGTTCAGGAACAAGCTCCATGCCGCATCAACCAGCTTCAGCCGCTTTGTCACGATTTCGGGTGATCGATTTGACCCAGGTCCGTGCAGGCCCCACGGCCTGCCGCCAATTGGCCGATTGGGGGGCGGATGTGGTGCAGGTGCAAATGCCAGAGCACATGCGTGGCGACGACACGCTGGGCGGGCAGGAGGGCTCGGACTACCAGTACACCCACCGCAACAAGCGCTCCATCACCCTCAACCTGAAAGAGCCCGAAGGCATTGCCCTGCTCAAGCAGTTGATTGCCAAGGCCGATGTGGTGGTGGAAAACTTTCGCCCCGATGTGAAGTTCCGCCTCGGCATCGATTACGAGTCTCTGAAAAAAGACAACCCCGGTTTGGTGTACGCCAGCATCTCGGGCTTTGGCCAAACCGGTCCCCTGGCCAACAGGCCAGGTTTTGACCAGATCGCGCAGGGCATGGGCGGTTTGATGTCGGTCACCGGCCTGGCCGAGCAGGGCCCGATGCGGGTGGGCATCCCGATTGCCGATTTGTGTGCCGGCATTTTTGCCGCGCAGGGCATCTTGGTGGCTTTGCTCGAGCGTGAAAAGTCGGGCCAAGGCCAGTGGCTGCACACCTCGCTCTTGGAGTCCATGGTGTACATGATGGACTTCCAAACCTCGCGTTGGCTGATCGACGAAGAAGTGGCCACGCAGGCGGGCAATTTCCACCCCACCAGCATCCCCACCGGGGTTTACAAGGCGCGCGATGGCTACATGAACATCGCGGTGTTTGGCTCCAAGATTTGGGAGCGCTTTTGCGACATCTTGGAAGCGCCGCAGTGGGTCACCGACCCGCGCTACAAGGACAAACCCAGCCGCTCGGTCCACCGCGATGCGCTGAACGCTGAAATCAACGAACGCCTGGGCAAGCGGGACCGTGCTTACTGGATCGAACGCCTGAACGATGGCGGTGTGGCTTGTGGCCTGATCAACAGCATGGACGAGGTGTTCAACGAACCGCAAGTCCAACACCTGAAGATGGTGAAAGACGTGGTGTCGGTCCACCAAGGCCCGCAGCGCTTGGTGGGTCAGCCGGTGCAGCTGGAGCGCACGCCCAGCACCATCGCCCGCGCAGCGCCGCGCCGTGGCGAGCACAGCGTAGAAATTCTGGGCGAGCTGGGCTTGGATGAGCAGACCTTGGCCGCCTTGAAATCCAAAGGAGTGTTTTGAATGTCCGACATCGTCTACACCTCGCCCACCGAGCGGGTCAACACCTGGCTGGAGGGCAGCACGCTGTTCATCCAATTCAACAACGTGGCGCGCCACAACGCCTTGTCGGTGGACATGTGGGAAGCCGTGCCCGTGCTGCTGAACCAGGCCGAGCACGACCCCCGCGTGCGTTTGGTGGTGTTCACCGGTGCGGGTGACAAAGCTTTTGTGTCGGGCGCCGACATCTCGCAATTCGAAGACATGCGTGCGGCGCGTGAGGCGGTCACCCGCTACGAGCACATGGCCGAGGCCGCGCTCATGGGCATCTTCAACTTCCCCAAGCCCACATTGGCGTGCATTCGCGGGTTTTGCATCGGTGGCGGCATCAACGTGGCCATCAGCTGCGACATGCGCATCGCTGCCAGCGACGCTGTGTTCTCGGTCCCCGCCGCCCGCCTGGGTTTGGGTTACCGTTATTCGGCCATGAAAAACCTGGTGGACCTGATCGGCCCCGGCGCGGCCAAGGACCTGTTCTTCACGGCCCGCAAAATCAACGCGCAAGAAGCGCAAAGCCTGGGTTTGGTCACGCGGGTCTGCGCACCCGAGGCATTGCCCGACTTGCTGGCCGAGTACACCTCGGCCTTGGCCGCGAACGCGCCGCTGACCATTCAGGCGGCCAAGGCCATCACCCGCGAAATCCTCAAGCCCTCGCCCGAGCTGGATCTGGATTTGTGCACCCGACTCATTCGCGGCTGTTTTGACAGCGCCGACTACGCCGAAGGCCGCAAGGCCTTCATGGAAAAACGCAAACCCGTCTTCAAAGGCGAATGAGGCACCCCATGAAATCGTATTGGATGAACATCAGCAACGGCCAGGGCAGCATGGAACTGCGCGAAGTGGACAGGCCTGTCCCCGGTGCGGGTCAGGTCTTGGTCAAGCTGCACGCGGCCTCGCTGAACCGAGGCGAATTGATCATCGGTCACGGCCTGCATGGCAAGGGCGGCAGCAAGCCTGCGGGCATGGAGGGCGCAGGGCAGATCGTTCAGCTGGGCAGCGAGACCGGTGCCTGGCAGTTGGGCGATCGCGTGATGGGCCGCTGCCCCGGTGCTTTTTCTGAGTACGCCCTGATGGATGTGCGCGAAATCATGCGCGTGCCAGACAATTTGACGCTAGAGCAAGCTGCATCGATCCCGCTCACGTTCTTGGTGACCTATGACCTCTTGGTCTTGCAAGGCCACTTGCAAGCAGGGCAGTGGTTGCTGATCAATGGCGTGTCTTCCGGGGTGGGGGTGGCCAGCTTGCAAATGGCCAAGGTCTTGGGCGCCAAAGTCATCGGCACATCGGGCTCGCAGGCCAAGCTGGACCAATTGAAGCCGCTGGGGCTGGATGTGGGCTTGTGCACCCGCGCGGCCGATTTCCACCAGGCCGTGCTGCAAGCCACCGAGCAAAAAGGGGCCAACCTGGTGGTCAACACCGTGGGCGGCAGCGTCTTTGCCGAAAGCATGCGTTGCATGGCTTTTCAGGGCCGTTTGGGTTTTGTGGGCTATGTCGACAACACGCTCAATGCCACCATTGATTTGGAGGCCCTGCACGCCAAGCGCTTGTGCTTGTTTGGGGTCTCGAACAAAAACCGCACACCCGCGCAGCGGGCCGATGGCATCGCCCAGTTTGCGGCGCAAATCCTGCCGGCTTTTGCCGATGGCCGGATCCAGCCCTTGCTCGATTGGGTGTTTGAGTTTGACCAGTTGGCCGAGGCCAAGGCCCACATGGAAAGCAACCAACACACGGGCAAGATCGTGCTGCGCATGCCCGTCACGAACTGAAGACCCTTTCACTTTCAATTCACAGGAGACGACACCATGAACAAAAGAAACCTGATTTCGGCTTTGGTCCTTTCTTGCTTCGCCCTGGGCGTGCAAGCCCAAGGCGCTGCCTATCCCAACAAACCCATTCGTCTGGTGGTGGGCTTTGCCCCGGGCGGCGCGGCCGACTATGTGGCGCGCGCCATCAGCGACGCGATGGGCAAAGCCATTGGCCAAAGCATCATTGTGGAAAACCGCGCTGGCGCCGGCTCCAGCATTGCCGCAGAAAACGTGGCGAAATCCGCGCCCGATGGCTACAGCATTTTGTTGGCCAGCCCCAGCAGCATCTCGGTCAACCCGGCGCTCAACCCCAAGCTGAACTACACCCCCAAAGACCTGGTGCCCATCACCAAAGTCACCACCTCGCCTTTGGTGATTGCGGTCAACCCCAACATCGGCGTCAACTCGGTGCAAGACCTGATCGCGCGCGCCAAACAATCACCGGGCAAGATCAACTACGCCACCTCGGGCAATGGCTCTGCCCCGCACCTGGGGGCGGCCTTGTTCACCCAGCTCACGGGTGTGGACATGGTGCACATCCCGTTTCGCGGCGGTGCGCCTGCCATCCAGTCGGTGATCGCGGGCGACACCCAAGTGACCTTTGGCACCCCGCCGTCGGTCTTGCCCATGATCCAGGCGGGTCGCTTGAAAGGCTTGGCCGTCAGCACCCGCAACAGCTCGGCCTTGGTCCCTGGTTTGCCGGGCATGCAAGAGGCCAAACTGCCCGAATACGCCATTGAGTTTTGGTATGGTTTGTTTGTGCCCGTGGGCACACCGCCAGCCGTGATGAAGCGCATTTTTGATGCCGCGCAATCGGCCATGGCCCAGCCCTCGGTGAAAGCCGCCTTGGCCCGCGAAGGCACCGATGTGTCGGTTTCCACCACGCCCGAGCAATTTGCAGCGTTTTTGACGGAAGATGCCAAGTTCTGGGTCAATTTGGTCAAGAAGGCCGATGTGAAACTGGACTGAGCCTCAAGGAGTTGCCATGGTTGAAAATGGATTTTTGAAGATCGAATCGATGCAAGCGCGCTGCACCCCTGCAGAGTGGCAAGCCCGGGTGGATTTGGCGGCTTGCTACCGCCTGGTGGCCATCTACGGCATGTCCGACATGATGGCCAACCACATCTCGGCGCGCGTGCCCGGCGAAGACGGTGCTTTTCTCATCAACGCCTACGGCATGATGTACGAGGAAATCACGGCGTCGAGCCTCATCAAAATTGACCACGATGGCAACATCCTGTCCAAGCCCGACTTTGGTGATTTGAACTACGGCATCAACAAAGCCGGTTACGTGATCCACAGCGCGGTGCACGAAGCGCGTCCCGAGGTGGACTGCGTCATCCACACCCACAGCTGGGCCTCCATGGCGGTGTCCTCGCTCGATTGCGGTCTCTTGCCCATCACCCAAACTGCGATGCGTTTCCTCAAGATCGGCTACCACGACTACCAAGGCGTTGTGCTGGATCTGGCTGAGCAAGCCTCGCTGGTGAAAGACCTGGGGCAGGGTGAAGCCCTCATTTTGCGCAACCACGGTGCCCTCACCGTGGGGCGCAGTGTGGGCGAAGCCTTCAACTGGATGCACCGCCTGGAGTTGTCGTGCCATGCCCAACTCGCGGCCATGGCCTGCAACACGCCTTTCGTCAAAGTGGCGCCCGATGTGCTGGAGGAAACCTGGAACAACTACCAGCCTGGCACGCGCAGACCTTATGGCCTGATGGAGTGGCCCGCCTTGCTGCGCAAACTCGACCGCATGGACCCCAGCTACAAAACCTGAGCCATTGATGAACCGCAGAGTCATCGTGCGTGACACGGGAGCCAAAGTCGAATGAGCGATACGATCCATCCCTTGCGCATCCTCATGTCCCAGCAGTCGATGGACCGCTGGGGTGCACCGCTGGCAGCTGTGATGGGGCAGCGCCCCCATGAGCTGATTTCTTTGGAGGCCGCTGCAGCAACACATCGCACGGACGCGCATGTGGCCTTCATCTCGCGCGAGGTCACGGGCACCTCCACCAAACACGAAATTCATCCGGCCTTGCAACGGGTCTATGAGCTCTTGCGCCAATCCCAAGGCCTGCAGTGGGTGCACATCCATTCCGCAGGTGCTGACCGGCAGATCTACCTGGATTTGTTGGCCAAGGGCGTTCAGATCACCACCTCATCGGGCGCCAATGCGCAAGTGGTGGCCACCGTGGCCCTGGCGGGCCTCCTGGCGCTCGCACGCCGTTTTCCTTTGCTCTGGGCAGAACAACAAGCCCGGCAATGGATTCCGATGATGGGCGCGCGCATGCCCCGCGATTTGCCGGGTCAAACCGCGACCATTGTGGGTTGGGGCCCCATTGGCCAAAAACTGGGCAGTCTTTTGCAGGCCTTGGGCATGCGGGTGGTGGCCGTGCGCCAGCAACCGGCAACGCCGCACAGCACGGCAAGCGATGGCGTGGAGATGGTCACATTCGACTCGTGGACCCGTGTGCTGCCTCAAACCGATTGGTTGATCCTGGCCTGTCCACTGACAGCCAAAACCCGTCAACTGGTCACGGCATCGGTGCTGGCCTCTTTGCCCCCCGGTGCTCATTTGGTCAATGTGGCGCGCGGCGAAGTGGTGGACGAAGCTGCGTTGGTGTCCGCACTGCAAAGCGGGCACTTGGGCGGGGCATTTCTGGATGTGTTTGCGCACGAGCCCTTGCCTGCCGATTCCCCTTTGTGGTCATTGCCTCAGGTCATGGTCACGCCGCATGCAGCAGGTCACTCCGATGGCAATGAAACCCGGGTCGGGCAAATGTTCCTGGACAACTTGCGCTGCTGGATGGAAGGGACACCCCTGCGAAATTCGGTGACTTGACCCTTGGCCAGGGCGGGCAAGACAGGGCAAGGTTTTCCCGGGTAGCCGGGCACTTGATTTCTTCACATAATTGTTTTGGTAATTTTTCCAGCAGTTTTATCCATCAGTTTCATTCGGAGATTTTTGTATGACCCACCGTCATGACCCCCGTCGCCGCCAATTTGGCTTGGCCGCCATGTCGGGTCTTGCGCTTGGCGCCTTTGGCTCAGCGCAGGCTCAAACGGCCCCTTGGCCAACAGCCAAACCCATTCGCATGATTGTGAACTTCCCGGCGGGCGGATCGCCCGACCTGGTGGCGCGTGCCGTCTCCACATCGGTGTCCCAAGCCCTGGGCCAACAAATTGTGGTGGACAACCGGGGCGGTGCCGGCGGCATCATTGGCTCTGACTTGGCTGCCAAGAGTGCACCCGATGGCTACACCTTTTTGTGCAGTTCGGGCAGCGGTGCCTCCATCGTGCCTTACGTCACCCCCAAGATGCCGTTTGACCATGACAAGGACTTGATCCCGGTCGCTGCTGGCGCACGTCTGCAGTTGTTTTTGGTGGTGCGCAGCGATGCGCCCTACAAGACTTTTGCCGAGTTCATCGCCTACGCCAAGCGCAATCCTGGCAAGATGAGCTATGGCTCTCCTGGCAACGGCACCAGCCCCCACATTGCGGGTGAGATGCTCAAGTCCCAAGCCGGCATTTTCACTTTGCACATCCCGTACCGCGGTTCTGCCGCAGCGCTGCAAGACCTCTTGGGCGGCAGTGTGGACTATTTGATGGACCCGGGCATTGCCTTCTCGCATGTGCGCTCAGGCCGTTTGCGTTTGTTGGCGGTTACATCGCCGCAGCGCTTGTCCATGTTCCCCGATGCGCCCACGCTCAATGAACTGGGACTCAAGAATTTTGATGCCGGGACATCGCACGGTTTCTGGGCGCCTGCGGGCACGCCAGCGGCCATCGTAGAGCGCATGAACCGCGAGATCAACCGGGCCTTGATGTTGCCCAGTGCAGTCGAGTCCATCAAAGGCATTGGTGCCGAGCCGACGCCCATGTCAGCGGCCGAATTTGGGGCAGTCACCAAAGCCGATGCGCGCCGTTTTGCCCAGATCATCAAGGAGCGCAAAATCGTTCAGGACTGACCCCGACGGCTGTCGGTTGCTGGGGTGGCCTCAAAACTGCCCCGGAAACACCCACAGCAAAGCGGCAGTCATGAACAGGTAGCGGCCGAATTTGCCAATCGCCATGTACAAGGTGCAAGGCCAAAAAGGCATCTTCAGCCAGCCTGCCACGGCGCACAAGGGGTCGCCCACGCCGGGCAACCAGCTGAGCAAACAGGCCTTGGGCCCCAACTTTTCCAGCCAGACCAAGGCCCGGTGGTGCTGGCGCGATCCACGCCAACGGTTCACAGCCGTTTGGGTGCCCCAGCCCATCCACCAGCTGAGCATGCCGCCCAAGGTGTTGCCTGCTGTGGCCACCAAAATCGCGGCCCAAAACAGTTCGGGGTTGAGCTTGACCAAGCCAAACACGGCGGGCTCTGAACCCATGGGCAGCAAAGTGGCCGACACGAAGGCCACCACGAACACGGTGCTCAGGCCGTGTTGCGGCAAAGCCAGCCATTGCAGGGATTCATTGAGCCAAAGTTCCATGCGGGCAGTGTAGCGCCGGGGGCATTTGCCTAGCACACGCAGCTTTCATTTGCTGAAATATTAAGCAACTACAATCGTCTCCTTTCCCAAGCCCACCCCCCATTTCCCAGCATTTTCCAGTCATGCAGATTGGTCCTTACCTGTTGCCGAACAACGTGTTCGTTGCCCCCATGGCGGGGGTGACGGATCGGCCGTTTCGCCAGTTGTGCAGGCAGTTTGGTGCGGGCTATGCCGTGAGCGAAATGGTGACCTCGCGCCCTGACCTGTGGGCCTCGCTCAAAACTTCGCGCCGTGCCAATCACGAGGGCGAGCCCGGTCCGATCGCGGTGCAGATCGCGGGCACCGAGGCGCAGATGATGGCCGACGCTGCGCGCTACAACATTGACCGGGGTGCACAGATCATCGACATCAACATGGGCTGCCCCGCGAAAAAGGTGTGCAACAAATGGGCTGGTTCGGCCTTGATGCAAGACGAGCCGCTGGCGCTGGAGATCATCGGTGCCGTGGTTGAGGCGGCTTTGCCGCACGGCGTGCCCGTGACCCTGAAAATGCGCACCGGCTGGTGCGATGCCGAAAAAAACGCCCTCAGCCTGGCCCTGGCGGCTGAGCGCGCTGGCGTTCAAATGGTCACTGTGCACGGCCGCACCCGTGAGCAGGGCTACAAAGGTTTGGCCGAATACGACACCGTGGCGGCCGTCAAGTCTGCACTCCAGATTCCGGTGGTCGCCAATGGGGATATCGACTCTCCTGAAAAAGCCCGCGAGGTGTTGCGCCTGACGGGTGCCGATGCGGTCATGGTGGGGCGTGCTGCGCAAGGCAGCCCCTGGATCTTCCGCGAGATCACCCACTTCTTGGCCACCGGCGAGCACCTGGCACCTCCCCTGGTGGCCGAGGTGCGACGCGCCTTGCTGGAGCACCTGCAAGACCACTATGGCTTGTATGGCGAGTACACCGGCGTGCGTTCAGCCCGCAAACACATCGGCTGGTATGTGCGTGCACTGCCCGAGGGTGAAGCCTTCCGTGAACACATGAACACCCTCGAAACGGCGCAGCAACAGCTGGCGGCGGTGGCGAACTTTCTGGATGGCTTGGCCAACCAGATGGACCGCCTGCCCATCACCCGTGCCCAGCCGCTTGTGGAGACCTCAGAATGAGTGAACAACAATCCATAGAAAACTGCATCCGGGCCAACCTGGAAACCTATTTTCGCGACCTCGATGGCACCGAGCCGAGCGGCCTGTATGACATGCTGGTCAAGCTGGTCGAAAAGCCTTTGCTGGATGTGGTGATGACCCAATCGGGCCAGAACCAGTCGCGCGCTGCCGAATGGTTGGGACTGAACCGCAACACCTTGCGCAAGAAGCTGCTGGACCACCAACTCCTGAAATGAAACCCGCACTGTGCCCCTGCCTTGTGCCCAGCGCTTTTGCGTGATCGCTTTGCCCAGGCCGCCAGCTTGGAAGCGGCCCAGACCTGTACCGTCCATTGTTGAAGAAAGCTTTTTATGCGCGCACTCATCTCCGTCTCTGACAAAACCGGCATCGTCGAACTCGCCCAGCAGCTCCACGCCCTGGGCGTGGGCCTGATCTCCACCGGCGGCACCGCCAAGCTCTTGGCCGACCAAGGCTTGCCCGTGACCGAAGTGGCCGAGCTCACCGGCTTCCCCGAAATGCTGGACGGCCGCGTCAAGACCCTGCACCCCAAGGTGCACGGCGGCTTGCTGGCGCGCCGCGACACGCCCGAACACATGGCGGCTTTGCAGGCGCACCACATCGACACGATTGATTTGCTCATCGTCAACCTCTACCCCTTTGAAGCCACCGTGGCCAAGCCCGGTTGCACGCTGGCCGACGCGATCGAAAACATCGACATCGGCGGCCCCGCCATGGTGCGTTCCGCTGCCAAAAACTGGAAAGACGTGGGCGTGGTGACCGACGCCAGCCAATATGCCGACGTGATCGCTGAGCTCAAAGCCAACGGCAAGTTGAGCGACAGACTGCGCTTTGCCTTGTCGGTGGCCGCGTTCAACCGCATCAGCCAATACGACGGTGCGATCAGCAACTACCTCTCCAGCGTGAACTTCGAAGCCGAGAAGCTCAGCGATGCCTACGTGCCCGAACGCGCCCAGTTCTCTGGCCAGTTCAATGAGCAATACGTCAAGGGGCAAGACCTGCGTTACGGCGAAAACAGCCACCAGCAAGCCGCCTGGTACCGCGACTTGGCGCCTGCGGCGGGGTCGCTCGCCACCGGCGTGCAGCTGCAAGGCAAAGAACTCAGCTACAACAACATCGCCGATGCCGATGCGGCGTGGGAATGTGTGAAGAGCTTTGACACCACAGCGTGCGTCATCGTCAAACACGCCAACCCCTGCGGCGTGGCGGTGGGCACCAGTGCACTCGAGGCCTACAGCAAGGCTTTCCAAACCGACCCCACCAGCGCCTTTGGCGGCATCATCGCCTTCAACCGCCCGGTGGACAAAGCCGCGGCCGAGGCCGTGAGCAAGCAATTCGTCGAAGTGCTCATGGCCCCCGACTTCAGCGCCGAAGCGCTCGAAGTCTTCAAGAGCAAAGTGAACGTGCGCTTGATGAAAATCGCCTTGCCCGCCAACTATGGCCAAGTGCGCAACGCGCTTGAAACCAAGCGCGTGGGTTCAGGCCTCTTGCTGCAAAGCGCGGACAACCACGAGTTGGCTTTGGCGGACTTGAAGATCGTCACCGTCAAACAACCCACCCCTGAAGAACTGCATGATTTGCTGTTCGCCTGGAAAGTGGCCAAGTTCGTCAAATCCAACGCCATCGTGTTCTGCAAAAACGGCATGACCATGGGTGTGGGTGCTGGCCAAATGAGCCGCTTGGATTCGGCCCGCATCGCCAGCATCAAGGCCGAAGCCGCCCAGCTCAGCCTGCAAAACACCGTGGTCGCCAGCGACGCCTTCTTCCCCTTCCGCGACGGCCTCGATGTGGTGGTGGACGCGGGTGCCACCTGCGTGGCCCAACCCGGTGGCTCCATGCGCGACCCAGAAGTCATCGACGCGGCCAACGAGCGCGGCGTGGCGATGGTCTTCACCGGCGTGCGCCACTTCCGCCATTGATTTCCGCCACTGATCGGACTCTTTTGAACTTTGAACCACTTGGCTTGACCCCCGCGCTTTTGCGCGCTGTGGGTGACATGGGCTTGTATGCCCCCACCCCCATCCAGGCCGAGGCGATTCCGGCGGTTTTGAAGTCGGCAGATGTGTGGGCCACCGCGCCCACCGGCTCGGGCAAGACGCTGGCTTTTGCACTGCCGCTCTTGCAGCAATTGCTGGCCTCGCCGCGCCAGACCAATTTCCGCCGTCCTGTGCGCGTGCTGGTGCTGGTGCCCACGCGCGAGTTGGCGGTGCAAGTGGGCGAAGTGCTGGGCCATCTGGCGTACAAGTTGCCGCAGTCGCTCAAGGTGAGCACCGTGTTTGGTGGCGTGTCGGTGAACCCGCAAATGATGGCGCTGCGCGGGGGTGCCGACATTGTGGTGGCCACCCCGGGACGCTTGCTCGACCTGATCGACCAGAACGCTGTGCGCCTGGCCGATGTGCAGCACTTGGTGCTGGACGAAGCCGACCGCCTGCTGGATCTGGGCTTTGCCGATGAGTTGCAGCGCGTGCTGGCGCTGCTGCCTGCCAAGCGCCAAACGCTGCTGTTTTCGGCCACATTTGCACCTGAGGTGGAAGCCTTGGCGGCCAAGCTGTTGCGTGAGCCGGTTCGCATCACGGTGGAGGCCTTTGAAGGCCACAAGCCCGACATCACCCAGCGCGCCATTGCCGTGGACGAGAAAAGCCGCACCGCCTTGCTGCGCCACTTGATTAAAGAAAACGGCTGGAAGCAGGTGCTGGTGTTTGTGGCCACGCGCTACGCCTGCGAGCATGTGGCGAACAAGCTTTACAAAGCCGGTATTTATGCCACGCCTTTCCACGGCGAGATGAGCCAAGGCGCCCGGCAAGAGGTGCTGAGCGAATTCAAGGCGGGGCGCTGGGACGTGGTGGTGACCACCGACCTGGCCTCACGCGGCATCGACATCGCCATGCTGCCCGTGGTGGTCAACTACGACTTGCCGCGCTCGGCCATCGACTACACCCACCGCATCGGCCGCACGGGCAGGGCGGGTGCGCATGGCGACGCGGTGAGCTTTGTGACCGCCGCAGCGCTGGCGCACTGGCAGCTGATCCAGAAACGCGAAAGTCTGGAACTGCCTTTGGAGCAAATCCCAGGCTTTGAGCAAACCGAAACGCCACCGCCACCGTCGCCCGGCAATGGCGGCATCAAGGGTTCCCGGCCCAGCAAGAAAGACAAGTTGCGGGCGGCGTCGGCCATGAACGCATCGAAGTGAAGGTGCCGGTGTGGGCGTGACCCTGGGCCGTGCTTTTGCCAGAAAAGACCCTGCCTGACCAGTACGGGGTCCATGCCCCGCCTGCTGTGCTGGCGCTTGGGCTGATCGGGGGGTCAATCGTTTGACAAAGCGTCCAACGGGGTTTCGCTGCCGGATGCGTCACGCGCCTTGAGCACGCGCACGCCATGCTTGCTCAAAATCTCCACATAGACCGAAGTCGCGCCCGCCTTGGCCGCGGCATCCACCGCCTCGATGACACCGCTGACGCGCACCACTTCGGCGCTGTCTGCGTTCAGGCCCACTTTGCAGTCAAAGTCCCAAAAATCCGCGCCCTTGGGCACATCACGGTTGCGCTCGCGCTTGAAATATTTGCGGATGTCGTGCTTGACGGCTTCGAGCACGCGGTCGGGGTGCTTGCCATCGGCTTGCAGGGGAAAGTTCTTTTTCATGGGGTTCTTGTTGGCTGGGCAATCGCCCGGACCGGACGTGAATGCAAGCGCGGATTATCGCTGGTCTGGCAGAGCGCATGGACCATGGTGACCTGGATTCTGGTAGCATGCTAACGATAATTTTGGAAATCAAACCATGGACATCGCACTGGTCGGCGGGGGAATTGGCGGCTTGACGGCCGCGGCATGTTTGTTGCGCGATGGGCACCGCGTGCGCATCTACGAACAGGCGCGGCATGTGGGTGAAATCGGCGCGGCGGTGCAGATGAGCGCCAACGCGGTCAAAGTGCTCTACCACCTGGGCCTCAAAGACCGCCTGGAAGCCCAAGCCGTCAAACCCACCGCGTTCGAGTTCCGGCGCTTTGACTCAGGCGAGTTGCTGCACGAGATCAAGCTGGGCGAAGACCATGCCCAGAAACATGGCCACCCTTATTACCAAATCCACCGGGTTGACCTGCATGCGGCTTTGCTGGAAGTGGTCGAGCAACTGGACCCGCAGGCTTTGCAGCTGGGCTATCGGGCGATCGATGTGCTGGAAGACGAGCACAGCGCCTCGATCGTGTTCGACGATGGGCGCCAGGTCAGGGCCAATCTGGTGGTGGGCTCGGACGGCATCAAGTCGGTGGTGCGCAAGCATGTGGTCGATGCCGACCCTCCGGTGTTCACCGGCCAGGTGGCCTGGCGTCTGGCCATCCCCATCGAGCGCATTGCGCCCGAGTTGCGGCCCCCAGTGGTCTCCTCGATTTGGTGCGGCCCCAAAAACCACGCCGTGATGTATTACATGCGTGCAGGCCAGGTGCTCAATTTCGTGGGTTGCGTCGAGCGGCCATGGGAAGAAGAGTCCTGGACCTCGCGCCAGCCTTGGGAAGAGCTGGACCAGGACTACGCCGGCTGGCACCCCATCGTGCGTGCCGCCATTGACAACGTGGACCGTGACCAATGCTTCCGCTGGGCCCTGAACAACCGCAAGCCGGTGATGAACTGGTGCACGGACCATGTGGCCTTGTTGGGCGATGCGGTGCACCCCACCTTGCCCTACATGGCGCAGGGCGCTGCGATGGCGATTGAAGACGCGGCGGTGCTGAGCCGGGCCTTGGCGCTTGACTTGCCTTTGGCCCAAGCCTTGCAGGTTTTTCAAAACCACCGTGCGCCCCGTGCAGCGCGGGTGGTGCGGGAGTCCACCGAAATGGGCGATCTGTACCACATTGCCGACGCCCAGCAAATGAAGCAAGCCTTCAAGGACCGCAACATCGCCGCATCGCGCAACAACTGGTTGTACCCCTACGACCCGATGCATGCGGATTTGATGACGCCCGCCGGATGAAAAAAGCCCCGTCCAGCGGGGCCTGTGGAGATGAGCTGGGCTGAAGTCAATCGGCCTTGATGCCCTGGTCTTTGATGAGTCGTGCCCAGCGCTCGGCATCGCGCTCGACCAGTTGGGCAAAGGCTTGTGGCGTGCTGCCGTTCGGGTCCATGCCTTGCGAGACAAAGGCTTTTTTGACGTCGTCGCCGCTGAGCATTTGGTTGATCTCGCGGTTGTAGAGGTTGACGATGTCGGCCGGTGTGCCTTTGGGGGCAAAGATGCCGTACCACATGTCCACGTTCACATTGCCCGCCTTGGCTTCGGCCAGGGTGGGCACATCGGGCAGCAAGGCGTGGCGCTTGTCGCTGCCAATGCCCAGTGCCGTCAGGCGACCCGAACGGATGTGCGGCAAAGCCACATGGATGGGCAAAAACATCGCGTCCACTTGGCCGCCGAGCAGGTCGGTCACGGCCGGACCGGTGCCGCGGTAGGGGATGTGGGTCAAGAAAACCTGGGCGGTGTTTTTGAACAATTCCATCGACAGGTGGTGCGGCGTGCCCACACCGGGCGATGCGTAATTGAGCCGTCCCGGCTGCTTGCGCAGCGCGGCGACAAACTCTGCCGCAGTTTTGTAGCCCGATTGCGCTGGGGTCACCAGCAAGAGTTGTCCCCAGCTGGTCAGCGATACCGCGCTGAGGTCTTTCACGGCATCAAAACTCAAGCCCGGGTAAAGCGCGCGGTTCATCACCAGCGTGTTGACACTCACCAACAGGGTGGAGCCGTCCGGGGCTGAGCGCACCACCGCTTCGGTGCCGATGTTGCCCGAAGCGCCCACACGGTTCTCGACCACGACGGGCCGGTTCAGGCGTTGAGACAACTTGGGCCCGAGTGTGCGGGCGATCAGGTCAATGCCGGTCCCGGGGGTGAAGGGCACGATCAGTTTGAGTGGGCCCTGGTTGGCAGTGCTTTGGGCCCAAGCCAAGGGGGAGGCGGCTCCCATGCAAAGTCCGGCACCCAAGAGGGCTGAGACGTGTCGGCGTGACGGGTTCATTGGCAGACTCTCCATGCGTTAGTATGCCAACGATTATTGACGAGTTGACTTGCGCGCTTTATCCATAGAATCCCTGACACATGGCCACAGACGACATTTACCAGCGACCGGGTTTCTTGTTGCGCAGAGCGCACCAAATCTCTGCATCGATTTTTGAGCGGGCTTGCGCCGAACTGGCTTTGACCCCTGCCCAATACGGCGTCTTGAGGGTGATGCAAGAACAACCGGGCATTGACCAATCGAGCCTGGCGCGGGCCTTGGCTTTTGACAAGGTCACGGTGCTGCGGGTCATCAAGGGGCTGGAGGACCGCGGGTTTTGTCAACGTGCGGTGTCTGCCGATAACCGCAGACAGATGGCGGTGCGCTTGAGCCCGGCAGGTGCCGAGTTGTTACGCCAGGCCCAAAAGCCTGTGCAACAAGCGTACGAAACCCTGCTCAGCCCCTTCAGCGATGCGCAGCGCGCACAATTCTTGAGCCTTTTGCACTTGCTCAACTCCGAACTCGACACCGAGGCGCGGGCCAGTTTTGTGCCCATGAAGCGATGAGCTCAATCCGCACGCCAGCGGTATTTGACTTGAAAACTGACCGCGCCATACAGCCTGTTGTCTAGAGGCGGCACCCAAGCCACATTCAGGCCCCAATGCCCGCGTTCGAGACTGGCGGTGGGAATGAGCGCCGGAAACCAGCCGCCGTCAAACGCATTCGGGTAACCGTTGAAGAACCCGGCCACCACGCCGAGTTTCACATTCCCCATGCGCCAAGGTTGGTAGTAGGCGCCAGCGTAGTTGGAGTTGGCGTTGTTGCTGTTGCGAAAGCGCCCGGCGGTGACGCTCCAGGTGTCGTTCAGGGCGTATTCAAAGCCGAGGCCCGGGTTGGCATTGCGCAGACCTTGGTCGGTGTCAAAGTGCGCCGAATAAAACCCGGCATTGAGCCACAGGCGACTGGCGTCCAATTGGGCATGCACTGGGCTGCACAGGCCGCTCAGGCCGATGCAGATCAGACAGGCCTGGCGTTTCATGTTTCAGATCAAAGCGTTTTGAACACGTCGCCTGCCACGCGCACGGTCTCGGCGATGTCGGCTTCGGTGTGGGCGGCGCTGACAAAACCAGCTTCGTACAAAGCGGGGGCGATGTAGACACCCCCGCCCAGCAATCCGTGGAACAGTTTGTTGAACTTGGGGCTGTCGCTGGTCATGACCTGGGTGTAGTTTTGCGCCAACTCAGGCAGCAAGAAAAAGCCGAACATGCCGCCTTGGCAATCGGCGCTGAAAGGCACACCCGCGCTGGCGGCGGCGCCTTTGAGGCCATCGACCAAGCTTTGGGTGCGCGCGCTCAGTGCGTCCCAAAATCCGGGTTTGGCGATTTCACGCAAAGTGGCCAGGCCGCAAGCGGTGGCCACCGGGTTGCCGCTCAAGGTGCCCGCCTGGTAGACCGGGCCGGTGGGGGCCAACTGGCGCATGATCTCGCGCGGACCACCAAAAGCGGCCAGCGGCATGCCGCCACCAATCACTTTGCCCAGCACCGTCATGTCGGGCTTGAAGCCGGGAATGGCTTTGGCGTACACGCTTTGCGCGCTGCCCAAGGCCACGCGGAAACCCGACATCACTTCGTCAAACACCAGCAGCGCACCGTGCTGGGTGCACAGTTCGCGGCAACGCGTCATGAAGGGCACGCTGGCGCGCACAAAGTTCATGTTGCCTGCAATGGGCTCGATCATCACGCAGGCCAATTCCTGGCCGTGCAGGGCAAAGGCTTCTTCCAGTTGCTGGATGTTGTTGTATTCGAGCACCAGGGTGTCACGCACCACCTCGGGCGGCACGCCAGCGCTGGTGGGGTTGCCAAAGGTGGCCAGGCCCGAGCCGGCCTTGACCAGCAGCGCATCCGCATGGCCGTGGTAGCAGCCTTCGAACTTGATGAACTTGGTGCGGCCGGTGGCGCCACGGGCCAGGCGCAGCGCGCTCATGCCTGCTTCGGTGCCCGAGCTGACCAGGCGCACCATTTCCATGGACGGCACGTGTTTCAGGATCTCTTCGGCCAGCTCGATCTCGCGCTCGGTGGGGGCACCAAACGAGAAGCCGTCAAGTGCCGCTTTTTGCACCGCTTCAAGCACGGCCGGATGGCCGTGGCCCAGGATCATCGGGCCCCAGGAGCCGATGTAGTCGATGTATTTCTGGCCATTGGCGTCCCAGAAATAGGCGCCTTGGGCGCGTTGCACAAAGCGCGGCGTGCCGCCCACGGCGCGAAAAGCGCGCACAGGCGAGTTGACGCCACCAGGGATCACTTGGGCTGCACGGTCAAATAGGGTTTGGTTGCGGTCGGTCATGGTGTGTGTCTTTGTCTCAAGCTTCAATGTTTGGTTTCGTTGAATGGCACTTCAAAGTAATCAGCACCGGGGTGTACTTCGGACCCTTCTTCGTCGGGGCTTTCCTCGTCCTCGGGCAGCGCCCAGAACAAGCGGTCCGGAATGACCTGGCCCATGCCGGGCCGAAAACCTTCGTCGAGGCAGCGGTCGAGGTAGTGCAGGGCTTCGCTGCTGGCTTCGGGCAGGTCCATGCCGGTGGCCAACAAGGCGGCCAAAGCCGCTGACAGGGTGTCACCTGCGCCTGCAAACACCGCCTCGATGCGTTCAAACTTTTCGTGTCCCAGCACCGTCTCCGGCGTGGCCAGCACGTTGTCGATGTGTTGCTCGGGCAAGGGCAGGCCAGTGACCAGGGTGTAGGGCACGCCCAACTCGGCGGCTGCTTTGGCGATGTCGCGTGGCCCGGGGTTGCGCTCGCCAGTCCAATCGGGCAACAACCAGCGGCGCAGTGTGCTGTGATGACCCACCAGCACACTGGTTTGGGGCAACAACAGTTCGCGAAAGGCGTCCAGGTAGGCATCGATCTTGTCGTCTTCCCACCACGACAGATTGGGCATGTAGGCCACCACCGGCACCCCGTCGTAGTCGTCAGCCAATTCCGCGATCATGGCCAGGCTCTCGGGGGTGCCGACAAAGCCGACCTTGATCACCTGCACCGGCACGTCTTCGGCCATGGCACGGGCCTGGTCGTTCACGGCTTCTTCGTCCAAAGGGTAAAAGTCGGTGATGCTGCTGGTGTCACGCACATAGGCCCCGGTGCAAACAGGCAAGCAATGCGCCCCGACCGAGGCCATGGCCACCGCGTCGCAACTCAAGCCGCCTGCGCCACTGGGGTCATTGGCATTGAAGGACAAGACGCATGCCAAGGAGGCCGACTCTTCATCGGTCAAGACCTGCTCAATGTCGGAAATTTCAGGACTGGAATCGGTCATTCAAAAGTCGAATCTCAGGGGCTTCGAATCCGCTGAACAGGGGGTGTTGGGCGGGCCGATACAATCAATTCATTCTATTCGACTCTCTGAATGTGACACGGTGATGGAACACAAAACTTGGATGTGCTTGATTTGCGGCTGGATTTACGACGAGGCCGAGGGTGACCCCGAGCACGGCATTGCCCCGGGTACCAAATGGGAAGATGTGCCCATGAACTGGACTTGCCCTGAGTGCGCTGCCCGCAAGGAAGATTTCGAGATGGTGGCGATCTGACAGATCTGACCGATCTGAGGCGCTGACCCCAAGCCGTCCCTTCAGGCGGCTTTTTTCTTGACCACGGCGTACCGCGCCAAGGTTTTGTCTCGCGCTTGGGCATGGTCCACGATGGGCGCAGGGTAGGTTTTGCCGATGACCACGCCGGCCTCTTGCAACTCCAGTGGCTTGGCCAGCCAGGGCGCATGCAGCGCCGCCGTGGGCAAGGCCGCCAACTCTGGCACATAGCGGCGGATGAATTTGCCCTCGGGATCGAACTTTTCGCTTTGGCTCGTCGGGTTGAAGATGCGAAAGTAAGGCTGCGCGTCACAGCCACTGGAGCTGGCCCACTGCCAGCCGCCGTTGTTGGCCGACAAATCAAAGTCGTTCAGGTGGGTGGCGAAGTACTTTTCGCCCCAACGCCAGTCGATGCCCAAATCCTTGACCAGAAAGCTGGCCACCACCATGCGCAGGCGGTTGTGCATGTAGCCCGTCTGGTTGATTTGGCGCATGGCCGCGTCCACCAAGGGGTAGCCGGTGCGGGCTTGGCACCAGGCCTCGAACAATTTGTGGGCGTGGGGGCCGTGTTCCCAGCGGATGGCATCGTATTCGGGCTTGAAGCTTTGCCCGTGCCCGACATGCCCGAAGTTGTGCAACACCTGCACATAAAAGTCACGCCAAATCAGCTCGGACAGCCACACGCCGGCGCCCACGCTGCCTGCCAGCATGCGCGGATGTGCCTCGCGCGCCAGCTGGCGGATCGACACCGTGCCAAATCGCAGGTGCACACTCAAATAGCTGGGGCCTTTGACCGCCGGGAAGTTGCGTGTGTCTTCGTAGGTGTCGATGCGGGTCAAAAAGTCCTGCAACAAAGCTTGGGCACCCGATTCGCCCGTGGGGATTTTCAGGGCTTGCAGGTTGGTGTGCTCAAAACCGATGTCTTGCAGGCTGGGCACCGGCTGCGCCAGATCGTCAGGGCGGGGGGCCAGGCGACTTGCCATGGGGGCCACCTCGAAAGCCTGCAGGTCTTCGGGGGTGATTTTTTTCAGCCAAGCGTTTTTGTAAGGTGTGAACACGCTGAAGGGCTTGGCCGACTGGGTCAACACCTCATGGCGCTCAAAGATGACATGGTCCTTGAAGGTGTGCAGCACGATGCCGTGGTCGGCCAGGTGGCCGCGCACCTGGATGTCGCGCGCCAGCGCCAGGGGCTCGTCGTCGTGGTTGGCAAACACCGCTTGGGCTTGCAGGTGTTTGGCCAGTTTGACGATTTTGTCCTTGGCCACACCATTGCGCACGATCAGGCCCGCTTGCGGGTGGCCAGACAGTTCGCGCAAACGGGCGTCCACATCGACCAGCGACTCGCGGATGAATTCGACCCGGCGGTCGGCGCGGGGCAGGGCGTCCAGGATCTCGGTGTCGAACACAAACACCACATGCACCTGCTGGCAATGCAGGAGGGCCTGGTGCAAAGCCGCGTGGTCGCTCACGCGCAAATCGCGCCGCAGCCAGACCAGACCGCAAGAAAAAGGGGTTGCCATCAGGGTTTTCCGGGTTGGGAGGGTGGATACCGCGTCGGGCCCGTCGGGCAGGCCAGGCCGCTAAAATCGGTGCATGACCGATTGTGCCTCCATCGACCTCAAGCATCATTTCCTGATCGCCATGCCCGGGTTGGAAGACGAGACATTCGCCCGCAGCGTCATTTACATGTGTGAGCACACCCCTCATGGGGCCATGGGCCTGATCATCAACAAACCCGCCGACATCAGCATGGGCCATCTGTTTGACAAGGTGGACCTGACCCTGCGCCGGCAAGACCTCTTGTCAAATCCGGTTGGCCACGGAGGCCCGGTGCAGACCGAGCGCGGCTTTGTGCTGCACGACCCGATGCGCATGGACAAGCCCGAGCCAGAGGCAGGCTCGGTTTATGCCTCCACCTTGACGGTACCCGGGGGCCTGGAGATGACCACCTCCCGTGATGTGCTGGAAGCCCTGTCTTCGGGCGCAGGCCCGCGCAGGGTGTTGATCACCTTGGGCTATGCCTCTTGGGGGGAGGGGCAGCTCGAGTCGGAATTGAGCGAAAACGCCTGGCTGACCGTGCCTGCCAGCGCCGATGTCGTGTTTGAAGTGCCCATGGCCGAGCGCTACGACCGCGCCCTGGACCTGCTGGGCCTCAAAAGCTGGATGCTCTCGCCAGACGCGGGGCACGCATGAACGACGAGTGGGTGGTGCCCCCCAACCAGCAAAGCTTTCTGGCCTTTGACTACGGCCTCAAACGCACGGGCGTGGCCGTGGGCAACCGACTGATGAAAACCGCCACCCCGCAAGGCACGATTGCCGCCGAGGGCGATGCCCGTTTTGAGCACATCGCCAAACGCATTCAGGAGTGGCAGCCCGATGCGCTGGTGATCGGCGTGCCCACCCACCCCGACGGTGGTGAACACGAAAACACCTTGCGCGCCCGCAAGTTTGGTCGCCAGTTGCGCGGCCGTTTTGGCCTCGCGGTTTACGAGGTGGACGAGCGCTACACCACCACCGAAGCCCATTCGCAGGGCGCCAAAGACGCCGATGCGGCCGCGGCGGCGATCATCCTGGACCAATTTTTAAGGAAGCTGCCATGAGTGCCCTTGCTTTGAACGCCGAGGCCCTTTACCAAGAACTGCTGCGCGGCGTGCGCAGCCTGTGCCAGGCCAATACCCGTTTGGTGGGCATCACCTCGGGTGGAGCCTGGCTGGCCGAGCGGCTGCAGCGTGACCTGGGTTTGCCGGGTGAATCGGGCCGGGTGTCATCGGTCATGCACCGCGACGACTTTGCCCAGCGAGGCCTGTCGGCCGGTGGTCAGACCCACCTGCCTTTTGAGGTCGATGGTGCCGACATTCTGGTGCTGGACGATGTGCTCTACACCGGCCGCACCATCCGTGCGGTGCTCAACGAGATTTTTGACTACGGTCGCCCCGCCCGTGTGCAGCTGGCGGTGCTGGTGGACCGGGGCGGGCGTCAGCTGCCGGTGCAGGCCGACTACGCCGCCGCTCGCGTGGCCCTGCCCGAGACGCAATCGCTGGCGCTGGCCCGCGATGCGGCGGGACGGTTCAGTTTTGACGTGGAGAACAAAGCCTGAATGAGGTGATCACAAGATGCTCTACAAACGCAACAACCCCCAACTCAACAAAAACGGCGAGCTGATCCACCTGCTCTCCACCGAAGGCCTGTCCAAAGACATCCTCACGCACATCCTCGACACGGCGGCCAGCTTCGTCAGCGTGAGCGACCGCGAAGTGAAAAAGGTGCCGCTCTTGCGCGGTAAAAGCGTGTTCAACCTGTTCTTTGAAAACAGCACCCGCACCCGCACCACCTTTGACATCGCCGCCACCCGCCTGTCGGCCGACGTCTACACGCTCGACATCGCCCGCTCGTCGGCCAGCAAAGGCGAGTCGCTGCTCGACACCATCGCCAACCTGAGTGCGATGGCCGCCGACATCTTCGTGGTGCGCCACAGCGAGTCGGGCGCGCCCTACCTGATCGCGCAACATGTCGCGCCCCATGTGCACGTGGTCAACGCGGGTGACGGGCGTCACGCCCACCCCACGCAGGCGCTGCTGGACATGTACACCATCCGCCACTACAAAAAAGACTTTGCCAATCTCACCGTGGCCATCGTGGGGGACGTGCTGCACTCGCGTGTGGCGCGCTCGGACATCCACGCGCTCACCACCTTGGGCTGCGCCGAAGTGCGTGTGGTGGGCCCCAAAACTTTGGTGCCTGCGGACATGGCGCAAATGGGTGTGCGCGTGTTCAATAACCTCGAAGAGGGCATCCAGGGCTGTGACGTGGTCATCATGCTGCGCCTGCAAAACGAACGCATGAGTGGCGCGCTGCTGCCCTCCAGCCAGGAATATTTCGAGAGCTTTGGCCTCACGCCCGAAAAACTCCAACTCGCCAAACCTGACGCCATCGTCATGCATCCGGGTCCGATCAACCGGGGGGTCGAGATCGACTCGGCCGTGGTCGATGGTCAACAAAGCGTGATCCTGCCCCAGGTGACCTTTGGCATTGCGGTGCGCATGGCGGTCATGAGCATCGTCGCGGGCAATGAGGCGTGAGGACTGACACCATGAAATTATTCATTCAAAACGGCCGCGTCATCGACCCCGCCAGCGGCTTTGACCAGACTGCCGATGTGGCCATCGCCGCCGGACGCATCGTGGCCATCGGTCAAGCGCCGGCTGACTTCAGCGCCAACCGTGTGATCGATGCCAAGGGTTGCATCGTGGCCCCCGGTCTTGTGGACCTGGCCGCGCGCCTGCGCGAGCCAGGCCAGGAGCATGCAGGCATGCTGGAGAGCGAAATGGCCGCGGCCGTTGCGGGCGGCGTGACCAGCTTGGTCTGCCCGCCCGACACCGAACCGGTGCTCGATGAGCCGGGTTTGGTCGAGATGCTGCGCTACCGCGCCGAAAAACTGCACCAGGCCCGCGTGCTGCCTTTGGGCGCACTCACCGTGGGCCTCAAAGGCGATGTGCTGACCGAGATGGTCCAGTTGACCGATGCCGGTTGCGTGGGCTTCAGCCAGGCCGAGGTGCCGATCCCCAGCACGCAAGTGCTGCAACGTGCTTTGCAGTACGCCAGCACCTTTGGCTTCACGGTTTGGTTGCGACCGCAAGAGCTGAACTTGGGCAAGGGCGTGGCCGCCAGTGGTTCACTGGCCACCCGCATGGGCTTGTCGGGGGTCTCGGTGGCCGCCGAGACCATTGCCCTGCACACGATTTTTGAGTTGGTGCGCAGCACCCGTGCACGCGTGCATCTGTGCCGCATCAGCAGTGCCCAAGGGGTGGACTTGGTGCGCCAAGCCAAGGCCGAGGGCCTGCCCGTGACGGCCGATGTGAGCATCAACTCGCTGCACCTGACCGATGCCGACATGGGCTACTTTGACAGCCGCGCGCGCTTGACGCCTGTGCTGCGCCAGCAGCGTGACCGCGACGCCCTGCGTGCGGGTTTGGCCGATGGCACGATCGATGTGCTGGTCTCGGACCACACCCCGGTCGATGCCGATGCCAAAGCCCTGCCTTTCGCCGAAGCCGAACCCGGCGCCACCGGCATGGAACTGCTGTGGAGTCTGGCCCTGAAATGGGGCCAAGAGGCGGCCTTGCCTGTGCCGCAAGTGCTCTCGCGCATCACGGCCGATCCGGCCCGCGTGCTGGGCACCTCCCTGGGCCATTTGGAAGACTCGGTGGGTCACTTGGCGGTGGGCGGCGTGGCCGATCTGTGTGTGCTTTCGAGCGAAGGTCACTGGCTGGTGAGCGAAACCACCTTGCGCAGCCAGGGCAAGAGCACCCCGTTTTCGGGCTATGAGTTACCCGGCCGCGTGCGGGTGACCGTGGTGGGCGGACAAGTGGCGTTCGAAGCCCGCTGAGCCGGTCTGGATGCCGAGCGGGTCGTCATGCGTTCATTGATCGCCATTTGGAAATTGCTCAGGGGTCTGTGGCATGTGCTGGTGGGCATGTGGACGATTTATCTGCGCTTTCCCCAATGGGCGCCCGAGCAACGCGAAATGCGGGTTCAAGCCTGGGCGCTGAAGTTCCTGGCGCTGTGGGGTGTCCATGTCCGGGTTTTGGGTCAGCCGGTGGCCACCGGCCCGGCATTGCTGGTGTGCAACCACATTTCCTGGCTGGACATTTTGGTCATCCATGCCGCACGGCATTGCCGATTTGTCTCGAAATCCGACATCCGTGCGTGGCCCTTGGTGGGCATGCTGGCCACCGGTGCGGGCACTCTTTATATCGAGCGCACCAGCCGAAAGGATGCGCTGCGCATGGTGCGCGACATGGCCGATGCCATGAAAAACGGTGACGTGGTGGCCGTGTTTCCTGAGGGCACCACCAGCGATGGGCGAGACCTGCTGCCTTTTCACGCCAACCTGATTCAGGCCGCCATTGATGCCCAAGCGCCGGTTCAGCCCCTGTCGCTGAAATTCACCGATGCCCTCAGTGGCTTGCCCAGCTTTGCGCCTTGCTACATCGGTGATGACACCTTGATCGGCTCCATCTGGCGCACCCTGAAAGCCCAACGCATTGAGGCCATTTTGCATTTTGGCGAACCCCAAGTTGCCCAGGGGCGCGACCGCCGCGCTTGGGCGCACGACTTGAGGCAAGACATCATCGTCTTGCGGGACGCCGATGCGCCCATGCAGGCCCCAAACCCAAGGGCGCTCAAACCAATTTGACGGGTTGGTACTTGGGGTCGGTGTGCTCACACGCCTGGGCTTTGGCGCAAGGCATCTGGCACAGTTCGCGATCGGTCACGGGGCATGCACGGTTGAAAGTTACCACATGGTCCACCTCGGCGCGGATGCCGATCCATTCGCCCAGCTTGTGGTCGTGGTGGCTGGGCACATGCGCCATCAGCAAGTCGCCGCTGGCCAAGCGCAAGGTGTACAAAAACTCCGAGCCCCGAAAGGCTTTGCGGATGATTTCGGCCTTCACCGGGGCGTCGTCGTCGTGCACGATGTCATCGGCGCGCAACAGCACGTCGCATTGGCCTCCCTCAAAAACGCCAGGCAGTGGGCATTCCCCCACATCCTTGAGTTCACCCACCGGTGTGCTGACCAGCACATGGCCATCGACCTCGCGCAAGGTGGCGGGGGTGAAGACGCCGTGGCCAATGAAGTCGGCCACAAAGCGGGTGGAGGGACGGTGGTACAGGCTGTAGGCATCGTCCCACTGGTGCAACTGGCCTTCGTTCATCACGCCGATGACGTCACCGATGGCAAAGGCTTCGAGTTGGTCGTGCGTGACGAGCAAGGCCGTGGCTTGGGCAGCTTTGAGGATGTTGCGCACCTCTTGTGCCAGACGTTCGCGCAGGTCAATGTCCAAATTGGAAAACGGCTCGTCCAGCAGCAGCAAGTCGGGCTTGGGGGCCAGGGCTCGGGCCAAGGCCACGCGCTGCTGTTGGCCCCCTGACAACTCGTGCGCAAAGCGGTGGTCGGAACCGGTCAGGCCCACCAGGTCCAGCACCTCGGCCACCCGTTTTTGTCTTTCTGACTTGGGCAGATGCGCCAGGCCAAAGGCCACGTTGCGGCCCACGTCCATGTGGGGGAACAGCGCGTAGTCTTGAAACACCATGCCGATGCGGCGGCGCTCGGCGGGTTCGGTGTGGCCTTTTTCGCTGACCACACGCTTGGACAGCAAAATTTGCCCCCCTGTGACCGGCTCCAGCCCTGCCACTGCGCGCAGCAAGGTGGTTTTGCCACAACCCGAGGGCCCGATCAGCACGCCAATATCACCCGAACGCAGCCCAAGGTTCACCCCCCGCACGGCGGGCGAGGGGCTGCCGGGGTATTGGATGTCCAGTTGGCGCAGTTCTAGAAACATGAGAAGGATTGTAGGCAGGTTGCGTGTGCCCCCTGGACGGGCTGTGCCATCGGCTGGGCGCCTTCAAGTGTGCCGATGGGCGGCTTCTACAATAGCCCCGATATGCTGAACACACTGGCCCGCCATGTCACGGGTCTTTCTTCTTTGTTGTTGGCCGTGTTGGCCCTGGCTTTGGCTTTGCCTGTTTTGGCGGTGCTGGGCTCGTGGCTGCAATGGGGCGGTGACAGTGCCGGTATTTTGCGGGAGATGGTCAGCACGGTGCTGCCCGATTACACCCTGACCACGCTGGGTCTGTGCCTGATGGTGGCGCTGGGGGTGACCGTAGTGGGTGTGACCACAGCGGCCCTGGTCACCTTGTTTGACTTTCCGGGGCGCGGTGTTTTCGAATGGCTTTTGCTGCTGCCGCTGGCCATGCCCGCTTATGTGGTGGCCTATGCCTACACCGACTTTTTGCAGTTCAGCGGTCCGCTGCAGGTGGCTTTGCGCGAGGCGCTGGGTCTGCAAGGGCGCTTGTGGCCCGATGTGCGCAGCGTTTGGGGTGCGGCGCTGGTGTTCACGCTGTCGCTCTACCCTTATGTGTATTTGCTGGCCCGCACGGCTTTGGTCGAGCGCGCTTCGGGCCTGATGGAAGCTGCGCGCCTGCTGGGCGCACCCCTGTCGCGCCGCATCCGCGAGATTGCCCTGCCACTGGCACGCCCTGCGGTGGCGGCCGGCGTGGCGCTGGCGCTCATGGAGACCCTGGCCGACTTTGGGGTTTCCAGCTACTTTGGCATCCAGACCTTCACGGCGGGCATCTACAAAGCCTGGTTGTCCATGGACAACCGCATCGCAGCGGCACAGTTGGCCACCGTCTTGCTTTTGGTGGTGGTGGTGCTTTTGCAGCTGGAGCAGCGGGCCCAAAAGCGCATGCGCTTCAACCAGGGGCGGGGCTCGCGCCAGGGCTCGGCTGAAGCGCAGCCGGTTCAGTTGCGGGGCGCGCGCCGCGTGCTGGCTTGGGGGCTGTGCAGCTTGCCGGTGCTGTTGGGTTTTGTTTTGCCTGTGCTCATCATGCTGCGGGCCTTGGTGGGCGAGACCACAGAGATACCTTGGGAACGCTTTGGGCATTGGGCCTGGACCAGTTTGCGCTTGGGCGTGGCCACCGCCGTGTTGGCCGTGGGCGTGGCCTTGGCCTTGTCATTCAGCGTGCGCACGCGAGGTGATGTGTTCAGCCGTTGGGCCATGGGGCTGGTGGGCCTGGGTTATGCCATTCCGGGTGCGGTGGTGGTGGTGGGTTTGCTGCTGCCCGTGGGCTGGATTCAGCAAATCTGGCCCGCGTCTTCGGTTGGGGCCTGGATCACAGCCACCTCGCTGGGCCTGGTCTGGGCTTATCTGGTGCGCTTTTGTGCGGTCGCCTTGCAATCCGTACAAAGCGGCTATGCGCGCATTCCGAACACTCTGGATGATTCGGCCCGCATGCTGGGCGTGACCGGCTGGGGTTTGATGCGCCAGGTGCACGCGCCTTTGCTGCAACGCACCACCGTGGCGGCGGCCTTGCTCGTGTTTGTGGACGTGATGAAGGAGTTGCCCGCCACCATGGTGCTGCGCCCCTTCAACAGCGACACGCTGGCCGTGGTGGCCTACCAATTGGCGCGCGACGAGCGTTTGGGCGAGGCGGCCTTGCCCTCGCTGGCGCTGGTGCTGGTGGGCCTGATCCCGGTCATTTTGCTCAGCCGCACTTTGCGTCAGCAAGCGCACTGAGCCGTGGTTGTAAAGTCGGGTGCCAGCCGTTGACGCCGCTCGGAGGCCATGATCGAACCCACAGGATTTTGAAAACCATGAGCACGATGCACATTGAATCGTTTTTCGACCCCGCCACCTCCACCTTCAGCCACATCCTGGCCGACTTGCCAGCCAGGCAATGCGCCCTGATTGACAGTGTGCTGGACTACGACCCCAAGTCGGGCCGCACCAGCACGGCCAGCGCTGACCGTCTGCTGGCCCGCGTGAGAGAACTGGGCCTGAACGTGCAGTGGCTGCTGGAGACCCATGTGCACGCCGACCACCTGTCGGCTGCACCCTATTTGCAACAGCAATTGGGTGGGCAATTGGCGATTGGTGCGCACATCACCACGGTGCAAAACGTGTTTGGCAAACTGTTCAACGCGGGCACCGAATTTGCCCGTGACGGCAGCCAGTTTGACCGCCTGCTGGCCGATGGCGATTGCTTGCAGGTTGGTCATTTGCACGTGCAGGCCATGCACACGCCGGGTCACACCCCTGCATGCATGAGCTATGTGGTCACCGATGCCGGCGAGCCTGCGCGACAAGTTGCTTTTGTGGGGGACACCTTGTTCATGCCCGACTACGGCACGGCCCGTTGCGACTTTCCGGGCGGCAGTGCCAGCACGCTGTTCCAGTCCATCCAGAAAGTGCTGAGCCTGCCCGACAGCACCCAGCTTTATTTGTGCCACGACTACCCCCCCGAGGGCCGTGAGCCCCAATGCGTGACCACCGTGGCCGAGCAGAAAAAAACCAATGTCCATGTGCACCAAGGGGTGATGGAAGAGGCCTTTGTCAAGATGCGGCAAGCACGCGATGCCACCTTGTCCATGCCCGTGTTGATGCTGCCATCGGTGCAAGTGAACATGCGCGCCGGACACATGCCGCCGCCCGAGGGCAACGGCACCACTTACCTCAAAATCCCGATCAACGCCTTGTGATCCGAGACTCGGGCACCCCGCCTGCGGGGTGGGTGCATCCAGGGGCTTATTTGATTTGGTGCATAAGCAAAGAACAAATCAATGGTTGGACTTTGCGTCAAAATCGTCACAATCCGCAGAACTTGAGACCTTTGAAGAACAGCACCATGGCCAAAACCGCCCCCAAAGACGACAGTGCCCTGACCGAATCCGAGGAGGTTTTTGAAAAAGCCGCCGAAGTGTTTCGGGTCATGTCAGCGCCCATGCGCCTGCGCATCATCAGCGCCTTGTGCAATGCCGAAAAAAATGTGGGCGAGCTGCTGGCCGAGATCGATACGACCCAACCCAATATGTCCCAGCACCTCAACACCCTTTACCAAGCGGGTGTGGTCGGCAAGCGGCGGGATGGCGTACAAATTTATTACCGCATCATCAATGAGCGGGTCGTGACCTTGTGCCGCGCTGTGTGTGTCCAGATCGCGAGCGAGTCCGATTGAAAGATCGGCGTCAGTTTCAAGCCGGGTTTTCACGGGCATGGATCGGCCGCAGTTGCAACTAATATCCATACTTAAGGAGAAACGAATGAAGAAAAATCTGCTGTTGCTGATGGGTTTGCTGGTCACCACTTTGACTTGGGCTGACATCAAGGTGGTTTACCACTTGAGCGAAGGCATTCCACAGGCATCCCGTGCCATGGGCAACATCCGCAACCACATCGCGGCCGACCCCAAAGTCAAAATTGTCGTCGTCGCCCACGGCCTGGGCATCGACTTTTTACTCGACGGTGCAACCAACCAGATGGACCAGCCCTTTGCCGGGGGCGTGAGCGATTTGGTGAGCAAGGGTGTCGAGTTTCGGGTTTGCAACAACACCCTGGTGTCCCGCAAAATATCCGCAGACAAGTTGCTGATGGAAGCCAAAGTGGTGCCCGCAGGTGTGGCCGAGGTCGCCACATTGCAAGCCAAACAAGGTTTTGTGTATTTGCGTCCCTGAGCTGGCGGTTAGGTACCAGCTATCCATTGTTTTTTCAAGGAAACCCCATGAAGATGAAACTCCTTTTGACAGCGGCCTCCTGGCTCGCTCTCTCGGGTCTGGCGCAAGCCCAGATTGATCCGCTGCAAGCCCGCAGTCTGGCGGCTTCTTGCGCCGCCTGCCATGGCACCGATGGCCGCGCCCAGCCGGGCATGGTCTCTTTGGCGGGGTCCAACAAGGATGACATGATCAGAAAAATGCTGGATTACAAAGCAGACCGTGTTCCGGCCGCCACCATCATGCACCAGCTCTCCAAGGGCTACACGGACGAGCAAATTGCGGCCATTGCGACCTATTTCGCCGCCCAAAAACGTTAAGGAACACAGCCATGCAACGTCGTCATTTTTTACAAACTGGCTCCGCTTTGGGTGCCATGGGCATGGTTTCGGGTTGTGCCACCATCGGTGGTGGCAGCGGCCCCAAGGTGGTGGTCATTGGTGGGGGCTATTCGGGTGCGACAGCCGCGAAATACCTGCGCATGTGGTCTGAGCACAAGATCCAGGTCACCCTGGTGGAGCCCAACAGTGCCTTCATCTCTTGCCCCATCTCCAACCTGGTGCTCGGCGGCAGCAAAACAATGGCCGACATCACCACCCCCTATGACAACCTGACCAAGCGTCATGGTGTCAAGGTCATCAAGGACCGCGTCAACACCATTGACGCCGACAAGCGCATCGTCAAATTGGCGGGTGGCACAGAGCTGACGTATGACCGCCTGATCGTCTCGCCCGGTGTGGACTTCATGTGGGAGACCTTGCCCGGCATGAACCGTGCTGGCGCCAAAGAGCAGGTGATGCACGCCTGGAAGGCCGGCGAGCAAACCTTGACCTTGCGCAAGCAACTCGAAGCCATGCCTGACGGTGGCGTTTTTGCCATGTCCATCCCCTTGGCGCCTTACCGTTGCCCTCCCGGCCCTTACGAGCGCGCCTGCCAGGTGGCCGACTATTTCACCAGGGCCAAACCCAAGAGCAAGGTCTTGATTCTGGATGCCAACGACGACGTCACCTCCAAGCCCGCTTTGTTCAAGAAGGCCTGGACCGACCGCTACAAAGGCATCATCGAGTACCGCAGCAAGCACAACGTGACCGATGTGGATGTGGCCAACAAGACCTTGAAGTTTGAATTCAACGAGGATCTCAAGGCCAGCGTGCTGAACGTGATTCCGAGCATGCGTGCCGGCGATGTGGCCGTGAATGCCGGATTGGCCACCGCCAACAAGCGCTGGTGCGAAGTGGACTTTTTGACCTTTGAATCCAAAGCGGCCAAGAATGTGCACGTGCTGGGCGACTCGATCCAGATTGCGCCGGGCATGCCCAAGTCGGGTCACATGGCCAACCAGCATGGCAAAACCTGTGCGGCAGCGGTCATCGCTTTGTTGATGGGCAAGCAGGTCAACAACATGCCGGTTTACAACAACACTTGCTACAGCTTCGTCAGCAGCAAAGACGTGGTCCATGTGGCCAGCGTGCACCGCTACGATGCCGAGCGCAAGACCATGGTCACCGTCCCAGGCTCAGGCGGCGTTTCGAGTGCCGCCAATGAACTGGAAGGTGTTTACGCCTGGTCTTGGGCGCAAAACATTTGGGCCGACACACTGGCTTGATGTTCTAAGCTTCACAGCCCAACGCCGCAGTCTTGGACTTGCGGCGTTTTTTTGGGCCCTTTACATGGCCCAGCCCATGCTGCGGTGAATGCGCCAAGCCAGGCCGGCGCCCAGCCAAATGGCGATCAGCGTGAGCCAAGCGGTGACCGAGAAGATCGAGCCACCGGTCAAGCCAGCGCCCACGGTGCAGCCGCCAGCCAAGACAGCACCAAAACCCATGAGCACGGCGCCCGTCAGGTAATGGCCCAACTTGTTTTCGGTTTTGAAGCCTTCAAATTTGAAATCACCGCCCACCAGCGCGCCCAACAGAGAACCGACAAAAGTGGCGGGCAACAAACCGGCATCAAAGCCCAAGCTGGGTGATGTGGCGCTGGACAGAACCCGCATCAACATTTCGGCCGATGCACTGCTGAAGCTCAGGCTTTGGATTTGTACCGCTTCGAAAGACTGGGCAGCAATGGCCTGGGTCAGCCCCCAACCCAAAGCGATGCTCAAACCGGTGATCAGCGCAAAAGCCGCCAAAGCCCAACGGTGGGGGTGCGTTTTGAAGAAGAAGTAAAAACCCGTGGCCAACGCCAGCAAGGCCAACACCAGTCCGCCGGTGGCTCCCAAACCGGAGAGGTGCAACAGGTCTCTGGATGGACCACCGTCCACAGGCCACCAGCTGGCCAAGGCTTTGCGTGCAGGGGCAAGCCAACCTGCAATGCTGGCCTGGACAGTGACGGCAAAGACCAAACCAGCCAACAAAGCACGCAAATTGCCATTGGCCGACAAAATCAACAAGCGGCTGGCACAGCCACGCGTCAGGATCATGCCTGCGCCAAAAAACAGTCCGCCCAAGACTGCGCCAGAAATGCTGCCGGGCAGGGCAATGTAGCGGGCATCGGCAGGCTTGAGTCCACCCATGAACACCAAAGCCTGCACACCGACCAGGCAAGCCCCAAAAGCCAGCCACCAAACGCTGAAACGCTCGCGAGCCTGACCTTCGCAGCATTCGATCACGGCAGCCCGCGCGCAAAAGCGGCTGCGTTGGGCGGCAAAACCAAAAATGAAACCGACCAAGGCACCTGCCAAGGCCAGTACATTCGTGTCACCCCAGGATTCGAGCAAGCTTGCGAGATTCACGGATTTCTCCAATAATTCATTGGTTTCTTATATTTGTCGGCTTTGTATCGATCAGTCCGGCTGTCTGAAACAAAACCCGCTATTGTCCACTTTCTTAAATCCATGTCCCCAGTATTCTCTTTGTTCGACAAGCCGATGTGGCGACGCCGTGACTGTTTGGCGATTGCCGGTTTGGCTTTGAACTCGGGGTCAGTCTGGGCCCAGCGCCCAGGGGCGACCTTGCCCGCGGCCCAATCTTTGCCCGACGAGTTGGCCCGTGCCCTTCAAAACAAGCAGCCTTTGGTGGTCATGGTCAGCCTGGAAGGCTGTGTGTTTTGTCGTCAGGCCCGTCAGTCGCATCTTTCGCCTTTGCACAGGGCCGGGACGGTGATCGTTCAGGTGGACATGCGCAGTTCGCAAGCGGTTCTGGATTTCAATGGCAAGCTCACCACCCATGACCAGTTGACCCGCGCCTGGAAGATTGCGGTCGCGCCCACGCTGCTTTTTTTGGGGGTGGGCGGCAAAGAGGTGGCCGAGCGCATGGAAGGGGCTTACTTGCCTGACTTTTATGGTCCCTATCTCGACGAACGCCTGGTCACAGGCCGCAAGACGTTGTGAAGGGCAATCTGCTCCTCATATGCTGTAGTCATAGACGCGGCCATGCTCAATTAAAGTGATGATCCCCATCAAGATTGATTCCGCCTGGAAGGGCACCTCGGATTGCCGCAATTGCGGTATCCGTGACATGGTGTTGTTCGCCGACTTGAACGAACAGGATTTTGGCGAAATCCACACACCTATCGACGACATGGTGTTCGTCGCGAATGCCAAGATCTACAGCGAGGGACAGCAAGCTCTGGGCGTGTTCACACTGCGCAAGGGCATGGTCAAGTTGGTGCGGGCAACTGCCGATGGGCGCGAGCGCATTGTCCGGGTGCTCAGACCTGGGGACGTGCTGGGGCTGGAGGCACTGGCCACCGCCCGCTTCGACAGCGAAGCCATTGCCTTGGTCGAGTCCAGCATGTGCCGCATCCCCTTGTCTGTGCTTCACCATTTATCGGCCAACTCACCGCGCCTGCACAAGCGCCTGATGCAAAAGTGGCAACAAGCCCTGAAGGATGCCGACGATTGGTTGGCCGATTTGAATTTCGGTTCGGCGCGTCAACGCGTGGCGGCACTCGCCTTGAAGATGCGCGATTCTGAGCAACCTGCATTCACCACATTTTTTGCCCGCGATGACATGGGGGCCATGCTCGACATCAAGCTCGAAACCGTCAGCCGCGAGATCAGTGGACTGGTGCGGGATGGGGCTCTCAAGCCATGTGACAAGCAAGGGCGGCGCTACGAAATCACCAACGAAAATCTGCTGCTGCGTTGAACGCTGGCCAGCCGTGAAGAAAGGTACCTGAGATGTCGACTTCAAAGCCTTCGCGGGCGTCCATTCCTGTCGCGCAGGCGTGCGGCGATAACCTTCCGGAGGCACTTTCGCGCCGCCTTTGGCTGACCACTTCGGCCGCTGCCCTGGCGGGATGGTCGGGGTACAGCGCGGCGCAAACACCGTCTGAAGCCCAGTTGGAGCGCCAAGCGCCCGCCATGCCCGAGGTGGGCAGCCGACTGCGCATGCCGCGCATTGAGTTGCTCAACGGGCAGAGTCTGGATCCGGCGCAGACGGCGGGTCGGCCCTTGCTGATTTACTGGTGGTCCAGCACGTGCCCGTTTTGTGCATTGCAAAGCCCCAGCATGGAAGCCCTGTGGCGCGACAACCAAAGCCAGAGTTGGCGCATGGTGGCCTTGTCGATCGACCGAAAGCCCGAAGACGCCAGTGCTTATTTGGCCAAGCGTGGCTACACCTTTCCGGCGGCCTGGGCCAGCCCAAGCTGGCGGCAAGCTTTTCCCAAGCCCAAAGGCCTGCCCATCACGTTGTTGGTGGGGCGCGATGGTCGTTTGCTGTTGGCCGAAAAAGGCCAAATGTTTGCCGAAGACGTGCAGGCCATCGGGAAGTTGCTGGGCTGACCCTCAACAGCTTGGGTGCGCCAGCCCACCGACAAACAAACAGGCCTTTTTTACAGTGAGATCCTTCCTGGGTTTTATTCACTGCAAAGGCCAATATGAACGACTCCACCTCTTCGCACAACCTCATTTCGGCACTGAGCGCCGACGTTTCTTCTTCTGTCAATGAGGCCATTCACAAAGTTCGTCCCGCCATGACCGATATGGCCGATCGGGTGCATGACCGCTTGCATGATCTGGCCCAAAACGCCAAAGACACCGCCCTCCAAGCGGAGCGTCAATTGGAAAAAGAGGCCCTGCATGCCAAAAAAGTGACGGAACAGGCGATTGCGCACGCGCCTTTCCAATCGGTCCTGATCGCGGCGGGCACCGGCGCTGCGGTGGCCTTGGCCGTGTCATGGTGGTTGCAACACCGCCACGACTGATGCTCAAACTGCTGATCAAACTGCTGGTGTTGCCCCCCGAGTTGCTGCGCGAGCATGCACGGGGCTACGCCGATTTGGCCAGTCAGGCTTGGCAGCAACAGCTGCGCGCGCTGCAGCTGCGCTGGGCGCTCTATGCCTTGGCCTGGGTGTGTGCTGTGCTGGGCCTGGGTTTGGGCAGCGTGTCTTGTCTGTTGTGGGCGGCACTGCCCGGGCTCAGTGAGCGGCATGTCTGGGTGATGTGGGCGCTGCCTCTGACTTGGATGGGGGGCAGTGGGGTGTGCTTTGCATGGGCGCGCAGTGTCAGCCCTGCGCCGCTGCTGGACAGCTTGCAGGCGCAGCTCAAGTTGGATGTGCAGGCCTTGCGGTCTGCGCAGACTGCATGACGGCCAGCATGACCCCTGAACATCGCCTGGCGGCTTCGCGGGCAAGGCTGGCCAGTGCTTTGCGCGAGCCTGCTTGGCTCATCCTGTTGCAACGCTGGGCCCAGGCGCGCGCCACGCCCAAAGCAAACGTGCCGCCGAGTGCTACAAGGAACAAGCCCACGGTCGCCGACGGTGACAGGGCCGCCTGCGAGGGTGCAAGGGCTGACCCTCAGGGTGCATGAACTGATCTGGCGCAAGTCTTTTGGCCGCTGGGCTGCCATCATGAATGGCTGAACTTGGAGACACCATGGAACATTCTTTCCCTTCATGCTCCGAGCTGAACCGCAGGCAGTGGTTGCTGGGCTCGGCCGGTGCGGCCGTCCTGGCCAGCACCGCCCCAGGCGCGCAGGCGGCCAAACTCAAAACCCGGGCGCACATCGTTGTGGTGGGCAGCGGCTTGGGCGGCCTGGCGGTGATCAACCGCCTCACCGCCATGCTCGATGGAGCCCAAATCACCCTCATCGACAGCAAGCAAGAACACAATTACCAGCCGGGTTACACCCTGGTCGCCACCGGGGTGTGGCCCGTGGGCAAGGTGCGCGAGCGCAATGCGGACTTTGTGCCCTCTGGCGTGAACTGGGTGCAGGAGATGGCCGCCGAATTTGATGCGGCCAACAACACCGTGGTCACCACCACGGGCCAACGCATTGCGTACGACTATCTGGTGGTGGCCATGGGCACGCACCAGGACTGGTCGCTGATTGAGGGCATGGACGTGAGCGCCATTGGCCAAAAAGGCCTGACCAGCGTGTACCCCAGCCCCCAGGCGGCCCAAGCCACCTGGGCCAGCATGGACACCTTTCGGCATAAAGGCGGCAACGCGGTGATGACCTTGCCCGCCACGCCGCTGAAGTGCGCAGGGGCGCCGCTGAAGATGACCTTCATGCTGCGCGACCGCTTGGCGCAAACAGGCATGCTGTACAAATCCAAGGTCACGTTTTATTCGGCGCTGGGCACTGTGTTTGGCGTCAAAGTGGTCAACGACAACGTGCTTGCGCGCTGGCGCGATTTGGGCATTGCGGTTGAGACCACCCAAAAGCTGCAGGCCATCGACATTGGTGCGCAAAGCGCACGCTTTGTCACGCCAGAGGGCGCGACCAGCGATGTGGCTTATGACTTCATCCACGTGGTGCCGCCCATGCGTGCGCCCGATGCCATCAAGAATTCCGACCTGGCCTGGAAAGAAGGCCCCTTTGCCGCAGGCGGCTGGCTGGAGGTGGACAAGGCCACCCTGCAGCACCGCCGCTACAAAAACGTGTTTGGCATTGGCGACATCAACGGCACACCCCGGGGCAAAACCGCTGCTACCGTGAAGAAAAGTGCGCCGATCGTGGCGCAACACCTGGTGGATGTGATCGCTGGGCGCGAGCCGGGTCAAAAGTTCGACGGCTACACCTCGTGCCCGCTCATCGTCAAGGAGGGCTCGGCCATGCTCATCGAGTTTGACTACGAGGGGCGCCTGACGCCATCGCTGCCGATGGTCGAGCCATTGCAGGCGAGTTACTTGGCCTGGTTGATGAAATACCACTTGCTCAAACCCGCGTACATGGCGGTGCTCAAGGGCCGGGCTTGATCCATCAAGGAGACACGCATGTACGAAATTTGGCTGGCGATGAACATCGTCTATGAAATCGCCCTGAACCTGTGGCCCGCTTTGTTGCCCTTGCTGCTGGTGTGGCTGGCGCTGTTGCTGATCAACCGCCAGCGCTTGGGAAAGGTGGCCCCGAGCACTTTGTTGGCCGTGGCCGCCTTGGTTGGCGTGGTGGCAGTGCTGGCTTTGCCATCGCTGACGAAATCCTCTTTGGCCGACATGGGTGACTGGGTGGACTGGGCCTTCTTGCTGGCCATGGCTGCGGGCTTTGGCGTGGCGGCGGCGGTGTTTTTGTGGCCTGTGTTGGCCATGCGGAAGCGCTGATCGCGCTGAGGTGGAAGCGATGTTGATGACGTTAACTGCAACCAACTCGCTGCTTTGGCATCAAAAGCGCAAGACTTTTAGCCGCTGACTTTGCCAATGGCGCAGCTCACCATCGATTTGGCTTGCGCCAAGCCCGACTGGAAACCTGCCACCGAACCCTGTTCGGGGTAACCCATGCTGCGCAGTTTCTCGGCGATGGTGCCGCGGTCGGCTTCATTAGCGACGAGTGTGATGCGTTGTTGATTGCGGTCGATCTGCACCTCGCTGACATCCGTGATGGTGCTCAGGCCTTTGCGGATGGTGTTTTCGCAGCCGCCGCATTTGATGTTCTCGACGTCAAAAATCAGTGTGGTCATGGTGGGGTACTTTCAAAGACATCCGTTGTGTTGTTTCCAGATGGTCTCGTGACCCATGGCCTTGGCGAAGGCCGGCACTTGGCAGCGCTCTTCTTCGCTCACCGCCGTGTCCTGCGGTGCGCCGTGCACGGCGGGGTGGTGCATGCCGCGCAGTTCGGGGCCTTGTTTGACCCAGCCGGCCACCGCCATCATCAGCGCCACAAAACCCAGCAGCACCAAGGCTTGGCCCCAGTGGCCGCCCGCACCAGCGGGTGGTGTGTAGCGGCAAGTGCCGCCGGGGCACAGTTGCGCTTGTGTGGGTCGCAGCCAGTCGTGCAGCTTGCAGCCGATGCAAATGCCGAACGCAGTTTCAAAAAACATCAGCAGCAAACAGGTGCCACACACCAGCATGTTGATGGGCCCAATGCTTCGCTCGATCACCAGCAAATACAACATCCACAGGCCCAACACCAAGCCGATGCCCCAGGCAAAGCGCTTTTGCGGTGCGCCCACGTATTCGGGTTCTTGGCTGCGCACGACCCACTGGCCGATGATCATGGCCGGCGCCCAGCGCGGGTTGATGAAGAGGCGAATGCCGAACTCGATCACAAAGGCCACCACGAACACTTGCGTGGAACGGAAGTCGCCCTGCAGCAAGGCTTGCGCGAACGACGCAAAAGCGAACAGAAACAAAATACCGGCGCTCGCGCGCACCGCGCGTTCGTTGAACACGGGCACGGCAAACTCGGGGCGCGTTTGGCCAAAGGCAAAAAATGGGCTTTTCATGCGGCCAGTATGCGGCGCGGCGGCGCATTCTCATATGATTTGAATCATATGATCACCAGCACCCCCGACCAGCGCTTGCTCGACCTCTTGCCCCCCGCCATCTTGGCCGAGTGCGAGGTGTTGAATGTGAGCAAAGGCGAACGGCTCTTCGCCAAGGGTCAGCGGCCGCGCTATTTGTTTTGGGTGCACGCGGGCCAAGTGGTGCTCGAGCGAGCAGCGGCCAACGGCGCCAGCGTGGTGCTGCAGTGCACGCACCAAGGCTTTGTGAGTGAGGCCAGCTTGCAGTCGCCACGCTACCACTGCGACGCCATGGTGGTGGTGAACGCGCGCATCACCCGCGTGCCCGTGCCCGCGCTCTTGCAAGCCCTCACCGACGACCCCGCTTTTGCCCTGCGCTGGATTGCCATGCTCAACCAAGAGGTGCGCCGCTTGCGCTTGCAATGCGAACGCCTGAACCTCAAGGGCGTGCAAGCGCGGGTGCTGCACTGGCTGGAGACCGAGGGCACGGGCGGCTGTTGCACGGTGACGGCGGGCTACAAATCACTGGCGGCTGAGCTGGGCGTGAGCCACGAAGCGCTCTACCGCGCTTTGGCCAAGATGGTGGACGCGGGCTTGGTGTTGCGCGAGCCTGAAAGTTTGTGTTTGCAAAAAATGCGCAGAGCCTAGACGGTCATGGACAACTGAAACACCGAATTGGGGGCTTTGGGAATCAGGGGTGGTGCCAGTGGCTTGAGTTTGAAGCGGTTCTGGATGGGAGTCTCAACGGGCGTCTCGACGGCGGTCAGATCGACGAAGTCGGCCAGCACGAATTGGCTCAAGGTGTCGATCACCACTTGCTCCAAACCCCATTCAAAGCTTGCTGGCGCTGACAAGCCATCGGACTCGTTGCCTTGCTGTTCCAAGGTGTTCTCAAAAGCAGAGGCGATGTCCCACATGGACACCAGGGCGATGTCACCCAGGATGCTGTACCCCCCACCCGGCCCTTTGTTGGCAGTGACGATGCGGTGGTCTTTCAGGGGTTTGAGAATGCTCTCGAGGTTGGACACCGACAGCTTGAGCCGGTTGGAGAGGGTGGTGGTGGACACCCGGCCCCTGTGCTGCAGCTCAGCGATGACCACGCACACATCCAAGGCATTGATGGTTCGTTTTGAAATCATGACTCTAAGATCCTTTGAGTAGGATTCTGAAGTGTTTATCTACGCAAATACTGAATATCCTCATGAAACTTTGTTTATCATCATAAAATCTACTCAATACCTACACATAGGATCTGCTTTGACCTTTCGTCCATCTTCAAGTCCCATGTTCCGCATCGGCGCTGTCTCTAAAACCACGGCCATTCCAGTGTCGACTTTGCGTATTTGGCAAACCCGATACGGTGCTTTCAGTCCTGTCAAAACCGAGGGCAACCAACGGTTGTTTGGCGAACCCGATGTGTCCAAAGCGCTGCTGCTCAAGCAGCTCACAGGAGCAGGGCACGGTATCGGGGCTATTGCCCACCTGGATGTAGAGCAGTTGCGTCGCCTCGCGAGTCAAGACACCCGGGCCACAAGCCCTTCACCTGTCTTGACACTGCCGGTTTGCTTGGCCGTGGTGGGTTTGGGTTTGGCCAACCGTTTGGAGTCGAGCAAATTTGCGGCGGTGTTGAGCCAGCACCGCATTCAGGTCACCGATGTGTTGGAGGACCTGGCCTCGGTCAGCCATGCAACTTTGTCCGACAAGCCTCAGGTCTTGCTGGTCAGGGTCAGTTCGCTGCAGGACTCGGTGGTGTCGGCCATTCAGACCTTGACCCAGCGCCACGCTTTTGCCCAGACCATCGTGCTGTACAACTTTGCCCCGGATGTGGTGGTGCAATCCATGAAGCGGGCGGGCATGATCGTGCGGCGCGACCCGATCTCTGACGGTGAGTTGGCCGAGCTGCTGCAATCGATCTTGTTCGTGGACCGCAGCCGAGCCCAAGAGTTTGGTGACCAAGGCGCGGTGATTGCCAGCCGCAAATACTCAGACCAGACCTTGCGGCGCGTGGCGGGCATTTCGACCAATGTGCTGTGCGAATGCCCAAGGCATGTGGCCGAGCTGATTGCCCAGTTGGCCAGCTTTGAGGAATACAGCCAAGAGTGCCTGAACAAAAACGCTGAGGACTCGCACTTGCACTCTTATCTGCGGGCCATCTCCGGCTCGGCACGCTCCTTGTTTGAAAACGCGCTGGAGAAAATCGCGCAGCACGAGGGCATCGACTTGCGGGAAAGCGAAGTTTAAAAAAGGCCATCCCGATCGCTTGCGAGCCAAGTTGCGGCACGACCTGATCCAACGCATGTACTTTGCGGGTCACTCTTCGAGCAAGCTGCGCAGCATCCAAGCGGTTTGTTCGTGTACGGCGATGCGTTGGGTCAGCAAGTCGGCACTGGGCTCGTCTTTGGCTTGTTCCACCACCTCGTACAAACCGCGTGCGGTGCGCGCCACGGCTTCGTGGCCTTGCGCCAAGATAGCCACCATCTGCAGGGCCTTGGGCGGTAAGGCTGGCGCGTCGGGCAGCGAGCTGAGCTTGGCGGACTGGGCATACGAGCCCGGTGCGGGGTGGCCCAGCGAGCGGATGCGCTCGGCGATCGGGTCTACTGCGTTCCACAGCTCGGTGTACTGCAGCATGAACATGGCGTGCAGGCTGTTGAACATGGGGCCGGTCACGTTCCAGTGGAAGTTGTGCGTGGTCATGTACAGCGTGTAGGTGTCCGCCAACAGGTGGCTGAGGCCTTCGGTGATGGCTTGGCGGTGTGTGTCAGAGATGCCGATGTCGATTTTCATGGTGTTTCCTTAAGGTTAAAAAAATGGTCAGCCCAGGCTGGTGTCGAGCACCATCATGAGTGCAAAGCCTGCCATCAGGCCCAGTGTGGCGGTGGTTTGGTGCCCGTTGCGGTGGGTTTCGGGAATCACTTCGTGCGAGACCACAAACAGCATGGCGCCAGCGGCTAAACCTAAACCCACGGGGTAGGCCAGTGCCGAGCTACCGACCAGGCTGACGCCGATGAGCGCTCCAAGGGGTTCTAACAAGCCGCCCAGGGCTGCGATGCCCACAGCCTTCCAGCCCGGGGTGCCGATGGCTCGCAAAGTCATGGCCACGGCCAAGCCTTCGGGAATGTCTTGCAAAGCGATGGCTGTGGCCAAGGGCAGGCCCACCGACATGTCGCCTTGCGCAAAGCCCACGCCCACAGCCATGCCTTCGGGCAGGTTATGGATGGCTACCGCCATGACGAACAACCACACGCGCTGGCAGCGTTCATGGCCGGGGCCGCAGGGGCCGGTTTTGTCGTGTTCGTGGGGTGTGAACGCGTCCAGACCCAGCATGAGCAAGACGCCCAAGCCCATTCCCAAAACCACCAGTCCAGCGCCCTTGAGGGCATGGCCCGTCAGTTGGGTGCCCGCTTCGATGCCAGGCAGCAAGAGTGAAAAAGCCGCAGCGGCCAGCATCATGCCCGCCGCCATGCCCAGCATGGCGTCTTCGTGCTGGGCTTTCAGACTTTTCAAGAAAACTGCGGGCAAAGCCCCGAATGTGGTGGCGGCCAGCCCTGCGCCGCCTCCCCACAAGGCCCAGCGCACCGCATCGTTTTGGGTGGCTTGTGTCAGCCAAACTTGACCTTGCAGCAGTAACACCATGACGCCCATGAAGGCGATGCCAAGGCCCAGCAAGACCTGAGGGCGTTGGCGAGCGTGTTGGGTCAGCAAGTCGGACCAGGTCAGGTTGGGCTGTGAAAGGGTGGTCATGGTCATTTGTTTGTTCGTTGACGCAATGATAGTCCTGATAAATCGAAATACAATTTTGTTTTATTAAATCTATTTATAGTCGGACGCTATGACCAGAAGACGCCATTCAAGCCGCGGGTTGAAGCCCTTGTCTGTTAGATGCCTCACCTTGTTTGTCAAGACTTCAGCATTGATGCAGTCTTATGCGTTGGGATTAAATATAATTGTCTGCTGATATTACAAAGGCTTGTCATGGTGGCTTTTTTCTTGCGTCGGTTCGGGGCACTGATGGCGTTGGGGGTGTTGTCTTTGTTTTTGCAAGCCTGCAGCCCAGAGGTGGCACTGCCCCATGTGAGCTTGGAGCAAGCCCGCGCTGAGCTCGAGGCGGGCAAGGTTTTGATGATCGACATCCGAGAGCCGCAAGAACACGCCACCGGCGTGGCGCAAGGTGTGGTCTTGCTGCCCACCAGTCAGGTGGCGAAGCGCGTGGCCGAGATCCCCAAGCAAGCGGACCAACCGGTTTTGCTGATTTGCCATACCCAAAGCCGCTCGCGTGCTGTGACTCAGGCACTGCAAGAACAGGGTTTCACCAACATCCGCTACGTAGATGGTGGGATGAGCGGGTGGGCCAAGCGCGGTTGGCCCATGGTCAAACCGCAAGATTTGCTGGCTCCCAGCAAATCCTGATCTGCGGCCAGCCACGGTCGGTACAGGTCCGGCTTCGGCAGAGCGTTTTCTTGATCCATGACAAAAGCGGCCCTGGCCTTCGCCCTAAACTGACAGGCACATATTGACCTGTTGTTGCAGGCGAGGGTCTTGGCGTCGCGTTCAGGTGGGCGTGAACACGGCGCGGTCGTTGGAGGCTTGTTCGTAGCGGCGGGCGATGTTGCCGCAGACCAAATCACACAGCGCATAAATAGAGGGGTCGCTGACGCGGTAGAACACGCTGACGCCACGGCTTTCCCGTTCCACCATGCCGTGCTGGGCCAGATAAGACAGGTGGCGCGAGACGTTGGCTGCTGAATAACCGCTGAGTTGGGCCAACTCACCGACGCTGCGTTCTTGTTCGCGCAGCAAATTCAGGATTTTCAGGCGCGTGGGCTCAGACAGCGCCTGGAAATAGGCAGCGATCTGGTCCAGGGCTTTGTCGGGCAGGTCTTTCATGGGGCTCTCCAATTTACAGCTTTTTTGCCTTGAATTGACGCGAGGCTTGAAAAGATTGTATCATTGCATGAACAAGCAAATAAGCAATTGTGCAAATTTGAGAATTAACCAGGCTTTTGCCATCCCACGGTTTGACGGAGATGTTTCGATGAAAAGACGCTTGATCCTGGCTTCGGCCTTGGCCCTTTCTGCTGTACACATCGGCCCTGTGTGGGCCAATGCAGACAGCGCCAAAACCATGGCGGCCACCGCCAGCACGGCTGGTGCCGCCCAAGTGAGTCTGGACGCTGTGGTCGAGGCGGTGCGCCAAGCCACCTTGTCCACCCAAGTGGCGGGCACCATCGTGGGCCTGAATGTCAAAGCCGGTGACCGCGTGCGCGCCGGGCAAGAGCTGCTGCGCATCGACGCCAGCGCCGCACAGCAGCAGGTGGCGGGCAGCACAGCCCAACTCGAAGCCGCGCAAGCCAACCTGAACGTGGCTGGCAAAGAGCTGGAACGTCAAAAGCAACTCTTCCAAAAGCAATACATCAGCCAGGGTGCGCTCGACCGCGCCCAAGCTCAGTGGGAAGCGGCCCGTGCCCAGGTGCAAGCCCAGCAGGCCCAAACCCGCGCAGCGCAAACACAAACCGGTTTCTTCAGTGTGCGCGCCCCTTTCAACGGCGTGGTGTCCGATGTGGCCGTCACCTTGGGTGACATGGCCATGCCTGGCCGCCCCATGTTGACCCTGCACGACCCCTTGGCATTGCGCGTGAGCGCGGCCGTACCGCAGTCGATGCTCAGTGGCGTGCGCAGCCAACTCGCGTCGGTGCGCTACGAGATCGCTGGCCACAGCGCCCAGCCGGTCAAAGCGGGCACAGCCCAGCTGCTGCCGTCGGTGGATCCGGTCACGCACACCGCACAGCTGCGCCTGGCTTTGCCCGCTGGCATCGAGGGCCTGGTGCCCGGCATGTTTGCCCGCGTGTGGGTGCCCGGTGTTCAAGCTGCCAACACCGCTCAAAGCACCAAAGCTGAGCCAGTGGTGTTGCCCCTATCGGCCATCGTGCGCCGCGCTGAAATGACTGGCGTGTACGTGATGGATGTACAGGGCAAGCCCCGCCTGCGCCAAGTGCGCCTGGGCCGTGTGAATGGCCAGAACGTGGAAATTTTGTCGGGCGTTAGCAAGGGTGAGCAAGTTGTCACCGACCCCGCCACGGTCACCACCAAACCTTGAGAGCAGCCCCATGAACGAGCCAAAAATGGGCATTTCGGGCCGCATTGCAGCGGCCTTTCAAAGCGCACAGATCACGCCTTTGCTGGCGCTGGTGGCGTTTTTGCTGGGCGTGTTTGCGGTGATGGTGACGCCCCGCGAAGAAGAGCCACAAATCAACGTGACCATGGCCAACGTGATCGCACCGTTTCCGGGTGCGTCGGTGCGCGATGTCGAGCAAATGGTGGCCATTCCCGCCGAGCAGGTGTTGTCCAAGATCGCGGGCGTGGAGCACGTCTACTCGGTCTCGCGCCCTGGCGTGGCCATCATGACCGTGCAGTTCAAGGTGGGCGTGCCGCGCACCGAAGCCTTGGTCAAGTTGCACGACACGATCCGCGAAAACGCCGATTGGTTGCCGCGCAACCTGGGTTTGCCTGAACCGCTGATCAAGCCAAAGGGCATTGACGATGTGCCGATCGTGTCGCTCACCTTGCACGGTAAAAGCGCGGATGTGAGTGCTTTTGATCTGGAGCGTGTGGCGCACAGCATCGAAGCCGACATCAAGCGCGTGCCCGGCACCCGCGATGTGGTCACCATTGGCGGGCCGCGCCGTGCGGTGTTGGTGCAAATTGACCCGCAGCGTATGAATGGCTCGGGCGTTACCGTGCACGATATGCGCATGGCATTGCAGTCGGCCAATTTGGGTTTGCCGGTGGGCGACTTGTTGGGTGGCAACCAAAGTGTGGCCATCGAAGCCGGGCCGCACCTGTCGCAGGCTTCTGAAGTGGCCGACTTGGTGGTCCAGGTGGTGCAGGGCAAGCCGGTGTTCTTGAAAGACGTGGCCGATGTGCAGGACGGCCCAATGCCGGCTGCACGCTATGTCTGGCACGGCACCAACGAAGAAAACGGGGGTGAAGAATTCGCCGCCGTCACGCTGTCGATCACCAAGAAGTCGGGCGAAAACGCCATCGACGTGGCCAATGGCGTGAAAAGCCGTGTGGCCAAATTGCAAGGCACCGTAATCCCTGACGACGTGCAGGTGGTGGAGACCCGCAACTACGGCGAAACAGCCAATGACAAAGCACAAAAGCTGATCCAGAAACTGCTGTTTGCCACCGCGTCGGTGGTGGCGCTGGTGTTCATGGCGCTGGGCCGCCGCGAGGCCGCCATTGTGGGTGTGGCTGTGATCTTGACCTTGACGGCTACGCTGTTCGCTTCATGGGCCTGGGGCTTCACGCTCAACCGCGTGTCGCTGTTTGCGCTGATTTTTTCCATCGGTATTTTGGTGGACGATGCCATCGTGGTGGTGGAAAACATCCACCGCCACCAGCAGCTGTTCCCCGGCAAATCCTTGCGTGACATCATCCCCGGTGCGGTGGATGAAGTGGGTGGCCCCACCATCTTGGCCACCTTCACTGTGATCGCGGCGCTCTTGCCCATGGCTTTTGTGAGCGGCCTGATGGGCCCCTACATGAGCCCGATCCCGATCAATGCGAGCTTGGGCATGCTGCTGTCGCTGGCCATTGCCTTTGTCATCACGCCCTGGTTGGCGGGTATGTGGATGAAGCCCATGACCGGTCATGCCCATGATTCGCAAGGCGGCCACACCGGCCTGAGCGCCAAGCTTGAACCGCTGTTCGAAAAAGTTTTCAAGCCCTTGCTCGACGCCCAATCGGGCGGGCGCAACCGCAAGCTGCTGGGCTTGGGCGTGGCGGGTTTGATCGCCTTGTCTTTGGTCTTGCCCGCCACCGGTTTGGTCATGCTCAAGATGCTGCCCTTTGACGACAAGTCGGAGTTTCAGGTCGTGGTGGACATGCCTGCAGGCACACCGCTGGAAAAAACAGCGGCTGTCATGCGCGAGCTGAGTGGCCACCTGGCCACCGTGCCCGAGGTCACGCACTACCAAGCCTATGTCGGCACCGCTTCGCCCATCAACTTCAACGGTTTGGTGCGCCAGTATTACTTGCGCGCGAGCGCTGAGCTGGGGGACATCCAGGTCAACCTGGTGGGCAAATCCGAGCGCAGCGACAAGAGCCATGTGATTGCCACCCGCGTGCGCCCGGCTTTGCAAGAGATCGGCCGCCGCCACGGGGCCAACGTCAAGGTCGTTGAAGTGCCTCCTGGCCCGCCTGTGATGTCGCCCATCGTGGCCGAGATTTATGGGCCCGATGCCGAAGGACGTCGCCAGGTGTCCAAAGCGGTGCGTGCGGTGTTCGAGAAAACCGAAGGCGTGGTCGATGTGGACGAGAGCGCCATCGCCGATGCACCGCGCAAAGTTTTATTGGTGGACCGCCGCAAGGCCGCTGCCTTGGGCGTGTCGCAGCAAGCCATCGTGACCACTTTGCGTGCAGGCCTCGCGGGCGAAGACACCACCTATTTGCACGACGGCAGCAAATACCCGGTGCCCGCACTGATCCAGTTGCCTGCGCATCTGCATGGCGATCTGGACGCCTTGCTGCAGCTGGGCGTGAAAAGCGCCACGGGCAAAGTAGTCGCCATTCGTGAGTTGGTCACCGTGAGCGACACGCTGCGCGAGCAACCCATCATCCACAAAGACATGCTGCCGGTGAACTTTGTCATGGCCGACATGGCGGGCAAAGTCGACAGCCCCCTGTATGGCCTGTTCAAGATGCGCGGCGATGTGGCGCAGATCAAAGGCCCGGATGGTCAAAAGCTCGAGGAATACTTCATCCGCCAGCCAGACGACGCTTGGCGCGGCTACAGCATCAAGTGGGATGGCGAGTCACAGATCACCTACGAGACCTTCCGCGACATGGGTGCAGCCTATGGCGTGGGCCTGATCCTGATCTATTTGTTGGTGGTGGCGCAGTTTGGTTCTTACCTCACGCCGCTCATCATCATGGCGCCGATTCCATTGACCATCATCGGCGTGATGCCGGGTCATGCGCTGCTCAATGCGCAGTACACCGCCACCAGCATGATCGGCATGATCGCGCTGGCGGGCATCATCGTGCGCAACTCGATCTTGCTGGTGGACTTCATCAACTTGCAGGTGCAAAGCGGCATGGAATTTGGCCGCGCCATCGTGCAGTCGGCCATCACCCGGGCTCAGCCCATCATGCTGACGGGCCTGGCGGCCATGATCGGTGCCTTCTTCATTCTGGACGACCCGATCTTCAACGGCCTGGCCATCTCGCTGATCTTCGGCATCTTCGTGTCCACTGTGCTGACGCTGGTCGTCATCCCGACTTTGTATTACGTGGCGTACCGCAAAAAGTACGGTGCTTGATGTGTTTCTTTTCTTTCATCCACAGGAGTAAATCACCATGAAATCTTGGCAAATCGTTCGTTTGGTCGCTGGCACCTTTGTGTTGTTGTCTTTGGCGCTGGGCGTGCAGGGCAGTCCCATTTTTGTGAGCGAGTGGTGGCTGGCGTTCACCGCTTTTGTGGGGGCCAACCTGTTGCAAAGCGCGCTCACCAAGTGGTGCCTAATGGAGTCCATCCTCAGCAAGCTGGGCGTTGAGCGCGGCTGCTGATCAGAAAGCCCGTGCGCCATGACCCCGTCACGATTCCACAGCAAGCGCTTGAGCAGCGCGCTGTTGGTTGCTGCGCTCTGTATCCCTGCTGCGCAAGCGCTGGACTTGCTGCAAACCTGGGAACAGGCGCGCCAGCACGACCCGCAGATGCAGGTGGTGCAAGCCACCCGTTCTTCGGTGCAAGCCTTTGAAGCGCAGGCCCAATCGCTGTGGCGACCCGTTGTAATGGGCAGCGCCACGGTGGGGGCCATGTCGGCTGACTCACGCATGCAGGGTGCACAATTTTCAGCACCTGGCTTTGGCCAATCCAATGGCGTGTCATTTGGCACTTCGGCCAGTGCCGCGACCTCCACCCGCTGGTCCTTGCAAGCCAAGCAAGCCCTGTACAGCCCGGAGCGCCAAGCCCAACAAGCGCAACTGCAGCAAGCCGCAGGCGTGGCCCAATGGCGCGCCGATCTGGCGCACCAGCAGTTCATGCTGCTGACAGTTCAGCGCTACTTCCAAGTGTTGCTGGCCGATCGGCAACAGCAAGTTTTGAAAAACCAGCACGCCGCCGTTCAGCGCTCGCTGACCGAAGCCCGGGACCGTTTTGCCATCGGCGATCTGCCGGTGACCGACACGCACGAAGCGGCAGCCCGTGCCTCGGGTTTGCAGGCGCAGTGGCTGGCCGCCGACAGCGAGTTGCAAATGGCCCGCCAAGTGCTGGCCGAATCCACCCGATTGCCCATCGAGGCCCTGAAACCCCAAGCGCCCAAAACCCCAGAGCCGGTCACGGCTTCTCCATCTTTGGACCAGGTACTGGTCCAAGTGCGCGAAGCCAACACCGGTTTGCGCCTGAAAAAAGCCCAGTGGGAAGTGGCCCGGCAAGAAGTGAAAAAGCACGAAGCCCGTGGTGGCGTCACGCTCGACCTGGTGGCCCAAGCCGGTCGTGACCGCTTGAGTGGCGACGGCGATTTTGGTCCTGCCAGCAACACGCAAAGTCAGCAGATGCTGGGCTTGAGCATGAACCTTCCCTTTTACACCGGCGGTTACCGCAGCGCGAAACTGCAAGAGGCCGTGAGCGCGCAAGCGCAGGCCGAGGCCGAATACGAGTTGGCCGTGCAGCAAACCCAGCAGCAAGCCCGCTCGGTGTGGTTGGCGCTGCAAACAGGGCCTGCCCGTTTGTCGGCCTTGCAAGCCGCATGGAAAGCCAGCGCTGCAAGACTGGACGCCACCCGTTTGGGTCGCCAAGTGGGGGACCGCACCACCTTGGACTTGTTGCAAGCCGAAAATGACGCGGCCCAGACCGAGCTGGCCTGGCTGCGCGCGCAGACCGAGTTGCTGCAGACTCGCTTGCAACTGGACGCCTTGACCGGTAGCCTCTCTGTGCAAAGCTTGCAAAGCCTGAACGCTCGGTTGGCCCCATGAACCCAATGTTTGAACCTGGAGGAGACACCATGAAAACAGCCCACGATCTGGTCCTGCAAGCCAAAGCCCATGTCCGCGAGATCGCCCTGCAAGACGCCGATGAAGCCATTCGCCAAGCCGATGTGTTGATCGATGTGCGCGAAGCCGACGAATTTGCCGCGGGCCACCTGCCGGGTGCGGTGCTGGTGCCCCGCGGCTTGCTGGAATTCAAGCTCAGCGGCACGCCCGCCTTGTCGGGCCGCGACCTGAAGGTGGTGCTGTATTGCAAGACCAGCGGCCGCGCAGCTTTGGCTGCGCAAACCATGCAGAGCATGGGCTACCTGAATGTCACATCGATTGCGGGTGGTTTTGACGCTTGGGCTGCTGCTGGCAAAACGGTGGTCAAGCCCGAACAGCCTGTGTTTGACTGAGGCCGATGGCCGCGTTTTGGGGATGGCTTTGGGTCTTTGTCTGGCCAGCCCTCAGTAAAATCCCTGACGCCGAAATAGGTTTGGGTTGTTCTTATCCGCATTGATTTCGGTTAAATTAGTGCCCGGTTATATTCAACCCCCCTCATTGATGGAGTTCTTGATGAAATTGATTTTTGCTGTGGCCGCTGTGGCCGCTTTGACTTCTGCCCCCGCCTTTGCCAACCTGGACATGGCCAAGAAAAACAACTGCATGGCTTGCCATGCTGCTGACAAAAAAATGGTCGGCCCTTCTTACAGCGATGTGGCCAAGAAATACGCTGGACAAAAAGACGCAGCCGCGAATTTGGCCAAGAGCATCAAGGCTGGCGGTTCTGGCAAATGGGGTCCAGTGCCCATGCCCGCTCAAGCCGCTTTGAGCGATGCCGATGCACTGACCTTGGCTACTTGGATTTTGGCGGGTGGCAAGTAATCACAAGCCCAAGAGGCTTGTTCGAATGGATAAACTCAAAGCTCGATTGGTACTCGTGGCTTTTGTTTGCCGCTCAGGGTTCGCGCCTTGAGCGGTTTTTTTATGGGGAAACTGCTGTGAAATTCGTCAAGATTTTGGGTGGGTTGGGTTTGGGTTGGGCATTGGCAAGCGCAGCCATGGCGCAACCTGCGATCTTCAAGGAAGCTGACATCCAACTCGGTGAGAAGTTGATCGCAGAAAACAAGTGCGTGGCCTGCCATGTGTCCAAAGTGGGAGGCGATGGCAGCGCGATTTACAAACCCCAAGGGCGAATTAATACGGCGTCTTTTTTGCGCGGCATGGTCGAGCAATGCAACACCCAGTTGAACATGGGCATGTTTCCGGAAGAAGTGACTTCTGTGGCGGCGGTACTCAACCGAGACCATTACAAATTCAAGTGATCAGGGTTTGCCCTAATGAAATTGGGCGCCTGATGTAATTTAAGTTTCAGGTTTATCGCTTACCATATATATTAGAACATCCGAATATACGAACCTAATGGTAAGGTCAACATGACAGTTGAGGCTGATGCGGTATTTGACAAAGCGGCAGACCTGTTTGCTGTGATGTCGACACCCATTCGACTTCGCATCATCAGTGCGCTTTGCCAGGGTGAAAAAAACGTGGGTCAATTGCTTGAAAACATTGGCGTGGCCCAGCCGAACATGTCTCAACATTTGAACATCCTGTTCAGGTCCGGCATATTGGGCAAGCGCCGTCAAGGAGCGCAAGTTTTTTATCGGATTGAAGATGAGACAGCAGCCAAATTGTGCCGTGCGGTTTGCTGGCAGTCAGGCGTCGATGATGACGTGATGGATCAAATCAAAAAGGAGTTTGTGTGAAGGCAGACAATATCCCATCAGGTCGGGTGCAAAAAGCACCCGAGAACTTCTTGACACCCAGCGGTGTCAAGGAAGTCTTCGCGGAGGGCAAAAAGGGCCGCCGTGATTTCATCCGCAACGCATTTGCAGCGGCAGCGGCAGGTGCCGCTGCGCCCATGGCCATGTCTCAGGGCAATCCCGTGCCATCAGAAGGTGGGGACCCCAACATTTTGAACTTGCCAGAGCACGCCACGGGCTTGGGGCAAGGTGTGGCGGTGGAGGGCTACGGCAAGCCATCCCAATACGAGGCCAATTTGCAGCGCCGCCAGAGTCCGGGTCTGACCCAGACCACCCAAGCTTCGGTGTCTTTTGCCCCGTTGCAGTCCTTGTTCGGTATCGTGACGCCCAGCGGTTTGCACTTCGAGCGTCACCACCAAGGCTGGTGGGACATCGACCCGTCCAAACACCGTTTCATGATCAATGGCATGGTCAAAAAGAACATGGTGTTCACCATGGACGAGATCATGCGTTTGCCTTCGGTGTCGCGCTTTCACTTCATCGAGTGCGGTGCCAATACCGCGACCGAATGGGGTAATGTGGCCGTACCCACTGTGCAGTACACGCATGGCATGATTTCTTGCAGCGAGTTCACGGGTGTGCCCTTGATCACTTTGCTGGAAATGGCGGGCGCTGACCTAAAGAACGGCAAGTTTGTCTTGGCCGAGGGCGGTGATGGTTCATCCATGACGCGCACAATTCCGATGAGCCTGATCACATCGGGCGAAGTCATTGTGGCCTATGGTCAAAATGGCGAGATGTTGCGCCCCGAAAACGGTTACCCCTTGCGTTTGGTGGTGCCCGGTGTGCAGGGGGTGAGTTGGGTCAAATACCTGCGGCGAGTTGAGGTGGGAGACAAGCCTTATGCGGCCAAAGACGAGGCGATTCACTACATTGATTTGATGCCCAATGGTTTGCAGCGTCAATACACCAACATTCAGGAAATCAAGAGTGTGGTGACCACACCTTCCGGTGGACAAGTTTTGTTGGACAAAGGTTTTTACAACATCACGGGCTTGGCTTGGTCGGGCAAGGGCAAGGTCAAGCGGGTGGATGTCTCCACCGATGGCGGACGCAACTGGCGACAAGCGCGACTGGAAACCCCAGTGCTGTCCAAGGCCTTGACCCGATTCAACCTCAACTGGGTGTGGGACGGCAAACCGGCCATCATTCAAAGCCGTGCGCAAGACGAAACGGGTCATGTACAGCCGACTTACCAGCAACTGCGCGCCGTCAGGGGTACGCGATCCATCTATCACAACAATGCCATCCAGTCGTGGTTGGTGCAGGAAAACGGTGAGGTGAAAAATGTCCAGCTTTCGTAATGCCGTTTTGACCCTGGCTTTGTTGGCCACCACAGGTCTGGCCGCCGCACAAAGTCAGAAGTTCCCGGGCGTGGGCCGCGAGGCAACCCCCAAGGAAGTCGCCAAGTGGGACATCGATGTGCGCCCGGACTTCAAAGGTTTGCCTGCTGGTTCGGGCTCTGTGGCCAAGGGCCAAGATGTGTGGGAGGCCAAATGCGCCCACTGCCATGGCGTGTTTGGAGAATCCAACGAAGTGTTCAGTCCGCTGATTGGCGGCACCACAGCCGAGGACATCAAGACGGGTCGCGTGGCCAATTTGCAGCGTGCTGATTACCCTGGCCGCACCACCATCATGAAGGTGCCCACAGTCTCCACTTTGTGGGACTACATCAACCGGGCCATGCCTTGGACCAACCCCAAGACGCTGACCACGGAAGAGGTTTATGCTGTGACAGCATTCATGTTGAACCTGGCCAACATCGTGCCTGACAACTACGTGCTCTCAGACAAGAACATCGCTGAAGTGCAGGCCCGCATGCCCAACCGAAACGGCATGACCACCGCGCACGCCATGTGGCCCGGCAATGAATTTGGGGGGGTCAAAAAGACCGATACCCAGAACAAAATCTGCATGAAAGACTGCACTCCCGAGCCCAAAGTGGCGTCTTTCTTGCCAGACTTTGCGCGCAACGCGCACGGCAACTTGCAAGAGCAAAACCGGATTGTCGGACCACAGCGGGGTGCCGATACGACACGTCCAGAGCCAAAGGCAGGCATGCCTGTAGCCACAGCGGCCCCAGTGGCCGCTGCCAAGCCAGAAAAAAATGAATCCAAGGCCGTCATCGCTTTGTTGAACAAACACAGCTGTACCGCCTGTCATGGTGTCGATAAAAAAATCGTGGGCCCAGGCTTTCATGAAATTGCCAAAAAACAGGCTGGCAAGGTCGCTTACCTGACAGAAAAAATCAAGGTGGGTGGTGTGGGGGTTTACGGACCGATTCCCATGCCTGCACAATCTCTGCCTGACACGGATGCCAAACTGATTGCAGAATGGATTTCCAAGGGGGCCAGCAAGTAACGTGGGCCGATTCCACGGTACAGCTGAACCTGTTTCAATAGCATCACTCAACCATCAAAGGAGATATCAGATGCAAAACCGTCGCGAGACACTCAAGCAAAGCGCTGTTGTGGCTGGCCTCTTGGCCGCCGCTGGCTTCCCACAGTTCGCACAAGCTGCAGTCAACAAAGCCGCATTTGACGCCAAATCGGTTCAGGACTCAGCCCGTGCTGCAGGTGCCAAAAGCATGGCTGAAAGCAAAGACGTGACCATCACCGGTCCGGACATCGCTGAAAACGGTGCTGTGGTGCCTTTGGGTGCCAGCACGACCTTGGCCGGCGTCAAGCAATTGTTGATCTTGGTTGAGAAAAACCCGTCCGCATTGGTGGCCATGTTCAACGTGACCGAAGCCGTGGATGCCAACTTCTCCACCCGCGCCAAGATGGGTCAGTCTTCTGATGTCTACGCTGTGGCCATCATGAACGACGGCCGTGCCTTGTGGGCCAAAAAAGAAGTCAAAGTCACTTTGGGTGGTTGCGGCGGTTAAACGCTTGCAGACACCGTTTACACATTGATTCACTGAAAGATTTAGGAGAGAAACATGGCAGATCCAATGCGCATTCGTGCCCAAGTAGCGGGTGACAAAGCAACCGTTCGTGTGCTCATGGCCCACGAAATGGAAGCAGGCCAACGTCGTGACGCTTCCGGCAACCTCATCCCCGCCTGGTTCATCCAGGAGGTCACCGCCACTCACAACGGCAAAGTCGTTTTGACCGCCGAGTGGGGCCCTGCGGTGTCCAAAAACCCGTTCATGCAGTTCAACGTCAAGGGCGCCAAAGCCGGCGACAAAATTGCCGTGACTTGGAAAGACAACCGAGGTGCGACCCGCACCGACGAAGCCACGGTGTCGTGATCGTCCGGTGAATTTGCAAAGGGTGAAGCCATAACTTCACCCTTTTTGCATTGAAATAAAACAATCAGAGGTGACAATGAAAACAGTAATGACCCTTTCCCTCACAGCAGCCTTGGCTGTCTGTGCGATGCCTGCACTGGCCCAGAAAACCGCCAGCCAAGGCATCGACGAATACCGTGCCATGTTGCAAGACGGCAACCCCGCTGAGCTGTATGAAGCCAAAGGCGAGGACCTCTGGAAAAAAGCACGTGGCCCCAAAAACGCTTCTCTTGAAAAATGCGATTTGGGCAAAGGCCCTGGCGTGGTCAAGGGCGCTTTTGTTGAGTTGCCCAAATACTTCGCAGACACTCAGCGCATGCAGGACCTGGAGTCGCGCTTGGTCACTTGCATGGAAACCTTGCAGGGATTCAACGCCGCCGAAATCTCCAAAACCGCATTTGGTCGCGGCGAGATGGCCAATGTGACCGCTTTGGCCACTTGGATCGCTGCCGAGTCCAAGGGCCTCAAGTTCAATCTGTCGCAGTCCCACCCACAGGAAAAAACGTTTTATGAAGTGGGCAAGCGACTGTTCTTCCAGCGCGGTGGCACCCATGACTTTTCATGTGCCTCTTGCCACGGTGAAGAAGGCAAGCGCATTCGCTTGCAGGATCTGCCCATTTTGACCAAGAACCCTGGCGATGGTGTGGGTTTTGCCGCATGGCCCGCTTACCGCGTCTCGAACGGTCAAATGTGGAGCATGCAGCTGCGTCTGAACGATTGCTATCGCCAGCAGCGTTTCCCCTATCCCGGTTTTGGCAGTGATGCCACCGTGGCCTTGTCCACCTATCTGGGTGTGAACGCCAAAGGCGCCGCCTCGATTGCCCCGGCCATCAAACGCTGATCAGACCTGGAGATCCTCATGAACAAAAAGACCCAACTCGTTTTGGCCAGCCTGGCTGCCGCTTTGGTGGCAGCTGGCTGCGCATCCGGCCCATCTGTGGCCGAACTCAATGCCTTGACCGACAAGATCGTCAAGGCGTCGTTCCGTGACCAAAGCCATGTCAAGGTGGAGCGCATCACCGCCACCGACGAAACCAACCGCGCTTGCAGTGAAGCCGATGTGGCCGGCAAGCCGCTGGACGAAAAAACCGCCAAGCGCATTGAAGAGGCCAACCTCAAGGCCATCAAGTGGCCATCGGACGGCAAATTCATCGGTGACTGGAAAGAGGGCGAGAGAATTGCCCAAAGTGGCCGTGGCCTGACTTGGACCGATTCGGCCACAGCGGTCAACGGTGGCAATTGCTACAACTGCCACCAGATGGACAAGAAAGAAATTTCATACGGCACGCTGGGCCCAAGCTTGTACAACTACGGCAAGATCCGTGGCGTGTCCAATCCCAATGACCCTGCCAGCAAGGCCATCGTGGAGTACACCTGGGGCAAGATTTGGAACGCCAAAGCCTACAACGCTTGCTCCAACATGCCCCGCGCTGGTCACATGGGTGTCCTGAACGAGACCCAAGTTCGCCACATCGTGGGTTTGCTGCTCGATCCTAAGTCGCCTGTTAACCAGTAAGTCTTGAAAAACCCGGCCTGGCCGGGTTTTTTAGCCCTCGATATATCAGTGATTGCAAATATGAATCTCTCCAAACGCGAATTTATCCAGGTCATGGGTGCTGGCACGATGGCTGGCATGAGCATGGGCTCTTTTGCCGAAGCCAGCGCCGCTACCGCAGCCAATGGCTTGTATGACATTCCCAAATTTGGCAATGTGTCTTTCTTGCACATGACCGATTGCCATGCGCAGCTCAAGCCAATTTATTTCCGCGAGCCCAGCATCAATTTGGGCATTGGCTCGATGCAGAACAATTTGCCGCATTTGGTGGGGGAGCATTTGCTGCAAGTGGCCAAGATCCGCCCCGGCACAGCCGAGGCCCATGCCTTGACCTTTCTCAATTTCGAAAAGGCGGCCAAGCGCTTCGGTAAGGTGGGCGGTTTCGCGCACCTGGCCACGCTCGTCAAGCGCATGAAAGCCAGCCGCCCGGGTGCTTTGCTGCTCGACGGTGGTGACACCTGGCAAGGCTCAGGCACCAGCTTGTGGACCAATGGCCAGGACATGGTCGATGCTTGCAAACTGCTGGGCGTGGATGTGATGACGGGCCACTGGGAGTTCACGCTGGGCATGGAGCGCGTCAAAGAGATCATCGAAAAAGACTTTGCCGGCAAGATTGACTTTGTGGCCCAAAACGTCAAGACCAACGACTTTGGCGACCCGGTGTTCAAGCCTTATGTGATCCGTGAAATCAATGGTGTGCCCTGCGCCATCATTGGGCAGGCCTTTCCCTACACCCCGATCGCCAACCCGCGTTACATGGTGGCCGACTGGGCCTTCGGCATCCAGGACGAGAACATGCAGGCGATGGTGAACGAAGCTCGCGGCAAAGGTGCTCAGGTGGTGGTGGTGATCAGCCACAACGGCATGGACGTGGACCTGAAGATGGCCAGCCGGGTCAGCGGCATCGACGCCATCATGGGCGGCCACACGCACGATGGCATGCCCGTAGCCACGATTGTCTCCAACAAAGGTGGCAAGACCTTGGTCACCAACGCTGGCTCCAATGGCAAGTTTTTGGGTGTGCTCGACTTTGAGGTCAAGGACAAAAAAGTCAGCGACTTCCGTTACAAGTTGCTGCCGGTTTTCTCCAACATGCTGCCTGCAGACAAGGAGATGGATGCGTTGATCAACAAGATCCGTGCACCCTATGAGGCCAGGCTCGCAGAAAAGCTGGCGGTCACCGATGGCTTGTTGTACCGCCGAGGCAACTTCAATGGCACAGGCGACCAGTTGCTGGTGGACGCTCTGATGGACGTGCAGGGTGCTGACATGGCGTTCTCGCCCGGCTTCCGCTGGGGCACGACGCTGTTGCCGGGCCAGGCCATCACACGCGAGTGGCTGCTGGACATGACGGCCACCACTTATTCATTTGCCACAGTGACCGAGATGACGGGCGAGACCATCAAGACGGTGCTGGAAGACGTGGCCGATAACTTGTTCAACCCTGACCCCTATTACCAGCAAGGCGGTGACATGGTGCGTGTGGGTGGTCTGACCTACAGCTGCAACCCGGTGGGCAAGGCGGGCCAACGCATTGGCGACATGCGCCTGAAAGGCCAGTTGATCGAAGCAGGTAAAAAATACAAGGTGGCTGGTTGGGCACCTGTGGCCGAAGAGGCCCGCCATCAGGGCAACAAGCAGGTTTGGGAAGTGGTGGAGACTTGGCTCAAAGCCCAAGGGGGGCGGATCAAGCCGCGCCAGCTCAACACCCCGAAGATCATGGGTGCCTTGCCCAATAAGGGTTACGCTGTTTGATGGCCTGCAGCGCTTTATGGCGCTGTGCAGTCCAAGAGGAATTTGCATGAAGAGAAGACAGTTGTTGTTGGCTGGTGCTGCCGTGGGTGGTTTGGCGATGTGGCCTGAGGCGCGATTGCTGGCGCAGCAGACACAGGATTTCATCGAGGGACCGCCAGTGGCGGATATTCCTGCCCAGCGCTTGTCAAAACACGTCTGGATGATTTACTCGCCCGATGGTTTTCCAACCCCTGAGAACAAGGGGATGATGGCCAACATCATCTTCGTCGTGACCTCGATGGGGGTGGTGGTGATCGATTCGGGTGCTTCTTTGCAAATCGGCCAAATGGCCATCCGCATGATCCGCCAGGTGACTCACCAGCCAGTGGTTGCTGTGTTCAACACCCACTACCACGGTGACCATTGGCTGGGTAACCACGCTTTCGTCAAAACCTACGGCGACAAGTTGCCCATCTATTCGCTGGCCAGCACCATCACCAAGCTCAAGGGCACCGAGGGCAACCTTTGGCGCAGCCTGATGGAGCGCTGGACCAACCAGTCAACCATCGGGACGCAGGTGGTCATTCCCAACACGGCTGTTCAACATGGGCAAGTGATCCAGTTCGGTGATGTGAGTTTGCGCATGCACCATTACGGTACAGCGCACACCCCCTCGGATCTGAGTGTGGAAGTCGTGCAGGACAAGGTGACGGCGGTGGGGGACATCGCCATGACCAATCGAATTGCCAATATGGACGAAGGCTCCTATCCGGGCACTTTCAAGTATTACAAGGCCTTGATGGCGGCCACTGGAGAGCAGCTCTGGGTGCCCGGGCATGGCCGCGCTCGGCAGGACCTGCTCAAGACCTATGGTGACTTCATGGCCGGTATCTGGGAGCCAAGTCTCAAGGCGGTGGAAGATGGCAAATCAGAAGCCGAAGCGAGAGCGGCGGTGATGAAAGATACCCGCGTTGCCTCACGTGCCAAAACCATGGATGGCTTTGAAGGCAATATTGGCAAGTACATCAGCCTGGCGTACTTGGAAGCTGAAAAAGTCGCGTTTTAAAAAAAGAAATCCTCACCATGTTGAATGTGTGCGGATTTTTTATTGGGGGGTGTGGCTGGTGCCCCCGACAGGAATCGAACCTGTATCACTCCCTTAGGAGGGGAGAGTTCTATCCATTGAACTACGGTGGCATGAATTGCCGAGATTGTAACGGCCGCAACGGCCAACCGATGGGGTTCAAATGGGCAAGCTGTTGAGCACCAGGTGTGCGTCGTTGCCCTGTTCGACGCGGACAGGTCGCCCTTGAAAAAAGACTTTGAGACCCTGCCAGTCTCTGGCATGCACAAGAAAAGGGGCCAAGCCATTGACGGTGTGGGTCATGCCGGCTTTGAGCGAGAGGATGGACAGTTTGTTCTGACTGTCCAGCACGCACAATTCGCTGTCAGTTTGGGCTTCAATGTAGATGTAGTTGCCGGGCTTGAGGGGGTTGTTCGGGGTGTGTGATGCGCTGATGTTGCGATGTTGGTCTTCGCAAGCCACGGCTTTCAGCGGTTCAGCGACAGTTGGTCTGGCCATCCCGGGTGCCAAGGCCGCATTTTGTCCAGGGGCTGCAGACGCAGAGGAGGGCGAGCGGGGCGTGTCAGAGGCGACTTCAGCCACTGCAGGCGGGGTGGCTTGTGGAGACGAACTTTGGGCCCGCTCCAAATGTCGGTTATCAGTCGGCGCAGACCTTGGGTCTTGCGACAGCAGCCAGGCGCTTGCGCCCAGAATCAGAAAAGCGCCCACCCAGAGGCCGATGTACTTTGGGGGTGGCTTGGAAAATGCGGTGGCAGGGCTTGCCGACGAGGCGACTGCAAAAGGGTCGGGTGCGGCACGGGGGGCCGAAGTGTCGGGCAGCGGATCTGGCGGGACAGAGGCTTGTTGCGGAAACTCGAACCCCAGTTTCTTGAGCAATTTCAAACCGGCATTGCGTTTGATCTGCGCGTTGTAAAAACTTTGGCCCTCTCCGCTTTCCAGTTCACGCAGTTGGATGAGGGACAGGGTGTTGTTTCGAGCAAAAACCAGCTCGTCAATCCCAGCTTGGGTGCGCAGTCGCTGTAGCAATTGCCCGTCTTCGGGGCGCCATGTCGTTGGATTCATGGGGTGTCAAGCAAGCAGCCAATAGGACCCACTCAAGGGCAATCTGAAGCATGCTAACTGATATGGATGAAATTGTCATTCATTTGGCATCAAAAATCCCCAAGGCTTAACCAGCCCCATCAATCCCGTCTCACACGGAAAATCAGGTCCAGTGCACTTTGTTCGCCCGCTTGCGCCCGCAGTGTCAGTCGTTGGGTCAAGTCGTAAAAAATGAGCAGACTGCCGAAGGTGCCCGTCAGGCTGGTCTCGTAGGCCAGGTAAAAGTCCTGTGACAGGCGCTTGCCCAGCGTCACTGCCGCACCTGTCGCACCCCCCCGGGTGCTGCTGGCCACACTGATTTCATCGAGTCCCAGGTTGCTGGCCAGTTCGCTGCCCAGGGTCTTGCCGTTGCTGCTGAGCAAAACCATGGCGGCTTGTTGCAGGACGGCCGACTCGGCACCACCGCTGGCCGCCGATCTGCCCAAGACCAACCAGGCCAATTTGTCGGCATCGGGCATGTCAGGGTCGGCATACAGGCGAATGCGGGGCAGCAAGGCTGTGCCTGTCACTTGCACGCCCACGCTTTGAGGCAGGTGCGGTCGCAAAGCGATGATCTCCAGCCCTGGGTTGTCATAGACACCATTGAAGCGCAAGACGCCGGTTTGGATATTCAGTTGTTGCCCATAAGCTGTGTAGCGTCCACCCACGGTGCGCACTTCACCGTTCAAGCGTGGCAACCCCTGGGTGGCGGTGTTGCTCACCAGTGTGACTTGGCCGCCGAGTCGGGTGGTCAAGCCTTTGCCTTGCAACTGAAAGTCGGAGCCCAAATCGAGCAAGACGCGCACATCGGGTGTGCCCAGCCACGACCCCATCGCGGCCTGGTTCGCGTTTGCAGAGGCCATGGGGCGCGGGCGGGTGGTGGGCCTGACGATCAGCACGTCCTCGCCCAAATTGGGGGTGTTCTCGTCGGGCAAGAGAAACAAGGCTTGATCGGCCTTGACTTGCCCTCTGACTTGCATTTGTCCAGCTTGCATCCGGGCCGTGACTTGGCCCGACATGACCAGTCGGCGGTCAGCCCGGTTGCTGACGCGCAGGGACTTCGCTTCCATGTGCAGATTCAGCTGGGCTGCATGCAAGGGATTGGCGTTTTTCTGGACCAGCACACTGGCCGGGTCGGCCAATTGAACCCGGCCGCTGGCCAGGAACTCGCCACCCTGCGGGCCTGCACCCCGCAAGGACAAGCGATCGAGGAGCATTTCTTGGCCCTGAAGTCGGGCTTGCAATTGGCCTTGATCGAATGCAATGCCCTGTACAGCAGAACGTACGGCCAACTGGTCAGCTTGCAGACGGCCTTGCCATTGGGGTTGGCTTCGGGTTCCGGCCAAGTCAAATTGTGCTTCCAGGTTGCCTTGGACGCGCCAGCCCGGTGGGGCCAAGACAGACCAAGCATTGATTTGGGGGAGCTGCACTTTGACGGTGCCACGCAAGGGTGCCTGCTCTGGCCATTGCCAGCCTTGTGTTGCAGGGCCCAAGGTGCTGAACACTTGGGCCTGTGCTTGACCCAGGTGTTCACTGTCCCATTGCAAATCGGCTCGCAGTTGTTCGTTTTGAAGCTGCACCGAGAGGATGGCCTCGCGCAGGCCTGCTGCGGTGAGTGGTTCCCCGCCCGGCGTGGTCTGGACGCGCAGGTCACCGCGGCTGCGGCGGATTTGGGCAGTCAGGGTCCTGTCCTTGTTTTGCTCGAAGTGCAGTTTGCCTTGCAGCAAAACGTCACTGTCGACATGGGTGCCCCAGACACTTTGTAGCCAGTTCAAAGGCAAGTCTTCCCAGCTGGCTGACATGCGTGCTTGGGCTTTTTGCCCGAGGCTTGCGGCGCGCCAGTGGCCTGCATCCAACTGCACTCGGCTGCTGCCTGGCGTGGGGCCTTGCAACTGCCAGCTGGACTCGGACCAGGCCAGTGCCAAACCCGCTGGATCGAGATGGGCCTGCAAGGCCATTGCTTTGTGCAGTTGCAAGCGCCATGGAGTCTGTGAGGGTTTGTCGATGCTTTGAAGATCAAAACGCTCCAGCAAACCGCGCCATTGCTGGCTGTTCAGGTCGGGGCGGATCGCCCCCCACTGGGCCTGCAATCGGGATGAAGCCTGGCCTTGACCCAGCTGGCTTTGCCACTGGGCTTGCCAGGACAGGGGGGTGCCGACCATGTCCAGCTGGCCACGCTCTATGACCCATGGGCCTTGCTGGGTTGTGGGCCAGGTCAAGCGTGGCCATTGGACGCTCAATTTCAAGGGCGTTGCTGTCTGAGCAAAACCGCCTTGCCATTCGGCCTGGAGTTGCCCCTTGCCCGAGGCTTGAAGGGGTTTGAGCCGTGCGGCCCAAGCGGGAAATTGTTGCAGCCAGGCCAGTGTCTGGGTGGCATCTTGCACATCCAGGTTCATCTTGCCTTGACCGTTGAAGGGCGCCAGATGCCCCTGGGCCTGGGCGTTGAGCCCCGGCAATTGCAAGGATGCTTGGCCTTGCAGCGAAAAGGGTTGCGGTGAAAACTGAAACTGGCCCGTCACAGTGGCCTGTCTGGCTTTCAGGTTCAGGGCGTCAATCTGCCAGACCTGTTGGTGCCAGTGCCCCGACAGCCGAAGGTGCTCGAAATGAAAGCCCTCTGGCGTGCTGCGCTTGGCCTTGGTTGTGCCCGAATTGGAGGGTGGCACTGGGGCTTGCAGTTGCGCATCAAACCGGATGCGTCCAGCGTCGATGTCTTGCGCTTGCACCTGGCCCTGGATGGCGCTGCCCGTGAGGGCGGTGTGCAATTGATGGGGCACGATGCCTGACAGCGTCAGCTGCCCCGTCCAGCCTGCGGGACTTTGTTGGGCCTGGGCTTGCAATTGGCCTCCAGCCAAGCGTGCTTGTGCGGCTTGAATTTGCCATTGACCCGCTTGGTGCCGCGCTTGCAGCGTCAAGTGCTCCAGGGGCAGGCGATGCCGGTCCCAGGCACCGGCTTGCAGGTTGCTGAGCTCGCCCTGGAGCGGCCATCCTGACCCGTCGGGTTGGATGTGAGCATGGCCATTCAAATGGGTCCGAGGGGCCTGGGGCCATAAGGGTGCCAGATCCAAAGCTTGCCATTGGCCACGCGCTTGCACGATGGCGGGTTGTTGCCACGGCATCACATCGGCCTGCAAGCTCAGGTGGGGGGCTTTTTTGTCTGCAGGTCTTGCTTGTGGGTCGGGTGTTGGCGACAGTTGGGCGTTCACGGTCAGCTGTGCTTGAGGTCCCGACAGCGTGCCTTGTGCCGTTGCGCTCAAGGCCAGTGGCAGCGGCGCCTGGCGGCCATGTGTGGGCGCGTTGACCCGTCCGGTGACCTCGACTTGCAGGGCCATGGGGGCAGCCCCTTGCAAGCGGGCCTCCAGCTGGTAGTGACCTTGCGCGAGGGTCAAGCTGGGCACTTGCAGGGTGTGATCGCGGCCATCGTAGGCGTATTGGGCCTGGACCTTGGACAGCGTGACCGACTGAGACCCTTGCCACTCGAAATGGTCGACTTGCAGGGCCATTTTCAAGGGCAAGGGCCAGTCCAGACTCACCCAGGGCTTGAGCACCTGTGCAGGGCGCTGGTCGCGGATGACCACAGACGCGAGCTGAAGGCTTTCAACGGGCCAGGCTTGTCGCCACAGCAGTGACCAGTTCAGTGCGATCTGGGCTTCCTTGGCGTGTGCTTGCAGCAGTGGGGCGCGCCATTGCAGTTGACCGATGCGCCCCCCTTGGCGCAAGTTGCCTTGTACCTCTGTGGCTTGCAAGGTGTGCTGTGCAGGCAAAGCCCGGTTGAGCCATTTCAAGGTGGTGGCCAGCGAGCCTTCTGTGCCCGTCCAGGCCCACAGGGCCCAAGCCAATGCCAGCAAGGCCAGAGGCCCCAGCATGGCTGACAGGCTGCGCAGTGACCAGGCGCCCAAGCACCGCCAAGCCTGCACAGGCCAGGATGAAGGCCGGGCAGACGAGGCCTGCTCGGGCGAAGGCGTTTGACCGGCGTTCATGGGCACATTCAGAAAGTGAAGCCCACACTCAGGTGCAAGCGCCATTTGTTCAAAGCCTGGGCATGTGCGAGGTCCATGCGTACCGGGCCAATCGGGCTGCGCCAACGTGCGCCCACACCATAACTCCACTGAGGCTTGAGCAAGGGCAGTGCATTGGCCACAGCACCCACATCGGCAAACACGGCAGTTTCCCAATCGCTTGCCGCGCCTTTCCAGCGCAGGGGGCGTTGCCATTCCACGCTGCCCGTGCTCAGGTAGCGGCCAGCGCCGATTTGCCCATTGCCCAAGTCAACGCCAATGCTGTTGAAGGCGTAGCCCCGGACCGTGTTGTCGCCTCCCGTGAGAAACAATTGGGTGGTCGGCAAATTTTGAGTGTCCTGTATCACCACACTGCCCAGCGAGGCCCGCAAGGCGATGCGGCCACTGCGCTCGCCAAGCGGCAGGATGTTCAGACCCTTGGCGAGCCAGCGCACAAAGGGCTGCTGAACCGGCCCCAGGCTGACGCCTGCACCCCATTCGATCCCCAGGCCAAGACCGCGCGTGGGGAAGGGCAGGCTGTCAAAGTCGCGCCAGGTCCAGGCCAAGTTGCCACTGAAAGATTCCACGGCCCCCAGGGGGTTGTTTTGTTGGGTGGCGACATCGTATTGGGCAAAGTACGAGCGGTCGATTCGGGGGCCCATTTGGATGCGGCCAGCGCGCCAGCGCTGGCTGCTGATCTCGCCGTCCACTTGTTGCCGTCTTTGCAGTTGGGCAGAGGTGTTCCAGCGCCACAAGCTGTTGTCGGGCGGGGCCAGCAACTCCACGCCCAGGCTTTGCAGGTCTTTGTCAACAGCCACGCGGCTCACGGCACGCCAGTGCAAGCCTGGAAGACTGTGGTGGGTGTGTTCGGCCGTCAGGCGAGGGCCGATGTCACTGCGCACCCCCACGCCCAGTTGCCACCTTTGGCGCAGACTTTCTTTCAGCTCGATGTTGACCGGCGCCTGCGCTGGCTGGCCTTCCGGCTCCAGGTTGATGAAGACCGAGTCATAAAAGCCACTGAGCACCAGCCGTTGTTGGGCCTCCAGCAAATCGTTTTGTCGGTAAGCTTGCCCCGGAGCAAGGCGGGCCAGTCGTTCGACTTGCTGGGCGCCATACTTGGTGGCGCCAGAAATCCTCAATTCGCCAAGCCGTACGGCCGGTCCGGAGTCCATCGCCAAGGTCAGGCTCGCCTGGTTGTTCAGGGTGTCAATGCGGGCCTGGCTCTGTGCCAGGCGGCCCCAAGGGAAATGCTCTGCAAGCAACTGTCGCAATGCTTTGGTTTTGGCGCGGTCCCACGCCATTTGGGTGAAGGTCTCACCCGGTGGCAAGCCCCATTGCTTTTCAATGATCGCCTGCAGGGCAACGCCAGACGGGTGGTCTGTCATCTCGCCCAGCCATTGCCACTGCACTTGTGTGACTCGGGTGGCAGGTCCGCTTTGAACCTCCAGGGTCACTTGGCCCAAATGGCCCGACCCGTTCGGGGCTGCGGTTTGGTCGTGGTGCCAGCGCAGCTCAGGGTTAAAGAAGCCCAGTGTGGCCAACAATTCGCGCGCTTGTTCGTCGGCATCGGTCAGCAGACGGGTCAATTCGGTGGTGTCCAGGTCGCTCAGCGCTTGGTAGCGCCTCAGCGACATGTGTTGCTCCAGAAAGTCTTGGATGTTGGGGTCCCGGCTGCGTACCGTCCAGGCAAATGCAACAGCTGAGGTGGGCGAGAGCGAATTCGACGGCGGGGCGGGGTCGGCCTGCGCAGGCACGGCGCAGCAGGCGAAGAATGCGAAACAGCCTGCCATCCGCAGAGCTGTCCAGGTTTTTGAAACCTCAGACCATGTCATTTGCTCAGCAAACGCATCGCATCCTCGAGCCCTCTGAGGGTCAAGGGGAACATGCGGTTGCTCATGAGCTGCTGGATGATGGCGATGCTTTGGCGGTATTGCCACACGCCCTGCGGCTCGGGGTTGATCCAGGCGAATTTGGGAAAGGTGTGCGTCAGGCGCTGCAGCCACTCCGCGCCAGCTTCTTCGTTGTTGTATTCGACGCTGCCGCCCTTTTGCAAAATTTCATAAGGGCTCATGGTCGCGTCGCCAATGAAGATCAGCTTGTAGTCCTTGTTGTACTTGCGCAGGATGTCCCAAGTGGCAAATTTTTCAGCATAGCGGCGCTTGTTGTTCTTCCACATGAAGTCATAGACGCAGTTGTGGAAGTAATAAAAGTCCAGGTGCTTGAACTCGGCCTTGACGGCCGAAAACATTTCTTCAACCCGCGCGATGTGCTCGTCCATGGTGCCGCCCACATCCATGAGCAGCAGCACTTTGACGTTGTTGTGGCGCTCGGGCCGCATCAAGATGTCCAAGTAGCCCGCATTGGCTGCGGTTTTGCGGATGGTGCCGTCCAGGTCCAGCTCGTCTTGTGAGCCTTCGCGGGCAAAGCGGCGCAGGCGGCGCAGGGCCACCTTGATGTTGCGCGTGCCCAGCTCCTGCTGGTCGTCGTAGTCCTTGTAAGCGCGTTGTTCCCAGACCTTCACCGCACTTTTGTTGCCGCCTTTGCCGCCGATGCGGATGCCCTGCGGGTTGTAGCCGCCGTTGCCAAAAGGCGAGGTGCCGCCCGTGCCGATCCACCTGTTGCCGCCCTCGTGGCGCTCTTTTTGTTCTTCCAAGCGCTTTTTCAGCGTGTCCATCAACTCGTCCCAGCCCATCTTCTCGATGGCAGCTTTTTGCTCGGGTGTGAGTTCCTTTTGCAGGATTTTTTCCAGCCAGTCCAGCGGCACTTCCTTGGTGAAGTCGGTCAGCATCTCCACGCCCTTGAAGTAGGCGCCAAAAGCCTTGTCGAACTTGTCGAAGTGCTTTTCGTCCTTGACCATCACGGTGCGGGCCAGGTGGTAAAAGTCGTCGATGCTGCAAGCATCAGACGCAGGGCCCACCACATTGGCCTGCAGGGCTTCGAGCAGGGTCAGGTACTCGCGCACCGAGACGGGCAACTTGGCGGCACGCAGGGTGTAGAAAAAGTCGATCAGCATGACCGGGTGTCCTTCTGGGCAGAGCGGCTCAATTGAAAGTCCAGGTGCGCACGCACATTGGGCCATTCGCTGGCGATGATGCTGTACACACAGGTGTCGCGCAGTGCGCCAGCGCTCAGTGGGTGGGTGTTGATCTGGTGGCTGCGCAGCACACCGTCGAGCTTGGCGCCCAGGCGCTCGATGGCGCGGCGGCTCTGATGGTTGAAAAAGTGCGTGCGGAATTCCACCGCGATGCAGTTCAGTTGCTCAAAGGCATGGGCCAGCAGCAAGCGCTTGGCTTCGGTGTTGAGGGGTGTGCGCTGCACGCTGCGGCGGTACCAGGTGGAGCCGATTTCAACCCGGCGGTGGGCCGCGTCGATGTTCATGTAGGTGGTCATGCCCACGGCCTGCTGGGTCGCTGGGTCGATCACCGCAAATGGGCACATGCTGCCCTGGGTCTGCAAGTTCAAGCGGCGGGTGATCTCGGCCGCCATGCCTTCTGGCGTGGGAATGGCCGTGTACCACAGCTGCCACAACTCGCCATCGCGCACGGCCTGTACCAGCGCGTCATGGTGCTCAGCCCGCAAGGGCTCCAGCCGGACGTGCACGCCGGTCAGGGTCACGGGCGGGGCGAAAGCGGTCATGGTTTCAGCGGTTGCGCTGGTTCATGAAGACCAGCTTTTCGAACAAGGTCACGTCCTGCTCGTTCTTGAGCAAGGCACCCACCAACGGGGGCACCGACACTTTTTGGTCAGCGCTTTGCAGGGCCTCGAGCGGGATGTCTTCGGCCACGAGCAGCTTGAGCCAGTCCAGCAGCTCGCTGGTGGAGGGCTTTTTCTTCAAGCCCGGCAGCCCGCGCACGTCGTAAAAAGTCTTGAGGGCCAGGGCCAGCAGGTCTTTTTTGAGTGTGGGGAAGTGCACGTCCACGATCTGGCGCATGGTGTCCGCTTCGGGGAACTTGATGTAATGGAAGAAGCAGCGGCGCAGGAAGGCGTCGGGCAATTCTTTTTCGTTGTTCGAGGTGATGAACACCAGCGGACGGGTCTTGGCCTTGATCAGCTGGCGTGTCTCGTAGCAATAAAACTCCATGCGGTCGATTTCGCGCAACAGGTCGTTCGGGAACTCGATGTCGGCCTTGTCGATTTCGTCGATCAGGATGGCCACCGGGGTTTCTGAAGTGAAAGCCTGCCAAAGCACGCCCTTGACGATGTAGTTTTCGATGTCTTTGACCTTTTCGTCGCCCAGCTGGCTGTCACGCAGACGGCTCACCGCGTCGTATTCGTAGAGGCCTTGCTGGGCCTTGGTGGTCGACTTGATGTGCCATTGCAGCAGGGGCAGGCCCAAGGCTTGCGAGACTTCCTCGGCCAGCATGGTCTTGCCGGTGCCAGGCTCGCCCTTGACCAAAAGGGGGCGTTTGAGGGTGATGGCCGCGTTGACAGCCAGCATCAGGTCCTGGGTGGCGACGTAGTTTTCGGTACCTTGGAATTTCATGGCGAGGGTTTCTCGAAAAAGGCTAAAGGGTTTGTCAGGATTATGAGGGGCAGGCCGATATAATCCGCAGTTGATTTTTATCAATCAATTGGATTGTGTAAGCAAAATGAACAAGCTCCTGAACTCGATGTTTGCCCTGGCTGTCGCCTCTGTGACCGCTGTTTCCGCCCATGCCCAAGAGATCAAGGGTGATGCCAAAGCGGCCGAACAAAAAATCGCCATGTGCATTGGCTGCCACAGCATCCACGGCTACCAGTCGAGCTTTCCCGAGGTCTATCGCGTCCCCATGATCTCCGGCCAGAGCGCCAAATACATCGTGGCTTCGCTCAATGCCTACAAAAAAGGTGAGCGCAAGCACCCCACCATGCGCGGCATTGCCGACAGCCTGAGCGAACAAGACATGGCCGACTTGGGTGCCTATTACGAGCAACATGGCAAGATCCAAGCCGTGACCAAAACCCCCAAGGCGCCTGACGCCAAAGTGGCGGCCCTGCTGCAAAAAGGCGCTTGCATTTCCTGCCACGGTGATAATTTCTCCAAGCCGATTGACCCCAGCTACCCCAAGATCGCGGGCCAGCACAAGGACTATCTGTTTGTGGCCTTGAAATCCTACAAAGTGGAAAACCAGAACACCTGGGGCCGCAACAACGGCGTCATGAGTGGCATTGCCAAACAGTTCACCAATGCTGAACTGAAAGCCATGTCGGCTTACATCGCCTCACTCGACGGTGAAATGAAGGTCATTCCTCAGCCGCGTCTGCGTTAAGCCTTTCACGGCTTTCCAGAAAAAAACCCGCTTCGGCGGGTTTTTTTCTGGTCTATGCGTCTTGGGTGGGGCCTCAGTCCTTAGTGGCGTGGCGTTGCACACAGGCAATATAGGCCTCGCCATCGGGCATGCGACCCGAGCGCTGGCTTTCGTGCACCATGCGGCCCAGGCATTCCATGGCCTGGTGGTGGGCGTCGTGCAGCGAGTTGAGCCGGTGGGTCAGCAGTTCAACCGCCTGGCGGATGCCTCGGGGTTGGTCGATGCTGCATTGCTCGCTGATAGACAGGTGCATCGACAGGTGCAAGAAGGGATTTTCGCGGTTGGGGTCCGCTTGGTGCATCTGTGCCAGGGCGACATCCACATCGGCCAGTTCGGCGTGGTACTCGGGGTGTTCGTCGATCCATTGGCTGACCAGCATTTCCATGGGTTCGAGGGTGGCAGCCGTTCGGGCTTTGGCGTACACGCCGCAAAAAAAGCGCCGGACATCGGCTTGGGAGGGTTGAATCAGCATGGGGTGGATTGTCTCTTATGAGTGTTGGCTTGTTGTCGTTTGAGTTTTGGGTAGTGAGAGGCCGGGGTGCGGGGCCGGGGCTCAGAGGCGCTTCGCTTTGCCACATCGCCCCAGCCCCGCACCCCGGCCTCTCACGTTGGCGTGCTCATGGAGGGTTCAAAACGCGACAGGGCACTCATCACCAGCGCCGCCATCCCGCCTTGCGGACAGACACCTGGCCTCTCCTCCCTTTGCTGTCGTCAAACGCTCACCCCAGCTCACAAAGCGCCCCTAGAATCATGTGAAACAACCCATGTACATGCAATATAATGCATGAACTCAACCCTCAAGAGATCACTCACATGAACCAAGCCTACATTTGCGACGCGATCCGCACCCCCTTTGGCCGTTACGGCGGTGCACTTTCCAGCGTGCGCACCGACGATCTGGGCGCGGTGCCCCTGCGTGCTTTGATGGCGCGCAACCCCAAGGTGGACTGGGCCGCCGTGACCGACGTGTTGTACGGCTGCGCCAACCAGGCCGGTGAGGACAACCGCAACGTGGCGCACATGAGCAGCTTGCTGGCCGGGTTGCCGATTGACGTGCCCGGCGCCACCATCAACCGCCTGTGCGGCTCGGGTTTGGATGCCATCGGCACCGCAGCGCGGGCCATCAAGGCCGGCGAAGCCGGTTTGATGATTGCCGGCGGTGTCGAGAGCATGAGCCGAGCGCCCTTTGTCATGCCCAAAGCCGAAACCGCCTTCAGCCGGGCCAACGCGGTGTACGACACCACCATTGGCTGGCGCTTTGTCAACAAGCTGATGAAAGCCCAGTACGGCGTGGACTCCATGCCCGAGACCGCTGAAAACGTGGCCACCGATTACAAGATCGAGCGCGAAGCGCAAGACCTGATGGCCTACAACAGCCAGCTGCGCGCCGTGGCGGCCATCAAGGCTGGCCATTTGGCGCGCGAAATCGTGGGCGTGAGCATCCCCCAGAAAAAAGGCGATGCCATCCTCGTCGACACCGACGAACACCCCCGCGAAACCAGCCTCGAAGCGCTGGCCAAGCTCAAAGGCGTGGTACGCCCTGACGGTACCGTGACCGCGGGCAATGCCTCGGGTGTGAACGATGGCGCTTGCGCCTTGCTGCTGGCCGACGAAGCCACCGCTGCCAAAAACGGTCTGACCCCCAAGGCCCGCATTGTGGGCATGGCCACGGCCGGTGTGGCCCCGCGCGTCATGGGCATTGGCCCCGCGCCCGCCACGCTCAAGGTTTTGGCGCAAACCGGTTTGACCATCGACCACATGGACGTGATCGAGTTGAACGAAGCTTTTGCCGCACAAGGCCTGGCCGTGCTGCGCATGTTGGGCCTGAAAGACGACGACGCCCGCGTGAACGCCTGGGGCGGTGCGATTGCGCTGGGTCACCCGCTGGGTGCATCGGGTGCCCGCCTGGCCACCACCGCCATCAACCGCCTGCAGCAAACGGCAGGCCGCTATGCCTTGTGCACCATGTGCATCGGCGTGGGTCAGGGCATTGCGCTGATCATCGAGCGGGTTTGAGTGGCGGGTCTTGGTCGTGCCAGCGGGTCAATGGGGCGTCCGAAAGTCCATCTGACGCAGTAGCGCTGCAGTGGCTTGTTGTAAGCGTGTCAGCGGACGCGCAGCGGGCATGGCCAGCACCAAGCGATTCCACAGGGCCGGTGGCCCGATCAAGGCGGTGGGCAAACGCTCGGCCTGCTGCGCCATCAACAGGGCGCTTTGCGGCAAGATCGAGCAGCCCACCCCATGCTCGACCAAAGCGATGGCGCTGTGCACAGCACCCACTTCGGCCACGATCTGCAAGCCGATGCGCCGGGGCAGCAAGACCGCATCCACCAAGCTGCGGATCGGGTTGGGGGCGGACGGCAAAATCATGGGCATCTGCGCCAGTTCTGCCAATGACACCCGGGATTTGAGGGGGGTGCCTTGCGGTGCCACCAGCATCAACCTCTCACGCATCAGCGGTTCACTGACGATCAAGGGCGTGGGGGCGGGGTCAAACAACAAAGCCAAATCGATTCGGCCCTGCAAAAGGTCTTCGCGCAGCGACAGGCTCAGGCCTTCGCTGATGCTGATCATGGCGTTGGGCAGTTGTTGCCTGAAACGTTCGACCAAGGGCACACACAGACCCGTCGCCACGCGGTGCGGTAAGCCCACCACCACGCGTCCGCTGGGTTCTTCGTTCATGTCCATCAACTGGCGCCGGGCTTGGCGCGCGCCTTCCAGCAAGGTGCGCGCATGCACCAGCAGCGCTTGACCGGCGGGCGTCAGGCGCACGCCCCGTCCATGCCGCTCAAACAGGCGTTGCCCGAGGTCTGCCTCAAGCAGACTGAGCTGACGGCTGATGCTGGGCTGGCTCAGGTGCAGGGCGGTTGCTGCGCGACTCACACTGCCGCTGTCGGCCACCGTGGCAAAAGATTCAAGTTGTCGCAAGTCCATGGCACGATCCATTCATTCAATGAGCTTATAGCTGGTATAGCCATTTTGTCATTTACAGCAACATGTCACCACCGCACACTGAGCGACTTGTGGAGCGGGATTTTCAAGCATGAGATTTGCAAACAAAGTGGCTTTGGTCACCGGGGCGGGGTGTGTGGGGCCTGGATGGGGCAATGGGCGCGCCATGGCTGTGCGTTTAGCGCAAGAGGGCGCACAGGTCTGGGCGGTTGACTTTGACCCTTCTCGTTTGGCGCAAACCTTGGCTTTGGCCGGTGAGCACGCGCTGGCCATCCATCCGTTTGAATGCGATGTGACGGACAGTGCCAGCGTGAAGCGCATGGTCCAGGCTTGCGCAGAGCGTTTGGGCGGGCTCGACATCCTCATCAACAACGTGGGCGGATCGGCCCCTGGCGGCCCTGTGGAGATGAGCGAGGACATCTGGGACGCTCAGATCAACTTCAACCTCAAAAGTGTTTTTTTGACCTGCAAGCATGCCCTGCCTTGGCTCAAGGCACGTGGGGGTGGTGCCATTGTCAACATGGCTTCGACATCGGGCATACGCTGGACCGGCAGCGCCCAGGTGGCCTACGCCGCCGCCAAAGCCGGCGTGATTCAGATGTCCAAGGTCATGGCCATACAACACGCAGCAGACCACATCCGGGTCAACACCGTGGTGCCGGGCCAGTTGCACACCCCCATGGTCGAGTCTCGGCTGGCAGGCCAGCGCGCGGGGGGGGATGTGCAGGCGCTGCTGAACCAGCGTCTGGCCAGGATCCCCTTGGGCTTCATGGGTGACGGGCGCGACAGTGCCAGTGCCGCCCTGTTTTTGGCTTCCGAAGACGCGCGCTTCATCACCGGCACCGAAATTGTGGTCGACGGTGGCATGACCGTGCGCTGCGGCTGATACCCATCCATTCATTCATTCATACATTCCAAGGAGACACACATGAGCCAAGAATTTTCCAGGCGGCAGTGGTTGCAGCGCACCGGTGCGGGTGCCTTGGCGACCAGCCTTGGGGGCATGGCCTGGGCGCAAAGCAACAACCGACCCGTGCGCTTGATCGTGGCGTTTGCGCCGGGTGGTCCGGTGGATTTTGTGGCGCGGACTTTGGCTGAAACCCTGTCGCGAGAGTTGGGGCGTCCCGTGTTGGTCGACAACAAACCGGGCGCCAACGGTGCGATCGGTGCGATGGAGACGCTCAAGGGCGAGCCCGATGGCAGCACCGTGTGGATCACCAGCGTAGGCGCGGCCGCCATCAACCCGGCGCTTTACGACAAGCTGCCCTATGACATGGGGCGTGATTTCACGCCCGTCTCTTTGGTCGTCAACAACGTGGAAGTGCTGGTCACCAGTGCGCAAAACCCGGCCACCGATGCCGTTGATTTTGTGCAACGGGCCAGAGCGGCCAATGTGCCGGTTCCGATGGCGTCTTCAGGCATGGGCAGCATTCCGCATTTGGCCTTGCTGCAAATGCAGGACGCCACCAAGTTGGACTTGCTGCACGTGCCCTTCAACGGCATGGCGCCTGCATTGACCAACTTGCTGGGCGGGCAGGTGGCGGGTGTGTTTGCCGATGTGCCAGCGGTGATGGGGCAGATCAAGTCGGGCCGGCTCAAGGCATTGGGCATGGCTTCGCGCGTGCGGCACCCTGGATTGCCCGAGGTCAGGACCTTTGAGGAGATGGGGTTCCCAGCGGTGGACACCAACAATTGGTACGCCTTTTTTGTCTCCTCCAAGACCCCCCGTCCGATCGTGGATGCGCTCAATGCGGCGACGCGGCGGGCATTGGCCGACCCCGCCGTGGCCACTCGTTTGCTGCAGTCTGGCGCTGAGCCGCGCGCCACAAGCCCAGAGGAGATGGCCGCATTGCTCAGGGCCGATACCAACAAGTGGGCCGCTTTGATCAAGGCGCGCAACATCCGCCTGGATTCTTGAGTCAGCGCCCCTTCTGTCGAAAGAGGAGCTGTGCGTTTTTTTTGCGGAAGGTTGACGGTGAGCCAGCTGCGCAGGCCGTCAACGTCAGTGAACAGGGTGGTGATGTGAGTGCAATTTGGCTTTGTGATCAGGATGGCCCATGGCAGGGGCCCGCTTTGGCAGACCTGCAATCGTGGCGTGCGTGGCGCGGCGATGTGCAAGGCTGGCGCCACTATTGGACAGGCGCGCTGCAACAGCGCCCAAGCCCTCTTGCGGGGGCTCTGTGGGAAGCGCTGGACCCCGGGACCGATTTGATGGGGCCCGGTGTGTCGATGCCAGGGGCTCAAGCCCCATTCCATTACGTGGTTGAAACCGACGTGGCACAAGGGTGCGAAAGTGAATTTCACGCCTGGTACGAACAAGAGCATTTGCCGGGTTTGTCCCAGGTGCCAGGTTGCTGGAGGGCGCGGCGCATGATGCGGCGAGATGGTCCTGCCGGGCATCCCCTGCATGTGGCGTGTTACGACCTGTTGAACGCCCAAGTGACCGAGTCCGAGCCTTGGCTGGCCGTGCGCCACACCGCGTGGAGCAGCCGGGTGCGGCCGATGTTTCGCAACACCCGCCGAACCTTGTTCATTCATCCGAACGGCCCCACATGAGCGCTTCGCATGATCAGGCACAGCCAGTCAGGACCTACCTTGAGCAAGTCCAAAAACCCGGCTGGCGGCTTCCGCTGGGTGCTTGCGATGCGCATGTCCATGTGTTTGGCCCCCCCGAGCGTTTTGCTTACAACCCTTCGCGCCAAATCACCCCGGTGGCGGCACCGCGCGAGACTTTGTATGCCTTGCACCGCACTTTGGGCATTGAGCGCTGCGTGATCGTGCAATCCATGGTGCACGGCATGGACAACAGTGTGGTCGAGGATGCGATCGCCCACGGTGAAGGTCGGTACCTGGGCGTCGCGCTGGTGCCTGTCGATGTGCCCGATGCCGAATTGGCCCGATTGGCCCAAGCCGGTATGCGGGGCGTGCGTTTCAACTTCATGCGCCATTTGGGTGCGGGTACCGATGTGCGCGAGGTCTTGGCCCTGACCCCCCGTTTGGCCGCCCATGGGCTGCATCTGCAGGTGCATTTCGAGTCGGCCTTGGTGCATGAGTTGGGGCCTTGGCTGGTGCAAAGCCAGGTGCCTGTGGTGATTGACCACATGGGCCGTGTAGACGCGCGGCTGGGCGCTCAGCATGCCGACTTTCAAGCCTTGATGCGCCTGCTGGATGCGCCCCATTTATGGGTCAAGCTCAGCGGCATTGACCGCATCGATGCGCATGCTGCACCCGATGAACGCTACACCCACGGGGTGGCGCTGGCGCAGCAGTTGTGGCGTGCGCACGGTGACCGCTGCGTTTGGGGCAGCGACTGGCCTCACCCCAACCACACCCACATTCCGGACGACGCGGCCTTGGTCAATGCGATCACCACGATCGTCCCCGATGCAGCGGGTCAACAGGCCTTCTTGGTGGACAACCCGCAGCGCTTGTACCGCTTTGCCTGATGCACCCCGCTGGCGGGTGCTGGCTCACGGCCCAGCGGGTGCGGTGGTTTTTTGGGCTTGGGCCAGCTCTTGCGCGCTGATTTCAATTTCCAACCTGAGCAGCGCCGCACCCATGGCTTTGCCCAGGTTGTCCAGGCGCAGGTTGCGCGCACCGCCGCCTTGCAAAGCGCCGTGCAGCACGAACTTCAGGGCCCAAATATGGGGCAGCGGCCAAGCATCGACCTGGCCTGGGAGCCAGGGCGCGAAATGCGCCTGCACTTTGGCGGCCGTGACTTTGCGTTCAAGGATCCGGTAACCCGCCTCGTTCCACGCAAACAACCCAAAGTCCACCCAGTCAGCCTTGTCGCCGCTGCGGGCGTGGGCAATTTGGGCCAGTGGAATCTTGACCAGAGGTGTGTTGTTCATGCACTCGGCTCCAGAATTTCCATGTGGGCGGTCACCCGCTCGCGTGCGATCAGGGTGGGCCAGATGCCCAACAACTCGCTGGTGTTGTTCAGGCCTTGAAAGCCGCAAGTGAAAGCCGGTCCACTCAGGGCCATCCAAGGGAACAGTCGGCCAAAGCCATCGGCCGCCGCTTTGCTGGGAGTGCGCAGCACCATGCGCACCCAAATTTCGGCCCGCTCATTCAGCTCGGCCGTTGGCGGCAGCGGGGCCAGGGGGCCGTGCGCTGAATTGAGGCCGGGGTATTCGACAAACAGCTCGTCAAACGGCATGTGGCGTTCTTGCAGTTGTGAGCGGATGATGGCCTCTGCGGCTTGCACCTTGTCCCAGGCGTCGGGCCAGGAAAAGCCCCAACTGACCTCGGCTTTGAAGCCATCCTTGAACCCCGCCACCACCTTCAGCTGATCGGTCGGCGCGCGGCCCAGTGCGCCGGTCACGCGCACCCGGTGTTCGCCTTCATCGCGCAGCTCGATTTGGCCCATGTCGAGCACCACATCGGGCGAAAAATACGCATGCGGGTTGTGCACCTCGTAGAGCAGTTGCTGGCGCACGGTGTCAAAGTTGACCAAGCCTCCAGTGCCAGGCGCTTTGGTGATGAAGGCCGTGCCATCCGCCAAGACCTCGGCGATCGGGTAGCCGATGTGTGCCAGGTCCGGGATCTGTTGCCAATGGCCTTGGCTGCCAAAATTGCCGCCGCTGCCCTGGCCCGAGCATTCCAGCAAATGCCCCACCGTGAGGCCCTGCGCCAAGCGGTTGAAGTCTTCGGGTGTGGCTGCATCGGCCAGCTTCCAGCCCAGGCCATGCACCAGCGGTCCCAGAAACAGCGCCGCGTCGGCCACGCGCCCGGTGATCACGATGTCGGCCCCTTGGTCCAGCGCGTCCACGATGGGCTGCGCGCCCAGATACGCGTTGCCAAACACCAAGCGCTCGCGCACGCTCGACACATCCTTGCCGTTCATCAGGTGGTCAAAGCGGGTGCCCGGCATTTGCAGCAGCGGCAACACATCGTCGCCACTGACCACCGCGATGCGCGGGTGCCAGCCCTTGGCAGCAAGCGCCGTTTGCACCGCCTGCGCGGCTCCCATCGGGTTCAGGCCACCGGCGTTACAAATGAACTTCACACCTCGCGGCTGCATCAAGGGCCACAGGCGCATCAGCATGGGCACCACATCGCGTGCATAACCCAGGCAGGGGTCGCGTTGCCGGTCTTTTTGCAAGATGGCCAGGGTGAGTTCAGCCAGATGGTCGCTGGCGATGTATTGCACTTGGCCGCGCTCGATGCTGGCCACCACGGGCTCCCAGTTGTCGCCGTAAAAACCCAAGCCGGAACCGATGCGAATGGCATGTGACATGCAAGGATGTTGAAGCCTTGTGAATGGATTCAAATGGGGGACAACCCCTAGGGAAAGTCTCGTGTAAGACATCCATAATCGCACGGTCGTTCGCAAAAGCTGGAGGCCTCTCAGGGGGGGCTCAACACTCCTCCTTTTGACGTGCGCTGCAAGACACCCCAACCAAGGAGACAGGCGTGCAATTGCTGCAACTGCTGATCAGCGGTGTGGCCCAGGGCTGTATTTACGGACTCATTGCCCTGGGTTTCGTGCTGATTTACAAGGCCACCGAAACGGTGAGCTTTGCCCAGGGCGACCTGATGATGGTGGGGGCCTTTTCGGGCCTGGCTGCCATGACGCTGCTGGGTTTCCCTTTCTGGATTGCAGTCCCTTCGGCCATTGTGGCCATGGGCATATTTGGGGTGTTGATCGAACGTCTGGTCATCCGCCCCATCCTGGGTCAACCGGCTTTTTCCATCGTCATGCTGACCATCGGCGTGGGCTATGTGCTGCGCGGCTTGATCACCATGATCCCGGATGTCGGGACTGACACCCACACCCTGCCTGTGCCCTATGCGGGCGAGGTCTTGCGCCTCGGGGGTCTGGTGATCGCGTCGGAACAGTTGGTGGTGATCGGTGCAACGGTCATTTTGTGCCTGGGTTTGTTTGCCATGTTCAAGTACAGCAAGCTGGGCATCGCCATGCAGGCGGCCTCGCAGAACCAGTTGGCCGCCTATTACATGGGCATCCCGGTCAGGCAGATCAACGGTCTGGTCTGGGGTTTGGCCGCCGCCGTGGCGGCGGTGGCGGGTTTGCTGTTGGCCCCGATCACCTTTGTGCACGCCAACATGGGCTTCATCGGCCTGAAGGCTTTTCCTGCGGCCGTGGTGGGCGGCTTTGGCAGCTTGCCCGGTGCCATCGTGGGCGGTCTGGTGATTGGCATCGTCGAGTCTCTCTCAGGCTTTTATTTGCCTGAAGGCTTCAAGGACATCGCGCCCTACATCGTGGTGTTGCTCATGCTGGTGCTCAAGCCCAATGGCTTGTTTGGCGAACAACTGCGCAAGAAAGTCTGAGGCCCCGGCATGCGTTTCATTTTCAAAACCGACTACAACCAGGATGTGAAGCTGGCCAAGCACGGCGGCCATGTGTTCTGGTACAGCCTGTTGGGCCTGTTTCTGGTGGCCGCGCCTTGGGTGGTGGCCGAGTACTGGTTGGCCCAGCTGACCTTTGTGCTGATTTATGCGGTGGTGGGCCTGGGCTTGATGCTGTTGGCGGGTTTCACCGGCTTGTTCTCGCTGGGTCACGCCGCATTTTTAGGGGTGGGGGCGTACACCCAGGCCGTCATGGTCAATGCCGGGGTGCCATTTCCGCTGGCGCTTGTGTGTGCGGGTTTGTTCTCGGCCATCGTGGGCGTCATCGTGGGCTTGCCGGCGCTGCGCGTCAAAGGCATTTACCTGGGCATGGCCACGCTGGCCTTTGGCTTCATCGTGGAAGAGGGCATGGCCCGCTGGGAAAGCGTGACGGGCGGCAACGCCGGCCTGATGGTGGGTTATCCCGCCATCGGCAGCTGGAAACTCGACAGCACGGAAGAGTTTTACTTCCTGTGCCTGCTGGTCACAGTGGGGGCCACCTTGGCCATTGTGAATTTGTTGCGTTCATCGACCGGGCGTGCCTTTGTGGCGATTCGCGACTCTGAAATTTCTGCGCAAAGCATGGGCATCCACCTGGCACGCTACAAGACCCTGTCGTTTGCCCTGTCGGCGGCGTTGGCGGGCATTGGCGGCGCCTTGTATGCGCACAAAATCCAGTTCCTCTCGCCCGAGCAGTTCAGCATCATCCAGTCGATTGACTTGCTCTTGATGGTGGTGATTGGCGGTTTGGGCTCGATCCATGGCGCCTTCTTGGGTGCGATTTTCCTGATCGTCATGCCCCAGCTGATCGCATTGGGCAAAGACTTTTTGCCCGCCGCCATTGGCGGTGCGGCCGGTTTGCAGGGCACGGTCTATGGCTTGGTGCTGATCGCGTTTGTGCTGTTTGAGCCCATGGGCTTGTATGGCCGCTGGCTCAAGGTGCGCACCTGGTTCCAGCTGTTCCCGTTTTACCGCCGTGGCCTGTTCAAGCGCCAGAAATCGTTCCAGAAGTCGGACCGCCTGAAATGAACGCAGACATCCTTTTATCCGCCCAGGACCTGAGTGTGCGCTTTGGCGGCGTGCTGGCCGTCAACAAGGTCAGCTTCGACGTCAAACGCGGCGAGGTCTTCACCCTGATTGGTCCCAACGGGGCTGGCAAGACCACCGTGTTCAACCTGATCAGCCGCATCTACACCCCCACCACCGGGGTGATCGATTACGCCGGGCCGCAAGGCACGCTGCGCCTGACCGACTTGCCGCCGCACCAGATTGCGGGCTTGGGCATCGCACGTACTTTCCAGAACATTGAGCTCTTCGAGCACGCCACCGTGCTGCAAAACCTTTTGATCGGTCGCCACACACACCGACAAACGGGTTTGTGGAGCGAAATGTTCTTCAGTGCCAAAACCCGCGCCGCTGAAATCCAGGCGCGTGAAAAAGTCGAAGAAGTCATCGACTTTCTGGACCTGCAGCACCACCGCGATTCGATGGTGGCAGGCCTGCCTTATGGCGTGCGCAAAGTGGTCGAACTGGCACGCGCCTTGTGCACCGAGCCCAAGCTGCTGCTGCTGGACGAGCCTTCCTCGGGCCTGAACGTCGAGGAAACCGACGACATGGCGTTCTGGATCTCGGACATCAAAAATGAATTGGGCATCACCGTGCTCATGGTCGAGCACGACATGAGCCTGGTCTCCAAAGTCTCGGACCGTGTGCTGGCCATGAGCCAGGGCGAAGAACTCGCCACCGGCACGCCCAGCCAGGTGCAAAGCGACCCTGGCGTGATCGAGGCCTATTTGGGCTCGGTGGACGATGTGTCGGCCCTGCGCCGCGAAAATTATGTGCCCGGAGGTGCCGCATGAGCGCAGCCATCCAGACCCTGAACACCACGCCGGAGGCAGCCGGTGACAACGTGATGCTCAAGCTGCTCAACGTGGAGAGCGCCTATGGCCCGATCAAGGCGATTCGCGGCGTGAGCCTGCAGGTGCGGCGTGGCGAAATCGCCACCGTGCTCGGCTCCAATGGCGCGGGCAAGACCACCATCCTGAAAACCATCAGCGGCATCATCGACCCGCGCAAGGGATCGATCGAGTTCAAGGGCCAAAGCATCACTGCGCTGGACCCTGCCATCATCGTGCAACGCGGCCTCATGCATGTGCCCGAAGGACGCGAAGTGTTCCCCCTGCTGTCCATCCGCGACAACCTGCTGATGGGCGCCTACACCCGCAAGGACCGCGATGGCGTGGCGCGCGACATGGAGGCCGTCTACAACTACTTTCCCATCCTGCGCGAACGCGCTGCGCAAGACGCGGGCTTGCTCTCGGGGGGGCAGCAGCAGATGCTGGCGATCAGCCGCGCGCTGATGGCCAGTCCCGATTTGATCTTGCTGGACGAGCCCAGCCTGGGCCTGTCTCCGAAGCTGACCAAGGAAATCTTCGAGATCGTGGTGCGCATCAACCGCGAACGCGGCACCACCATTTTGCTGGTCGAGCAAAACGCCAACATGGCGCTCAACGCCTCCGACTATGGCTATGTGCTGGAAAACGGCCGCATCGTGATGGAAGACACCTGCGCCCGTTTGCGTGAAAAAGAGGACATCAAGGAGTTTTACTTGGGCATGAAGGAAGAGGGCGTGCGCGCCGACCGCCGCTGGAAAAAGAAGAAAACCTGGAGATAAAACATGAGCCAACTCTGGGACACCTCCGGCATTGCGCCGCAAAAAGAAGTCGTCATGGCGGGCGAGACCATCCCTGCCATCTTTTGGAACGCGGTGGCCGCTCGCGGCCCCAATGTGTGGATGCGTCAAAAAGACCTGGGTATTTGGCGCAGCTGGACCTGGAACGAGACCGCTCAGGCTGTGCGCGAGATCGGCCACGGTCTGATGGCATTGGGTTTTGAGGCGCGGCACACGGCGTCCATCCTGTCCAACACCAACATCGAATGGGTGCTGTGCGACTTGGCCGTGCTGAGCGCCGGAGGCGTGTCCAACGGCATCTACCCCACCGACGCGGCCGAGCAGGTGCATTACCTGTGCGAAGACTCAGGCACCCGCGTGCTGTTTGTCGAAGACGATGAGCAACTCGACAAAGCCCTGGCCGTGCGCGAGACCTTGCCCCTGCTGCAAAAGATCGTGGTGTTCGACATGGACGGACTGCGCGACTTCCAGGACCCCCAGGTCATCAGCCTGCAAGACCTTCGTGCCCTGGGCCGCGAGCACGCCCAGCAACACCCCGACATGCTCATGCAGCGCAGTGCTGCTTGCAAGCCCGAAGAGCTGGCCATTTTGGTCTACACCTCGGGCACCACCGGCAAACCCAAGGGTGGCATGCACAGCCACCACGGTCTGGTCTACACCGTGCGGGGCTACAACACCTTGATTGCCCGCGACGAGCGCGACGAATGCATGTGCTTTTTGCCGCTGTGCCACATTGCGGAGCGCATGGGCGGTGAGTATTTCTCGATGTACACCGGCGCCAAGCTCAATTTCGTCGAGAACCCCGAAACCGTGCCCGAAAACGTGCGCGAGATCGCACCCACTGTGTTCACGGCCGTGCCCCGCGTCTGGGAAAAGTTTTACTCGGGCGTGATGATTGCCCTCAAGGAAGCGGGTGGGCTGCAGCAAGCCGTGTACGGCTGGGCCATTGGTGTGGGCCAACAGGTGGCTGATTTGGTGCTGGCGCAAAAACCGGTGCCAGGCAGCTTGAAGCTGCGCTTTCATGTGGCACGGATGCTGGCGCTGAACAATGTGCGCAAGATGATCGGTATCCACCGTGCGCGCTTTTTGGTCACCGGTGCGGCGCCCATTTCACCCGAGTTGGTGCGTTGGTACCTGGCTTTGGGCCTGCCCATGCTGGAGGTTTGGGGCATGACCGAAACCTGTGGCGCTGCGACGGGTGTGCCTGCCGACCGCATCAAGCCTGGCTCGATTGGCCCGGCGGCCGATTACAACGAGATGCGTATCGACCCTGTGACGGGCGAAATTCTGGTGCGCGGACCCAATGTGTTTATGGGCTACCTGAACCTGCCCGAAAAAACCGCCGAGGCCATCGATGCCGACGGCTGGCTGCACACGGGCGATGTGGGCGTGGTGGACGAGGAAGGGTTTTTCCGCATCACGGACCGGATGAAAGACATCATCATCACGGCTGGCGGCAAAAACATCACCCCCAGCGAGTTGGAAAACGAATTGAAATTCTCGCCCTATGTCACAGACGCGGTGGTCATCGGCGACAAACGCCCCTACCTGACCGTGATCGTCATGATCGACCAGGAAAACGTCGAGAAATACGCCCAGGACCACGATGTGCCTTTCTCCAACTACGCCAGCCTCACACACAGCGCCGAGGTGCAAGGCCTGATCCAGGCCGAGTTGGACCGGGTCAACAAGAAGTTTGCCCGTGTTGAGCAGATCAAGAAATTCTGGCTGCTCGACACCCAGCTGAGCGCTGAGGACGAAGAACTGACACCGACCATGAAGCTCAAGCGCAAACTGGTTGAGAAAAAATACGCGCCCCAAATTGAGGCGATGTACCGCTGAGTCCATTCACTTTCTTCATCACCTTTACACACCACAGGAGACCTGCAACATGAAACTCAAACTCTGCCTGATCGCTGCAGCGATGGCCGTGACCGCTGGTGCGGCCACGGCCCAAACGCAAGGCGTGTCCAAAAACGAAATCGTGCTCGGTTCCATCCAGGATTTGTCGGGCCCCTTGGCCGGCTTTGGCAAACAAGTTCGCCTGGGGATGATGCTGCGCGTGGATGAGGCCAACGAGCAAGGCGGCATCAATGGCCGCAAGTTCAAGTTGCTGGTGGAAGACTCGGCCTATGATCCGCGCCGCGCCGTGCTGGCTGCGCAAAAGCTGGTCAACCAGGACAAGATTTTTGCCATGATTGGCCACATTGGTACGGCACAAAACATGGCCGCCATGCCGGTGCAGTTCCAGAAAAACGTGATCAACTTCTTACCGGTCACGGCCGCGCGTGAAATGTACGAGCCCTTCCACAAGCTCAAGTATGCTGGTTTTGCCACCTACTATGACCAGATGCGTTTGGGTGTGCCGATTTTGGTGAAAGAAAAGAACGCCAAGCAAATCTGCGCGATGCACCAGGACGATGAATTCGGTCTGGAAGTGTTCCGTGGTGCCGAAGAAGGCCTCAAGAGCATGGGCATGCAGTTTGCCGAAGTCACCACTTACAAGCGCGGCGCCACCGACTTTGCATCGCAGATGCAAAAGCTGGCCTCGTCCAAGTGCGACTTTGTGGTCATGGGCACCATCATCCGCGAAACCATTGGCGGCATTGCCACAGCGCGTCGTCTGGGCTTCAACCCGACGTTTATGGGCTCAAGTGCGGCCTACACCGACCTGATCCACAAATTGGGTGGCCCTGCCATGAATGGTTTTTACGCCACCATGACGACCCAGCACCCCTACCTGGACGAGGCCGCACAGCCCATCCGTTTCTGGGCCAACAAGTACAAGACCAAGTACAACGAAGACCCGACGGTGTTCTCCGTCTATGGCTACATCATCATGGACGCGTTCATGCGTGCTGTTGATAAATCTGGCGCGAACCTGAGCACCGAGAGCATCATCAAGGCCATGGACACGATGGTGATCCCGCCCGATATTTTCGGCACCACTGAGATGACCTTCAGCCCCACCAAACGTTTGGGCAGCAATGCATCGCGCATGTCCCAAATTGTCGATGGCCGTTGGAAGGTGACATCCGGTTACTTCTCCGACAAGAAGTAAAACGACCCGCGCGATTGGATCGCAGACCGTCAAAACCCGAATGGGTTTTGACGGTTTTTTTATGCCTTTCTCACCGACGCGCCCCACAGAGGCGAACGCCATTTCATGCGCTGATTCATGGGTTCAAAACAAGTTTAATATTCCTGTTTTTACGAAGTAAAAAACCATTTTTTTCAGAAATTTATTTCAGTTTCTGACCTAGACTTCACCCCTTGCAAGACCCGTATGACTTGTTTGCTGAGGGAGTGAAACAGACGGGGCAGCAAAACAAACTGAAAGGTGTTTATGGAAACCGTGGCGCCCTTGTGGCTGTGGGTGACGTTTGTGGCCATCGTCTTGGCCTCGCTCTTTGTCGATTTTGTGCTGCTGCAAAAGCAGGGTGCACACGACATCGGCGTCAAAGAGGCGCTCAATTGGTCGCTGATCTGGATCGCGCTGAGCTTTTTGTTCAATGGCCTGTTTTGGTGGGCCATCAAGGACACCACCGGTTCGCTTGAATTGGCCAACACCAAGTCGCTGGAATTCCTGACCGGCTACCTGATTGAGAAATCGCTGGCGGTGGACAATATTTTTGTCTTCCTGATGATCTTCACCTATTTCGCGGTGCCTGCGCACTTTCAAAAGCGTGTGCTGATGATCGGCATCATTGGGGCCATCGTGCTGCGCACCGTCATGATTTTGGTGGGCGGCTGGTTGCTCCAGCAGTTCCACTGGATCTTGTATGTCTTTGGTGCCTTCCTGATCCTCACGGGTGTCAAGATGTGGTGGGCAGCAGGGCAGGAACCTTCGCTGGACGACAACCCTGCCCTCAAGTTGTTGCGCAAATTATTGCCCGTCAGCAAGAACTATGACGGTGAAAAGTTCTGGACCATCGAAAATGGCCAGAAAATCGCCACGCCTTTGTTCATGGTGATCTGCCTGATTGCCTTGACCGATGTGATTTTTGCGGTGGACTCCATTCCCGCCATCTTTGCCATCACGACCGACCCCTTCATTGTGCTGACCAGCAACGTGTTCGCCATCTTGGGTCTGCGCGCCATGTACTTTCTGCTCGCGGCCGTGGCCAGCAAGTTCCACCTGCTCAACTACGGTTTGGCAGTCATCCTGGTCTTCATCGGTACGAAGATGTGCCTGATCGATGTTTTCAAAATCCCGGTGGCCATCTCACTGGGTGTGGTGGTGGCGATTTTGTCCATCACCATGGTGTTGAGCGTGCGGTCTTCTTCCTCGTCTTCAGCCCACTCTTGAAGCCCAAGGCCATCACCGGATGCCCATCCGGTGGTGGTCCGCTCGCCCATGCGGGTTTTCAATGGGGGGGGAGGACAGCGCCCAGAAGCAAGCGTTGCACCAGGGGGTGTTGCACTTTCTTTTCGGTGCCGATGGCATAGAAGTTTTCCTTCACGCCTTCGCAGGCCCCGAGTTTTTGCACCGCGTAATGCGCCAGCAACTCGACGTGGATGCATTCGGCGGCCGGGAACACCCCCATGCCGCTTTCACCAAAGGTCTTGAGCAAGGCGCTGTCCTCGAATTCGCCGACGATGCGCGGGCGGATGCCGTGGTGCTCAAACCAGTGGTCCAGGCGTGTTCGCACGGCAGTGTGTTCGGTGGGCAGCAGCACGGGCACTTCGGCCAGACTGGCCGGGAATGTTTTGCGCGCTGCCTTCACCAGCGATGCACTGCCGTACCAGGACACGGCCGATGAGGCCAAGGCGTGGTTGTACAGCTTGAGGTTGGCATTGGTGGGGGCAGGGCGGTCCGACAGCACCACATCCAAGCGGTGCAGCGCCAAGTCGCCCAACAAGTCGTCGAACTCCCCTTCATGGCACAACAAGCGCAGGTGCGGTTCGCTCATGACCGGTTGCATCAGCTGACGCACCACCAATTTGGGCAATCCATCCGAGATGCCCACAGCCAGGCGCACGGTGGGAGAACTCACGGCATCCCGCACTTTGGCGGGCAGGTCCTCACCCAGCTGAAAAATTTGATCGGCCTGTTGCATGGCGGCCAGGCCTGCATCGGTCAGGACCAGCCCTCGCCCTGCTGGCTTGAGCAAGGCATAACCGAGCGATTTTTCCAATTCACGCACTTGCGCGCTCACCGTTTGCACCGCCATGTCGAGCTTGTCGGCCGCACGCGTGATGCCACCTTCTTTGGCGACGACCCAAAAGTAATACAAGTGCTTGTAGTTGAAAGGCGATTTCATGCTTAGCTTTTGCGAGAGTATTTATCTTAAATTATCTGATTTTTTATGAGTCAAAAGAGCGGCCATAGGATGATCCGCCATTAGAAAAAACCCTAGTGTGCGGCGTGTTGCAGGTGGCCTGTCTCGAATAGGCCAGTGGTTTTGAGCTTGTGCGGTTATATTGTGCTCAAGCACAACCGAAGCACACCATGAACCTCTTGACCGCACTGCGCCCGGGCTTGCCCATCCTGATCGGCGCTGCGCTGATGCTGTCGGTCAGCATGGGTTTGCGGCAAAGCCTGGGTGTGTTCATGCCGGCCTTGACCAAGGACATTGGCATTTCAGTGTCCGAGTTCACCTTGGCCATTGCGGTGCAAAACCTGGCCTGGGGATTTTTGCAGCCCTTTGCCGGGGCCTTGGCTGTGCGCATCGGGTACCGGCCCCTGATGATGACCGGTGCTTTGCTGTACATCCTGGGCATGACTTTGCTGTGCCTGGCTCAGGGCTTGCTGGGCGTGATTCTGGGCGCTGGGGTCGCCATTGGCGCGGCCATGGCCTGCAACGGATCGGCCATTGCCATGGCGGTGGCTTCGCGGCCTGTGTCGCCTGCCTTGCGCAGCACGGTGCTGGGCATCGTGTCCGCCGCAGGTTCTTTGGGGGCCTTGATGGCGGCACCCATCGGCCAGCTGCTGTCGCAGGAACATGGCTGGCGCGTGGGCGTGGGCGGTTTTGTCGTCATGGCCCTGGTCATCTTGCCCGCCGCTTGGTATGCCGGTCGGGTGGACGCCTTGCCGGTGCCGCCTTCACCGCATGGGGAAAAAGACAATGCCCCCGACATGGCCAGGTTTGCCTTGAAACACCCGCCTTTTGCGGTGATGACACTGGCCTACTTTGTCTGCGGCATGCAGCTGGTCTTTTTGACCACACATCTGCCGTCTTACCTCGATTTGTGTGGCATGGACCCGATGCTCAGCGCACAAGCGCTGGGCGTGATTGGTGGTTTCAACGTCTTGGGCAGCTTGTTTTTCGGTTGGGCGGGTGGGCGTTACCACAAGCTGCTGCTGTTGGGCGGCATTTATGTGCTGAGGTCATTCGGGCTGGCCTGGTATTTCCTGTCGGTGCCAACGCCTGAGAACACGCTGGTGTTCGCCGCCATCATGGGCTTTTTGTGGCTGGGCGTGGCACCCTTGGTGACCGGCTACATCGGTGAAACCTTTGGCCTGCGCTGGCAAGCCATGCTGGGCGGTATCGCTTTCATGAGCCACCAGCTGGGCAGTTTCATGGGGGCTTTGGGGGGCGGTGTGTTGTTCGATGCCATGGGTTCGTACAACCGGGCCGTGCAAGTGGGCGTGCTGCTGGGTTTGCTGGCCGGCCTGCTTCAAATGGCGTTTACATTTCGCTCCGAGTTGCCCCCTGGCCAGTCCAGACCCGCCTGAAACGCTCGGTCATGGACCTGGGTCCGGCGTCAGGCTTCAAATGCCCAGCTGCTTGGCGGCCAATTCTTTCATGATCTCTTCGGCACCGCCGCCGATCATCATCACCTTGACTTCGCGGTACACCCGCTCGCTCACGGTGCCGCGCATGTAGCCCATGCCGCCCAGCAGTTGCACAGCGGCATCGGCGCAAAACTGCATGGTTTGGGTGGCGTGGTTTTTGAGCAGGCACACCTGGGCCACCCACTCGGCACCGGTCTGGCCTGCATCGGCTTGCTGCGTCACGGCGTCGACCCAGGCTTGGGTGGATGAGATGCGCATTTGCATGTCCATCAGCTTGTGGCGAATCGCCTGCCGCTCGATCAAAGCCGCACCAAAGGTCTGGCGCTGGCGTGCCCAGGCCAAGGCTTCGTCCAAGCACGCCTGGGCAAAGCCCAGCGCCATGGCCGACATGGCCAGGCGTTCGCCGTTGAAATTGCCCATGATCATCTTGAAACCCGCACCTTCTTCGCCCAGGCGGTAACGCTGGGGCACGCGCACACGGTCGAAGTGCAGTTGGGCCGTGTCGGAGCTGTGCCAGCCCATTTTGTGCAGGCGTGTGCGCGAGATGCCGGGCGTATCACCCGGCACCACCACCATCGAGATGCCGCTGGCCCCCTTGCTGGCCGGGTCGGTGCGCACCGCCAGCGTGATCCAGTCGGCACGCATGCCCGAGGTGATGAAGACTTTTTCGCCGTCGATCACATAGTCGGCCCCATCGGCGCGGGCGGTGGTGCGCAAACTGGCCACGTCCGATCCGCCACCGGGCTCGGTGATGGCCAGCGCCGCGATGCGCTCGCCGCGCAGCACGGGTGGCACCACTTCGGCTTGCAACTCGGCGCTGCCATGCGCCATCACTGGCGGCAAGCCGATGTTGTGAGAAAACAGGCTGGCCATCACACCGCCGCTGCCGCCATGCCGCGCCAGGGTTTGCGACAGCATGTTGCGCGCACGCCAGGGGGCGGGCGTGCCGCCCAGGTGTTCGGGGTAGCCCAGGCCCAGCAGGCCCAGCTCGGCGGCTTGGGTGTAGAGGCTGCGGTCAAATTGACCGGCTTCTTCCCAGGCGGGCACATGCGGGGCGATGGCTTGTTGGGCAAAACGCTCCACGGTGGCCTGCAGGCTTTGCAGGTCTTCGGTCGAGAAATCAGTTGTGCTGTCAGCGGTGTTCATGCGGCGTCCTTCCATTGCACCAGCACTTGGCCGGGGCCCACTTGCTGGCCCACGCTGGCCGAAAGGCTGTGCACCACCGCATCGCGGGGGGCACACAAAATGTGCTCCAACTTCATCGACTCGATGACCAGCACGGCTTCGCCTTGTTGGACCCGCTGACCTTCTCGCACATGCAGCGCGATCAGCTTGCCATTGAAGGGTGCACGCAACGACTGCGCTGCTTGGGTGCTGGCCCCTGTGTTGGGCGGGCTGAGGCTTTGGTCGGTGAGCCACAACTCCACGCATTCGGGGCCTTGCAGTTGCACATGCCAGCGCTGGACGGCCCCCGTGCAGGCCACCGCGCGGACTTGCCAGTGGCGGCCGTTCAGCGTGATGTGCAGCTGATCGCCGATTAGATCAATACGCGCATCGTGCGTGGCATCTCCAGTTTCAATGCGCACTTGTCCCCGCCCCAGCTCCTGCAAGCGCAGCGCCAAGACCTCATCACCCAAGCCCATGCGCACGGGTCGCATAAACGGGCTGGGCATCGCGTAGGCGGGCGCTTGGTGTGCACAGAGCACAGCCAGCACGGCCACGCAGCGAGCGTCGGCTTGGACTTGCAGGTTGTCGCGCACCGCATCGGCCTGTTCGGCCAAAAACGGAATCAAAGCTTCGCCCGAGCGGAACACCGGGTGTTGCAAGCAAGCGGCCAAAAACGCCCGGTTGGTGGGCAGGCCCAGCAGCGTGGTCTGGTTCAGGCCTGCGCACAGGCGGTCGATCGCTTCACTGCGCGTGGGCGCGTGCGCGATCAGCTTGCCCAGCATCGAATCGTAGTGCGGCGTGACCACCGCGCCCACATGCAGCGCATGGTCAAAGCGCAAGCCCTCGGGCGCTGCAAAGGCTTGCACCGTGCCGGTTTGCGGTGTGAAGTGTTCGTCTTCGGCGCACAGGCGCACTTCGATGGCATGGCCTTGCAGGCACACATCGGCTTGCGCCAGGGGTAGCGTCTCGCCGCGTGCGATGCGCAGCTGCCACTCGACCAAGTCCAGTCCGGTGAGCATTTCGGTGACGGGGTGCTCCACCTGCAAGCGGGTGTTCATCTCCATCAAATAGAACGGCTTGTCAGCCTGCGCTTCATCCAGCAAAAACTCCACCGTGCCCGCGCCCACATAGCCCGCCGATTGTGCGAGCGCGATGGCCGCTTGCCCGAGTTGCGCGCGGAGTGCAGCATCCACGGCGGGGCTGGGCGATTCTTCGATGATCTTTTGGTGCCGCCGCTGTACCGAGCAATCGCGCTCGCCCAGATGGATGCAGTGGCCATGCTGGTCGGCCATGATCTGCACCTCGATGTGGCGGGGGCGCAGCAAGGCGCGCTCCATCAACAAGTCGCCGTTGCCAAACCCGGCCAGGGCTTCAGAGCGGGCGCTGTGCAGGGCAGGCAGCAATTGCGCCATGTCGGTCACCAGGCGCATGCCGCGCCCACCGCCCCCGGCCACGGCTTTGACCATCACCGGCAAGCCCAGTTGCTCAGCCTGCGCAGTGAAGGTGGCATCGCTCTGGTCTGCACCAAAGTAGCCCGTCAGACAAGGCACACCGTGTTGCAAAGCCAGCGCTTTGGCGGCCGATTTGCTGCCCAGCGCCCGAATGGCCGCAGGTGGCGGCCCGACCCAGGTCAAGCCCGCGTCGATGACGGCTTGCGCAAATTCGGCGTTCTCGCTCAAAAAGCCATAGCCCGGGTGCACCGCATCGGCACCGGTGGCCTTGGCGGCTGCCAGCAGTTTATCGATGCGCAAATACGAGTCTGCAGACAAGGTGCCGCCCAATGCGACGGCGGTATCGGCTTCGCGCACATGCAGTGCGTGGCGGTCAGCGTCGGAATAAACGGCCACCGTCTGGATGCCCATGTGGCGGGCCGTGCAGATCACGCGGCGGGCGATCTCGCCCCGGTTGGCGATCAGCAAGCGCGTGACCCTATGGGGCAAAGTGGTGGACATGGTGGATGTCATGCAGGGTCCTTGCCAGAAAGAGTCCAAGGCGCAGGCTGTTTGCGTGCAAACGCGGCCAGGCCTTGTGCGGCTTCGGCGCTGCGCAGGCCCTGGGCAAAGGCTTGTGCTGCCGCATCGCGCAAATCCGGCACTGGTCCGCTCAGCTGCCGCAGCAATTGCTTGGTGCTGGCCACCGCGCCGGGTGCAGCACGCATCAGGCGCGTCAGTGTTTGTTGCCACGCTGCATCGCTGTCCTCTTCGATGACTTCGTTCACCAAACCCACTTGCAGGGCTTGGGCTGCGGTGTAGCTCAGGCCTTGCAGCAGGCATTGGCGCGCGGCGCTCTCTCCCAGGCGTTGCCACACAAATGGCGCGATCTGCGCAGGCGGCAGGCCCAGCGTGACCTCGGGTGTGCCCAGCACCGAACGCGTTGTGGCCACCACATGGTCGGCGCAGCACACCAGGCCAAAACCGCCGCCCATGGCCGCGCCATCCACCCGGCACACCAGCAGCTGAGGCAGGACACTCAGAGCGTGCAGCAGGTCGCCAAAACTGCGGTTCATGGCGAGCAGCGGGTCGGTTTGGCCAGCCTGCAAAGGCTGGCCAATCAGGCTGGCAAAACCACCCAGACTGCCGCCCGCGCAAAAGGCACCGCCCGCGCCGGTCAGCACCACGATGCGCAGCGAGTCGTCAGTTGAAGCCCGCGCACAGGCTTGCAGCAAGCCGTCCACCACCGCGTCGCTCAGGGCGTTGCGTGTGGCGGGGTCGTTCAGGGTCCAGGTTTCGACCGCGCCCTGGCGCTCGATCAACAAAGTGCTCATGCTTGCGGCCGCTTGGCAATGCCCATCATCTTGGACAAGATGCCCAGCATGACCTCGTCGGCACCCCCGCCAATCGAGGCCAGACGCCCATCGCGGTACATGCGCGAGACCTTGTTCTCCCAAGTGAAGCCCATGCCGCCCCAAAACTGCAAACAGGTGTCGGGCACGGTGCGGTTCAAGCGGCCCGCTTTGAGCTTGGCCATGGTGGCCCACTCGGTCACGTCTTCGCCCGCGATGTAGTGCTCGCAGGCTTGGTAGGTCAGGGCGCGCAGGCACTCCACATCGGCCTTGAGTTCGGCCAGCTTGAACTGCACCCACTGCTGGTCGGCCAGCGTGCTGCCAAACAGCTTGCGCTCTTGGGCCCACTCCACTGTCCATTGGATGCAGTGGGTCAGGGACTGCAGCGTGCTGGCCGCGCACCACAGGCGTTCTTCCTGGAACTGCTGCATTTGGTAGATGAAGCCCTGGCCCTCGGCCCCGATGCGGTAGCGCTGGGGCACCCGCACTTCGTCGAAATAAATCAGGCCGGTGTCGCTGCTGTTCATGCCGATCTTTTTGATCTTCTTGCCCACCTCGATGCCGGGCAAGAGCTTGCCGTTTTCGCGCATGGGCACCATGACCAGGCTTTTGTTTTTGTGGATAGGTCCTTCGCCGGTGTTGACCAGCATGCACATCCAGTCGGCTTGCAGGCTGTTGGTGATCCACATTTTCTGGCCGCTGATCACGTAGTCGTCACCGTCTTTGCGGGCCACGGTTTTGATGCCCGCCACATCGCTGCCCGCACCCGGCTCGCTCACGCCGATGCAGCCCACCATGTCGCCCGCAATGGCTGGGGCCAAAAACTGCGCCCGCAACTCGTCGCTGCCAAAGCGCGCCAAGGCGGGCGTGGCCATGTCGGTTTGCACGCCAATGGCCATGGGGATGCCGCCGCAGTCGATGTGGCCGAGCGCCTCGGCCATGGCCATGCTGTACGAATAGTCCAGCCCCGCACCACCAAAGGCTTCGGGTTTGGTCAGGCCCAAGAGGCCCAGATCGCCCATCTTCTTGAAAACTTCATGCGCGGGAAAAATTTCAGCCGCTTCCCACTCGTCCACATGGGGGTTGATCTCGGCTTCGATGAAGCGCTTGAGCGTGTTCTGGATCTCGCGGTGTTCGTGGGTGTATTGCATGGGCTGTCTCCGTGGGGTTTGATTTTTTACATGCGGGCCACACCAAAGGTGGTGGCGCGGGCTTGGCGCTCTGCAGCTTCCAAGCAGGTGTCCAGACAAAAGCTCAGCACGCTGCGGGTGTCGCGCGGGTCGATCACACCATCATCCAGCACCAGGCCGCTGGTGTAGAAGGCATCGGCTTGTGCTTCAAACAGGGCCACGATCTTGTCGAACTGGGCCTGCATTTTTTCGGGGTCGGGCGTGATGCCTTTGCGGGCCATGCCCGCTTCGGCCACGATCTGCATGGTGCGGGCGGCTTGCTCGCCGCCCATCACCGCCGTTTTGGCCCCCGGCCAGCTGAACAAAAAGCGCGGCGCATAACCCCGGCCGCACATGCCGTAGTTGCCCGCGCCAAACGAGGCCCCGCACTGGATGGTGATCTGCGGCACGGTGGCGCTGGTCACGGCCTGGATCATCTTGGAGCCATGCTTGATCATGCCGCCTTGTTCGCTGTCTTTGCCCACCATGTAGCCGGTGGTGTTTTGCAAATAGACGATGGGATGGCCCAGCTGGCACATCCACTGGATGAAGTGCGTGGCCTTGTTGGCCCCGGCCACGTCGATGGGGCCGTTGTTGCTGATGATGCCCACCGCATGGCCGCCGATGCGCGCTTGCGCGCACACCGTGGCCGCGCCAAACAGCGGTTTGAACTCCAGAAAATCCGAGTCATCGACCAAGCGCAAGATGACTTCGCGCATGTCGATGGGTTCGCGGTGGTGGGCGGGCATCAGACCCAGCAGTTCTTCGGCGTCCAGGCGCGGGGGCTTGGCTTCCCGCGGTGCTTTGTGCGCAGCCCAGTCCCAACGTGCCACCACATCGCGCGCCGTGCCCAGTGCGTGGCGGTCGTCTTGGCACAGGTATTCGCCCAGGCCCGACACGCTGGTGTGCATCTCGGCCCCACCCAGTTCTTCTTCGGTCGCCACTTCACCGGTGGCGGCTTTGAGCAAAGGCGGCCCCGCCAGAAAGGCCCGCGAGCGGCCGCGCACCATGATCACGGTGTCACTCAGCCCCGGCATGTAGGCCCCACCTGCCGTGCCCGAGCCGTGCTGGACGGTGAGCACCGGCAGACCCGCCGCCGACAGGCGCGCCAGGTTGCGGAACAGGCTGCCCCCCAGCACAAAGCCCTCGACCTTGTACTGCATCAGGTTGGCCCCGGCGCTTTCGACCAGGTGCACAAAAGGCAATTTGTTTTCGAGGGCGAGTTCTTGCACCCGCAAGATTTTTTCAAGCCCGCGCGCCTGAATGGCCCCGGCCTCGATGCCCGAATCACTGGCCACCACCATGCAGCGCACACCACTGACAAAACCTATGCCCGCGATCATGCCGCCGCCTGGGACTGACTTGGCCGGGTCGGGCGTGTCCTGCATGAAGCCTGCCAGCGCGCACAGTGGCAAGAAGGGCGCTCCGGGGTCGAGCAGCAAGGCCACGCGTTCACGCGGCAGCAGTTGCCCGCGTTTGTCGAACACTGGTTTGGATTGGGCCGAGGCCAGCGCTGCGCGGTCTTGCAGGGCCTGCCACTGCGCCAAGCGGGCCAGTGCGGCTTCTCGCCGCTGCTGGGCCACGGGGCTGTGCGGGTTCCAGGTGGATTCAAACGTCATTGGAATACCTTGGGGGTCACGGCGCGGTGAAAGCCGTCAAAGGGTTTGACGGCATCGCGTTCTTGCGCATCGGGTGTGGCCACGGCTTGCTGCCAGCCCATGCGCATTTGCGGGCGGGCACCGTCCACGCGCAGCACCGTGCCGCTCACAAAGCTGGCGGCAGGCGAGAGCAAAAACACAATGGCGGCCGAGGTTTCGGCCTCTGTGCCAAAGCGGCCTTGCGGCACCGTGGCGCGCATGGCGCGCAGCATGGGGCCCGCCTCGGGCGGGTAGTGGTCCATGCCGCTGCTGGCGATGTAGCCCGGGGCCACGGCGTTCACACGCACGCCTTGCGCGGCCCATTCGAGCGCCGCCGTTTCGGTGAAGCTGACCATGCCCGCGCGCGCCGCGCCGCTGTGGCCCATGCCGGGCATCGAGCCCCACATGTCGGCCACGATGTTGACCACCGCGCCGCCGTGCGCTTGCATGCTTTGGTTGAAGCACTCACGGGCCACCAGGAAGCCACCGGTGAGGTTGGTGTCGATCACCGCTTGCCAGCCTTTGGCGCTGGTCTTGGCCAAGGGCGAGATGTATTGCCCGCCCGCGTTGTTGACCAGGCCATGGATGTGCCCGTGCTGCTGCACCACCTGCGCGATCATGGCTTTCACATCGTCCTCGCGCCGGATGTCGCAGCTGTGCCAAGTGGCTTGCCCACCGTCACCCGTGATCTCTTGCGCGGTGGCGCTCAGCTTGTCGGGGTTGCGGCCCACCAACACGACATGCGCGCCCAGGCTGGCCAGCTCGTGCGCGGTGCAGCGGCCAATGCCCGAGCCGCCGCCGGTGACCAGAATGACTTGCCCCGTGAGCAAGCCGGGGGCAAAGACCGATCGGTAAGGCGTGGTGGTGGTCATGTGGGGTCTCTCAAAAACAAGGCCAGTGCGGCATCGGTCAAATCGTCCAGCGAGGCGCGTGGGGATCTTTTCTGCGTTGTGGGTGCGGGCGGCTGGTACCACTGCACCGACCAGTTGAGCGCGCCAAAAATCATCAAGCGCGCCAGCTGCACCGGGGCCTGCAACTGCCCACGGGCGTGCAGCGCTTGCAGCACGGGCGTCCAGGCGGCTTCGTAGTCGTCCTTGATTTGCGTGATGGTCTGGCGCTGCTCTAAATTGAGGGACCGCCATTCGTACAGCATCACCGGGATGAAGTCGCTGTCAGGCCCCAGCAGCACATCGAACTGGTTGCGGATCAGGGCGCGCAGTTGTTCGCGTGGGGGCAGATCCTCAGGCAGACCCGCGCGGGCGGCTTCTTGGCGCTGGCTGGCTTGCTTCATGCCTTCGACCATCACTGCCAACAACAGGTCTTGTTTGTTGCCGAAGTGATAAAAGGGCGAGCCCGGCTGCATGCCCACCAGCGCCGCGATTTCGCGGGTGCTGGTGGCGTCATAACCTTTGCGGTGAAACAGCTGCGCCGCCGCCGAGATGAGCGCTTGTCTGCGGTTGCCGTCGTCGCGCTCGTCCTCGGTCTTGCGAGGCCTACCGCGTGCGCGCTTGGGTTCAGCCAATTCAGCCATGCGTTCAACGCCCCGCCAAACCCATGCTGCGCGAAATGACTTCTTTCATGATCTCGTTGGTGCCGCCGTAGATGCGTTGAACGCGGGCGTCGGCATAGGCGCGGGTAATGGGGTATTCCCACATGTAGCCGTAGCCGCCGTGCAGCTGCACGCATTCGTCCATCACCTTGCATTGCAGGTCTGAGCACCAGTACTTGGCCATGCTGGCCGTGGCGGTGTCCAGTTTGTCTTGCAGCAAGAGCTCTGAGCATTTGTCCACGAACACACGGGCGACTTGCACCTCGGTTTGCAGCTCGGCCAGTGTGTAGCGGGTGTTTTGGTAATTGCCCACGGCTTGGCCAAACACCTTGCGGTCTTTCACATACTGCACCGTCCAGTCGATGGCCGCTTGCGCTGCGGCAATGCCGCCAATGGCGATTTGCAGGCGCTCCCAGGGCAGCTGCTCCATCAGGCAAATGAAGCCCTTGCCTTGCATGGCTGTGCCGCCCAGCAGCTGGTCGGCGCTGACTTTGACGTTGTCAAAGAACAGCTCGGAGGTGTCTTGCGCCTTGAGCCCCAGCTTCTTCAAACGCTTGCCTTTTTCAAAGCCGGGCATTCCGCGCTCGATCAAAAACAAGCTGGTGCCTTTGGCGCCCGCGGCCGGGTCGGTCTTGGCCACCAAAATCACCAGATCGGCGTGCCAGCCGTTGGTGATGAAGGTCTTGCTGCCATTGATCAGGTAAGTGCCATCGGGCTGCAAGAGCGCCGTGGTTTTGACGCCTTGCAGATCCGAGCCCGCAGCCGGCTCGCTCATGGCGATCGCGCCCACCATCTCGCCGCTGGCCAGCTTGGGCAGGTACTTTTGCTTTTGCGCTTCGGTGCCGTAATGCAGGATGTAGGGGGCGACGATCTCGCTGTGCAGGCCGTAGCCGATGCCACTGAACCCGGCGCGCGAGAGTTCTTCCATCTGCACCACCGAATACAGCTTGTCAGCGTCTGACCCGCCATAGGCTTCGGGCAGGGTCATGCACAAAAAGCCGTTCTCACCGGCTTTGTCCCACACGGCGCGGTCCACGAAGCCCTGCTCTTCCCAGGCCTCGTGGTGGGGGGCGATTTCCTTGTCCATGAAGCGGCGAAAACTGTCGCGAAAGGCTTCGTGGTCGGCGGTAAAAAGGGTGCGTTCGATCATGGCTGTCACCTGTTGGACTGAAGAGTGAATATTTATACAAAGCGTTTGCTTGGTAAAAGTCTATACTGTTTGAAAACCCCCGCAACACAGGGCAAACCCCCTGATGACCCCCAGGAGACAGCATGAGCGAAGCATTTGTTTATGACGCCATACGCACACCGCGTGGCAAAGGCAAAAAAGACGGCAGCCTGCACGAAGTCAAGCCGATCAGCTTGCTCTCGGGCGTGCTGCGCGAGCTGCAAAGCCGCAACCAGTTCGACACTGCGGCGGTGGACGACGTGGTCATGGGCGTGGTCTCGCCCATTGGCGAGCAGGGCTCGGTCATCCCCAAAGTGGCTGCGCTGGCGGCAGGCTGGGACTGGCGCTGCTCGGGCGTGCAGCTCAACCGCTTTTGCGCCTCAGGCCTGGAAGCGGTCAACACCGCCGCCATGAAGGTGCGCAGCGGCTGGGAAGACCTGGTCGTCGCGGGCGGCCTTGAGAGCATGAGCCGCGTGCCGATTGGCTCGGACGGCGGCGCCTGGGCGCAAGACCCCGAGACCAACAGCGCCACGCTGTTTGTGCCGCAAGGCATTGGCGCTGATTTGATCGCCACCATGAGCGGGTTCAGCCGCCAGGATGTGGACGCCTATGCGGTCGAGTCGCAAAAGCGCGCCACGGCCGCGCGTGCGGCAGGCCACTTCGATGGCTCGGTTGTGCCGGTCAAGGACAAGCTGGGCCAGGTCATCCTGGCACAAGACGAATTCATCAAGCCTGGCACCACGGTGGAAACACTGGGCGGCCTCAAAGCCTCGTTTGAGCAACTGGGCGCGATGGGTTTTGACGCGGTGGCCTTGCAGCGTTACCCGCAGGTCGAGCGCATCCACCATGTGCACCACGCGGGCAACTCCTCAGGCATCGTGGACGGTGCAGCCGCAGTGTTGATCGGCTCGGAAGCCGCTGGCAAAACCCACGGCCTCACGCCGCGTGCGCGCATCGTGTCGGTCGCCTTGTCGGGGGCTGACCCGACCATCATGCTCACCGGCCCCATGCCTGCCGCCCGCAAGGCGCTGGCCAAGGCGGGTCTGACGATTGAGCAGATCGATTTGTTCGAGGTGAACGAAGCGTTTGCCGCCGTGCCCATGAAGTTCATGCAAGAGATGGGCGTGTCGCACGACAAGGTCAACGTCAACGGTGGCGCGATCGCCATGGGCCACCCGCTGGGGGCCACGGGCGCGATGATTTTGGGCATCCTGATCGACGAGCTGCACCGCCGCCAATTGCGCTACGGCTTGGCCACTTTGTGTGTGGGCGGCGGCATGGGCATTGCCACCATCGTTGAACGCGTTTGATCGGGGAGACATCAAAATGATTTTGAAAACACTGCGCTACGAACTGGCCGACGGCATCGCCACCATCACCTTTGACGAGCAGGGCTCGCCGGTCAACACCATGTGCCTGCAATGGCAGGCCGATTTGGCCCAGGCGGCCGAGCAGTTACTCAAAGACAAGGCCAGCATCCAGGGCGTGATCCTGGCCTCGGCCAAGTCCACGTTTTTTGCAGGGGCCGACCTGAAAGGCGTGATGCGCTCGCAAGCCTCTGACGGTGTGCGCGTTTATGCCGAGATCGAAAGCATGAAGAAAAGCTTTCGCACCATCGAGACGCTGGGTGTGCCGGTGGTCAGCTGCCTCAATGGCGCGGCGCTGGGCGGCGGCTGGGAAGTGGCTTTGATCGGCCACCACCGCATCGCCACGGCCAACCCCAAAACACAGTTTGGTCTGCCCGAAGTCACGCTGGGCCTGATTCCCGGCGCTGGCGGCATCACCAAGATGACGCGCCAGCTGGGCCTGCTGGCCGCGCAGCCCTATGTGCTGGAGAGCAAACTCTTTGGTCCTGAAGAAGCCCAAAAATTGGGCCTGGTGCACGAACTGGTGGCCAGCGACGACCAGCTGCGCCCACGCGCTTTGGCACACATCGCCGCAAGCCAAGGCCAGCCCGAAGCGGCCCAGCACCTGTGGGACCGCAAGGACTACAAAATGCCCGGCGGCACGCCGAGCAACCCCAAGATCGCGGGCATGTTGAGCGTGGCTCCGGCCGTGCTCAAGCAAAAAACACGCGGCCTCTACCCCGCACCCGAAGCGGCGCTGGCCGCCATGGTCGAAGGCGCGATGGTGGACTTTGACACCGCCATGCGCATCGAAAGCCGATATCTGGCTGGTCTCATGACCAGCCAGGTGGCGCGCAACATGATCAACACCTTCTTCTTCAACATGAACAGCATCAAGGGCGGCCAAAGCCGCCCCAAAGCTGCGCCGCGCTACAAGCCGCAAAAGGTGGGCATTTTGGGTGCGGGCATGATGGGCTCGGGCATCGCGTACGCTCAAGCCAGCAAAGGCATCGCCACCGTGCTCAAAGACGTGAGCGTTGAGGCCGCTGAAAAAGGCAAGGCCTACAGCCACAAGCTCACGCAAAAGCGCGTGGACAAAGGCCGCATGACGGCGGACAAACAAGCGGCTTTGTTGTCATTGATCCAGCCCACGGCCAGCGCCGCAGACCTGAAGGGCTGCGACCTGATCATCGAAGCCGTGTTTGAAAACCGCGAACTCAAGGCTAAGGTCACGCAAGAGGCCGAGCCCATGTTGGCCGAGGGTGGCTTTTTTTCCAGCAACACCTCCACCTTGCCCATCAGCGGCTTGGCCACGGCCAGCACCGCGCCCAACAAATTCGTCGGCATCCACTTCTTCAGCCCGGTGGACAAGATGAAGCTGGTGGAAATCATTCGCGGCGCGCAGACCGACGATGAGACCATTGCCCGTGCGTATGACTACGTGCAGGCGCTGGGCAAGCTGCCGATTGTGGTGAACGACTCGCGCGGCTTCTACACCAGCCGCACCTTTGGCACCTTTGTGATGGAAGGCGCGGCCATGCTGGGCGAGGGCATCCCCGCCCCCGTGATCGAAAACCTGGCCATGCAAGTGGGCATGCCGGTGGGCCCGTTGGCCGTGCTGGACGAGACGGCGCTGTCGTTGTCGGTGCATGTGCTGGATCAAACCCGCGAAGACTTTGCCAAAGAAGGCAAAACCCACGCCGCCACGCCTGGTGAGCTGTTGGTCGAACGCATGGTCAAAGAACTCAAGCGCCCCGGCCGCGCCGCAGGCGGTGGTTTTTACGACTACCCCGCAGGCCAGAAAAAAGTGCTGTGGCCAGAACTCAAAACCCGTTTTGAAAAAGCGAATGTGGCCTACAGCCAGCAAGACATCAAAGACCGCCTGCTGTACCGCCAAGCCGTGGAAACCGCCCGCTGCCTGCAAGAAGGCGTGCTGACCTCGGTGCACGACGGCAACATCGGCTCGATCTTCGGCATCGGCTTTCCGGCCTGGACCGGTGGGGCGCTGCAGTTCATCTATGGCCAGGGCGTGGATGCATTCGCCAAGCGCTGCGCGGAATTGGCCGCGAAGTATGGCGCGGGCTTTGTGCTGACGGCGGAAGTGATCGCCAGCTTGAAGCAGCACCAGCCGGTGTATTGAGGGCTGATTTGAACCAAGCCGACCCGAGCGGGCCGGCTTGGGGTTGTGGTGAGATCCTTCAGGTCAGCAAATCCAGCAAGGTGCGCGCCACTACCTTGGTGGCCCGGCGCAGGTCAAGGAGTTGCACATGCTCGTCGGCGCGTTTGGCGTTGGATTCGAGCACGGTGCGGGGGCCTGCGCCGTAGATCACGCCGGGGATCCCGCGCTCCACATACAGACGCACGTCGGTGTACAGCGGTGTGCCGATGGCGGGGATGGCCTCACCAAAGACCTGACCGCCGTGTTTCTGGATCGCGTCCACCAGTGGCTTGTTGCCGGGCAGAGGCTTCATGGCGTTGGCCAGCAGCATGCGGCGCACATCCACTTTCAGCACATGGCCACCGCGTGGGGGCTTGAAGCTCGCCGCCGCATCGGCAATGGTCTGGCGGATGCTGGCTTCGACTTCTGCGGGGTTCTCTTCGGGGATCATGCGGCGGTCGAGCTTGAAGCTCACTTTGCCGGGCACCACGTTGGTGTTGGTGCCGCCTTCGATCAGGCCCACGTTCAAATAAGGGTGGCTGATGCCTTCCACCTTGGAGGTCACTTGCAGGTATTGCGTGTTGAGGGCGAGCAGGGCGTTCAGGATGTGCACCGCGCCTTGCAACGCGTCGGTGCCGCTATCGGGGATGGCCGCGTGCGACATCTCGCCTTGCACGGTGACTTCCATTTGCAGGCAGCCGTTGTGTGCAGTGACCACTTGGTAGGAAAAGCCTGCGGCGATCATCAAATCGGGCTTTGTCAGGCCTTTGGCCAACAGCCAGCCGGGGCCCATTTCGCCGCCAAATTCTTCGTCGTAGGTGAAGTGCAGTTCCACGCCGCCCTTCAATGGGGCGTTGAGCGATTCGAGCGCGCGCGTGGCAAAGGTGAAGGTGGAAAAGTCGCACTTGCTCACGGCGGTGGCGCGGCCGTACATCGCGCCGTTGTGGATTTCGCCGCCATAGGGTGGGTGTGTCCAGCCTTCGCCGGGCGGGACCACGTCGCCGTGCGCGTTCAGGGCAATGATTTTGCCTTCGCCATATTTGCGGCGCACGATCAGGTTGGTGATGGATTCGAGGCCGTAGGCTTTCACCTCGGCTGTGGGCACGGTGTGCTTTTCGGCGACAAAGCCCATGGGCTGCAGCAGTTCGGCGGTGCGCTCGGCATGGGGGGCGTTGTTGCCGGGTGGGGTGTCGGTGGGCACTTGCACCAGCGCCTGCATGAACTTGACCTGCTCATCAAAGTGCGCGTCGATCCAGGCGTCGAGTTGTTGGTATTGGTTTTCGGTAACGCTCATGACAATTCCGTTGCAAGTTGGTTCAAAACATGGGTGAAGGCGTCGACACACAGTTGCATGTCGTCGCTGGTGGTCGATTCGCGTGGGTTGTGGCTGATGCCCCCGTTTTCGCCGCGCACAAACAGCATGGCTTGCGGCATGACTTCGTGCAGCTTCATCGCGTCGTGGCCCGCGCCGCTGGGCAGTTTGAACAGCGGCACGCCCAAGGCGCTCACGGCACGCTCCCAGCGCGCTTGCCATTCGGGGGCGCTGGGCGCGGCGGCCGCGCTCATGGTCAGCTCAGTTTTGACGCGCACGCCACGGCGCTCGGCAATCTGGTCGAGTTGCGCCATCACGTCGGCCACCAGCGCGTCGCGTTGCGCGTCGGTGGGGGCGCGCATGTCCAGGCTGAACAGGCAGCGGCCTGGCACGACGTTGATCGAGCCATTAGGCACTTGCAGTTGGCCCATCGTCGCCACGCTGTCGCCGTCTTGGGCGGCGCGTTGCTCCATGTAGAGCGCGAGTTCGGCCACAGCGCAGGCCGCGTCGCGGCGGCGGTCCATGGGGGTGGTGCCTGCGTGGCTGGCGGTGCCGAAGACCTCGCACAGGTAACGCACGCTGCCGTTGATGGACGTGACCACGCCCAGCGGGATGTTCACTTCATTGAGCACCGGGCCTTGCTCGATGTGCACCTCGATAAAGCCGAGGTACTGCGCCGGGTCGCGCTGGATTTTGGGGATGTCGTCGATGCACAGGCCGGCGTGCTGCATGGCGGCGCGCATGGTGATGCCGTCGGCGTCTTGCTGGTCCAACCAGGCGGGGTTGAACTGGCCAATGAGCGCACCTGAGCCCAAGAAAGTGGCCTTGTAGCGCTGGCCTTCTTCTTCGGCAAAGGCGACGACTTCGATGCCGAAGGGCAAACGCTTGCCCTGCTGGTGCAACTGCTGCACACAGGCCATGGGCACAAAGATGCCCAAGCGGCCGTCGTACTTGCCGCCGTTGCGCACGGTGTCGTAGTGGCTGCCCGTCATCAGGTATTTGGCACCGGCAGTGGCGGGGTGGTAGCGGCCCACCACGTTGCCCACAGCGTCGGTGTACACCTCATCAAAACCGCAGTCGCGCATGGTTTGCGTGATGCGCTGGGCGCAGGCGCGGTGGGCGTCGGTCAGGTACGTCACGGTCAGCTGGCCCAATTCGGCAAAGCCGGGGTCACTGTGCTGGGCCAGCTTTTCTTGCCAGTCCCAGACCTGGTGGCCCAACGTGGGTTCCAGGCCAAACTTGTCGTTCAGGCGGATTTCGGCGATGCGGTGGATGTTGCGCAGGCACTCCGCCAACTCCATGTTGGGGTGGCCGAACAGGCGGCGCTCAAAGGCCTCGATGATCTGTTGTTTGCTCAAGCCCACGCCACGTGGGCCGCGCACGGCCAGGATGAAGGGCCAGCCGAACTTGGCGTTGTAGTCGGCGTTGAGTTTTTGGATCTTGGCGAATTCTTCGGGCGTGCAATCGGTCAAGCCCGCCTTGGATTGTTCGTTGGTGGATTCGGCGGTGAGCGTTTTGCTGACCATGGCCTTGCCCGCGAGCTCCGGGTGGGCGCGGATCAAGCCCAGCTGCGCGTCGCGCCCGGCGTGCGCCAGCACCTCGCACATGGCGTGCTTGAGGTGCGCCAACGAGGTGAAGGGACGTTCGTTGAGCGCCTGCTCGGCAATCCAGGGCGAATGCTCGTACAGGCCGTCGAGCATCTGGGCCGCTGCTTCTCGGCTGGCGCTGTTGAGTTGTTCCAGAGTCAGGGCCATGTTCAGTCCTTGTAGGGGTGTGTGGCTTTCCAGTGCCGTGCAATGTCGATGCGCCGGGCCACCCAGACCTTGTCGTGCGACTGGATGTGGTCCAAAAAGCGTTGCAGCGCGGTGATGCGTCCGGGGCGGCCCAGCAGGCGGCAGTGCATGCCGATGCTCATCATCTTGGGGGCGTTGTCGCCACTCGGGTCACCTTCGGCATACAGTGCGTCAAAGGTGTCCTTCATGTATTGGAAGAAGGGGTCGGCGTGCGAATAGCCTTGCGGCAGCGCAAAACGCATGTCGTTGCAGTCCAGGGTGTAGGGCACGATGAGTTGGTGCGCATCGGTGCCGTCGCTCTTCTTCACTTTCATCCAGAAGGGCAGGTCTTCGCCGTAGTAGTCGCTGTCGTATTCAAAACCACCAAAGTCAGCGACCAGGCGGCGCGTGTTGGGGCTGTCGCGCCCGGTGTACCAACCCAAGGGGCGTTCACCCGTGAGCTTTTGAATGATGGCCATCGCCTCGGCCATGTGGGCACGCTCGGTGGCTTCATCGATGTTTTGGTAATGGATCCACTTGAGGCCATGGCAGGCGATGTCGTAGCCCAGTTCCTGGAAGGCGGCGGTCAGCTCGGGGTGCTTTTGCAGCGCGGTGGCCACGCCAAACACGGTGAGCGGCAGGCCGCGCTTTTCAAACTCCCGCAGGATGCGCCACACCCCGGCACGCGAGCCGTATTCGTAAATGCCTTCCATGCTGATGTGCCGATCGGGGAAGGACGCGGGGTTGAACATTTCGGACAAAAACTGCTCGGAACCTGCATCGCCGTGCAGCACCGAGTTTTCGCCGCCTTCTTCGTAGTTCAAGACAAACTGCACCGCCACGCGGGCGCCGCCGGGCCATTGGGCGTGTGGCACATGGCGACCGTAGCCAATCAGGTCGCGGGGGTAGGGCAGTGTGCTGTCGTAAATGCTCATGGTCGTTTTCGCTTTAGGCCAGGGCCAGGGAAATGTCGTGGGTGGGCACTTTGCGGTCGAAGGTCAGGCTTTCCTCGACGTGCAGCAGGTGCTCGTGCATCAGGCGCACCGCCAGGTCAGAGTCCCGGGCTTCCAGTGCGGCCACGATGGCCACGTGTTCGTCGGTGGAGTGTTCGGCTTCGTTGCGCGATTGGTACATCAGCGTGATCAGTGCGCAGCGCGAGATCAAGTCGCCCAGCACTTGCGCCAGCACATCGTTGTTCATCAGCTCGGCCATGCGCACATGAAAATCGCCCAGCAACTCGGTGCGGCCCGTGATGTCGCCTTGGGACACGGCTTCGCGCTCTTGCTGAATGTGTTCTCTCAGGGCCGTGATTTGTTCGGCCGTGACTTGCTGGACGAAGGCGCGTGTCATTTCGGCTTCGAGCATGCGGCGCACCGCAAACACCTGCTGGGCTTCTTCGACCGAGGGGGCGGCCACAAACGCGCCGCGCGCGGGTTCGAGCTTGATGAGCCGGTTTTGCGACAACTGGAACAGTGCCTGGCGCACCAAGGTGCGCGACACGCCAAAGTGGTCGGCCAGCTTTTGCTCGGCCAGCTTGGAGCCGGGCAAGAGCCGGTGCTCCACAATCGCCCGCGTCAGCGATTCGACGATGTGGTGGGTGGTAGAAGTTTCCATGTCTCTCGGTCCCTCTGGGGGTATTTTTGGGTGTTCTTGTACCTGGTGCGCCAATGATAGCCAGTAAAAGCAAAATTGTATACACTTCGGTCGACCGGTTGGCGCAAGCGGCCAAAGCCCTGTCAAAACCACCCTTTTGAACCCCTTTTCAAACAAGCGAGCAACACCATGGGATTGAGCACACACGTTCTGGACACGATGCACGGCTGCCCCGCAGCAGGCATGCAGGTGAGCCTCTACACCACGCAAGGCGAGCAAGCCACCTTGGTCAAAAGCTTCACCCTGAACCACGACGGGCGCAACCCCGATGGCCTTCTTTACGACCACGCCAGCTTGCGCCAAGGCACTTACCGCTTGGTGTTCAATGTGAGCGACTACTTCAAGGCCAAGGGCGTCAAGCTGCCTGAGCCCAACTTCCTGAACAAAGTCAGCCTCGACTTCGGCGTGGCCCACGAAGACCAGCACTACCACGTGCCCCTGCTGGTCAGCCCATGGAGCTACTCGACGTATCGCGGGTCCTGAAATGAATTGAATGAATTGGGGTCAGACCCCAATTCATTCAGGCTTGCTGAAATTCACCGGCCACTGGCTTGGAGTACCCAAACCACTCGGTTAAGCTTCCGTCATGGAGAGGCTTTTGGTATTCATTTTTGTCTTGGGCTTATCCGCTTGCGGTGGGGGTGATGGCGCCAGTTTTGCACCCGATACAGGCGCAGTGCACTGCGGCGTGAGCGTTGGCACACAACGCGTCACTGGCGTGGTCACTTCGGTGCATGACGGAGACACGATCACTGTCGGGGGTGAGTCGATCCGCTTGGCCAGCATCGACGCCCCCGAGCTGGACCAAGCCTATGGACCCAGCTCACGCACGCAATTGGCCAGCATGGTCTTGGGCCAGACGGTCACCGTCACCTATGCGCAAACAGATGTCTTCAACCGGGTGATGGGCACAGTGTTCACCTCAGATTGCGCGCAGGTCAACCTGAATCAGGTTCGATGGGGGGCCGCTTGGTACTACGAGGCTTACAAGTGCGAGATCGACATTCGCCAACGCACGGCCTATGCGGCCGCACAAGCCGAGGCCAGAGCGACCCAAAGGGGCTTATGGGTGGGCAATCCTGTGGCCCCTTGGGTGCACCGCAACGGGGTAGAGGCCAAGGTGCCTGCCAGTTGTCCGCGGGGCGATGCACCTTCGATCTGACGATTTAATTGGGATCTGACCCCAATTAACCAATTAATCCTTTAAAAAGCCTGCCCTTAAATGTCTGGGGTCTTTAAAATCGGTGTTTACCCGTTCATTGACCCCCCCACCCCCTCTTCCCATGACCCAAGTCACCAACACCGTGCGCTTTGTGCTTGACGGCCGCATCGTCGAAGCCCAAGGCGAACGCCGCACCACCACCGTTCTCGATTACCTGCGTGAGCAACTCCACCGCACCGGCACCAAGGAAGGCTGCGCTGAAGGCGATTGCGGCGCTTGTGTGGTCATGGTGGGTGAGCTCAATGCCGCAGGCACGGGGGTGGACTATGTGGCGACCAACGCCTGCATTCAGCTGTTGCCTTCGCTGGATGGCAGGTCGGTCAAGACCGTCGAGAGCCTGAAAAAAGCCGACGGCACGCTGCACCCGGTGCAGGCCGAAATGATCAAATGCCACGGCTCGCAGTGCGGCTTTTGCACGCCGGGCATCGTGATGAGCCTGGTGAACCTGGTGCAGGTCTTGCCCACGCCCAACCGCCAGCAGATCACCGATTCGCTCAGTGGCAACCTGTGCCGCTGCACCGGCTACAAGCCGATCATTGAATCGGCCACCAAGGCCTGCGCCAAGCCCGAGGCGCTCAAGCTCGACGACAGCGCCGATGTGCCTTTGCTCAAAGAAATCCAACGGGCCAAGGTGCCCACCCTGAGCCTGGACGGCGACATCATCGTGCAGCCCGTGGTGCGCACCCGCAAAGGCAACGAGTTCGTCTCGCCCGCCACCCTCGCCGAGGTGGCCGACTATCTGGTCAAGAACCCCACCACCACCTTGTTGGCAGGCAGCACCGAAATCGGCCTGCAGGTCAACAAGCAGTTCTCACGCCCAGACCACATCATGTATTTGGGTAATGTGGCCGAGCTGCGTCAGGTGACAGAAACGTCCAGCGCTTGGCGCATTGGCGCTGCCGTGTCGCTCACGCAAGTCGAAACCCTGCTGGCCCAGGCTTACCCCGACTTCACCGAAGTGCTGCGCCGCTTTGGCTCACCCCCCATCCGGTCGACTGCCACGCTGGCGGGCAACATCGCCAACGGCTCGCCGATTGGCGACACCATGCCTTGCCTGATGGTTCTGGGCGCCAGCCTGGTGCTGCGCCGGGGCGACAAGACCCGCAAGGTGCTGCTGGACAACTTCTACACCGGCATGAAGAAAAACGTGATGGAACCCGGCGAGTTCATCGAAGCCGTCGAATTGCCCAAGCCCGTGGCGGGTCAGGTGTTCCGCGCCCACAAGGTCAGCAAGCGTTTTGAGCAAGACATTTCAGCCACCTGCGCGGCCATCAGCTACACGCTCAAAGGCGGCAAGCTCAGTGGCGTGAAGCTGGCCTACAACGGCTTGGCCCCATCGCCGTGCCGTGCGCCCAAGCTCGAAGCCGTGCTGGAGGGCAAGTCGCCTGCCGACGTGAAAGCCGCCGATCTGGACGCGGCGATTGCCGACAGCTTCACCGCCCGTGACGGCTTGCGCGCCACTTGGGCTTATCGCGCCCTGGTGGCCCGCAACCTGGCCCTTGAATTCATCGAAGAACAGAAAGAGGTGGCTTGAATGAACGCTCCGACCCCCATCAAGAACCTGTTGCCCGCTTCCGACGTTCAGCAAGGCCAAGACATTGTTCACGAGTCCGCGCACCTGCACGTGACCGGCTCGGCCACCTACATCGACGACATCCCCGAGCACGCTGGCACCTTGTATGCCGCGCTCGTCTTGTCGCCGGTGGCGCATGGCGAGTTGATCGGCGACGGCATTGACCGCGCAGCCATCCTCAAAGAGCACGGCGTGGTGGCCGTCTACACCGCCAAAGACATTCCCGGCGAAAACAACTGCGGCCCCATCATCCATGACGACCCGTTCCTGGCCGCTGGCAAGGTCGAGTTTCTGGGTCAGGCCGTGGCGGTGGTGGTGGCGCGCGAGATGCTCTACGCCCGCGAAGCCGCCAAAAAAGCCAAGGTGCTGGTGAAAGAACTCACACCCATCTTGACCATCGAAGAGGCCATGGCCGCGAGCAGCTTCATCATGCCCCCCAAGGGCATCACGCGCGGTGACGCCGCCGCAGCCATTGCCAGTGCCCCGCACAAGATCCAAGGCACGACCCGCACCGGCCAGCAAGAACAGTTTTACCTGGAAGGCCAGATCACTTACGCGGTGCCCAAAGAAGACGGCCAGCTCACGCTGTACGTGTCGACCCAGCACCCCGACGGCAACCAGCGCGAAGCCGCGCACGCCCTGAACCTGCACACCAACGATGTGGAGGTGATCTGCCGCCGCATGGGGGGCGGCTTTGGTGGCAAAGAAGGTAACGCCAGCATCTTCAGCCAGAGCGCTGCCTTGGCCGCGTTCAAACTGCAAAAGCCGGTCAAGCTGCGCGTGAACCGCGACGACGACATGACCATCACCGGCAAGCGTCACGACTTCCGCATCGATTACGAAGTGGGCTTTGACGACAACGGCCGCGTTTTGGGCGCCAACATCACGCTCATGTCGCGCTGCGGTTACAGCACCGACTATTCGGGCCCGGTGAACGACCGCGCTTGCTTGCACATCGACAACACCTACCACCTGCCCGCGCTCAAGCTGGTGAGCCACCGCTGCAAAACCAACACGCAAAGCGCCACCGCTTTCCGCGGCTTTGGTGGCCCGCAAGGCATGTTCGGCATCGAGACGGTGATGGACGAGATCGCCATGACTTTGGGCAAAGACCCATTGCAAGTGCGCAAGCTCAACCTCTACAAAGACCCTGCCATCAGCGGCACGCCCGACACCATGACCACCCAATACAACCAGTTGATTGAAGACTGGGTGTGCGACAAGGTGATCGATCAGGTCGAGCACGAATCGAAATACGCCGAGCGCCGCGCTGCTGTGCAGGCCTTCAACGCCAAGAGCAAAACCCGCAAGCGCGGCATGGCGCTGGTGCCTCTCAAGTTCGGCATCAGCTTCACGGCCACGCATTTGAACCAAGGCGGCGCGCTGCTGGTGGTGTACATGGACGGCTCGGTCAGCTGCAACCACGGCGGCACCGAAATGGGTCAGGGCCTGAACACCAAGATGGCACAAGTCTGTGCCGATGGTTTGGGCATCAGCGTGGACCAGGTGCGCATCACCGCCACCGACTCGCAAAAAGTGCCCAACGCCTCGGCCACTTCGGCATCGAGCGGTGCCGACATCAACGGCGCGGCCATCATGAACGCCACTGCGCAAATGCGCGAGCGCTTGAAGCCCGTGGCAGCCCGCATGTTGGGTTGCGCCGAAGGTGACGTGACTTTCGCGAACAACGAAGTGCACGGCGGCGGCAAATCCGTCAAGTGGGCCAATGTGACCAAGCAAGCGTACATGGAACGTGTGGGCCTCTCGGTCACGGGTTTCTACATGACCCCCGAAATCAAGTACGACTTCGCGACCCTGAATGGCCGTGCCTTCTATTACTACTGCTACGGCGCTGCCGTGAGCGAAGTCGAAATCGACACCCGCACGGGCGAGTGGTGGCTCAAGGCTGTGGACATCGTGCACGACGTGGGCCGCAGCATCAACCCCGCATTGGACAAAGGCCAGATCGAAGGCGCGTACGTGCAAGGCATGGGCTGGCTCACCATGGAAGAGTGCATTTGGGACAAGAAGGGCAAGCTGCTCACGCACGGCCCCAGCACTTACAAGATCCCGGTGGCGGGCGACATCCCGGAGCACTTCAACGTGACTTTGTTCGACAACGCCAACCTCAAGCCCACACCTTTCAACAGCAAGGCCACCGGCGAGCCGCCCTTGATGTTGGGCTTGTCAGCCTTCTTCGCCTTGCGCGATGCCGTGGCCGCCAGCGCCGACCACAAAGCCGTGGTGTACATGGACGCCCCGGCCACGCCCGAGCGCATCCTGATGGCCTGCGAAAAAGCCAAAGCGACAGCAGGCCTGTGATGGCTTGATTTTGAGGAGCAGACACATGTCAGACGATCCACGGTGCTGCGGCACCGGCACTTGCATCATCAATGCCGAAGGTCTGTGCTGGTGCGGCCAGCGCTGGGATGGCGAGAAGATGTGTTTTGCACCCGAGCCCGCGGTGCAGCCCCAATCAGCCAGACCCTTGGACGCAACCGCTGTGCCTGCTTCGCCCACACAGTCCAAAGCGTGAGCACATCCGTGACCGAAGTGGTGGCCGACCACCCCCGGGTGGTGAGGGGCTTGCTCAACATCGCACACGCGCTGGACCATTTGTTTTTGCTGATTTTTGCGGCGGCGGTGAGTTCCATCGCGGCCGACATGGGCCTGGCCCAATGGCAAGACCTGATGCCCTATGGCGCAGGGGCCTTCTTCATGTTCGGTCTGGGCTCTTTGCCTGCCGGACGCCTGGGCGATTTGTGGGGCCGCCGCAGCATGATGCTGGTCTTCTTTTTTGGCATTGGCGCAGCCGCTGTCTTGACGGCCTTCGCGCAAACGCCCTGGCAGCTGGCGGCATGCCTCACGCTGATCGGCGTGTTCGCTGCCATTTACCACCCGGTGGGCATTCCCATGCTGCTGGAACGCTCGTCCAATCCTGGCGCGACGATTGGCTTCAATGGCTTGGCGGGCAATTTGGGCGTGGCCGTGGCGGCCTTGCTCACGGGTTTTCTGATCCAGTGGCTGGGCTGGCGTGCCGCTTTTGTGGTGCCGGGTGTGGGCGCAATCGTGTGCGGTTTCTTGTTTGCACGCAGCTGCCCGCCCGAGGTGTCTTCGCCTGCCAAACGCAAGGGCGGCGCCAAGGTCAGCCTGCCCGCGCCCATGCTGGCACGTGCCTTGGTGGTGATGACCGCAGCGGCGGTGACGAGCAGCGTGCTGTTCAACTTCACCACCAACGGCAATGGTGTGCTGCTGGCCGAGCGCTTTGTGGGGGTGATCGAAGACCCTGCCGCTTTGGGGCTGTTGTTGGCCGTGGTGTACGCCGTGGCTTCCTTGGCGCAGTTGGTCGTGGGGCATTTGATCAACCGATTTGCCTTGAAACCTTTTTTCCTGTTCATGGTCTTGGCGCAGATTCCCATGCTGATCCTGGCCTCTCAGGCCCAAGGCTGGTGGTTGTTTGTGGCATTGACGGGCGTGATGGTGTTCATCTTTGGCGCCATTCCTTTCACCGATTACATGATCGCCCGGTATGTGGACGATCGCTTGCGCTCGCGCGTGTCGGGCATGCGCCTGGGTGTTTCGTTTGGCGTGAGCTCCTTGTCTGTCTGGGCTTTGGGGCCGGTGGTCAAAGCCATGGGCTTTGGTCAATCGCTGCTTTTGTTGGCCGGTTTTTCTTTGACCACCTGCCTGATTTTGAGTTGGCTGCCCAGTGCGGCCCATGAGCAAATACAACCCTCTTAAGCCCAGGTTTTTGCTCAGGGAAAACACCCCCGTCGGTCATGGGGTTCTTGCCTCTTTTCACTCTGAATCCGTGAATAATGGCGGCACTTTTGTTCAAGGATTTTCATGACAACAACTTCTGACAGCGCGAACGCCATGCGTCCGTGGTCTGTGGTTTATCCGCAGGTGGGCATTGCCCCGGATTTGCCAGCTTCCGAGCACCGCAACTTGGCGCACCTGATCCATGACCATTGCACCCGCTGGGCTCGCGACAGCCAGGCCAAAGCCGCCTTCACCTGTGTGGTGCCCAATGGCATGAATGGCAGCTTGAGCTTTGCGCAAGTGGACGCCTTGTCGGACGCCTTTGCCGGCTACCTGCGTGGCACGCTGGGGCTGGCACGCGGCGACCGCGTCGCGGTGCAGTTGCCCAACAGCCTGTCGTATCCAGTGGTGGCCTTTGGGGTGCTCAAAGCCGGTTGCGTCCTGGTCAACACCAACCCGCTGTACACCGTCAGCGAAATGGTGCACCAGTTCAAGAACTCCCAAGCCAAGGCGCTGGTGGTGATCGACATGTTTGCCGACAAGCTGCCCGAGGTGATGGCGCAGACCGGTCTTCAACATGTGGTGCTGGCGGGTGTGCCCGAATTCTTCCCGGCCATTCCACGCGGCATCATCCGTGGGGTGCAAAAGGTTTGGAGCAAGGTGTTGCCTCCAGTCACGGTGCCGCATGTGCGCTTGCAAGCAGCATTGGCTTTGGGCCGCGCCACCCTCCATCAGCAGCCTGCCAAAGCCTATTGGCAAGACCTGCAGCCTCACGATTTGGCCTTGCTCCAATACACCGGTGGCACCACGGGCGTGAGCAAGGGCGCCATGATCAGCCACGGCAATTTGCTCAGCAACGTGCAGCAGATGCTGGCCATGGGCTCCACCCACATGAATCCGGGCCAGGAGTGTGTGTTGACCGCGCTGCCGCTGTACCACATCTTCGCGTTCACCGCGAACTTGTTGGGCTTTTTGTCCATCGGTGCGCACAACATTCTGGTGCCCAGCCCGCGTCCAGTGCAGAACCTGCAGCGCGCCGTTGAAAACTACCCGCTGACCTGGATGACGGGGGTCAACACGCTGTTCAACGGACTGCTCAATGAAGAGTGGTTTTTGGCCTACCCACCGAAACACCTCAAGGCCTCGATCGCGGGTGGCACCGCCCTGCACAGCGCGGTGGCGCAGCGCTGGCGCGAGGTGACCGGCACGCCGATTGCCGAGGGTTATGGTTTGACGGAAACCTCGCCTGTGGTCAGTTTCAACCCCTTGAGTGGCGAGCCGCGTTTGGGCAGCATTGGCATTCCGGCACCGGGCACCGATGTGCGTCTGGTGTCTGAAACAGGGCAGGATGTGACTTCTGGCGAACCCGGTGAGATTTGGGTGCGTGGTCCACAGGTGATGCAGGGCTATTGGCAAAACGAAGCCGAAACAGCCCATGTGATGCACGAGGGTTGGTTTGCCACGGGCGACATCGGGGTGATGGATGCCGAGGGTTTTTTCCGCATCGTGGACCGCAAGAAAGACATGGTGCTGGTCTCGGGCTTCAACGTGTACCCCAATGAAGTGGAGGACGTCATTGCCCAGATGGATGCGGTGTTGGAGGTGGCGGTGGTGGGCACACCCGATGAACGCACAGGTGAAGCTGTGCGCGCTTACGTGGTGGCCAACCCCGACCACCCTGAAGCCTTGAGTGCAGAGGCGGTGTTGGCCCACTGCAAGCAACACCTGGTCGCCTACAAGCGGCCCACTTCGGTGGTGCTGCGAGATGAGCTGCCCAAATCCCCGATCGGCAAGGTGCTGCGCAAAGACCTCAAAGCCGAAGTCAAAAACGAATTCAAACGCGCCTGAGCGCCACAGCGGAGTCACAAATGGTCACCGATTTTGAAACGAAACTGCTGGGCGTGATGATGATGATCATCATGTTGGGAATGGGCGCGTCCTTGACCCTCAAGGACTTCATGATCGCGCTCAAGAGGCCGGTCGGCATTGGCATTGGCGTGGTCACCACCTACCTGCTGACCCCGATCGTCGGCTTCACGCTGGCCCATCTGGTGCTGCTGCCCAATGCCTCACAGGACGCCTCGCAGTGGTATGCCTATGCAGTGGGCCTCATCCTCATGGCCTGTCTTCCAGGCGGCACCACCAGCAACATCTTCAACTATTTCAGCAAGGGCGTGCTGTCGCTGTCCTTGTTGATGACCATCGTCTCGACTTTGCTGGCTGTGGTGATGGTGCCCCTGACTTTGGGTTTCTTCAGCATGGGCATCGATGGCAACTGGAAGATCCCACCTGAGAATGTGGCGCAGGTGCTGTTTGTCTTGTTGGTGCCCACGGCCATTGGCATGGGCCTGCGCAAGCTCAACCCCAACATCGGCGCCACGCTGGAACTGTTGGGCGGCGCGCTCGGGGTGCTCGTCATTTTGTTTCTGATGGTCTCCTGGGTGCCGCGCAACTGGCAGTTGCTGCTCACGACGCCATGGCAGGTGTACTTCGGTGCAATTGGCCTGGGCGTGTTCGGCTTTGTCGTGGGCTACACCTTTGCCCGGCTGGTGCGACAAGACAAGCGCCGAGCCCGAACCATTGCGCTGGAGACAGGCATTCAGAACGGCCCCCTCGGTGTCCTGATCGTCACCTTGACCTTCACGGGCCTGCAGCAACAGCAGGTGCTGTTGATCCCGGTGCTCTATTCCTTGTTCATCATGCTCACCTCGACCCTGGCCACCCTGTGGTTTCGGCGCATTTCTGACCGAGAAGCCCTTTCCCGTGACCGCGCCAAAGTGGGCGCCATGAAGGCCGCCTGAGACGCCAGCCCTTTGCAGGGGCTGGCTGCTGTGCGTGTTCTCAGTCCTGACCTTCGGTCAGGGTGTCGAGCTGGAACTTGCCGCTTTTGTGCCACAGCCACACGTCGGTGTAGGTCACCTGGCTCATGTGCAGGGGCGCCGGGTAGGGCGCAGCGGCTCTGACCATCCTTTCAATTTCACGCATGACCTGCGGTGCATGCTTGGGGGCCCTTTGCCAGTGAATGGCCCTCACGCCGCCCCGTTGGTCGATGTCGACATTGATCACCCCCACCGCCTCCAGCATGGGGGGTAAGCGGCCTTTGAAGATGCGCTGTTGGTGTTGGGCATACAAATGGGTGGCGGCATCTCGTCGGTATTCTTTGGCATTGCGTGCCAAGGATTGTTTGACGTTCGATGGCGGGATGAATGTTGGACGTTCGGAAATCTGGCGTTCAGGAATCAGGCGTTCGGGCATGGGCACGTGAGGGCGTGGCGGCTCTGGCAAGACCTGTGGCTGTGCTGGCACGGTGACGGCTTGCTGGACTGGCGCAGGTGGCGTGCTGCAACCACTCAACCATGTCAGGCCCACGGCCCCCAGCGACATGCCGATGCGGACACTTAAACTGTGTTTTGTTCGTGCCTGATGTGTCATGAACGATGCAACTCCTTGGCATACTCAGCGCCTGTCGGGGCGATTGTGTCATTGGCCGTCGAGCTTGGCGAGTACCTGATGGATGATTGGATGCAAAAGTGAACTGGATGAGTGCGGCCTGGCGTCGCTTGCAGCAAGAGTCGGCTGTGCTGGTGACGGTGGTGGCAAGCCAAGGGTCTGTTCCCAGAGGTCCCGGCACGCCCATGCTGGTGTTCGCCCAAGGTGAATCGGGCACGATTGGCGGCGGACACCTGGAGTTTCAGGCACTGGCGCATGCCCGCCAGATGTTGTCCGGGCATGCTGTGCCCAGGCATTTGCGTCAGGTGCTCGGACCCAGCTTGGGGCAATGTTGCGGTGGCGTGGTCGAGTTGTCGTTTGAGCAGGTCAGTGCTGCCGATGTGCCGCGTTTGCGCACGCAACTGGTGCCGCCGCGCACCCCGCTGGCGCTGTTTGGTGGGGGGCATGTGGGCAAGGCCCTGGTGCACACACTGGCTCCCTTGCCCTTTGCTGTGCGTTGGGTGGACAGCCGCGACGAGATTTTTCCCAGCGATGTGCCCGAGGACGTGGCCTGCGAGCATTCCAACCCGGTGCATGCGGCCGTGGCCGATCTGGACGCGGGCAGCCGGGTGTTGGTCATGAGCTTCAGCCACGCCGAAGACCTGGACATCGTGATCGCGTGTTTGAAGCGTCAGCGGGAACAGGGCGACTTGCCCTTTGTGGGCCTGATCGGCAGCCACACCAAATGGGCCACCTTCCGGCACCGGCTGGAAGACCGAGGGTTCAGTGCCGAAGAAATCGCGCACATCACCTGCCCGATCGGCGTGCCGGGGATCACCGGCAAGGAGCCCGAAGTCATCGCCGTGGCGGTGGCGGCACAACTCCTGCAAACGCTGTGAAGGCCTGAGCAGGTGTCTGGTTCGCCGTCTTGGCGGTGTTTTGCTGGTTTTCCCTGATCCTCCTTCACGGAGAAAAACTGGATCAGCGACCTTAAACTGTATACACTTCGGTGCACTGGTCGCAGCGGCGCAAGAACTCTCAAGTTCATGTTCGCGACCGAATACCCGCTCACAGGGCCCGCGGTGGTGAGAGGGTTGGAGAATCCTGCATGGAACCGTATTTGTTGGAATGGGCCAATTTGTTGCTGCGATGGGTGCATGTCATCACCGCCATCGCCTGGATTGGCTCCTCGTTTTACTTTGTCTTTCTGGACAACAACCTGCAAAAACCCAATTCACCCGATCTGCTGGAAAAAGGCGTGGGTGGCGCGATGTGGGCGGTGCACGGCGGCGGTTTTTACAACCCCCAAAAATACATGGTGGCCCCCAAAAAAATCCACACCAAACTGCATTGGTTTTATTGGGAGAGTTACTCCACCTGGTTGAGCGGCTTTGCGCTCTTCACCGTGATGTACCTCTACAACGCGGGCACTTTCTTGATCGACAAGTCCCTGATGGACTGGACGCCCGTGATGGCAGGCACGGCCGCTGTGGGCATGCTGGTCGCCTTTTGGTACGTGTACGACATCATTTGCCGCGTCTTTGGTTTCCGCGAAAACGGCGAGCTGATCGTGGCGGGCCTGATGATCGTGGTGGTGGCCTTTTCGTCGTGGCTGGCCAACGAGCTGTTTGCGGGCCGTGCCGCCTTCTTGTTGGTGGGCGCGATGATCGCCACCGCCATGAGCGCCAACGTGTTCTTCTGGATCATCCCCGGCCAGCGCAAAGTGGTGGCCGCCATGACCAGTGGCGAAACGTATGACGCCAACGCCCTGGCCATCCACGGCAAGCGCGGCAAGCAGCGCAGCGTGCACAACACCTATTTCACGCTGCCCGTCATCTTTGCGATGCTGAGCAACCACTACAGCTTTTTGTACACGCACGAGCACCGCTGGGTGCTGCTGTTTGTGATGATGCTGGCCGGTGCCTTGATTCGCCAGTTCTTTGTGCAGCGCCATGCCTTCCACTTGGGCCGCGCTGCCAACCCCTGGCCTTTTGCGGCCGTGGGCGTGGTGATGATTTTGGGCGTGATCGTGGCCCTCAAGCCTGCTGCCCCCGTGGCCTCGGCTGCCCCGGCGGCACCCGTGAGCTTTGCCCAGGTGCAGGTGCTGGTGGACAAGCATTGCCTGAGTTGCCACAACGCACAGGTGCAGATGAAAAACGTGCGTCTGGACAGCCCTGAACAGCTCAAGCAGCACGCGCAAAACGTCTACCAGCAGGTGGCGGTGACCAAACAAATGCCCATGGGCAACGCCACCGGCATGACCGAAGAAGAGCGCGCCATGATCGGGCGCTGGTTTGTGGCAGGGGCCAAGCTGGACTGAAGGGCTGGACAGGCTTGTTCGGTTCACGCCGAGCTGCCGTCACCCGTCACCCTGCGGCAGCCCCCCACCCTGCCGCAGTTCAAGCGGGTTTGTCCGGCGGTGTTTCAAACTGATCGGCGTTCTTGCCCTTGAAGGGCGCATAAAACGCCTTGATGGCGACCATGTCTTTCTCGATGTCGCCCGTGGGGTAGAACAGCGGGCCCAGGCCGCTGAGTTTGCGCGAATAGTCCATGTAGGCCATCACGATGGGCACCTGCGCTTGCAGCGCGATGTAATAAAAGCCGGTTTTCCAATAGCGCGTTTTGCTGCGCGTGCCTTCGGGGGGCACCACCAGGTGCACCGAACCTTCGGCTTGGACCAATGCTTGGGCGCAGGAATCCACCAAGTTGGACGCTTGCGAACGGTTGACGGCAATGCCGCCCAGCCAGCGCATGACGGGGCCAAAGGGAAACGAGAAGATGCTGCTTTTGCCCATCCAGTAAATCTGCAAGCGCAACACATACGCCACCATCAGGGTGTAGGGCAGATCCCAATTGCTGGTGTGCGGCGCTGCAATGACCACGCATTTGGTGACACCGGCAGGCAAGCTGCCCTCGACCTTCCAGCCTGTGACTTTGAGAAATGCCAACGAGAGACCGCGCAAGGCGGTGTTGACGACGGGGGTGTCAAAAATGGTGCGGTGCATGAAAGAAGTTAAACCCCTGAAATGACGGCGTCCATGGCCGCAATGAGTGTGCTGGCGTGCGGTGCCAAATTGCCCACCACTTGCCGCAACTTGCGCGTGGGTAGGGGTGCTGTGTAGTGGGCCAGTGCGCGCAGGCGCTGGCCGTTGACTGTGACCAGGGGGCAAAGTTTGTCAGGTGACTTTTTGGCAAACTCCACAGTGGCCAAAGGAATGGTCATGCGTGTGGCCAATGCATCGAGCAAGTTGCTTTGGACCACCACCACATAGGGAATGCCGTGGGCAGCGCTCTCGCTGGGATTGGCGTAAACATCAAACTGCGCCATCGCGGTTTACCAAGGCCGCAAGTCGGCACCAGGGATGCCTTGCTTTTCTACCCAAGTGTTTTGTGCGGCAATCCAATCGCCAAATTCAGTTTCAAACTTTTTTTTGCGCGCTGCCAGACTGGTCGAGTTTTGGTTGGCTTGCAAAGCCCGGTACTGGTCTGCCGAGAGAATCACGGTGTCAATTTGGCCTGCTTTCTCAACAAACACAGGCTCGCGCTTGGCGAGGGCGCAAATGCTGCCAAAACGGTTTTTGGCTTCGGTGGCGGTGATTTGCATGGCGTGCTCCAGGTGCTTGGCTATTTTAGCTAAAGGCATCCAGAGTTTGGTTTTTTAAACTGCCCCCAGCGCCAGCTGCATCGCCAACTGGTTGTGCCGCTCAATCAGTGGGCCCATGTCCACCGTCGCAATTTCGCCTTGGCGCACCACCACGCGTCCGTTGACGATGGTGTAGTCCGCGTTGTCGCTGGCGCACAGCAGCAGCGCCCCCACCGGGTCATGCACCGCGCCGCCCGCCATGCTGAGGGTGTCGGTGCGGAACATCGCGATGTCGGCGCAAAAGCCTTGGGTGATTTGCCCCAGCTCGTGGGCGCGGCCCAGCACTTGCGCGCCACCGCGTGTGGCCAGGCGCAGCGCGTCGCGGGGTGTCATCTCGGCGGGGCCATGGTCACAACCAAACGGCTCCAAGGCGCGGCCCACACGCGCCAGCAGCATGGCCTGGCGCGCTTCGTTCAGCAAGTGCGCCGCGTCGTTGCTGGCGCTGCCGTCCACGCCCAGGCCAATGGGCACGCCCGCGTCGAGCATCTTGCGCAGAGGCAAGATGCCGCTGGCCAGGCGCATGTTGCTGCAGGGGCAGTGGGCAATGCCGGTGCGCGTGCGGGCAAACAAATAGGTGCCTTCGTCGTCCAGCTTCACACCATGGGCGTGCCACACGTCGTGGCCGACCCAACCCAAATCCTCGGCGTATTGCGCGGGTGTGCAGTTGAACTTTTCTTTCGTGTAGGCGACGTCGTGGTCGTTTTCGGCCAGGTGGGTGTGCAGGCGCACGCCGTGGGCACGGGCCAGCTTGGCAGATTCCCTCATCAAGTCCTGGCTCACGCTGAAGGGCGAGCAAGGAGCCACGGCCACATGTGTCATGGACCCGTAACTGGCGTCGTGCCACCTTTCAATCAGGCGCAGGGTTTCTTTCAGGATGGCGGGTTCTTGTTCGACCACGCTGTCGGGCGGCAGACCGCCTTGCGACTGCCCCACGCTCATGCTGCCACGCGTGGCCGTGAAGCGCATGCCCATGGTGTGCGCCGCTTCGATGCTGTCGTCCAGCCGCACCCCGTTCGGGTAGATGTACAGATGGTCACTGCTGGTGGTGCAGCCACTCAGCAGCAGCTCGGCCATGGCCACTTGGCCCGACACCCGCACCATCTCGGGCGTCAGGCCCACCCAGATCGGGTACAGGCCTTGCAACCAACTGAACAGTTCGGCGTTTTGCACGCCCGGAATCGCCCGCGTGAGCGACTGGTACATGTGGTGGTGCGTGTTGATCAGCCCCGGCACCACCACATGGCGGCGGGCGTCGATCACTTCATCCACCTGCTTGACCAGTGCGTCGGTGTTTTCAGTGGCCGCAATGATGCGTTCGATGCGGCCGTCGCGGATCAACAGCGAAGCGTCTTTGAGTTCGGTGTTGGCATCGTCCATCGTGGCGATGCAGCGGGCGCGGTGGATCAGCAAAGTGCTCATGGACTTGTCCTGGGCTAGGGGTGAAACAAGTCGCGGCCGAATCCCCTGGTGCCCCCACAAGAAGCGGGGAGGGCGAGCACCGCGTTGCCGAGCGTACCGGGCTGTGCTGAGGCTCAGATTTTAGGGGCGTTGGGAACGTGTTCCGTGTGGGCTGACTTCAGCGCCTCGGCCACAAAGTCCACAAAGGCCCTGACCCTGGCCGCTGACTTGTGTTGCGCAGGGTAGATGGCATAAATGTCGGCATCGGGTGTGTGGAACTGGGGCATCAATTGCAGCAGTTGGCCCTGCGCCAAATGGTGCCGTATGTCCCATTCGGCCCGCAGCAAGATGCCGTGGCCGTCCAGGGCCCACTGCACGGCGATGCTGCCGTCGTTGGTGGTCAGGTTGCCGCGTGTTTTGACCGTCTCGGCTTGGCCCTGCCGGCCTTTGGCGAGTTTGATCACCCCATAGGCCTCACCCCCTTGGCGAATGCTGATGAAGTTGTGCTGTGCCAAGTCGGCAGGTGCTTTGGGTTCGCCATGTAAGGCAACATAGGCCGGGGAGGCGCACAGCAGCCGCTGGTTGTCGGCAATTTTTCGGGCGATGACGCGTGTGTCAGGCGGTGGCCCAAAGCGGATGCAGACATCAAAAGCATCGTCGGTGAGTGAGGGCGGGTCTGCCGACAACTGCAGTTGCGCATCGACTTGCGGGTAGTGCTGAACAAAACGGCTGATCAGCGGACCGATGTGGCTGCGCCCAAAACCCAAGGTGGCATTGACCCGCAACAGGCCACTGGGTGTGGACCGGCTGGCGCCCAGCTGCTGCTCCAGGTCGGCCATTTCGGCCAGGATGCTTCGCGCGTGGCGCAGCACGGTTTCGCCTTCCACCGTCAGGCTCATGCGGCGGGTGGTGCGGTTGACCAGGGGTAAGCCCAGGCGGGCCTCCATTTGCGACAGGCGTTTGCTGACGGCAGCGGTGGTGATGCGCATCTCGCGCGCGGCAGCGCTCAGACTTCCGGCCATGGCCAATGCGGAAAAAAAGCCCAAATCGGCGGCTTGCAGACGGGGTTCCATTGTTAAGTAAAAGTTAATGGTGAATTGAATTTTATGGCTTTTGTTGATCTTTGAGCGCCACACAATGGCGAATTGATTTTTTCATTTTCAAAGCAGTACCCCATGAAAACCTACCGCATCGCCACCATCCCCGGAGACGGCATTGGCAAAGAAGTCGTGCCCGCAGGGCAAGAAGTCATGCAGGCCCTGGCCAAAGCCTGTGGCCAATTCACATTCGAGTTTGAAAACTTTGACTGGGGTGGTGACTACTACCGCCAGCACGGCGTGATGATGCCGGCCGATGGCCTCAACGCCTTGCGTGACAAAGACGCCATCTTGTTTGGTTCGGCCGGTGACCCGCACATCCCCGATCACATCACCTTGTGGGGCCTGCGCCTGAAAATTTGCCAGGGCTTTGACCAATACGCCAACGTGCGCCCCACGCGCATCCTGCCCGGCATCGACGCACCCTTGAAACGCTGCACGCCCAAGGACCTGGACTGGGTCATCGTGCGCGAAAACTCCGAAGGCGAATACTCGGGCGTGGGTGGCCGCGTGCACCAGGGCCACCCCATCGAGGCGGCCACCGATGTGTCCATCATGACCCGCACCGGGGTGGAGCGCATCTTGCGTTACGCCTTCAAGCTGGCCCAGTCGCGCCCGCGCAAGTTGCTGACGGTGGTGACCAAGAGCAACGCGCAGCGCCACGCCATGGTCATGTGGGATGAAATCGCCGTGCAGGTGTCCAAAGAGTTTCCCGACGTGAAGTGGGACAAGGAATTGGTGGACGCGGCCACGGCCCGCATGGTCAACCGCCCGGCAACACTGGACACCATCGTCGCCACCAACTTGCATGCCGACATCCTGAGCGATCTGGCAGCTGCCCTGGCGGGCAGCCTGGGCATTGCGCCCACCGGCAACATCGACCCCGAGCGCCGCTACCCCAGCATGTTCGAGCCCATCCACGGTTCGGCCTTTGACATCATGGGCAAGGGTCTGGCCAACCCGGTGGGCACCTTCTGGTCGGTGGTCATGCTGCTGGAGCACATTGGCGAGCCCGCTGCGGCGCAGCGCTTGATGGCCGTCATCGAAAGCGTCACGGCCAATCCGGCCTTGCACACCGGCGACTTGGGTGGCAAGGCCCGCACCGCCGAAGTGACAGCGGCCGTTTGCAAGGCCTTGGCCTGATTGGTGCGACCGTGCCAGCGGCCATTGTCATTCTGCTTTGACCGATTTTTTCCCCGTCCCTCACTCACGAAAGGTTTGAACATGAAATCCAAGTTTCTTCCGGCGGTCATCGCCTGTGCAGCGTTGTGGTCAGTGAATGTTTCGGCGCAGGATTACCCTGTGGCGAACAAAGTCATCACCTTTGTTTTGCCTTATGCGGCGGGGGGCCCGACGGACAAGGCGGCGCGTGACTTGGCGCAATCCATGAGCAAGTTCATGGGCGGTCACAGCATCGTGATCGATAACTCTGCGGGTGCATCGGGCTCCATCGGTGCCAACAAAGTGGCCAAGGCGCCAGCGGACGGCTACACCCTCTTGTTCACGCACATTGCCCAGGCCACTTTGCCGACCTTTTTCCGCAACTTGCCCTACAACGTGGAACGTGATTTTGAGTATCTGGGCCTGGTCAGCGAAAACCCGATGAACCTGATCGGACGCCCGAGCCTGCCGGCCAACAACATGACCGAGCTGATGGCCTGGATTCAGGCCAATAAAGGCAAGATCAACATCGCCAACGCGGGTCCGGGCTCGGCATCGCACCTGTGCGGCATGTTGTTCCAGTCCACCATCAAGGTGGACATGACCTCTGTGCCCTACAAAGGCACGGCGCCGGCCATGACCGATTTGATCGGGGGACAGGTGGACCTGATGTGCGACCAGACCACCACCACGATCCCGCAAATCGAAGGCAAAAAGGTCAAGTCCTATGCGGTGACCACGCCCACCCGCTTGACCGCACCTGCCCTCAAAGATTCACCCACCATGCAAGAGGCCGGGCTGAAAGACTTCTCGGTCACCATCTGGCAGGGCTTGTACGCCCCCAGAGGCACGCCCGCTCCGATCCTGAAGAAACTCAATGACGCCCTCAAAGCGGCCGTCAAAGACCCGGACTTCATCCGCAAGCAAGAAAGCGGTGGCGCCACCGTGATCACCGATGCACGCAATGACCCTGCAGGCCACAAAAATTTTGTGATGTCGGAAGTCGCCAAGTGGGCGCCTGTCATCCGGGCGGGTGGCATTTACGCGGATTGAGGGCCCAAGGACACCGGTTTTGTTGACGGTCTGGCAAGGCCGTCAATACCTGTGCCTGCGGCGTGATTCTCAGGTCAGAATGCGCCAGTGTGTTCTTTCCTGAGGCTCCACCATGGCATCACCCGTTTACAACCTGGCCAGATTCGACTTTGTGTCGATACGCTTGACCGTGCTGTGTGCCCAGACGGGCAGTCTGACCACAGCCGCTCGTCAATGCAATCTGGTCTTGCCCGCAGCCAGTCGTCGCCTCAAGGAACTGGAGGCTGCCATCGGGTGCCAGTTGTTTGACCGGCATTCTCGCGGCTTGACCATGACGGCAGCCGGGCGCATTTTCATGCGGCGGGGCCTGGCCCTGTTGCAGGAAATCGACGGCCTGGTGAGTGAATTGGCCGATTTGCAAATGGGCGTTGTACGGCACCTGCGGCTGTTTGCCGGAACAGCGGCCATCAACCAGTTTCTCCCCCCTTTGATCGCCGAGTACAGCGGCTTGCATCCAGAAGTGCAAATTGATTTGGAAGAGCAAGTCTCAGAACAAGTGGTGCTGGCCTTGAGGGAGGGGCGGGCCGATGTGGGGGTGTTTGTGGAGGGCCCGCACACCGATGGTTTGGATGTTCAGGACTTTCGCAAGGATGAGCTGGTGTTGATCCTGCCGCGCGAGCATGCCCTGATGGCGCATTCAGCGGTTTCTTTTGTGGATGCCCTGGACGAGTCCTGGATCAGCCTGAACCCCGGTGCCGCCCTTTTGCAACAACAACAAAGTGCCGCCATGGCCGCGGGCAGGACCTTGAAATTGCGCATGCAGGTGCGCAGCTTTGACGCGGTGGGCCACATGGTGGTGTCGGGTTTGGGGATTGCTTTGTTGCCCAAACGGGCGGCGATGCCGATTGTGCGCGCCATGAAGCTCGGTTGGCGCCCTCTGACCGACGCCTGGGCACACCGGCGGCTGAAAGTGGCGATCCCGAAGGAGGCCGATTCGGCCGTCACGGATTTCAGGGATTTCCTGCATACGCCTTCGCAAAATGCGAAGGCTGACTGAACAAGGAACAAATAGACCCGTGCCCTGCTGCGCGTCACACTGCGCGGCATGAACACGCAAAAGCCATCTTCCCAAGCATCGGTGCCGCCCAGCGCCTTGGCCGGTTTGAAGGTGCTGGAGTTGGGGCAACTGATTGCCGGCCCCTTTGCCGCCAAGACCCTGGCCGACTTCGGCGCTGAAGTCATCAAGATCGAGCCGCCTGGCAGCGGTGACCCGCTGCGCAAATGGCGCATTCTCAAGGACGACACCTCGGTGTGGTGGCAGGTGCAGTCGCGCAACAAGCGCTCGCTGGCGCTGGACCTGCGCACGCCCGAAGGGCAAGCCCTGGTGCGCCAGCTGGCCCAGGAAGCCGATGTGCTGATCGAAAACTTTCGCCCAGGTGCGATGGAAGGCTGGGGGCTGGGGCCGGACGATCTGGTGGCTGCCAACCCGCGCCTGATCGTGCTGCGCATCAGCGGTTATGGGCAGACTGGCCCCTACCGCAACCGCCCCGGCTTTGGGGTGATTGGTGAGGCCATGGGCGGCTTGCGCCACCTCACGGCCGAGCCGGGCCGGGTGCCGGTGCGGGTGGGGGTGAGCATCGGCGACACGCTGGCGGCTTTGCACGGGGTCATTGGCATTTTGCTGGCCCTGCAGCACCGCCATGCCACCGGGCAGGGGCAGGTGATCGATGTGGCGCTCTACGAGGCCGTCTTCAACTGCATGGAAAGCCTGCTGCCCGAATACAGCGCCTTCGGCGCGGTGCGGGGGGCGGCGGGCAGCGCTTTGCCCGGCATCGCGCCCACCAACGCCTACCTTTGCCAGGGCGGTGCTTATGCCCTGATCGCGGGCAATGGCGACAGCATTTTCAAGCGGCTCATGGTCCTGATTGGGCGCCCCGATCTGGCAGACGATCCGGCATTGGCCGACAACGCCGGGCGTGTGGCGCGGGTGCAAGAGCTCGATGACGCGATCGGGGCCTGGACTGCGCAGCATCCGGTCGAGGTGGTGCTCGAGGCGCTGGAGCAGGCCTCGGTGCCCGCCGGAAAAATTTACAGCGTGGCCGACATCGCGGCCGATCCGCATTACGCCGCACGCGGCATGCTGCAGCAGGTGCAGATGGACGATGGCAGCACTTTGGTGGTGCCGGGCGTTGTGCCCAAGCTCTCGCGCACACCGGGCAGCCACCGGCGCAATGCGCCAAATCTGGGGCAGGACACGGACCGAATCCTGGCGGAGATGGGTTTGAGTTCGCAGCAAATCACCGAACTGCGTGAGCGCGGCATTGTGGGAGGTCAGGCATGACACAGCGGATTCATTTCAACGAGGTGGTGACACGTGACGGCTTCCAGATGGAGCCCGAATTCGTGCCCACCGAGGCCAAGATCGCCCTGATCGATGGCCTGAGCCAGTGTGGCTACGCCAAGATCGAGGTGACCTCTTTCACCTCGGCCAAGGCGATCCCGATGCTGCGCGACGCCGAAGAGGTGATGGGCCGCATTCAGCGGGTGCCAGGGGTCGAATACACCGTGCTGGTGCCCAACCTGCGCGGCGCCGAGCGGGCGATGGACGTCAAGCCCGACGAGTTCAACCTGGTGATGTCCACCTCGGAGACGCACAACCTGGCCAACCTGCGCATGCCGCGTGAACACAGCTTCGCGGCCCTGCGTGAGGTGATCGAACGTTTTGGCGCGCAAGTGCCGATCAATGTGTCCCTGTCGGCCTGCTTTGGTTGCCCGATGGAGGGCGATGTGCCGCAGGCCGAGGTGATGCAGTGGTCTCAGCGTTTTGCCGATCTGGGGGTGCGTGGTTTGACCATTTGTGACACCACCGGCATGGCGCAGCCGCGCCAGGTGGCCGCCATGTGCAAGGTGCTGCAGCAGCGCTTCCCCGACCTGCAGCTCACGTTGCACTTCCACAACACCCGGGGCATGGGCCTGGCCAATGTGCTGGCGGCGGTGCAGTCGGGCATCGACCGCTTCGACGGCTCACTGGGCGGGCTGGGCGGCTGCCCTTATGCCCCCGGCGCCAGCGGCAACATCTGCAGCGAAGACGCCATCCACATGCTCGACGCCATGGGCTGCGACACCGGCATCGATTTGCAGCGGCTGTTGCCCATTGCCCGGCAGCTGCCCGCCATCGTGGGGCACGAGGTGCCCGGGCAGGTGGCCAAGAGTGGCCTGATCACCGACCTGCACCCTGCGCCACCTTCGGTGGCTGAATTGAAAAAGGAATTCTCATGATCGACCATCTTGACCATCTGGTGCTGACCACCGCGCGCGAAGCGGCCTGCGTGGATTTCTACACGCGGGTGCTCGGCATGCAATTGGAGAGCTTCGTGGGTGGCACGCCGCCGGTCGAGCGCCGCGCCTTCACGTTCGGCAACCAGAAGATCAACCTGCATGTGCAGGGCAAGGAGTTCGAGCCGAAAGCCCATTTGCCTGTGCCTGGCGCACTCGATCTGTGCTTCATCGTGAACGTTCCGCTGGAAGAAGTGGTCGCGCGGCTGAAGGCCTGCAATTGGCCGATCCTGGAAGGCCCGGTGATGCGCACAGGGGCCACACAAAAAATCCGCTCGGTGTATGTGCGTGACCCGGACTTCAATTTGATCGAGCTCTCCGTGCTGGCATGAGCAACCCCTGGAAAGTGAGACGGCCATGACCCGACGACCCGCGCTGGCGTTTGCCTGCGCCCACATGACGGACGAGCGGCTCTATGCGCATCAGCTTGCGGCGCTGGAGTCGGCCTACGACTGCAGCGTGTTCGTCTTTCGCGACCACGGTTCGATGGCGGGCATGGCCCATCAGGTGCTGTCGGCGATGCCGGAGCGTTTCACCTGGGTTGGTCTGTCGCTGGGCGGTTATGCCGCTTTCGAGGCGATCCGCTGTGCGCTGCCACGGCTCGAGCGCTTGGTGCTCATCGACACCACCGCGGTGGCCGATCACGCGCAGCGCCGTGAAGGCCGACACAAGGACATCGCGACGGTGCAGCAGGGCGGCATCGAGGCCCTCATCCCGGAGCTGCCCGCGCGCTGGTTGTTACCCGCCCATGTGGGCAACACAGCCCTGGCCGAACTGATGGCCAGCATGGCGCGCAGTGTGGGTGCGGTGGGTCAGTTCAACCAGCAAACGGCCATGCTGGGCAGGCCCGACTCACACGCCGATCTGGCACGGGTGCGCGTGCCCACATTGGTGATGTGCGGACGGCAGGACCCGGTCACGCCGCTGGCCGATCACGAAGCCATGGCGGCTTGTGTTCCCGGCGCGCAGTTGGAGGTGATCGAGTCCTGCGGCCACCTCTCGACGATCGAGCAGCCAGATGCCGTGACAGCCGCGCTGACACGCTGGCTGCGTGCGACCGATTGAGGGTCGACCTTCACGCTGTATTCCTTCCTTTTCTATCCCGATTTCTTTTACCCAAGGAGACAATCATGCAAAGACGTCAATGGATCATGAGCGCAATGGGTGCCCTGATGGCACTGGCTTGCGGTCAGGCTGCCATGGCCCAGGCCAAATACCCGGCTAGGCCCATCACCATTGTGGTGCCCAGTGCGCCCGGCGGCACCACCGATTTCACGGCGCGCTTGATCGCCGAGCCCTTGTCACGCGCCCTGGGCCAGCCTGTGGTGATCGACAACAAGCCCGGTGGGTCTGGCAACATCGGCAACCAACTGGTGGCCAGGGCCAAGCCTGATGGCTACACGCTGCTGCTGGCTTTCAGCGGCTTTCAGGTGGGCAACCCCCACCTGTTTAAAAATACGGGCTAGGACCCGATCAAGGATTTCGCACCGGTGTCCATGCTGACACGTGCGCCGCAGGTGGTGACCGTTCGGGCTGGCCAGCCGGTCAACAACATGCGCGAATTGATTGCCTACGCCAAGGCCAATCCAGGCAGGTTGAACTACGCCTCTTCCGGAGCGGGCTCCATCCAGCACATTGCCGGTGAACTGTTCAAGCAAATGACGGGCACATTCATCACGCACATCCCTTACCGGGGTGCCGGACCTGCGGTGCAGGACTTGCTGGGTGGCCAGGTGGACCTTTTCATCACCACGCCCGCCTCGGTGGTCCAGCACATCAAGGCTGACAAACTCAAGGGGCTGGCCGTGACCAGCACCTCCCGCCTGGGCTCATTGCCGCAGGTGCCCACCACCCGCGAGGTGGACCTCAAGGATTTGACGCTCGATTCCTGGTTTGCCCTGTATGCGCCTGCTGGCACGCCCAACGACGTGGTGCAACTGCTCAACACCGAGATCGCCAAGGTCCTGTCCTCACCGGATTTGAGAAAGCGTGCCGAAGACGCGGGCACCCTGGTCGAGCACATGACCCCGGCCCAGCTGGGCGACTACACCCGCAAGGAGTTGGCCTACTGGGGCCGCGTGATCCAGGAAGGCAAGATCACGGCCGATTGATGGCTTGCGGTCCACGGGCATGAACTTGGCCAAATCGAAACCCTTTATCCTCGGGTTTTCTTTGCCTGAGCCGATATGCCCATGACCGACCCTCAAACCATGTTGCGCCACCTCTTCGGTGTGGCGGTGCAACGTGCCTTGCCGCTGCACAACACCGCCGCCCATTTGCCTTTGCCCCCCAAGGGCCGTACCTTGGTGCTGGGCGCTGGCAAAGCGGGCGGGGCGATGGCGCAGGCGGTCGAGGCCCTGTGGCCCCAGGACGCGCCACTGTCGGGCCTGGTGGTCACGCGTTATGGCCACACGCCGCCGCGTCCAACGGGCCTGCCTGAGCGCATCGAAGTGGTCGAGGCCTCACACCCGGTGCCCGATGCGGCAGGCTTGCAAGCGGCCGAGCGGATTTTGCAACTCACGCAAGGCCTGACGGCCGACGATTTGGTGCTGTGCCTGATCTCGGGCGGCGGCTCGTCTTTGCTGACTTTGCCAGCCGAGGGCATCAGCCTGGAACTCAAACAAGACATCAACCGCCAACTGCTGGCCTGCGGGGCGAACATTGCCGAGATGAACTGTTTGCGCAAGCACCTCTCGCGCATCAAGGGCGGCCGCTTGGCGGCAGCGTGCGCACCTGCACGCGTGGTCACCCTCACCATCAGCGATGTGCCGGGCGACGACCCGTCCATCATCGCCAGTGGCCCCACTGTGCCCGATGCCAGCACCTGCGCCGATGCGCTGGCCATTCTCCAGCGCTACGCCATCACGGTGCCCGATTCGGTGCTGCAGGCCTTGCAGTCGGGGGTGTGGGAAACGCCCAAACCCGGCTCGCCGGTGTTTGCGGGCCACAGCGTGCACATGATCGCCACGCCCCAACAGTCGCTCGAAGCCGCTGCCGCTGCGGCGCGTGCGCAGGGGCTGAACGCCTACATCCTGAGCGACGAGATCGAGGGTGAGTCGCGCGAAGTGGCCAAGGTGCACGCGGCGCTGGCGCGTGCGGCGGCCAAGGGCCTGGGGCCTTTCACCAAGCCCTGCGTGATTTTGAGCGGCGGTGAAACCACGGTGACCATCAAGCCCCAGCCAGCGGGCACGCCCCGTGGGCGCGGCGGGCGGGCAGGGGAGTTTTGCATGGGCTTGGCAGAGGCCCTGCAAGGCCAAAGCGGCGTGTGGGCGCTGGCGGCCGACACCGACGGCATCGACGGCATCGAAGACAACGCCGGGGCGCAAGTGGCCCCCGACACGCTGGCGCGCGCTGTAGCGCTGGGGCACAAAGTGGCTGATCATCTGCAGCGCAACGACGCCTATGGTTTTTTTGAGCCGCTGGGCGATCTGGTCATCACCGGGCCCACGCACACCAATGTGAACGACTTTCGGGCGATCCTGGTGGTCTGAGTTGATGTGTGTCAAAACGACTGGCCCGGTGCTCTGGCACATTCGGGTCCATCATGTTGGACGACACCTTGCCCCATTCCGATTTTTCTGCCGCCGCTCTGGCCTCTGAGTCCCTTGCGCTGACGGCCGGTACTGTCTTGCTGCATCGGGGTGAACCGGTGGCACACCTTGTGCACCTCTTGAAGGGCCGGGTGGTCTTGGGGGTGATGGTTGATGGGGTCATGGCCCACCAGTTGGGCGTGGTGGAGGGCCCGTTTTGGCTGGAGGCGGCTTCGGGTCTGTTGGGCCTGCCGCATGCGGTTGATGCGGTGGCCGAAACCGATATTCAGTTGCAAAACGTGTCTGTGCAGGACTTTGTGGCCCGGGTGCAGGCGCTGCCTGAGGACTCGCAAAACCTGCTCATGGACATGGCGCGTTCGCAGCGCCAACAAACTGAAATGGGCGTGAGCCGCTTGGCCAAAGACGCCGATGCGCGATGCGCTGAATGGCTCTTGCGCCATGCCCAACCCGACGAGCTTTTGGGGGGCTTGGCCGTGAAACTCACCGAGCGCAAGCGCACGATTGCAGCCCAACTGGGCATCGCCCCGGAAACTTTCTCACGCGTGCTGCGCCATTTGCGTGACCGCCAACTCATCAGCGGGGGCGGCCGCGTGCTGGGCCTGCCCAACCCCCAAGCCCTGCGCGAGCTGGCTGGGGTTTGAGTCTGTCCTGTCCTCAGGACTTTTGCAGCCTGGGATTTTTCATCCACAGCACGGGTTGTTCCTTGACTGGGCGCGCTGGTGCACCGTGTTGCCGCAAGGCCTGGTCCAGCGCCTGACCCGCTTCGTCTTGCAGGGCCGCTTGGCGGATGCGGGCGACAGCTTGCGCTTGCTCGGCCAATGGCACGGCAGATGCCGGGCCGCAAACGTGGCGCAGGATGTGCAGCAGGTTGTCCTTGCCGCGCTCGTTGGTGCTGCCGTAACCCTTGATGAGTTGGCCGCAACGCGCCAGCTCCAGGCCCAATGCAGGCGACTGGCGTGTGGCGGCCTCGATGCCACCCAGCCACTCTTCGATCAATCCTTGTTCGGTGGCGTAGCGGCTGCCCAGCGGGCGCAGCACGCGCAAGCTGGCCAAGAAGCGCAAGCTGGCCATGCCCCACAGCGCATGGCGCGCCACTTTGAGCGGCATGGACCACGGCGCTTGGCCACGCGCCACGCGGGCGCGGTCCCAGCGCAGCAACCGGTTGGCCAGGGCTTGCGGCAACAGGGCGGCCAATTCGGGCACGCCGGGCTTGAAGTGGTCGTACACCTTGAGCACATCGCCCTCTTGGGCTTTGACTTCTTGCGTCACGCGGTCCCAGCGGCTGGCGCGGCTTTTCAGGTCGGCCACGCGGATGATGTCGTCAAAGGCCATCCACAAGGCCAGCCAGCGGCTGGCCTCGGCGGTCACGGGGTGGGTGGCGTCGGTGGACGCGGATTCGGCACTCAGCAAGCGTTCGAGCCGCTGCACATACAAGCGGGCATAAGCGGGGCCTTGGTATTCCACCAAACGCTGGTGCGCCAAGCCCATCAGGGGGTGCAGCAGGGCGGGGAATTGGGCAGCGACATCGTCGGGCAAAGCAGGCGAAGCAGAGGTCATCGGCGCCGCAGGCTTCATCACTTGTTCCACATATTGCGCCTGCTCGCGCTGGCGTGTCACCAAGTCAAAAGCCGACGCAAAGCCGCGCAGGCTGGCTTGCGCGGCCTTGCTCGGGCCTGTCAACACGGCTTCGTAATGTTCGCGTGTAAAAGGCAGCAAGCCGCTGCCTGCAATGGCGCCCAACATCACGGCGCTGACCAGGGTGCCGCTTTCTTGGCACAGGCGCGCCATGTCCATGACGTGGGGGCGCAGGCTGTGCGCGGCGATCACATCGAGCAGCGGGCCTTCGGGTCGGCGGCCATCGCCCATGGTCATTTTTTCGGCGGTGGTGAGTGCCCGAGAGGAGGCGCTGATGACCAGCGTGCGGTCGTTGGAGGCCAGGCCGTTGCCGATCTGGCGCGCGGTTTCCAGCAACTCCGAAGACACCAGCGCATCGAGCCGTCCAGGCAGCGGATTCAGACCCAGCACCGGCAAGCGGCCTTGCAGCTGGCTGTGGGGCAGGGGATAGACCTCGAGGTAATAGGTGGTGGCCCCGGTGCGCTGCGCCACGCCGGGGATCGAGGTGGCTTGCGCCGGGTAGCCCGCGTGGCGCGCCACGTCGACCAGCCAGTCGGCCAGCACGCCGCCGCCTTCTCCGCCCAGGGCACACAACAAAATCGATATCGGTTGGGTCATGGTGTTTCTTTCAGGCATCTGTGGGGCTCAAGCCGGTTGCAGCCAGCGGGTAGCCAGGCTTTGCCAGCGGGCCCACAGGCGCTCGTGCAGCTTGGGGTTTTGCACCACTTCGGCGCGGTAAAAAGAAGGGCAGAGCGTGGCCGCGTGCGCGTTTTCGCCGCACAGGCCGCAGCCCACACAGCCGTCGATCACGGTGGCCACCGGGTCCACTTTGAGTGGATCGGGGTTGTCCTTGAGGGTGAGGGTGGGGCAGCCCGACAAGCGAATGCAGGCGTGGTCGCCGTTGCACACGTCTTCGTCCACACCGTATTTCACGCGCTCGACCCGCTCGCCTTTGGAGAGCAGCGAGGCCAGCCAGGGCTTGATGCGGCGCTGGCGTTCCAGCTGGCATTCGCCTTCGGCCACGATCACCTTCAAGCCCTGGAACTCGGTGGTGAAGGCCTCGGTCAGCGTGGTCTGCATGTGGCTCACTTCGTAGGTGTGCACCGTGCGCAGCCACTGCACGCCCAGGCCCTTGAGGGTGGACTCGATGGTTTGGTTGGTGTGCACCATGCTTTGGCGTTTGTCGCCCGCGAGTTCCTTGGCGATGTCGGTGGGCGTGTTGATGATGTCTTGCGTGCCGGTGGCCGAGGTGTAGCCGTTCTTGAAGATGAGCAGCACCGCGTCGTCGCCATTGAAGAGCGCGCTTTGCACGCCCGTCAGCAAGCCGTTGTGCCAAAAACCGCCGTCGCCCATCACCGACAACACACGCCGTTTCATGACCGGCGACACGCCCGCCCGGCTGGCCAGGCTCATGCCATAGCCCAGGATGGAGTGGCCAAATGAAAACGGCTCAAAGGTGGCCAGCGCATGGCAGCCGATGTCGCCCGCGATGTGCACCGGCCCCACATCTTGTTGCGCCAATTTGAGGGCGGAAAACACCGGCCGCTCGGGGCAGCCAATGCACATGCCCGGTGGCCGTGCGGGCACCGGGCTGCCCAACAGGGTTTGCACTTGCTGGCGGCGCTCACCATTGGTGGCCAGCCATTGCCGGGTGGCCTTGGGCACAGCATCGGCTTGGTGGCGGTCCAGAAACTTCAGCAGGCCCTGGGCCATGACTTCGGCGGTGTACTCGCCGCCCGAGGGCAGCATGTCTTTGCCATGCAGCGGGGTTTGCAGGTCCAGGCGGCGCAGCATCAAGGCCAGTTCTTGCTCGATGTATTCGGGCTGGCCTTCTTCGAGCAGCAGCACGGCCGATTTGTCTTGGCAGAAATTCACCAGCTCATCGGGCACCAGCGGATAGGTGACGTTCAGCACCAGCACCGACAGGCTGGACACACCAAAGGCATCGGCCAGGTCGAACTGCTGCAAGGTGCGCATGAGGGTGTTGTAGAGACCCCCTTGCACGATCAAGCCCAGGTGGCGGTGTTGGGTGCCTGCAAAGTGTTCGTTCAGGCGCTGCTCGGTGATGTACTGGCGGGCAGCGGGCAGGCGGTGTTCGACTTTGCGTTTTTCTTGCGCAAAGGTCACCGGCGGGTGCGCTAGGCGCATGTAGTTGAATCCGGCGGGCTCGTCGATCAGGTGTTTGGTGGACAGCTTGGGGGCCTGGTTGTCCTTGGCCACAAATTGGCCGCGCACATGGCAGGCGCGGATGCGCAGCTCCATCATCACCGGCATGTTGGACGCTTCCGACAGCCTGAAACCGTGCTCGACCATGTTGACCATCTGGCCCAACTCGGGGCGCGGGTCGAGCAGGCACATGCCCGACTTGAGCGCGTAAGCGTGGGTGCGCTCCTGGATCACGCTGGCGCCTTCGCCGTAGTCCTCGCCCACCACGATCAGCACGCCACCGGTCACGCCGGGCGAGGACAAATTGGACAGCGCATCGGCCGCCACATTGGTGCCCACAATCGACTTCCAGGTCACCGCGCCGCGAATCGGGTAATGGATGGACGCGCCCAGCATGGCCGCAGCCGAGGCTTCGTTGGAACACGCCTCCACATGCACGCCCAGCTCGTCCATGTAGGGCTTGGCCTGCACCATCACATCGAGCAGGTGCGAGACCGGTGCGCCCTGGTAGCCGCCCACATAGCTCACACCCGACTGCAGCAGCCCCTTGGTGATGGCCAAAATGCCTTCGCCATGAAAGACCTCGCCCGCGCCCATGCGCAGGGCCTTGATTTCTTCGTGAAATGAAACTTCCAAAGCACGCTCCTTGCGTTGTTGCAGTCCATCTTACGTATAAGTGCATAAAATAATCTGAATAAACGGTATGCATTGAATGAATATCAAAGACCTGGACCTGAACCTCTTGCGTTTGTTCGACGCGGTGTGGCGCACCCGCAGCGTGAGCCTGGCCGCGCAGCAGTTGGGCATGTCCCAGCCGGCAGCCAGCCAGGGCCTGGCCCGTTTGCGGGCCCTGTTGGGCGATGCCTTGTTCGAGCGCAGCGGCGCGGGCGTGCGGCCCACGCCGCGTGCCGACCGGCTGGCGCAGGCGGTGCAAATCGCGTTGGCCACGATCGAAGAGGCGCTGAACACCTCGCAGGTGTTTGACCCGCAGCGCTCAGCACGGGTGTTGCGGGTGCACCTGAGCGACATTGGCGAAGCCCGGTTTTTGCCCGAACTCGTGTTGGCGCTGCAGCGCCTCGCACCGGGCATGCGGCTCGAAGCCATGCCGCTGCCGCACGATCAGATTGGCCCGGCGCTGGACAACGGTCAGCTGGACCTGGCCATTGGTTTTTTGCCCGAAGTCACCGACACCTTGCACCAGCCCTTGCTGAGCGACCGCTATGTGGTGCTGATGCGCCAGGGCCATCCGGTGGCCCAGCGCTGGCGCCAGTTGCAAACGCGTCAACCCACGCCTGAGGCTGCGCTGGAGGTCTTGGGTGAGTTGGAATTTGCCGCCGTGCGCACGCATGCGGACACGCTGCGCATTCTGGATTTGATGCACTGGCAGCACCGCCTGCGCTTGACGGTGAGCCACTTCTTGTCGCTGCCCGGCATCGTGCGCCACAGCGATCTGGCGGTGCTCATGCCACGCAACTTTGCGCAAGGTTTTGCGCAGGCGGGCGAACTGGCCATCATCGAGCCCGATTTGCCCTTGCGTGATTTCACCGTGTCCATGCACTGGAGTCAGCGCTTTGACAAAGACCCCTGCCTGCAGTGGTTGCGCGCCACGACCGCCCAATTGTTCGGTATTCCCACCCCCACACCATGAGCACTTTCAAACCTTATTTGAGCGCCATCGAAGCCCCCAGCCAGGCCGATGTGCAAGCCATGCAGGGCCTGACCCTGCTGGAGTTTGGCACCGAGTGGTGCGGCCACTGCCGCGCCGCGCAGCCCTTGATCGCTCAGGCCTTGGCCGCGCAGCCGCATTGGCAGCACTGCAAAGTCGAAGACGGACCCGGTCGACCTTTAGGCCGCAGCTACCGCGTCAAGCTTTGGCCCACCTTGGTGCTGTTGCGCGATGGGCATGAGGTGGGGCGTATGGTGCGGCCTTCAGCGACAGCCATCTCGGCCGCGCTGGCCGCCTCAAGTCCGTCCACCGGGGTTTGATGGACCGACCAGAAAAACGAAGGAACCAGCGTTTTCAGATTGAACCCGCCAGCAGCGCCCCCGCATCCTCGTACCAAAACATCAGCGCTGCGTCATAGCTGTCCCATACGCAGCCATTGCAGCCACGCCCGCAGCACGAGGTGGGCTCGGGTGGCGGCTCCCGAAATTCATGGCCTGCGGCTTGCAGGCGTTCCTGAAATTGCGCAATGCCCCGGCGCACGGACGCGCGCTGGGATGCATAGGGGTCGATGATGAGGTGTTCTTCGTTGGCGCTCATGCCCAATTGTCGGTCAACGCAGATCTAGCGATTGATCGTCACGGGCTGCCCCTGCACCACGGTGTGCGCGATCAGCCGATCATCGCCCAGCACGATCATCGCAAACAACCATTCAGCCAGGGTGTCGGTTTGCGCGGTGCGGCGTGCCAGCAGGGGTGTGGCTTGGGGGTTGAGCACCACGAAGTCGGCTTCGCAGCCAGGCAGCAGGTTGCCCACTTGGCCGCGCAGGTCGAGCGCATCGGCAGCACCTGCCGTGTGTTGCCACCACAACTGCTCGGGCGCGAGGCTGATGCCGGGGCGGCCCACGTTTTGCCGTGCCACGGTGTAGGCCGCGTGCATGGTGTGGAAGGGGCTGAAGCTGGTGCCGCCGCCCACATCGCTGGCAAGACCATAGCGCAGACCTGCCGCGTCGGAGGCCGCGTAGTCAAAAAAGCCGCTGCCCAAAAACAGGTTGCTGGTGGGGCTGACGGCGGCCGTGGCACCGACTTCGGCCATGCGGTGGCGGTCGGTTTCGTCCAAATAAATGCAGTGCGCGTAGACCGAGCGCTGGCGCAACAGGCCCGCTTGGTCGTACACATCGAGGTAGCTGCGCGCCTCGGGGAACAACTCATGCACCCAGCGGATTTCATCCCGGTTTTCGGCCACGTGCGACTGCACCCAAACGTCACAGAACTGCTGCGCGATCTCACCCGCGCCGTGCAGCTGAGCGGTGGTGCTGGTGGGGGCAAAGCGGGGTGTGATGGCGTAGCCCAGGCGGTCCACGCCATGCCAGCGGCGGATCAGGTCTTCGGTCTGGCGCAGGCTCAAGTCGGTGTCCGTGTCACGCAGGCCGTCGGGGCTGTGGCGGTCTTGCAGCACTTTGCCGGTGACCATGCGCAGGCGGCGTTTTTGCACTTCGGCCATGAAGGCATCCACCGACTCGGGGTGGGCGGTGGCAAAGCACAGCGCGGTGGTCACGCCCTGGCGCATCAATTCGTCCAGAAAGAAGCGGGACACCTCCTGCGCGTAAGCCGGGTCGGCAAACTGTTTTTCGTGCGGAAAGGTGTAGTGCTCAAGCCAAGGCAGCAGGCCGTCGGCGGGCGAGCCGATCACGTCGGTTTGGGGGTAGTGGATGTGCAGATCGACAAAGCCTGGCGCGATGCACAGACCAGGCCAGTGGGTGACGGGCAAGTCGGGGTATGTCGGAGCGAGTTCGCGGTAGGGGCCGATGGCCTGGATGCGCACGATGCCGTCGGCTTCGCGGGCGGTGACCAAGAGGCCGTCGCTTTCGTGCTGGGCGTGGGGACTGAGCGGGTCAGGAAACCACAGCAGACCAGCGCGCCAGCCTTGCAAATTGGCAACAGAGGGAAGGGCGGTCATCGGGTGATCAATTGAAGTCAAATAAATTGGGATCTGACCCCAATTAAAAGAAGCCGTTATCGCGCAAGGATAGCCTTCAGCACGCGCTCGGGGGTGGCGGGGGTGTCCAGGCGGATGGGGGCGTGGCCGGGGTGGGTGGCGGCGATCGCGTCGCGCAGGGCTTCGAGCACGCTGATGGCCAGCATGAAGGGCGGCTCGCCCACGGCTTTGCTGCCGCCCACGTTGTCCTCGCGATTGGCCTCGTGCCAGAGGTGGATGTTGAGCTGCGCGGGCATGTCGGCGGCGGTCGGGATTTTGTAGGTGCTCGCGCCCTTGGTGAGCAGCTCACCTTTGGCGTTCCACACCAGCTCTTCGGTGGTGAGCCAGCCCAAACCTTGGGCGAAGCCGCCTTCGATCTGGCCGATGTCGATCTCGGGGTGCAGCGAATGCCCCACGTCGTGCAGGATGTCGGTGCGCAGCACGCGGTATTCGCCCGTCAAGGTGTCGATGGCCACCTCGCTGCAGGCCGCACCGTAAGCGAAGTAATAAAAGGGTCGGCCGGTCAGGGTCGTGCGGTCGTAGTGGATTTTCGGCGTGGCGTAAAAGCCGTCGCTCCACAGTTGCACGCGCTGGCCGTAGGCGTATTGCACGGCCTCGGTGAAGCTGCGCTGGCGCGTGGGGCTGATGACTTGACCGTTTTCAAAACGCACGTTGTCTGCCGAGCAAGCATCGGCCTTGGCGATGCAGCCCGCGATGTTCTGGCGCACCTGCAACGCGGCGTTTTCGGCGGCGCGGCCATTCAGGTCGGTGCCGCTGGAGGCCGCCGTGGCGCTGGCGTTGGCCACCTGGTCGGTGTCGCTGGCGCTGGCTTGCACTTGGGCGGCGGGCAAGCCCAAGACACGCGCGACCAAACCACACACCTTGGTGTGCAGGCCTTGGCCCATTTCGGTGCCGCCGTGGTTCACGCGCACGCTGCCGTCGGTGTAGACCGAGACCACGGCCCCGGCTTGGTTGAACTGCGTGGCGGTGAAGCTGATGCCGAACTTGACCGGCGTGAGCGCCAGGCCTTTTTTGATCACTGTTTGCGTGGCGTTCCATTCGCTGATTGCTTGGCGGCGGGCGCGGTAGCCGCACTGCTCGGCCAGCTGCGACATCAGCGGGTGCAGGATGTTGTCTTCGACCTTCATGCCGTAAGGCGTGGTGTCGCGCTTTCCCACACCGTACAGGTTGGCCAAGCGCACATCGAGCGCGTCCACGCCGAGGTGGCGGGCGATGTCGCCCATGACGGTCTCGATCAAGAGCACGCCTTGCGGCCCGCCAAAGCCGCGGAACGCGGTGTGGCTTTGGGTGTGGGTTTTGCAGCGGTGCGAGGTGATGTGCAGGTCGCTCAAAAAGTAAGCGTTGTCGGTGTGAAAAATCGCCCGGTCGGCCACCGGGCCGCTCAGGTCGGCACTGTGGCCGCAGTGCACCAGCTGCACCGAATCGAGCCCCAATAAGCGGCCTGTCGCATCAAAGCCCACCCGCCAGTCGTGGCTGAAAGGGTGGCGTTTGCCGGTGATCAGGATGTCGTCGCCCCGGTCGAGTCGCATCTTCACGGGCCGCCCAAACTTGTGCGCGGCCAGCGCCGCCCACACCGCCAAATGCCCGGCTTGGGTTTCTTTGCCGCCAAAGCCGCCGCCCATGCGCCGGCACACCACGCGCACCTGTGACAGCGGGATGTGCAGCGCGTGCGCCACCCAGTGCTGCACCTCGCCGGGGTGCTGTGTGCCGCTGTGGATCAACCAATGGCCGTTCTCTTGCGGAATGGCATAAGCAATCTGGCTTTCCAGATAAAAGTGTTCTTGCCCGCCGATCTCCAGCGAGCCTTGCACTTGGTGCGGTGCGGCGTTAAAGGCCGCGGTGGCGTCACCGCGCTGCACGGTGACTTGGGGCAGCACAAAGCTGCCCGCTTGCATCGCATCGCGGGCGTGCAGCAGTGGCGTGTCGTTCTTCGTTTGCAATCGCGTCCGGCGTGCGGCCTGCCGTGCTTGGGTGTGGCTGTGGCCCACCACCAAGCCCATCACCTGGCCCACGTGCATGAGCTGTGTCCCGGCAAAGATGGGCTCGTCGTGCACAAAAGTGGCCAGCAGCGGGTCACCGGGGATGTCCTCTGCCGTGACCACGCCTGCTACGCCGGGTGAGGCGAGGGTGGCGCTCAGGTCCATGTTGAGCAGCTGCGCGTTGGCCACCGGGCTCATCAAGGGCGCGGCGTGCAGCGTGCCTTCGACCAAGGGCAGGTCGTCGATGTAGCTGGCGCGGCCTTGCACCTGCGCGGTGGCGCTTTCGTGAAAGCGGGGGGTGCTGCGGTCGGTGGCGATGTTGGATGGCGTGTTCATGCGAGTGCCTCCAGTCGAACGGTGCGGTGCCCGGTGCTCTCCAGCCAGGCGCGCTGCAAGAGCTGCCCCAGGATTTGGCGGCGGTAATCGGCGCTGGCACGCAAATCGCTCAGCGGTGAAAACTCTTGGCTGATGGCGGTCTGCGCCGCTTGCAAAGTGGCTTTGTTCCAGGGCTGACCGATCAAGGCCGCCTCGGTATTGACGGCGCGCGCAGGTGTGGCCGCCACGCCGCCCGCACCGATGCGCACCGCGCGAATGCGACCACCGTCGAGGTGCAGTTGCACCGCCAAACACACGGCCGAAATGTCGTCTTCTTGCCGCTTGGAGATTTTGTAAGCGCCCAGCCATTCACCCGCCGTGGGCTTGGGCACCACGACCCAGGCCAGCACCTCGTCCGGGGCCAGCAGGCTTTGGCGGTAGCCGGTGTAAAAGTGGTCCAGTGGCACATGGCGGTGCACGGCTTGGCCTTTGCGCCACGCCATCAGCACCACCTGCGCGCCCAAGGCGATGAGCAAGGGCATGCTGTCGCCAATCGGCGAGCCGTTGGCCACATTGCCGCCCAAGGTGCCCGACTGGCGCACCGGCCAGCCCGCAAAGCGTTCGCCAAAGGGCGCGATCACCGGGCGGTCTGCGGTCAGCGCCTCAAACGCGTCTTGCAAATTCACCGCCGCACCGATGGCGATGTGCTGCGGGTAATGCTCAACCCGGCGCAGCTCGGCCACCCGGGTCAGGTCAATGACCTGCTCAAAACGCCGCAAGCCTTGGGTGATCCACAGCCCGGCATCGGTGGCCCCGGCGATCAATTGCGCTTGAGGGTGTCTGGCGCGGGCCTGCAGCAAAGCGGGCAAGGTGTTGGGGCGCAGGTACGCGCCATTCGTGTTTTCGGTGGCGGCCATCTTTTGCAGCGCCGCCACGATGGGTTTTTCATCCACGGCCTGCGCGGCATCGGCCTGCAGGCTGCACGCGGCCTGCACGATGGGGCGGTAGCCGGTGCAACGGCACAGATTGCCCGACAAGGCCTCCATGGCGCTGTGTGGCGCCACGCCCTGGCCTTGCGCCACCGTGCGCTGGTACAGCGCAAACAGGCTCATGACAAAACCGGGCGTGCAAAAGCCGCATTGCGAGCCGTGGCAAGTCACCATGGTTTGCTGCACCGGGTGCAGCGTGCCGTCGGCTTGGGTCAGGTCGGCGGCGGTCCACAGCGCCAGGCCGTCGATGGCGTGGGCGGGGCGGATGCAGCTGTTGACGGCGCGGTAGTGCAAGCGCCCGTTCATGGCTTCGGCCACCACCACGGTGCAGGCCCCGCAGTCGCCTGCAGCGCAGCCCTCTTTGGTGGCTGTCAGGCGCAAGTCTTCGCGCAACAGGTCGAGCAGGGTGCGGTCTGGTGGTACATTGCCCGGATTCACCACTTGACCGCGATGCCAGAACCGCAAAGGGCTGGGTTGCAGCGGCACAGATTTCAGAGGGGAGACAAGCGTTTTTGACATGGTTGATGTGTCTTTGAGGGTCTGACGATCCTAGGATAAACCCGAGGTCCATTCATGGGCGAATCGCCATAACGCTTATCTGAAAAACCATATGAAGCAGCCGCATCTTTTCGACAAGATCGACCTTCAACTCATTCGGACCCTCCACACTTTGCTCATCGAACGCAGTGTCTCCAAAACCGCCATGCGACTGGGCCAGCAGCAGCCCGCCGTGTCCGTGGCGCTCAAGCGCTTGCGCGAGCTGACGGGTGACCCGATTTTGGTGCGTTCGGGCACCGGCATGGTGCCCACCGATGTGGGCTTGCAGATGCTGGAGCCGGTGTCGCAAATCCTGCAATCGGCCGAAAGCCTGTTTTCGCCCGCCCGGGTGTTTGACCCGGCCCATGCCTGTGAGACCTTCCGCATCGCCGCCAGTGACACGCTGGACCCCTTGTTTTTGCCTTCGGTGATGGCGCGCATCAAGTCGCTCGCGCCAGGCTGCCGGGTGGAGGTGCACGCGATGTCGGCACAAGCCCAATACGCGGCCGATCTGGGCCATGGCCTGATCGATGTGGTCATCGGCAATTGGGCCCAGCCCAGCGAAGAGCTGCACCGCGCCCAGTTGTTTGAAGACGATGTGGTGTGCCTGGTCAGCAGCAAGCACCCGGCGGTACGCCGTGGCTGGACCCCAGAGGACTGGCTGGCCTGCGAGCACATTGCGCCCACCCCAGCTTATCCCGGCTGGCGAGGCGTGATCGATGAACACCTGGACCGGCTGGGGCTGGTGCGCCACATCTCGGCCCGGTGTGCCCACTTTGGCCTGATGCCGCGCATGGTGGCATCGAGTTTGCTGGTGCTGACGACAGGTCGCCAATATTGCCAAAGGTTTTTGCAAGGTGCTGAACCGCAAGGTGATTTGGCCCTGCTGCCTTGCCCGGTGCCCTTCCCCAAAATGGTCTATTACCAGTTGTGGCACGAACGCAGCCATAACTCAGCTGCTGCCAAATGGCTGCGTGAGCAGGTGAAAATCAGCGCCGCTCAATTGCCCCAACCCCATCATTTCGCTTCGTCATGACCACACCCCTCTTGTCTTTGCAAGGCATCACCAAACGCTACCCCGGCGTGGTGGCCAACCAGGACGTGTCTCTCACCGTGATGCCTGGCCAAGCCCATGCCGTGCTGGGCGAAAACGGCGCGGGCAAATCCACGCTCATGAAAATCATTTATGGCTCGGTCAAACCCGACGAGGGCCAGGTGTTTTTCAAGGGCCAGCCGGTCAGCATCCGCAACCCGCAAGAAGCGCGCAAGTTGGGCATCAGCATGGTGTTCCAGCACTTCAGCCTGTTTGACACGCTGACCGTGGCCGAAAACGTCTGGCTGGGTCTGGACAAAACCCTGAGCCTGGCCGAGGTGACCGAGCGCATCGTGGCCAAGGCCAGCGAATATGGCCTGGACCTCCAGCCCGAACGCCCGGTGCACACCCTGAGCGTGGGCGAGATGCAGCGGGTCGAGATCATCCGCGCCTTGCTGACCGAGCCCCAGCTCTTGATCCTGGACGAGCCCACGTCGGTGCTCACGCCCCAAGCCGTCGAGAAGTTGTTTGTGGTGCTGCACAAGCTGGTCAGCCAGGGCGTCAGCATTTTGTACATCTCGCACAAATTGCACGAGATTCGCGCCTTGTGCAGCGCCTGCACGGTGCTGCGCGGCGGCCAGGTCACGGGTGTGTGCGATCCACAACAAGAGTCCAACGCCTCGCTCAGCCGTTTGATGATCGGGGCCGAGCCGCCCGCTTTGCAGCACGTGGCCCGCGAGCCAGGTGCAGAGGTTTTGTCGGTCAAGGGCCTGAGCCTGTCGCGCCAGGACCCTTTTGGTGTGGACCTCGATGGCATTGATTTGCAAGTGCGTGCGGGCGAGGTGGTGGGCCTGGCGGGCGTCTCGGGCAACGGCCAAAAAGAGCTGTTGTGGGCCTTGTCGGGCGAAGACACCCGTGCGGGCACCCAGTGCGGCGCGGCCAGTGTTTGTATGTTGGGCCAGCCGGTGGCCGCCCTGGGACCGGTGCCGCGCAGGCAGATGGGCCTGCATTTTGTACCCGAAGAGCGCTTGGGCCGGGGCGCCGTGCCCTCGCTCAGTTTGTCGCAAAACCTGCTGCTCACGCGCAGCGAAGCCGTGGGCGCAGGCGGCTGGGTGCGCATGGGTACGCTGGCCGATCAGGCGCGCGGCATCATCGAGCGCTTCAAGGTCAAGGCGGCCGGGCCGCAAGCGCCCGCGCAGTCGCTGTCGGGCGGCAATTTGCAAAAGTTCATTGTGGGGCGCGAGATCAGTGCCACCCCCAAGCTGCTGATCGTCTCGCAACCGACCTGGGGCGTGGACGTGGGGGCGGCAGCGCAGATTCGCGCCGAAATTTTGGCGCTGCGTGACGCGGGTTGCGCGGTGCTGGTGGTGAGTGAGGAGTTGGAAGAATTGTTTGAATTGTCTGACCGCATGCATGTGATCGCCAAGGGGCGTTTGTCGCCGCCTTTGTCTCGCGCCGAAGCCACCGTCGAGCGCATCGGCGAGTGGATGAGTGGCCTGTGGCCCGAGACCGCAGCCCAAGCCCAGGAGGCGCAGCATGCTCAAGCTTGAATTGCGGCCCCAGGCTTCGCGCCTGTGGACCTATGCCTCGCCGGTGCTGGCGCTGGTGCTCACGGTGCTGCTGGGCGTGGCCTTGTTCATGGCGCTGGGCAAAGACCCGGTGCGCGGTTTGCAGATGTTCTTTTGGGAGCCCATCAAAACCGGCTATGCCTTGGGCGAGTTGATGGTCAAGGCCACGCCCTTGCTCATCATCGCTTTGGGTTTGTCGGTGTGCTTTCGCTCCAACGTGTGGAACATCGGCGCCGAAGGCCAATTTGTGATTGGCGCGGTGTGCGCTGCAGGCGTCGCCCTGTTGGCCGACAAGGACACGGGCCGTTGGATTGTGCTGGCGGTGCTGCTGGCGGGCATTTTGGGCGGCATGTTTTGGGCGGGCATCACGGCGCTGCTGCGCGACCGCTTCAATGCCAACGAAATTCTGGTCAGCCTGATGCTGGTGTATGTGGCCAATATGGTGCTGAGTTACCTGGTGTACGGCCCCTGGAAAGACCCGGCAGGCTTCAATTTTCCGCAGTCCAAAACCTTCGAATCGGTCACCCAGATCCCGCGCTTGATGGACGGCTCGCGGGTCAGCATCGGCTTGTTGATGGCGCTGGTCGGCGCGGGGCTTTTGTGGGTGTTTTTGTTTCGCACGCGTGCCGGTTTTGCCCAGCAGGTGGGCGGGCTGGCGCCGGCTGCGGCGCGCTATGCCGGCTTTTCTTCGCGCAAGGCGCTTTGGGTCGCGCTGCTGGCTTCGGGCGGTGCGGCGGGTTTGGCGGGCGCTTTGGAAGTCGCGGGGCCAATTGGCCAGCTCACGCCCTATGTGCCTGCAGGCTACGGGTTTGCCGCGATCATCGTGGCCTTTGTCGGGCGCTTGCACCCGGCGGGCATGGTGCTGTCGGCCGTGCTGATGAGCATGTTCTACATCGGCGGTGAACTCGCGCAGTCGCGTTTGGGGCTGCCCAAGTCGATCACCGGCGTGTTCCAGGGTTTGCTGCTGTTTTGTTTGCTGGCGTGTGACACGCTGGTGGCGTATCGCTTGCGTTGGGTGGCCGCCAAGAAAGGGGGCGTGTGATGGAGTCTTATGCGTTGCTGATCGCGGCGACCTTGAACGCGGGCACCGTGCTGGCGCTGGCCGCTTTGGGTTTGCTGATCAATGAAAAAGCCGGGGTGGTGAACCTGGGGGCCGAGGGCATGATGCTGTGCGCGGCCATCGCGGGCTTTGCCTGTGTGGTGCACACCGGCAACGACTGGCTGGGTTTTGCAGCGGGCATGGGCGCGGGTGCGGTGCTGGCCGCCATCTTCGGTGTGCTGGTGATTTGGCTCAACACCAACCAGTACGCCACCGGGCTGGCGCTGAGTCTGTTTGGCGTGGGCTTTTCGGCCTTTGTGGGCATTGGTTATGTCCAGGAGAAGTTGCCTGAGCGGCCCAACTACGAGATCCCCTTCCTGGCCGACATCCCCTTGTTGGGGCCAGCGTTCTTCAAACAGCACCCCTTGGTGTACGGCGCCATCTTGTTGGTTTTGGCACTGATCTGGTTCCTTTACAAGAGCCGCACCGGTTTGGTGCTGCGTGCAGTGGGTGAGTCGCCTGCTTCTGCACACGCTTTGGGCTATCCGGTGCGCCTCATTCGCCTGGCGGCCGTGGTGGCCGGTGGCGCTTTGTGCGGACTGGCCGGGGCCTACATTTCGGTCAGCTACACCCCCTTGTGGGTTGAGGGCATGGTGGCGGGCAAGGGCTGGATCGCCCTGGCTTTGACCACCTTTGCAACATGGCGTCCGGCACGTGTTTTGCTTGGGGCCTACCTGTTTGGTGGTGTGACCATGCTGCAGTTCCATTTGCAAGGGGTGGGTGTACAAGTGCCCAGTCAGTTGCTCACGGCGCTGCCTTACATCGCCACCATCGTGGTGCTGGCCTTGATTTCACGAAACCCTACTTGGATTCGGGTCAACATGCCGGCCTCTTTGGGTAAGCCCTTTTACCCCGGTTCATAATCTCGTTTCTCCAACCCCTGTAACCCTGAATAAAGGAATTGACATGACAGACATCTCCAAGCGCTCCATCGTGAAGATGGTGGCCCTGACCGCTGTGGCTGCCGCCGCATTGGTCGGTTGTGGCAAAAAAGAAGAGGCACCCAAGGCTGCTGCCCCTGCCGCTGCCAAGCCAGAGCCCCTGAAGATCGCGTTTGCTTATGTCGGCCCAGTGGGCGACGGCGGCTGGACCTTTGCCCACGACAATGGTCGCAAGGAAATCGAAAAAGCCTTTGGCGACCGCGTGGTCACCACTTTTGTTGAAAAAGTGCCTGAAAGCGCTGACGCCGAGCGCGTGATCCGCGACATGGCAGCGCAAGGCAACAAGCTGATTTTTGGCACCACCTTCGGCTACATGGAGCCCATGCTCAAGGTCGCTGCAGACAACAAGGGCGTCAAGTTTGAGCACGCCACCGGCTACAAAACCGCCGAGAACATGCGCACTTATGACAGCCGCACTTATGAAGGCGCCTACATGGCCGGTGTGATCGCTGGCAAGATGACCAAAACCAACACCCTGGGTGTGGTGGCTTCGATCCCAATTCCTGAGGTGATCCGCAACATCAACAGCTACACCATGGGTGCCCAGTCGGTGAACCCCAAGATCAAGACCAAAGTGGTCTGGGTCAACGAATGGTTCAACCCACCGAAAGAATCCGAAGCCGCCACTTCCTTGATCAACGCTGGCGCTGACGTGCTGATGCAAAACACCGACTCCTCGGCTGTGCTGCAGACCGCCGAGAAAATGGGCAAGCGCGCATTCGGTTGGGACTCTGACATGACCGCCTACGGCCCCAAGGCCCACCTGGGTTCGGCCGTGATCAACTGGGGTCCTTACTACGTCAAGGCCGTGGGTGAAGCCCTGGATGGCAAATGGACGACCGGCTCCAGCTGGTGGGGTGTGAAAGAAGGCGCGATCGAGATGGTCAACGTGGCCGCCGATGTGCCTGAAGACATCAAAAAGCGCATTGCTGACATCAAGGCCGGTTTGAAAGACGGCAGCTTTGCCATCTGGAAGGGCCCCATCGTGGACCAGTCTGGCAAAGAGATGCTGGCCAAGGACGTTGTCGCCGATGACAAGTACCTGGGTGGCGTGATGTTCTACGTCAAGGGCGTGGAAGGCAAGATTCCAGGCAAGAAGTGAGCTGATCCCTTCTCTGTGATCTGATCTGATCAGCCGCCCGTTGCAAAACGGGCGGCTTTTTTTTGCCTGGCAAGGTGGTTTTTTAGAGCCATGCGGTCGCGGCACCCGGCGGTTTTTTTGATACCCTGAAGGTGTGTCCTTCTTTCAGAGGCCTTGCTTGTGTTCAAACACATGGAATCCCCCGCCGTCGCGCGCAGAAGCTGGCGGCAAATCCTGTCTGACTTTGGCAGCACCTATGCTGCCAACGGGCTGATCGGTTTCATTTTTGCAGCCACTGGCCCGGTGGCCGTCATTTTGTCGGTGGGTACCGGCGGAGGCCTCTCGCCCGAAGAATTGGCGTCCTGGGTGTTTGGGGTGTTCTTTGTCAACGGCCTGGTCACCTTGTTCATGAGTTGGCGCTACACCACACCCTTGGCCTTTGGCTGGACGATTCCCGGCACCGTGCTGGTGGGGCCCGCTTTGCAGCACCTGAGCTTTGCCGAGGTGATCGGTGCTTTTTACATGACCAGCGCCTTGGTGCTGGTGCTGGGGCTGACGGGCTGGGTCAAGCGTGTGATGGCGGCGTTGCCCATGCCGATCGTGATGGGCATGGTGGCCGGGGTGTTTTTGCGTTTTGGTCTGGACATCGTGCGGGCGCTGCACAGCCATGTGGCGATTGCGGCCCCGATGGTGGCCGTGTTTTTGTTGCTCTCTGCCAAAGCCGACTGGGGCAAGCGCTTGCCGCCCGTGATCGGGGCTTTGCTGGTCGGGGCTTTGGCCGTGGCGCTCACCGGCAGTCTGGACGCGGCATCGGTGGGTCAGCTGACGCTGGCACAGCCCGTGATCCAGGCGCCCGTGTGGTCGTGGGCGGCCATGCTGGAGTTGGTGGTGCCCTTGGCCATCACGGTGCTGGTGGTGCAAAACGGGCAGGGCGTGGCGGTGCTCAAAAACGCCGGACACGAGCCGCCAGTCAACGCGATTGCCGTCGCCTGTGGTGTGGGCGCTGCGATCAGTGCGGTGTTCGGTGCTGTCTGCACGTGCTTGACCGGACCGACCAATGGTCTGCTCACCTCCTCGGGTGAACAGCGCCGCCATTACAGCGGCGCGTTGATGTTCGGTGCTTTGGCTTTGTTGTTTGGCCTGATGGCGCCGACTTTCACCGGGCTCATGCTGGCGGCCCCCAAAGAGTTCATCATGGTGCTGGGCGGGCTGGCCATGCTGCGCGTGCTGCAGGGTGCGTTTGTGGCTTCGTTCGGTGCAGGCAAATTTTCTTTGGGTGCCTTGGTCAGCCTGTTGGTCACGGTGGCCGACATTGGCCTGTTCAACATCGGTGCGGCCTTTTGGGGTCTGGTGGCCGGTTTTGCGGTGTCGTGGTGGATGGAGCGGGGAGATTTTCGCCAGGCCTGATGGCCAGCTGCCATGGGTTTTGTCGGACCCTGGACCGGGATGCCCGTGTGCGCCAAAGATCCGAGCCAAGCCCGACCTGCGTGTAAGCTGTGAGATGGAGGCGCATGGGTCGCCAGAGACGATTTATTGCCTTGGGGAGGGCCAACATGCTGGAGCGTTTCATTCAAAACAAACAACTCGATGCCGCCAAGCTCAGCGCCAAAAAGTTGCTCAGCGCACGTGGCGAGGCCAACGCGCAGAGCATGGCCATCAAGTTGATTGAACAGTACGAGCACCTGGACAAGCGCAGCCAGACAGCGTTCTTCCAGTTCCTGTCCAGCCAGTTCAACCCCGACCCCGCCATGGTGGTGGATGCCGCCAACCGGTACAACGCCGAGCGCAATGAGGCCAGCCTGATCCATTTGTTCCAGACCGTGGAGCCGCCGCGGCAAGAGCTGCTGCGGCGGGTCAACCGGGCCCCCTCGGGCACCGCCACCATCTTGAAGATGCGTCAGACCTTGTTGGGCTATCTGAAAGAACACCCGGCCTTCGCAGCGACCGATGCCGACATGCACCACCTGCTCAGCTCCTGGTTCAACCCCGGCTTTTTGGAACTGCACCAGATCACCTGGAATTCACCCGCCCAGTTGCTCGAAAAAATCATTGAACACGAGTCGGTGCATGCCATCGATGGCTGGGACGATTTGCGCCGTCGATTGCAGCCGGACCGCCGCTGTTTTGCGTTTTTCCATCCGCAGTTGCCAGGTGAGCCGCTGATTTTTGTCGAAGTGGCCTTGGTGCCCGGTATTGCCACAGACATCGGGGGCCTGATCCACAAACAGGCGCCGGTGGGCGAACCGAAAAGCTTCAAGGCGGCCATTTTTTACTCCATCAGCAATTGCCAGCCAGGCCTCAAAGGCGTGTCCTTGGGCAATTTCTTGATCAAGCGCGTGGCGCAAAAACTCATCGAGGAAATGCCCTCGCTCAAGACCTTCTGCACCCTCTCGCCCATCCCGGGCTTGAGCGCTTGGTTGGACGCGGGCGCGCCCTTGCCCGAAGACAAGCTCAGTGCGGTGCATTTGCGCAAATGGCATGAGGCGCAAAAAGCGCTGATGCTGGGCGATATCAGCTGGGCCGAACGCCTGAAGGCGGGCTGGCACCCCGATCGCTGCAATGAGTCAGAAAAGACCGCGCTCTTGCGGCTGTGCGCCCTTTACCTCATGCACAAAACGCCAGAAAGCCGTGGCGATGCGGTGGGCAAGTTCCACCTCAGCAACGGCGCGACTTTGCACCAAATCAATTGGGCGGCTGACCTGTCCAAAAAAGGGCTGCAACAGTCGGGCGGTCTCATGGTCAACTACCTGTATGAGCTGGGCAAGGTCGAAGCGCAACACGAGGCCTTCAGCCAAAAGAAGGTCAGTTTTTCGCGTCCTGTCGAAAAGTTGGTTTGAGCCACAGACTTCCAACCGGCCCCAGCCCTGTGCATCCAGACCCCAGCATGCCCTCCACTTTGCTGACGCGCATCCATGAAGGCGTTTTTGCCCTGAACGATGGTTCGGGCCAACATGTGGGTTATTTCAAATGGATCCAAGGCCAGTGGAAGTTCAAGGCGGTGGGGTATGGGCCGTCGGGTCAGGTGATGCCAGGCGGTGGCCCCTTGACCGAGCGACACAACACCACGATGGCGCAATTGGATGAAGCCCAGATTCAGGCCATTTTTTTCAAGGAGGAATGAACATGTTCAAAGTCCACGCGGTCTCCACTTCGCGTTTACCCGAGTTGCTGCGCGCCATGCCCAAGGCCGAGCTGCACATCCACATCGAAGGCTCTTTGGAGCCCGAACTGATCTTTGCCCTGGCCCAGCGCAATGGTGTGCAGCTGCCCTATGCCGATGTGGCCGCCCTGCTCAGCGCCTATGCCTTCACCAACCTTCAAAGTTTTTTGGACCTGTACTACGCCGGGGCCAGCGTGCTGCTGCACGAGCAGGACTTTTACGACATGGCCTGGGCGTACTTTCAAAAAGCCGCTGCCGACCATGTGGTGCGGGCCGAGCTGTTTTTTGACCCGCAAACCCACACCGCACGCGGCGTGGCCATGGGCGCGGTCATCGAAGGCCTGCACCGCGCCTGCCGCGATGCGCAGACGCAGTTGGGCATCAGCGCCGATTTGATCCTGTGCTTTTTGCGCCACCTGTCTGAAGAAGACGCGCTGGCCACGCTGGAAGAAGCCATGCCCTGGCGTGAACACTTCATCGGCGTGGGCCTGGACTCCAGCGAGCTGGGTCACCCGCCCGAAAAGTTTGCCCGCGCCTTTGCCCGCGCCCGCCAGCTGGGCTTGCACGTCGTGGCCCATGCGGGCGAGGAGGGGCCGCCCGCTTACATCTGGAGTGCGCTCGATGTGCTGAAGGTCGAGCGCATCGACCATGGCGTGCAAGCCATCCACGATGCGGCGCTCATGAAGCGGCTGGCTGAAAGCCAAATGCCCCTCACGGTGTGCCCGCTGTCCAACCTCAAGCTGTGCGTGTTCAAAACTTTGGCCGACCACAACCTGGGCCAGATGCTGGATGCGGGCCTGCGCGTGACCATCAACTCGGACGACCCGGCTTACTTTGGTGGTTACTTGAACGACAACTATGTGCAGACCTTTGCCGCGCTGCACCTGAGCGCCCAGCAAGCCTACAAATTGGCGGCCAACAGCATTGAAGCGAGCTTTGCGCCCGAGGCGGACAAGCACCGCTGGATGCATGAACTCAAGGTTTGCTTTCAAGGGTTTTCGGAGCAGGATTGATGAGCGAAGGAGTGGTGTGATGCGGCTGGCATTGGTTTCCGATATCCATGGCAATTTGGCAGCGCTCGATGCCGTGATCGCTGACATGAAAAACCGGCAGATACAGTGCGTGGTGAATTTGGGTGACAGCTTGAGTGGCCCTTTGTTGCCGCTTGAAACCGCAGAACGGCTCAGATCTTTGCCTTGGTTGCATGTCGCAGGTAACCATGAGCGGCAGGTGTTGCGCTTGCCGATAGAGCGACAAAACTCAACAGATGCATTCACATCCCGGCAATTGAATCCCACGAACCGTCATTGGTTGGCGGAACATGCTGATCCGTGTGACGCCCGTTTGCACCAAGCACAAATGTGGCCCCAGCATTTGGGGGATGACGTCGCGCTGTGCCATGGCAGTCCTCGCAGCGACGTCGAGTATTTGCTGGAAACCCCTGTGGGTGAGTCGGCCCGTTTGGCCAGCTGGGCTGAGATTGAAGAGCGACTGGCGGGTCTTGTTCCGGAACACATCACTTTGCTGGCCTGTGGCCACAGCCATGTGCCACGATCGGTGCGCAGTGCTGCTGGTTTGCTCATCGTCAACCCGGGCAGTGTGGGTTTGCCTGCTTTCGAAGACGACCATCCGCATCCTTTCAGCAGCTACCACCGAATTGAGAATGGCAGCCCCGATGCGCGTTATGCCGTTGTTGAGAAAAGAAACAAGCAATGGTCTTGCGAGTTGATCAGCGTACCGTATGACCACGAGTCGATGGCACTGTTGGCAGAGCAACGCCAAAGACCGGATTGGGCACACGGCTTGAGAGCAGGCAGGATGCCCAGAGCTTGATGCGCGGGATTGAACCCGAGCGCATGCCTTGGTGATTGTTTTTGTGTTGAGCGCAAGTCCGATGCTCTAGGGATATCAAGCTGCAGTTAGAATCCCACCCCGAAGCCCGCCGCCCCGGCGGGCTTCGTTTTGTTCAATCTCGGGGCCATGTAGAGGACTACCATGTATAAAAACCTCGCTGCCACGCTCGTGGCCGCCTGCTTTTTTCTCACCGGCGCTCAGGCGCAATCTCCCTCCAAAGTCACCGCGCCCATCAAGGCGGGTTTTGTCTATGTCTCGCCCATCACCGAGGCGGGTTGGACGCGCCAACACGACGAGGGCCGCAAGGCGGTCGAGCGGGCTTTGGGTGATCAGGTCAAAACCACGTTTGTGGCCGATGTGCCCGAAGGTGCAGACGCTGAGCGCGTGATACGTGACCTGGCCAGCCAAGGCCACCAGATCATCTTCACGCCCAGCTTTGGTTACATGGAGCCCACACTCAAGGTGGCCAGGGACTTTCCGAATGTCAAGTTCGAGTCGGTCACCGGCTTCAAAACCGCGCCCAATGTGGCCGCGTCCAACGCCCGTTATTACGAAGGCCGCTATCTGGCGGGCATCGCCGCCGGGCGCATGACCCAATCGAATGTGGCGGGCTATGTGGCGGGTTTCCCGATTCCCGAGGTGTTGCAAGGCATCAACGCCTTCACGTTGGGCATGCGCTCGGTCAACCCCCAAGCCACGGTCAAGGTGGTCTGGCTCAACGCCTGGTTTGATCCACCCAAAGAGCGCGAAGCGGCCATGGCCCTGTTCAATCAAGACGTGGATGTGATCGCGTTCCACACCGGTTCGACTGCCGTGATGGCAGCGGCGCAAGAGCGCGGCAAGATGGCCGTGGCCTACCACTCCGACATGCGCAAGATCGGCCCGGATGCGCAGATCATCGCGGTGACGCACCAGTGGGGCGATTACTACACGGCCAGGGTCAGGGCGGCCTTGTCTGGCACCTGGACGACGGGCAATGTGTGGGGTGGCATCAAAGACGGCATGATCCGCGTCGGTGAGTTCGGCCCCAAGGTGCCCAAGAAAGTGCAAGACGAGATCCTGGCCCAACAAAAGCGCTTGGGCGCAGGCCAATTGTGGCCTTTCATGGGCCCCATCACCGACAACGAAGGCAAGTTGGTGGTGCCTGCAGGACAAAGTTTGAGCGATGCCCAGATCCTGAACATGAACTACCTGGTGCAAGGCGTTCAGGGGCGCGTGACGCGTTGATGCCGTTCAGCCATTCGGGCGTCCGCACGGCGGCGCTTGCATGAAAAAAGCCGAGGCGCAGTGGCCTCGGCTTGGGGTGGGTGCCTGGTGAAATCAGGGCTTGAGCAGTTGCAACACACCCTGCAAATTGGGCGCGCCGCCCAGACGCCAGCAAGCGGCCAGGATGTCCTTGACTTTGCCCGCACCCAAAATCGGGTCTGACAAGTCATGGAACTTGCGCTCCAGGTCGGCATCGGTCATGGGCTTTTGCAAAGAGCCAATGGCGTGTTCCACATGCACCTTCACGCTGCGGCCATCCGTCAGGTGGGCCGTGACGTACACACTTTCTTCGCGCACCGAGGTGTCCACCACCGCTTGCACCTTGTCGCGCAAGCGCACCACGTCTTCGCGCCGCACGATGTGGTCTGAAAACTCCTCTTCGCCCGCACGCCCAAAGATCAGGCCCACCGCACAGCCGTGGTACACGCTGAACTTGCCTTGCAAGCCGTCTTGCGGAGTTTTCTTGCCCGTCAGCTCCAGCACCAGGGGGTGCACACGCAACTCGATGCTTTGCACTTCATCGGGTTGGACACCTTGCGCACGCAACTGGGCGCAAGCGTCGATGCTGGGGTGGATCACGATACCACAGGCAAAAGGCTTGTAGGCGTTGAAGCTGATCTCAAAGCGCTGGCCCAGCTCGTCTTGCGCTTCGCGCCAGTCGTATTTGGTGGACAGCACCTGGGCCCAGCCGCGCGGCGCTTCCAGCGCTCGGGCGCTGGACGTGAAGCCATGCTTGGCCATCAGGGCCGACATCAAGCCCGCGCGTGCTGCGCCACCGGGGTGAAAGGGCTTGGTCATGGTGCCAAATTGCTCGCGCAGGCCCACGGGTTGCGAAGCCGCAATGCCCAGCGCCATGCCGGTTTGTTGGGCATTGAGGCCCAGCAAACGGGCACATGCAGCGGCAGCACCCAAAGTGCCGGTGGAGCCGGTGATGTGCCAACCCCGGTCGTAGTGCTGGGGGTAAACCAAATTGCCCATGCGGCAGGCCACGTCGATGCCCAAGACCATGGCGTCCATCACCTGGCGGCCCGAGCTGTTTTGCTGCTCGGCCAAAGCCATGACCGCAGAGGCCACCGGACCGGCGGGGTGGATGATGGTTTTGAGGTGGGTGTCGTCGTAGTCAAAGGTGTGCGACGAGATGCCGTTGATCAAGGCCGCACTGGCCATGTCCACGCGCTCGCTGCGCCCCGCCAGGGTCGCCTGGGGCGCGGGTGAGAGCATGTGCACAGCGGCAAGCGCGGCTTCGACGGCTTCGTGTTGCGCCGCACCGATGGCGCAGCCCAGCCAGTTCAAGAACGTGCGATGGGCCTCGTGTTCCACCGCATCACTCCAACCTTTGGAGGGGTGTTCGGCAACGAATTTCGCCAGTTCAGCCGTGATGGGCGGTGCATTGTGGTCAGCCGCCACAGCGGTGTTGATGGTCATGTCGGATCCAGGGGGAAGGTTGAAAAAAAATCAGGCGTCCAGGTTGATCTTGCGTTCGCGGGCCAAATCGGTCCAGCGGGCCAAATCACGCTTCATGTAGTCCAGGAACTGGTTGGGTGTCATGGGGGTCAGCTCAACCGCTTCAGCACTCAGTTTGTCCCGGAAATCCGGCTGTGCCAGCACCTGGGCGATGGCGTCGTTGATTTGTTTGACGATGGGCGCAGGCATGCCCGCCGGGCCCACCACGCCGTACCACTGCTGGGCATCGAAACCTTTGAGGCCCGCTTCTTCCATGGTGGGCACATCTTTAAGAGCGGGGTGGCGTTGGTTGCCTGTGACGGCCAAGGCACGCACGCGTCCGCCGCGGATGTGCGGCAAAGCAGCCGCCAGACCCGGAAACATCGCTTGGGTTTGGCCAGCAATCAAATCGGTGGTGGCGGGGGCAATGCCTCGGTAGGGGATGTGCACCATGAAAGCACCGGTCTGCAGCTTGAACAACTCGGCTGTCAAATGCGTCAACGAGCCTGCACCGGCTGAACCATAAGAGATTCGACCGGGGTTTTTCTTGACGTACTCGATGAATTCCTTGACGTCTTTGGCAGGCGCATTGGCGTTGACCACCAACACATTGGGGGTGGTGCCAATCATGCCCAGAGGCGTGAAGTCCTTGATCGGGTCGTAGTTCAGTTTGCGGGTGGCGGGTGCCGTGCCGTGCGTGGCCACATAACCTTGCATGAGGGTGTAGCCGTCGGGTTGGGCTTTGGTGGTCATTTGCGAAGCGATCACGCCGCCGCCGCCGCCGTGGTTTTCCACCACCATGGTTTGGCCCAGCACTTTGCTCAAGCGGTCGCACAATTGGCGGCCAATCATGTCCGAGCCGCCGCCGGCGGCCACAGGCACGATGTATTTGATGGGGCGATTCGGGTAGGCCGCTTGGGCACTGGCCAAGCCGGGCAAGCCCATCAGCAAAGGGGCTGCTTGTATCAGGGTGCGTCGTTTCATGTTGTCTCCTCGGGTTGGTTTTGAATGGGGGTGGTGGGTTCAGGGGGCATGCTTTGCTTCAAGCGCGCATACGCGCTGCTGACATGCCGGGCCAGTAAATCTTTGGCCTGGTCTTGTTCACCCATGGCGATCGCGTGGGTGATTTTTTGGTGCTCGGAGATCGATGTCTTCATGCCGGTCACATGCGACAAGCTTTGCAAGCGCGCCAAATGGAGCTTTTGCACGACCTCCTGGTAGGTGTGGCTGAGCTGTTCGTTGAGTGCCGCTTGCACTATCAACCAATGAAAATGCAGGTTTTCTGAGTAGTAGGCGGCCAAGTTGGCTTGTTTTTGGGACGCGACCATGAGGGCAATGGACGCTTCCAGCGCCTGCGCCAATGCTTGTCTGGGGGCGGCGTCCAAAGCAGCGGCCTTGGCGCCCGCAAAACTGTCCAGCAGGCTGCGGATCTCGTACAAGTCCTGCACTTCTTTGGCTTCGATGGCCCGAACGAAGACGCCAGCGTGTTTTCGGGAAACCACCAAACCAGAGCTTTCCAGCTCTCTCAAAGCCTCTCGCACAGGCACGCGCGACACCTGAAGGCGGTTGGCCACATCGGGCTCGCTGATTCTGTCCCCGGGCTTGATCGCCCCTTTAAGGATGTGTTCCAGCAAGTCTTCGCGGACCAATTTGGCCAGTGACGTGTCCCGCATGTTTTTGATGCGGTCGGAATTGTCAGCAGTGATCCAGGGCAGCATGGCGGAGTTAAACATGGAAATTTCGGATATCGTATACGATATCGGGGGCGGGATGGCCCTTTTCTGTCAACTTCGCGACCAGGGTGCGCCAAGCCAGGCGATGGCCAGCCCAGCACTGGCCCCGAAGCCCGCGGGTGATGGGATCGCACCTTAAAATGGCCGCTCTTCACAAAGGTTCAACGATGAGCATCAAAAGCGATAAATGGATCCGACGCATGGCTGAGCAGCACGGCATGATCGAGCCGTTTGAGCCAGGACAGATCAGGCACAACGCGGATGGCCAAAAAATCGTGAGCTACGGAACCAGCAGTTACGGCTACGACATCCGCTGCGCGCCCGAGTTCAAAGTGTTCACCAACATCTACAGCACCGTGGTGGACCCCAAGAACTTCGACGAACGCAGCTTTGTCGATATCGAGGGCGATGTTTGCATCATTCCCCCGAACAGTTTTGCCCTGGCCCGCACGGTGGAATATTTCCGCATTCCGCGCAATGTGCTGACCATTTGCTTGGGCAAAAGCACCTATGCCCGCTGCGGCATCATCGTGAATGTGACGCCATTCGAGCCCGAGTGGGAAGGCTATGTGACCCTCGAATTCAGCAACACCACCCCCTTGCCAGCCAAAATTTATGCTGGCGAGGGCTGCGCTCAGGTCCTGTTTCTGGAGAGCGACGAAGTGTGTGAAACCAGTTACAAGGACCGGGGTGGCAAGTACCAGGGCCAGGTCGGCGTGACGCTGCCCAAGACCTGAGCGGCGCATGTTCTCAGGGGGGTCAGCCCAAAATGCGACAATAACGGGTTAATGACCGACTCTTTTTCCAATCTATCGCTGGCGCCCACGCTGGCACGTGCCGTGGCCGAAATGGGCTACGAATCCATGACCCCCATCCAGGCACAGGCCATTCCCGTGGTCCTGACGGGCCAGGATGTCATGGGGGCTGCCCAAACGGGTACGGGCAAAACCGCCGCGTTCTCGCTGCCCTTGCTGCAGCGCCTGCTCAAGCACGAAAACCCCTCCACCTCGCCCGCCCGCCACCCCGTGCGCGCCTTGGTGCTTTTGCCCACACGCGAACTGGCCGATCAAGTGGCCCAGCAAATCAAGCTGTACGCCAAGTACACCCAGTTGCGCAGCGCGGTGGTGTTTGGTGGCATGGACATGAAGCCCCAGACGCTGGAGCTCAAAAAAGGCGTGGAAGTGCTGGTGGCCACCCCAGGCCGTCTGCTGGACCACATCGAAGCCAAAAACGCGGTATTGAACCAGGTGGAATATGTGGTGCTGGACGAAGCCGACCGCATGCTGGACATCGGCTTCTTGCCCGACTTGCAGCGCATCCTGAGCTTCTTGCCCAAGCAGCGCACCACGCTGCTGTTCTCGGCCACCTTCTCGCCCGAGATCAAACGCCTGGCGAACAGTTACCTGCAAAACCCCATCACCATCGAAGTGGCGCGTCCCAACGAAACCGCCTCGACGGTGGAGCAGCGCTTTTATGCTGCCCAAGACGACGACAAGCGCCGCGTGATCCGCAAGGTGCTGGACGATCGGGGCATCAAGCAGGCCTTTATTTTTGTCAACAGCAAACTCGGTTGTGGCCGCTTGGCCCGCTCATTGGAGCGCGAAGGCTTGCGCACTGCCGCCTTGCACGGCGACAAGAGCCAGGACGAACGCCTCAAGGCGCTGGAAGCCTTCAAACAAGGCGAAGTCGATTTGCTGGTGTGCACCGACGTGGCCGCGCGCGGTCTGGACATCAAGGATGTCCCAGCGGTGTTCAACTTCGATGTGCCCTTCAACGCCGAAGACTATGTGCACCGCATTGGCCGCACGGGTCGTGCCGGGGCTTCGGGCTTGGCCGTCACCCTCGTCAGCCCTTCTGACTCGCGTTTGGTGGGCGACATCGAAAAGCTCATCAAGAAAAAGCTCGAGGTCGAAACCCTTCAGCTGGACACCCGGCCTGCGGGCCCTGCCCCCGAAAAATGGGGTGCGCGCGCCGAAGACCGCCCCCGCAGCCGTCGCCGCGAAGACGACGACCCGCGCGATGCGCTCGATGCCCCCCGCGAGCGCCGTGGCGGCTTCCGTCCGGCGCCGGTCAACCGTGACCCGTTCTTTGAGAAGCCTTACGAGGCCCAAGCCCAGGACGCATCGCCCACTTGGGAGCCGACGACGCCCCGTCCAGCGAGGTCTTCCATCTCTGCCAACATCAAGCCCAAACGCAAGGTGGCCGCCTTGTTCAAGTCGGGTGATTGATCGCTGACTGGCCCCCTGGGTTATCCGGCTGCGACACACAGAACCGGCAAGGCGCTGTCAAAATCGCACGATGCAAAACAAAACCGACCCCTGTGTGAGCCCCCGTAGCCATACCCTGCCCTGGGCGCTTGGCGCTCTTGCGCTCGTGCCTTGGTGTGTTTCGGCGCAAAACACCAACATGCCGGGTGGCTCCGCAGGCCTCACCGACCTGGGTCAGGTGGAAGTGCGCAGCAACCGCAGCAACGACACGGAAATGCGTCGGGAGTCTTCGGCATCCAAGATCATCATTGGGCGTGAAGAAATCCAAAAACAAGGCGATGCCAATTTGGGCGAAGTGCTCAAACGTTTGCCCGGTGTGACCGTGCAAGGCGTGCCGGGTCGAGGGGGTGCGATTCGCATGCGCGGTCTGGGCGGTGGCTACACCCAAATCCTGCTCGATGGCGAGCGCTTGCCACCCGGTTTTTCCATCGACAGCTTGCTGCCCGAGCAAGTCGAGCGCATCGAAATCCTGCGTGCACCCACCGCCGAAACCGGGGCGCGCGCCATTGCGGGCACCATCAACATTGTTTTGCGCGAAGGGCAAAGGGCCAACCCCGACGATTTGAAAATCACCCGCTCGCAAGAGCACGGGCAGCCGTCAACCTTGCTCAACTGGGTGCACAACCTCCAGTTCAAGCCCATGACCGGCACGCTGACCTTGTCGGTGACCGACCAATACAGACCCGATGAAAACAGCTCGGTGGTCTCGTCCAGCCTGATGGGCGACAGCACCCGCCTCACCGAGTCCCTCGGACGCCGGCAAGCCCTGCATGCCAATGCTCGGCTGCAATGGCGGGGTGAACAAGGCAAGACCCTGACCCTGACCCCCTTTGTGATTTATTCGGATTTTGGAAGTTCCGGCCAAATCCAGGCCAACCGGCTCGCGGGCAACGGCGCCCAATCCGACAGCGCGCAAACCCTCAACCAAAGTCGCTTTGCCATGGCTCGTCTCAATGGCCAATGGGCGCAACGCTTGTCGGCCGATGACCGCCTGGAGGTGCGTTTTGGCCTGGGCCAATCGGAGTTCGATTACAGGATGGACCAGATCGTGACATCGTCGATCGGCGCCAGCCCCTTGTTGACCAACAACACCCAGTTTCAAAATTTTGTGGACCGCTCCGGCAGCCTCAATGGCAAATGGACACGCGCCATGGACAACGGCCACCAATTGGTGAGCGGCTTGGAGTTGGAAGGCGTGCGTCGCCTGGAAGAGGCCGGAGGACTGCTGGACGACAGCGCCGGAGACTTGAGCGCGCGCACCCTCCGATGGGCCGCCTATGCGCAAGACGAGTTCAAGATCAATCGCCATTGGTCGGCCCATACCGGTTTGCGCTACGAAACCATTGCCACCGAGGCCACCGATTTGACCGGCCTCAAAACCAACACCAGCTCGGTCTGGACGCCCTTGTTGCACGCCTTGTGGAAGCCTGACCCCGCCAAGCGCGATCAGGTGCGCATGAGCCTGACGCGCAGCTACCGAACCCCTACGCTGCACAACCTGATGGCACGCCCGGTCAGCTCAGGCGAGGTCAACAGTCGCCCCACACGACCTGACCGCATTGGCAATCCAGACCTCAGGCCCGAGTTGGCCACCGGCATCGATGTCGCTTTTGAGCGCTACCTGAGCGGTGGCGGTTTGCTCAGCGCGAACATTTTCCGCAGGGAAATCAGCGACCTGATTCGCTACACCGTCAGCGAGCAAGTCGGCCCTGTCTGGGCACCCAATCAAACCCGTTGGGTGTCTTCCCCCATCAACATTGGCGATGCATCGACCCAAGGCCTTGAGTTGGAAGCGAAGTTCCGGCTCAACCAGGCTTTTGAAAAAGCTTTGCCCATCGATGTCCGCAGCAACGTCAGTTTCTTCAGCTCCAGAGTCAAACAGGTGCCAGGCCCCAACAACCGACTGGACCAGCAGCCTGACATGACCGCCAACCTGGGCGGGGACTACCGCATTCGGCAGATCCCCTTGACCTTGGGCGGCAACCTCAACTGGAACCCGGACTACGACACCCGCCGCACCGAACAGCAAATGTTTTATCAAGGTGTCAAACGGGTTGTGGATGTGTATGGACTTTGGCGCATCTCGCCGGCCAGTGCCGTGCGTTTGACCGTGAGTAATTTGCAGCCGCGCGATTACATCACCGCCAGCACCTTTGACAACGGCACGTTCCGCGAGACCGCCCGCAACACCGACCGCAATTGGCGCAATGTGCAGTTGCGCCTGGAAATGAAAATCTGAAGGAGACATGCCCGATGCCGACCCAAGACGCTGCGTGGCATGACCGGATGTACAACAACCGGGCGTTGGTGCCCAACTTTGCCGAGCATTTTGAGCATTGGCAAAACGCCTCTGCGCAAGCCCGCCAAAGTCTCACAGCGCGGCTTGATGTTCGGTATGGCGATGGCCCGAACGAAACCCTGGACATCTTCCCGGCTGCGCGTGCCGACGCCCCTGTGGTGATCTTCATCCACGGTGGTTATTGGCGCAGTCTGGACAAGTCCGACCACTCCTTTGTCGCCCCGGCTTTGCACGACATGGGCGCCTGCGTGGTGGTGGTCAATTACGCGCTGTGCCCCGGCACACCCGAGCAACCCATCACCATCCCCGACATCGCGTTGCAGATGGCCCAAGCCACCGCCTGGGTCTGGCGGCACATTGCCGAACACGGCGGAGACCGCAACAACATCACCGTCATGGGCCACTCGGCAGGCGGGCACCTGGCCGCCATGATGCTGGGCTGCGATTGGAAAAAAGCAGGCCGTGATTTGCCCGCAGGCTTGGTGCGCAAGGCGCTGTCGATTTCGGGGCTGTTTGATTTGGCCCCGCTGCGCCAAACACCTTTTTTGCAGGCCGACCTGCGCATCACCCCGGCCCATGTGCGCATGGCCAGCCCCGCCAAATGGCAGCGCCCAAAGCAGGGCGTTTTGTACACCGTGGCTGGGGGCGATGAAAGTGCAGAGTTTTTGCGCCACAACCGCTTGATTCACCACGCTTGGGGCCCCATAACCGTGCCCGTGTGCGAAGACCTGGCTGGCCTCAACCACTTCAGCATCGTCACTGATTTGACGCGGCCAGGCACGCGCCTGAATGCTCTGGCCCAGCAGTTGATCGCTGCTTAAAAAGAAGCCCCGCATCGCGGGGCTTTTTTTCAATCCAGCTTGATGTTGGCCGTCTTGATGGCCTGCGTCCAATCGGCGATTTCGCGGTCCAGCAGTTTGCTCATGTCGGCTGGGGCCAGAAAGCGCACCTCAATGCCCGCTTGGTCAGCGCGTTGCTTGCTCTCGGGCAAGTCCAGGCTGCGCTTGACGGCATCGGCCAGTTGGTTCACCGTGGCCGTGGGCGTGCCCGCTGGGGCATACAGGGCCACCCATGCTTCCAGGTCAATGTTGGGGTAACCCGCTTCGGCCATGGTGGGCACTTGGGGCATGCCGGGGTGGCGTTTTTTACCCGTCACGGCCAGCGCCTTGAGTTTGCCCGCCTGGATGTGTTGCATCACCGAGGGCGGTGTGGTCATGAACACCTGCACCTGGCCGCCCAACACGTCGGCAATGGCCTGGCCCGAACCCTTATAAGGCACATGCACCAAATCCACGGCGGTTTGCTGCTTGAAGATTTCGGTGCCGATGTGAGACACCGAACCGTTGCCCTGCGACGCGTAGTTCAGCTTGCCCGGGTTCTGCTTCAAAAACGCGATGAAATCACGCATGTTGTTGGCAGGCACCGAGGGGTGTACCGCCACCACGTTGGTGGCCACGGTAATCAAGCCCACGGGCGTCAAATCTTTCAACTCCCATGGCAGTTTGCTCATGAGGATGGGGTTGGCAATGTGGTAACCCGAGTACGACACCAACAAGGTGTGGCCGTCTTTGGGCGCACGCGCCACTTGCTGGTAAGCCAGGTTGCCGCTGGCGCCGCCTTTGTTGTCGATCACGATCGACTGGCCCAGCAAACGGCCCAAAGGCTCCGAAATCAGGCGGGCCGAAGTGTCCACCAAACCACCCGGCGGCACGGGCACCACCAGGGTGATGGGCTTGCTGGGGAAGGCCTGGGCCATCAGGGCCATGGGCACACACAAGCTGGCCAGGGCCAGCAGTTTGGAAATTTGGCGACGTGTGGTCATGAGAGTCTCTGGTTGTGGTTGGGTTTGAAAAATCAGCGCATGCCAATCTTGGCGTCGTTGAAGATGTTTTTGGCTTCGCGCGGCAGGCTGCGCCAGTACTGGTGTTGTGAGTCGACGGTGCCGCCCAGGGCCACCGCCGCTTCCCAGCCCCAGCGCGGCTTGTAAAGGAAAGAACGGGCCAGCGCCACCAGGTCGGCGTCGCCACGCTGCAGCACGGCTTCGGCTTGGGCAGGCTCGGTGATCAGGCCCACGGCGATGGTGGTCAGGTCTGAGGCGGCTTTGACCGCTTTGGCCAAGTGCACTTGGTACTCGGGCCCCAAGACGATTTTTTGCAAAGGCGAAACACCGCCCGAGGAGATGTGCACAAACTGCGCCCCGGCTTGCTTGAGCAAGGCCGACAAAGCAGAGGTCTCTTCGACCGTCCAGCCGCCGTCCACCCAATCGGTGCCCGAAATGCGCATGCCCAGCGTGCCGCCAAAGGCTTCGCGCACCGCCTTGAACACTTCCATCGGCAAGCGAATGCGGTTTTCAAACGAGCCGCCGTACTGGTCGGTGCGCTGGTTGGAAATCGGCGACAAAAACTCGTGCAACAAATAGCCGTGCGCGGCGTGCAACTCGATGGCCTCAATGCCCAGTTCGTGGCTGCGGCGGGCGGTGTTGACAAAGTCGGCCTTGAGTTGTGCGATGTCGGCCAGGCTCATCTCTGTGGGGGGCGCTTCATTGGGCAGGTGGGGCAGGGCGCTGGGGGCCACGGGCTGCCAGCCGCCGTTTTCAGGGGCGATCAGCATGCCGCCATCCCAGGGGGCGGCGCTCGATGCTTTGCGGCCTGCATGGCCAATTTGAATGCACACCGGCATGGCTGGGGCCAAGCGGCGCGCGCGGTGCAGTTTGTCACCCAGCGCCGCTTGCGTTGCGTCGTCCCACAGGCCCAGGCAGCCAGGGCTGATGCGGCCCACAGCCGACACCGCCGTGGCTTCGATGGTGAACAGGCCCGCACCGCTGTTGAGCAGATTGGTCCAGTGCGTCAGGTGCCAGTCGGTGGCCTGGCCGTTATCGGCCGAGTACTGGCACATGGGCGCGACCACGATGCGGTTGGGCAAAGTGAGGGGGCCGGAAGGCGCGTGGAAGGTGAAGGGGGTGAAGAGCAGACTCATGGGGTGTGGATCTTGTAGGGGGGAAGCAGTGGGGCTGTGTCAGCCAGCTGGGCAGCATGAGGGCCACGCCAAATGGAAAGTGTGCGATCTTAGGCAGATCAAGAGGCAAGGCTTATCCTCTGCGTGACATCAATCACTGCTTGCACTCGGGCATTCTGGAAATGCGTCCCAAAGTGTCCATTCGGCAGGGCATGGCGCATCGATGACCAGTGCTTGACCGTTCACGGGGTGCGCCAGTTGCAAGCGCTCGGCATGCAGCCACAGCCGCTGCAGCCCGATCAAATCTGCCACCGCACGGTTGAGCGGCCCCTTGCCGTGTGTGGCATCGCCCAGGATGGGGTGGGCGATGTGCTTCATGTGGCGGCGCAGCTGGTGGCGGCGGCCCGTCAGCGGCTCCAGCGCCACCTCGGCGCAGCGGGTGCTGGCAAAGCCTTGCTGAGCTTGGGAATGGGGTATGGGCAGCTCGAAGCGGCGCAAAGTGGCAAAGCGGCTTTGGGCGGGCTGTACTTCTGTGCGTTCGGTGCGCATGTCGTCGGGCATGCGCTTCAAGGGGTGGTCGATCAGGCCCGCATCGGCGGGCCAGCCCCGCACCACGGCGCGGTAGGTTTTTTGCAGGCCCTCGCCGCTTTCAAAGGCTTGCCCCAAGGTGCGCGCCACCTCGGCCTTCAGCGCAAACAGCAGCACGCCGCTGGTGCCTTTGTCCAGCCGGTGCACAGGCCAGACGTGTTGCCCGATTTGGTCACGCAGGGTTTGCAGCACAAAGCGGGTTTCACCCTTGTCCAGCGGGGTGCGATGCACCAGCCAGCCGGTGGGTTTGTTGACGATGGCGAGATAATCGTCACGGTAAAGGATGTCGAGCATGTTGTTCTTATTGTCACCCGCCAAATCTCTGGACTACGAAACCCCCGCCGCCGGCGTGCCACACACGCTGCCCCAGTTTGTGCCGCAATCGCAGGCCCTGATTGAAGTGCTGCGCCAAAAGTCGCCCCAGCAAATCGCCGAGCTGATGGACTTGTCGGACGCGCTGTCGGCCCTGAACGTGGCCCGCTACGAAGCGTGGAGCCCCAAATTCACCGCCAAAAATTCCAAGCAAGCCGTGCTGGCCTTCAATGGCGATGTGTACGAAGGGCTGGACGCCAAGACCTTGTCAGCGCAAGACCTGGACTGGGCGCAAAACCATGTGGGCATTTTGAGTGGCTTGTACGGCGTGCTGCGCCCGCTGGACTGGATGCAACCCTATCGACTGGAAATGGGCACCACGCTGCAAACCGACAAGGGCAGCAACCTGTACAAGTTTTGGGGGGCGCAAATTGCCGAGCACCTGAACGCCCAGCTGGCCAAAGACAAAACCCCGGTCATCGTCAACCTGGCCTCGCAAGAATATTTCAAGTCGGTGGACCTCAAAACCCTCAAGGCCCGCGTGATCGAATGTGTGTTTGAAGACTTCAAGGGCGGCAAATACAAAATCATCAGCTTCAACGCCAAGCGGGCGCGGGGCCTGATGGCGCGCTTTGCCATCCAAAACAAGATCACCCACCCCGAAGGCCTGCTGGGCTTTGACCTGGAAGGCTACGCCTACGACCCCCAGGTGTCCGAGCCAGACCGTTTGGTATTTCGCAGAAAAGTGCAAGCATGAACACCCCAGAACAATCGCAGCTGGGCAAGTCCAGCGCCTATGTGGACCAGTACGACGCGGGTTTGCTGTTCCCCATTCCGCGTGCTGTCAAACGCGCCGAGATCGGCGTCACCGGGCAGCCCGTGTTCTTTGGGGCCGACTTGTGGACCGCGTTTGAGCTGTCCTGGCTCAACACCAAAGGCAAACCGCAGGTGGCGCTGGCGCACATCACCGTGCCCGCCGAGAGCACGCACATTGTGGAGAGCAAGTCCTTCAAGCTGTACCTCAACAGCTTCAACAACACCCGGCTGGAAAGCGCCGACGTGGTGCGCGACATGATCCGCCGCGACATCAGCGCCGCCATCTGGCACGGCGGCGCAGTGCAAGCCAGCGTGGGCGTGAAGCTGCTGCTGCAAGAACACTTTGACGCCGAGCCCGTGCACGAACTCGACGGCCTGAACCTGGACCGCATGGACATTGAGTGCACCCGCTACCAGCCCGCGCCGGACTTGCTGAGCGCCAATGCCGAAGAACAGCCGGTCACCGAAACCCTGGTCAGCCACCTGCTCAAAAGCAATTGCCTCGTCACAGGCCAGCCCGACTGGGGCAGCGTGCAAATCAGCTACAGCGGCCCGCAGATCGAGCAAGCGGGCTTGCTGCAATACATCGTGAGTTTTCGCAACCACAACGAGTTCCATGAGCAATGCGTGGAGCGCATCTTCATGGACATCTGGACGCGCTGCCAACCCACCAGCTTGACGGTGTACGCCCGTTACACCCGGCGCGGCGGGCTGGACATCAACCCTTGGCGTACCAGCGCACCGGGCAAGTTGCCGCCCAATGTGCGCACGGCGCGGCAATGAAACAGGCCGCTGGGGCGTTCTCTTTTTACGCCGCAAACACTTCTTGCAGCGTGGTCAGCGCGGCAGTCAAGGTCTTGGCGGACACAGCGCCCAGGCGCTTGACCAAACGCACCTTGTCAACCGTCCTCAGCTGATCCAACACAATCAAGCCCTTGGTGCCCGCATGGGTGACAGGCACCCGGAACGGCGCGGCAAAACCCTTGGAGGTCATGGGCGCCACCATCACGGTGCGCAGGTGGTCATTCAACTCTGCCGGGGACAGCACCACGCAGGGCCGCGACTTCTTGATTTCGCTGCCCACGGTCGGGTCGAGGTTCACCAGCCAAATGTCGCCGCGCTTCACCAGCCCATCTCCTCATCGCCCAAGTTGCCGAACTCACCCATCAAAAGCGCATCTTCGCCCTTGGCGGATACGGCTGCGGCAGCCTGTGCCCAGCCACTGCGAACCGTCTTGGTGGGCTTGCGCAAGACGATGGTGCCGTTTTCCACTTCGATGATGGCGGTCGCCTGCCCGTCCAGTCCGACTTGGGCCAGAAATGGCTTAGGCAACACCACGCCTTTGCTGTTGCCGATACTCCGAATTGCAATTTCCATGATAATCCTCCTGTTGCAACAATGTTAATCCATGCGAAGTGGATGGGCAAGACCTGGAGTTGTAACAATGTGACCACAGCATGGCGACGAAATCAAACATGGCACCTCCCGGAACATCGATGAGCAGTGATGTGCTTGGCTATTTCTGAAGAGTGGAAGAGACGGCTAATTTGGAAATATGGATCCCCAGTCCCAATTTGGGACTAAAATGCCGCCATGCGAGTCATTGCCGTATCTAGCCTCAAGACATTCTGGGAGAAACCTGGGCGCGGGGATTCAGAAGAACCCTTGAAAACTTGGTACGGTGAGGCATGCCGCGCCGAATGGAAATCCCCAGGCGATGTCAAAGCTCAATACGGAAACGCCAGCATCGTTGGCAACAACCGGATTGTCTTCAACATTGCAGGGAACAAATACCGGCTCATCGTCGCCTTTGCCTATCGGATGCAAATCGCCTACGTCAAGTTTGTGGGCACGCATGCCGATTACGACAAGGTCGATGCGGCGACAGTGGATCAGTCGTGAACGCCCTGGAGAACATCATGGAAATTACCCCCATCCGTACAGAGTCTGATTACCGCGCTGCACTGCGCGTCGTGTCAGAGCTGGTGGATCAAGACCCATCGCCTGACACACCCGAAGGCGAACGCCTTGATGTGCTCTCGACCTTGATTGAGGCCTATGAGCGCAAGCACCATCCGATTGATTTGCCTGACCCCGTAGAAGCCATCAAGTTCCGTATGGACCAAGCGGGGCTTTCAATCAAAGACCTGGAGCCGATGATCGGTCAGCCCAACCGTGTCTATGAAGTGCTCAACCACAAACGCCCCCTCACGCTGCGCATGATCCGAAACTTGAACAAAGGTTTGGGTATCTCCGCTCAGGTGCTCATCTCAGACAACGCCAGACCAATCGGGTGAGCGACCAAGACCCCACCCCCTCATCCTTTCCAGGTGTTCAACGTGACGTTCAACATGAGCTGCGCCATGTGCGCACCCTCATGCAACTGGAGCAAAAGGAAGACCAGGCGCAGTTCAAGCTCAAAAACGCCAGTGCCAGCATCAAAGAGCGGCGTCGGCGTGGCTTGACTTGGTACCCCGTCACCATCACCCAAGAAGACATTGGTTTTGGCGGCAAGGTGGTGCTGGAGCTGGAGCGCCCTGCGCATCGGCAAGACCTGCACTTGTTTCAGGTGGGGGCTGCTGCCGCACTGTTCAGCAATGCGCCCGGCTACTCGGGGTCTGACCGACCCGTGGTGAGTGGCGTGGTGACCCGCGTGCGGCGCAACAAGCTGGTGCTGGCCACCACCAAAGAAGAGCTGCCCGACTGGGTACAAAGCGCCAACAACCTCAACGGCAGCACCCCAAACGGCAGCACGCTGGGCATTGACCTGACCTTTGACGAGGTCAGCTACCGCGAGATGCACCAGGCCCTGAACGACGTCATCGGCGCACACGGCAACCGCTTGGCCGAACTGCGCGATGTGCTGCTGGGCGCACGGCAAGCAACCTACCGCGAGCCCAAAGCAGACGACCTGTTTTACCCCAGTGCGCTCAACGACTCGCAGCTGGTGGCGGTGCGCCATGTGATCTCGGCGCAAGACGTGGCCATCATCCACGGCCCGCCGGGCACGGGCAAAACTACCACGCTGGTGCAAGCCATTTTGGAAACCATCCGGCGCGAGCGGCGCGTGCTGGTGTGCGCCCCCTCCAACACCGCCGTGGACCTGCTGACGGAAAAGCTGGCCGAGCGCGGTGTGAACGTGATCCGCATGGGCAACCCCAGCCGCGTGTCGGACCTGCTGCTCAAGCACACGCTCGACGCCGGCGTGATGGCCCACCCCAGCTACGCCAAGATGCACGCGATGCGCCAAACCGCTGAGCAGCACCGAGACACGGCCAGTGAACTGGCCAAAGAAGGCGTCCGCAACTTTGGTTTTGAGGGGCGACAGCACCGCCAACAGCTGCGCGAAGAAGCGCGCACGCTGCGCCAAGCGGCCGACGACTTGGAGCGCTTCATGACCGAGGACGTGCTCGAATCGGTGCAGGTCATCACCTGCACGCTGGTGGGCGCCAGCCACCGCTACATGCGCCACCTGAGCTTTGAGACCGTCTTCATTGACGAAGCCGCCCAGGCCCTGGAGCCGGGTTGCTGGATTCCCATTGCCAAGGGCCAGCGCATCGTGTTGGCGGGCGATCACCACCAGCTGCCGCCCACCGTGAAAAGCGAACAAGCCACCCGCGAAGGCCTGCGCGAAACCCTGTTTGAAAAGTGCATCCAACGGCAACCGCAAACGGCCCGCATGCTCACCACGCAATACCGCATGCACGAGCAGATCATGGGCTTCAGCTCCGAGAAGTTTTATGGCGGCCAACTGGTGCCGCACGCCAGCGTGCGCCACGCGGGCCTGGAGGCTTACGACCTGCGCTTTGCGCCCGACCTACCGGTGGAATTCATCGACACGGCGGGCTGTGGTTATCAAGAAGTGGCCCTTCCCGAAAGCCGCTCAACCGCCAACCCCGAAGAAGCCCACTTGCTGCTGGAGCACCTGGTGCAGCTGCTGACGCCCTACGACGCCGCGGAACACGACGAACAGCAACACACGCCGCTGAGCATCGGCGTGATTGCACCGTACCGCGCCCAAATCAACTATTTAAAAGACGCCATCGAAGACAGCGAAGTGCTCAATGGTTTGCTGCTGCAACGCAGGCTCAGCGTGGGCACCGTCGATTCGTTTCAGGGCCAAGAGCGCGACATCATTGCCATCACTCTGACGCGCAGCAACCCCCAAGGCGAGATCGGCTTCCTGTCCGACATCCGCCGCATGAACGTGGGCATGACCCGCGCACGGCGCAAGCTGCTGCTGGTGGGCGATTCGTCCACGCTGTGCAGGCATCCGTTTTTTGGGGAATTGTTGGCTTATGTGAGGGGGGTAGGGGGATATCGCTCAGCGCGTGAGGTGGCCGAGCCGACCTGAATCCTGGGCTCAAAACAAACCCCTCAGGGATGCCAGGTTGAAACCACCTTGGGCGTTTCAATGGACCGCTCACCTGCCAGCGCATACGACAAGCGGTTGGCCGCATCCATGACCGTGCGTGCGTTGGCCTCGAGTACGGACTTGTTGAGTCGAGCCGTGGGCCCTGAAATGCACATCGAACCCAGCAGCCGCCAATTCAGTCCAAACACAGGTGCCGCAACACTGGAGACCTGTGGTTCGCGCTCCCCCATGGAGATGTGATAGCCCCGGCGGCGAATGTCTTCGTAGGTGGCACCGGTCTCCCCTGAGAAAGCCAAAATCACCCGACCCGGAGCCCCCAAGTCCAGCGGCAGACGCATGCCAATGCGAACATGATGGCGTACCGACTGCGGCCCCTCGACACGCGCAATGCAGGCCCTCTCATGGCCCTCACGCACATAAAACGATGCACTTTCTTGTGTGCTTTGCGTGAGCTCCCGCAGCGTCGGCTCCACCACGTTGTTGATGTCAAACCCTGCTTGATACCGCGCCCCGAGCCAGCCCGTAGCCGGTCCCAATCGCCACTCACCTTCTTCTCGCTGAACCATGTAACCCGACAACGCCAAGGTCCGAGCCAATCGCAAAACGGTGGAGTTGTGCAAGCCGGTCCTTCGGCTGATTTCAGCCAGGCTCAGGTGCCGCTCACCAATTCGAAAGGCTTCAAGGATTTGCAGGGCACGGGTGACCGCAATGACGCCCCCTGAACCAGCGGGTTCAATCGGATCGCCTGGGGTTTTGCTTGATTTTTGCGGCATGAAATATGTTTCGCAGAATGAAAGACTATTGTATTGAATGAAACATCTCCCTAAAGTCGCCCCACAAATTTTGAGTCATCACGGAGACCATCTTGACCACATCCAACTTTTCCCGCCGCACGGCATTTGCCCTGCTTGTCAGCATGCCCTTCACTGCTGCCATGAGCCAATCTGACAACTGGCCCGCCAAGCCCATCCGCACCATCGTGCCCTTCCCTGCAGGGGGTGGCACAGACATCGTGGCACGCGATGTGACTCAGAAAATTTCTTCCACCACCAAATGGAACTTCGTCATTGACAACAAGCCTGGATCGGGTGGCAATTTGGGTATCGATGCCGCTGCCAAGTCCAGTGCAGACGGCTACAACATGGTCATTGGTCAAACCAGCAACTTGGCGATCAATCCCTCTCTGTACAGCAAGTTACCCTACGATCCAGTTAAAGATTTGACCCCCATCGGCTTGATTGGTAACGCGCCCTTGGTTCTGGTAACCAACATGGCGTCCCCCTTTAAGACTTTGGGTGATGTGGTCAATGCGGCCAAGGCTCAGCCTGGCTTCATCAACTACGCCACATCGGGCAACGGCACCGTCGCACACCTTGCGACAGAAATGCTCCAGCGCGAGGCCGCCATCAAGCTCATTCATATCCCCTACAAAGGTGCAGCTCAAGGCATCAACGATGTGATTGGCGGGCAAGTTCAGCTGTATGTTTCATCGGTGCCGACGCTGATAGGTCATATCAAAAACGGCAAGCTGCGAGCCCTGGCTGTCACCTCAGCCAAACGCACGGATGACTTGCCACAGGTTCCGACCATAGCTGAATCGGGCTACAAAGGTTTTGAAGCGGTCACCTGGTTTGGTCTGCTGGGCCCAGCCAAGCTGCCTGCCAACGTGGTCGCCACCACCAATACCGAACTCAACAAAGCCTTGAATTCGCCAGACCTGCGCAAAAAACTGGAAGACCAGGGTTTGAACGTCACGCCCACCTCACCCGATGAATTTGGCCGAATGATCAAAGCCGACATCGCCAAGTGGGCCCCGGTGGTCAAGGACTCAGGGGCCAAAGTCGACTGATCTGTACAGGGGCTGAATCAGAGCCCTTGCAGACTTCGCTCAGCCATTTTTCAAGCCCATACAAAAAACACCACAGCATGAACAAAGATATCGTTCGCGATTTTGAGCGCGTTTCCCCGGAGCTGGTCAATGAGGCAGCGCAATTTCAGGCCGCCATCCTGGCCGATGTGGCGGGCCGCCGCGGCGCGATGCATGGACGTATACAGGCCTTGCGCCCGCGCATGAAGGTCGCGGGTCCTGCCCTCACGGTGGAAGTGCGTCCCGGTGACAACCTGATGATCCATGCGGCCATCGCCATGGCCAAACCAGGTGATGTTTTGGTGATCGATGGCAAGGGCGACCAAACCGCTGCGTTGATGGGCACCATCATGATGACGGCTTGCCGCCAGTTGGGCATCGCTGGCGTTGTCATCGACGGCGCAGTGCGCGACAGTTTGGAAATCGATGAGATGGACTTTCCTGTCTTTTCGGTGGGCACCAACCCCAATGGCCCGACCAAGAGCATTGGCGGCCGAATTGGTCACCCTATCAGCTGCGGCGGTGTGAGCGTTCAAGCCGGTGACTTGGTGCTGGCAGACGCCGACGGTGTGGTGGTGATCGAGCGCGAAAAAATCGCCAGCCTGATCCCTGCAGCGCACAAAAAAGTGGAAGACGAAGCCAAACGGATCGCCCAAATCAAAGAGGGCAAATCCGCTGCCGCTTGGCTCATCCCCTCCCTGCAGGCTGCGGGTGTTCTGAAGGCTGGGGAATTACTTTGAACAAACCCAGCCTGATCGTGACTGGTGCCGACCTGGCGCAACAAGCGCTCGACCTGCTTGGCGACTTTGAGATCGTCTATGCCGGCAAGACGCCCACAGAAAACGACTTGGTCGACTTGTGTCAAAAGCACGATCCGGTCGCCATCATTGTCCGTTACGGTGCCGTGGGTGCCCGAGTGATGGATGCTGCTCCTTCACTGCGGGTGATCTCCAAGCATGGCAGCGGCACAGACACCATTGACAAAGCGGCTGCGCAAACGCGCGGCATTGAGGTGCGCGCGGCCATTGGCGCCAACGCTGCCGCTGTGGCGGAGCAGGCCATGGCGCTGCTGTTGGCTTGCGCGAAATCGGTGGTGGAGCTCAATGCGCGCATGCACGCGGGGCATTGGGACAAGGCCACCCACAAGAGCATCGAGTTGCAGGGCCGAACGGTTGGCCTGATCGGTCTGGGCGCGATTGGACAGCGGTTTGCGCGGATGTGCAATGCCATGGGCATGAAAGTTCTGGGGTTCGACCCGTTTGCCAAAGACCTGCCCGACTTCATCTTGCCGGTGGATCTGGAGACCCTGTGGCGCGAGTCGGATGCGATCTCTATGCACTGTCCGCTCACACCTGATAACCGTGAAATGGTCAATGCACAAACACTCTCACAGTGCAAGCCAGGCGTGATTCTGGTGAACACTGCCCGAGGGGGTCTGATCAATGAATCGGACCTGCTCGCTGGGGTCAGTTCTCGCCAGGTGTTCGCTGCAGGTTTGGACAGTTTTGCCACCGAGCCCATGACAGCGCCCCATCCCTTCCACAACGAACCCCGCATCTTGCTCAGCCCACACATCGGCGGGGTCACGGCCGACGCCTACATCCACATGGGTGTTGGGGCGGCCAAAAACGTGTTGCAAGTCCTGAAAGGAAAATGATGTCATCCACTTTGCTATCCCTCAAGCGGGCATCGACACTGTTATGCGCCCTGGCGTGTCTGCTCCATGTGAACACATCGTCAGCACAAGCTGCGCCAGCTGCACGCAGCGGCAAACCCGTCACATTGGTGGTGCCCTATGGTGCTGGCGGCAGCACCGACATCATGGCCCGCATCATGGCGCAACACCTGCCGGGAGTGAGCGGTCAATCTGCCATTGTGGAAAACCGCACAGGAGGGGGCGGTCTGGTCGGTTGGGATTCGGTGGCCCGCGCGACACCCGATGGCCAGACGGTCCTGACGAACGAGATTTCTTTTCCCATTTCGGCGGCCTTGCTCCCACGCATGCCTTTTGACCCCAAGACGGCATTTGCGCATTTGACCATCGCTGCATCCGTGCCCCACGTGTTGGTGGTACACCCCAGCTTGCCCGTCAGCAATCTGCGTGAATTTGTGGCCTACGCCAAGGCGAACCCTGGCAAGCTCAACTACGGCTCCGGTGGCAATGGCACCAACACCCACATGGGCGCGGAGTTGTTCAAAAACCTGGCGGGTGTCTTTTCGACCCACATTCCCTACCGTGGCGGTGGACCGGCTTTGCAGGCCGTATTGGCGGGTGATGTGCAGTGGATGACCACGGCACTGCCAGGCGCATTGCCCCACATTAAGTCGGGCAGGATCAAAGCCCTTATGGTCACCGCCAATGACCGCAGTCCGGTGGCACCCGACATTCCCTCCGCCAAGGAATTGGGCATGAACATGGACATGCCCTTTTGGCTGGGCTTCTCAGTCCCAAGCGCCACACCTGCTGCGGTGCAAAATAAATTGCAAAAAGACATGCTTGCCGTGTTGGCGCTGCCCGAAGTCAAGAAACGCTTGGGCGACATGGGCTTTGATGTGATCGGCAGCAGCAGCGATGTCGCCAAGCAGCAGGTCGAGGGGGACATGCAAAGATGGGGCAAACTCATCCAATCCACGGGCATCAAGCCCGACTGATTCAACAACCCTCGAACGCTGATTGCCGCCCATGTTCCTGCTCAACCCCCCCACCGTCCGCGCGCTTTCAGTATGGACAAGCATGCCCCCGCAGTGGCGCAAAACGGGGGTGCGCTCATCCTGGGCCGATGCCAACCGGGGCGGCAAGCCGACGGACTCCTTTTTAGAAGGCCCCGTTGTGGACCGACACGGTCATTTGTATATCTCGGACATTCCCTTTGGTCGCATCTTCCGTATCAGCCCTGAAGGCCAGTGGCACTTGGTGGCCGAATACGACGGGGAACCCAATGGCATGAAATTTTGGGACGAACAGACCCTGTTGGTCACCGATTACAAAAATGGGCTGGTGTCTGTCGACATCGCCAGTGGCACCGTGAAGCCCTGGCTCAATCGGCGGAATTCCGAATCATTCAAAGGCGTCAACGATCTGTGCATCGACGCCCATGGCCGCGTCTACTTCACCGACCAAGGCCAAACGGGCCTGCACGATCCAACAGGACGGGTTTACCGCTATACGCCTCAGACGGGCCAGCTCGATCTGTTGCTCACCAACGTACCAAGCCCCAACGGTGTGGTGCTCTCGCCCGACGAGCAAACGCTCTATGTGGCTGCCACCCGGGGCAACTGCGTCTGGCGCATGCCACTGCAGGCGGACGGAAGCGTCTCCAAGGTGGGTCAGTTTTTCACCTCCTACGGCGCAAGCGGTCCCGATGGATTGGCGATGGATGAAACGGGCCGCCTGCTGGTCGCCAACCCGGGGCTGGGTTATGTCTGGGTGCTCAACCCCAGGGGCGAGCCGGAAGAAGTGTTGACGGGTCCGACAGGCATATCGCTGACCAATCTGGCCTTTGGCGGCCCCGATCGCCGAAAGATCTATTGCACGGATTCGACAAACGGCCAAATCCTGTGTGCGGACATGCCGATTCCCGGTGTGGCGCTCCACCAAGGGGCTGTGCATCACCCCCCAAACTGACTGACGCGCAGCAACCCCCAAGGCGAGATCGGCCTCCTGTCTGACATCCGCCGCATGAGATGCGCAAACATGCCTGAATCGGGGATTCCCATTGCGGTGAATGTCACGCTAAGCTAACGCATAAAAATTGCCTGCATGCTGACAAAGCATGGATAGAGCGGGACCTAGGGGAGCGGCATGAAAAATCCAAAAGATAGCAAAAAGGCTATACTCCAAACCCAGTGGACTGTGACCCTGCATCCGCTGGCGGAGCGTGAATTGCAGACCATCCCTGCCGATATGCAAGCCCGGTTTTTGCACATCGGTGAAATGCTGGAAGAGTTAGGGCCGCAGCGGGTGGGCTTGCCGCACATCCGGCCACTGGAAAGCAAGCTGTGGGAAATGCGCATGACGGGCCGCGATGGCATTGCCCGTGCCGTTTACGCCGCCGTGCAGGGGCGCACTTTGCTGGTGCTGCATGTGTTTGTGAAAAAGACGCAGACCACACCACGAAGCGCGATTGAGACCGCATTGAAACGCCTGGAGGAGTCGACGTGAAAAGCTTGAAAGACGTGAAAGCCCAACTGCTGGCCAACCCCGCCGTTCGCCAAGCCTACGACGCACAAGCGCCCGAGTTTGAGTTGGCCCGTGAACTGATTGCAGCGCGCACGAAAGCGGGCCTGACGCAAGGCGATGTGGCTGCACGCATGGGCACGACCCAAAGCGTGGTGGCACGCATCGAAAGTGGCAGGGGCACGCCATCCATGAGAACTGTCCAGCGTTTTGCCAATGCCGTGGGAGCGCGTGCCGTGGTGCGCATGGAGCCTTTGAAGGCCCCATGACCAGCTGCTGCAACGCAGGCTCAGCGTGGGCACCGTCGATTCGTTTCAGGGCCAAGAGCGCGACATCATTGCCATCACCTTGACGCGCAGCAACCCCCAAGGCGAGATCGGCTTCCTGTCTGACATCCGCCGCATGAACGTGGGCATGACCCGCGCACGGCGCAAGCTGCTGCTGGTCGGCGATTCGTCCACGCTTTGCAGGCATCCGTTTTTTGTGGAGTTGTTGGCTTATGTGAAGGGAGTGGGCGGCTATCGGACAGCGCATGAGATGGGTAAATAGACTTGAATCGGTGTTTGTTATCGCCGTAAAGGTTTCGGCTGTGCCTGAGACGTTGGCCCTTTACGCCTGGCGCGCAGTGGTATTACTCAGAACCGCTTGAATCCCTTAAGCAGTAATTCTGGGACTAGCGTAAGGTTCCCTCTTGCACGAGAACAGGCAACGTATAGTTTGTTGCGGGTCTCCGGGTTTATGTCCCGGAAGCTACCGGCTTGCCACGCTTTCAGATTGGCTTGATTCAGCACTACGCACACGTCCTCGTAGCAGTCCATACCTTTGGACGCGCCCCAGTTCTGCGAGAAGCACTCGTACTTCTGGTGCTCCTTGTAAAAGAGCTTGACTGTCCCTGGATCTCGGTAAAGGGCTGCAACCGCTGCGGGGTCGTCCTCGTAGCGCACGACACTGGTCCGCTCGTCATGCGCCTGGATGTCGATGCCGATCTTCTCCGTTATGAAGTCGCAGACGCTTTTGCTGCAGCGGCGACTGCGTTTGAGGCTTGCAGTATCGACCTTCAGGCGAGCCCGCTCGAACTTCTTCTTGTAGGCATCGTAGTTGTCATGCAGGTTGGCATTGACGTTGCCATCACGGCTCGTATCGAAGGTGTGCTGGTGGAAGTCGCCGACGAAGCTCATGTTCACTTGGGCGGCACTGACGGCCAAAAGAAAGTTGAAGTCATGACCGCCGAAATCCTGGACCTCGTCGACGAAGAAAACGTCGAAGTACTTTTCGATGCGGGCCACCACCGAACCGATCAGACCTGACTGCTCAATGAACTTGGCCAAACGATTCGCATAGAGCCAGCGGCCGGGAGACATGTAGCGGCGGTCATCGGTCAAGGGGTAGGCCGGGAATCGGTCGGGCGCGTTGAATGTGATGCCGCGTGTGTCCTTCTTGGAACGAAGGAACGGTCGGTAACAGAAGCTGTGCAGGAACCTGAAGTAGGTGTAAATCGCAATGTTGGGCGGCATGTAGCCAAAGCGCTCGATGACCTTGGCGCGTAGGTTTTGATGGTTGGCCTCGGTATAGGTGACTAGCAAGAAGCGCTGCGCCTCGTCCAGCGCAGCGACCAAGCGGGTGGTCTTGCCCGATCCGGCGACCGCGAAGACTACGCTCTTATCCATGTCACTGCCTGCTGGATGTAGCCCGGGGCTGCCAGCGCGGCCCCCTTTTTGTCCAGTAACTGGAATGCGGCGTCGGTCTTGTTCTTCAACATGTAGTCCACGACACTCAGAGACTTACGGCTCGCCGCAAAAAGCTCCTCGCAGGCGGCTTGATTGTCTTGGTAGATGCAAACTTCGAAGGTATGACGGGCGTTGTCGGGATCCGCAAAGACTTGGATAGATGCCGATACGTGGTCCGAGTAGTTTGCGACGCAATTGGCTTCATGGTCCTTGTCGTTGTCGCGGATCGCTGCCACTTTGATGCCCAGGAGCTTGGCAAGTTCAAGGTAGCGCTTGAAGCTAGTGCCATCAACCGAGATCACATGGATGCCATCCGCATCCAAACTGCACCCAGGAGCACTGCTCATGTAGAGCGCCTCCATCAGGATGAATTCCGCGTCGCCCTCGACCAAGATCGCCTTTTCGCACAAGGCCAGCTCTAGGACGTTGTTGTCGGGCGCCTTCATGAAGAACTCGGCAGTACCCAGACTGAGATTCTTCAAGCTGGCTGGTCGCGATGGATTCTCCTCGCTCATGATCAGGACCTTACGGAGATTCAGCCGCGTGGCAATGAAACTGCTGTGCGTGGCTACAAAGAGCTGCTTCTTAACGGAGACCCGGATGCGCTCAATCAACTTTCGCATATGCACCTGGCTGAGATGATTCTCCGGCTCCTCCAGAAGAAGCGCATCAAGCGCATGCTCCCGATTGCGCAGTGCGAACTCGGTCTTGATGAAGCACTGGCGGCCCTTGCCCTTCCTGTCCACCGGGATGTCGCCCTCGGTGATGATGATGTCGGTATCGACGTTTGACTTCGGGCTTGTCCTGATGTCGAATTTGTAGCCATTCAGACCATCGTTCATTGCCTTGAAGACCTCGTCCTTGAACTTTGTTTTCGCTTTTCGGTATTCGAAGGCATGCAGGTTGCGCTTGGCTACGCTCGCCTCTGCTGCATACATTGAGCGCGTGTATTCCCGTGTGGCATGTTCGTTGTTGATCAGCGAGCTGTCGATCAGTAGGTGACGCAGTGGCTTCTTGTAGGGAAAGACAGCATCATCCGTGAATGTAAGAAATTGCACGCCGTAGTACTCGAAGGGGAAGTTGTCGTGCTTCTCCGCAAGGATGGCTTGGATCTCACGTGTGTACTCGTCGACCGGCTTGCACACCATCTTGATGCCAAGGTTGTCGGTTCCTTTGCTGTTGTTTCGCCCATCTAGGTCGTGACGGCCCGGCAGGTCATCGAAATAGACCTCGATCAGCAGCTCCGGTAGGTCAGTGATCCTCCTTGTGCCTGCGAGGAACTCAGTGATGCAGTCGGCGTTTAACAGCGCTTCGAGTCCAATGCTCTCGACCTTACTTCGACTAGCGCTCAGTATGATGTCTATGGCCTGCAGCACCGAACTTTTGCCTGCTTCGTTGCCGCCAACCAGGATGTTCAGCTCTGGATCGAATTCCATTTCCAGTGCCTTGAAACGCTTGAAATTTTTAAGTACTAGCCGTTGTATTTTTGCCATGTTCATCTTCCCGCATTAAGTTTCAAAAGAGACCTGCTTGCTGCCTCAAATTTTGCTAACTGTCCTTATTTCGATCTTTCAGCCTGATGAAAGAAACAGTTTGACGGTTACTAGGGAATAACTGATTGGGCATCGCCATCAACTTTCTGCAGATTTGGATTTACGTGTTTTCTTGACTGCTGGCGCAGGCAGTAAGCTAGTGATGCGCTGGTACAGCTCGAAAAGGAAGGCCACGCGTTCGGCGTCGGAGGCGTAGGACTTATTGCCGCCGCTGGGTTGGTAGGCGGCGTCTACTGCGGTGTCGAGTTTTTGGTGGGCCTTGAGCAGGACCGGGGGCATGGTCAGTGGGTCGTACAGGTCTGCCAGTGATGCGTCTGCAAATTGGGCGCGGGCGTCGAGCACGCACTGCGCGGCTTGCTCGATGGCGTTGCGGTGTTTGTCGCTGATCGGTTCGCCAGCGTAGCCGGGCCAGGGGTAGTTGTTGTAGACGATGGTGTTGGAGTAGCGGAAGCGACTTTCAAGGCGCCCGCAGGTGAAGCGCATGAATGCGTTGTGCATGGCGCTGGTCATGACGCCGAAGTGAAACAGCGTGGCGTCAGGAATCATGGAGTTTGCATTTCCGCAAATGGTTTCGGAATTACAAAAACCCAAGGGCACATATTGCCGATTCTCCGAACTGTGAAGCGGAATCAGTAGGTAATTGCTTGTGGGTTGTCTGATTTTTTGAAACAGTGTTGGGGTCCCTGCATCAGTTTGTGTTTGTTTATCCGAGCTCGCTATGCGCATTTCTTTGACGGCTTGCACACGTTTCATCACCTCGGGCATGTGACGCAGTTCTTTTGGCGGGCAATCTACTAACCACAAACACCAGCGTTGTTTGCTATTAATGAATTCTTCAGCGCCTAAGAACGGACGAATCCATTTGGCAGCTTGGGGTTCGGCATCTACAAGAGCTTTTTTTTCATCTTCATCCATCAGCAAATGGCCCCCATCGGTCGGTTTGCTGCCGTAAGTCATTTCAGGCACTAGGCAAATGGGTGTGCGGCGCTTGTTCAGCAACACATCCGGTGCATCTACCAAGTACGCATTGATACGCTTGACGGGCACGGCATGCGGCAGGCCTTTGATGTCTTCGTATTCGTAGAGGGTTTTGACTGCTTGATCATTCGGGCCAAAACCCACGATCACGCAATGCACAGCCGCCTTGCCGCTGGCCTCGTTGTTCCACTGAAAGGTGCGGTGTGCAAAGTGGATGTGCATCCCCAAGCGCTGCATCTCGCCCCACAGCACGGCCACTTGTTCGCCTTGGGTGATGCTATTGGTCGACACAAATGCGGCTTGCGTGCCCGTGCTTTTCATGTATTGCGCCGCCAGCACATACCAGCCGCACACAAAGTCCAAATCGCCTGCGCCATGAATGCCGTGCATCACCGAAGCCAGGTCGGCTTTTTGTTCTTTGTTTTGGTAGGTCTTGCCCAAGAACGGCGGATTGCCCAACACATAGCTGCACCTCTCCGCAGGCAGCACCTCGTTCCAGTCCAGCCGCAGCGCGTTGGCGTGGCGAATGCCGGGTGTGCTTTTGAGCGGGATGCGGGCAAAGTACAGGCCAAACTCCACGCTCACGCGCAGGTTCATTTGGTGGTCCACCAGCCACAGGGCCACTTGCGCAATTTGCGCCGGAAATTCTTCAATCTCAATACCGTAAAACTGGTCCACGTTCACGCCAATCAGGGCATGCACGTCCACCGTCAGCTGGCCTTTGTGGGCGCTCAGTTCGTGGTCGGCCCGCAGCACTTTCAGTTCCAGCTCGCGCAGTTCGCGGTAGCTGATGACCAGGAAGTTGCCGCAGCCGCAGGCCGGGTCAAAAAACGTCAGCTGCCGCAGTTTTTTGTGAAACTCAAACAGCTTGTTGCGGTGGCCCTTCACGCGTTCAAACTCGGCGTGCAGCTCGTCCAGAAACAGCGGCTTGATGAGCTTGAGGATGTTGGCCTCAGACGTGTAGTGCGCCCCCAGGTTGCGGCGGGCCTTTTCGTCCATGATGCTTTGGAACAGGCTGCCAAAGATGGCGGGGCTGATGGCCGACCAGTCGAGCGCGCTGGCGTCCAGCAGGGCTTCGCGCATGGCGGTGCTGAAGTCGGCCATGGGCAGGGTTTCTTCAAACAGACGGCCGTTGATGTATGCAAACTTGCCCAGCTGTTCGTCGATGTTTTTGCTGCGCTGGCTTTCGTGCGTGTTGAGCACCTGAAACAGTTGCCCTAGGCGCGGCCCCAGGTCCGAGCCGTCGGGCGCGGTGCGTTCTTCGACAAAGTCGCGAAACGATTGCGCGGGCTGAAAGATGCCGGTGTCGTCGGCAAACAGGCAAAACAGCAGGCGCACCAGCAGCACCTCCAGCGCGTGGCCGCTGTAGCCGCTGGCTTTCAGGGCGTCATGCAGGCGGCCCATGCGTTCAGCCGCTTTGATGTTGACCGGGTCTTCGGCCTGGATGTCTTGCACCTTGTAGCCCGCCAGCAGGCCAAAGAGCTTGACGTGTTTGTGCAGGTGCTGGAGTTCAAATTCCACCGTTTCGCCCGTCGCCAGGCGGCGCACCCGAAAGCGGGCAAAGTCGCAGACCACCACCAGCTGGGGCAGGTCGCGCTCGGGCAGGTTGTGCAGGTAGCCCACGGCTTGGTCCACCGCGTCGTCGAGGCTTTTGCCGCGAGACTTGTGCTCCACCAACAGCACGCCGGGCCAAAACAAATCCACAAAGCCCTGCGCACCGCCGAGCTTTTTGACGTTCAGCTCGAAGGTGGCAACGCGTTTGTTGGTGATGCCAAAGATTTCAAAGAAGTCGATCCAAAAGGGCTTGGCCTGGCTGTCTTCGTTGCAGGCGTCGGCCCAGGTCTTGCTGAAAAGCAATGCCCTGGATTTGATTTCGTTCCAATTAAGACCCATTTAGTGCTCAGAAAGTGAGCTTGAATCGTAACTGAAAGTATTCGGATTTTTATAGGTAGTAGCGCTATGGAAGTAACTGAATGCTCATTTCCCGGCCTGAAGGCCGGGGATTCTTGCGGGTCAAGCGGCCAAGCGCTCTATCTTGGGGCGCTTGACCTTGCCCGCTTGATAAAGGTCGTACTGCATCTGCATGCCCGCCCACATCTCTGCACTGGTGCCGAAGGCTTGCGCAAGGCGATAGGCCATGTCGGCAGAAACGCCTGCTGAGCCAGACACTACACGCGAGAGCGTGACTCGGTTGACGCCCAGCTTGACAGCGGCCTCGGTGATGGTGATGTCACCCAGATACTCCCGAAGGACTTCCCCTGGGTGCGGGGGGTTGTGCATGCGAGTCATGACGGCCTTAGTGATAGTCGAGGTAATCCACAAGCACAGCGTCCGTTCCATCGAACATGAACACCATGCGCCAGTTGCCATTGACGGTGATAGCCCAATGACCTTTCAAATCGCCCTTTAGGGGGTGCAGTCCCCATGCTGCCGCCGAGAGGTCTTCGGGCTTGACCGCTTGATCAAGAGCCGCCAACTGAAGACGCAGTCTTGCAGAGTGCGCAGCCTGAATGCCTGCCTTGCTGCCGGTCTCGAAAAAGCGCTGCAGGCCCTTGTGACGAAATGTCTTGATCATTTGCAACGCATTGTAGTGTGTAGCGCTTTGCGCTACAAGCAGGTCCAACAGGATGTCTACCACGCCTATCGCCCACGGGGTTGGCTCTTACAAATAACCCGTGACTGCTCAGCCTTTCAAACCTTCCAGCACGTTCACCGTGTTCACCCCCACCTCGGCCACCGCGTAGCCACCTTCAAAGGTCAACACCGTGGGCAACCCCAGTTGCGCGATGGCGCGGCCCAGTTGCAGGTAATCGGCACTGCGCAATTTAAAGCCCGAAATTGGGTCGCCCTCGAACGTGTCCAGCCCCAGTGGCACCACCAGCGCATGCGGCGCAAAGTCAGCCACCGCCTGCAAAGCGTTTTGCAGCGTGGCCCACCAAAGGTCAAACTCGGTGCCCCGTGGCAGCGGCAGGTTCAGGTTGAAGCCTTCGCCCGCGCCGTGCCCGCGCTCGTCGGCATGGCCCAAAAAGAAGGGGTATTCGGTGCGCGGATCGCCGTGGATGGATGCGGTGAACACATCGCTGCGCTCATCAAAACAAGTTTGCGTGCCATTGCCGTGGTGGTAGTCCACATCGAGCACGGCTACGCGCTGCAGCCCGCCGTCGAGCAAGGCTTGCGCGGCCACGGCGGCGTTGTTGATGAAACAATAACCGCCCATGTAGTTGGGGCCTGCATGGTGGCCCGGCGGGCGCGTCAAGGCCATGGCGAATCGCTCACCACCCAGCACCGCTTGGGCGGCGGCCAGTGCGCAAGCAGCGCCCCCGCGGGCTGCGGCCCAGCTGCCCGCCATCAAGGGCGTGCCCGAGTCAAACGCGTACTGCCCCAACCGCGCCGCAAAGTTGAGCGGCGGGGCGTCGGTGCGAAAGCCGTGCTTGGAGGCCAGCGGCCAGACCGAGGGCAGGGCGTCGCGCTCGGCATTGGCCGGGTCCAGCGCCACCCAGTCGTCCCAGGCACGGGCCAAAAAAGCCAGATAGTCCGGCGCATGGATTCGGGCCATCGCGGCGTTCACATCCAGCGCTGCATCGGGCGTCAACAACTGCCCCACAGGGCGGCGCTGCAGTTCATCCAGCACAAACCGCAAACGGTCGGGCACTTCGTGGCAATCGACCAAGCGGCCCCGGAACATTTCCTGGCGGCCTGCGTGCTCTGCGTGGTGGGTGTTGTGGAAGATTTTCATGGGGGATGCAGTTCGTTGAGTTTCGAGTGTGCCAGCGTTCAACGGGGGCATCAGGGATTCTGTTTGACAGACCTGGGAATTGCGGTCAGATTAGACAGTTGACCAGTTGAAGAGGGTAAGAGATGCGGACATGGCCAGTACAAGACGCGAAAGCGCGGTTCAGTGAGTTTTTGAATGCTTGCCTGCTCGAAGGGCCCCAAATGGTCACGCGGCGCGGCACCGAAGCGGCCGTGTTGGTGTCTGTTCAAGAGTGGCGGCGGTTGCAGTCGGCTGGGCGGCTTTCCTTAAAAGAACTGCTGCTGTCTGACCAGGCCCGAACTGACCTGGTCGTTGCGCCACGCGGGCAAGCCAACCGGCACCCTGTGGAGTCGATGCTTTGATACAGCGGTTTCTGTTTCAGAAGCCATTGGGCTTCAGTGAGCCACTTGCCTTGGCTCGCAACGCACGTCTGTTTTGACAGAGTTGGCGATGAAACATTCGTCGTGTGCCAAGTGGTGCATCTCATTCAGCTGAGCGTTGGTCGGTAGTTTGTCCCCAGAAAATTTGACCTCGGGGCGAAGCGTGACGGTGGTCATCATGAGCTTGCCTTCTGCGTTTTTGCCCATCACGCCCTCTGCTGCGTCATGGTAGGTGTCGACCACAAAACCATGTTTGACTGCAAAGGATAAAAACCAAAGCATGTGGCAGCTGGACAGTGAAGCGACGAAGGCCTCTTCGGGGTCTACGGCATCGACCACGGAGTAGGGCAGGGGAACAACATGAGGGGATGAAGAGCCCGCAATTTCAATGCCGCTGTCGAAGCGCAGGGTGTGCTGGCGGCTGTAGCGGTTGTCGGTGAACTTCTGATCAGATCGAGCCCACAGAATTTCGGCGGTGTAGGTGGCCATGTGGTTTTTCGCTTCCCTGTGCGTGAGTTTTTTTGCAGCACTTTAACGCAGGCGTGAGTGACCTGAAGTCAAGCTGCCGCAGGACTTTGGAGGTCCATGGTCATGAAGACGCTATGGGGGTAGAGTTGGTAGTCGCCAAAGGGGTCGCAGGGCCGAAATCCTGCACTCTCATACAGTTTGTGCGCTGGTGCAAACGTGCTGGCTGGTCCGGTTTCCAGACTCAGTCGTTTGTAGCCACGCACGATGGCTTCGCTGATGATGTGATTCAGGATTGCACGACCCGCGCCCTGACGCCGATTCACGTTTGGGGTTCTCATGGATTTGATCTCGCCATGATCAAGGGACAGTTCCTTGAGGGCACCACAGCCCAAAAGCTGATCGCCATCACGAGCGGACCAGAAGGTGATTTCGGGCCTCTTGAGTTGGTCCACATCGAGCGCATGCACGCTTTCAGGCGGTGAAAGTTCATGCATGTGGCGCAGGTGCTCGTCGAGCAGCGCATACACATCTGGCCGAGCGGGATCAGCGGGTGCAATGGTCATTGTCATGGCGGGTGGTGTTCTCGCTTTGTGGCCCAACTCGCCTCAGCCAAATTCCCGAAAACCCTTGAGCGGCGGCAGCGGCGCATAGTTCGCCTCGCGTTTTTGTTGCATGGCGCTGATGGCCTCGCGCACGTTGGCGTTGCTCCAGATCGCGCCTTGCAGCCAACCCATGTGGCGCAGGCTGTCTTCGGTGCTGTGGTCGCGGGCGTAGTGCAGCACTTGCTTGGTGCCCCAGATGGCCACGGGTGGTTTGCTGGCGATTTCTTTGGCCGCTTGCAGGGCAGCGGCCACGGTGGCTTCGTGGGTGGGCAGCACTTCGTTCACCAAGCCATAGGCCAAGGCTTTGTCGGCAGTCATTCGGCGACCTGTGTAGGCCAGTTCTTTGACCAGGGCCATGGGCAGCAGCTTGGGCAGGCGCTGCAGGGTGCCCACGTCGGCCACCATGCCGATGTTGATTTCTTGGATGCAGAAGAAGGCATCGGCCGAGGCATAACGCATGCAGCAGGCGGTGACCATGTCCACCGCGCCGCCAATGCAGCCGCCGTGGATGGCCGCGATCACCGGGATGCGCAGTTCTTCGAGCAGGGTGAAGGTGTGCTGCATGTCGGTCAGCAGGTCGTACACGGCAGAGCGGCCTTCGGCGCTGGTGTCGTCCATCTGGATGGCGCTGCCAAAGGTCTGCAGGTCCATGCCTGCGCTGAAGTGTTTGCCGGTGCTGGAGATGACCAGTGCCCGTGCGGTGCCTGCTTTGTGGATGTCGGTCAGCACCTCGTGCAGCTCGCGCCAAAAGGTCGGGTGCATGGTGTTCATCGCCTCGGGGCGGTTCAGCACCAGGTGGGCGATGTGGTTTTCAGTCGAGAGGGAAAAACAGTTCAGCTTGTTCATGGGTCGTCTCCTATTTCAGGCAATGTAGCCGTTTGACTGGGGCAGTTGTGTCCCATTTCAGACATCAAGCAAAATGTGAATTATCACCTTCACTTTGCGCCGGTCAGGCGAGTTGATTCGCGTGATTTCAGCGCGAGACATGCACAGAAAGGAGCGCAGTGTTTATGAGCAAGCAGACAACTAAAGAACCGATTCCCAAATTCAAAACAGAGGCACAGGAGCGCGCTTATTGGGAGACGCACGACTCCACGGTGCATGTGGACTGGACAAAGGCACAAAAGGTCAAGTTGCCCAACTTGAAACCCACCACCAAGACGATTTCGCTTCGATTGCCACAGCATTTGCTTGACAGCATCAAAGTGGCTGCCAATGCCCGGGATGTACCCTACCAGTCACTCATCAAGGTTTGGTTGCAAGAGAAACTGCACAGCCACTGAGGTGTGCTTTGACGCTCAGTCGTCAGTGAACAGCAGCGTTTGAGGTCCGTGCTCGGTCTCTGCTGCGACCATGGGGTGGTTGTCCAGGGCAGCGGCAGTCCCCGCCTTGACCAGCGACCCCACCCGCACACCCAGCAGCCGCAGGCGGCGTGACAGGTCCACGCGTTTGAGGCATTGCCCTGCGACTTGGCGTATGTGTTTGGCATCGGCGGTGTATTCGGTCAGGGTTTGGTCGCGGGAGACGGCCTGAAAGTTGTCATAACGCAGCTTGATGCCGATGGTTTTGCCTTCGTAGCCTTTGCGCTGTAAATCGGCAGCCACCTGTTCGCACAGGCGGGTAAAGACAGCACCCAGCGCCTCGCGGTCGCGCACGGCGTGCAGGTCGCGCTCGAAGGTGGTTTCGCGGCTCATGCTGACGGGTTCGCTCTCGGTCTCCACCGGGCGGTCGTCGCGGCCCCAAGCGGCTTCGTGCAGCCAGGCACCGTAGCTTTTGCCAAAGTTTTCGATCAGCCAATGCGGCTCGCGCGCGGCCAGCTCGCCAATGGTGTGGATGCCAAAGCCCTTGAGCTTGTCATCGGCCTTGGGGCCCACGCCGTTGATCTTGCGGCAAGCCAGGGGCCAGATCTGGGTTTGCAGGTCGGCCTCGTGCACGATGGAGATGCCATTGGGCTTGTTGAACTCGCTGGCCATTTTGGCGATGAGTTTGTTGGGCGCCACGCCAATAGAGCAGGTCAGGCCCGTGGCGTCAAAAATGCTTTTCTGGATCAAGCGGGCCAACACGCGGCCACCTTCGCGCTGGCCGCCGGGAACGTCGGTGAAGTCGATGTAAACCTCGTCCACGCCCCGGTCCTGCATGAGGGGCGCGATGTCGGTGATGATGTTTTTGAAGGTGCGCGAGAAATGCCGATAGCGCTCAAAGTCCACCGGCAACAAAATGGCTTGCGGGCAGAGCTTGGCGGCTTTCATCAGGCCCATGGCCGATCCGATGCCAAACTGCCGCGCCGCATAGGTGGCGGTGGTGATGACGCCGCGCCCGGTGTAGCCCTCGATGCGCGGGAAGAAGTCCACCGGGATGCGGTCCAGCCGCTCGGCAAAGGTCTCTGCGGTCCATTCGCCATCCGGGTAGGCCGCTTGCAGCTTGCCCAGCAGGTCGTCTTCTTTGCGGCGGCCACCGCCAATGACCACCGGCAAGCCCTTGAGCTGCGGGTAGCGCAGCAACTCGCACGACGCGTAAAACGCGTCCATGTCGAGGTGGGCGATGCGCCGGGGCAAGTCTTTCAAGCCGCCGGGAAGGTGCCCGGCAGCAAGATGTTGGTGTCCACGTTCTGGATGTTGGTGTGGCCGCAAAAGGCCATGGTCACGTCCAGCTCTTTGTGGATGATTTGCAGGGCTTTGGTCACACCTGCTTCGCCCATGGCGCCCAGGCCATAGACCATGGCGCGGCCGATCATGGTGCCTTTGGCGCCCAGTGCCCAGGCTTTGAGCACGTCCTGGCCAGAGCGGATGCCGCCGTCCATCCAGACCTCGATCTGGTGGCCCACAGCGGCCACGATGGCGGGCAGGGCTTCGATGCTGCTGGGCGCGCCGTCGAGCTGGCGGCCACCGTGGTTGCTGACCACGATGGCATCGGCCCCGCTGGCCACGGCCAGTTTGGCGTCTTCCACGTCCATGATGCCCTTCAGGATCAGCTTGCCGCCCCATTGCTTTTTGACCCAGGCGATGTCTTCCCAGTTGAGCGTCGGGTCAAACTGTTCGTTGGTCCAGGAGGCCAGTGAGTTCATGTCCGTCACTGCCTTGACGTGGCCCACCAGGTTGCCAAAGGTGCGACGCTTCGTGCCCGCCATGCCCAAGCACCAACGCGGCTTGGTCATGAGGTTGATGATGTTGGCGATGGTGGGGCGGGGTGGCGCAGTCAGGCCGTTTTTGAGGTCTTTGTGGCGCTGGCCGATCACCTGCAAATCGAGCGTGAGCACCATGGCGCTCACGTTGGCGGCCTTGCAGCGGTCGATCATGCGGGCCATGGCCTCACGGTCGCGCATCATGTACAGCTGAAACCAAAACGGGGCCTGGGTGTGCGCTGCGATGTCTTCGATGGAGCAGATGCTCATGGTTGACAGCGTGAAGGGGATGCCGAATTTTTTGGCGGCCATGGCCGCGTGCATTTCGCCGTCGGCGTGCTGCATGCCCGTCAGGCCCACGGGGGCGATGCACACGGGCATTTTGGTGTCGATGCCCACCATCTTGGTGGCGGTGCTGCGGTTTTCCATGTTGACGGCCACGCGCTGGCGCAGCTTGATCTTGTGGAAGTCGCTTTCGTTGGCGCGGTAGGTGCCCTCGGTCCAGGAGCCGCTGTCGGCGTAGTCGTAGAACATGCGCGGCACGCGTTTTTCGGCCAGAACGCGCAGGTCTTCGATGTTGGTGATCACGGGCATGAGGGGGTCTCCGAAAGGGTAGTGGTATCAAACAGCCCTGATGGTAGCCCCCGGACAGCCTTTCGCCTGTGAAACTTGGGACAGCGCGATTGAAATTTCTTGCGGTCCAGGCTCAGCTGGTGGCGATGTGAATGGTTTTAAAAATCAGGATTTAAAACGCCCAGCCAGCGCCGTGGCGCTGTCGCGCAACACGTTTTGGTCAGCACCCACGGCCACAAACAGGCAGCCTTGCTCGACATAGTGTTTGGCCAGGGCTTCGTCCCCGGTCAAGATGCCCGCCGCTTTGCCGCAGGCCCGGATGCGGGATATCGATTCGTCAATGACTTTCAGCACATCGGGGTGTTTCGGGTTGCCGAGGTGGCCAAGCGCCGCCGACAAGTCGCCGGGGCCGATGAAGACGCCGTCCACGCCGTCCACGTTGGCAATGGCTTCGATGTTTTGCAGGCCCAGCACGGTTTCAACCTGCAGCAGAACACAAATTTCTTCAATGCTGCGCTGGGCATAGCCCTTCACGCGGCCATAGTGGCTGGCGCGGGGCGCACCCGCATAGCCGCGCACACCGTGGGGCGGGTAACGGGTGTAAGACACCGCTTGGCGGGCCTCTTCTTCGGTTTGGATGTAAGGCACCAGCAGCGTTTGCACGCCCACATCCAGCAAGCGCTTGAAGGTGACCATGTCGTTCCATGGCGGGCGCACGATGGGCGTGGTGGGGCTGCCCTTCATGGCCTGCAGTTGCACCAGGATTTCGCTCAGGTCGTTGGGCGAGTGCTCCATGTCGAGCAGCAACCAGTCAAAGCCGCAGTGCGCGAGGATTTCGGTGCTGATGTTGCTGCACAGGTGCGACCACAGGCCGATCTGTTTTTGACCGGACTGGATGGCGTGTTTGAAGTGGTTGACGGGCATGTCCATGGTGGGTTTCCTCAAATTGGGGGAGGGTGGTGACCTTGAATTCAGCGCACCATGCAAGGCATCTTGTTGTTGAACTTCCAGCCGGGGATCAGGTACTGCATCGCGATGGCGTCGTCGCGTGCGCCCAGGCCGTGCTGTTGGTAGAGCTGGTTCGCTTTCATCACCGCGTCCATGTCCACCTCGATGCCCAGGCCAGGTTGGGTGGGCACATCGACGTAGCCGCCCTTGATTTGCAGCGGGTTTTTGGTGAGGAACTGACCGTCTTGCCAGATCCAGTGCGTGTCGATGGCCGTGACCTTGCCGGGGGCGGCCGCAGCGCACTGGGTGAACATGGCCAGCGAAATGTCGAAATGGTTGTTGGAGTGCGAGCCCCAGGTCAGGTCGTACATCTGGCACAGCTGCGCCACCCGCACCGAGCCTTGCAGCGTCCAGAAATGGGGGTCGGCCAGCGGAATATCCACCGATTGCAGCTGGATGCTGTGGGCCATCTCGCGCCAGTCGGTGGCCACCATGTTGGTGGCCGTCAGCAAGCCGGTGGCGCGGCGGAATTCGGCCATCACCTCGCGGCCCGAGAACACGCCTTCTGCGCCGCACGGGTCTTCGGCATAGGCCATGGTGCTGCGGTGGTCGCGCAGCAAACGGATGGCGTCTTTGAGCAACCAGCCGCCGTTGGGGTCGAGCGTGATGCGGGCCTTGGGGAAGCGCTCGTGCAGGGCCACCACGGCCTCGACTTCTTCTTCGCCGCGCAGCACGCCGCCTTTGAGTTTGAAGTCCTGAAAGCCGTAGCGCGCTTGTGCCGCTTCGGCCAGGCGCACCACGGCTTCGGCGGTCATGGCTTTGTCGTGGCGCAGGCGCAGCCAGTCGTCGGCCTGATCGGGCTCGCTGCGGTAGGGCAGGTCGGTCTGCTGGCGGTCACCCACATAAAACAGATAGCCCAGCATCTGCACACGGCTGCGCTGTTGGCCTTCGCCCAAGAGGGCACAGACCGGCACGTTCAGGTGTTGGCCCAGCACATCGAGCAGGGCGCTTTCAACGGCCGTGATGGCGTGGATGGTGGTGCGCAGGTCAAAGGTTTGCTGGCCCCGGCCACCGCTGTCGCGGTCGGCAAACTGCTGGCGCATGGCGTTCAGCACGCGGTTGTACTGGCCAATGGGCTGGCCTTCGACCAAGGGGCGGGCTTCTTCCAGGGTTTGGCGGATTTTTTCGCCGCCCGGCACTTCGCCCACACCGGTGTGGCCTGATGAATCGGTCAGGATGACGATGTTGCGGGTGAAAAACGGGCCGTGGGCACCGCTGAGGTTCATCAGCATGCCGTCGTGTCCTGCCACGGGGATCACCTGCATGCGGTTGACAACTGGGATGGGGGAGGGGTGTTGCATGGCAAAGGGCGGTGGATAAGTAAGACATCGTACAACTGAGTCGCGCGATGACCCATCGTGCAAACCCTGAGCCGGGGGGTCAGTGGTGACTCGACAAGCCTTTTTTGTGCCGATCGCGGCTGTTGGACAGGTGCGTGCGCATGGCAGCCCGTGCCGATTCGGCCTCTTGCGCGGCGATGGCATTCAGGATGCTCTCGTGCTCTTGGTGGACGCGGCGCAGGTAAGCCAAACGGTCGGCATCCAGGGTGCGTGTTGTTTCCAGGCGGGCGCGGGGAATGGACTGCGCGCCCAGCGAGTTCATCATGTCGGCAAAGTGGGTGTTTTGCGTGGCGCGGGCAATTTCGTGGTGAAACTGAAAATCGGCAGCGACGGCGTCGCGCCCTTCTTCGATGGCATTGGAAAACGCGACCATGGCCTCTTGCATGACCCGCAGATTGCTCTCGGTGCGCCTGACAGCCGCGAGGGCAGCGGCTTCTGTCTCCACGCTGATGCGCAACTCCAGCAGGGCGATCACATCGTGCAAGGTGCTCAGCTGGTTCGGGTTGACCCGAAAGGCGGGGGTGTCCGTTTGCGCCAGGACAAATGTGCCAATGCCATGCCGCGTTTGAACCAAGCCGCCTGCCTGGAGCTTGGAGATGGCCTCTCGGACCACGGTTCGGCTCACGCCAAAGCGCGCCATGATGGCGGCTTCGGTGGGCAATTTTTGCCCGCTGATCAGGGTGCCTTTTTGAATCTCGGCGCTCAGCTGCTCCACCAATTCAAAGGTCAGGCTGCGCGTTTTACGTTTTTCGGGTGAGCTGGCTTGGCTGTTCATCGGGTAAGTACGCATGTCGGCTTGGATGTGAGTTTGCATAATCAACTTGTACGACAACAGATCACGCCCTGCTCACGGTGGCAATGTATCAGAACACCACCCGCACAGATCACTTGTCATGCCTTCCTGACCGATTCATTGAGATCTGCTCTTGAGTTCTAACCGCTCGCCTTTGGCGATTCGCATGCATGCCGCCGACAACGTGGCCATCGTCGCCAACGATGGCGGCTTGGCAGCGGGCACCGTCATGCCAGCGGGCGTGGCCGAAGGCTTGGTGTTGCGTGACAAAGTACCGCAAGGCCACAAACTGGCCTTGGTGAATCTGGCCAAAGGCCAGGCTGTCATGCGCTACAACGTGCCGGTGGGTTATGCCCGGCAAGACATCGCTGCGGGCAGCTGGGTGCACGAGCGTTTGCTTGACATTCCCGCCGCGCGTGAACTGCAAGGTCTGCCCATGGCCACGGTGCAGCCTGCACCGCAAGCCCCTTTGGATGGCTTCAGCTTTGAGGGCTATGTCAACGCCGATGGCTCGGTGGGCACGCGCAACTTGCTGGCGTTGACCACCACGGTGCAATGCGTGGCGGGTGTGGTCAAGATCGCGGTGGAGCGCATCGAGCGTGAGTTGTTGCCCTTGTTTCCCCATGTGGATGGGGTGGTGGCCCTGGAGCACAGCTATGGTTGCGGGGTGGCGATTGACGCGCCGGGGGCTGAGATCCCGATCCGCACGCTGCGCCACATCAGCCTGAACCCTAACTTTGGCGGTGAGGTGATGGTGGTGAGCCTGGGCTGCGAAAAGTTGCAACCCGATCGTTTGTTGCCTGCGGGCAGTTTCCCGATTCACGACGGGCGAGAAAAAGACCAAGGGCCCGACCTGGTCTGCCTGCAAGACGATGCGCATGTGGGCTTCATGTCGATGGTGGACCACATCGTGCAAAGCGCCCGCCCGCACCTGGAGCGCCTGAATGCCCGCCGCCGCCAAACCGTGCCCGCCAGTGCTCTGGTGGTGGGCGTGCAGTGTGGCGGCAGCGACGCGTTTTCGGGCGTGACGGCCAACCCGGCGGTGGGCTTCATGGCCGATTTGATCGTGCGTGCCGGTGGCACCGTGATGTTTTCGGAGAACACCGAGGTGCGCGATGCGGTCGAGCAACTCACCAGCCGCGCGGCCACGCCCCAAGTGGCCCAAGACATTGTTCGTGAGTTGGGTTGGTACGACCAGTATTTGGACCGTGGCCGGGTGGACCGCACGGCCAACACCACACCGGGCAACAAGGCGGGTGGTTTGTCCAACATCGCCGAAAAAGCCATGGGTTCGATCATCAAAAGCGGGAGCGCGGCCATTGCCAGCGTGCTGGCGCCGGGCGACAAGCTCAAGCCGGACCAAAAAGGTTTGGTCTTTGCCGCCACACCCGCGAGCGATTTCATTTGCGGCACACTGCAACTGGCCGCCGGCATGAACTTGCATGTGTTCACCACCGGGCGTGGCACGCCTTATGGTCTGCAGGCCTGCCCCGTGGTCAAGGTCGCCACCCGCACTGAGCTGGCGCGCCGCTGGCACGACTTGATGGACATGAACGCGGGCCGCATTGCCGATGGTGAGATCACCATCGAAGAAGCCGGTTGGGAACTTTTCCGCATGCTGCTGGATGTGGCCAGCGGCCGTAAAACCTGGGCCGAACATTGGAAGCTGCACAACGCCTTGGTGCTGTTCAATCCGGCCCCCATCACCTAAGACTTCAACCAGGAGACCACCATGACCCAGCGTCGACATTTTCTGCAAACTTCAGTGGCTTGCGCTGCTGGCCTGATGGCCCCGGCGGCCTTCAGCCAAACAGCGCCTTGGCCCTCCAAGCCGATCAATTATTTGGTGGCTTTCCCGCCGGGCGGGACCACCGACATCCTGGCGCGTCTGGTTTCGCAAAAACTGGGCGCTGCGTTGGGCGCCACCATGGTGATTGAAAACCGAGGCGGTGCGGGCGGCAGTGTGGGTTCTGAAATTGCAGCCCGTGCGCCTGCAGATGGTCACCATTTGCTCGGTGGCACCATCAGTTCGCACGCGATCAATGTGAGCCTGTACCCCAAGCTGGGCTACGACCCGATCAAGTCCTTCACGCCGGTTTATCTGTATGGCACCAACCCGGTGGTGTTGGTGGTGGCGGCCAACAGCCCTTATAAAACCTTGCGGGATTTGCTGACAGCGGCCAAGGCCAATCCGGGCAAGCTGTCGGGTGCATCGGCGGGCAATGGCACTTCGCAGCATTTGGCGCAAGAGTTGTTGGCATTCAGAGGCGATGTGAAGTTCACCCACATTCCCTACAAGGGCAGTGCACCGGCGATCCAGGATGTGATGAGCGGTCAAGTGGACTTCATGTTCGACACCACGGTGGTGGCAGGCCCGCATATCCAAAGCGGCAAGCTGCGGGCGCTGGCGGTGACGTCGTCCAGAAGGTTGACCGACGCTTTGACCGATGTGCCCACCGTCGCCGAATCCGGTTGGCCCGGTACGCAAGGTTTTGAGGTGGTGTCCTGGCAAGCTTTGTTCGCGCCAGCGGGTACGCCCAAATCCATTGTGGACAGGTTGCACGCCGAGATCCTCAAGATCATCCAATCTGCCGAGATGCAAGAGCGCATCAAAGGCTTGGGCATGCAGCCTTCGGTCATGACGCCCGAGCAAGTGCTGAGCTTTCAAAGGGCAGAGATTGAGAAATGGGCCCAAGTCATCAAGGCCGCCAACATCAAACTGGAGTGAGGACCCTCGCCCTCTTAAAAAGCTGGGCTCATGTGGCCAGACCACATGAGCCCAGCCTCGTGTGTGGTGTTCTTGCCGGTTGAGGGCTATGGGTTTTGGAAAGGCGCTTCAGCTGCAGCTGACGCTGCCGCAGCCTGACATGGTCACGTTCTGGATGACGGACGGGTCGGCCAGGGTTTCGGTGGCGCTGTCAAAGCCGACCGACTTCAGGTGCGCCGCCAGGCCAGCGTCCATGCTGTTGGCATGACCGGGGAACCACTCGGCCAGTGCTTCGGCCATGCGGGTGATGATTTGTTTGTCGGTGTCCAGGTAATGGGCCTCGACCACGCGCATGGTTTCCAAAATGGTGGCGTGGTGTTCGGCGTGGCAGTTGTCGGCCGAAAACCCGGTGGCCAGCATCCAGCGCTCTTCTTGGGCAAAGTGTTCTGCGGTGTGCTTCAAAAACGCTTTGTAGACGGGCAGTTGCTCTTCTTCAGGGGTGGCCAGAATCTGGTTGATCATGTCCACAAATTCCTGGTGCGTGGCGTCCATGCGGGCATCGCCCGTGTGGAGCGAATCGGTCCAGGCCATGGCGGAGGGCAGGTTGACGGTGTCGGCAGAAGGGGCGGCGGTTGAAGACATGGCAAGTGCTTTGAAGAGTGCAAACAATCGAACAGCGCGCATTATCCCGCCAAGCCGAGAGCGTCCGTGCCTTGGGGGCATCGCGGTTCAGGGTTCGCTCAGTTGCAAGTGGGCCACGCCGTACATGGGGCCGCCTGTCCAGGGGGTCATGCACATCTCGGTCCAGCAAGACGCCCAGCCATAGGCTTCGGCCACGGTGTGCTGCGACAGCAGCTCCAGCCTGGGGTGCAGGCGGGCCACTTCCAGGGCATTGTGGGCCCCCCACAAAAACTCGGCCCCGGTGCCCGCCACGCTGGGGGCCAGGTCGGCATGCCCAATGCCCAGCGGGGTCATGAAGTCGCAGACCAGCTCCGAGCCTTCGGGCGCGTTGTCGCCAATCTCGCGCATCACGGCCTTGACTTGTGTGGGGGTCAGGTACATCAGCACCCCCTCGCACACCAACAGCAAGGGTTGGTGTGGGTCCTCATCGCTCAGGTGCAACTGTTGCCACCAGCCAGGCTGGGTCAAGTCCACGCTGCCATCGTGGGCCGCCTCGGAATGCCAGGGCAGCAGGGCGTGGCGCAGGGTCACCACGTCTGCCAGGTCCACATCCAGCCAGTGGTTGTGGCCGTTGTTGAGCCACTGAAAATAATCCGACAAGCCAGCACCCAGATTGACGCCATGCGCGTGTGGGTAGTGGGCAAAAAATGCAGCGCCAATTTGTTTGATGAGCTGGGTGCGCCACAACACGTTGAGCACCGAGGGGTGGTCTTGCAAAAGCGCCAAGGCTTGGCCCCCCATGTTTTGCAGCATCTGCTGGGCTTGGGTGTCGCCAGGGTCCAGCCACGGGTAGATCGAAGACCCGCGCGCACGGGCCACCAGCGGGATCAGCAAAGTGCTGGGCACCGCACCCAACAAGGGGGCGGCGTTGAAATGGACATCTTGTTTCATGGTTTGTCTCCTGTGGAACTTTCCTTTGTAGGCCTGTCGTGCACCCGAGCGTCTGATGTGCATCAAACTTTGGGCCGTGTTCGTGCACATCGACCTGCTGGGCCGCAGGCCTTGTCAAAACCGCTATCGTGTTGACCTGCGTCAAATTTTCAAAAACAGCCATGGATTCCGTCACACAAGTTCTTTTGGGCGCCTCGATCGGGGTGGCCGTCATGGGCCGTCGCACGGCGCTGTGGAAGTCGGCCTTGTGGGGCGGTGTGGCGGGTTTGCTGCCCGACCTGGATGTGCTGTTGGACCACGGCGACCCGATCCTGAACATGATCCGGCACCGCGCCGAGACCCATGCCTTGCTGCTGCTCACGCTCTTTGCGTTTCCCATGGCCTGGGTGGTCAGCCGCATCCACAACCAAGCCCGCTTGTATGGCCGTTGGTGCTGGGCGCTGTGGCTGGCGCTGGTCACCCACCCCTTGCTGGACTTGATGACGATTTATGGCACCCAGGTGTTCCAGCCTTTCACCGACGAGGCCTATGGCTTGGGCAGCATGTTCATCATCGACCCGGCGTATTCACTGCCCTTGCTGGTGGGGGTGGTGGCCGCGTGCCGTGTTCACAACGTGGGCAGGGCTTTGCGCATCAATGGCTGGGCCTTGGCCTTGAGCACTGCGTATTTGGCCTGGAGTGCGCTGGCGCAGTGGGGCGTGACGCAGCACGCCCGCCAATCGCTGCAGGCCCAAGGCTTGCCCACCCAGCAGCTCTTGGTCACACCCGCGCCCCTGAGCACCTGGGTGTGGCGCGTGGTGGCGATCGATGGTGATCGCTTGCATGAGGGTTTTTATGCCCTGATGGACGGCAGCAGGCCCATGCGCTTTGTGGCCCATGAGCGGGGTGCGGCCTTGGCCGCGCAAAACGCCGAGCACCCACAGTTGCAGCGGCTGGCGCGGTTCACCGATGGGTTTTTCAAGGTGGCTGAGACCAATGGGCGCTTGGTGATCACCGACTTGCGCATGGGGCAAGAGCCCGCCTATGTGTTTTCTTTCGACATTGGTCCACCGCTGCAAGCAGGCCAAAGCCACCCCGTGGCGCAGCAACAAAGCCGCCGCATGGACGTGGGGGCGGGCTTGACATGGCTGGGGCAGCGGATGTTGGGGCGGGATGTGCCGCCGCCGGGCGGGTCTTAAAGCGATTGCTGGTAACGCGCCATCATCTGGGCGTGGGTTTCGGCTTCGATCTCTTCGCCTTTGAAGGCTTTGATCTGGTCGCGCATCATCTCGGTCATGTTGGGCATCCGCGCCCGGTCCACCTGGCGAGAGGCGTCCCACAGTTGCGAGCGCATGAAGGCCTTGGCGCAGTGCAAGTACACCGACTCCACCGTCACGCGAATGACCACAACCGGTGCACGCCGCGCATCGGCGCACAGCGCCAGATCAGCCGGGTCGGTGGACAACACGGCGCGGCCATTGACGCGCAAGGTCTCGTCAAATCCCGGCACCATGAACAGCAAACCCAGCCGCCCGGTGGCGATAATGTTTTCCAGCGTGTCCAGCCGGTTGTTGCCCGGTGCGTCCGGCAGCAACAAGGTGTGCGCGTCGGGCACCTTGACGAAACCCGGCTCGCCCCCGCGCGGCGATGCGTCCATGTGCCCACCTGCATCGCTGCTGGCCAGCACGACAAAAGGCGACAAGCCTACGAACTGCACCGCATGCGCATCGAGCGCCGGGATCTCTTTTTTGAGCGCACGCTCTCGGGCGGGGCCGTAGAGGGCGCGCAGGGCGGGGAGGGTGGTGATGTGTGGGGTGGTCATGGCTTATGCCGCCTTGAGAACCATGTCGATGTGCATGGAAGAGTAAGGGCAGACCAAACCGCCAGACTCGGTGCGCTCCAGCAACCCCAGATCGGCCAGCACCACCACGTCTTCGTGCACACGCTTGACGTCGCGCGCCACCAGCCGGGCCAGCTCGCGTACCGACAGCTCGCCCTGTCCTTGTGCAGTACGCACCAGCGCCCAGCGCTTTTCGGTCAGCTGGCCAAAGAAATGACCAGGGCTTTCAAAGTTGAGCACCTCGCCTTGGTAAGTGCTTTTCTGCGCCGCTTGGGCGGCTGCACGCAAACCGGCTTGCCAGTCGGGTTGCAAAGTGATGGTCAAAAAACGTTCGGTCATGTTGTTCTCCTGGCCGCTACGGCGGCAATGAAGTCTTCCACCAGTTGATCGACGCCGGTGAAGGCGTAGGGCAGCTCTTGCCCGTCCAAATGGCAGTGATCGCCTTTGCCCCGCTCGTTGTCAAAACCAACGATGCGAACGCCATCCTTGGCATAGACCGCACGGTATTTGAAACCGTGTTCGGTGGGTGGAACCGGCGAGGGCACCCGCCAGACCACCAGCTCAATCACGCCACCATCGGGCGTGATGTTCTTGAATCGGGTGATCAGTTCAGCGGGCATGTTGGCGATTGTGCCAACATGGCTTGTATGTTGTCAAGAATGACAACACCCGCAAGGATCGGGAGTTCCGAGACGGGCGATTTCGTCGATCAGCTGGGGTCGCTTTACTTGCCCCAAGAATCCTTCAACCCCGTCACCCGGTTGAACACCGGCTTAGATCCCGTCACATGGTCCGCACGGTCCGCCACAAAGTAGCCAAAGCGCTCAAACTGGAACTTCTGGTCCGGCTGCGCGGCGGCGAGGGATGGCTCCACATAGGCGGTCACCACTTTCAGGCTGTCCGGGTTGAGCGACTGCAAGAAGTCTTTGCCGCCCGCGTCGGGGTGGGCCTCTAGAAACAGGCGGTCGTACAGGCGCACTTCGGCCTGCACGCCGTCGGCCACGCCGACCCAGGTGATGGCGGCTTTGGCTTTGACGCTGTCGGCGCCGGGGGTGCCGCTCTTGGTGCCGGGGATGACTTTGGCGTGCACTTCCGTCACTTGGCCTGCCGCGTCGCGTGCGCAGCCGGTGCATTCGATCACGTAGCCGCCTTTCAGGCGCACCACGTTGCCCGGGAACAAGCGTTTGTAGCCCTTGGGCGGCACTTCTTCAAAGTCTTCGCGCTCGATCCACACTTCTTTGCCGATTTTGAACACGCGGTCAGCGGGGGGCATGGCGCCTTCAGTGCCATCTTTCCCATCCTTGCCTTCGGCAATCGCGCTGTGGGGCAGGGCGGGTTGGGTGCAGTCCTCGGTGTAGGCATCTGAGCCAAAGGCCTCGGCCCAGTTGGTGAGCACCAGCTTGACCGGGTCGAGCACGGCCATGCCACGGTGGGCTTTGTTTTCCAGGTCTTCGCGCAGGCACCCTTCGAGCGTGCTGTAGTCGATCCAGGAATCGCTTTTGGTCACGCCAATGCGGTCGGCAAACAGGCGCAGGCTTGTCGGGGTGTAGCCCCGGCGGCGCAGGCCCACGATGGTGGGCATGCGGGGGTCGTCCCAGCCGCTGACTTTGCCTTCATTGACCAGTTGCGCCAGCTTGCGTTTGCTGGTGATCACATAGGTCAGGTTCAGGCGGGCAAATTCGTATTGTTTGGGGCTGGGCGCGGCCAGCAACTTGCACTCGCACAGGCGCTCCATCAGCCAGTCGTAAAACGGGCGCTGGTCTTCAAACTCCAGCGTGCAGATGCTGTGGGTGATTTGCTCCAGCGCGTCTTCGATGGGGTGGGCAAAGGTGTACATCGGGTAGATGCACCAGGTGTCGCCCGTGTGGTGGTGGGTGGCGCGGCGGATGCGGTAGATGGCCGGGTCGCGCAGGTTGATGTTGGGCGAAGCCATGTCGATCTTGGCGCGCAGCACGGCGGAGCCGTCGGCGAGCTTGCCGTCGCGCATTTCGCGAAAGCGCGTCAGGTTCTGTTCAACAGTGCGCGTGCGGAAGGGGCTGTCCACGCCGGGCTTGCCAAAGTCGCCCCGGTTGGCGCGCATGTCTTCGGCGCTCTGCTCGTCCACATAGGCGTGTCCTGCTTGGATCAGCGCCTCGGCAGCGCGGTACATGAAGTCGAAGTAGTCGCTGGCCTGGTAGGGCGCGGCGCTGCCGGCGGCCTGGCCGATTTGCGCCCAGTCAAAACCCAGCCATTTCACGGCGTCGATGATGCTGTTGACGTATTCGGTGTCTTCTTTTTCGGGGTTGGTGTCGTCAAAGCGCAGGTGGCACACACCGCCGTACTCTTGTGCGAGGCCAAAGTTGATGCAGATGCTCTTGGCGTGGCCCACGTGCAAATAGCCGTTGGGCTCGGGCGGGAAGCGGGTGCGGATTTTGGCGGGGTCGGGCTGGCCAGCGGCATGGTGCGCGGCGTCGCCGGGGCTGCCCGCCCAGCGGCGGCTGGCATACGTGCCCTGCTCGATGTCTTTGTCGATGATCTGGCGCAGGAAGTTGCTGACTTTGGGGTCGGCGCTGTCGGCGGGGCTGTTCTGGGAGATGGGGGAAGTCATAGCGCCTGATTTTAGGCGCTGCAGGCACGCCTGCTTGGCGCATGCAGCGTCAGGGGCTGCTGGCTGTCATGGGCGCTGGCGCAGCACCATTTCATCGCGCCGGCTGTCCACGTCAAAGTGTTTCAAGAAGGCTTGGCCCAGCAGGGCTTGGGTGGGCTGCATGCCGGTCAGGCCCACGGTGACGCTGGCGTCGTTGAGCACCAGGTGGCCTGCGCGTACCGGCACGCCGCGCACCAGTTGGCCAGGCCGCTGGCCGTTGGCGGTGTGCAAGGTGATGCTTTGACCTGCAGGCAGACCCGCTTGTGTCGCCAAGGCCTCGCTCACGCTCACATGGCTGGCCCCGGTGTCCACCAAAAACGTGACGGGCTGGCGGTTGACTTCGCCCTCCACATGAAAATGCCCGTCGCGCTGGCGCGGAATGACCAAGTCGCCCGAGCTGAGCGCATAGGGCTTGAGGCTGGCCTGGCGGTTTTGCTCCATGCGCTCAAACACCAGGTACAACACCCCGGCCACAGCCAGCCACACGGCGGCGATGGCAAAAGCGCCGAGGCGGGCGGTTTTTTGGATCGAGGGTGTGGACATGTATCAGCCTGCAGCGCCCGTCCAAAGCCACTGGCCCAACAAACGCCCGGGTAACAAGGTGAAAGCACCCGTCACCACACAAGCCATGGCATAGAGCCACTGCATGGTGATCCGATGTCCTGCAATATTGCCATCTGCCAGATAGCGGAATGCCCGATACAGACTGAACAATGTCAAAGGAATGAGCAGGTGAATCGGGGTGTAACCCCATACATTGGGCAAGTTGAAGTCGCGGATGAACAGACCCGAAAGGGCTGCGCCCAGCATGCAGGTGACCCAGGCGTAACCCAACGCCCGATGCACACGGGGTCGTTTGATGCGGCCCATGCGAGCCCAAAGAGCCCATGGACCCAGGACCGTGGCGGTCAGGGCCAGTGTCATGTGCACGGCGATGGTGTGTGTGAGTTGCATCGATCGAGAGAGTGTCTTTGTTTGAACAGCACTGTGCCACAAGGAAGGGTGGTGATTTCTCAACTTGGTTTGGACACGCTGTAGAGCAACGATAATCCCTCCAGTTTTTAGAGGAACACCTGTGGATTTGATGCTGTTGCTGAAAGCCGCCGTGATGGGCGTGGTCGAGGGGCTGACCGAGTTCTTGCCGATCTCGTCCACCGGGCATTTGATTTTGGCCGGGGCTTTGCTGGGCTTTGACGATGACAAGGCCAAGGTGTTTGACATCGCCATCCAGACCGGGGCGATTTTGGCGGTGATCATCGTCTATTGGCAAAAGATCAGCAGCACGGTGCGCGCTTTGCCGCACAGTGCCGATGCCCAGCGTTTTGCGCTCAATGTGTTCATCGCCTTTGTGCCTGCCGTGATCCTGGGTTTGCTGTTTGGCAAGGCGATCAAGGCGAACCTGTTCACGCCCGAGGTGGTGGCCACCAGTTTCATCATCGGCGGCTTCATCATTTTGTGGGCCGAGCGCAGGCAGGCCAGCGCTGTGCGCATTGGCGAGGTGGAAGACATGCGCTGGCAAGACGCGCTCAAGGTGGGCCTGGTGCAGTGCGTGGCCATGATTCCGGGCACCAGCCGCAGCGGCGCCACCATCATTGGCGGCATGCTGCTGGGCATGTCGCGCAAGGCGGCGACCGATTTTTCTTTCTACCTGGCCATCCCCACCTTGATTGGGGCCGGGGCTTACAGCCTGTACAAAGACCGCGCCCTGCTCAGCATGGCCGATGCGCCCATGTTTGCGGTGGGTCTGGTGTTTTCGTTTTTGAGCGCCTGGGTCTGCGTGCGTTGGTTGCTCAAGTTCATCTCGACCAACAGCTTTGAGGTGTTTGCCTGGTACCGCATCGTGTTCGGTCTGGTGGTGCTGGGCACGAGCTACTTGGGGCTGGTGAGCTGGTCGGCCTGATCAAGCGCCCATATTGCGCAAAGTGGCTTCGATGGCCGCAGCGGTGGCCAGCGGTTTTTCCATCGGGAACAGGTGGGAGCCGTCCAGCATCATCACGCGGCCTTTGACCACTTGGTGGGTCAATTCGGCCCCCGCTTGGCGCATCTCGGCCGAATGGGTGCCACCAATGAAGGCGGCGGGGCATTTGAGGGGTTTGCGCTTGAGCAGGCTGGCCATTTTGTCGGGCAGGCTGTTGTAGATGGCGGTTTCAATCTCGCGGTCAAAGCTCAGCACGCGCTGGCCCTTGTCGTCGTGGGTGCCGTGTTCGATGTAGTCACGCAGCACTTGCGGATCCCAGTGGGCGAAAGATTTTTTGTGCTGGAAATTCTCCAGTGCAGCTTCGATGCTGGGCCAGTGGTTGCGCCGCTTTTGGCTGATGCGCCCGGGTGACAAGGCGCCAATCAGGGGCGTGCGTTTGGCCAGTCCCAAAGTGGTGGCGCGCCAGCCGCCCAGCACGGGCGAGTCGATCAGCACCACGCCGCGTGCCAATTCGGGGTGGCGGGCGGCGCACATGAGGCTCAGGATGCCGCCCAGCGAGTGGCCGACCAAAAAGGCGGGTTCGCCATCGCCTTGTTGGTCACGTGCAAAGTCGGCCAGTTGTTGCACCAGATGCGGCCAGTTGTTGGTGACGGGGTATTTCGGATCGTGGCCCAATTTTTCAATCGCATCCACCTCAAAGCCGCGCTGGCGCAGGCTGTCAAAAATCACCCGATAGGTGCTGGCCGGAAAGCTGTTGCCGTGCGAGAAGATGATGCGGGCGGCCATCAGATCAGTTTCTCTTCAGGCGTGGTGATTTTCTTGAGCAGGGCGTTGCGCTGGGCGGGCACCATGAGGGGGATGTCGGTGGCGCCACCCGTCCACATGGGGTCTTCGATGCTGTCGAACATCTGGCGCAGTTTGTCGCCCCAACTCGTGCGCAGCATTTTGAAGTAGGGGTTGTGCTCGTCGATGCACATGATGCGATCGGTCTGCAGGCTGCCCGCTTGGTACACCACCATGTCCAGCGGCAGGCCCACCGACAGGTTGGACTTGAGGGTCGAGTCCATCGACACCAAGGCGCATTTGGCGGCTTCGTCCAGCGGGGTGTTGGGGGTGATGACGCGGTCGAGCACGGGTTTGCCGTATTTGGATTCGCCAATCTGAAAGTAGGGCGTCTCATCGGTCGCTTCGATGAAGTTGCCAGGCGAATAGACCTGGAACAAGCGCATGCCTTCGCCGCCGATCTGGCCGCCAAAAATCATGGACACGTTGAACTCCACACCCGAGGCGCGCAGCGCAGCGGCATCGCGCTCGTACACACGGCGCACGGCCGCGCCCAGCACGCGGGTGGCGTCGAACATGCTCTTGGCGTTCCAGATGGTGAGCGGCTCGTCCTGGCCGGGTTCGACCAGTTTTTCGATTTGCAGCACTTCGCGCACTGACTGCGAGATGCTGAGGTTGCCCGCTGACAACAAGGTCATGAAACGGTCGCCCGCTTTTTCATAGACGATCATTTTGCGGAAGGTGCTGATCTGGTCCAGGCCCGCGTTGGTGCGGGAGTCGGACAAGAACACCAGTCCAGCGCGGGTTTTGACGGCAACGCAATAGGTCATGAACGGGCTCTTCAGTTTTTGGGCAGCAAGCGCTGCAAGGCATACAGGGCGTCCAGCGCTTCGCGGGGGCTCAAAGCGTCGGGGTTGATTTGGGCCAGGGCCGCCTCGATGGGGCTGGGGCCTGCCGCTTCGGTTTCGGGCGGCGCGGCAAACAGGTCCACCTGTTGGCGGCTTTCGCTGGCACCGGCTTCCAGGGCACTCAGCGCATGGCGGGCGTGGTGGAGCACCGCGGCGGGCATGCCCGCGAGCCGCGCCACCTGCACGCCATAGCTCTTGCTGGCGGGGCCGGGTTGCAGCTCATGCAAAAACACAATCGATGCGCCCGATTCTGCTGCGCTCACGTGCATGTTGACGGCCGCGGCGTGCGTGGCCGGGAACTCGGTCAGCTCGAAGTAGTGCGTGGCAAACAGGGCGAAGGCTTGCGTTTTGTTGTGCAGGTGCGTGGCGATGCCGCTGGCCAGGGCCAGGCCGTCAAAGGTCGAGGTGCCGCGCCCGATCTCGTCCATCAGCACCAGGCTGTGGGGCGTGGCGCTGTGCAAGATTTGCGCGGCTTCGGTCATCTCCAGCATGAAGGTCGATTGGGCGTTGGCCAGGTCGTCGGCCGCACCGATCCGGGTGTGGATGGCGTCGATGGGGCCGAGGCGGCAGCGGCTGGCGGGCACGTGGCTGCCGATGCTGGCCAAAAGCACGATCAATGCCACTTGGCGCATGTAGGTCGATTTACCGCCCATATTGGGGCCGGTGATGATCTGCAAGCGCTGTTTGGGGCCGAGCAGTGTGTCGTTGGCGATGAAGCTGGCACCGGACATGTGGGCCAAACGGGCTTCGACCACCGGGTGGCGACCTTGGCGAATTTCGATGCAGGGCTCCTTGGTGAATTCGGGCGCGCACCAATTGAGGGTGAGCGAGCGCTCGGTCAGTGCGCACAGCGCGTCCAGGCTGGCCATGGCCTGCGCCAATTCGGTGAGCGCCGGCACAAAAGGCTGCAGTTGGTCGAGCAGGCCATCGTAGAGCCACTTCTCGCGGGCCAAGGCGCGCTCTTGTGCCGACAGGGCTTTGTCTTCGAAGGTCTTGAGCTCGGGCGTGATGAAGCGCTCGGCGTTTTTCAGGGTCTGGCGGCGGCGGTAGTCGTCCGGCACTTTGTCGAGTTGGCCTTGCGTGACCTCGATGTAAAAGCCATGCACCTTGTTGAACTGCACGCGCAAATTGGCAATGCCGGTGCGCTCTTTTTCGCGGGTTTCCAGGTCAAGCAAAAACGCATCGCAATTGGTTTGAATGCCGCGCAACTCATCGAGCTCGGCATCCAGGCCGTCGGCGATCACGCCGCCATCGCGCACCAAGGCGGCGGGCTCTTCGAGCAGGGCCATGTGCAGCAATTCGGCGCAATACGTGGGCGGGGTCAGCCAGCGTGCCATGCCCGCCAGCAAGGTGCCAGGTTCGGGGTTCAGAGCCTGCAGTTGCGTGGACAGCGAGGCGGCACGCGCCAGGGCATGGCGCAGCGCCACCAACTCGCGTGGGCGCACCTGGCGCAGCGCGGTGCGGGCGGTGATGCGTTCCACATCGCTCGCGCCTTTGAGTTGTTCGCGCAGGCCGCTCCAAGGCCCTGCACCGCTTTCGCCGCGCAAAACGGCCTGGGCGTGCAGGCGTTGCTGCGCCATTTGCCGGTCTCGCGGCGGGCTGAGCAGCCAGCTTTTGAGCAGGCGGCTGCCCATGCCGGTCATGCAGGTGTCGAGCAGTGCGAACAGGGTGGGCGAATCGGCAGCGCTTTCCCCGCGCAGGGTTTGCGTCAGCTCCAGGTTGCGGCGGGTGCTGGCGGGCAAGTCCATGAGCGCGTCCGAGCGCTGCACCTGTACGCGCTGCACATGCGGCAGGCTGCGGCCTTGCGTGTGTTCGGCGTAAGTCAGCAGCGCGGCAGCGGCGGCATGCGCATCGGCCAGCGCATCGGCGCTCCAGGCGGCCAGCGACGCGGCTTGCAGTTGTTCGAGCAGCTTGCGCTGGCCCAGGCCCGCGTCAAACTGGAAATCGGGCCGCAGGGCCAAGGCCCAGCCGCCGCGTCCCGTGGTTTTGAGGGCGCGCAGCTTTTGCTCAAAGGTGGACGTCATGCCCGCGCTGGCCAGCAGTTCGCTGGGGCTGATGCGGTCGATCCAATCGGCCAATTCGTCTTGTGCGCATTCGGCCAGGTGCACCACGCCTTGCGTGACGCTCAGCCACGCCAGGCCGCAGCGGTTTTTAGGGGCTTGGTGCACGGCCAGCAAAATCGCTTCGCTCTTGTCGGACAGCAGCTCGGTGTCGGTCAGGGTGCCGGGGGTGACCACGCGCACCACTTTGCGCTCCACCGGGCCTTTGGCCGTGGCCACATCGCCCACTTGCTCGCAAATGGCGACCGACTCGCCCAGTTTGATCAGGCGGGCCAGATACGTCTCGACCGAATGAAAAGGCACGCCCGCCATCAGCACGGGCTGCCCTGCTGACTGGCCCCGGCGCGTCAAGGTGATGTCCAAAAGGCCTGCGGCTTTTTCAGCGTCGTCAAAAAACAGCTCGTAAAAGTCACCCATGCGGTAGAACACCAGCGTGTCTGGAAACGCGGCCTTGATGCCCAGGTACTGGGCCATCATGGGCGTGTGGGCCGAGTGGTCGGCCAGGGGCTTGGGGGCGGTGCTCATGTCGTGGGCATCAAGGGCAGTGCCGACTTGGGAAAAAGTCACCGATTTGTGGGGTGGGGTTCATGTGTCAGGTGACTTGGGCCTGAGGCCCTTTGAATCAAACAAACCATCCATCATGGATGGTGGAAACCCCAGATTTTAGAGGGAGCACAGCAGGCTTGTTTGGCAATTCTCTACAATCGGGACAACGAAACTCCCAGGGCTCCAACGGGCCCCTTGTATGGAAATAGCGATACTGATAGCCCTCATCCTGCTCAATGGTTTGTTTGCCATGTCCGAGATTGCACTGGTCACCGCCAGAAAAGCAAGGCTCCAGAAGTTGATTGATGAGGGCGACAGCGGCGCCGCAGCAGCTGTCAAATTGGGCGAAGACCCCACCCGTTTTTTGTCCACCATCCAGATCGGTATCACCTCGATCGGTGTGTTGAACGGTATCGTCGGTGAAGCCGCACTGGCAGAACCCTTGGCCCATTGGCTGGTCAGTTTGGGTGTTTCTCAGTCGTACGCCAGCTTTGGGGCCACCGCTTTGGTGGTCATCACCATCACTTATTTTTCGATTGTGGTGGGTGAATTGGTGCCCAAACGCATTGGGCAGTCCTATCCTGAAACCTTTGCGCGCCTGGTGGCCAGACCCATCCACCTTTTGGCCTTGGCCACCAAACCCTTTGTCCTGTTGTTGTCGGCCTCTACCCGCGCCTTGCTGCGCTTGATGGGCGTGAAGGAGACCAAAGGCACGCCCGTCACCGAAGAAGAAATCCATGCCATGCTGGTGGAAGGCACTTCAGCGGGGGTGATCGAGTCACACGAGCACACCATGGTGCGCAATGTGTTCCGGCTGGACGATCGCCAGATCGGCTCGCTCATGGTGCCGCGTGCCGACATCGTGTGCCTGGATGTGGACGATTCATTCGAGGACAACCTGCGCCACATTGAAGAGTCGGACCATGCCCGCTTTCCGGTGGTGCAGGGCGGTATCGAGAACATTCTGGGTGTGATCAATGCACGTCAGTGGTTGGCACGTGCGCTGAAAGACAAGTCGCAGTCGCTGCGCGAGCAAAGCCTGCAAGCGCCTTTGTATGTGCCCGAGACCATCACGGGCATGGAACTGCTGGACAACTTCCGCCTGTCCGATGTGCACATGGCTTTTGTGATCGACGAGTACGGTGAGGTGCAGGGCATCATCACCTTGCAGGATTTGATCGAGGCCATCACCGGTGAATTCCAGCCGCGCGACCCCGAGACCTCGTGGGCCGTGCAGCGCGAAGATGGCAGCTGGCTGCTCGATGGCCACATTCCAGTGCCTGAGCTCAAGGACCGTTTGGGTCTGGAAGAGGTGCCTGAGGAAGACCGGGGTCGGTACCACACACTCAGCGGCATGATCATGCTGCTGACAGGTGCCTTGCCTCGGGTGGCCGACGTTGTCGAGTGGGAGGGCTGGAAGCTCGAGATTGTGGACATGGATGGACGCGCCATTGACAAAGTCCTGGCGGTCCGTTTGCCCCCCCAAAAGGAAGAAGCCGATCAGGCTGAAAAAATCGCGCTCTGATCGCTCGGGCGCCCTCAGAAAGGGGCGTCAGATTCAGCCACTGGGTCGTCGGTCGTTTTGTCGCTGCTGAGCTTGTCCACGGCGGTGCGCACGGCGGCTTTGTCGCCTGCGCTGGCAAATTTGCTGTATTTGCCCAGGATGGTGACCAGCTGGCCATAAATGCGTGGTGCACCAGCCAGACATTCTTTTTGGTCCAAAAAGTCGGCTTCGCCCGTGAAGTTGCCGATCAGGCCACCGGCTTCGGTGACCAAGAGCGAGCCTGCAGCCACGTCCCAAGGCGACAGGCCGGTTTCAAAAAAGCCGTCGGTAAAACCCGCTGCCACATAGGCCAAGTCGAGCGCGGCAGAGCCTGGGCGGCGCAGGCCGGCGGTGCGCTGCATCACGTCGCCCATCATGCGCAGGTACTGGTTGAAGTTGTCACCCTTGCGGAAGGGAAAGCCCGTGGAAATGATGCATTCCTGCAAGCGGGTGCGCTTGCTCACGCGCAGGCGGCGGTCGTTCATGAACGCGCCACGGCCTTTGGTGGCGGTGAACAAGTCGTTGCGGGTGGGGTCGTAAATGACGGCTTGCTCGATCTTGCCGCGCACTTGCAGGGCAATGCTGACGCAATAAACAGGAAAGCCGTGGATGAAGTTGGTGGTGCCGTCCAGGGGGTCGATGATCCAGATGTGGTCAGCGGCCGGGTTACCGTGCTGGCTGCCAGACTCTTCGGCCAGGATGCCGTGGTCGGGGTAGGCGCTCAGCAGGGTGTCGATGATGACTTTTTCGCTCGCATGATCGATCTCGGTGACGAAGTCATTGACCTGTTTTTGCGAGATGCGGATCGCTTCAACGTCGAGCGCGGCGCGGTTGATGATGGCGCCAGCGGCGCGCGCAGCCTTGATGGCCACGTTGAGCATGGGGTGGAGATTGGACGACATGAATTGTGTGAAGAACTGGACAGGCCCACGCACGATCGCGCTGGCGAAAGGCGCATTTTCTCATGAAAAGTGGGAGTGTTCCTGATTTTGATGCCACCCTGTGGGAGGGCCTGTCCGGCGCAGGACATCGGTGCATGGACAATCGGGGCATGCAAACGCGATTCATCTTGATTGAAACCAGCCATGCAGGCAATGTGGGCGCTGCCGCCCGTGCCCTGAAAGTCATGGGTTTTGACGACCTGGTGCTGGTGGCGCCGCGCTGGCCCAATGTGCTGCGCAAAGAAGAAACCATCCAGCGCGCCAGTGGGGCCAACGATGTGCTGGCCAAGGCGCGGGTGGTGGACACGCTGGACGAGGCGCTGGACGGCGTCACGCATTTGTGTGCCACGGCCATGACGCCTCGTGACTTTGGCCCGCCCACCCGTTCGCCACGCGAGCATTTTGCCGAGCTGACAAAGCCCGGCGCGCCTGAGCAGTGCGTGGCGTTTTTGTTCGGCTCAGAGCGATTTGGCATGAAGAACGAAGACGTTTACCGCTGCCATGTGGCGCTGTCGATTCCGACCAACCCACAATTTGGCTCTTTGAACCTGGGCTCGGCCATTCAGGTGGTGGCCTACGATTGGCGCGCGGCTTTGGGTGGCTTTCCGGTGCAAGACGCGGTGCCCCCCACTGACAAGGCCGATGCGCAACAAGTGGCGGGCATGCTCACCCATTGGGAGCAGGCACTCACGGACATTGGCTTTCTGGACCCGGCGGCACCCAAAAAACTCATGCCCCGTTTAAACCAGCTGTTCAACCGGGCTGACCTCAGTCCTGAAGAAATCCACATCCTGCGCGGGGTGGCCAAGGCCATGATCCAAGGGGCGGGCGCAAACAAGCAAGTCAAGCGATAGACTCGGGGCCTATGTTTTCTCGCCTTCGCTCCGACATCCAATGCATCCTTGACCGGGACCCAGCTGCCCGCACCGCTTGGGAGGTGCTGACCTGTTACCCCGGCTTGCACGCTTTGGTGCTGCACCGCAGGGCCCACTGGTGCTGGAACCACGGCTTCAAGTGGCTGGGGCGTTTCATCTCGCATGTGTCGCGCGGCTTGACGGGCATCGAGATTCATCCGGGCGCCAAGATTGGTGAGCGGGTGTTTTTTGACCACGCCATGGGCGTGGTGGTGGGGGAGACCGCTGAAATTGGCGACGGCTGCACCATTTACCAGGGCGTGACCTTGGGCGGCACCTCGCTGTACAAAGGTGCCAAACGCCACCCGACATTGGGCAAAGATGTGGTGGTGAGCGCCGGGGCCAAGGTGCTGGGCGGCTTCGAGGTGGGCGATGGGGCCAAGATCGGCAGCAATGCGGTGGTCATCAAGCCTGTGCCTGCCGGGGCCACGGCCGTGGGCATTCCGGCGCGCATCATCCCGTCCAAGGCGGGAGAGAGCGCCGATGTGTCGGGCACCGAGCGCAAGTTCTCGGCCTATGGCATCACACAAGACGATGACCCGGTCAGTCAGGCCTTGCGTGGTTTGATCGACAACGCGTCGGGGCAGGAGCAACAAATCTCCATGATCTGGAAAGCGCTGGAGCAGCTGTGTGCACAGCAACATGTGCAGATGCCCGAGGGCGGCGCAAACCGCGAGAGTTTTGAAGCCGACAAGCTCAATCAGCTGGTGGGCAAGTGAGCCTCAGGGCCCATTGGCCTATTGGCTGGAGGCTTTGAGTTCGCGCCAGCGTTTGTCCAGGCTGCTGTAACGGGCCAGTGCCTCGGGGTCTTGGCCACTTTGGTGTTGGGCCAAAGCCTCATTCTTGAGTTGTTGCAAGTGGTCGATCATCAACATGCTCACCAGTCTGCGCAATTCTTGCCGCGCCTCTTGCGGGTCAGGTGGGGTGGCGTTTTCGCTGCCCACCACATGGTGGATCCTGTCCTGGGCCACCCAACGCCGGGCATCTTCTGCAAAGGGTTGGGCTTGCATCCGCTCGTTCAATGTGGACCAGCCCAGTGCCCCTTGTTCGTGGAATTCCGATTCGAGCCAGGCCAACACGGGGCCATGGGGCGCAGGCAGTGCGCACAGCATGGCATGGTCTTCACCGGTCAATGATTCCCACAAGGCCATGTTGCCCAGCAGCAGACGGGCGGCGTGGTCGGCGCGGCTGGCGGGTACGGTGCGCGGGCCGGTGTAAACGGGTGCGGGCTCACGTTGGAAGCGGTTGTTGCCCCACTTGCTGTTGGGGGTCCAGTTGGGGTTCTTGCGAGGCCAGGCAGGCGCCCCTGCGACGCTGTAGCCGCTGGGTGCATAAGTGCTGTCGCTCGACCAGGCCGAGGCCTCGCCGAAGTGAGGGTCGAATGCGCGTGGCTCGTCAGCGCTGGCCCCCTGGCCGAGTGCGGCGTGGGCGGATGGCGGGGAGGGGGCCGTTGCAGCTGACGGGCTGCGGGGGGCAAAGCGTTGGTCACTGGCGGCTTGTTGGCCCCAGAGTTTTTCAAGACCTGCGCTCTCCAGCTCGATGAGTTGCGCGAGCTCCGACAACAATTGTTGCTTGAGCGCACCGTCAGGTAGCAGTTGCCACAGTGGGCGGGCTTGGCTGGACAAGCGGGCGCGGCCTTCGGCGGTTTGCAGGTCGCAGTCGGCGCTGGCCGCTTCGATCAAAAAGCGCGACAAGGGCATGGCTTGTTTGATCTGCTCGGCAAAAGCCTCCTGGCCAAACTCGCGCACATAGCTGTCGGGGTCGTGCTCGGCGGGCAAGAACAAAAACTTGATGCTGCGCACATCGGTGGCATAGGGCAAGGCGCCGTCCAGCGCCTTGCGGGCGGCGCGTCGGCCTGCGCTGTCGCCATCAAAACTGAAGACCACCGAGTCGGTGAAGCGAAACAGCTTTTGCACATGCTCGGGTGTGCAGGCCGTGCCCAGCGTAGCCACCGCGTTGGCAAAGCCGAGTTGCGCCAAGGCAACCACGTCCATGTAGCCTTCGGTGACCAGCACGTAGCCTGCGCTGTGCAGGGCTTCGCGCGCTTCATACAGGCCATACAGTTCGCGGCCTTTGTGGAACACCGGGGTTTCGGGCGAGTTCAAATACTTGGGGGTGCCGCTGCCAATCACCCGACCACCAAAGCCGATGCACTCCCCCTTGATGTTGCGGATCGGGAACATGATGCGGTCGCGAAAGCGGTCGTAGCGCTTGTCATCTTCTTCATTGACGATGACCAAGCCCGACTCGGCCAACAATGGGTCGTCGTATTTGGGGAAGATGCTGGCCAAGCTTCGCCAGCCTTCGGGTGCGTAGCCCAGGCCAAAGCGCTTGGCAATTTGACCCGACAAGCCTCGGCCCTTGAGGTAGTCGATGGCGCGGGGGGTGATCTTGAGCTGGTCGCGGTAGGCGTCACCGGCTTTTTCGAGCACATCGCTCAGGCTGTCTTGTTTGGCTTTGGCAGCGGCGGCGCGTGCGCGGTCTTCGGGGGATTGTTGTTCTTCGGGCACCACCATGCCGGTTTGCTGGGCCAGGTCTTTCACCGCTTCGATGAAGGTCATGCCCGCGTGCTCCATCAAGAAGCCGATGGCGTTGCCGTTTTTGCCGCAGCCAAAGCAATGGAAAAACTGCTTGGTGGGGCTGACGCTGAAGCTGGGGGATTTCTCACCGTGAAAAGGGCACAGGCCCATGAAGTTGGCGCCGCCTTTCTTGAGTTGCACGTACTTGCCCACGATGTCGACCACATCGACGCGGGACAGCAACTCCTGGATGAAAGACTGGGGGATGGCCATCGGGGTATTTTCACCCATAAGGGCGTTTGATTTCGCCCGTGTTTCGGGGCAAACCAGCATGGATTTCAGCGCCGGGTCAGGCAAACTGTTCAACATCTGACCGTCAGCCGCAACAGGACCTCTTCATGACCGATACCAAAGTCAGCATCTTCGACCAGGATTTGCCCCAGACCCCCGCCAACCACGCCCCCATCTCGCCCCTGAGCTTCATTGAGCGCACCGCCGAGGTGTATCCGACCCGCCTGGCCATCGTGCATGGCAATTTGCGTCAGGATTGGGCCAGCACCTACCGCCGCTGCCGCCAGCTGGCCAGTGCCCTCACGCAGGCAGGCATTGGCAAGAACGACACGGTGGCGGTGATGCTGCCCAACACGCCGCCCATGGTGGAGGCGCACTTTGGCATTCCGATGGCGGGTGCGGTGCTCAATGCGCTGAACACCCGCCTGGACCCGGAGACGGTGGCCTTCATGCTGGACCACGGCGAAGCCAAGGCCGTGATCGTGGACCCGGAGTTCGCGGCGGTGATGAAAAAAGCCCTGGCCCTGCGCCAGTCCACGCGGCCCTTGTTGGTGATCGACGTGCAGGACGCGCTCTACACCGGGGCCACCGAGCCGCTGGGAAGCGTCACCTACGAGGCTTTTGTGGCCCGTGGCGACGCCGACTTTGCGTGGAGCTTGCCGGGTGACGAGTGGGATGCGATTGCGCTGAACTACACCAGCGGCACCACCGGCAACCCCAAGGGCGTGGTGTACCACCACCGGGGCGCAGCCACCAATGCGATCTCGAACATTCTGGAATGGGACATGCCCAAGCACGCGGCCTATTTGTGGACGCTGCCCATGTTCCATTGCAACGGCTGGTGTTTTCCGTGGACGGTGGCCGCGCGTGCAGGCGTGAACGTGTGTTTGCGCCGGGTGGACGCGCAGGCGATTTTTGACGCCATGCGCGACCATGGTGTCACGCATTACTGCGGCGCGCCCATCGTGCACGGTTTGCTGGTGAACGCTCCGGCCGCCATGAAAGCCGGTGTGCCCTCAGGCATCAAGGCCATGGTGGCAGGTGCGGCGCCACCCGCATCGATGATCGAAGGCATGGAGCAAATGGGCTTTGATTTGACCCATGTGTATGGCCTGACCGAGGTCTATGGCCCCGCCACCGTGTGCCCCAAGCACCCCGAGTGGGATGCGCTGGACATTGGCGAGCGGGCTCGGCTGAATGCCCGTCAGGGCGTGCGCTACCACCTGGAGCGCGATGTGCGCGTGCTCAACCCCGAAACCATGCAGCCTGTGCCGCAAGACGGTGAAACCATGGGCGAGATCATGTTCAAGGGCAACATCGCCATGAAGGGGTACCTGAAGAACCCCAAAGCCACGCAAGAGGCGTTTGCGGGTGGCTGGTTCCACAGCGGTGACCTGGCGGTGCAGTACCCGGACGGCTACATCAAGATCAAGGACCGCAGCAAGGACATCATCATCTCGGGCGGCGAGAACATCTCGTCCATCGAAGTGGAAGATGTGTTGTACCGTCACCCCGATGTGCTGGCTGCGGCCGTGGTGGCCAAACCCGATGCGCGTTGGGGCGAGACGCCTTGTGCTTTTGTGGAACTCAAAGCGGGGGCACAAACCACGCCTGAGCAAATCGTGGCGCACTGCAAGCAACACCTGGCGGGTTTCAAGGTGCCACGCGCGGTGGTGTTTGGCGAGTTGCCCAAGACCAGCACGGGCAAGATTCAGAAGTTCGAGCTGCGCAAGCAGGCGGGCTCGGCGGCTGCGATTGACGTTTGAAGAGCGGCTTCAGGCGATGTCGAAAGCGTGCGTGCCAAAGTGGCCCGCACGCCGGTCGGCAAAGTAGTGCTCCAGCGTTTCCTTGACGGTGCGAAAGGCCAGCTCTTCCCAAGGGATCTCGGCTTCCGTGAACAGGCGCGCTTCCATGGTTTCGTGGCCGGGGTCGAACACATCGCTGGTCAGGCGCGCGCGGTAGTACAAATGCACCTGGCCGACGCGGGGCACGCTCATCACGGTGAGCAGGTCTTCCATGATGAACTGCGCACCCGCTTCTTCGGTGGTCTCGCGGGCTGCGCCCTCTGAGGTGGATTCGCCCAACTCCATGAAGCCTGCAGGCAGCGTCCACTTGCCTTTGCGCGGCTCGATGTTGCGCTTGCACAGCAACACCTGATCGCCCCAGTGCGGCACGGTGCCCACCACGTTCAGGGGGTTTTCGTAATGCACCGTGTGGCATGCGGTGCAGATGGCGCGCTCGCGGGTATCGCCATCGTCGGGAAGGCGGCGTGCCACCGGGGCACCGCATTGGCGGCAATGGCGAATGGTGCGGTCAAACATCATGGGTCAGATGGAGGGGCGGGGTGTTGGACAGGGTTCAAAGCCAGAGTCTAACCAGTTCCCCATGAAAAAAGCCTCCGGGCTGGCGTCACCCGGAGGCTAGTTTGCTCGGTGTGGCCTGTCAGGTCAGGTACTGGATCAGGAAGAGCGAGATGCCAGGGAAGAACAGCAGCAGCAAGGTGCGCACTGTGTCGCTGATCAGGAAGGGCATGACGCCTTTGTAACTCTCGGTCAATGGCACATCTTTGGCCATGCCATTGACCACATAGACATTCAGGCCCACAGGGGGGGCCAGCATGCCAAAACCGACCGTCATCAGGACCATGATGCCGAACCAGATGGCGGTGTGTTCGGGGGTCATGCCGAAGTCCAGCTTCATGATGATCGGAAAGAAGATCGGGATGGTCAGCAGCAGCATGGACAGTTCATCCATCACCGCGCCCAGCACCACATAAAGCATCAGAATACCGGCCACCACCAGCAAGGGTGCCAGATTCATGCCCACGACCAATTCGGCCAGCTGGGTAGGCACTTGTGTTCGGGCCAGGGCGGCGTTCATGACATCGGCCCCCATGAAGATCATGAAGATCATCGCGGAGCTGATCGCAGTGGCGTGGAAGCAATGCAGGAATTTGTCCCAGTTCAGCTCACGCTTGAGCAGGGCTGCCAAAAAGGTGGATGCCGCGCCCACTGCAGCACCTTCGGTCGGGGTGAAGAAGCCCGCGTAGATGCCACCAAAGACCAAGAAGAAAATGCCAGCAATCGGCAAAATGCCTTGGAGTGCTTGGAAAGTGAGTTTTTCGCGGTCTTCCTGCTCAGGGGCCTGACCCGGCACAAGGCGCACATAAATGGCGATGGCGATCATGTAACCAAACATGGCAATGAGGCCTGGCATCATGGCCGCGGCAAACAGCTTGGCGATGTTCTGTTCGGTCATGATGGCGTAAATGACCAGCGGCACCGAAGGCGGAATCAGAATGCCCAAGGTGCCACCCGCTGCCAAAGTGCCTGTGGACAAACGACCCGAATAGCCATGGCGTTTCATCTCCGGCAGCGCCACGCCCGTGATGGTCGCAGCAGTGGCCACGGAGGAGCCACAAATGGCGCCAAAGGCTCCGCAAGCGAGCACGGCACCCATGGCCAGGCCGCCCTTGAATCGGCCCATCACGGCTGCGGCAAATTGGAACAAGGCCTTGCTGATGCCGCCTTGTGTAGCAAAGTGCCCCATCAAGATGAAAAGCGGAATGACCGACAGGTCGTAATTGGCGAGTCGGGCAAAAGCCAGGTTGTTGAGAAAGTTCAAATAGGTGGGAAAACCCGTTTGCAGGATGAATCCGCATGTGCCTGCCAGGAACATCGCGCCCGCGATGGGCACGCGGACCACCATCAGCAGCAGCATGATTCCGAAAATCATCAATGCCAGAGTGATCGGGGTCATGGTGCCACCTTGTTGTCGTCAAATGTGGAGATCACTTGCATGGCAGCGATCATCGCTGTGATGCCAAACGGAATGCACATGCTGGTCAAAACAATCCAGTCGGGAAATTCCAGCAGCATGGAGGCGCCCATGGTTTCCTTGGCTTTGATGGCTGCAACACCGCAACGCCATGAAAGCAGGGCAAAAATCACCATCATCACCAGGTCACCCAGTCGGTCCAGTTTGAAGTTGAACTGCCTGCTGCACTTGGCCGTGAAAAAGTCCACGATGATGTGCTCGCGCTTGAGCTGGCACAGCGGCATGAACAGGGCAATGGCCGCGCCGGCACCCACGCCGGTCAATTCAAAGTCGCCAATCAGGGCCGAGTCAAAAAAATTGCGACCGATCAGGCTGTAGCAGGTCATCAGCATCAGTCCGATCATGATCACCCCGCCCAATATGCTGCACAGACGGGCAATCCGCTCCAGTGGATTCAAGAACATCATGGTGGTTGAGGGGTGTCAATGAGAATGGGATGGGCGCGGGACAGTCCTGTGGCTGAGGGCATCGGGGTGCAGCACGACTGTAAAAAAACCTGAGCAGACCGCAAGGACTGCTCAGGTTGATGTCGTCAAGTGTTTACTTGGTGTATTGCTTGATCAGGTCTTGCGCATCCTTGAGCAAAGCCGCGCCGTTCAGGCCGCGTTTGTTCATCGCTTGGACCCATTCGTCGTCCTGCTCGTCGGTGGCCTTCTTCCAACGCGCCAACTCAGCAGGCGGGATCACGGAGATGGTCTGTGTTTTGGTTTCTTCAAACACTTTGCGGCCTGGCACATCGTTGCCAGCTTGTGTGGCACCCAAGAAGGCCGACAACTCACGACCAGAGTTCTTGTCGATCACCGCCTTCAAGTCAGGCGGCAGTGAGTCGTACTTGGCTTTGTTCATGGGCATGACAAACACAGTGGTGTACAAGGCCGGGTAGCTCTTGTCGGTTTCTGCGCTGAACTTGGTCAACTCGTGAACCTTCAGGCCAGGCGCCACTTCGTAAGGAATCACAGCGCCGTCGATCACGCCTTTGGACAAGGCTTCAGGCACTTGGGGAACGGGCATGCCCACGGGCGTAGCGCCCAACTTGGCCAACATTCGGGTGACGTTGGCGGTAGGCGCGCGCAACTTCAAACCCTTGAAGTCTTCCATTTTGGTGACTTGTTTGTCCTTGGTGAAAATCACGCCAGGGCCGTGCACATGAACGGCCAAAAGCTTGACATCCTTGTGCTCATCCATGGCGTGCTTTTGCACAAAGTCCCAAGCGGCACGGCTGGTCGCCGCTGCGTTGGTCATGGTGAAAGGCAACTCAAACACCTGTGTTTTGGGGAAGCGACCTGCCGATGAACCGGCCACGTGCCAAACCACATCGGCCACGCCATCCTTGGCCTGGTCATAAAGCTGCGGTGGGGTGCCGCCCAGTTGCATGGCGGGGTAGATTTCGCACTTGAGGCGGTCCTTGGAGTCGCGTGCGATGTTTCTGCACCAGTCGCCCAGCATGGTGGTGTGCTGGATGGACTGAGGTCCCAAAAAGTGATGCACTTTGAGTGTGATGGTTTGGGCATTGACGCCAAAACCGACGGCCATCAGGCCTGCGGCCAAAGCCGTGTGTTGTAGAAATTTATTCATGGGCTTGTCTCCTGGTGGGTGGTGGGGTCATGCAATGATAAGCCAACCATGCGGTCGGTTAATGACTCTGAATATGAATTATGTTGCAAGTTTTGGGCGGTTAAATCAGGGTAAACGCTATATTTTGATGGTTTTAAGCATTTTTATTCATCAACCGATCCGGACATCGAGTCGGCCCAAGCCAGCAACCTGTCCAGACAGCACATCGCCTTGGACCACGGCGGCCACACCCTCCGGGGTGCCCGTGAAAATCAGGTCACCGGGCTGCAGTTCCCAGGCGGCCGACAGGTGCTCTATGGTTTCGGCCACACTCCAGATCAGTTTGGCCACATTGCTGCGCTGGCGATCGGCCCCGTTGACTTGCAGGCCGATCTCGGCCTTGTTCACGTCGCCGGCTTGCGCTTTCGGGGTGATGGGGCCGATGGGGGCCGAATGGTCAAAGGCCTTGCCGATGCACCAGGGGCGGCCTTGTTTTTTCATGTCGTTTTGCAAATCGCGGCGTGTCATGTCCAGGCCCACGGCGTAGCCGTAAATGTGCTTGTCCGCATCCGCCGCCTGGATGTTTTTGCCACCTTGGCCAATCGCCACCACCAGTTCGATCTCGTGGTGCAGGTTGTGCGTCAGGCTGGGGTAGGGCATGGTGCCGGTCTGACCGGCTTCAACCACCACCAGGCTGTCGGCAGGCTTCAAAAAGAAAAAGGGCGGCTCACGACCGGTAAAACCCATCTCTTTGGCGTGCTCTTCGTAGTTGCGGCCGACGCAGTAAATGCGGTGAACAGGAAATGTTTCTGTTTTTCCCAAGACGGGAACCGACACGATCGGTGTGGGTGAAAATAGATAACTCATGGGGTCTTGTCTCCGAATATGAAAACCAGATGTTAATCCCAAGCGCCAGTGCCCCTGAGCCAAAACAAACGCCGCTGTCACCCATGCACATGACCAAGAGCATCGACCTGCAAGTCACACCAGGACACCTGATTCGCCGTGCCCAGCAAATCGCGGTGGCTGTTTTTGCCGAGCAGCTGGCCAGCGCCGACATCACCCCTGTTCAATTTGCCATCCTCAATGCCTTGCTCGAGAGTCCGGGCATTGATCAGGTGAGTTTGGCCAAGCGGGTGGCCTTCGACCCCGCCACTTCAGGTTCGGTGATTGGTCGCCTGGAGGCCAAGGGCTGGGTGATGAGACAGGCCGATCCGGCTGACCGCAGACGCAAACTGCTGGTGGTGACCCCAGCCGGTGTGCAGGCACTGGCCGCTATTCAGTCCGATGTGGCCCAGGTGCAAGAGAAAATCTTGTCTCCCTTGACGGCCGCAGAGCAAAAGCAATTTGTTCAACTGCTGGCGCGTCTGGTGCAGGGGCACCAAGCGGGCTGATCCAGCCCTCAGTTCGAGGCGTATGTCAGCTCAAAGTGCTCGACGTGTGGGGGCGCTGCAAAGAAGGGGCCCACAATCGCCCGCCATTCGGTGAACAAAGTCGATTGGCGAAAACCCACGGTGTGGTCTTCCAATGTGTCCCAGAAAATCTGCAGCACAAAGCGCTCGGGGGTTTCGATGCAGCGGTTGACTTTTGCACCGCGAAAGCCTTTGGCCTTGCTGGCCACGGTGTTGAGCCCGTGTTCAATGGCTTTTTCAAAGGCCGCCTGCTGTCCAGGCTGGATGCGGATGTCGGCGAGTTCAAGGATCATGGTGGCCACCTCGGTAAAAACCAAACCATACAACAATTCCATGGCAACAGGCCTTGAAACAAGACGTGAATTGTCATTGTTTTGACTTGTGAGGGTCACACAATCACGCGATGCAAATCTGCAGCGACATCCTCATCGACCTTTACCGACAAGCAGCCCACCGGGTTCACACAGGTGAGCGCATCACCCATTTGGCCCACGCATGGCAGTGCGGCCGGTTGGCAGAAAAGTCTGGTGCCAGTCTGTCATTGCAGCTGGCCAGCTGGCTGCACGATGTGGGGCATTTGCATGTGCAGTCTCTCAAGCCAAGCAGCGATTGGCACCCCATTGACCATGCCAGCCTGGGCGCACAGATGCTCAAGCCCTTGTTTGGTCGGGCCGTCTCGGAGCCGGTGCGCTTGCACGTGATGGCCAAGCGCTATCTGGTCACCACACGCGAAAACTATGCGCGGAAATTGTCAGCAGACGCCTTGCAAAGTCTGGCGCGTCAAGGCGGTCACTTGAGCGAAGAGGAATGCGCAGAGTTTGAATGCCATGAATTCTTTGCCGACGCCATCAAATTGCGGGTGTGGGATGACCTGGGCAAAAAAGAGGGTTGGTTTGAAGTGGCCCCGCATGATGCCTTTGACGACCTGCGTGCCCTGATAGTGTCTGTGTCCAGCTCTTGCGTCACATGATTTTCATGCATTCGACACGGTCTTGACATGTTGGCCGATCACCATGGCTTCATTGATGAAAAGGAGCATCGGCCATGAAAGAAATCCCCAACCCCACGTTTGACCTTTCACCGATTCAATTGCCCAGGGGGTCACTTCATCCAGGGGCCACTCAAAACCAAATTGACGGCTTGCCTCGCCGCGTGCAAAGCACCATTCAAGTCAGCTGGGCGAAGCATCAGGACGAAGTTCGCGAAGCGCAACGACTGAGGTACACCGTTTTTGCCAATGAGTTGGGTGCGCGTTTGCCCAAAACCATCGCAGGGCACGACATCGACCTGTTTGACGACTACTGTGAACACCTGTTGGTGCGTGATGCCAACTCTGGCCAAGTGATCGGCACCTACCGGGTGCTGACGCCTGTGCAGGCCCAGCGCGTGGGCAGCACTTACAGCGACACCGAGTTTGACCTGACCCGCTTGCGCGCCATGCGCAACCGCATGGTGGAGTTGGGGCGCAGCTGTGTGCACATCGATCACCGGCACGGCGGCGTGATCATGGCCTTGTGGGGTGCATTGTTTGAATTCATGAACCGCAACCGCCTGGACACCATGATTGGCTGCGCCAGCATTCCCATGCTGCACAACGGCATGGTGTCGGGCGATGTGGCCGCCAGCATATGGCACCAGTTGCGCCAATCCCACTTGGCCGACATCCAATACCACGTGCGACCCCGGCTGGCTTTGCCGGTGGACCAACTGGAGCAACACCTGCCGGTGGAGCCACCCGCCTTGATCAAAGGCTACTTGAGACTGGGTGCCAAGGTTTTGGGTGCGCCGGCATGGGACCCTGACTTCAACACCGCCGATTTGCCCATGATGATGCGCACGGTTGATTTGCCAGCACGCTACAAAAAACACTTTTCATCCGGTGGCCAATGACATGGCCGACAAGGGGTTTGTGCAAAGCGCGATTTGTCATCAAACTGACACGATGAATTTTTAGAATCGTCGAAGATTCAAAAACAACATGGCCACGCACTCCAAACCCTCTTTGACGGAAATGACGGCCCAAGACCTGCTCGACCGTGACTTGAGCATTCTGGCTTTCAACGAGCGTGTGCTCGATTGGGCGCATCGCCCGGATGTCCCCGTCCTTGAACGGCTGCGTTACCTGTGCATTGTGTCTTCCAATGTGGATGAATTTTTTGAAGTCAGGGCCGAGCCGCATGTCATGGCCTGTCTGCAAGACATCACCTCGGGTGCTTACAACGCCAAAAGCCTTCAAGACATCGCGGACAGAACCAACGCCATGGTGGCGCGGCAATACGCCCTTTACAACGATGATTTGTTGCCCGCGCTTGAGCGCAAGGGTTACCGCATCCTCTCCCACGGTGAACGCAATGCAGAGCAGCGCCAATGGGTTCGCAGCTACTTTCACCGGGAGGTGCAGCCCTTGCTGGTCCCCGTCGGTTTGGATCCGGCGCATCCTTTCCCGCAAGTGGCCAACAAGTCGCTCAATTTCATTGTTCAGCTCTCAGGCAAAGATGCTTTTGGTCGCTCCAATGAGATCGCCATTGTCAAAGTTCCCCGCGTGCTGTCGCGCCTGATTCCGCTGCCGCCCCGTGTTTGTGGTGGCAGTACGGCCTATGTCCTGCTGTCCAGCGTCATCCGGGCCCATTTGTCAGAGCTTTTTCCGGGGCGCGTGGTGGGGCAGTTTTCGCAGTTCAGGGTGACCCGGCATTCCGACCTGGCCGTGGACGAAGACGAAATCGCCAACCTGCGCATGGCTTTGCGCCAAGGCTTGCAGCACCGGCACTATGGTCAAGCCGTTCGGCTCGAAGTGTCGGCCAATTGCGCTCCGCGCTTGTCAGAGTTCTTGCGCAAAGAATTCCGTTTGCCCGAAGCTTCGGTCTTTCGGGTCAACGGGCCTGTCAATCTGGTGCGCTTGATGCAGCTGATCGACCTGATCAATGCCCCCGATTTGCTGTTTCCGCCTTACCAAGCCAGCTTTCCGGCGCAACTGCCACAGCAAGGTTCGATTTTCGGACGGCTCAAACAAGGGGATGTGCTCATCCATCAACCCTTTGAGAGCTTTGACGGGGTGTTGGCCTTTTTGAAAGAGGCCGTCATGGATCCCCATGTGCTGGCCATCAAGCAGACCATTTACCGTGCAGGCAGTGACACCACCATGATGGACTTGCTGCGGGAGGCCGTGCGCAGGGGCAAGGAAGTGACGGCAGTGGTCGAACTCAAGGCCCGCTTTGACGAAGAGGCCAACATCAACTGGGCCGAACAACTCGAGTCGATTGGCGCCCAGGTGGTCTATGGGATCGTGGGCCTCAAAACCCATGCCAAGATGCTGTTGGTCACGCGCAGGGAAGGGCGCCTGTTGCGCCGCTACGGCCACCTCTCAACAGGCAATTACAACCGCCGTACAGCCGCGCTGTACACCGACATCAGCTGCTTGACGGCCGATGCGGACATCACCTCCGACATGGACCAGCTCTTTGGCCATTTGGCCAGCCAAAGTGATCTCCCCAAGATGAAACGCTTGCTGGTCGCGCCTTTCCAGCTGCATGCGAGCATGATGGCCCGCATTCAAGCCGTTGGGCAAGCGGCTGCGCGTGGCCAGTTCGCGCGCATTGTCATCAAGATGAACGCCCTGACCGATGTGCCGCTCATCGAAGCCCTGTTGCAGGCGGGTCGGCAAGGCGCCAAGATTGATTTGATCGTGCGCGGTGCCTGCATGTTGCCAGCGGGTGTGGCGGGTGTGAGTGAAAACATCCGTGTGCGCTCCGTCATTGGGCGATTCCTAGAGCACTCCCGGGTGTTTTACTTTTGCGCCGACCAGGACGAGTCATTGTTTCTCTCCAGTGCCGACTGGATGAGCCGCAACATGATGCGCAGGATCGAATTGGCCTGGCCCGTGCTGGACCCGGTGCTGCGCCAACGCATCATCGATGAATGCCTGATTGCCTATTTGCACGACGGTCGCGATGCCTGGGACTTGTCGTCCGATGGTCAGTACCACAGGGTGGGACTGATCAAGCCCGGGGCCAGTGCGCAACAGGCCTTGATGCAGCGCTACAGTGGCCGTTCACAAGAAAGGTGAACACCCATGGACCTGATTGTGTGGCGACATGCCGAAGCCCATGAGGCGCAGCCGCTTGAAGATGACATGCTCAGGGCATTGACCCCCCGTGGTCGCAAACAAGCTGAACGGATGGCCGTTTGGCTGGAGTCACAACTGCCGCAAGGCACCAGGATTTTGAGCAGTCCAGCGGTGAGAGCCGAAGAAACGGTTCAAGCCCTCAAGCGCAAGTACAAAGTGCGTGACGCCTTGTCGCCAGGCGCTTCGGTGCAGGATATTTTGGAAACATCAGGTTGGCCCGATGCCAAATACCCCGTGCTGCTGGTGGGCCACCAACCGGCATTGGGCGCTGTGGTGGCGCACTTGCTGGGCATGCCGACTGAGGCCTGCGCCATCCGCAAAGGCGCGGTGTGGTGGTTGCGCCAACGCCAGCGAGAGGGGCAAGGGCAAACGGTCTTGATGTCGGTGACCTGCCCCGAAAAGCTCTGAAAGCCGTCAGTCTTTGGCGGGTCTTCCGGTCTTAATGGTGGGCACCGCGCCCAGTGCCTTTTTGAAACTCGCATCGGTCATGGCGCTCAGGGCCCGCAAGCCGGCACGGATCAATTCACTCTTTTTGACTTCGATGCCCAAAGCCATGGCGCGCTTTTTCATGTCTGCAATTTGCAGCAACTCGGTTTTGGGCAAGGTGAAACTGTCGCGCACCACCTTGACCTTTTTCTCTTTGGCAGGCTTGACCGCACTGGGGGCGGCCGGGCTGGCTTTGGCGGGTGCAGGGGCCTTTTTGGGGGCGGTTGTAGCGGGTTTGGGGCGGGCTGGCCGAGTGGCTTTGGCGGCAACTTTGGGTTGAACTGCGGTCTGTTTCATGGTCATGGATTCCTGAAAATAACGGTGCATACAGTTTATACCGTTGAATTTCAGGACACAAGCCCGCGCAAGCTGGCCGTGATTTGATCAGTCCATATGAACGGTGAGTGACCAATCGGTTTTTTGCCAGGCGTTTTTTTCTTCGCGCAACAGGTGGGCAGATTGCGGCCACAACTCGGCCCATGCGCTGGCCATGTGCAGCTGGGTGGTGCGGCGTTCGGTGTCGCACTCCAATCGCAAACCTGACAGGTCGGGATCGCGCCTGGCGTGGCAAAGAATGACGGCCAGGCGCAAGGCCATCAGCTGTTGCACAAAGGAGATGTCCTCGAGTTGTGTTTCGAGTTTTCGCAATTTGCCCCGGTGGCCCAGTACCAACTGACTCAGGCGATGCAACTCATCGAGGGTAAAGCCCGGCAGATCGGTGTTGTCCAGAATGTAAGCGCCATGCTTGTGGTAATCGCTGTGCGAAATGCGCATGCCGGCTTCATGCACTTGGCAAGCCCAATGCAACTTTTTGAACAGGCGCTGCTGTTCGCTGTCGGCTTCTGATGGGCGTGAGTTGATCAAAGACGCCATGACGCTTTGCGCGGTTTGGCTCACCCGGTCGGCTTGCAATTTGTCCACACCAAATCGCTGCGCCAAAGAATCCACCATCGAAGAGCGCATGTCCTGTGGGCCTTCCCGGTCGATCAGGTCATACAAAGTGCCATGCCGCAGTGCACCTTGAGCGGCATGCATTTCATCGATCTGCAGCAAATCAAAAACGGCCAGCAACACTGCCAAGCCGCCTCCGATGACGGGCCTGCGGTCTTCTTTGATGCCTTCCAGGCGCAAGTTGTCGAACTTTTGGGCTTTGAGCAGGCGTTCCTTGAGCCAGGCCAAGCTCTCGCGAGTGATGCAGCCTTCAGGCCAGCCCGCAGCGTTCAGCACGTCGGCAACGGCGCCGACTGTTCCGGAAGAGCCGTAGCAGCGCTGCCATTGGTCTGGACTGAACAAACTGGAGGCCTCGTCCAAAACGGCTTTGGCGGCAATTTCGGCCGCTTTGAAGGCAGGTGCAGTCCATTGCCCGTCTGGAAAATATTTCATGGACCAGCCCACACTGCCCACACGGTAGGACTCCATGACCTGGGCAGTTTCGTGCTGCCCCAAAATGATCTCGGTCGAGCGTCCGCCAATGTCCACCACCAAACGCCGCTCGTTCGACTGGGGCAACAGGTGCGAGACCCCTGAATAAATCAAGCGTGCTTCTTCGCGCCCCGCAATCACCTCGATGGGAAAGCCCAAGATTTGTTTGGCTTTGCCAAGGAACACATCCCGGTTGCGGGCTTCGCGCAGGGTTTGTGTGGCCACTGCGCGCACCTGGCTGGGTTTGAAGCCGGCAATGCGTTCGCCAAAGCGGGCCAGACAATCCCAACCGCGCTCCATGGCCTCCTGCGTCAGGTTTCGGTCGGCATCCAGACCGTTGCCTTGGCGCACGGTTTCCTTGATGTACTCGACGCGGCGCATTTGCCCCGAATCCATTTGCCCAATTTCTAAGCGAAAGCTGTTGGAGCCCAGATCAATGGCCGCGTAGAGGGAACGTGTTTGCATGGAGAAAAGCTATCGCAGGGAAACAAGATGCAGATTATGTGACGGGAAAAAGAAGAATTCGTGACGGTAGCCCTCGGCTTCAAAGATCTCAGCATGGACCCGCTTCGCAGGCGACATTGAGCATGTCCCCACAAGGCAGGCCTTGGCAGCAATGCGCCGTCAAAAAGTCCATCAGGCTTTGCATGGCGTTCATGTCCGCGCGGTAGCGTAAAAACCGGCCCTCGCGCTCCACGCTGACCAAGGCAGCGTGGTGCAGTTCTTTGAGGTGGAAAGACAAAGTGTTGGCCGGGACATCCAGGGCCTGGGACAGTTGTCCAGGTTGAATGCCCACCGGCCCGGCGCCCACTATGGCCCGAAACACCCTCAAGCGAGAAGTTTGCGCCAATGCTGCCAAAGCCTTGACGGCCACGTCTTCGTCCATGACGCTGAACAAAGACACCGGGTTCATGGCGCCACCTTTTCTGAAGCGTTGTGTGTCAGCAAGCCCAAGGGCAATCGCAGGGTGGTCAGCCAGCACACGGCGAGCATCAGCGCCGAGCCCATCAGCGCATACATCAGGCCGCCCCATTGGTAGAGCAGACCCGACAACAAGGTGCCCATGAAGCGCCCCAGTGCATTGGCGGCGTAATAAAAGCCCACATCTTCGGCCGCTTTTTCAGAGCCGGCATAAGCCAGGATCAGGTAGCTGTGCACCGACGAGTTGATGGCAAAGGCAAAGCCAAACAGACCCAAGCCCCCCACCACCCACCACTGCAGTTGCGGCGCTTGCAGCCACACGGCTGCGGCTATGCCCAGTGGAATGAGGGCCAGCACGGCCGACCACCAGCGTGCTGCGGGCACTTCGTGGCTCAGGCCATCGGCGCTGCGGCGCACCAGTTGCGGGGCCAGCGCCTGCACCAGGCCGTAGCCAATGGTCCAGGCCGCCAAAAAGCCGCCCACCATGGTGAACGTCCAGCCCACCGAGTACAAAAACACCGGCACGCCCACCACAAACCACACATCGCGTGCGCCAAACAGGGCCACGCGGGCAGCGGCCAGAGCATTGATGCCCGGGTTTTTGGCAAACAGTTCACGCGCTGAGCCGGAGGCCTTGCTCTTGCCCATCATGGGTGGCAAGCTGCTGACCACGCCGATCAACACCACGGCCAGCACGGCGGCCATGGCCCACAGCGAACCCTGAAAGCCCAGCGTCTCCAACAACAAGCCGCCCAGAAAAAAGCCAAAGCCTTTCATGGCGTTCTTGCTGCCGGTGAACCAGGCCACCCACTTGAACAATTGGCCGTTGCCCGTGTCTTTGGCTTGCGCTTGCGTGATCTTGATGGCCGATTTGCTGGCGGTTTTGGTCAGGTCTTTGGCCACGCCGCACACCCCTTGCGCCAACACCACCCAGGCCACCGACATGGCCGCTGTCCAGTCCGGCTGCAAGGCCGACAGCAAACCAAAGCCGATGATCTGCGTGACCAAGCCCACCGTGAGCATGCGGGCAATGCCATAACGCGTGGCCAACCAACCGCCCACCAGGTTGGCCAGCACCCCGGCGGCTTCGTACAGCAAGAACAAAAAAGCCAGCGTGAAGGGCGAGTAACCCAGCTTGTAAAAATGCAGCAGCACCAACATGCGCAAAGCGCCGTCGGTCAGGGTGAAGCCCCAATACGCCGCGGTGACGATGCCGTAATTTCTTTCAGCAGCGTTCATCTCAGATGCCGACCTCGCTCATGTGGCAAGCCAGGTCCACCATGCGGCAGGCGTAGCCCATCTCGTTGTCGTACCAAGCATAGACCTTGAGCAAAGTGCCATCGGTGACCATGGTGGACAGCGCGTCCACAATGGCGCTGCGCGTGTCGCGGGCGTAATCCACGCTGACCAAGGGGCGCTCCTCGTAACCCAAGATGCCTGCCAGCGGGCCTTGGGCCGCAGCGGCAAACAAGGCGTTGACTTCTTCGGCGCTGGTTTCGCGCTTCATCTCAAACACGCAATCGGTCAGCGATGCATTGAGCACCGGCGCGCGCACCGCGTGGCCGTTGAGCTTGCCTTTGAGTTCGGGGTAAATCAGGGCAATGGCTGTGGCGCTGCCGGTGGTGGTGGGCGCCAGGCTCATCATGGCGCTGCGGGCGCGGCGCAGGTCTTTGTGCGGCGCGTCCACCACCAAATTGGTGTTGGTCGGGTCGTGGATGGTGGTGATCTGGCCGTGACGGATGCCAATGGCTTCGTGCACCACTTTGACCACCGGAGCCAGGCAGTTGGTGGTGCAGGATGCGGCGGTGACGATGCGGTCTTTGGCGGGGTTGTACAGCGTGTGGTTGATGCCCACCACGATGTTCAGCACATCGCCCACCTTGATGGGTGCGGCCACGATCACGCGCTTGGCGCCCCGGTCCAGGTGGCCTTGGATGGTTTCGGGGGTCAAAAACTTGCCGGTGCATTCGAGCACCAGATCCACCCCCATGTCACCCCAGGGGATGTCGGCCGGGTTGGCGTGCGATGAAAAACCTAAAGTGCGCTCACCGATGCGGATCTGGCTGTCGCCCTCGGCTTCGATGCGCTCGCGCCATTTGCCTTGCACGCTGTCAAACGCCAGCAAATGCGCGGTGGCTGCCGCGCCACCTTTGAGTTCGTTCAGGTGCACCACCTCCAGGCGGTTGCCTGCGCGGGGGTCGTCCAGTTGGCGCTCTGCAGCGCCCATGGCCGCACGCAGGGCCAAACGGCCGATGCGGCCCATTCCGTTGATGCCGACTTTCATGGCCCACCTTTCAATGTTTCTGGAAATATCAATTTGTCCACTGTGCCATGGGTTTGTGACGTGTTCATGACACAGGCCAAAATCCATGCCTTGTTTTGGGCCCCCAGTTCCGCTCGTGTGCTGTGAAAGTCTGCAATGCCCACGGCAGCGTTTCATTGGCTCAAGAGACAAGTCGGATCAGTGCCCCGTGATCAACAATCTCCAAGACCGCCAATGTCCGGTATCGCCGTCTTGTCCGTCCTTCAGTTGAAGTTGCCATCCTGGATGCGCCTGATGGGGCAAGGCATTTTGCGCGGCAGCACGGATGGGCTCGCCCATGTGGCGAACGCTGTGAAAAGTCCATCCCCGCGACAAGTCGCCACATGGCCCAGACAGATCGGCAGGGCACAGGTGGGGTCGAGCCAGTTGGCTGCGCGTGCCTGTGGGTGAAACCAAGACCACATCAAGGTCTGCGCCATAGGGATGATCGACCGTCAGCGTCACTTGCACAGACTCCACGGTCTTCAGATCGCAAGCTTCGAATCGGGCAGAAGCAACGAGAGCAGGCGCCGGAGCGTCACCGATCGGCTGGTCCATCCAAAGAAGACCGCTGTCACAGGTTCTTTCTGGCGGGAGACCGCTGAATTGTCTGGCCGCTTGAACCGCATCACCGGCATGCACACGCCCGAAACCCACGCGAGGGTGAAAGCCGTGTGCGTTCATGGCCGAAGGCTCAGCCTGGGCCAAACCGAGATCCGCCGGTCGTGCCGTGCGGGCCAACAGCCAACGCACATCACGCCAAGTCAAGTTGGGGTTGGCTTCCAGCATCAGTGCCACAACCCCCGAGACCATGGGTGCGGAGGCCGAGGAGCCTCCCGCAAATGGCGCGTAGTCCGCGGTGTCTGGCCGTGCCCCCGCAGCCAACCCACGCGGGCCCGAAATGTCGGTGGTCCAGATGTCAGCCACGCCGTTCGAGCGGCGCAGCAGACTCATGGCCGGGGCACTGACCAACACATTGGCACCGGGTTCGGCATAGGCCGACGGACGACCCCGGTGATCCACGGCGCCCACAGCCAACACACCAGGGTGGTTGGCATAGGCATCACGGTTGCTGTCTTCGCTGGGGCCACCATTGCCTGCAGCAAAAACCACCACCGAGCCTTTGCCTTGGCGTCCTTGAGCCATTGCCGCAGTCATGGCCTCTCGCCATGCTGGATCTGCACTGACGTAGCTGCCTTTGCCACTTTGTGAGTCGAGCGCGCCCCAGCTGTTGTTGATGATGTCGGCCCCCAACTGGATGGCCGAGCGCAAGGCCGATGCCACCAAGCCGGTTGAAACGCTGTCATACGCCAAAAATTTGGATTCGGGTGCGACTCCACGACCGCCCAAGCTGTTGTTGGCACTGGCCACGGCAATGCCGACCACGGCCGTGCCGTGGGCGTCATCCCATTGACCCGGGTTGGCGTTCTCAGGTGCACCGGGTGCTGCCCTTGGAGGTGAGGGGTCTGGGGTGGGCAACAGGCCATTCAAAGTGAACACATTGGCCACCAAATCGGGGTGGTTCAATTGAACGGCACCATCTATAAATGCGATCAGAAACCCACGCCCCGTTTCTTTGACGCCTTGCAAACCGATGTCCATGCCCGGCACGCCACCACTTTGGCCCGTGTTGAACAAGTGCCATTGGCGTTCCAGCAAAGGGTCTGGGCCTGGCGTGGTCGGCGGCACGAGGGGTGCAGGTCCTAAAACCTGAGTGTCTCCGCCGCTGCCACCTCCGCAGCCCGACAACAGGCCCGCCAGCAGCCAACTGGCCATGACCGTCCTCCAGCGTTCATGGCGCGGATTGAAAAACAAGCTCGATGGCATAGTCGGTGGCCTGAGGGCCAGTTTGTTGGAACCACAGTGTCATGGGACCCGCAGACAACTGATTGGGCGTGACGTCCTGAACCACATTGCGGTTGAGGTCTTGCGGCCCCATGTGGCCATACACCAGCATGCGCTTCACATCGATGCCCGCATCAAAGACCGGGGCCCGCTGCAAGGCAAAAAATGCGATCGGGTCGGCAGAAACATAATGAACCAGCCGCATGCTCTGTAAACGTTGACCCACCGGGATGTCAAAGCGGACGTAGTCGGCATCGCCACGGACCACAGAGCCGTGCACAACCACAGTGCGGGCTTGTTGTAAAGACAAAAAGCTGGGTTGCAAAGGGTTGCCAGATGCTTCGTGCCAAGTGGTGCTGCTTGTTTCTTGGAGGTTGACCCGCTCTACAGGGGACTTGTTGCCCGCCAGGTCTATTTGACGCAGCCAAAGCACCGGCAAAGCATTGCCCAACAAGGCGAGACGATCGCCCGATCCAGCTAACCAAGTGCGTTGGTCGTCCACAGAGTATTCCCAGCGTCCTTGTGCTTCGACGCCATTCACTTTGACCAAACGGGTGAAGTCTTGCGACACCAAATCCGCTTGAACTGCTGCAGGTGGCATGGTGTCGAGGACACAACTGACGACCACGATTTCGGAGGTGTTGCCCTGGTCGTCTCGGGCGCGCACCCAGATGGTTTTGGCGCCGTCCCCTTGAACATCAAAAAAATCACCCTGACCACGGGTCCAAGTTGCACCCATGTCGAAGGAATATTCCCAGCTTTCCAGGCTGCTGACCTGCCACGCGCCAATGTGGGTCACACCGTCCGACACACTCAAACCAGTGTCCGAGAAAGAGAGCACGGGCTTGGGCAAGACTTTTGCGGCTTTTTCTGGCGATGGAGACATGCCCACAGGGTCTTGACCCCCTTCACCGCTGCCTGCTGGAGGGTTGGCACCGCCACCGCCACAAGCGGCCAGGAGCAGGGTCAATGTGGCAGAAAAAATGGCTCGGGCCGAAAGGTATCGAAGGATGGAGGACATTGCTTGTCACCCTTGGAATGGGAAGAAACTCATGCGCTGTGCAAGCACAAGGCATGTGGCGAGGGGATGCAAAAAGGGCCACCCCCAGGGCGGCCCCATCAAATTCAGCAGCATCAAGTTGGCAAGCCAACCGATGCTGTGACCATCAGGTACCGATCACACCACCGTCGTTCTTGCGAATGACCACGGTGGCGGAACGTGGACGACCACCGCTGGGGCCATCAGGCCACTTCGAGAAGGCTGTGGGGTTCGCATTGACCCAAGCATCCTTGTTTGTGGCAGCCACATATGCCGCGGGTGCATTCGGGTGGCTACCCACTTCACCAGGGTGTTGGATGTTGATGAACATGGTCCGACCGTCGGGTGTCCAGCACACGCCCGTGACTTCGCAGCCTGCAGGGCCTACCAGGAAACGGGTGATTTTTTTGGTTTCGATGTCGGCCACCAGCATCTGGTTGTTGCCTTGGTTGACAAAGTCACCTGTGTTGGCATAGCTGCCATCCGTTTGGATCCAGAGACGGCCCTCGGGGTCAACCTGAATTCCATCAGGCGAGTTGAAGGTGTTGCTGGCGTCGATGTTGCTCGAGCCTTTCTTGGCACCGTCCAGGGCCGGGTTGCCGGCAATCACGAAGATGTCCCAGTTGAAGGCCAGGGCAGCGGCGTCGGCGCCGGTTTCGTTGATGCGGATCACATGGCCCCAGTTGTTGACGGCACGGGGGTTGGCTTCATCGATGGCAGGGCGAGCAGAACCAGCGGTCGTGGTGCCGTTCACCATGTTGGACGAGGGGGTGGCTGAACTGCCACGGCGGTTGTTGTTGGTGCAAGCCAGGAAGACCTCGCCTGGCTTGGTGCGGTTAGCCGCCACCCACTCAGGACGGTCCATCATGGTGGCGCCGACGCGGTCAGCCGCCTGACGCGCCTTGATCAGGACTTCGGCTTGGTTCGCAAAGCCGTTTTCGGCGGTCAGGCCGTTTTGGCCGTGGACCAGGGGCAACCAGACGCCGGTGCCCTGGTTGTCACCCACCACGGTGCCAGCATCAAAACGGGCCACGTACAAGATGCCGGTGTCGAGCAAGTTGGCACCGCTGGCTTTGTTGGCCGCATCGTAGGTGCCGGTCGACACGAATTTGTAGAGGTACTCGTTGCGCTCGTCACAACCGGTGTAAACCACAGCCTTGTTCATTCTGGAGAGCACACACTCGGCGTTCTCGTGCTTGAAGCGGCCCAAGGCGGTGCGCTTTTTGGGGGTGCTGGTGGGGGCATAGGGGTCGATCTCGACCACCCAGCCGTGGCGGTTGGGTTCGTTGGGGTTGACCGCCACATCGAAACGAGGGTCACCCTTGTGCCAGCCGTAGCCGAAGCCCGCTGCAGAGATGCCATAGCGGTTTTGCAGGGCATTTGGGGTCCAGCCTGCAGTGTCTGTTCCAAAGTAACCGTTGAAGTTTTCTTCGCAGGTGATGTATGTGCCCCATGGGGTCTGGCCAGCACCGCAGTTGTTGAGCGTGCCCAACACTTGGGTGCCTGTGGCGTCCGCGGCGGTCTTGAGCAGATCATGGCCAGCCGCAGGGCCTGTGAGGGTCATGGGCGTGTAACCGGTGATGCGGCGGTTGTACTGGGAATTCTTGACGTATTCCCACTTGCCTGCTGCATTGCGCTGCACTTCGATGACCGACACGCCGTGAGCAGCCAGCTGCTTCTTGGTGTTGTCAGGAATTTCAGGCTTGTTGAAGTTGGCGACGTTGTGGAAGTATTCGGGGTTGATGTACTCGTGGTTCATGGCCAGGATGCCGCGGCTGTTGCCATCGGTGCCCGGGAAGGGGAAGAAGTTGATGCCGTCGTGGTTGTCACCGGACTGCACTTCTTGTTCGCGCCAGGTCTCGCTGGCGTCGCCTTTGAATGCAGGGGCTGTGGCGGTGATGGGGTCGCCCCAACGGTACATGACGTCGGCGGTGTAACCCTCGGGCACCACAATGGCATCGCCACTGCTGGTGGCCACAGCTTTGAAGCCAATCGAGCCCGCTGCAGGGCCCGAGCTTCCACCGCAGGCCGTCAAGGCGCTGCCGAAAATGCCGAGCAAGCCCAAAGCCGCGCCGGATTTCAGCATGTTGCGGCGGCTGGGGTTGCGAGCGATTTCACGCTCGATCAGATCATGCAAATGGTCATTGGCTGATGCGTTGGAAACACCGTCATCGTCACGGATCATGTTGGACATTGCGTCACTCCTGTGGGTTGAAAAACCAGGTGATGCTAAAAAAGAGGTATGAACAATTGATGACGCAAACAAGCTGTCGTGAAAATCTCACGGACATCAAAAATTCTTTGAGTTGTCATCGTGATTTCAAACAAATACTGATTTCATGCCCTCGTAAAATCCAAGCTCACATTCTTCGAAGATTTCCCATGGTGTATCGAAAGACCAGACTCTGGACGATTCCAGTAGCCCTCAGCTTGATGGTGTGTTCTGGGTTGGCGCCCGCTGTGACGGGTCCGTCTGCAGCGCCCACGCAATCCAAAGACCTGGTGCGCAACGCGGCCGCTCCGGTGTCCTTTCAAGTGCAAACTTTGGTCAAGGGTTTGAGCCACCCGTGGTCGATGGCGTGGTTGCCGAGTGGGGACATGCTGATCACCGAGCGCGACGGGCGCTTGCGCCGGGTCGGTCGCGATTTTCAACTGGACCCACGCCCGATTGAAGGGCTGCCTGCCGACATCGTGGTGGACGGGCAGGGTGGTTTGTTTGACGTGGCTGTTCACCCCGACCACGCCCGCAATGGCTGGGTTTACCTGGCCTATGCGCAGGCCGCCAAAGATGGTCCACGCGGCGCATCGGCCACGGCCTTGGTCAGGGCGCGCTTGCAGGGGCACCGTTTGGTGGATATGCAAACTCTGTTTGCCATGCGGCCTGCCTCGCGGGGCGGGCGGCATTTTGGCGGGCGTGTGGTGTTGGATCGCCAAGGCCATGTGTTTTTGACCTTGGGCGATCGGGGCGACGAAGCGCGCGCCCAGAAGCCGCGCGACCATGCCGGCTCGGTCATCCGCTTGCACGACGATGGCCGCGTGCCCAGCAGCAACCCTTTTGTGCAGCAGCTCCAGCAGATGCCCGAGGTGTTCAGCCGTGGTCACCGCAACATCCAGGGCGCGGCCATTCACCCCCAAACGGGAGAATTGTGGGCGCATGAGCATGGCCCACAAGGCGGGGACGAGCTCAACATCGTGTGCAGCGGGCGCGACTTCGGCTGGCCCACCATCAGCTACGGGGTGAATTACGTGACGGGCACGCGCATCGGTGTGGGCACGCACCAAGCGGGCATGGTGCAGCCTGTGCACATTTGGGTGCCCTCGATTGCCCCCTCGGGCATGGCGTTTTACGAAGGCCATGCCTTCCCGGCCTGGCGGGGCAGCTTGCTGCTGGGTGCATTGCGCGGGCAAAGCTTGGTGCGGTTGGTGCTGGAGGGGGACAAAGTGGTCGCCGAAGAGCGCTTGCTGACCCAGCAAGTGGGCCGCATCCGCGATGTGCGGGTGGGCCCGGATGGTCTGGTTTATCTTTTGAGCGATTCGCCCGACGGCGCCTTGCTGCGTTTGAAGCCCTGATCGCCAGCAGTTCTGGTTTTGCTGGCTTTCGGGCCCTGGCAAGGCTGCAAGGCGTTGTTCTCCTCACGAGGCCCCCCGAAACTCCTTTATTTGCAACTTAAATTAAGGTTATTTGACACAAACTTGTCACAATCGGGGGCTAGAGTCAGGTCAGTCAGCAGCAAATGGCTTGTTGGCAAGAATTTTTTTGAACCTGAAACAGGAGCTGAAATGCTGAAATTTAAATCTCTGGTGGCTGCTGTCGGTCTGAGCGCTGTGGCCATGACCACTTGGGCCGCCGACATCACCGGCGCTGGCGCGACATTCCCGTTCCCCATCTATGCCAAATGGGCTGAAGCCTACAAAAAAGAAACTGGCGTGGGCTTGAACTACCAGTCGATTGGCTCTTCTGGTGGTATCCGCCAAATCCGTGCCAAAACCGTCGCCTTTGGTGCCACAGACGCGCCCTTGTCCGGTGCTGACCTGGACAAGGACGGCATGGTGCAGTTCCCCGCCATCATTGGCGGCACCGTGCCCATCTTCAACCTGGACGGTTTTGGCAAGGGCGAGTTGCGCGTGACCGGCCCTGTGTTGGCCGAAATGTTCATGGGCAAGATCAGCAAGTGGAACGACCCCAAGCTGGCCGCCTTGAACCCTGGCAAAAAACTCCCCGACACCACCATCACTGTGGTGCACCGCGCTGACGGTTCGGGCACCACCTTCAACTGGACCGATTACCTGTCCACCGTCAGCAAAGACTGGTTGGACACTGTTGGTCGTGGCGCCGCAGTCAAGTGGCCAGCCCCCACATCGGTGGGTGGTAAGGGCAACGAAGGTGTGGCTGCCAACGTGGCGCGCACAAAGGGCTCGATCGGTTACGTGGAATACGCCTACGCCAAGAAGAACAACATTGCCGTGATGGCCATGCAAAACAAAGCGGGCAACTACGTGATGCCGGATGATGAGACTTTCGCTGCTGCGGCGGCAGGTGCAGACTGGTTCAGCGTGCCTGGCATGGGTTTGTCCATTGTGGACCAGCCCGGTGCCAAGTCCTACCCAGTGACCACGGCTTCTTTCATCTTGATGTACAAAACGCCCGTTGACAAAGCCCAGTCTGCCGAAGTTCTGAAGTTCTTCGATTGGTCGTTCAAAAACGGCAAGAAGATGGCGCTGGAATTGGAATATGTGCCTCTGCCGGACGCTTTGACCAATCAGATCCGTCAGCGCGTGTGGAATCAGATCAACATCAAGTGATGATTTTTGGGGTTGATTGACTCGACCCTTGGCCACCGACATTCATGATGACTGTCGGTGGTCTATTTTTTGATTCGGCTCAACTTCAGTAGGTATGCTGTCTAGACCATGAAAACCTCCCAATCACCGACTTCATCTGATGAAGGCATGAACAGCATCGATATGGAAGCGATCGCCAAACGGCAGCGCTTGCAGGATGTCGTCTTTCACCGAACCACACAGTCCTTTTCATTGCTGGTTTTGATCGCTCTGGTTGGCATCATCGTCTCTTTGTTTGTGAATGCTTGGCCCACATTCGCCAAGTTTGGAGCCCATTTCTTGTGGTACGTCGAATGGGACATCATCAACCAAGAATTTGGTGCCGCGATTTCAATCGTCGGTACGGTGCTGAGTGCCGGTATTGCCATGCTATTGGCGGTGCCTTTGGCATTTGGCATTGCGGTTTTTTTGACTGAAACCTGCCCGGTTTGGCTGCGTCGCCCACTGGGCACAGCCATTGAGTTGTTGGCGGCTGTGCCGTCCATCATTTACGGCATGTTTGGTTTGTTCGTTTTTGCGCCGGTGTATGCCGATTATTTGCAGGTGCCTTTGCAGTCGGTGTTGGGCGGCATGCCCATGGTGGGCTGGTTGTTTGGTGGGGCCACCAACGGCTTGGGCATCATGGCCGCGGGCATCATTTTGGCTTTCATGGTGCTGCCTTTTGTGGCTGCCGTGATGCGCGATGTGTTTGAAATCACCCCTCCCATCTTGCGGGAGTCGGCCTATGGCTTGGGCTGCACCACATGGGAGGTGGTGCGCAAGGTGGTGTTGCCTTACACCCAAACCGGGGTGATTGGCGGCATCATGCTGGGCTTGGGGCGGGCCTTGGGCGAAACCATGGCGGTGACCTTTGTGATTGGCAATGCCAACCGCATGCCCAACTCATTGTTTTCTCCCGGCACATCCATCGCATCGGTCTTGGCCAACGAGTTTGGTGAGGCCGAGGGCTTGCACTTCAACACCTTGTTTGCTTTGGGCTTCCTTCTGTTTTGCATCACGTTTGTCGTTTTGGCCCTGGCCAAGTGGTTGATCGTGCGAACCGAAAAAGCCAAGGGCCATTGATGAAGCCATCGATGATCTCCATCTTCCTGAAGACCACATGAAACGATCGATACCATGTTGATGCAACCTTCACCCCTGTACCTCAAGCGCAAGCGTACCAATTTGGTGGGCTTGACCTTGTCCATGATCGCGATGAGCTTGGGCTTGATCGCCTTGTTCTGGATTTTGTTTGTGCTGTTTTCCAATGGTCTGGCGGCTTTGGAGCTGACACTGTTCACCAATGACACGCCAGCGCCCGGCTCTGAGGGTGGCGGATTGCGCAACGCCATTGTGGGCAGCCTGATGATCGTCGGTTTGGCCGTGGCCGTTTCGACACCCATCGGGATTTTGGCGGGCATTTATTTGACCGAATACGGTGACACCAGCAAAACGGCGGAGTTCACACGCTTTGTGACCGACATCATGCTGTCGGCGCCATCGATCGTCTTGGGCCTTTTTGTGTATGCGATTGCCGTGGCCACCGTGGGTAATTTTTCGGGTTATGCCGGCAGTCTCGCCTTGTCTTTGATTGCGATTCCGGTGGTGATGCGCACCACAGAAAACATGCTGCGCTTGGTGCCGGGCAGTTTGCGCGAAGCGGCTTTTGCCTTGGGCGCGCCCCGCTGGAAGGTCTCCACCATGGTGACCTTGCGCGCCGCCAAGAGTGGTGTGATCACCGGGCTGTTGCTCGCCTTGGCCCGCATCAGTGGGGAGACTGCGCCCTTGTTGTTCACCGCCTTGAACAACCAGTTTTACAGCACCAACATGGGCGCACCCATGGCCAATTTGCCGGTGGTGATCTTCCAGTTCGCCATGAGCCCCTATGAAAACTGGATTCAGTTGGCTTGGGGCGGTGCGCTGTTGATCACGCTGGCCGTGCTCGCATTGAACATCCTGGCCCGCGTTTTCTTCCGCGAAAAAGTCAAAGCCTGATCGAAATAAGAGGTTTCAAAATGCCCAATACACCTGCAACGCCCATCAAAAATGCGATTGAAATTCGCAACCTGAGCTTTTACTACGGCACCTTCAAGGGTTTGAAGGACGTGAACCTGAACATCGCTGAAAACAAGGTCACAGCCTTCATCGGCCCATCGGGTTGCGGCAAGTCAACCTTGCTGCGCACTCTCAACCGCATGTACAGCTTGTACCCGGGGCAGCGTGCCGAGGGCGAAATCAGCCTGTATGGCACCAACATTCTGGACAAAAAACAAGACTTGAATTTGTTGCGTGCCCAAGTGGGCATGGTGTTCCAAAAGCCCACGCCCTTCCCGATGTCCATTTACGACAACATTGCTTTTGGTGTTCGTCTCTATGAAAACCTGAGCCGCTCGGACATGGACGACCGCGTCGAATGGGCCTTGTCCAAAGCCGCGATCTGGAACGAGGTCAAAGACAAATTGGGTCAAAACGGCTTGTCGCTCTCGGGTGGCCAGCAGCAGCGTTTGTGCATTGCCCGGTCGGTGGCGGTCAAACCCAAAGTGATCTTGTTGGACGAGCCGACATCGGCGCTGGATCCGATCTCGACGGCCAAAGTGGAAGAGCTCGTGAGCGAGCTGAAGAAGGATTACACCGTGGCCATCGTGACCCACAACATGCAACAGGCGGCCAGGGTCTCTGACTTCACCGCTTACATGTATTTGGGTGAATTGGTGGAGTTTGGTGTGACCGAACAAATTTTCATGAAGCCCGTCAAGCAAGAAACCGAAGACTACATCACCGGCCGATTCGGCTGATCAGGAGACACCCATGGACAAACACATTTCTAGCCAATTCGACGCCGAACTCACAGGCGTGTCTTCTCGCGTTCTGGAGTTGGGGGGACTGGTGGAATCGCAAACGCGTCATGCCGTTTACGCATTGGCGCAATTCAGCTCGGAAGTTGCTGAACAGGTGATTGCGGCAGAAAAACAGGTCAATGCCCTGGAAGTCGAGATTGACGCCGAACTGGCATCCATCATTGCACGCCGTCAGCCCACAGCACGCGATTTGCGCCTGCTCATGGCCATCTCCAAGATCACGGGCAATCTGGAGCGTGCTGGCGATGAAGCAGATCGCATTGCCCGCATGGTCAAATTGATTTTGGAGCAGGGCAGCCCTCGGAATTTGCCAGCATCTGAGTTGCGCGTTGCAGCAGACTTGGCGACGGGTTTGCTGCGAAAGGCCCTGGATGCTTTTGCAAGGCTGGACGTGAGTACGGCCTTGGTGATCTTGAAAGAAGACGATTTGATCGATGCCGAGTTCAACGGTTTTCTTCGGAAACTGGTGACTTACATGATGGAAGACCCACGCACCATTTCGGCCAGCCTCGACTTGTTGTTTGTGGCCAAGGCCATTGAGCGCATTGGCGACCACGCCAAAAACATCGCCGAATTTGTGATTTATGTGGTCAAGGGCGCCGATGTACGCCACACGGCATTGACCGAAATTGAAAAAGCGGTGCAATGAAATCCGTACCGCGCATTTTGATCGTCGAAGACGAAGCGTCGATTGCCGAGTTGATTGCCGTCAATCTGCGTCACAACGGCTTTCAGCCGATTTGGGCCATTGATGCAGAGACCGCGCAGCGTGAATTGGATGAAATACTGCCGGATCTGATTCTTTTGGATTGGATGCTGCCTGGAGAAAGCGGTTTGTCCTTGGCGCGGCGCTGGCGTTCTTCTGCGCGCACCAAGGCGGTGCCCATCTTGATGTTGACGGCCAGGGGGGATGAGTCTGATCGTGTGGCTGGCCTGGATGCGGGCGCGGACGATTACATCGTCAAGCCGTTTTCTCCGCGGGAGTTGTTGGCGCGTATTCGCGCTGTCTTGCGCCGGCGCGTGCCCGAATCATCAGGCGGGGTGATCAAAGCAGGACTCTTGCAGTTGGATGCCGACACCCACCGCGTCAGCTATGACGACTTGCTTTTGAAAATCGGGCCTACCGAGTTCAAGCTTTTGCACTATCTGATGCGTCACCCGGAACGCGTCCACAGCCGTGGCGCTTTGTTGGACAAGGTGTGGGGTGATCATGTTTACATTGAAGAGCGCACGGTGGATGTGCATGTCAAACGCTTGCGTGAGTCTTTGGGCCATGCGAGCCCGATGATCGAAACCGTGCGGGGTGCGGGTTACCGTTTCACAACCAACCCATCCGTTTGAAATCATTGTCGGTATGGTCTTTCCTGTTTTTGAGTTGCTGATTTTGATGGGCTTGGCAGGCTTGCCCGGGTGGTTTCTGGGCGACGCTTTAGGGGCTTGTTTGGCAGCTCTTTTGGCCGTTTGTGTTTATGCCTTGGTGTTGGCATGGCGAGTTGATCGGTTTGACCGCTGGTTGAGCGCACCCAGCTTGCGACAGGATCCGCCTTGGCAAGGGGTTTGGCGAGAAATGTCTCAGCGCGTTCAGCGCATGTTGCGGCAGCAAGAAAAACGGGTCGCCACCCATGAAAAAAGGCTGCAGGATTTTTTGTCAGCCATTCAGGCATCACCCAATGGGGTGATCTTGCTCGATGATGAGGCCCGCATCGAGTGGTGCAACGACACAGCGGCTGCGCATTTGGGGCTCGATGCCATGAAGGACCGGATGCAGCACATCGTTCACCTGGTGCGGGATCCCGTTTTTTCGCGTTATTTCTCTCAGGGTAACCATGCCTCGGACGTGATCATTGAGGGACGCTCCAGTTCATCTGTGAGCGCCCAAAAGCTGTCTGTGCAACTGCATGCTTATGGTGACCGACGTGCGCTTCTTTTGACGCGTGACATCACGGCAGTGGCTCAGGCCGAAGCCATGCGCCGTGATTTTGTGGCCAATGTTTCACACGAGATCAGAACGCCCTTGACCGTCCTCAGCGGTTTTGTCGAAACACTTCAGACGCTGCCCCTGGACGAGCAAGAGCGTGTGCGTTATTTGAATTTGATGGCGGTTCAATCGGACCGCATGCAGGACCTGGTCGCTGACCTGTTGACCTTGTCCCAGCTGGAGGGCAGCTCGCCGCCCGGCATGCATCAGCAAGTGGTGTTGCCGCAGCTCATGGCGCAAGTGGAGTCCGATGCGCGTGCTTTGTCTGCTTTGATGGGGGGGCTGGATGCCACGCAAGCCCAGAGCATTGTGTTTGACCCATCGCCCGAATGGGCGTTTTTGGGCTCAAAAAGCGAGTTGCAAAGTGCTTTGTCCAATTTGGTCAGCAACGCTGTTCGCTACACGCCGCTGGGCGGGAGCATTCATGCGCGATGGTCGCGCCAAGCAGACCAATGCATTTTTGCGGTGACCGATACGGGCCCTGGTATTGCGCCCGAGCATTTGCCTCGCTTGTCAGAGCGGTTTTACCGGGTTGACCGCAGCCGCTCCCGTGAGACCGGTGGCACCGGCCTGGGCCTGGCGATCGCCAAGCATGTGGCTCAAAGGCATGGCGGTGAATTGCGCATTGAAAGCCAGGTCGGTCAAGGCTCCACATTCATGTTGGTTTTCCCGGCGAGTCGCTGTGTCAGCATCGATGACGCTTCAGAGTCTTGATGGGTGTTGACAGCGGTGTCGGGTGTCTGGCTGATGCCTGAGGCGCGCCACACCAAGACTGCAAACATGATGGAGACAGCGCTCAGGGCCAGGCTGCTGCTGATCCAGAACGCATCGACCGAGGGACGTGCTGCCCAGTGCATGAACCCGCCCAAGACCGAGGTGTCATAGGCCCAAAGGTAACCGCCATAGAGTCCAAGCCCCCATAAAAATGCCGTGTAAATGAGCAAAGGGGCAACGGTGATGCGGTAGCAGCGCAGCAAAAAAGCACAGACGGCCTGCACCGCATCGGCCAGGTGATAAACGGCCACCCAGCCCAGCCAAACGATGGCAGCTTGCGCCACCAGGGGGTCATTGGTGAAAGCGTGGGCGATGTGCTCGCGGCCCAACAGCAACAGGCCAGCGCATGCAAGGGCTGCCCCAATGGCCAAACCAATGCCCATGCCGGCGGCCTGACGCGCGCGGCGTGCATCACCTGCGCCCAGCCAATAGCCTGTGCGTGCACTGCTGGCAATGCCCAGCGCCAAAGGCACCATGTACAACAACGCCGCCAAACTGGCCGCGATCTGGTGGCTGGCAGACGCGACGGAGCCGAGCCGGGCGATGAAAAGCGCCATCAATGTGAAAGAGGTCACCTCCACCATGATGGACAGTCCGGCGGGTACACCCATTCGCAAAAAACGCCCGATGACAGGCCATTCGATTTTTTCAGGCAGGCGCCACAACTGGTAAGGACGGTAAATGTCTTGTGTTCTGAGCAGCCACAGTCCCGTCATCATCATGAGGGTGTTGACCGCCAAGGTGGCCCAAGCGCAGCCCACCACGCCCATGCCCGTCACTTCGCCCAGGCCAAAGGTCAGCACCCACGACAGAGGAATTTTGACGAGCAAAGCACCTGCTTGCAGCCAAGTGACCAATCTGGGGTAACCCAAACTTTGGTTGAGCGTGCTGTACATGCGAAAGAGCAGAGATGGCACCAAGGCAATGGCCAATATGCGCAAATAGGCGCGGACATCGGGCCACAGTTCGGTGGGCACCTGAGTCCAGGACAACCAGGGGTCTGGATACAACAAGGCCAGCATGCCCAAAGCGGCGGCACCTGCGGCGATGTAGAGGGCCTGCCGCACCGAGCGACCGAACGCCAGTGTGCGGTTGGCGCCGTGCAACTCCGCCCAAACCGGCAAGAGGGCTTGCAGCATGCCGTTGAGTGCCACATAAATGCTGATGTAAATCGACGAAGCCAGCGACAACACCGCCAAGGCGTGGGGGCTGTAACGGCCTGCGATGATGGTGTCGGCAACGCCAAAAGCCATCACCGCCAATTGCCCTACCAGCACGGTGCCGGCATGGCGGCTTAGGGTGCGCAATTCGGACATGCGTCGGGCGTGGGTCTGAAAATCAGCAGGCTTTCACTGCGATCGCCCAGGCGTTGGGCCTTGCCCGTCTGGGCCCAGCCCCATGTCTGGAGTTTGTCACTCAACAAGGGCAAGTTGCGCTCGTCCATGACCAGCCAAGGACAGTCTTGGCTGGGTGACTGAGCCGCCTGGAGTCGCACTTGCGCATGAAACAGCAGCGCAGCGCCTTGGGCCTGGGTGATGCCAGCGTATTGCAAGCAGGAGGCAGGGCCGGTGACCAACTGCACTTTTTGCACCATGGGCCCCAGGCTCCGTGCGTGGTTGAGCAGGGGCAGCCACAGCGTCATGAGCAACAGCCAGCACAGCACTGCACCTGCGGCAGGCAAGACCATGCTTTTCCAAATCGCAGCCCTGTGGCGGCCGATGCGCCATTTGACCAGCCATGCCCAAGCCAGCGTTGCCACCAAGGCCAAAGTGAAGGCGACGGCCGAAAATTCCGGCAGAAATCCAGGCGCAAGTTTGGCGACATTGGCAGCCGGTTTGGCCGGGAAACCGGTTTGCATGGCGACCCAGATGACCCAAATCGAGAGTGCGCAAAAACTGAAAAACAGCAGTGTGAACCAATCGATCCAGGCCCCCAAACTGCGACGCAAGGTGGGCAGGGCGAAAGCCGCCAAAGCGGCGATGCCGGGCAGGGCCAACAAGAGTGCGCTGTCAGACAGGCCCGTCAACCAAGTGGCCACCAGCGGCACCACGATGAACCACAAGGGCAAAGCCAGATGGGGGAAACGCCAGCCTCGCGACAGTTGTGAGCGCCAGCGCCACAAAGACCATCCCGCCAAGGGCCAGGCAGGCCAGGTGAACCACAAGATCAGTTTGCCCAATGCACCCAGATCGAGCAGGGTGTGGGTCTGCACACGCCAACGCCACAGGTCCAGATAGCCTGAGGTGGTCATGCACAACAAACACAACAAGGCCAGCAGTCCCAGATCGAGCATGCGCAGACGACTTTGCGCGGGGTCGGTTTGGCCGAGTGTTTTCAAAAGCGAGCCACCGACACCCAGCCACAGCGCAATGCTGGGCGCGCCTGAGAGCGTCAGGCCGACCATGCCCAAGCCGACCGTGACGCCGCTGAACAAACGCCAGCGGGGCAGGGTCGACAAACTGGCAAAAATCAGGGAAGAAAAACACAGTTGACTCAATGCCGGTGTGGCCTCGTGGGCCAGTCGGGCCAGGCCCAGACAAGCCAGCAAAGCGAGCAAACCGCCGTCGGCCAAGGCCCGCGCGTAGTCCACGGGCTTGGCTTCACCCCCAAATGCAAAAGCCACAGGCTGGGCTGCAGGGTGTCTGGCCAAAGCATAGACCGCATACCAGGTTGCGGCGAGTGTGGAGGCCAGCATCGCAACAAATGGCAAGCGCGCAAAGGTGTCCTCCCACCCGTTGGGTGCCACACTCAAAAAGGCGGCGCCAAGCCAGTAGGGCAACAAGGCCAGTTGCGGATCGTGTTGTCCCAACAAGCTCGGGCGAAACCAATTGGCGACTTCTCCCAAGTTGGGTTGGGCCAGTTGCAGCATGTAACCCAAGGCCTCCAGGTCTTGGGATTTCCAAGGCTCGCGTCCCCAAAAGCCGGGCAACACGTAGGCGGCGCACAGCAGCAGCAGGGCCAGACGCGGCAGCCTGCGAACAGCACTTTGGGCAACGATGGCAGGTGTAGGGTGATTCACTGGGCGTGTGGAGAGCGGCAGGGCAGGGTGGCCACGTTTCAGACGTATTTTAAAAAACCGGGAGCGCCTGAGCAGCGCGGAACATCTGGCTTGGCCATGCAAAAAGGGCAGGCCGGTTGCCCGGGCTGCCCTTTGGGGACACCAATGCGCGAATTACTTGGCGATGGTGGTGGTCTTGCCGAAACGGTTGCGGAACTTCTCCACGCGACCGCCCATGTTGTCGACCGACTTTTGGGTGCCGGTGTAGAAGGGGTGCGACTCGCTGGTGGTGTCCAGCTTGTACAGAGGCAACTCGCGGCCGTCTTCCATGGTGATCATTTCTTTGGTGTTGGCGCATGAACGGGTCACGAACTTGAAACCATTGGACATGTCTTGGAAGCAAATTTCACGGTAGTTGGGGTGAATGCCGTCTTTCATTGGGAAATCCTTTTTCTTTCGCTACGGTAGCCACTCTTCAGCCTATCTGAGAGCACTTTCCGCAAAACCTGTGGATTATAGGGCATCAGCCGCCGCGACGCATCATCTCGAAGAACTCGGAGTTGTTCTTGGTGGCCTTCATGCTCTTCAAGACCATCTCCATCGCCTCTATTTCGTCCATGTTGTACATGAATTGGCGCAGGATGCGGGTTTTTTGCAGCACCTCGGGCTGGAGCAACATTTCTTCGCGGCGGGTACCGCTTCGGTTCAAGTTGATGGCCGGGAACACGCGTTTTTCGTACAGGCGGCGCTCCAGGTGAATCTCGCAGTTGCCGGTGCCCTTGAATTCTTCAAAGATCACCTCGTCCATGCGGCTGCCGGTATCGACCAGGGCTGTGGCGATGATGGTCAAACTGCCGCCCTCTTCGACATTGCGGGCGGCACCGAAGAAGCGCTTGGGGCGTTGCAAGGCGTTGGCGTCCACACCGCCCGACAGCACTTTGCCGGACGATGGCACCACGTTGTTGTAGGCGCGGGCCAGTCGGGTGATCGAGTCGAGCAGGATCACCACGTCTTTTTTCAGCTCGACCAGACGCTTGGCGCGCTCAATCACCATCTCGGCCACGTGCACGTGGCGTGAAGCGGGTTCGTCAAAAGTGGAGGAGATCACTTCGCCGCGCACGCTGCGCTGCATTTCGGTCACTTCTTCCGGACGCTCGTCCACCAGCAACACCATGAGGTGCACATCGGGGTAATTGGCGGTGATGGCGTGGGCGATCTGCTGCATCATCACCGTCTTGCCCGACTTGGGCTGGGCCACGATCAGCGCGCGCTGACCACGGCCGAGCGGGGCGATGATGTCGATCACGCGGGCGGTGATGTTCTCGTCACCCTTGATGTCACGCTCCAAACGCATCTGCTCTTTGGGGAACAGGGGCGTCAGGTTCTCAAACATGACTTTGTGTTTGTTGTTCTCGGGCAGGTCGTCGTTGACCTTGTCCAGCTTGGTCAGGGCAAAGTAGCGCTCGCCGTCTTTGGGGATGCGCACTTCGCCTTCAATCATGTCACCCGTGTGCAGGTTGAAGCGCCGCACTTGGCTGGGACTGATGTAGATGTCGTCAGTGCTGGCCGTATAGCTGGAGTCCGGGCTGCGCAAAAAACCAAAGCCGTCGGGCAGGATTTCCAGCACGCCATCAGCAAACACCTGTTCGCCCGCTTTGGCGCGCTTTTTGATGATGGCAAACATCAGCTCCTGTTTGCGCATGCGACCGGTGTTCTCGATTTCGAGTGCGTCGGCTTGCTTCAGGAGTTCGGACACATGGAGTGCCTTGAGTTCGTTCAAATGCATGGAAATGGGCCTGTGGCAAATCGGTTCGATGTGAACCGTTGAGAGAAAAAAGCGGGTGGAATGTTATGGACCGAAAGATGCCCGGGTTTGGGGGCGGTGCCTGGCGGTCATGTGGGGCGCTGGTCCCTGTTCGGGATGCCTGAGGGAAATTATGACAGGTTTTGGACTGTCCCCGAAAGAAAAACCGGACCCATCGGGTCCGGCGTATGCTGGCGCACCCGATGGGGCCTGCCTGGCAGGAGTCTCAGGCCAATTGTTGATCGATGAAGGCTGTGAGTTGAGACTTGCTCATGGCGCCGACTTTCGTGGCCGCCAGTTGGCCGCCCTTGAAAATCATCAAGGTGGGGATGCCGCGGATGCCGAATTTGGCAGGGATGTCACGGTTGTCGTCCACATTCATCTTGGTGATTTGAAGTTTGCCCTCGTAAGCGTTGGCGACTTCGTCCAGAATCGGCGCGATCATTTTGCAAGGGCCACACCACTCGGCCCAAAAATCGACCACCACAGGTTGGCTGGACTGGAGCACATCGGCTTCAAATGTGGCGTCGGTAATGTGTTTGATCAAATCGCTGGCCATGGCCTTTTCCTTGTGAACAATGAAGATACAGCTAAAGTTAATGCTATTTTGACAGAAACTGGTTGCTCTCGTGCCATGAGTCGCACTGGCCTGGCCCCCATCCTATGACACTTTTGAACCCCACCCTTATTTTGGAAGAGCCTCCCGCACTGCAGGTGGATGTGGCCATCGTGGGGGGAGGCCCTGCAGGGTTGATGGCGGCTGAAGTCTTGTCCCGTGCCGGCATTGCAGTGCATTTGTTCGACGCCATGCCCTCAGTGGGGCGCAAATTTTTGCTGGCTGGCAAAGGGGGCTTGAACTTGACCCATTCTGAGTCCTCCGAGCTGTTTAGAACCCGGTTTGGGCAGCGCCAATCGGCCGTGGCCAATTGGTTGAACGCAATGGATGCCCAGGCCATCCGAGATTGGGCCCATGGTTTGGGGGTCAAGACTTTTGTCGGAACGTCCGGTCGTGTTTTCCCTGAAGAAATGAAAGCTGCGCCTTTGCTCAGGGCCTGGTTACACCGATTGCGCCACCCTTTGGTGGGCGTGCCCGTGCAGTTTCACATGCGCCATCGTTGGCGGGGGTGGTTGGGTGATGCCTTGGTGTTTGAGCCCACAGGTGTTGCAGGTGTCCGTCGGGTGCAGGCCAAGGCGACCTTGCTTGCTTTGGGTGGGGCCAGTTGGCCCCATTTGGGCTCGGACGGTGCATGGGTGCCGTTATTGGCTGAAAAAGGTGTTCCGTTGGCGCCCTTGAAAGCGGCCAATTGTGGTTTTGATGTGATGGGGCGAGAAGGGCAAGGCTGGACCGCCAGGTTTTCTGAGAAGTTTGCCGGTCAACCCTTGAAGTCAGTGACTTTGAGGGTGGATGCTGGTCTCCAACATCCCCCCCATGCCGCCCCCAGGTTTTTCAGGCAGGGAGAGTTTGTCATCACCCAAACGGGCGTGGAGGGCAGCTTGGTCTATGCCGCCGGGGCCCATCTGCGGGAGGACTTGAACCTTGGCGCTGCCCATTTTTCGCTGGATTTGTTGCCCCACCTGACGCCCGAGAAGGTGCTGACCGAGGTCAGTTGGCCGCGTGGCAGCAAGAGTTTGTCCAGCCACCTCAAAAGCCGCTTGGGTGTGGAGGGGGTCAAGATGGGTCTGGTCTACGAGTTGTGTTCTGCAGCGCAGCTGGCCGACCCGCAAACACTGGCTTTCTCGCTGAAAAACCTCAAGGTTTCCCTGAAAAAAGCTCGACCAGTGGCAGAGGCCATCAGCACGGCGGGTGGGGTGATGTTCGAGGGTTTGAGCCCGGACTTGATGCTGAGTGCGCAACCGGGGGTTTATTGCGCTGGCGAAATGCTGGACTGGGAAGCGCCCACAGGGGGGTATTTGTTGACGGCCAGTTTGGCAAGCGGTTGGCGTGCGGGTCAGGGTATTTTGACAAATTTCTAACAATTTCATACAAATCTTGTCGGCGGCTGCCATCACTGCTGCGTTGATGTTGGGCGAATTCATTCATTCCAACCCAGAGGTCGACATGACGCCAGAAGCCACTCAGGAATACCAGCGTGCCATTGAAGAGGCTGCCAATGCCTTTATGAAAGTGATGAGCTTGCGGGGGTTTTCCGTCAGGGATTACCCGCATAACTTTGTGGCGCAAATGGCCAACAACACCCGTTTGGCTTTTGAGGCCGATCGACAAGGCCCCCATGTCAGAGCCGATGCGCTGGTCGCTGACATGTTGAAGATGGCGACACGCCCATCGGCACCGCAGGTGGCGGTCACCCCAGAAAAGAAACGCCCTTTTGTCACACTGAGCCGTCGTTTGGCCTGATTCTGGAAGGGCATGCACCGGGATCGTTCAACCCGGGGCGGATGCATCAAGGGCTTGCTTCGCAGCCCTTGACTGCAATAAGGTGACGAGCCTTGACCCCGGCACTGGATTCACAGTTAGGGCTGCTTGGTTCCCCACCTGACCCGGTTGGCCGCTTCACCATGCGGGAAGGCCCGTCGGTTGACATTGTAGGCCAGCTTGTCGTGGCCCTTGGATCCCTCAGAGGTTTTTCACACAGACAAGCGCCCTGACTGGATGGCGCATGGGCCCTGGGGCGGGCCAGTCCGGTTCGCCAATGCCACACCGATGGCGAGCCCGATAGAATCAGCCCCCATGTCTTACCTTGTTCTCGCGCGCAAATACCGCCCCCGCAATTTCACCGAAATGGTGGGGCAAGAGCACGTGGTGCAAGCCCTGACCAATGCCTTGGTGCAGCAACGTCTGCACCACGCTTATTTGTTCACCGGCACCCGGGGGGTGGGCAAGACCACCGTCTCGCGCATTTTGGCCAAGTCGCTCAACTGCCAGGGCGCAGACGGGCAGGGCGGCATCACCGCCGAACCCTGTGGCGTGTGCCAGGCTTGCCGCGACATCGATGCCGGGCGCTTTGTGGATTACACCGAGTTGGATGCGGCCTCGAACCGGGGTGTGGACGAGGTGCAGAGTCTGTTGGAGCAGGCGGTTTACAAACCTGTCCAAGGGCGCTTCAAGGTCTTCATGATCGACGAAGTGCACATGCTGACCAACACCGCGTTCAACGCGATGTTGAAGACCCTGGAAGAGCCCCCTGAATATTTGAAGTTCGTGCTGGCCACGACCGACCCGCAAAAAGTGCCCGTGACGGTGCTCTCGCGTTGCCTCCAGTTCAACCTGCGCCCCATGGCCCCCGAGACGGTGTTTGAACACTTGACCCAGGTGCTGGCCGCCGAACAGCTGAGCGCCGAGCCTTTGGCCTTGCGTCTGTTGGCCCGTGCTGCACGCGGCTCCATGCGCGACGCGCTGAGCCTGACCGACCAGGCCATTGCCTTTGGCAACGGCCAGCTGCAAGAAGCCGGTGTGCGCCAGATGCTGGGCAGCGTGGACCGCAGCCATGTGCTGCACATGATCCGCGCCCTGGCCGAAGGCGACGGCGCAGCGGTGGTGAACCAGGTCAATGCCCTGCGCCTGCAAGGTGTGTCGGCCGCCGCCACGCTGGAAGACATGGCCATGCTGCTGCAGCGCATGGCCGTGATGCAGATGGTGCCCAGCATGGCGCAAGACGGTGATGACCCCGACACCCTGGGCCTGGCCGATCTGGCCCAAACCATGCCTGCCGAAGAAACCCAATTGCTCTATAGCCTGTGCCTGCACGGGCGCACCGAGCTGGGCCTGGCCCCGGACGAGTACGCGGCCCTGACCATGGTGCTGTTGCGCTTGTTGGCCTTCAAGCCCCAAGCGGGATCGGCTGAAAAAAAAAGCCCACTGACCCGCCCACAGCCCGTCACTGAGCCCCGCAGGCCCAACGCGATCACCGCCTCAGCTCCCCAGAGCACACCCGAACCTGCTGCGCGCAACGCAGGCCTGCCACCTCCGGCTGGTCCGGCGACTGCGCCTTTGGCTCCACCGCCTGTCACGACACCAGTTCAGGCGCGCGCGCCAGTGCCAGAGCCACCAGCCCTTGTTGATCAGGCCCTCACCGAACCACCGCCTTGGGAAGACTGGCCCGACACCAACGACGAGGTCGATGCTCAGCGCAACCCAATGGCCGTGAGCTTGCAAGATGTGCCTGTACCAGAGGCGGCCCACGCGGCCCCCACGGTGCGCACTTTGCCCGTGCGAGAGGTCATGCCTTCGCAGCGTGCCGATGTGCCCATGCAGGCTGGGCCCGTCACTGTGCAAGCCACGCCCGAAGGCGATGTGTGGCTGGAGGTGGTGCAAAGTCTGATGGCGCAAGACGCCATCACCGCCTTGGTGCGCGAGCTGGCCCAGCAGTCGCAGCTGTTGGCACGCGATGCAGACCAATGGCAGCTGCGCGTGGAGCGCGAGACCCTCAACCACCCGGCCAGCCGCGAACGCTTGCAAGCAGCTTTGCAGGCTGCAGGTCATGGCCATGTCAAACTGGGCATCGAAATTGGCCCCGTGACCGACAGCCCTGCCAAGCGACTGGCTGCCAAAGCCGCCGAAAAAATGGTGGCCGCCAAGTCGCTGATTGAAAACGACCCGCTGGTTCAGGCCATGGTGCGCGACTTTGGCGCCAGAATCGTGCCCGGCAGCATCCAGATCATTTGACATTGATCCCCCCCACATCCACTCTGATCGAAGGAAACCCCATGTTCAACAAAGGACAACTCGCTGGCTTGATGAAACAGGCCCAAGCCATGCAGGACAACCTGAAAAAAGCCCAGGACGAACTCGCATTCGTTGAAGTGGAAGGTCAGTCCGGCTCGGGCATGGTCAAGGTGCTGATGACCTGCAAACACAATGTGCGCCGCGTGACCATCGACCCCAGCTTGCTGGCCGACGACAAGGACATGCTGGAAGACCTGGTGGCCGCCGCCTTCAACGATGCCGTGCGCATGGCCGAAGAAGTCTCGCAGCAAAAAATGGGCAAGCTCACTGCTGGTTTGCCACCGGGCATGAAGCTGCCTTTCTGAGCGCCTGAACATGGCCGACACCCACGCCCTTGCCACACTGGTGCAAGCCCTCAAGGGCTTGCCGGGGGTGGGCATCAAGTCGGCCCAGCGCATGGCCTTTCAGCTGTTGCAAAACGACCGGGCCACGGCCAGGCAATTGGCGGCGGCTTTGGACAATGCCGTTCAGAAGATTCGCCATTGCGCCTGTTGCCACACCTTCACCGAATCGGAACTGTGCGACACCTGCCTGGACGCCACCCGTGACCGCACCCAGCTGTGCGTGATCGAAACCCCGGCCGACCAGTCGGCCATTGAGCGCACGGGCACCTACCGGGGCTTGTACTTTGTGCTGATGGGCAAGCTCAGCCCGCTCGACGGCATCGGCCCGCACGACATTGGCCTGGCCAAGCTCAAGCAGCGCGTGGGCGATGGCGTCTTGGTCGAGGTGATCTTGGCGACCAACTTCACCGCCGAGGGCGAGGCCACCGCCCATGTGATTTCTGAAATGATCCGCCAGCAAGGCCTGCGTGTGACGCGATTGGCCCGTGGCGTGCCCGCCGGCAGCGAGCTGGAATATGTGGACCTGGGCACCATCGCCCACGCGCTGGTCGACCGGCGCTGAACACCTGCCCAGCTTGCGCTGACCTTTTGCTCGGCGCACATGCAGGCAGGGGCTAGCTGCAATCCATTACGTGAAAACCCGCTTGGGAACATTCCCGATGTGCAAAACAGGGGGCCTGCTTATGCTTGAGGCAATTTCTTGCAGGAGCATTCCCGGTGTCGTCAGTTCATCGCTCGCGTCGTTCAATGCTGGTGGCGGCACTGGGCGCGCTGGCGACGACGTCGGGCCTGCCTGCGCTGGCCTCCGACACGGGGCGGCAGATGCCTCGGGTCAAGCTGGCTTTGGCGGCCAGTCAGAGCCTCTACCACTTGCCCCTGACTGTTGCTGAGCACATGGGGTTTTTCCGCCAGACGGGTGTGCAGGTGGAGTGGTTGCCACACGAGTCAGGCGCCCAAGCCTTGAACAGTGTGCTCAACGGGCAAGCCGATGTCATGGCGGGCGCCTATGAACATTTGTTTGGCTTGCACCAAAAAGGTCTGCCCTACCAAAGCTTTGTGCAGATGAGCAGAACCCCTCAAGTCAGCTTGGGGGGCAGCACGCGCAGTGGCAAGGCGTGGCGTTCCATGGCGGACATCCGTGGCACCCGCCTGGGGGTTTCTGCACTTGACTCCACCACGCACTGGATGGCCTGTCAGTGGCTCAGGCGACATGGCATGTCTCAGGACGAAGTCATGTTTGTGGAGGTGGGTTCGTCCACCGGCGTTTTGGACGCCCTGCGCAGCGGCAGCATTGATGCGCTGTGCAATCCTGACCCGATCATGCACTGGCTGGAGCAAAAAAACGAAATCCGCCTGCTGGGCGAAACCCGCACCCTGACAGGCACACGCAAAGTCATGGGTGGCGCAGTGCCGGGGGCCAGCTTGATGACGCATACGGACTACTTGCAGCGGCATCCAGAACGTGTTCAAGCACTGACCGATGCGGTGGTGATGGCGCTCAAGTGGTTGCCTACCGCGGGCCTCACCGACATTTTGAAAACCGTCCCTCCCAGCCATTGGTCATGGGATCGGGCGGCTTACCTGGGCGCTTTTGAAAAGCTGAGGGAGTCGTATGCCGTGGATGGTTTGGTGCGTGGCGAAGAGGTCTCGCGGGCTTGGCAAGTCCACGCGCATTTGAAACCCACACCATCACCAAGTCGGATTTTCCCCGAACGCACGTTCACGAATGCGTTTGCCCAGGCGGCCCAAAGTGCCCAACGGCTCAGAAGCCGCGCCACCGGTTAACAACCACTTCAGCGCGGCGTTGCACGAGGTGCAGACTTCTGGCCAGCTTGAGCAGAAGCACTGGCTTTTTTATTCACTTGGCTTTTGGGCTTGCCCTTGCCCGCACCGGTGGACCCGGGGGCGGTTTTGCTCACGCGCCGGTTTTCCTTGGACGGAACAAACACCGCCAGCTTTTTGCCCGCCGTCAACTTGCTCTGGGGATGAAGGTCGTTCCAGGTGGCCAAGTTGGCGGCCGAGACACCATGGCGCGCCGCCAGCAAGGCCATGTTGTCGCCTTGACGCGCAGTGACAAAAATCTTGCGCAGCACCACCTCAGGGGCCAGCAGCAGGTGGCCGTTGTCGGCCAGATGCTCGGCCACGTTGCTGTCCTTGCGGCTGGTTCGTGGCACCAGCAAAGTGGAGCCAGCCTTGACCAACATGCGCGGAGGAATGCCATTGACCGCACGCAACTGCTCGGCCGTCATGCCCACCTCTTTGGCCACTTCTGCGGCTTTCATGGTGCGTGGTGCCTGCCAAGCTGTCCATGTTGACAAACGGCTCTCGGAGCTCGATTGCAGGTTGTTTTCAAACACCGTCGCATTGTCCCAAGGCAACAAAACATGCGGTGTGCCCGCTGCCAAAATGACCGGACGGTTCATGGCGGGGTTCAGCGCCTTGAAATCCTTGAGGCTGACGTTGGCCAATTTGGCCGCCATGTCCACATCGATGTCTTTGTGGATGGGGACACTCTTGAAGAACGGGTGGTTCTGGATCAAGGGCAAAACTGTTTTGAACGCCTCGGGTTGGGCAATGATGTTCTTCACGGCTTGCAGTTTGGGCACGTAATACCGTGTCTCATCCGGCATCCGAAGGTCGCTGTAGGTCAGGGGCTTGCCCTGCGCCTTGTTGCGCGCCAGAGCGCGGCCCACACTGCCTTCGCCCCAGTTGTAAGCTGCCAAGGCCAAGTGCCAATCGCCAAACATGTTGTAGAGCTTTTGCAAGTAATCCAGCGCGGCACGGGTGGATTCCAGCACATCCCGTCGTTCGTCCCTGAACAGGTTTTGTTTCAGGTCGAAATACTTGCCCGTCGCGGGCATGAACTGCCACATGCCTGCGGCTTTGGCGCTCGATACGGCTTGCGGGTTGAAGGCCGACTCAATGAAGGGCAAAAGTGCCAACTCGGTGGGCATCTTGCGGCGTTCCAGTTCTTCAACAATGTGAAAAATATAAGGCCTGGAGCGCTCGGTCATGCGCAGAAAATAGTCCGGTCGACTGGCGTACCAGACCTCGCGGTTGCGCACCAAATCGTTGTCCAGGTCGGGCATGGCAAAGCCCATGCGGATGCGTTCCCAGATGTCGACGGGCGCTTGCAGTCCCAACAGGGCATTGGGCCTCAGGTCGGCCTCCCTGCTGGAGGGCGGCTCTGCAGCGGGTGTGGTCTTTGTGATGGCTGGCGCTGGCGGGGGCGCAGGGTCTGCAGGCGCCTGAACTGCCGGCGGCATCGACTGAACCGGTGCGCGGTCTGGCTCGGGGGCGGGCGTCGAGACGGCACACCCTGAAAGCAGCAGCGCCAAAAGAACGCTCGCGTGGAGGGTGGGGGCGTGCGCAAATCGGAAGAAGGGCAGGTTCATCGAAAATCGTTTTTCCATTGGCGAAGGACCGCAAAGGTGGAGACTTCGTCCACGGCCTGCGGGTTGTGCAGCCGCACAGCAGAGCAGACGGTGGGCTCCCGGCTTCGCAAAAAGGGGTTGATGGCCCGTTCGGTGTGCAGTGCAACGGGCAGGGTGGGCAAGCCTTGTTCGCGCAATCGGGTGCAAAGTCCCATGTGGGCAATCAAGGCCGGGTTGCCGGGCTCGACGGCCAGCGCGAACTTCAGGTTGGACAAGGTGTACTCATGTGCACAGCACACACGGGTGTGACCCGGCAAAGCGGCCAAGCGGTCCAGTGAGTCCAGCATCTGGGCTGGCGTGCCTTCGAACAAGCGGCCACAGCCACCCGAAAACAGCGTGTCCCCACAAAAAAGGACGGGGTCTTGGCCCGGTGCTTGGGTCCAAAAAGCGATGTGTCCCAAAGTGTGACCGGGAACCTCGTGCACCTCAAAGGTCAGTTCGTGCCAGTCAAACACATCGCCTTGCCCAAGGCCTTGCGACATGACGGGCATTTTTTCCATGGCCGGCCCCAGCACCCGCGCCCCGGTGCGTTCGACCAGTTCGACCAAGCCCCCTGTGTGATCGGCATGGTGGTGCGTGACTAGAATCGTGTCCAACTGCACACCGGGATGACTTTGCATCCAGGCCAGTACAGGCGCACTGTCCCCCGGGTCGACCACCAGCGCGTGGCGGTCCTTGTGCATCAACCAAATGTAGTTGTCTGCGAAAGCGGGCAGGGCAATGAGTTCCATGGAGCGTTCGATTATAGAAAGCCAGCACCCCACGCCCGCCTGGTTGGCCCCCTTGGGACAACCAGCGGCTGAGCGTTTGCTGGTCTGGGAGCAAGCCCAGGCCGATGAACTGTTGGCCGATGTCTTTGGATACCACGCGGTGCAGCTGGGCTGGCCGGATTTGCAGGCCCTGCGACACAACCGGATGCCCCACCGCTGGCAAGCCTGTGCCGAATTCGAATGGCCTTGCGACCCCAAGTCGGCGGACCCCAGCCATGTGTGGCTCGACAGCCGGGCTTGGCCTTGGCAAGCCGACAGTCTGGACCTGGTGGTATTGCCCCACACGCTGGAGCGCTCGGCCGACCCGCACGCGTGTTTGCGTGAAGTCGAGCGGGTGCTGATTCCGGAAGGCCAGGTGCTGATCATGGGCTTGAACCCGCTGAGTGGCTGGGGCTGGCGACAAAAGCGTGGGGCGCATCACCGAGGGCTGGCCGGTCCTGCGCAATCCATGATTGGTTACCAGCGCATGCGCGACTGGTTGCGGCTGCTGGGTTTTGAGGTCCAGGTCAGCCGCTTTGGCGGTTGGACCCCGGCCCTGAACAGTGAACGCTGGATGCAACGCTTGAGCTGGATGGAGACTGCAGGGCAGCGGTGGTGGCCCATTCTGGGTGGGGTTTACCTGCTGATGGCCACCAAGCGGGTCCCCGGGGGCCGCTTTTTGTCCAGTCGCGCCTGGCGCACGGTACGATCGCCCGCAACGGCCACTGCACCGATTGCCCGTTCTGACAACCCGCTGAGCCAGCCCTTGGCCGAGAAAGATGCCCTTGACCCCCGTTGAAATTCACACCGATGGCGCTTGCAAAGGCAATCCAGGCCCGGGTGGTTGGGGCGTTCGGCTGCAATCGGGTCAGCATGTGCAAGAGTTGTTTGGTGGCGAGCTCAACACCACCAACAACCGGATGGAGATGACCGCCGTCATTGAGGGCCTCTCGGCCCTCAAGCGACCTTGCCGGGTCACGCTTTATCTGGACAGCGAATACGTGCGCAAAGGCATCACCGAATGGATCCATGGCTGGAAAGCCCGGGGTTGGCGCACGGCGGCCAAACAACCTGTCAAAAATGCCGATTTGTGGCAAAAATTGGACAGTGTGGTGTCGTCTTCGGGACACCAAATCGACTGGCGCTGGGTCAAGGGGCACAACGGGGACCCCGGCAATGAGCGTGCCGATGCCTTGGCCAATCAAGGCGTAGACAAGGCCTTGGCCCGATCCACGGGCGCCTGAGGGCGTTGCCCGAGGCTTTAAAAAACCATTCGCAGGGCGTGATCAATGCCTCACAAAATGTGGGGAAATGTCGTTTGCGCTGTTACATTGAGGCGGTCTTGCAGCTAGCAATCTGAGAGAAATCCGAATGGCTTACAAAAAGAAATACGCAGTTTTGGCCCTTTTGGGCATTTCCGTGGCTTCTGGAGCGGCTTGGTGGTGGCAAAACAAAGCCCCTGAAGGGGATGCCGGCAAGCCAGCCACGGCGGCGCCTGCCGGGCCTACAGGCCCCGGTACGGGTGCAGGGGGCGGTCCGGCGCGCACGCCTGCTGTCGAGGTGGCCAAAGTCGAGAGCATGACCCTGGTGGACGAAACCCAGGCCGTGGGCAGCCTGCGCTCTCGCCAAGGGGTGATGTTGCGCCCAGAAGTCGGCGGACGTGTCAAACAAATCTTCTTCAACGACGGTCAACGCGTGCGCAAAGGGCAGTTGATGGTTCAGTTTGACGACCAGTTGCCGCAAGCCCAATTGGCTCAGAGCCGGGCTGAATTGTCGATCGCAGAAGCCAACCACAAGCGCAACCAGGAGTTGGTCGCGCAAAACTTCATCAGCCAGAGATCGCTGGATGAAAGTGCAGCAGCCCTGGAAGTCTCGCGGGCCAAACTCTCATTGGCGCAGGCCACGCTGCAGCGCCTGCAGGTGCTGGCGCCCTTTGATGGCATCGCGGGTCTCAAGCAAATCAACGTGGGCGACTACCTGAAAGACGGTGCGGACATGGTCAACGTCGAGGACATCGATGCCGTGCTGCTCGATTTCAGGTTGCCTGAGCGCTTTCAGACCAAGATCCGTGCCGGTCAAAAAGCCCAGTTGACGGTCGATGCCCTGCCCGGCCGACCTTTCAGCGCCATCATCCAGGCGGTGGACCCCTTGATCGAGCCCAATGGCCGCTCGGTGGGTGTGCGCGGTTGCATTGACAACCGCCAGCAGCAACTGCGCCCTGGCATGTTCGCCCGCGTCAATGCGGTCTTTGGCTCGCGCGAAAATGCCTTGGTCATTCCTGAAGAGGCCATCATTCCGCAGGGGGGTCGCACTTTCGTGGTCAAGATCGTTCCAGGCGACAAACCCGAGGTCAAAGTGTCGGAGCGGGTCGCGGTCAAGGTGGGTTTGCGCTTGCCCGGCAAGGTCGAAATCCTCGAAGGTTTGTCGGCAGGTGACACCGTGGTCACTGCCGGTCACCAGCGTTTGCAAAAGGATGGCACCGCCGTTCGGGTGGTTGACCTGTCTCAGCCCGGTGGGGGCAGACCCGCTGGAGGACCGCCCGGCGCAGGTGGTCCCGGTGCAGGTGGTCCTGGCGCAGGTGGTCCTGGCGCAGGTGGTCCAGGTGCTGGTGGCCCAGGTGCGGGTGGCCCCGGTGCAGGTGGTCCCGGTGCAGGTGGTCCGGGTGCTGGCGCAGGCTCTGCGGGGCCACGCCCTGGTGCTGCGGCAGGCAAACCCGGTGCGGCCGCGGCCAAGAACGCGGCCATGGCTGGACCGAACCCTTGCCTGAGGGGCGCAGATGCAACTCGCTGAAGTTTCCATCCGCCGGCCTGTGCTGGCCGTGGTCATGTCGATGTTGATCGTGCTGATTGGTGCGGTCAGTTTCAAAGGTCTGTCGCTGCGCGAGTACCCCAAGATCGATGAGCCCACCGTCACGGTCACCACGCGCTATGTGGGCGCTTCTGCGGAAGTGGTCGAATCCCAGGTCACCAAGCCCCTTGAAGACTCGATTGCCGGCATCGATGCGGTGGACGTCATCACCTCCATCAGCCGAGCCGAACAATCACAAATCACCGTGAAATTTCGCCTCGAGAAAGACGCCGACACGGCGGCTGCTGAAGTGCGTGACCGCACGGCGCGTGTGCGCAACCGCTTGCCTCAAACGGTGGAAGAGCCTGTCATCGCCAAAGTAGAAGCTGACGCATTCCCGGTCATCTGGTTGGCATTTTCCAGTGACACGCTCAATGCCCTGCAAATCAACGATTTGGTCAACCGTGTGGTCAAGCCGCGCTTGCAAACCGTGACGGGCGTGGCCGATGTGCGCATTTTTGGTGAGCGCAAATACGCGATGCTGGTGTCTTTGGACCATGCCCGCCTGTCGTCTTACAAATTGACGCCTCAAGATGTCGAAGACGCCATCCGTCGCAACAACCTGGAGCTGCCAGCGGGCCGGATCGAATCTTCCACCCGGGAGTTCAGCGTTTCTGCGCAAACCGACCTGAACCGTGCAGGGCAATTCGGTGACATCGTGATCCGAAACGTCAACGGGTTTCCGGTCAAGCTGCGGGATGTGGCCCAAGTTCGAGAAGGTGCGGCCAACGACCGCAGCGTGGTCCGTTTGAACGGGCAATCGGCGATCTCTGCGGGCGTGATCCGTCAAGCCACGGCCAACCCTCTGGAGTTGTCGGCGGGCGTGCGCGAAATGATCCCCAAGCTCAAGGCGGACTTGCCGGGTGACATGGTCATCAACGTTGCCAACGACAACTCGGTCTTCATTGACCGCTCGATCAAGAGCGTTTTCAACACCATTTTGGAAGCCGTGGTCTTGGTGGCGCTGGTGATTTTTGTCTTTTTGCGCACCTTGCGTGCGTCCATCATCCCCATCATCACGATCCCGGTCAGTTTGATTGGCGCTTTCGCCATGATGGCTTTGGCCGGCTTCACCATCAACACCTTGACCTTGCTGGCGCTGGTTTTGGCCATTGGTTTGGTGGTGGACGATGCGATTGTGGTGCTGGAAAACATCTACCGCCACATTGAAGAAGGCTTGGACCCGTTTTCTGCCGCCATCAAGGGTGTGCGTGAAATCAGCTTTGCCGTCATTGCCATGACCCTGACGCTGGCGGCTGTGTTCGCGCCTTTGGCTTTCACGCCGGGGCGCACTGGCAAGTTGTTTGGCGAATTTGCCTTGGCTTTGGCTGGCGCGGTGTTGGTTTCGGGCTTTGTGGCGCTGACCTTGGCGCCCATGCTCAGCGCCAAATTCCTCAGACACAACCCCAACCCTGGCTGGTTCGACCGTTCCATGGAAAAGTGGCTCACGGGTCTGTCCTCGGGTTATGAACGCCTGTTGACCCTGATTTTGAGCAGGGCCCGTTGGGCGGTGGTGTTGGTCATGTTGGCCTCGGGCATCGGCATTGGCGTGATCTACCCCACCATGAAGCAAGAGCTGTCTCCCTTGGAGGACCGGGGGACGATTTTGGCCACCATCAACGCCCCGGATGGCTCGACCCTGGAGTACACCGATCGCTACGCAAGATCGCTCGAAAGAATGGGACAGGCCTATCCCGAGTTCGACCGAATTTTTGCGAACATGGGGAACCCCACCGTCGGGCAAGGCACGGTGGTGTACCGCGCCGTGGACTGGGACGAACGCCAACGCACCACGCTGGAAATTGCGCGCGAGTTGGGCGCCAAGTTCAACGGCTTGCCGGGCATCAATGCCTTCCCCATCACACCGCCTTCCTTGGGGCAGGGCTTTCGCGAGCGGCCGCTGAACTTTGTGATCCAGACCTCGGACAGCTACCAAAATTTGAATGCGATCGCACGTCAGGTGATGGATGAAGTGGCCAAAAACCCCGGCATCTTGTCGCCCGATGTGGACTTGCGTCTGAACAAGCCGGAGCTGCGGGTCGAGGTGGACCGCACCAAGGCCGCAGAGTTGGGTGTGAGCGTGGATGTGGTGGCGCGCACCATCGAGACCATGCTCGGGGGCCGCGTGGTCACGCGTTACAAGCGCGATGCCGAACAGTACGACGTGATTGTGCAAACCCTGCCTTCGGCCCGCAACACGCCCGATGACATCGACGTGATTCAGGTGCGGGGCCGCAACGACACCATGGTGCCCTTGTCCAGCTTGGTCAGAGTGCGCGAAAGTGTGGCCCCGCGTGAGTTGAACCATTTTGGTCAGCGCCGCTCGGTGACCATCACGGCCAACCTGGCGCCGGATTACTCCTTGGGCGAGGCCCTGACCTTCATGGACGCCACCGCTGCCAAGATCCTCAAGCCGGGCTACACCACCGAGTTGAACGGCACCTCGCGCGAATTCAAAAACTCGCAAGGGGCTTTGGTCATCGTGTTTGTCTTAGCGCTGCTGTTCATCTTTTTGGTGTTGGCGGCGCAGTTTGAAAGCTTCATCGACCCGTTTGTGATCATGCTCTCGGTGCCCCTGTCCATGATTGGTGCGCTCTTGGCGCTGAAATACACGGGCGGTTCCCTCAATGTGTATTCCCAAATCGGCCTGATCACCCTGGTGGGCTTGATCACCAAGCACGGCATTTTGATTGTGGAGTTCACCAACCAGTTGCGCGAGCAAGGCATGGCCATGCAAGCGGCCTTGATCAAGGCTTCAGCCCAGCGTCTGCGTCCAATCCTGATGACCACCGGCGCCATGGTGCTGGGCGCTGTGCCGCTGGCGCTGGCCACCGGTGCGGGCGCCGAGAGCCGCACGCAAATCGGTTGGGTCATTGTGGGCGGCATGAGCTTGGGCACTTTGTTGGCCATCTTTGTGGTGCCGACCATGTACTCCTTGTTGGCGCGCAAGGCGGTTCCGGGGCCCAACAAGGCCGTCGCGCACGACGAGCCTGTGGCCTCTGCCGGACATTGACGCTTTTTCAAAAGCCAAACTGAAAGGGCTGCGGATGCAGCCCTTTTCTTTGAAGTGGTGATGTCCCCAGCCGCTCAAAGCTGCCCGTCAAACATCATCACCTCCACCTCGTCGCCCACCGCCACGTTGCCTTGGGTATGGCCCAGCACGATCAAGCCGTTGGCTTGCACCATGGAACTGAGCACGCCCGAGCCCTGGTTGCCGGTGGTACTGACCACCAGCTCGCCCGCTGCATTGGTGCGCACGATGCCGCGCTGGTATTCGGTGCGGCCAGGTTTCTTGCGCAGGGCTTCGGTGCTTTTGGCCTTGAGCAAAGGCAATGGGGGCGCTTGCCAGCCCATGAGCTGCTGCAGGGCAGGGCGCACAAAAGCGGCAAAGGTCACCATGACGGCCACCGGGTTGCCCGGCAAGCCAAACAGCAGGGCCGAGCGCTCGCCTTGCGTGATGCGGCCCACCGCCATGGGGCGGCCGGGGCGCATGGCGATGCGCCAAAACGCCACATCGCCCAGTTTTTTCATCATGGCCTTGGTGTGGTCGGCTTCGCCCACACTCACTCCGCCGCTGGTGATGACGGCATCGGCTTGCGCGGCGGCATCTCTGAAAGCCTGTTCCAGCGCGGCAGGGTCGTCGCGCACCACGCCCATGTCGATCAGCTCGCAGCCCAGCGCCTGCACCAGGCCCGCCACGGTGTAGCGGTTGCTGTCGTACACCGCGCCCTCGCGGGGTGCTTCGCCCAAGCTCAATAATTCGTCGCCGGTTGAGAAGTAAGCCACCTTGGGCCTGCGCCAAACGGTGGCGGTGGGCAGCCCCAGGCTGGCCAGCAGGCCGCAGGCGGCAGGCGTCAACCGAGTCCCGGCACGCAAGGCGGGAAGACCTGCCATCAGGTCTTCGCCCAGCAAACGACGGTTGTCTCCGGTTTGCAGCAAGCCGGGTGGAATGTGCACCGTGTCGCCCTCGGTTTTCACCAACTCTTGCGGGGCCACGGTGTCCAGCCCGGTGGGCATGATGGCCCCGGTCATGATGCGCACGCATTCACCGGCTTGCACTGTGCCCTGCCAAGCGGCTCCGGCAAAGGCGGTGCCCACCACTTTGAAGCGGCTGGCTTGTCCAGCCATGAGTTCTGCGCCGCGCAGGGCGTAGCCATCCATGGCCGAGTTGTCGTGCGGGGGCACGCTGATGGGCGAGACCACCTCTTGCGCCAGGATGCGGCCGTGGGCCTGCATCAGCGGTACGGCCTCTTGTTCGCGTACGGGTTGCACCAGCTGGGCCAAAAACGCGTTGACCTGGCTGGCCGACAAGGCCTGGGGGTCGTAGCCTTGCAGGCGTTCGGCGATCTGATCAAGGGACAGGGCTGGGGTGGTCATGGCGATGTCATTGGCAATGGCACTGCTGTGCGGCATGTTTCAAAGGGATTCGAGTTGCTGCAGTTCGGCCAGCGTGTTGGCGTTGGCAAAGGCGTGGGCGCTGTCGCTGGGCAAGTCAAAGGGCACGATGGCGCAGCGGTGCTGGCCCGTCCAGGCGTCGATCTTGCGACCGCCGCTTTGGGTGAATTTGACCAAGCTGTCGAGCAACTCGGTTTTGAGCAGGCAAAACACGGGTTGCGGGCGCACCGTGCCATCGGCTTCGGGGGCGGCGGCCATGGCCAGGTGGGCGTCTTGCTCGTGTAGGGCTTTGTACAAGCGCTCCACTAGGTCCAGCGGAAACAGCGGCGAGTCGCAAGGCACGGTCAGCAAGAGCGGTGTTGGGCAGCGCTGCAGGCCAGTGAGAAAGCCCGCCAAAGGCCCAGCAAAGCCGTCGAGGGAGTCGGGGCACACCGGCACCCCCAAAGACTCATAAGCAGCCAGGTTGCGGTTGGCATTGATCAGAATGTTCTGGGGCGGCAGGCTTTGCTGTTGCAGTCGCATCAGGGCTTGCTGGGCCAGTGGCAGGCCGCGAAAGTTTTGCAGGCCCTTGTCCACGCCGCCCATGCGCGAGCCCCGCCCGCCCGCCAAAATCAGGCCCGTGATGGCGGGTGCAGTGGGGCCCATGGCGTTCAGCCTCCGATGTAGCTCATTTCCACCCGGCGGCCGGGGCCGCTGGCGGTGTCGGGGCCGCGCAGGCTGCGCAGCACCGAGTATTGGTCAGTCCGCCCGCGCCAGATGGCGTCCACAGTGGCAGCCAATGCGTGGTCGGTCTGCGTCGGGTCACGCAGCAACTGGCGCAGGTCATAGCCCTGGCTGGCGAACAGGCACAAATACAGGCGACCTTCGGTGGACAGGCGGGCGCGGTTGCAGTCGCCGCAAAAGGCCTGCGTCACGCTGCTGATCACGCCGATCTCGCCCAGGGCAGGGTCGTGCTCGCCTTGGGCATTGGCATAACCCCAGCGCTCGGCGGTCTCGCCGGGGGCGGAGGGCTCCAGCTGCACCAGGGGCAGCTCGGCATGCAGGCGGCGCACCACTTCGGCGCTGGGCAGCACCTCGTCCATGCGCCAGCCGTTGGTGGCGCCCACGTCCATGTATTCGATGAAGCGCAGCACAATGCCCGTGCCCCGGAAATGCCGGGCCATGGCCAAAATTTCGTGGTCATTGGTGCCGCGCTTGACCACCATGTTCACCTTGATCGGCCCCAGGCCAGCTGCCTGCGCGGCTTCGATCCCGGCCAGCACATCGGCCACCGGAAAATCCACATCGTTCATCTGGCGAAAGACGCTGTCGTCCAGTCCGTCCAGGCTCACTGTCACGCGTTGCAGTCCGGCGTCTTTCAGGCTTTGGGCTTTGCGTGCCAACAGCGAACCGTTGGTGGTCAGCGTCAAATCGAGCGGCTGGCCGTCGGGTGTGCGCAGGGCGGCCAGTTGCTCGATCAAAATTTCGATGTTCTTGCGCAGCAGCGGCTCACCGCCCGTCAGGCGAATCTTGCGCACGCCCCGGCCCACGAACACGTTGGCGATGCGGGTGATTTCTTCAAAGCTCAGCAACTGGCTGTGCGGCAGGTAAGCATAGTCCTTGTCGAAGACTTCCTTGGGCATGCAGTAACTGCACCTGAAGTTGCAGCGGTCGGTCACGCTGATGCGCAAATCGGTCAGCGGTCGGCGCAGCCCGTCCAGCGGCAAGTTGCTCAGGTCTTGGCCTGCCCACACCGGGGGCAAAGGCAAGCTGGGATGGCGCTGGTCAAGCAGTGGAATGACGCGTTCAGACATAGTCAGCGATTGTGCCCGAGCCGCCCCTCCCATGAAGCAGCATGGTCAAGGAAGAACAGCGGCCTTGTCGTCTGTCCGGGAGGTCGGTGGCTTCAGCCGTGCTGGATCGCCACCGTCTTGAGGGTGGTGAAGCCCAGCAGGGCCTCGAAGCCTTTTTCGCGGCCGTAGCCGGATGACTTGACACCCCCAAAGGGCAGTTCCACCCCGCCCGCTGCCCCGTAGTTGTTGATGAACACCTGACCGCTGCGCACGCGCTTGGCGATGCGGAATTGGCGGCCACCGTCGCGCGTCCAAATGCCCGCCACCAGACCAAACTCGGTGGCATTGGCCAGTTCGACCGCGTGGTCTTCGTCCTTGAAGGCCATGGCCGACAGCACCGGGCCAAACACTTCTTCTTGCGCCAGGCGGTGCATCACCGGCACGTCGCGCAGCAAGGTGGGGGCTTGGTAAAAACCGCCCGCAGGCACGCCCGCCGCAATCTGCCCTTGCGCCACCGTGGCGATGCCGTCGGCCCGTGCTTGGTCCAAAAAGCCGGTCACGCGCTCCAACTGGCTGGCGCGGATCAGTGGCCCCAAGTCCAGGTTCATGGCCGCCGAGCCCACTTGCAGTCGGCTGAAGGCTTCGCCCAAGCGTTTCAAAAGCGACTCGTAAATGCCTTGCTGGATCAGCACGCGTGAGCCCGCGCTGCAAGTCTGCCCCGAGTTTTGCACGATGGCGTTGACCACCACCGGTATGGCGGCGTCCAGGTCAGCGTCCTCAAAAATGATCTGTGGGCTTTTGCCGCCCAGCTCCAGCGTCACTGGGCAATGGCGCTCGGCGACCACTTGCTGGATGAGCGTGCCCACGCGGGGGCTGCCGGTGAAGCTGATGTGGTCAATGCCCGGGTGGCGGGCCAGCGCGTCGCCCACCTCGTGGCCGTAACCGGTGACGATGTTGATGGCCCCTGGCGGAAAACCCACCTCGGCCGCCAGCTGCGCCACACGGATCAGGCTCAAACAGGCGTCTTCGGCCGGTTTGACCACGCAGGCATTGCCTGCGGCCAAAGCGCCACCCACGCTGCGCCCAAAAATCTGCATCGGGTAGTTCCAGGGGATCACATGGCCCGTCACGCCGTGAGGCTCGCGCCAGGTCAACACGCTGTAGCCGTTTTGGTAAGGCAGGGTTTCGCCGTGCAGTTTGTCGCAAGCCCCGGCATAAAACTCAAAGTAACGCGCCAAGGCCACCGAATCGGCGGCGGCCTGTTTGGTGGGCTTGCCGCAGTCACGTTGCTCCAGGGCGGCAAGCTCGGCAGCGTGTTCGCTCACTTTTTGGGACAGCTTCATGAGCAAACGGCCACGCTCCATGGCGCTCAGCTTGCCCCAGGGACCGTTGAAGGCCGCCCGCGCCGCTTGCACAGCCTGGTCGATGTCGGCCGCTTGGCTGCGCGGGATCTGCTCAAACACCTGTCCGTCAGACGGGTCGAGAACGTCAATGGTTTGGCCTGCTAGGGCGGGGGTGGATTGGTTGGCAATGAAATTCAGCTGCATGGCCCGATTGTCAACGGCTGACAGATTTTGAAAATCACCCATGGGACATCCAGCTTTGCGAGCCTGCTGGGCAATAAAAAAGGCCCACCAAGGCGGGCCTTCCCTAATGTGGTGGAGATCAGCCCCCGTGGAACTTCATCACCAGAGGCACGATCAGCAGCGCCACGATGTTGATGATCTTGATCAGCGGGTTGATCGCCGGGCCTGCGGTGTCCTTGTAGGGGTCACCGACGGTGTCACCCGTAACGGCCGCTTTGTGGGCCTCCGAGCCCTTGCCGCCATGATGGCCGTCTTCGATGTATTTCTTGGCGTTGTCCCAGGCGCCGCCGCCGGTACACATCGAAATCGCCACAAACAGGCCGGTGATGATGGTGCCCATCAGCAAACCGCCCAGAGCTTTGGGACCCAGGATCAGACCCACCAGCACCGGCACCACCACAGGCAACAGGCTTGGGATGACCATTTCCTTGATGGCAGCCGTTGTCAGCATGTCCACAGCCTTGCCGTACTCGGGCTTGGCTGTGCCTTCCATGATCCCGGGGATTTCTTTGAACTGGCGGCGCACTTCAACCACCACGCTGCCCGCAGCACGGCCCACAGCTTCCATGGCCATGGCCCCGAAAAGGTAGGGGATCAGGCCACCAATGAACAGGCCAATGATCACCAGTGGGTCGGACAGGTCAAAGCTGATGGCCTTGCCATAGACTTCCAGTTTGTGGGTGTAGTCGGCAAACAGCACCAGCGAGGCCAGACCCGCGGAGCCGATGGCGTAGCCCTTGGTCACGGCCTTGGTGGTGTTGCCCACCGCGTCCAACGGGTCGGTGATGTCGCGCACGCTGCTGGGCAGCTCGGCCATTTCGGCAATGCCGCCCGCGTTGTCGGTGATGGGGCCGTAAGCATCCAGCGCCACCACGATCCCTGCCATGGAAAGCATGGACATGGCCGCCACTGCGATGCCGTACAGGCCGCCCAGCGCGAAGGCAGTCCAGATGGCCAAGCATACGAACATCACTGGCCATGCCGTGGAGCGCATCGAAACACCCAGGCCGGCAATGATGTTGGTGCCGTGACCGGTCGTGGAGGCTTGAGCAATGTGGCGTACGGGTGCATATTGCGTGCCGGTGTAGAACTCGGTGATCCAGACCAGTGCGGCAGTCAGTACGAGGCCTACAGTACAAGCGCCAAACAACTTCATTTGTGCCCCGCTACCGCCCAAGGCGTTATCGGGAATCAACCAAATGGTCACAAAGTAAAAAGCAACCAGTGACAGCACGCCCGAGATGGCCAGGCCTTTGTAGAGCGCAGGCATGACATTGGTCATGCCGGGCGTAGCCTTGACGAAAAAGCAGCCAATGATGGAGGCGATGATGGACACCGCGCCAAGGCCCAGCGGGTAGAGCACGGCCTGACCAGGTGCGGCCGAAATCAGCAAGGCGCCCAGCACCATGGTGGCGATCAAGGTGACCGCATAAGTCTCGAACAGGTCAGCGGCCATGCCGGCGCAGTCGCCTACGTTGTCACCCACGTTGTCGGCAATGACGGCGGGGTTGCGCGGATCGTCCTCGGGAATACCCGCTTCGACCTTGCCCACCAGGTCGGCACCCACGTCAGCGCCCTTGGTGAAAATGCCCCCGCCCAATCTGGCAAAGATCGAAATCAGCGAAGAGCCAAAGGCAAAGCCGATCAAGGGGTTGAGCAAATTGGCCAGGTTCTTGTCGGGCGTCAGGTTGCCATTGCCCACCAGAAACCAGTAAAAACCGGACACACCCAACAGACCCAAACCGACCACCAACATGCCGGTGATGGCGCCACCGCGAAAAGCGACGTCGAGTGCCGGGCCAATCCCTTTGGTGGCCGCTTGTGCAGTCCTCACGTTGGCTTTGACCGACACATTCATGCCGATGAAGCCGCAAGCGCCCGAAAGCACCGCGCCAATCACGAAGCCGATGGCGGTGATGCCATCCAGAAAGATACCCATCAGGATGGCCAGCACCACGCCGACGATGGCGATGGTTTTGTACTGGCGTGCCAGATAGGCTGCGGCACCCGCCTGAATGGCGGCGGCAATTTCCTGCATCCGGGCATTGCCGGCGTCTTGAGAGAGGATCCACCCCCTGGCCCAGATGCCGTAGGCCACAGCAATCAGACCACATACGAGCGCCAAAATGAGCGCTGAATTTCCTGTCATCGTTGAACTCCTCGATGGTTGTCGCAGATCAGAGGGGCAACGCACTGGAGACCCCTCCACGGCGTTGCTTCCTCGATCGCCGTAACCGGAGAACGATTGGCCAACGCTTCATTAAAGAGGCCAAATTGGGGTTTGCGCAAGGCCTGTGAAAGTAAAATCGGGGTTAATCCCTAGCGATTACCGTTTTTTTTTAACTTTTCACAAAGAGACCCGAAAGATGTCCCTCGACAACGTGACCCCTGGCAGCAAAGCACCAGAGACCTTCAATGTGATCATCGAAATCCCGATGAACGCCGACCCGATCAAATACGAAGTGGACAAGGAAACCGGTGCCTTGTTTGTGGACCGTTTTATGACCACGGCCATGCACTACCCCACCAATTACGGTTATGTGCCCCAAACCCTCTCTGGCGACGGAGATCCTGTGGACGTGTTGGTGATCACGCCCTACGCCTTGCACCCTGGCGTGGTGGTGCCCTGCCGCGCTCTGGGCATCTTGATGATGGAAGACGAGGCGGGTTTGGATGGCAAAGTGGTTGCGGTGCCGACCAGCAAAATATTGCCGATGTACGACCACTGGCAAGACATCTCGGACGTCAACTCGATGCGCCGCAACGCGATCGCCCACTTTTTTGAGCACTACAAAGACCTCGAAAAAGGCAAATGGGTCAAGGTGTTGGGCTGGGAAGGCAAAGAAGCGGCCCACAAGGAAATTCTGGACGGTATCGCCAACCACAAAAAAGCCAAGGCCTGATCTTGCTTGGTTGGCGAAGATCATGACCCATTTGGCTTGAGAACGTGACACCAGCTCGCTGTTCAGCTGGGCCAAAAGCACCGCAATTTCTGTTGTTTGAAAAACCTTGCCTGTTGTAACTGAGGAGACCTACAAAACTGCAGGGCCTTCAGGTGGCGAGGTTCGCTTCAAGGGCGAGTGCTGCTGGAGCGCTTCCAGATAGTTCTCCACCCCCGCCTTTTCCCGTTCCAAAAACCTGGCCACCGCCTCAGAAAACGCCGGGTGCGCCAGCCAGTGGGCGCTGTGGGTGGGGGTGGGCAGCAGGGCCCTAGCCATTTTGTGTTCGCCTTGCGCGCCGCCTTCAAAGCGTCTGAGGCCGTGCTGGATGCACCATTCGATGGGCTGGTAGTAACAGGCTTCAAAGTGCAGGCAGTCCACCCGTGCCAGCGCGCCCCAGTAGCGGCCATAGGCCACTTCGGGCTGGCCTTGTGCGTCCAGGTGCAGGCCGATCAGGCTGATGCCAATGGGCTGCGCTTCGTGTTCGGCCACAAAGAGCAACCAGTTTTGGGCCATGTCAGTGCGCATGGATTCAAAAAACGCCGGGGTCAAATAGGGCGGATTGCCGTGCTCCCAATAGGTTTGTTGGTAGCAGCGCAGCAGCAGGGTCCAGTCGCCTTCCGTCATGTCGGGGCCGCGCACGGCGCGAAAGCTCACGCCCGCATCTGCCACTTTGCGGCGTTCTTGCCGGATTTTTTTGCGCTTTTCCTGGGTCAGGCTGGCCAAAAAGTCATCGAAGTCGCGCCATCCCTGGTTTTGCCAGTGGAACTGCACCTGGTCACGTTGCAGCAGCCCGGCTTGTTCGCAGGCTTGCAGGTCTTGTGGGCTGCCAAACAAAATGTGCAGCGATGGGATGTGGTTGGTTTGGCAAATGTCCAGCAAGGCGGCCAGCAGGGCCTGGCGGGCATCGTCAGATTCGGCCAGCAAGCGGCTGCCAGGCACCGGGGTGAAGGGCGAGGCGACCAGGGCTTTGGGGTAGTAGTCGAGGCCATGGCGCTGGTAAGCGTCGGCCCAGGCGTGGTCAAACACGTATTCGCCGCGCGAGTGGGTCTTGATGTACAGCGGGCAGGCGGCGGCCAACACATCGCCTTGTGGGGTGCTGCGCCACAGGCTGATGGCTTGAAGGGTCCAGCCGGTCTCGGGCGCGGCCGATTGGCTGGTCTGCATGGCCGACAAATAGGCATGCTGCATGAAGGGGGATGGGGCGTCTTGCCGGGCGAGCAAGCCGTCCCAGGCTTCAGGCGCGATGGCACTCAGGTCGCCCAGCACCCGGGTGACATAATTCGAGCTCACATTTTCCAGCACCTGTATGACTCTCCAAATTCGTGTGGCCCAGCTCAACTTTGTCGTCGGTGACATGCCGGGCAACGCCCGCAAAATCATCGATTTCGCCACCCGGGCGCATGCCGAAGGTGCGCGCCTGGTGCTGACGCCCGAGCTGTCGATTTGCGGCTATGCGGCCGAAGACTTGTTGCTGCGCCCCGCCTTCATTGACGCCTGTGATGATGCCCTGAAAACAGTGGCCCACGAGCTGGCCGGGTTAAAAGGTTTGCATGTGGTGGTGGGCCATCCCGAAGGCGGTGGCCTGCGCACCCGCAGCGTGGCCGTGACGCGCCGCCACAACCGCGCGAGCGTTTTGTGCGAGGGGCAGGTGGTCTGCGCCTACGACAAGCGCGAGCTGCCCAACTACCAGGTGTTTGACGAGCGCCGTTACTTCACGCCCGGCAACGGCGTGGGCGTGTTCGAGGTCGAGGGCGTGCGGGTGGGCCTGCTCATTTGCGAAGACGCCTGGTTTGACGAACCTGCTCGCCTGGCGCGTGACGCGGGCGCGCAGGTGCTGGCGGTGCTGAACGCCTCGCCTTTCCATGCAGGCAAGGGCCCGGAGCGCGAGTTGCGCATGCGCGAGCGCGTGGCCGATTGCGGTTTGCCCTTGATTTACGCGCATTTGGTGGGAGGCCAGGACGAGGTGATTTTTGAAGGACGCTCGTTTGCGCTCAATGCCCAAGGCGACACCGTGGCGCGGGCTGAGGGCTTTCGCGAGGCCGATTTGGCGGTGCAGGCGGCGGTGGGGCCAAATGGCGTGGCACTGAGCGCAGGGGCCGATGCACTGGTGCCTTTGGCCAGCGCCGATGCCGAGTTGTGGGACGCGCTGGTGCTGGGCGTGCGCGACTATTTGGGCAAGAACGGTTTCAAGGGCGCGATTTTGGGCCTATCGGGCGGCATCGATTCGGCACTGGTGCTGGCGATTGCGGTGGACGCGATCGGGGCCGACAAGATCCACGCGGTGATGATGCCCTCGCCTTACACGGCCGACATCAGCTGGATCGATTCGCGCGACATGGTCAAGCGCTTGAACGTGCGGTACGACGAGATCTCAATTGCCCCCTTGTTTGACGGTTTCAAGCAGGCGCTGTCGGCCCAGTTTGAGGGCCTGAAAGAAGACACGACGGAAGAGAACATCCAGGCCCGCATTCGTGGCACGCTGCTCATGGCGCTCTCCAACAAGACCGGCGCGATTGTGCTGACCACCGGCAACAAGAGCGAGATGGCCACGGGTTACTGCACGCTGTATGGCGACATGGCGGGTGGTTTTGCGGTCATCAAGGACGTGGTCAAAACCCGCGTGTTTGACCTGGCGCGCTGGCGCAACCAGAACGATCCGTATGGCACAGGCAGCCAGCCGATTCCTGAGCGCATCATCACCCGCCCGCCCAGCGCCGAGCTGCGCCCCGACCAGAAAGACCAAGACAGCTTGCCTGACTATGCGGTGCTGGACGCGATCATTCAGCGCTACATGGAAAACGACGAGGGCGTGGAGGCGTTGATTGCCGACGGTTTTGAGCGCGCCGATGTGGAAAAAGTGACCCGCCTGATCAAGCTCAACGAGTACAAACGCCGCCAATCGCCCGTGGGCATTCGGGTGACCCACCGCAGTTTTGGCAAGGATTGGCGTTATCCTATGACCAACAAATTTCGCGCCTGATGGCGCGTTTGACACTTTTTGAAGGATTTTTGCCATGAAACAGATCACCGCCGTCATCAAGCCGTTCAAACTGGAAGAAGTCCGCGAAGCATTGGCCGAATGCGGCGTGACCGGCTTGACGGTGACCGAAGTCAAGGGTTTCGGCCGTCAAAAAGGCCATACCGAGCTGTACCGTGGTGCCGAGTATGTGGTCGACTTTTTGCCCAAGGTGAAGGTGGAAGTGGTGGTCAAGGACCAAGACGTGGACAGCTGTGTGGACGCCATCATCAAGGCCGCTCGCACGGGTAAGATCGGTGACGGCAAGATTTTTGTGAGCTCGGTCGAGCGCGTGGTGCGCATCCGCACAGGCGAGCAAGACGAAACCGCGATCTGATGGGGTGATGGCAGGGCCTTCGTGCGAGGGCCTGCTTGGGTCTTTGCAGGCGGGGGGTGCCGCAGCCACCTGGCCTTTGTCAGTCGATCAAATCAGTTCGACTTTGGCGCGCGGTGAAAAGCCCGCTTTTTGCACCAAACTTTGCAACAGCGCTTCGGGCTCGGTGCCCAAGGTGACGAGATCGGTTTGCCAATCGGCCATGAAACCTTGCGCAACCACCTGGCCAATGAAGGCCATCAGGCTGTCGTAATAGCCCATGCTGTTCAAGATGCCTACGGGCTTGTCGTGGTAGCCCAGCTGACGCCAAGTCCAGACCTCAAACAATTCTTCAAACGTGCCAATGCCGCCGGGCAGGGCCAAAAATGCGTCAGCTTTGTCGGCCATGAGGCGTTTGCGCTCGTGCATGGTGTCCACCACATGCAGCTCGGTGCAGCCGTGGTGGGCCCATTCTTTTTCGACCAGGGCGGTGGGAATGATGCCGACCACGGTGCCGCCCGCTGCCATGGTGGCCTCGGCCACCAGGCCCATCAGGCCATTCCGACCGCCGCCATAAACCAATTGGCCACCGTGCGCGCCGATCCAAGTACCGACTTGCACTGCGATTTGCGCAAACTCTGGCTGGTTGCCGGGTTTGGAGCCGCAGTAAACGCAGACCGAAAAAGCGGGTGGGGCTGCGGGAGGTGACAGGGGCTGGTCCATGGGCTGTTCAGAGGGCAGAAACCAGCCGCGTGCCCGCCCAAGCGTCATGCCAGAACTGGCGCTGGGGGTGAAAGCGGCTGAGCAAGGCCCAAACGATGACCCAGACAAAAACGAGCAGACCGATGGTGCCGGGTGGCAGCCCGAGGGGGATGGTCAGCAGCAGAGGCGGCAAAAACCACATCCAGCTCAGGACGTAGCGCAGCAAGGCGCGTTTTTGGCTCAAGGGCAGGCCTTGTGCGCTGACGACTTTGACGTGCCAGGTTTTCATGGCCAGGGTTTGGCCCCGGTGCCAAAACCAGGTGAAGTAAATCCCCAGAATCAAGAACAGGAAAGCCTGCAAGCCGGGTCGGTTGTCCAAGGCATGTCGGGTCTGGCTCAAGGTGCCAAACAGATAGCCTGCTATGAAGACCACCCCGAACAGCAGCATGCCTTCGTACAACCAACAGGCCATGCGCCGCTTGAGCGAGGGGGCCTGAAGGGGGGTGCTGAGAGGCGGGGTGGGTGCCGTCTCGTCGGGCGAGGGAGTGGCTGGCTTGCGCGGGGTCATGAAGGTTTGGATCTGGCGTCAGCGGGTTGCGGCAGCAGGGTTTTGGGGTGCACGGGCTGGCGGGGCGCAATGGTCTGAAAGATGCGGCCGCCATCGGCTGGCACAGGAGGAGGTTTCACCAGACGCTTGCTGGGTGCAGCCATGCTGCGTGCACCGCTTTTCAATGGCGGCTTGATCCCGGTGCTGAGTTTGTCTTTTTCAGCCTCGGACAGTTGCTGATAGGCCTCCCATTGCGCGCGTTTGTCTTCAATGGACAAGGACTGGGTGGTGTTGAAATTGAAGCGGGCGAGGGAGCGTTGACGTGGGCTGAGCGCTGCCCATTCCCGCATGCGTCCATGCAAAACCACTTGTTCGGGGTCGCTCAACTGGTAAAAGCCGCGGGCCAAGATCAACCATTTTTGTTTTTGTTGGGGGGTCAACTCATCCCATTTGTCGTTCAGGGGCATCAAGGCTTGCTGCTGTCTCTTGCTCAATGCGGCCCAAGCGCGTGACTCAACAACGGGCTTTTCGGAAGCAGGTGTGGCGCGTTGATCGGTCACGCTGGCGGCTTCTGTGCGTGGCGCAGTCGGTGCAGGGGGGGGCGTATCCGCCGTGGCCGTTTCTGCTGCTGGAGCAGAGCTTGATGCGGGGGCGTTGGCCGAAGGGCCTTGTGCCAGCGCTGGCAAGCCAACCAGCAACAAGCCCCAAGCCACCCAGCTGCACAGCATCCGCTGTGCCTGTTGGGGCGGTGATGAGGTCGGCTTTGTGGCAGAACCCAGCCGGTGCAAGCCCAGCTCAATCATGTCGGCTGGGCTGGACCAGTTGGACTTTCAGGAATTGCAGAAAGCCCGGGTCGGTGTAAGCGTCGGGAGGGAGATCGTCCAGCAACAATGCAGAGTCTATGGAGGCGATGTCGGATTCCATGAGCTCTTGCTGGATGGCTTGCACCAAAATGAGGCCCATGACCAGTGCCACCAAGGGCAAGGCAGAGACCAGGATGCGCCACAGGTTCAAACCTTCATCGCCAGAACCCGTGAGCGAGCCTGGGGTCTGAAGTGCCGTGCGGTAACGCAGCAGGCGGATGGGTGCAGAGCGAGATTCAAGCGCCCGGTCGCGAGCAACGCGCAGGCGTTCGCTCAGGTCATGGCCCATGTTTTGGGTGGCCAGATCAAGTTGCCGGGTGAGATGTTGGCCCCAGAGGTCCATGTCGGAATTGTTTGTTTTGGGGTTTGTCATGGGTTCATGCCTTGTTCTGACAAGGTTTTACTCAGTGCCAAAATGGCGCGAGAGCAATGGGTTTTGACGCTGCCTTCGGAGCACCCCATCACTGCAGCCGTTTCGGACACGTCCAGTTCCTCCCAATAACGCAACAGGAAGGCTTCTCGTTGACGTGCAGGCAAATTCATCACGGCTTTTTCAATGAGCTCAAAGGTTTGCATGCGTGACACCCACGACTCTGCGCTTTGCTGGGATGGTAAGTCGCTGTCCCCGGTCAAGACCTCAATAGACTCAAACTGTCCGGGACTTTCGTCGTTTTCAAAATCGTCGCGGTTTGAAAACAGGGCGCTTCGGGTCTTGCGACGACGGAACCAGTCCAGGACCGTGTTCGACAAAATCCTCTGAAACAACAGGGGGATCTCGGACAGCGGTTTGTCCGCATAGTTGGTGCACAGCTTGATCATGCTGTCTTGGACGATGTCCAGGGCTGCGTCTTCATCACGAACGTGGTAGTAAGCTCGTTTGAAAGCTTTCTTTTCCGCGTTTTTCAGAAAGTCAGACAGTTCTGTATCCGAGGCCAACTTGATGAACAGCGATGCTGTGTCCTGTGGTGATGGGGCTTTTGGGTGGGGGTTGGGTGCACCCTTTAGGCGGCTGTGATTATGGCACCGAGATGTGGGCGGTGAACTCGGGCAGTCCAATCCTTTCTCAACAGTGCGATAATGCACGGTTGCAATTGAAAAAAAGCAAACGGATCACCGTCCGGCACTTTTACAGTTTGGTGCCCATGTCTGTGGTCTTAAGTCCCAAAGCCACTTCAAAAGAGTCGCGCCCAGGGGCACCCAAGGTTTTTCGTTAGAGAAATTCACAAAGGTTGAATATGGAAATCACCAAAGCCGAAATGGCATCTGCTGCGTCTGTCGCTTCTTCTGGTCAAGAATTGCGCGGCGCTGAAATTCTTGTCAAAGCACTGCAGGCCGAAAACGTTCAATTCGTCTGGGGTTACCCCGGTGGGGCCGTGCTCCACATCTACGACGCTTTTTACAAACAAGACACCATCCAGCACGTCCTGGTGAGACACGAGCAAGCGGCGGTACACGCGGCCGATGGCTACGCGCGTGCCACGGGCGAGGTAGGGGTGGCTCTGGTCACTTCGGGTCCTGGCCTGACCAATGCCGTCACCGGCATTGCCACCGCCTACATGGACAGCATCCCCATGGTCATCATCAGCGGGCAGGTGCCCACTGCGGCCATTGGCCTCGATGCCTTCCAGGAGTGCGACACCGTGGGCATCACCCGCCCCATCGTCAAGCACAACTTCTTGGTCAAAGACGCCAAGGACATGGCCGAGGTCATGAAAAAGGCCTTCCACATTGCCCGCACGGGTCGCCCCGGTCCGGTGGTGGTGGATGTGCCCAAGGATGTGTCGTTCAACAAAGTGATGTTCAACGGCTACCCCGACAAGGTCGAGATGCGCTCGTACAACCCGGTGCGCAAGGGCCATGGCGGTCAGATCCGCAAGGCCATGCAGCTGTTGATGTCGGCCAAGCGGCCTTACATCTACACCGGCGGCGGTGTGTTGCTGAGCAATGCCAGCCCAGAGTTGCGTGCGCTGGTGGACATGCTGAATTTCCCGGTCACCAACACTTTGATGGGTTTGGGCGCGTTTCCCGCCAATGACCGCCGCTTCCTGGGCATGCTGGGCATGCACGGTACGCTGGAGGCCAATAACGCCATGCAAAACTGTGACGTGTTGCTGGCCGTGGGCGCTCGTTTTGACGACCGCGTCATTGGCAACCCCAAGCATTTTGCGCAAAACGAGCGCAAGATCATCCACATTGACATCGATCCTTCCAGCATTTCCAAGCGCGTCAAGGTGGACGTGCCGATTGTGGGTGACGTCAAAGACGTGTTGATCGAGCTGATGGGCATGATCCGCGAGTCCGGTCTCAAGCCCGACAGCCAGGCGCTGGCGCAGTGGTGGGAAACGGTCGAAGGCTGGCGAAGCCGCGATTGCATGAAGTACGACAGCAACAACAGCGTGGTCATCAAGCCGCAAAAGGTCATCGAGACCTTGTGGGACATGACCAAAGACGCTGATGCCTACATCACCTCTGATGTGGGTCAGCACCAAATGTGGGCTGCTCAGTACTACAAATTCAGCGAGCCACGCCGCTGGATCAACTCCGGCGGTCTGGGCACCATGGGTGTGGGCATTCCCTATGCCATGGGCATCAAGCTGGCCAAGCCCGACAGCGAGGTGTATTGCGTGACGGGTGAAGGCTCGGTGCAAATGTGCATTCAGGAACTCTCGACCTGCCTGCAATACAACACGCCCATCAAAGTGGTGGCCCTGAACAACGGTTACTTGGGCATGGTGCGACAGTGGCAGGAGATTGATTACTCCGGTCGTTACAGCCACAGCTACATGGATGCTTTGCCCAACTTCGTGAAGTTGGCCGAGGCCTATGGCCACGTTGGCATCTTGGTGGAAAAGCCTGAGGATGTGGAGCCTGCTTTGCGCGAGGCACGCAGGCTCAAGGACCGCACGGTGTTCCTGGATATCCGCACGGACCCGACTGAAAACGTGTTTCCGATGGTTCAGGCCGGCAAAGGCATCACCGAGATGCTGATGGGCTCTGAAGACCTTTAATTAACCCCACTGGACGAATCTATTGCCCGCCAAGCCTGCGCATTACCGTGCGCAGGGGAGGGCGGCGAGAAGAGGAATCACACATGAAACACATCATCGCTGTATTGATTGAAAACGAAGCGGGCGCCTTGTCCCGCGTGGTGGGTCTGTTTTCGGCCCGCGGCTACAACATCGAATCCTTGACCGTGGCCCCGACCGAAGACCCTAGCCTGTCTCGCATGACCATCCAGACCGCCGGTTCGGATGACGTGATCGAGCAGATCACCAAGCACCTGAACCGCCTGATCGAGGTGGTGAAGGTGGTCGACCTGACCGAAGGCGCTTACACCGAGCGCGAACTGATGCTGGTGAAGGTGCGCGCCGTGGGCAAGGAGCGCGAAGAAATGAAACGCATGGCCGACATCTTCCGTGGCCGTGTGATTGATGTCACCGACAAGAGTTACACCATCGAGCTCACCGGTGACCAATCGAAGAACGACGCCTTTTTGGAGGCGATCGACCGCAGTGCCATCTTGGAGACCGTGCGCACGGGTGCGTGCGGTATCGGGCGCGGCGAGCGCATCCTGCGCGTCTAATCCCAACCCTTGAAACTGTTTTATTCCTAAGGAGAACCCTGTGAAAGTTTTTTACGACAAAGATTGTGATCTGAGCGTCATCAAGGGCAAGACTGTTGCCATCATTGGTTATGGCTCGCAAGGCCACGCACACGCCCAGAACCTGAACGACAGCGGCGTCAAGGTGGTGGTCGGTTTGCGCAAAGGCGGCGCATCGTGGGACAAAGTCGGCAAAGCCGGTCTCACGGTCATGGAAGTCAACGACGCTGTCAAAGCTGCAGACGTGGTCATGATTTTGTTGCCCGACGAACAAATCGCCGAGGTGTACAACAACAACGTCGCTCCCAACATCAAGCAAGGCGCTTCTTTGGCATTTGCCCACGGCTTCAATGTGCACTACAACCAGGTGGTGCCCCGTGAAGACCTCGATGTGTGGATGGTCGCGCCCAAGGCCCCCGGCCACACCGTGCGCAACACCTACACCCAAGGTGGTGGCGTGCCCCACTTGGTGGCCATTCACCAGGACAAGAGTGGCAAGGCCCGTGCTTTGGCCCTGAGCTACGCCATGGCCAACGGTGGCGGCAAGGCCGGCATCATCGAGACCAACTTCAAGGAAGAGACCGAGACCGACTTGTTCGGCGAGCAGGCCGTTCTGTGCGGTGGCGCGGTGGAGCTGATCAAGATGGGTTACGAGACTTTGGTGGAAGCCGGTTACGCCCCAGAAATGGCTTACTTCGAGTGCCTGCACGAGTTGAAGCTGATCGTGGACCTGATCTACGAAGGCGGCATCGGCAACATGAACTACTCGATCTCCAACAACGCCGAGTACGGCGAGTACGTGACCGGTCCTGAAGTCATCAACGAGCAGTCACGCGTCGCCATGCGCAATGCCTTGAAGCGCATCCAGACGGGCGAATACGCCAAGATGTTCATCCTGGAAGGCAAGACCAACTACCCCAGCATGACCGCACGTCGTCGCTTGACTTCCGAGCACTCCATCGAGGTCGTGGGCGCCCAGTTGCGGGCCATGATGCCCTGGATTGCCAAGAACAAGCTGGTTGACAAAACCCGCAACTGATCGGGCCTTTGGGCAAGTTTGAAAAAGGCCACTCGGGTGGCCTTTTTCTTGCGTGCTCGCGCTGGCTTAAACTTCGCTGACACGGGATGGCTGCGAGCAGTTTCAACAGGAACGGACGATGAACAACGACAAAGTCGAAGACGCTGAGGTGAGTGTGCCGGTGCGCAAACCCTCCAAAGGCATTTACATGCTGCCCAACATGATCACCTTGGCGGCTTTGTTTGCCGGGTTTTATGCGGTGGTGATGGCCATCAATGGCCGCTTTGAACTGGCGACGATGGGGATTTTCAGTGCCATGGTGCTCGACAGTCTGGATGGGCGTGTGGCCCGCATGACCAACACCCAAAGCGCCTTTGGCGAGCAAATGGACTCGCTGTCTGACATGGTGTCATTTGGTGCGGCCCCGGCTTTGATTGCTTATGTCTGGACTTTGAAGGAGCTGGGGCGTTGGGGCTGGATCGCCGCATTCGTTTATTGCGCCTGTGCAGCCTTGCGCTTGGCACGGTTCAACGTCAACACGGCCGTCGTGGACCGGCGTTACTTCCAGGGTCTGCCATCGCCTGCAGCCGCGGCCCTGGTGATGGGTTTCGTGTGGATCATGTTTGACAACGCCGTTCCGGCCAAAGCCGTGTCCTGGGGCATGTTTTCAGTGTGTCTGTTTGCGGGCCTGACCATGGTGACCAATGTGCCGTTTTACAGTTTCAAGGACATGACCATGAAAAAGAGCGTGCCTTTTGCCACGCTGGTGTTGGTGGCCTTGGGCATTGCGGTGGTCAACATCGACCCGCCCATTGTGTTGTTTGCCTTGTTTGTGATCTATGGCTTGAGCGGTTATGTGATTTATGTCTGGCGCAAGGCCAAGGGCCAGCCCACCAGCATGATCAGCACCTCCACCGACGAACCCGATGAGCGTGGCTTGCACCAGTGATGTCCGGTGCACGACAAGGCCTGAATTGAACTGTGCTAAAGTGTTTCCATGAAATTGATTTTGTCTGCACTACTGCTAGCGCCCCACGGGCGGGATGTGTAGCGCACGCAAACATTTTCCCAAAAGGCCCGTATGCCATCCGCAACGGGCCTTTTGCATTTTTTGCTTGGACTTGCGGTTCTTTGACCAGGAGTGAACATGACTGACAAACTGATTATTTTCGACACCACTTTGCGCGATGGCGAGCAGTCGCCCGGTGCTTCCATGACCCGCGATGAAAAGCTGCGCATTGCCCGCCAGCTGGAGCGTCTGCGCGTGGACGTGATCGAAGCCGGTTTTGCAGCCAGCTCCAATGGCGACTTTGAGGCCGTCAAGACCATTGCCGACGCCATCAAGGACTCCACCATTTGCTCTTTGTCTCGGGCCAATGACCGCGACATTTCGCGCGCTGCCGAAGCCCTGAAAGGGGCCAACAGTGGGCGCATCCACACTTTCATTGCCACATCGCCCCTGCACATGGAAAAAAAGCTGCGCATGACACCTGACCAAGTGTTTGAGCAAGCCAAGCAGTCGGTGCGTTTTGCCCGCAACCTGGTGGGTGATGTGGAATTCAGCCCGGAAGACGGTTACCGCAGCGACATGGACTTTTTGTGCCGCGTCCTCGAGGCCGTGATCGCCGAAGGCGCCGGTACCATCAACGTGCCTGATACGGTGGGCTATGCGGTGCCTGAGTTGTATGGCGAGTTCATCCGCACCTTGCGCGAGCGCATTCCCAACTCGGACAAAGCGATTTGGTCCGTGCATTGCCACAACGACTTGGGGATGGCCGTGGCCAACTCCCTGGCGGGCGTCAAGATCGGTGGTGCACGCCAGGTGGAGTGCACCATCAACGGTCTGGGTGAGCGTGCGGGCAATTGCTCACTCGAGGAAGTGGTCATGGCTGTCAAGACGCGCCGCGATTACTTTGGGCTGGAGGTGGGCATTGATACCAGCCATATCGTGTCGGCCAGCCGCATGGTCAGCCAGACCACCGGCTTTGTGGTGCAGCCCAACAAAGCAGTGGTCGGAGCCAACGCCTTTGCCCACGCCTCGGGCATTCACCAAGATGGCGTGCTCAAGGCGCGTGACACTTATGAAATCATGCGCGCCGAAGATGTGGGTTGGACCACCAACAAGATTGTTTTGGGCAAGCTCAGCGGCCGCAATGCCTTCAAGCAGCGTCTTCAGGACCTCGGCGTCACACTCGACAGCGAGACCGAAATCAACAATGCGTTTGCCAAGTTCAAGGAATTGGCCGATCGCAAAAGTGAAATTTTCGACGAAGACATTTTGGCCTTGGTCAGCGACGAGAGCGTGACCAGCGAAAAAGAGCAGTATGGTTTTGTCTCCATGTCCCAGCGCAGCGAAACGGGTGAGCGGCCCCATGCTTCGGTGGTTTTCACCATTTCCGGCAAAGAGGTGCGCAGCCAGTCCGATGGCAATGGCCCTGTGGATGCTTCGCTCAAAGCGATTGAATCCCAGGTCAAGAGTGGCGCTGAAATGGTCTTGTACTCTGTCAACGCCATCAGTGGTTCGACAGAGAGCCAGGGTGAAGTCACCGTTCGTCTGCAAAACAGCGGCCGGGTGGTGAACGGGGTGGGATCCGATCCCGACATCGTGGTGGCTTCGGCCAAAGCTTATCTGAGCGCGCTCAACAAGTTGCAAAGCAAGGCGGATCGGGTCGCTGCACAAGGTTGAAAAAGATACTTTTTAAGTATCATTTGGCTTGAATAAAGTCGCGCAAGTTATTGTTCTTGCGCGACTTTTTTTATTTATATACACTTTGAGGCTAGAATGATTTACCGACCTCACTGGATGTGCCATTGAACTCCGCTCACCTTCATTCCCTGTCTGCAATGCGCCCCAAATCGATGCTCTGGGTGTTGACATTGCTGGTGTCATTGGGATGTGTCTTGCCATCCAGCATGGTCCAGGCACAAACCACCAGTCAGTCGGCCAAGTCAACGGAAAAATCGGGCAAGAAGAAGGACAAACCGCCATCGGTGAGCAAGGCCTCAAGCGCCAAGGACAAAAACAAGCCCCGGGACAACGCCAAACACAAGGCGTCTTCCAGCCGTTCTGTGCAGCAAGCCAAATCCAAATCAGCACCTTCAGCGGCCAAGAAGCCCTCTGCATCTGTCAAGCAGGCTCGCCTGGATAGAAATCAGAATATGACACAGCAAGCACGGCCTGTGCGTGCTTCTTTTGGGCAATTGGCGGGATTGCATGCCACCACGGATGCGCTGGACCTGCACTCCAGTGTGGCGCTGGTGGTTGACCAGGATACCCATGAAATTTTGTACCGTAAAAACGACCATGCGGTGTTGCCCATCGCCTCCTTGACCAAGTTGATGACAGGATTGGTGATCGCCGAGGCCAAACTGCCCATGGACGAGCCCATCAGGATCACGCAAGCGGATGTGGACACAGAAAAAGGCAGCACTTCTCGCTTGGCCGTCGGAACGGTGCTGAGTCGGGGAGAGTTGATGCATTTGTCCCTGATGTCCAGTGAGAACAGGGCGGCCAATGCCTTGGGCAGGTCCTATCCGGGCGGCCTGGGTGTTTTCGTTGAACGCATGAACCAGCGGGCCTCGTCATTGGGCATGAAGGACACGCGGTATGTAGAGCCCACGGGCTTGTCAAGTCGCAACCAATCCAGCGCCAGTGATTTGGCTGTTCTGGTGGCTGCTGCCTACAAAGAGCCGATGTTGAGAGAGTGGTCCACATCCCACGGTCGCGAGGTCGAGGTCGGCACCCGCACATTGCAGTACAACAACACCAACCGTCTGGTGAAAAACCCGTCCTGGGATATCGGCTTGCAAAAGACAGGCTACATCTCCGAGGCGGGTCGGTGTCTGGTGATGCAAACCCAAGTTTCAGGCCGCAAGCTGATCATGGTGTTCCTGGATTCGGCGGGCAAACTCAGCCGTCTGGGCGATGCCGAGAGGGTTCGCCAATGGCTCGAAAGCAAGCCCGCTTTGCATTCCGGACAGCCTTTGCCAAGGCAGTACTTGCCAGGTTGACACGGGCGCCTGGCTCAGGTCTTTGCGCCGTCCATCAGCGGGGAGATCAAGGGCCTGTGGGGTAACCCAAAGTGGCCGAGATGGCTTTGGCGGTCTCTTGCAGTTTGGCAAGCCAGCCGTCGTCCAAGCGGTCTGCAGGGGCCGAAATGGACAAACCTGCCAGGAGCTTTCCCTGGTCATCGTAAATGCCTGCTGCGATGCAGCGCACACCCAGTTCCAATTCTTCGTTGTCGCGGGCAAAGCCTGATTGCTTGACGCGAGAGAGTTCTCGCTCCAACACTTGCAACTGTGTGATGCTGTTGCGTGTTTGACCCGATAGACCCGTCCGGGTGGCGTAAGAGCGCACGCGCAAGGGGTCGTCTGCAGCCAGAAAAAGCTTGCCCACCGAGGTCAGGTGCAAGGGCGCACGACCGCCAATCGCACGCACCACCTGCATGCCGGATCGTTCGCTGAAGGCGCGCTCGATGTACACGATTTCATCGCCTTGCCGCATGCTGAGGTTCACGGGTTGTTGAATGAGTTTGTGCAGATCGCGCATGGGAGCGAGCGCCGCATCACGCACGTTCAGGCGGCCCTTGACCAAGTTGCCCAATTCGAGCAAGCGCATGCCCAGGCGGTAGCTGCCCGCTTCCGGCCGGTCAACAAAGCGGCCCGAGGCCAAATCGTTCAGGATGCGGTGTGCGGTGGAGGGGTGGAGACCGGTTTTCTGACTGATCTCTTTGAGCGAGATGGCTTCTTCGCGGGAGGCCAGAACGTCTATCAAGCTGAACATCCGTTCAATGACCTGAATGGTCGGCGTGGTCGTGTGGTCGGGATCTTTTTTCATCGTACAGCCCAGATGCGACTTTATTTTACACTGTGAAATGAGATGGGGTGCGGCCAGCAAGCTTGTCCCGATGGTTTGCACTCACGCCAATGGGACCCATTCCCCTTGCACCCGCAATTCACAGGGCCTGAACCGTGATTTGTAATTCATTTTCGGGCTCTGCTCGATCCAGTAACCCAGGTAGACATAGTCCAAACCCAATTGAGCCGCTTGCTCAATTTGCCACAGCACGCCGTAGGTGCCATAACTGGCCTTGTCATCGGGGTCATAAAACGTGTACACCGCAGACAAGCCGTTGTTGAGCACGTCGACAATGCTGACCATTTTCAGCGTGCCCAGTTCGTTGTCCGAAGCCGGTTCCCTGAATTCGACAATGCGGGAGTTCACGCGGCTTTGCAGCAAAAACTGGCTGTATTGGTCGATGCTGTCATGGTCCATGCCACCGCCGGGATGCCGTGAGTTTTGGTAGCTCAAATACAGCGCGTAATGCTCGGCATGGAAGTGCAAATCCAAAACCCGTGCCTTCAAGTTCTGGTGCAGGCGAAGCGCACGGCGCTGGCTGCGGTCAGGATGAAATTGGGACACCTGCACACGCAAGGGTTGACAGGCCTGGCAGCCATCGCAGTAAGGGCGGTAGGTGAACAATCCGCTGCGTCGAAACCCTTGTGACACCAGGTCTGAGTAAACCTCGTTGTGAATCAGGTGGCTGGGCGTGGCCACTTGAGAGCGCGCTGAGCGCTCGGGCAAGTAGCTGCAAGCGTAGGGGGCAGTGGCATAAAACTGCAGTGCCTGAAGAGGGAGTTCTTTGAGATGGCTCATGGCGAACCTGCCAGTGACTGCAATGCAGGCCAATGCAAGGATTGTTGTCGCCAATCGATGGCAGGGCCACCTAAGGCTTGGGCGATACCGACCATGAACTCGCTGCGCGGCATTTCTCGCGCACCCAGAGAAGCCAAGTGCCTTGTGTTTTGCTGGCAATCGATGGTTTGAATGCCGTGCTGCAAACAAACACTGACCAAATTGACCAAAGCCATTTTGGAGCCATCCGTGATGGTGGTGAACATGGATTCGCCAAAAACCGCATGCCCCAGGTTCACGAAGTAAAGCCCAGCCACCAATTGGCCATCCACCCAGACCTCGCTGCTGTGGGCCTGACCCAAACGGTGCAGCGCCTCGTAGGCCTCCACCATTTGCGGCACGATCCAGGTGCCTTTTTGTCCGTTTCGCAAAGACGAAGCGCAACGCTGGATGACCTGCGAAAAGTCACGGTCGAAACACAGCTCAAAACCTGGGGATAAGGTCCACCGGTGAAGGGACTTGCGCAAGGATCGGTGCAGCCGAAACTGCGGCGTGACCAAAACCATGCGAGGGTCGGGGCTCCACCACAGCACGGGTTGCCCATCGCTGAACCAAGGGAAGATGCCTTGTCTGTAAGCCTCAATGAGTCGTGCGGCCGACAAGTCACTGCTGGCCGCCAGCAGACCCGGTGCTGGCGAAGATGCACCCCAGGCCATAGCAGGGGGAGGCAAGGCTTGTCCTTCGGTGATCCAGGGCAGCTCAGGGGATGGCGTTTGAGCTTGGGCGACTTCGGTCATGCGGCAATTACACAATAAAAGCGCATTTCGCGTTGTCGCTGGCCTTATGATTTCTGAATGAGCAGCCTTCCCTCCCATTGGATCCGCCCCGATTGGCCAGCACCCTCCAGAGTTCAGGCTGTCATGACCAGTCGCCACGGTGGGGTGTCCGGCCAAGCCTGGAGCAGCATGAATTTGGGTGACCATGTGGGTGATTCACCCGTGCATGTGCAGGCCAACCGGGCGCAGTTGGGTGGCTGGATGGGGCGACGCCCTGTTTTTTTGAACCAAGTGCATGGTGTCTGCTCGGTCAGGTTGACCGCATCTACCCCCGATGGACTAATCGCTGATGCCTCTTGGGTCAGGGATGCCCCAGTGGCTTGTGCCGTTTTGGTTGCCGATTGTTTGCCTGTGCTTTTGTGTGATGCGGCAGGTCAGTGGGTGGCCAGTGCCCATGCCGGGTGGCGTGGATTGGCGGGTCAGCAGGGCAGGGGTGTTTTGGAGTGCTTGTTGGAAGACTTGCAAAGCGCTGGCTGTGATGTCTCGCATGTGTTGGCCTGGCTCGGGCCTTGTATCGGTCCTCAGGCTTTTGAGGTGGGCGCAGAGGTCAGGGCCGCCTTCGACGATGGTTCTCCCGCAGTCCAATCGATGTTTGCGTCAAAGCCCCAGCACAAGTTCATGGCCAATTTGGCGGGTTTGGCCCGCCTGCGCCTCAAGCACCTGGGGGTCACACGCCTGTTTGGCAACGATGGATCACCGTCATGGTGCACGGCCTCACAACCTGAGGTCTTCTTTTCCCATCGCAGGGACAGCCGTGTTCTTGGCGCGACTGGGCGAATGGCTGCCTGCATCTGGCTGAACGACTGAACCGCTCGTCGAGCCCGAAGCTGCCCGTTCTTCCCTGGCCAATTGCTCCGACTTGCGAATGGCTTTTCGCCTCAAAGGGGTTCCCATGAGGTAAACCACCAGGGCCATGGGCAAAAGACCGTAGAACACAAAAGTGATGATCGCCCCCAGGACGCTGCCTTGTGTGCTGAAGGCCTCTGCCAAAGCCATCAGCAGCGTCACATAAAGCCAGGCAATGACAATCAAATACATCTTTTTTTCTCGCTTGTAATTTAGGTGACAACAATTTAAAAGATACTCTGTTGTACAGATTCATGAAAAACAGCTGAAACAGGAGACCGTGCATGAGCGCTTCGACCCCCGAATTCTGGTCCCAATTGGGTGATGGTTTTCAAAGCCACCTGACGAAAAGCTGGGGTGAAGCCATGCGGCATTTTCAGACCATCGACTTGGGTGGACTGAAAACGGGGCATGAAGGGGCGGCCATGATCAAGTTGATCCCTGAAAAACTTCAGGCCCTCCAGGGACAGTATTTCAAAGACGCCACTGAATTATGGAACCAAGGCTTGCACAACAGCTTGCAGGTCAAAGATCGGCGCTTCTCGGGTGAGGCTTGGGCTGCCAACCCCTTGGCTGCTTTCAACGCTGCCACCTATTTGCTCAATGCCCGCACCCTGATGGGTTTGGCCGATGCGGTGGATGCCGATGACAAAACCCGCACCCGTATACGCTTCGCCATCGAACAGTGGGTGGCGGCCGCCGCACCCAGCAATTTTTTGGCCTTCAATGCCGAAGCGCAAAAGAAAGCCATTGAAACGCAAGGCGAGAGCATCGCCAAGGGCGTGAAGAACCTGATGCACGACATGCAACAGGGCCATGTGTCGATGACCGACGAGAGCCTGTTTGAAGTGGGTAAAAACGTGGCCACCACCGAGGGTGCGGTCGTTTTTGAAAACGAATTTTTCCAACTCATCGAGTACAAGCCTCTCACCGCCAAGGTCTACGAAAAGCCGTTTTTGCTGGTGCCGCCTTGCATCAACAAGTTCTATATCCTGGACTTGCAGCCCGAGAACTCGCTGATTCGCTACGCGGTCAGCCAGGGCCACCGCACCTTTGTGGTCAGCTGGCGCAACCCCGATGTGTCGATGCAGCGCAAGACATGGGACGACTACATCGAGCATGCGGCCATCGAGGCCATCCAAACGGTGCAAGCCATCACCGGCGCGCCCAAGATCAACGCCCTGGGTTTTTGCGTGGGCGGCACCATTTTGTCCACCGCCTTGGCTGTGTTGGCCGCTCGAGGCGAAAAGCCCGTGGCCAGCGCCACCTTCTTGACCACGCTGATCAACTTCACCGACACCGGCATTCTGGACGTGTTCATTGACGAAAATTTCGTCAAATTCCGCGAGCAGCAATTGGGCCAAGGCGGTTTGCTCAAGGGCCAGGACCTGGCTTCCACCTTCAGCTTTTTGCGCCCCAACGACCTGGTCTGGAACTATGTGGTGGGCAACTACCTCAAAGGCGAGACGCCGCCGCCGTTTGACCTGCTTTACTGGAACAGCGATTCGACCAACCTGCCGGGACCCTTCTACGCTTGGTACCTGCGCAACACCTACCTCGAAAACAACTTGGTCAAACCCCGCAAGCTCAAGGTTTGCGGCGAGGCCATTGATCTGGGCAAGGTCGACATGCCGGTTTACATCTATGGCTCACGCGAAGACCACATCGTGCCCATCGGTGGTGCTTATGCCAGCACCCAGGTGCTGCCGGGCAAGAAACGTTTCGTCATGGGCGCCTCGGGTCACATTGCTGGCGTGATCAACCCGCCAGCGGCCAAAAAGCGCAGCCACTGGTTGAGCGAAGGCACCCAATTCCCAGCCGATGTGAACGACTGGATCGCCAAGGCCAAAGAGGTGCCGGGCAGCTGGTGGACCGATTGGTCGAACTGGCTCAAAGGTCATGCGGGCAAGCAAATCGCCGCCCCCAAGACCTTTGGCAAAGCTGGCAAGTTCAAGGTCATCGAAGCGGCGCCAGGCCGTTATGTCAAGGCCAAGGCCTGATGGTTTTTTTATTGGAGACAAAAAATGGAAGACATCGTCATCGTTGCAGCCGCCCGCACCGCCGTGGGCAAATTTGGCGGCTCGCTCGCCAAGACCCCCGCCACCGAGCTGGGCAGCATCGTCATCAAAGGCTTGCTCGAGCGCAGCGGCTTGCCTGTGGACGCCATTGGTGAAGTCATCATGGGCCAGGTCTTGGCTGCAGGCGTGGGACAAAACCCTGCTCGCCAGGCCATGATGAAGGCCGGCTTGGCCAAAGAGACGCCAGCGCTGACCATCAATGCGGTGTGCGGCTCGGGCCTCAAGGCCGTGATGTTGGCCGCACAGGCCGTGGCCTGGGGCGACAGCGAGATCGTCATTGCCGGTGGCCAGGAAAACATGAGCGCCAGTCCGCATGTCTTGAACGGCAGCCGCGACGGCCAGCGCATGGGCGACTGGAAAATGACCGACACCATGATCGTGGACGGCCTGTGGGACGTGTACAACCAGTACCACATGGGCATCACCGCCGAGAACGTGGCCAAGGCCCACGGCATCACGCGCGAGATGCAAGACGCCCTGGCCGCAGGCAGCCAGCGCAAGGCGGCTGCTGCGCAAGAAGCAGGCAAGTTCAAGGACGAAATCGTCGACGTGCTGATCCCCCAGCGCAAGGGCGATGCGCTGGTGTTCAACACCGATGAATTCATCAACAAGAAAACCAGCGAAGAAGTGCTGGCAGGGCTGCGTCCTGCGTTTGACAAAGCCGGCAGCGTCACCGCCGGCAACGCCTCGGGCATCAACGACGGGGCTGCCGCCGTGATGGTCATGTCGGCCAAGAAGGCCGCTGCTTTGGGCCTCAAACCCCTGGCGCGCATTGCCGCCTTTGGCACCACCGGTCTGGACCCGGCCACCATGGGCATGGGCCCTGTGCCTGCCTCGCAAAAAGCGCTGGCCCGCGCCGGCTGGAAAGCCCAAGACGTGGACCTGTTCGAACTCAACGAAGCTTTTGCTGCCCAAGCCTGTGCCGTGAACAAGGCGCTGGACATCGATCCCGCCAAGGTCAACGTCAATGGTGGCGCCATCGCCATCGGTCACCCCATCGGGGCGTCCGGCTGTCGCATCTTGGTGACTTTGTTGCACGAAATGCAGCGCACCCAGGCCCAAAAAGGTCTGGCCGCTTTGTGCATTGGCGGGGGCATGGGCGTGTCCCTGGCCATCGAGCGCGTTTAAACGGTTTCTTTCATCTCACACAACAGGAGACATTCATGAGTCAAAAAGTAGCTTACGTCACCGGCGGCATGGGCGGCATCGGTACCGCGATCTGCCAACGCCTGCACCAAGAGGGCTTCAAGGTCATCGCCGGTTGCGGCCCCACCCGCGACTACAACAAGTGGTTGGACGAGCAAAAAGCCCTGGGCTTCACCTTCTACGCCTCGGTGGGCAATGTGGGCGACTGGGACTCCACCGTCGAGGCCTTCACCAAAGCCAAGGCCGAGCACGGCACCATCGATGTGTTGGTCAACAACGCCGGCATCACCAAGGACCGCATGTTCCTGAAGATGTCGCGTGAAGACTGGGATGCGGTGATGAACACCAACCTGGATTCCATGTTCAACGTGACCAAACAAGTGGTGGCCGACATGGTCGAAAAAGGCTGGGGCCGCATCATCAACATCAGCTCGGTCAACGGTGAAAAGGGCCAAGCCGGTCAAACCAACTACTCGGCCGCCAAAGCCGGTATGCACGGTTTCTCGATGGCCTTGGCACAAGAGCTGGCCACCAAGGGCGTGACCGTGAACACCGTGAGCCCAGGCTACATCGGCACCGACATGGTCAACGCCATCCGTCCCGATGTGCTGGAAAAGATCGTGGCCACCGTGCCCGTCAAACGTTTGGGCAAGCCCAGCGAGATCGCCTCCATCATCGCCTGGATGGCCAGCGAAGACGGCGGTTACACCACCGGCGCTGACTTCGCCGTCAACGGTGGTTTGCACATGGGTTGACGCCATGGCCCCAGGGCCAGCCAAGGGGCTTGTCGCCCACCCCCAAACCCGCTTCGGCGGGTTTTTTCGTTGGCAAGTCAGCTTCAGCCGCCCACTGGTTTGCCTTGCTCACCCTATGCATGGCTGAGACGATCAGGCCAGCCAAGGATAATCAGCCCCCATGCATTCCCCCGAACCCCAACGCTGGCGCCTGTCGGTGGCGCCCATGATGGACTGGACCGACCGCCATTGCCGGTTTTTCCACCGCCTGCTGACCCGCCACACCTTGCTCTACACCGAGATGGTCACCACCGGTGCGCTGCGCCACGGCAGCGTGCAGCGGCACCTGCGCTTCAATGCCGAAGAACACCCCGTGGCCTTGCAACTGGGCGGCAGTGACGCCGCCGACTTGGCCCACGCCGCCAAACTGGGCCAAGAATGGGGTTACGACGAAATCAACCTCAACTGCGGCTGCCCCAGTGACCGCGTGCAACGCGGCGCATTTGGCGCTTGCCTGATGAACGAGCCGCGCACCGTGGCCGATGGCGTGAAGGCCATGCTCGATGTGGTGGAGGTGCCGGTGACGGTGAAGCACCGCATCGGCATTGACCGCATTGAAAGCTACGACTTTGTGCGCGACTTTGTGGGCACGGTGAGCGAGGCCGGTTGCAAGGTGTTCATCGTCCATGCCCGCAATGCCTGGCTCGATGGCCTGTCGCCGAAAGAAAACCGCGAAATCCCACCGCTGCGCTATGAGCTGGCCTACCAGCTCAAAAAAGACTTTCCGAGTCTGCTGATTGCCGTGAACGGCGGCATCAAAACCAACGATGAAATCGCCCACCACTTGCAGCATGCCGACGGCGTGATGGTCGGGCGCGAGGCCTATTACAACCCTTGGCTTTTGGGCACTTGGGATGCCGCGTTTTATGGCGATGCCCATGAAGTGCCCAGCCGCGAAGCGGTCGAAGAGGCCATGGTGGCCTACATGGAACGTGCTTTTGCCGAAGACGGCTGCCCTTGGTACGCGATTGCGCGGCACATGCTGGGCCTGTACCACGGGCAACGCGGCGGGCGCTTGTGGCGCCAAGTGTGGAGCGACCACAAACTCAAGCCCTTGCCGCCGAGAGAGGTCTGGCAGCTTGCGCGTGCCGCTTTGGCGCGGGGCGCGGTGGTGACCGACTGAGATTCGATGGCAAGATGGTGCCTTCAGCTTTTTCACCATCCGAGCCGATCCGATGTACATCCCCGCCCATTTCCTGATCCAAAATCCGCAAGATCTCCACACGATCATCCGGGAGCACCCTTTGGGTGCCCTGGTCACGGCAGGGCCAGACGGCTTGGATGCCAACCACATTCCCTTTGAATTCGACCCGAGCCAGGGCCCGCATGGGCTGCTGACTGCGCATGTGGCGCGGGCCAACCCCGTATGGCAACAATGCCAGGGCGGTGCGGATGTGCTGGTGATCTTTCGCGGCAACGAGAGCTACATCTCACCCAATTGGTACCCGAGCAAACACGAAACCCATCGGCAGGTGCCCACCTGGAACTACGAGGTGGTGCACGTCCATGGCCGACTGACGGTGATGGACGAGGAAAGGTTTGTCCGGGGCGTCGTGGCCAGGCTGACGCGAGAGCATGAAACTTCCGAGCCGCGCCCCTGGAAGATGGGCGATTCGCCGCCCGAGTACATCGACCAAATGCTCAAGGCGGTGGTCGGCATTCAGGTGGAGATCCAGCGCATCGAGGGCAAGGCCAAGCTGAGTCAAAACCGTGAGCCGCGGGACCGCTTGAATGCCGCCGACACCCTGCTGGCCAAGGGGGCAGAAGGTTTGGGCAAAGCGATGCGGGAGGCGGGCTGATCTTGTGCGGCCCACACAGGCTGTTGCGGCCTGGTGAAAGCGGATGGCTTACTGCGCCGCCTGCAGGCCGTTCATGAAGTGCGCCGACATGCGCTCGGCCGCTTGTTCCGGCTGGCGCCGGGTCAGGGCCTGCACGATGGCCCGGTGCTCGGCCAATGATTGTTCAATCCGGCCTTCCTTGAACAGGGAGCTGTGTCGGTTGAGCTTCATCACCTTGCGCAGATCGGCCACCATCTGGTCGCGCCAGCGGTTGTCGGCCAATTCCAGCAGCAGCATGTGAAAGGCTTCGTTGATCTCGAAGAAGCGATCGCGGTCGCCCACGGCCTCTTCCAGGTTCTGGTGCAGGGCCTCGATTTGCGCCATCTGTTCATTGCTGGCGCTCTGGGCCACCACGCGTGCCGCGTCGGATTCGAGCAAGGCCAGCAGGTGGTACACATCGCGCAGGTCTTTTTCGTTGACCTCGGTCACATAAGCGCCTCGGCGCACCTTCATGGTCACCAGGCCTTCGGCAGCCAGAACTTTCAGGGCTTCGCGCAGGGGGGTGCGGCTGATGCCCAGGGCCTCGGCAATGCGCAATTCGTCGATCCAGCTGCCCGGTTCCAGCTCACGCGCGAAGATGCGCTGGCGCAAGAGTTCGGCCACTTCTTCATACAGGGCGCGGGGGGCAAGAGACAGGGCAGACATGGCAGGATGGGTCGCGAAGCGGCGTCGGGAGAATGCGTTTCAGATGCTGAATTGTAAGCCGGTTAAAATATTCTGCATCAATAATTATGAATCACAGCATTTGTCAGCCGCTGGGTGTTCACAAACTGCCAAAATCAAGTTAAGCCACTTTTTGTTCCGAAAGCACTGCGCCATGACGTCTCCCTCTTTTGAATTCAACGCCTCCAATCTGGAAGCCTGGCAAAAAGCAGCGGTCAAATCTGCCCCCGGTGGCGATGTGAGCGCCCTGAACTGGAAGACGCCCGACGGTATCGTCGTCAAGCCTTTGTACACGGCCGCAGACACCGCCCATCTGCCCTATGTCAACACCTTGCCCGGTTTTGAGCCCTTCTTGCGCGGCCCGCAGGCCACCATGTATGCGGTGCGCCCGTGGACCATCCGCCAATACGCCGGTTTCTCCACCGCCGAAGAATCCAACGCCTTCTACCGCAAGGCCTTGGCCGCAGGCGGGCAGGGCGTGTCGGTGGCCTTTGACCTGGCCACGCACCGCGGCTACGACTCCGACCACCCGCGTGTGACGGGCGATGTGGGCAAGGCCGGCGTGGCGATTGACTCCGTCGAGGACATGAAGATCTTGTTCAACGAGATCCCGCTGGACAAGGTGTCGGTCTCGATGACCATGAACGGCGCGGTGCTGCCGGTGCTGGCGGGCTATGTGGTCGCGGCCGAAGAGCAGGGCGTCTCGCAAGACAAACTGTCCGGAACGATTCAGAACGACATTCTGAAAGAGTTCATGGTGCGCAACACCTACATTTACCCGCCCGAGCCGTCGATGAAGATCATCGGCGACATCATCGAGTACACGAGCAAGCACATGCCCAAGTTCAACTCGATCTCGATCTCGGGCTACCACATGCAAGAAGCCGGTGCCAACCAGGCGCTGGAGATGGCCTTCACCCTGGCCGATGGCAAGGAATACGTGAAGACCGCGATCGCCAAGGGCATGGACGTGGACGACTTCGCGGGTCGCCTGTCCTTCTTCTGGGCGGTGGGCATGAACTTCTACCTGGAAATCGCCAAGATGCGCGCGGCCCGTCTGCTGTGGTGCCGCATCATGAAGGGCTTTGATGCCAAGAACCCCAAGAGCCTGATGCTGCGCACGCACAGCCAGACCTCGGGCTGGTCGCTCACCGAGCAGGACCCCTACAACAACGTGGTGCGCACCACCATCGAAGCCATGGCGGCCGTGTTTGGCGGCACCCAGTCGCTGCACACCAACTCGTTTGACGAGGCGATTGCCTTGCCGACCGAATTCAGCGCGCGCATCGCCCGCAACACGCAGCTCATCATCCAGGAAGAAACCCACATCACCAACGTGATCGACCCCTGGGCGGGGTCTTACATGATGGAGAGCCTGACGCAAGAGATGGCCGACAAGGCCTGGGCCATCATCGAAGAAGTCGAGGCCATGGGCGGCATGACCAAGGCCGTGGGCAGCGGCTGGGCCAAGCTCAAGATCGAAGCCGCAGCGGCCGAGAAGCAAGCCCGCATCGACTCCGGCAAAGACGTCATCGTGGGCGTGAACAAATACAAGCTGGCCAAGGAAGACCCGATCGAGATTCTGGCCATCGACAACGTCAAAGTGCGCGACGGCCAGATCGAGCGCTTGGCCAAGATCCGCGCCAGCCGCGACAGCGCCAAGGTGCAAGCCGCGCTGGACGCCTTGACCGCGTCGGCCCAATCCGGTCAGGGCAACCTGCTGGACTTGTCGATTCAGGCGGTGCGCCTGCGCGCCACGGTGGGCGAGATTTCGGACGCACTGGAAAAAGCCTTTGGCCGCCACCGCGCCGACACACAAAAGGTGACGGGCGTGTACGCCGCCGCCTACGACGACGGCGAGAACGTGGGAGACACCATGGAATACTGGAACCAGATCAAGGCCGACATCGCCGCCTTTGCCGACGCCCAAGGCCGTCGCCCCCGCGTGATGATTTCCAAGCTGGGCCAGGACGGCCACGACCGGGGCGCCAAAGTGGTCGCCACCGCCTTTGCCGACCTGGGCTTTGATGTGGACATGGGTCCGCTCTTCCAAACCCCCGAAGAATGCGCCCGCCAAGCGATTGAAAACGACGTGCACGCCGTGGGCGTGTCCACCTTGGCTGCTGGCCACAAAACCCTGGTGCCCGCCATCATTGCCGAGCTCAAAAAGCAGGGCGCGGACGACATCATCGTGTTCGTGGGCGGCGTGATCCCGCGCCAGGATTACGACATGCTGTACGAAGCGGGCGTCAAAGGCATTTACGGCCCCGGCACCCCGATCCCGGTCAGCGCCAAAGACGTGCTGGAGCAAATTAAAAAGGCGATCGGGTGAACCCTGCGCAGTTGCTCGACGGTCTGTTGCACGGCAACGCTGCCGGGCAACGCCGCGCCATGGCCAAAGCCATCACCCTGCTCGAATCCACGCGTGGGGACCACCGCGCTCTGGCCGACGAGTTGCTCACGGCCATGCTGCCGCACACGGGCCGTTCGTTCCGACTGGGCATCAGCGGCGTACCGGGCGTGGGCAAGTCCACCTTCATCGAGGCTTTGGGCCTGTATCTCATCGCGCAAGGCCACCGCGTGGCGGTGTTGGCGGTGGACCCCTCCAGCACTGTGTCGGGCGGCTCGATTCTGGGCGACAAGACCCGCATGGAGCAGCTGAGTGTTCACGAGCGGGCATACATCCGTCCCAGCCCCAGCAGCGGCACCTTGGGCGGCGTGGCCGAGAAAACGCGCGAGTCCATGCTGGTGTGCGAGGCTGCGGGCTACGACGTGGTGATCGTCGAGACGGTGGGCGTGGGCCAATCGGAGACCGCCGTGGCCAACATGACCGACATGTTCGTGCTGATGCAGCTGCCCAATGCGGGTGACGATTTGCAGGCCATCAAAAAAGGCGTGATGGAGATCGCCGATTTGGTGGTCATCAACAAGGCCGACATCGATGCCATCGCGGCCACCCGCGCCGAGTTGCAGATCACCAGTGCTTTGCAACTGCTGGGCATGCACGGTGGCTCAGGCCACTCGCATGCCGATGCCACGCAATGGCATGCCAAGGTGGTCCAGCTGAGCGCCTTGCTGGGCCAGGGCGTCGACAACTTTTGGGCGGCTGTGACCGAGTACAAAACCTTGCAAACAGCCAATGGCCGTTTGGCCGACCGTCGCCAGCACCAGGCCCTGTCGTGGATGTGGGAGCGCATCGACGCGGGACTGAAACAAAACTTCCGATCGCAGCCGCGCGTGCAGGCCTTGCTGCCCCAGCTGAGTCAACAAGTCGCGGCTGGGCAGTTGGCCGCATCCACGGCTGCACGGCAGTTGTTGGCCGCGCATCAAAATTTCCAACCCGTTCGCGCTGATGAGCGCCTCACCTGATTTTTGAGAGAGAGCAACCATGCAAGACATCATTGAGCAACTGGAAAAAAAGCGCGCTGCGGCCCGCATGGGCGGTGGCCAAAAGCGCATCGACGCGCAGCACGCCAAAGGCAAACTCACGGCGCGTGAGCGCATTGAAGTCTTGCTGGACGAAGGCACTTTCGAAGAGTGGGACATGTTCGTCGAACACCGTTGCACCGACTTTGGCATGGAGGATAACAAGATCCCCGGCGACGGCGTGGTCACTGGCTACGGCATGATCAATGGCCGCTTGGTGTTTGTGTACAGCCAGGACTTCACGGTCTATGGTGGCGCTTTGTCCGAAACCCATGCCGAGAAGATTTGCAAAGTCATGGACCAAGCGATGAAAGTCGGCGCACCCGTGATTGGCCTCAACGACTCGGGTGGTGCCCGCATTCAGGAAGGCGTGGCCTCTTTGGGCGGTTATGCCGAGGTGTTCCAGCGCAACGTGATGGCCTCGGGCGTGGTGCCCCAGATCAGCATGATCATGGGTCCATCGGCCGGTGGTGCGGTGTACTCGCCCGCGCTCACCGACTTCATCTTCATGGTCAAAGACACGTCCTACATGTTTGTCACAGGCCCTGAAGTCGTCAAGACCGTGACCCACGAAGAAGTCACGGCTGAAGAATTGGGCGGTGCTTTGACGCACACCACCAAGAGCGGTGTAGCCGACATGGCGTTTGAGAACGACGTGGAAGCGCTCCTCATGCTGCGTCGCCTCTTCAACTACCTGCCACTGAACAACAAAGAAAAAGCGCCGGTGCGCAAGAGCGGTGATCCGACCGACCGCATGGACCTGAGCTTGGACACCTTGGTGCCCGAGAACCCCAACAAGGCCTATGACATGAAGGAGCTCATCGTCAAAACCGTGGACGATGGTGACTTCTTTGAGCTCCAACCCGATTACGCCAAGAACATCCTGATCGGCTTTGCCCGCATTGACGGTCAAACCGTGGGCATCGTGGCCAACCAGCCCTTGGTTTTGGCCGGTTGCCTGGACATCAAGAGCTCCATCAAGGCCGCCCGCTTTGTGCGCTTCTGCGATGCCTTCAACATCCCGGTCATCACCTTTGTGGATGTGCCCGGCTTCATGCCCGGCACCTCGCAAGAGTTCGGCGGCATCATCAAACACGGCGCGAAGTTGCTGTATGCGTACGCCGAGTGCACCGTGCCCAAGATCACCGTCATCACCCGCAAAGCCTATGGCGGCGCCTACGACGTGATGGCCTCCAAGCACCTGCGCGGTGACGTCAACTTTTCTTGGCCCAACGCCGAGATCGCGGTCATGGGCGCCAAGGGCGCGGTGGAGATCATCTTCCGCGAAGACAAGGGCGACCCGGTCAAGTTGGCCGCCAAAGAAGCCGAATACAAAGCCCGTTTTGCCAACCCCTTTGTGGCCGGTGCCCGTGGCTTCATCGACGACGTGATCCAGCCGCACGAAACCCGCAAGCGCATTGCCCGTTCTTTGGTGATGCTCAAAGACAAGAAAATTGAAAACCCATGGCGCAAGCACGGGAACATTCCACTGTGATTGCCAAGGAGAAGAACACCATGTTTACCAAAATCCTGATTGCCAACCGCGGCGAGATCGCCTGCCGAGTCATCGCCACCGCCCAAAAAATGGGCATCCAAACCGTGGCCGTTTACTCCGAAGCCGACAAGGAAGCACGCCATGTGCAACTGGCCGACGAGGCCGTGTTGCTCGGCCCCGCACCGTCGCGCGAGTCGTACTTGGTCGCGGAGAAAATCATCGCGGCGGCCAAGGCCACCGGTGCCCAGGCCATCCACCCTGGCTACGGCTTTTTGAGCGAGAACACCGACTTTGCCAAGCGCTGCGAAGACGAGGGCATTGCCTTCATTGGCCCCAAGGCCCACTCGATCGCAGCCATGGGCGACAAGATCGCGTCCAAGAAATTGGCCAACGAAGCCAAGGTCAACACCATCCCCGGCTACAACGACGCCATCGACACCGCGGAACAAGCGGTCGAGATCGCCAAAGGCATTGGCTACCCTGTCATGATCAAGGCTTCGGCCGGGGGTGGCGGCAAGGGCCTGCGCGTGGCCTTCAACGACAAGGAAGCCTTTGAAGGCTTCACTTCTTGCCGCAACGAAGCGCGCAACAGCTTTGGCGACGACCGCGTGTTCATCGAGAAGTACGTGCTGGAGCCGCGCCACATCGAGATCCAGATCTTGGGCGACAGCCACGGCAATGTGGTGTACCTCAACGAGCGCGAGTGCTCGATCCAACGCCGCCACCAAAAGGTGATCGAAGAGGCGCCGTCGCCTTTCATCAGCGACGCCACCCGCAAAGCCATGGGCGAGCAGGCCGTGGCGCTGGCCAAGGCTGTGAAGTACCAGTCGGCCGGTACGGTCGAGTTCGTGGTCGGCAAAGACCAGGACTTCTACTTCCTCGAGATGAACACCCGCTTGCAGGTGGAGCACCCGGTCACCGAGTGCATCACCGGCCTGGACTTGGTCGAGCAAATGATCCGCGTGGCCGCGGGGGAGAAGCTGTCATTTGGCCAAGCCGACGTCAAGCGCGACGGCTGGGCCATCGAGTGCCGCATCAACGCCGAAGACCCTTTCCGCAACTTCTTGCCCTCCACCGGCCGTTTGGTGCGCTTCCAGCCACCCAAACAGACCATGTTCCAAGGCAATACGGCCGACCTGCAAGGCGTGCGTGTGGACACCGGCGTGCAAGACGGCGGCGAGATCCCGATGTTCTACGACTCGATGATCGCCAAGCTGATCGTGCACGGCAAAGACCGAAATGAAGCAATCGCCAAGATGCGCGAAGCCTTGAACGGTTTTGTGATCCGTGGCATCAGCTCCAACATCCCGTTCCAGGCGGCTTTGTTGGCCCACCCCAAATTCGTCAGTGGCCAGTTCAACACCGGCTTCATTGCCGAGCACTATGCACAAGGTTTCCGCGCCGAAGACGTACCGCACGACGACCACGACTTCTTGGCTGCCTTGGCCGCTTTCGTGCGCCGAAAGTCGCGCGAACGCGCGGCGGGCCTGAGCGGTCAGCTGCCTGGCTACGACGTGAAGATTGGTCAGGACTATGCGGTGGTCGAACTTGGGCAGGGCGGCAAGAACCGCTATGTGTCCGTGCATGTGGACGAGTTCGTGGGCAAGCCCGGTGTGGCGCAAATCACCATCGCGGGCAAAACCTACGCCATCGAGAGCCAATCGCGCTTGAACGACATCCGAATCCAGGGCATTTGCAATGGCAAGCCTTTTACCGCGCAGGTCGAACGCGGCACCTTGAAAAACCCGCTGGCACTGCAAGTGCAACACAACGGCACGCGCATCGAAGCCTTGGTGATGTCGCCCCGCATGGCCGAGCTGCACCAGCTCATGCCCTTCAAAGCCCCGCCAGACCTCAGCCGCTTTGTGCTCTCACCCATGCCAGGCCTCTTGGTCGAGGTCTCGGTGCAGCCGGGCCAAAAGGTGCAGGCCGGTGAACGGGTGGCCGTGATCGAAGCCATGAAGATGGAAAACGTCCTGTTTGCTTCGGCCGATGGCGTGGTGAAAAAAGTGGTGGCGTCCAAGGGTGAGTCGCTCACGGTGGACCAGATGATCGTGGAGTTCGAATAAATGACCCGCCCCTTCAAAGTGCTTGGCGTCCAGCAAATCGCCATTGGCGGGCCTGACAAGAGCCGCCTGCAAAAGCTCTGGGTTGAGATGTTCGGTCTGGAGGTGACGGGCACCTTCAAGAGCGAACGGGAGAACGTGGACGAAGACATTTGCGCCATCGGCTCCGGCCCCTTCAAGGTCGAGGTCGATCTGATGCAACCGCTGGACCCCGAGAAAAAGCCCGCCGTGCACACCACACCGCTCAACCACATTGGGCTTTGGATCGACGACCTGCCTGTGGCCGTCGAGTGGCTCACGTCGCAAGGCGTGCGCTTTGCACCCGGTGGCATCCGCAAAGGGGCCGCCGGTTTTGACATCACCTTCTTGCACCCCAAGGCGAACGAGGAGTTCCCGATTGGTGGCGAAGGCGTCTTGATCGAGCTGGTGCAAGCACCGCCTGAAGTGGTGAAGGCATTTGCAGCGTTGGCGACCAACGCGCATTGAATGCTTGTCGGCGGCCTCAGCCCCGACATGACCTTCAAGAGCCCGTCAGGCGCCAGCTTGACGGGCTTTTGCTTTGGCCAGTGCCGCTTCAATGATGGCGCGTTTGCGGTCCATTTCGGGGGCGTTGTCGGTGCCCTTGGTGTGTGCTGCCAAATCGGCCAGTTTGTGCTCGGCCTTGGCCACCTGCTGGCGCTGGTGTGCCGCCTCTTCGCGTTGCAGGCGCAGCTGCCGCGCTTCAAAACGAGTGCGGGCCGTTTGGGCCTGATCGGTTGACCAGGCGGCCCAGCCGGTTTGTTCGCCTGTCACATTCTCCAGTGCAATGCAGTCCACCGGGCACACCGGAATGCACAGCTCGCAACCGGTGCACCAGGGCTCGATCACGGTGTGCATCAGCTTGTTGGCGCCCAAAATCGCATCGGTCGGGCAGGCCTTGATGCACAGTGTGCAGCCGATGCACCAGGCTTCGTCGATGATGGCCACTCGGCGCGGGCCTTCGGCGCCGTGCTCGGGGTTGAGCGCCAGCACCGGCTGACCGGTGAGCGCAGCCAGGCGTTCAATGCCGGCTTGACCACCGGGGGGGCATTGGTTGATGGCCGCTTGCCCTTCGGCCATGGCGCGGGCGTAACTGGCGCAATCAGGAAAACCGCAACGTGTGCACTGCGTCTGGGGCAGGGCAGCGTTGAGCACAAGAAAAAGCGCCTGGTGCTCAGGCGCTGTGCTGGGCAGCGGGGGCATGGGCCTCAGGCTTTGGGAGTTACCCGTTTGGTTTTGACAGCGCCCTGCGCTTTGGCGCTTGCCTTGACGGCTTTTGCAGGCGCTTTGGCCGATGCCTTGACCGGTGTTTTGGCCGCAGCTTTGACTGCAATGGCCTTGGACACAGCCGCTTTGGCTTTGGGTGCATGGCTGGTGATGAACTTCACCAGCTGAGGGTAGACCATGTCGCGCCAGCGGCGGCCGCTGAAAATGCCGTAGTGGCCTGCGCCAGCCACTTCCAGATGTTTGCGCTCACTCGCTGGCACACCGGTGCACAGGTCTTGCGCTGCACGGGTTTGGCCCGAGCCAGAGATGTCGTCCAGCTCGCCTTCGACCGTCATCAGGGCCGTGCCCTGGATGTCTTGTGGGCGAACGCGTTCGACCTTGCCGTCGACGCCTTTGACATCCCAGGTGCCGTTGACCAGTTTGAAGTCCTGGAACACCGTCTGGATGGTTTCCAGGTAGTAATCGGCGTCCATGTCCAAAACGGCGTTGTACTCGTCGTAGAACTTGCGGTGGGCTTCGGCGCTGGCGTCGTCACCCTTGATCAGGTCCTTGAAGTAGTCGTAGTGGCTGTTGGCGTGGCGGTCGGGGTTCATGGCCACAAAGCCGGTGTACTGCAAAAAGCCGGGGTACACACGACGCCCTGCACCGGGGAAGTTGGGCGGCACGCGGTAAATCACGTTGTTCTCGAACCACTCAAAACTCTTGTTGGTCGCCAGGTTGTTGACCGAGGTGGGGGATTTGCGCGCGTCGATGGGGCCGCCCATCATGGTCATGGTCAGCGGGGTCTTCTCGCCACGGCTGGCCATCAGGGACACGGCAGCCAACACCGGCACCGTGGGCTGACAAACGCTGACCACATGGCAATGGCCATAGATGGACTGCAGATGACGGATGAATTCCTGCACATAGTTGACGTAATCGTCGAGGTGGAATTCGCCATCGGACAGCGGCACCAGGCGGGCGTTTTTCCAGTCGGTGATGTAGACCTTGTGGTCTTGCAACATGGTCTTGACGGTGTCGCGCAGCAAGGTGGCGTAGTGGCCCGACAAAGGTGCCACGATCAGCACCACGGGTTGAGACTTGAGCAAGCTCAGGGTGGCGGCGTCGTCAGAAAAGCGTTTGAATCGGCGCAACTCGCAAAAAGGCTTGTCGATTTCGATGCGCTCATGGATGGCCACCTCGATTTTGTTGACCTTCACCGTCTTGATGCCGAACTCTGGCTTTTCGTAGTCTTTGCCCAAGCGGTGCATCAAGGCGTAGCCCGCAGACACGCGTTGTGCCAGAGGGGTTTGGGCCATGGGATTCAAGGGGTTGCTGTACAGCTTGGCCGCTGCTTGCGCCAGATCGGAAAAGGGTTCCATGATCGAGCGTTGCGTTTCGAAGATCTGGTAAAGCATTTGACAGTTTTCCTTGCAACAAAATGATGCGGTGCAACAATACTACAGGAGACCCTTGGGTATTTTTTGAGTGTGGCCCCTAATTGGCAGTCACTTCCCGGACCGCCCAAAAATAAACCGCCCCGTCAAGGGCGGTTGCAAGCCGAGTGTCAGTCAGCTCAAACGACCTTGGCGATCGAGGCGCACACGTAATCGATGTTTTTGCTGTTGAGCGCAGCCACACACATGCGGCCGGTGTCGGTGCCGTACACGCCAAACTCGTTGCGCAGGCGCACCATCTGGTCCTTGGTCAGGCCCGAATAGCTGAACATGCCAATCTGTTGGGTGATGAAGCCCATGTCTTGCTGAACGCCAGCGGCTTTGAGGCCGTCCACCAGCTTTTGGCGCATGGCCTTGATGCGCACGCGCATTTCGGCCAGCTCGCTTTCCCACTGGGCGCGCAGCTCGGGGTTGTTCAACACAGCCGCCACCACCGCGCCACCGTGGATGGGCGGGTTGGAGTAGTTGGTACGGATCGCGATTTTCAGTTGCGACAACACGCGCGAGGCTTCTTCTTTGTCCGAGGCCACCACCGACAGGGCGCCCACGCGCTCGCCATACAGGCTGAAGCTCTTGGAAAACGAGGTGGACACAAAAATGTTCAGGCCTGCAGCCACAAACTTGCCGATGACTGCGCCGTCTTCGGCGATGCCGTGGCCAAAGCCTTGGTAAGCCATGTCCAGGAAAGCGGTGAGGCCCTTGGCTTTGACCACTGCAATGACCTGGTCCCACTGGGCGTCGGTGATGTCATAGCCGGTGGGGTTGTGGCAGCAGGCATGCAGCACCACGATGGTGCCGGGGGCGGCGGCGTTCAGGCTGGCCAGCATGCCTTCGAAGTTGACGCCGCGCTTGGCCGCGTCGTAATAGACGTAGCTGTCGACCTCAAAACCGGCGTTCACGAAAATGGCGCGGTGGTTTTCCCAGCTGGGGTCAGAAATCAGCACTTTGGCCTTGGGGCTGACTTTTTTCAGGAAGTCGGCACCGATTTTCAGGCCGCCCGTGCCGCCAATGGCTTGCACGGTGGAGACGCGGCCCGACTTGACCACGTCAGAATCAGCGCCGAACACCAGCGCCTTGACCGCGTTGTCATAGGCCACGATGCCGTCAATCGGCAGGTAGCCACGCGCAGTGGGGGTGGCCATCATGGTTTTTTCGGCCGCTTGCACGCATTGCAGCAGTGGCAGTTTGCCGTTGTCGTCGAAGTACACGCCCACGCCCAGGTTCACTTTGTTGGGGTTGGTGTCGGCGTTGAATTGCTCATTCAAACCCAAAATAGGGTCGCGGGGGGCCATTTCGACGGCGGAAAACAGAGACATGGAAAGTCCTTGAATGGTGTTCAGTGGTGGCAGGAAACCCGATCCTCGGTTAGGCTTTCGGGTTGTCCCTGATTTTAACGGCCCCGGCCGTCTGGTTTGGCCAGGCGGTCCTTACAAAGATGTCCACCGTGCCCGAAGCCCCCGTTGTTGAAGTTGTGTCTGACGCTGACAAGTTCGCTGCGGGGACCTTCGTCAGTTACCCCGGCTCGCCCTTTGAGCTGTACCAGCCCTACCCCCCCGCAGGCGACCAGCCTGTGGCGATCGGGCAATTGGTCGAAGGCGTGCAGGACGGCGAGGTGTTTCAAACCCTGTTGGGCGTGACCGGCTCGGGCAAAACCTTCACCATGGCCAATGTGATCGCCCAGCTGGGGCGGCCCGCCATCGTGTTTGCGCCCAACAAAACGCTGGCCGCGCAGCTCTACAGTGAATTTCGTGAGTTCTTCCCCAAAAACGCGGTCGAGTACTTCGTCAGCTACTACGACTACTACCAGCCCGAGGCCTATGTGCCGCAGCGTGACCTGTTCATCGAAAAGGACTCGGCCATCAACGAGCACATCGAGCAGATGCGCCTGTCGTGCACCAAGAGCATCATGGAGCGGCGAGATGTGGTGATCGTGGCCACGGTGTCGGCCATCTATGGCATTGGTGAGCCCGAGAGCTACCACCGCATGATCATGACGCTGCGCACCGGCGACAAGCTGGGCCAACGCGATGTGATCGCGCAGTTGATCCGCATGCAGTACCAGCGCAACGACATGGAGTTTTCACGGGGCAAGTTCCGGGTGCGGGGCGACACCATCGACGTGTTCCCGGCCGAGCACTCCGAGCTGGCGATTCGCATCGAGTTGTTCGACGACGAGATTGAGAGCCTGCAGCTGTTTGACCCGCTCACCGGGCGCATCCGGCAAAAAATCCCGCGTTTCACGGTGTACCCGTCCAGCCACTATGTGACGCCGCGCGACAAGGTGCTGGCGGCGGTAGAGACCATCAAGCAGGAGCTGGCCCAACGCCTCAAAGAGCTGGTGGGCATGGGCAAATTGGTCGAGGCGCAGCGCCTGGAGCAGCGCACCCGCTTTGATCTGGAAATGCTCTCGGAAGTCGGCCACTGCAAGGGCATCGAAAACTACACCCGCCATTTGTCAGGCGCAGCGCCTGGCGACCCGCCCAGCACCCTGACCGATTACATGCCGCCCGACGCCATCATGTTTCTGGACGAAAGCCACCAGATGATTGGCCAGCTCAACGCCATGTACAACGGCGACAAGGCGCGCAAAACCACGCTGGTGGAATACGGTTTTCGCCTGCCCAGTGCGCTGGACAACCGCCCGCTCAAGTTCGAAGAGTTTGAACAGCGCATGCGCCAGTGCATCTTCGTCTCGGCCACGCCCGCCGACTATGAAAAGACGCATTCGGGCAAAGTGGTCGAGCAGGTGGTGCGCCCCACCGGTCTGGTGGACCCGCAGGTCGAGGTGCGCCCTGCCACGCATCAGGTGGACGATGTGCTGCAGGAAATCCGCATCCGGGTGGACAAGCAAGAGCGTGTGCTGATCACCACGCTGACCAAACGCATGGCCGAGCAACTGACCGATTACCTCACCGACAACGGCGTCAAGGTGCGCTATCTGCACAGCGATGTGGACACCGTCGAGCGGGTCGAGATTTTGCGAGACCTGCGCCTGGGTGCGTTCGATGTGCTGGTGGGCATCAACCTGCTGCGCGAAGGCCTGGACATTCCCGAGGTGTCCTTGGTGGCCATTTTGGACGCGGACAAAGAAGGCTTTTTGCGGGCCGAGCGCAGCCTGATCCAGACCATTGGGCGTGCGGCGCGCAACCTCAACGGCCGGGCCATTTTGTATGCCGACCGCATCACCGAGTCCATGAAGAAAGCCATGGGCGAAACCGAGCGTCGGCGCACCAAACAGCTCGCCCACAACGAAGCCCTGGGCATCACACCCAAGAGCATCGTCAAAAAGGTCAAGGACCTGATCGATGGGGTGTACAGCGAAAAGTCGGGCAAAGAGGCCGAACGACTCGAGCAGGCCGCGCTTCAGAGGGCCAAAGTTGAGGACATGAGCGAGAAAGACATCGCCAAAGCCATCAAACAACTGGAAAAGCAGATGATGGAACACGCCCGCAACCTGGAGTTCGAAAAAGCCGCCCAGGTGCGGGACCAGCTGACCATCCTGAAAGAGCAGGCCTTCGGGGCCACCGGCGGCGACAACATCGTGCCGCTGATTCGGGCTTGAATAACCCTATAACCCGAGTGTTTTGATCGGGATTGGTTTATACTTGACTTGTTTAGTCGGGAACCTGCCAGGCAGGTTGCGGGCCAAGCCCCTCACCACTTCAGGAGTCTGCCATGCGTTTAACCACCAAAGGCCGTTTTGCCGTCACCGCCATGATCGATCTGGCCTTGCGCCAGGATGCGGGTCCCGTGACCTTGGCCGCCATCAGCCAGCGCCAACAGATTTCACTGTCTTATCTGGAGCAGCTTTTCGGCAAGCTGCGTCGCCACAACCTGGTCGAGTCCACCCGTGGGCCTGGCGGCGGTTACACCCTGGGCCGCAAATCCACCGACATCACCGTGGCCGACATCATCTTGTCGGTGGACGAGCCCATCGACGCCACCCATTGCGGCGGCAAGGAAAACTGCAACGGCGGAGATGGCCGCTGCATGACGCACGACCTGTGGGCCTCGCTCAATTCCAAAATGGTGGAATTCCTGGACTCGGTCACCTTGCAAAAGCTGGTCGATGACCAATTGGCCAAAGGCCTCGTGGTTGAAAACAAACCCACCATCAAGCGCGCCATTGCGCCCATGCCGATCGCCAAACCGATTCGGGTGAACGTGCCCAACTCGGTGTTCGACTTGGGCAATATGTTTGCCAAACCCTGATTCAAAAAGAAGAAAACACGATGACCACGCCCCATTTCCCCATTTACCTCGATTACGGCGCGACCAACCCCTGCGACCCCCGCGTGGTGGACGCCATCATTCCCTGGTTGCGTGAACACTTTGGCAACCCCGCATCGCGCAGCCACGCCTGGGGCTGGGAAGCCGAAGCCGCGGTCGAAAAAGCACGCGAGCAAGTGGCCGATCTGATCGGTGCCGACCCCCGCGAAATCGTCTGGACCAGCGGCGCCACCGAATCGAACAACCTGGCCATCAAGGGCGCAGCGCAGTTTTACAAGTCACGCGGCAAGCACCTGATCACTGTCAAAACCGAGCACAAGGCCGTGCTTGACACCATGCGTGAGCTGGAGCGCCAGGGTTTTGATGTCACCTACATGGACGTGCAGGCCGATGGCTTGCTCAGCCTGGACGCGCTCAAGGCCGCCATTCGCCCCGACACCATCCTCATCAGCGTCATGTTCGTGAACAACGAAATCGGCGTCATCCAGGACGTGACCGCCATTGGCAACCTGTGCCGCGAAAAAGGCATCATCTTCCATGTCGATGCGGCCCAGGCCACCGGCAAGGTCGAGATCGACCTGACCCAGTTGCCCATCGACCTGATGAGTCTGGCCTCGCACAAAACCTACGGCCCCAAAGGCATTGGCGCTTTGTATGTGCGCCGCAAGCCCCGCGTGCGCCTCGAAGCGCAAATGCACGGCGGCGGTCACGAGCGCGGCATGCGCTCGGGCACTTTGCCCACCCACCAGTGCGTGGGCATGGGCGAGGCGTTCCGCATCGCCAAGCTGGAGATGGCCCAAGACAATGCCAAGGCGCGCGCCCTGCACGACCGCTTGATCAATGGCCTGAGCGACATGGAGCAGGTGTTCCTGAACGGCCACCCCACCCAGCGCGTGCCGCACAACATCAACATGAGCTTCAACTTCGTCGAAGGCGAATCCCTCATCATGGGCATCAAGGGCCTGGCTGTGTCGTCCGGTTCGGCCTGCACTTCGGCCAGCCTGGAGCCCAGCTATGTGCTGCGCGCCTTGGGCCGCAGCGACGAGTTGGCCCACAGCAGCTTGCGCATGACGATTGGCCGCTGGACCACCGAAAAAGACATCGACTACGCGATCAAGACCATCCGCGAGAACGTGGCCAAGCTGCGCGACCTGAGCCCCTTGTGGGAAATGCACAAGGATGGCATTGATTTGAGCACCATCCAATGGGCCGCCCACTGAGCTGCGTCGCCCAAACGGCCCAGGGCTTTGTCGCGTTGTCTTGCCGTGCTAAAGCACTGTCTTTGACAACGCTTCGCGCCCTGAACCCTTTGGGCTTGGCGACCTAAATTAAGGAGAATTGAAATGGCTTATTCTGAAAAAGTGGTTGACCACTACGAAAACCCCCGCAACGTCGGCTCGTTCGACAAGGGTGACGACAGCGTGGGCACCGGCATGGTCGGTGCACCGGCTTGCGGCGACGTGATGAAGCTGCAAATCAAGGTCAACCCGACAACCGGTGTGATCGAAGACGCACGCTTCAAGACTTACGGCTGTGGCTCGGCCATTGCATCGAGCTCGCTCGTGACCGAGTGGGTCAAGGGCAAGACGCTGGACGAAGCAGCAGCCCTCAAAAACAGCCAAATCGCTGAAGAGCTGGCGCTGCCCCCCGTCAAAATCCACTGCTCCATCCTGGCCGAAGACGCCATCAAGGCCGCCGTGGACGACTACAAAAAGAAACACCTGAACTGACATGGCCATCTCACTGTCTGCTGCCGCAGCTCGGCATGTGACCCGGTACCTGGCCAAACGCGGCTCGGGTGTCGGTGTGCGCCTGGGGGTCAAGACCACCGGTTGCTCGGGCTTGGCTTACAAGCTCGAGTACGTGGACGAGATTGCGCCGGAAGATGTGGTCTTTGAAGGCCACGGCGTCAAGGTGCTGGTGGACCCGAAAAGCCTGGCCTACATCGACGGCACCGAACTCGACTTCGTGCGCGAAGGCCTGAACGAAGGTTTTCGCTTCAACAACCCCAACGAGCGCGACCGCTGCGGTTGTGGTGAGTCCTTCCGCGTCTGAGTCTTGCGCGTGTGATCTCGCTCCAAGCCAACGACTTCGAATTGTTTGATGTGCCTGCACAGTTTGCGCAGGACCGAGCCCAGCTTGATGCCCGCTGGAAAGCCCTGCAGCGCGAAGCCCACCCCGACCGCTTTGCCGCCGAGGGCGCTACCGCCCAGCGCGTGGCCATGCAGTGGTCGGTGCGCATCAACGAGGCCTATCAGCGCCTCAAAGACCCGCTCAAACGTGCCGCCTATTTGTGCGAACTGCAAGGCGCACCCGTGCAGGCCGAAAACAACACCGCCATGCCCGCAGCGTTCCTCATGCAGCAGATGGAATGGCGCGAAAGTCTGGACGACACCGAGTCGGCAGACGGCCTGGAGGCCCTGGCTGAGCAAGTGGCTGCCGAGCAGCGCCGTGTTCAGCAAACGCTGGGCGACTTGCTGGATGTGGCCAAAGACCCCGCCCAAGCTGTGGGGCAGGTGAGGGCGCTCATGTTCATTGAGCGCTTCACGCAAGAAGTGAACGCTAAACTCGACCGATTGACCTGACCTCCCCTGATTGACCATGGCGTTACTGCAGATTTCTGAACCGGGCCAGTCGCCCGACCCCCACCAGCGCCGCATCGCCGTGGGCATTGACCTGGGCACCACGCACTCGCTGGTGGCCTCGGTGCGCAACGGCGTGGCCGAATGTTTGCCCGGCGACGATGGTCGGGTGATCCTGCCGTCGGTCGTGCGCTTCATGGCGGGCCAGGGCCGTCAAATTGGGTTTGACGCGGTGCAGACCGCCGCCTCAGACCCGGTGAACACCATCGCCTCGGTCAAACGCTTCATGGGCCGTGGCCTGCAAGACATTGCCGACCGCAGCAAGCTGCCTTATCAGTTCATCGCCAGCGAACAGGGCATGCTCAGCATCCAGACGGTGCAAGGCCCCAAGTCGCCCGTCGAAGTCAGCGCCGAAATTTTGGCCACGCTGCGTTACCGCGCCGAAGACACCTTCAACGACGACCTGTATGGCGCGGTCATCACCGTGCCCGCCTACTTTGACGATGCCCAGCGCCAAGCCACCAAAGACGCCGCGCAGCTGGCGGGCCTGAATGTGCTGCGCCTGATCAACGAGCCCACCGCCGCGGCCATTGCTTATGGCCTCGACAACGCCAGCGAGGGTGTTTATGCCGTGTTCGATCTGGGTGGCGGCACCTTTGACATCTCCATCCTGCGCCTGACGCAAGGCGTGTTTGAGGTCTTGTCCACCGGAGGCGACTCTGCACTGGGTGGAGACGATTACGACCAAGCCTTGGCCGACGCCGCCATGGCCCAGCAGCCCGGCTTGCAAGCCACCACCGCCGAAGACAAAACCGTGCTCAAGGCCGCTGCCCGCGCCGCCAAAGAAGCACTCACCAGCGCGGATGTGGTCACGCTGAATGCTGCCTTGTCCACCGGCAGCTTGTCCGTGCAAATCAGCCGCGCCGATTTCGAACAAGCCACCCAGGCCCTCACGGCCCGGTGCATCACCGCGGTGCGCAAAGCGTTGCGCGATGCCCAGCTGGCCAAGGACGATGTACAAGGCGTGGTCATGGTGGGCGGATCCACCCGCATGCCGCAAATCCAGCAGGCCGTGGCCGAGTTTTTTGGCCAGGCCCCGCTCAACAACCTCAACCCCGACGAAGTCGTGGCCCTGGGTGCGGCCATCCAGGCCAACCAGTTGGCGGGCAACAACGCTGCTGGCGAATTGCTGTTGCTTGATGTGATTCCGCTGTCGCTGGGCGTTGAAACCATGGGCGGCCTGGTCGAGCGCATCATCCCGCGCAACCAGACCATCCCTACCGCCATGGCGCAAGACTTCACCACTTACCAAGATGGTCAGACGGCCCTCGCGTTGCATGTGGTGCAGGGCGAGCGCGACCTGGTGCAAGACTGCCGCAGCCTGGCTCGCTTTGAGTTGCGCGGCATCCCGCCCATGGCCGCAGGCGCAGCCCGCATCCGCGTCACCTTCACGGTGGATGCCGATGGCTTGTTGAGTGTGGGCGCCAAAGAACAAATCAGCGGTGTGGAAGCCCGCATTGACGTCAAGCCTTCGTATGGCCTGAGCGATGACCAGATTGCCACCATGCTGCAAGAAAGCTTCACCACGGCCCAGGCCGACATGAAAGCCCGCGCGTTGGTGGAAGCCCGTGTGGACGCCGACCGCATGCTGCTGGCCACCCGCAGCGCCTTGGCCGCCGACGGTCAATTGCTCAGCGATGACGAGCGTGCCCGCATCGACGCCCTGATGGCCACCTTGCAAGCCGCAGTCCAAACCGAGCAAGATGCGAAAGCGCTGGAAGACTGCACCCAAGCCCTGGCCAAGGGCACCGAAGCCTTTGCGGCAGAGCGCATGAACCACAGCATCCAGAAAGCCCTGGCGGGGCAAAATATCCAAGCGCTGTGAGCCCACCCCACCGACACGATTTGCGAACACCCTTATGCCCGTCATCAAAATCCTGCCCCACGTCGAGTACTGCCCCAATGGCGCAGAAATCACCGCGCCTGCGGGTACCAGCATCTGCGAAGCCCTGCTGGACAACCACATCAACATCGAACACGCCTGCGACATGAGTGCCGCCTGCACCACCTGCCACGTCATCGTGCGAGAGGGTTTCAGAAGCCTCAATGCAATGGAAGAAACCGAGGAAGACCTGCTGGATCGCGCTTGGGGCCTCGAGCCCGACTCGCGCCTGAGCTGCCAGGCCTTTGTGGCCAAGCAAGATCTGGTCATCGAGATCCCGCGCTACACCATCAACCACGCCAAAGAAAACCACTGAAGCCCGATATGCGCCAAATCGTTCTGGACACCGAAACCACAGGCCTGTCGGCCGAGGGTGGCGACCGCATCATCGAGCTCGGTTGTGTGGAACTGTTTGCCCGCAAGCTCACGGGCAAAAACCTGCATTTCTATTTCAACCCGGAGCGCGACAGCCACGAAGACGCGCTCAAGGTCCACGGCATCAGCAACGAGTTTTTGCGCGATAAGCCCAAGTTCGCCCAGCTGGCCGATGACATCCTCGACTACCTGAGTGGTGCGGAACTGATCATCCACAACGCGGCTTTTGACGTGGGTTTCTTGAACAAAGAGCTGGAGCGTGTGGGCAAAAAACCGCTCAAAGCCTACGTCAGCAACGTCATCGATACCTTGGCCATGGCCAAGGAAATGTTCCCCGGCAAGCGCAACAGCCTCGATGCCCTTTGTGACCGCCTGGAAGTGGACAACTCAGGGCGCACCTTGCATGGCGCTTTGCTCGACGCCGAATTGTTGGCCGACGTTTACATCAACATGACGCGCGGCCAGGAGGCCTTGCTCATCGACGCGGGCGATGCCACAGGCGATGCGCGCACCTCGGTGGTCAAGGCGGACCTGAGCCAATATGCACTGCCTGTCCTGACCGCCAATGCCCAGGAAATCGCTGCCCACGAAGACGTGTTGTCGCAACTGGACAAATCCAGCGGGGGTAAAACCGTCTGGCGTCAAACCCAGTTGGCTTGAGCTTGCCCTTGAGCGGGCCGTCGCGCAGCGTCCATACCGTGCCCGCAAGATGGGCCAAGCGAAATGCGTGGTTTTTTGTGACATAATGGCGGTCTTCGCTGCAAAGCGTAGGGCGATTAGCTCAGCGGTAGAGCACTGCATTCACACTGCAGGGGTC